>Ga0209754_1000026_pt1 | contig 219707 bp, 194 predicted proteins | sample MesohylBB_FD_187295 | JGI IMG/M metagenome (GOLD analysis project Ga0209754, IMG submission 187295) | Host-associated microbial community of the marine sponge Aplysina aerophoba from Gulf of Piran - sponge mesohyl, lysed by bead beating... | ecosystem: Host-associated > Porifera > Sponge >... | reverse complement strand
CCGCGGTCACCTTCCGGCCCTGGCACCCTTGAAATCCGAACGAAACGGGTCTACACTGTGTCGGCATCGGTCCTCTGGTGTGGTGACTGTCAAGTTTGTGCGGCACATAAACTTAACAACCCCCGGAGGCCGATGCCATCTTCTTGCTGTGAGAAATCCGGGCTAGAGCGGACGGCGCATGTCAAGCTTGCCGGTCAGACGGAGAACGTCTCAACCGACATTGCCTTTCTGGAACGCGGTCACAGGGGTGGTCTGGTCGTTCCTGCCAAGATCACCACGCGCGAACGGATCGTTCAGCCCTTTGCACATCAGCGGATTCTCGATTCCGTGTTCGGGGAACAGCGCTTCCGGTCGATCTTGGTATCGGTCAGCGAAATGCAGCGACAACGGCAGACGGGAGCAAACGCCATCTGCGTGCCCGGTCCCATCCGGCTCTACCAACTCCACCTCGCGAGGCTCAGCGGCCTCTACTACCTCGATCCACCCGCCCGATACCTCGAGCGAGATGTTGCGGATCACATCACGGTAGATACCGTTGGCAGGCTATTGGGTGAGGATCTTCCGGCGTTAACGGCTTTGGACTAGAGCATCGTCAACTGATCGGGGAAGTCCACGTTTCCGGCGCGGATTCCGCGACGCCGCTGGTCACACCCGTCGGCCACTCGAAGCAATTTCAGAACCTCTCGGCCTATTGCACGTGCGAGAGGAGGCGGGACAACGTTCCCGATCTGGGATCGTATGTCCGCCCGTGTGCCCCGGAATGCGAAGTGATCTGGGAATCCTTGCAGCCTTGCGGCCTCTCTCGGGGTCAGAGGTCGATCATGATGCGGATGGCCATAGCGACCGCGGGTGAAGCTATCGAATCCACCGGTAATCGTTGGACACTGCCCATCCCATCTTAGGCGCCCGTATACATCCGGCCACCCTCCGCTCGAGACATCAACCCCACGGTGACAGTCGAGTCTGAGGTGGTCGGGAATGTCTTGCCAGCCCCCACCCTGCGGAACGTAGGAAAAGCGTTTGACGTTGATCGGCGTGACCCGAGCACGTTGGTGGTTCGGCAAATCCGGGTGCTCGGAGTAGTCCTCTGGCGGCTCAGGGAGCCCCGAAAGCACGTCACCGACGGTGCGTCGCTTTCCTGCCGCTTTGGCGGGGATCGAGAACGATACGCCCTGGTCGCAGCGTACGCAGACCATGATGAAGCGCTCGCGCGTCTGGGCGAGCCCGTAATCCGCACAGTTGTAGAAGTGCGGGAAGAGACGGTACTCCGACAACTCCTGTCGCATTAGTTCCAGATACCCTCGGCCCCGCTTCTGGCCGAAGATGGCAACGTTCTCGAAGAGCACGACTCTCGGCCGGAGTTCGCGGGCCAAACGAGCGAACTCAAGCACCAATCGATTCCGCTGGTCACCGTTGTGTGCCCCGCGTTTTTGTTTTGAGAACCCTTGGCAGGGCGGCCCCCCAGAGAATAGGGCGACCTCGCCACGCCGTTGGCCAACGATCTCCAAGAGCCTCGTTCCTGTCATGTCTCTAGCGTCGGCAACGACGCAAGGCCCCTGCAGGTTATCCGAATGCGTTTCGACCGCGCGCTCGTCAAGATCGAACGCCAACAAAGGCGTTAGACCCGCCTGCTCCAAGCCAAGGCTCATGCCTCCGGGGCCACAGAATGATTCAATGAACCCGTACTTCAATCCGAATCCTCGCTGCGGGATCGATCGATGGGAACCAGCCACACGATACCAAATAGATACCGAAAATGCAAGTTCAGCCTGCGGGGAAGGATGCTTCCGCTACGGATGTCGAGAACACCTCCGCGAAGGCGGAGACGGCCGCGTCCTCGACGGCCGCCATGGCCACGGGGCCGCCCGTGCATTCGGCGAGCGAGGTGACCTCGCGGTCGGGGATGCCGCAGGGGACGATGGTCGCGAAGTAGTCGAGGTCCGGCTCGACGTTGAGGGCGAACCCGTGCGAGGTGACCCAGCCCGAGGAAACCCGGATGCCGATGGCGGCGATCTTGCGCCCCCCGGTCCAGACCCCGGTGAGGCCGTCCGCCCGCCCGGCTTCCACGCCGAACGCCGCCACCGTGCGAATGAGCACCTCCTCCAGATCCCTCAGGTAGCGGTGCAGGTCGCGGCGCCCGGGGGCGAGCCGGAGGATCGGGTAGCCGACCAGCTGTCCCGGCCCGTGGTAGGTGACGTCCCCTCCCCTGCCCGCCTCGAAGAGCTCGATACCCCGCGCCCGCAGCTGGTCGTCGCTGGCCAGGACGTGGTCGCGGTGGGCGCTCGACCCCATCGTGAGGACGTGCGGGTGCTCGAGCAGGAGGAGCTGGTCGGGGATCTCGCCGGCCGCGCGGCGGCGCACCAGGTCGGCCTGCAGGTCGAGGGCGCGCGCGTACCCGACCAGTCCCGGGCGGGTGACCTCGAGGGTCGGCTGCTTCAGCGCCGCGGGAGACAGGGCGGGAAGGTCGTGGCGGCTCGTGGATGAATCCGCGCGAGCGGCGGGGCGCCGGGCGGACGGAGGAGACGCGGAGGAGGGCGGCACGGCGGGCGCGGGCCGGTCAGGCGTCCTCGGGGAACTCTGCCAGGGTGGTCCGCAGGTCGGCGATGAAGCGGGCGGCGTCGGCCCCGTCGACGATGCGGTGGTCGTACCCGAGCGAGAAGAACGCGCGCTTGCGGATCGCCATGGCGTCCTGGCCGCTGGCCGGATCGGTCACCACCACGACCCGCTTCTCGATGGCGCCCGTGCCCAGGATGGCGGCGGTCCCCTTGGGGATGATGGGCATGCCGACCACGGTGCCCAGCACCCCGGGATTGGTGAGCGAGAAGGTCGCCCCCTGGATGTCCGCGGGGTCGAGCTTGCGCGACCGGGCGCGCGCGGCCAGGTCGGCGATGCGCCGGGCGATGCCCACCAGGCTGAACTCGTCCGCGTCGTGGATGACGGGCACGATCAGGCCGGGGTTGAGGTCGACCGCGATGCCCAGGTTCACGTTGCCCCGGTAGATGACGCTGCGGCCGGACACGACGGAGTTGACCATCGGGTAGTCGCGCAGCAGCCGCGAGCAGGCCCACGCGATGAAGGCGGTGTAGCTGACCCGCGCCCCGCGCGCCATCCACGTCTCGCGGTTCCGCCGCCGAAGCTCGTCGATGCGGGTGAAGTCCACCTCGATGAAGGAGTGGACGTGGGGCGCCACCCGCTTCGCCACCACCATGTGGTCGGCGGTGAGCCGGCGGATCTTGTCCATCGGCTCCACCCGATCGGCGGAGCGGGCGCGGAACTCCGGGTTGCGCACCTCTCCGTAGAAGGTCGCCCACAGCTGGTCGGCGCCGAGCACGGGACCGGGGGCGGCATCGGGAGCGGCGGGGGGGGAGGGGTCGGTCGCGGGGGCGGTGGCCGGGGCGGGCCCGGCGGCGGCCGCAGCCGCAGCGTCCTGCTTGCGGGCCTCGATGAAGTTGAGGATGTCCTGCTTGGTCACGCGCCCGGCGTGGCCGGTGCCGGCGACCTGGCCGATGTCGACCCCGTGCTCGGCGGCGATGCGGCGCACCACCGGGGTCGAGCGGCGGCGGAGGCGTTCCTCCGCGGTCGCGGGGGTGGAGGGGCGGTCGGCGGGCGCGGGGGAGGGGTCGGTCGCGGGGGCGGGTTTCCCGGCCGGTGCTCCGGCGAGGCCCGCGGTTGCCGCGGCGTCAGCCGCTTCCGCCCGGGCCGCCTCTCCGGCGGGCTCGCCGGCCACTTCGGTCGACGAAGCCCCGCCCGCGGCCCCGTCGCCTGCCGCGCCTCCTGCCGAATCGATCACGCCGACGATGGTCCCGACCTCCACGGTCTCCCCCTCCGGGACCGTGATCTCCACCAGCACCCCGCCGGTGGGAGACGGAATCTCCGCGTCGACCTTGTCGGTCGAGATCTCGAGAATGGGTTCGTCCACCTCGATGCGGTCTCCAACCGCCTTCAGCCAGCGCGAGACCGTCCCCTCGGCGATCGACTCGCCCATCTGGGGCATCGGCACTTCAATGCGGGACACGACAGACACTCCGTTGCTTGCGGCGGCGCGTTCGGGCTTCGGCGCCCGTCATCGGCAATACCCTGGACATCGTCAGTACTCTACAAGATAGCGGCACGCGGTGACGATATCCGACACCCGGGGCAGAAAGTAGTCCTCCAGCCCGCCCGCGTAGGGGACGGGCGAATCGATCGCGGTGACGCGCAGAATCGGCGCGTCCAGCCACTCGAACGCCTGCTCGTTCACGCGCATGGCGATCTCGCCGGCGATCCCGCCGGTGCGGGTGTCCTCGTGGACGATCAGCAGCCGCCCGGTCTTCTTCACGCTTCCGGCGACCGCTTCGTCGTCCAGGGGCAGCAGGGTGCGCAGGTCCAGGACCTCGACCGCCACCCCGTCGTCCTTCTCCAGCGCCGCGGCCGCCTCCAGGCTCGTATGCACCATCGCGCCATAGGTGACGATGGTCACCTGCGTGCCCTCGCGCGCGCACCGCGCCTTGCCCAGCGGCACGGTGTAGTCCTCCGCCGGCAGCACCTCCCGCAGGTGCGGCGCCCGGTAGAGGCTCTTGTGCTCCTCGAAGATGACCGGGTCGTCGTCGCGGATGGCCGACTTCATGAGGCCCTTTGCGTCGTAGGCGGTGGCGGGGTAGACGATCTTGAGCCCGGGCGTGTGGAAGAAGGCCATCTCCACGTTCTGGGAGTGGAAGGGGCCGCCCCGGTTGCCCCCCCCGACGGGGCCGCGCACCACCACCGGGACGCTCCCGCTGCCTCGATAGCGGGAGGTGGCCAGGTAGTTGGTGATGACGTCGTAGGCGGGAGAGATGAAGTCCATGAACTGCATCTCCACCACCGGGCGAAGTCCCATGTGGGCCGCTCCCGCGGCGGCCCCGGTGAAGCCGGCCTCCGAGATCGGGGTGTCGATGACCCGTTCGGCGCCGAAATGGTCGAGGAAGCCGCGCGTCACCTTGAACGCGCCCCCGTAGACGGCGATGTCCTCCCCCATGAGAAAGACGGAAGGGTCGCGCTCCATTTCCTCGAAGAGGGCTTCGCTGATGGCTTCGAGCAGCGTCACCGGCTCCCCGCGCAGGGTCCTGGCGAGGTGTTCCGGCCTGGAGTTGCTGGTCACGGCCCGGCCCCGGTCATGTGGTGGACGCCAGGGCGAGCCCGCGTTCCGGCGGCTCGAGTCGATACCAGGGGGGAGTGCCCGGATCGCCGTCGTAGACGCCTCCGAGCGCGTATTCGTCGGCGGGAGGCGACTCCCCCAGCGCCTGCTCGCACGCCGACCGCACCGCGGCCCGCGCCCGGCGCTCCACCTCGTCGAGGTCGGAGGCCCGGGCGATGCGCTCTTCGATGAGCCGGACGCGGAACCGGGCTGCGGGGTCGGGTGGGTGCTCGTACGGGTGTCGTTCCCGGTCGGCCCCGGCGGCGCGGAGGGCACGTCGCGAGACCGGACAGCCTCGGGCCTCGACCAGGGTGGCGCCCTGCCCGGAACGCGCCCGCGCGGCCGCCTCCTCCACCGCCCGATGGACGGCCAGCACGTCGCCGCCGTCCACCGACGCGCTCGCGACCCCGTACCCGGCCGCCTTCTGCGCGAAGCCGCGCGCCCGCGTATGCACCCCCGTCGAGGTCTCGGTTCCGGCCTGAACGACCACGATCAGGGGACAGCGCCGGGCGGCGGCGAAGTTGGTTCCCTCGTGCCACGCGCTGGTGGAGGTTTCGTCCTCGCCCGAAAAGACCAGTCCGACCCGGTCCTCGCCGCGCAGGCGAAACGCCAGGGTGACCCCGGCCATGACCTCCACCATGGTGCCGGGAAGCGCGGCCGGACCCACGAGCCCGCGCTCGACATCGATGGGACACATCCCCGGCTCCCGGCCGCGGCCCGGCGCCGAGCCGCATGCGAGATGCTGTCGGAAGAACTGGAGCGGGGTCCCGCCGAACACGAAGAAGGCGCCCGCATTGTCGGGGGTGGGCGCGACCGCGTCGCCGGAACCGTCGCTTGCGGCACGCAGCGCGCGCGCGGCGCCCGTCGAGACGGCTTCGTATCCCCGTCCGCAGCGGATGGCCGCGGGAACGCGGCCCTGGTCGCGGAGGCTCTTCAGCCGCGTGGCGGCGGCCCGATGGAGGGCGAGCGCCCGATAGAGGTCGACGGCATCATCGCGCCCGGCCACGGTCAGCGTCGAGCGGTCCCGGGTCAGAGTCCGTTGGGCGGGGGAGGTGTCCCGTCCGGCGGCGGGTCGCCTGGGGGCGTGGTCTCGCCCGCGGCGGGCACTTCGACCGGGACGGCTTCGTCCGCGGGGGCGGCGTCCTCGAGTCCGGGAAGGACCGGAGTGGGCGCAGCCTGCTGCTGGCTCTCGCGCAGAATGGAAGTCGGCGCCGTGGCCCGCGACGACATGATGGACAGGACCAGCGCGAGCAGCATGAAGATGCTGCCCGTCGTCCAGGTGGTGCGCGTAAGCACCGATGCGGCCTGGCGGCCGGCGAGAATCCCCTCCGTCGGGCTGGCCCCTCCGCCCATGGCCGCCAATCCGCCTCCCTTGCCTGCCTGGAGGAGGATGACGACCCCGAGGATCAGGCCATCCAGTACGAGTAGGAACAGAAGAAAGCCATACATGCGTCTATATCCGGCTATTTCGCCCGGTTCGAGGAATCGGCGTAAACCATCGTCCCGGCCCGCTCCACTGTCAAGCGGCTCCGGCCCCGGTCACGGCTGAGCGGCCTCGGCGATGCGGGCGAAGGAGTCGGGGTCGAGGCTCGCTCCGCCCACCAGCACGCCGTCGATGTCGGGAGAGGCGAGCAGCTGCGCGGCGTTCCCGGGATTCACGCTTCCCCCGTAGAGGATGCGCACCGAGGAGGCGCGCTCCTCGCCCCAGGCCTCCGCCAGACGGCGCCTCAGGATTCCGTGTGCAGCGGACGCATCGGACGGGGTCGCGGTTTCACCCGTGCCGATCGCCCATACCGGTTCGTAGGCGGCCATCACGTCGTCCCCGGGGGTGAGCACCGCGAGTGCGGCGTCCAGCTGACGGATGATGACCTCTCCGGCCCGGCCGGCCTGGCGCTCCTCGAGGGTCTCGCCCACGCAGAGGACGGGAACCAGCCCCGCATCGGCGGCGGCGCGGGCCCTGACGGCCGCGTCCCGGTCGCTCTCGCCGAACAGGTGGCGCCGTTCGGAGTGACCGGCCAGGGCGTGGGTGGCCCCCGCCGCGCGGGCCATTGGGGCGGAGATCTCCCCGGTGAAGGCGCCGTGCGGCTCGGGGTGGATGTTCTGCACGCCCAGCTGCACGCGGGGCCGCCGGGGGAGGGCGGACTGCGCCGCGGCGAAGGAGATGGCGGCGGGAAAGATCAGGATGTCGGGTTGGGTCCCGGACCACGAGGGGCGGAAGGCGCCGAAGAACCGGCGGGCGTCCTCGGGCGCGTGGTACATCTTCCAGTTCCCGGCGATGACCGGTTTCCTCATGCGGCCTCCAGCTTGTTTGCGCGGCCTCAAGTTGTTTGCGCGTCGGTCCCGTCCTGCGCGCGGCGGGATCTGCGCGGCGTTCCCCTACGCGTCCGAGAGCGCCTCCACTCCGGGGAGCGTCTTCCCCGCCAGGAACGCCAGCGAGGCGCCCCCGCCGGTGGAAACGTGGGTGAAGGCGTCGGCGAGCCCGGCGGCGCGCACCGCGGCCGCGGAGTCCCCTCCCCCGGCGATGGTCAGCGCCCCCGACGCCGTCGCCACGGCCACGGATCGTGCGACCGCGGCTGTTCCGGCGGCGAACGGGGGCATCTCGGATACGCCCACGGGCCCGTTCCAGACGATGGTGCGGGCCTGCTCCAGCTCGCCTGCGAACAGGCGCCGGCTCGCGCTCCCGATGTCGCCGATGCGGTCCTCCGCTCCGACCTCGGCCCGCGGCACTTCCCGGGTGGTCGTGACGGCGTCGATGCGGGGCGCGACCACGCAGTCCACCGGCAGCATCAGGCGGTCGCCGGCGCGGTCCATCAGCCGGGCTGCGAGATCCACGCCCTCCTCATCCACGAGGGACCGGCCGGTCTCGAGCCCCAGCGCCCGGAAGAAGGTATTGGCCATGGCGCCGCCGACCAGCACCCGATCGGCCCGCGCGAGCATCTTTTCGATGACGGCGATCTTGTCCGATACCTTGGCGCCCCCCAGGACCGCCACGAAGGGCCGCCCGGGACTGTCCAGCGCTTCGCCCAGAACGCGGATTTCGCGCTCGAGGAGCAGCCCCGCCACCGCCTCCCCGCCCCTGGCCCGCATCGCCAGGGCCAGGCCGGCGGTCGAGGCGTGCGCCCGGTGCGCCGTCCCGAAGGCGTCGTTCACAAAGTGGTCGCCGAGCGCGGCGAAAGTGGCGGCCAGTTCGGCGTCGTTGCCCGTTTCGCCCTCGAGGAAGCGGGTGTTCTCGGCCACCAGGATCTCGCCGGGAGCGAGGGCGCGGGCGCGCGCCAGCGTTTCCGGTCCGGCCGTCCGGGGGCTGAAGCGCACATCCTCGCCGAGGAGTTCGCCCAGCCGGGCCGCGACCGGACGGAGGGAGAGCTCCGGGCGGGGCCGGCCTCCGGGGCGGCCCAGGTGGGAGAGGAGGACCAGGCGGGCGCCGGTGGCGGTGAGCCGGCGGAGGGTCGGCAGGGTGTGTTCGACGCGGGTGTCGTCCATGACCCGCCCGTCCAGCAGCGGGACGTTGAAGTCCACGCGTACGACGATGCGGTCGCCGTCGCGCGCGGCGAGGTCCCTCAGGGTCTTCTTGCGCATCGCCGGCGGGCTCGCGGCCCGGAACTAGACCGCCGCCGGGGACATCATGCGCTCGCCGACGAAGCGCACCAGGTCGACCACGCGGCTCGAGTAGCCCGCCTCGTTGTCGTACCAGGAGAGCACCTTCACCAGCCGGTCGTCGATGACGTTGGTGCTCAGCGCGTCCACCACCGAGCTCGCGGGATTGCCGATGTAGTCGACCGAAACCAGCGGCTCGTCGGACACCTCGAGGATGCCGCGCATCGAGCCGGCGGAGACTTCCCTCATGGCCTGGTTCACTCCGGTGATGTCGGTGGCGCGGTCCACTTCGGCCACGATGTCCACCAGCGACACGTCGGGGGTGGGCACGCGCACCGCCATGCCGTCGATGCGGCCATGCACTTCCGGGATGACCAGGCCGGTGGCCCGGGCCGCTCCGGTGGTGGTGGGGATCATCGACACCGCCCCGGCGCGTGCCCGGCGCAGGTCCTTGTGCGGCTGGTCGAGGAGCGCCTGGCCGTTGGTGTAGGAGTGAATGGTGGTGACCAGGCCGCGACGGAAGCCGAAGCGGTCGTTCAGCACCTTGACCACCGGAGCCAGACAGTTGGTGGTGCAGCTCGCGTTGGAGATGATGTCGTGGCGGTCGGGGTCGTAGGTGTCGTGATTCACGCCGAGCACCAGGGTGACGTCGACGTCCTTGCCGGGCGCGCTCACGATCACCTTGCCGGCGCCGGCGGCCAGGTGCCGGCCCGCGCCCTCGCGATCGCGAAAGAAACCGGTCGACTCGACGACGACGTCCACGCCGAGTTCCCTCCACGGAAGGCTGCCCGGATCGCGCTCGGCGGAGACGCGGATCAGGCTGCCATCGACCAACAGCCCTTCGTCCGCGACCTCGACCGACCCCGGATACGCGCCGTGCACCGAGTCGTACTTGAGGAGATGGGCCAGGGTGGGCGTGTTCATCAGGTCGTTCACGGCGACCAGCTCGATATCGGTGGCGGCCTGCCTCGCGAGGGCGCGCAGCACGTTGCGGCCGATACGGCCGAATCCGTTGATGGCGAGTCGAATCGACATGGATGGCGCTGTCTCCCGGGGCGTGTCTGATGCTTCCTTGGGGAATCTGCCCGGACGCACCCCGCTGGCGGGTCAGAGTTCCAGGAACAAACTAACGCGGAAGGGCCCGTGCGAAGGTGACCAGCGCGACCCGGCCCACCCCGGCGCGGGCGAGCGTCTCGGCGGCCGCCCGGGCGGTGGCCCCGGTGGTCAGCACGTCGTCGACCAGGAGCACGTCGCGGCCGCCGGCCGGCTGTCCGTCGGCGGGCCGGTGCGAAAAGGCGTCGCGCACGTTGGCCATCCGCTGCTGGGGGTGCAGCGAGACCTGGGTTCGCTTCTGGCGACCGCGCGCGAGCAGGTGCGCAAAAGGCAGGCCGGTGCGCCCGGAGAGCGCGCGGGCCAGCAGCTCCGCCTGGTCGTAGCCCCGGCGCCGGCGGTGGGCGGCGGAGGTCGGGACGCAGGTGATGACGTACTCGTCCAGGTCGTCGAGTGCGTCGAGGGCGGTGAGCAGGCGCCGCTCCATGAGCTCGGCCATCAGGGGCGCGAGTTCGCGCCAGCCCTCGTACTTGAGGCCGTGCACGAGGACGTCCGCCGGCGGGCGCAGCGCCACGGCCGAGCGCGCCATGAACAGCGCTTCCGGCCAGTCCAGGCACTCCAGGCAGGGCCGGCCGGGCCGATGGCCGGTGCCCGCCGGATAGTCGCAGCGCTCACAGCGCGGGGCCGGAGGGGGGCGCAGGCGGCCCCGGCAGGGCGCGCACACCAGGCCGCCGCGCGCGATGCGCGAGCCGCACGCGATGCAGGCGCAGGGAAGCAGAAAATCCACGAGCGGGGCGAGCGCGCCCCGAACCGCGCCGAGACGGGTCCCGGTGGACGGCGCCATCCTCATGAGGAGCGCCGGCCCGACCCGCGCCCGGTCCGTCGCGCCCGCTCCAGGGCCTCGCGCATGGCGGCGAGCGGAGCTTCGCGCCCCCACCAGAGCTCGAAAGCGGCGGCGCCCTGGCGCAGGAGCATCTCGCCTCCGTCCATGGCCGGGATGCCGCGTTCCCGGGCGGCGGCCGTCAGGCGGGTTCCGCGGGGCGAATAGACCATGTCCATGACGGCCCCGACCGGTCCGAGTCGATCGAGGTCGACCGCGAGCGGATCGTGCGAGCCCAGCCCGAGGGAGGTCGCGTTCAGAACCAGGTCGAAGGCCTGCCCCTCCAGGGCCCGGGCGTCGGCAGCCACGCCCACCCGCGCGTCCCCGACCTCGCCGGCCATGGCCAGGGCGCGGGCGCGAGTGCGGTTGACGACCCGGACCTCCGCGGCGTCCTCGTCGATGAGGGCGGCGACCGCCGCGCGCGCACCGCCCCCCGCGCCCGCCAGCAGCACGCGCGCTCCCCGGGCGGGCCCCGCCAGCAGCGCGCGCACGGCACGGCGGGCTCCCTCGACGTCGGTGTTGTCCCCGCGGATGCGCGCGCCCTCGCCCCAGAAGGTGTTGCACGCGCCCGTCCGTGCGACCGCGGCGGCCGCGGCGTCGAGGGTGGCGGCCGCCCGCCCCTTGTGCGGAACCGTCACGTTGCCGCCGCCGCCGGCCCGCGCCAGCGTGCGCATCACCGGGGCGACGTCCTCCGGTTGGCAGGCGATCGCCACGTACCGGCCGTCGAGCCCGGCTGCACGGAGCGCCGCGTTCTGAATCGCGGGCGAGAGCGAATGCGCCACGGGGTTGCCCAGGATGGCGAAGACGCGCGTGCCCGCGCGGGGAACGGGCGGGACCTTCACGGCGTTTCCTTCGCCGCTCACCCGTCCGCTCCCGGTTCGAGACGGTCGAGGACCGCCTCGACAAGTCGTCCGAGCTGCGCGCAGGTGTCCCGGTAGTGCTCATCGCTCCCGCCAAACGGATCCGCGACACCGCCGGACGCGTCGCCGGCGAACTCCGTGATCACCTCCGCGTAGCAGCGGCCTCGGCTCAGCGCCTCCACCGCTGCCAGGTGCGACGGCGACATCACCAGCACCAGATCGGCCCACTCCAGCTCCTCCTCGCCGAGCAGTCGCGCGGCGTGACGATCCAGATCGAGGCCCCGCTCGGCCACGGCCGTGCGCGCGCCGGCGGAGGCCGGAGACCCGTCGAACGCCATGGTGCCGGCGGACCGGACCCGGATGCCGCGCGCTTCCCGCCGGGCGGCGCGGGCGCGCGTGATCACCTCCGCCATCGGGCTGCGGCAGGTGTTTCCGGTGCAGACGTAGAGGAGGCGGACATCGTTTTCGGCAGCGTCCGGCGGGCCATCGTCCATTTCAGCGCTTTCCTCGTCCGGCGAGACATCGTCCATTTCAGCGCCTCCCTCGTCCGGAGGACAGATTTCACGGACGTCGGACGGGTTCAGCCCGCCCGCCCGCAGCACCACCGGGTCTCGCCCGGTGCAATCGACGATGGTCGAAGTCGGCGCCGGGGGAAGCTCGCCGGCATCCAGTACCCACAGCCGCTCGTCGGCGCCGAGCGAGCGCGCCGCCTGCCACGCCTCTTTCCCGGAGAGCGCGGGCGCGCCGCCGGGCGGGTTGGCGCTCGTGGAGGTCAGCGGGGCGCCCACCTCGTCCAGGATGCGCCGGACCAACGGAGCCGGGCTCATGCGGACCGCCACACCACCGCTCCCGCCCCGCACCTGCGCGGGGAAGGTGCGCCCCGGATCCGGCAACACCAGCGTGAGCGGCCCGGGCCACACGCGCTCGGCGAGCCGGCGCGCGCACCGGTTCCAGATGAGCCCGGGGGCCGCCCCCCGGCCGGGCAGCAGGAGGAGGAAGGGCTTGTGCGCATCGCGTCGCTTGAGCGCCGCCAGCGCGTGCAGCGGACCCTCTTCCGCCAGCCCTCCCAGCCCGTACACGGTCTCGGTCGGGTAGGCCAGCAGCCCTCCGGACCGCAGATGCCGGCCCACCTCGCGCAGTTTCCGCGCGGGGAGCCTTCCGTTCCGGCAGGGGACGATGCGGGGTGCGCTCACTCGCCTTCGTCCGCCAGCTCGAGCAGGCGCTCCGCCAGGACGAGATCGTCCGGGCGGGTGACCTTGAGGTTGCGCGGCGATCCCTCCACCATCTCGACCTCGCCGCCGAGGAGTTCCACCAGCGAGGCGTCGTCCGTGCCCCTGACCCCGTTCTCGCGCGCCCGGCGGTAGGCGCGTTCCAGAAGCGGCCGCGGGAAGGCCTGGGGGGTCTGCGCGTGCCAGTAGCGGCCGCGCGGGGGAGTGCGCACCACCCGCCCGCGCGCGTCGACCTCCTTCAGGGTGTCCACCGCGGGCACGCCGGCCACCACGGCCCTTCCGGCGGCGGCCGCGCGCAGGCAGCGCTCCACCAGGCTGCGCGTCACCAGCGGCCGGGCGCCGTCGTGCACCATCACCACCTCCACACCCGGGGGGAGGGCGGCCACCGCCGCCGCCACCGACTCGCCCCGCGTGGCCCCGCCCGCGACCACCCGGACGCGGGGGTCGGCGCCGGTCAGCCACGCCGGCGGGCGCGCGGCCCGGTCGGGGGGGAGGGCCACCGCCACGCATTCCACGCCGGGGGTCTCCAGAAAGGGACGGATGGCGCGCAGCAGCACCGGCTGCCCGGCAAGCTCCAGAAAGGCCTTGCGGACACCTCCCATGCGCTGGCCCGCGCCCGCCGCCGGCACGGCAACTCCGGCCCGGCAGGGAGACCGCCGGTCGCCCGGGTTCACCCCTGGAATCCGCCGCGCGCGCCGCTGCGTCCACCCGGCGTGGGTGGGGCGGTGCTGGTTCCTTCCGACGCGAGGGGCAGGAAGCGCGCATGGGCACTGTCGAAGTGGAGCGGGACAACCCCGGTGGGGCCGTTGCGCTGCTTGCTCACGATCAGCTCGGCCTTGCCCTCCAGCGAGTTGCCGTCGCGGTCGGTCTCGGCGTAGTACTCGGGCCGGTAGAGGAACATGACCAGGTCGGCGTCCTGCTCGATGCTCCCGCTCTCGCGCAGATCGGACAGCTGCGGCCGATGGTCGGCGCGCTGCTCTGGAGCCCGGCTGAGCTGGCTCAGCGCCACGATCGGCACGTCCAGTTCCTTGGCCAGCGCCTTAAGCCCGCGCGAGATCTCGCTCACCTCCTGCTGCCGGTTCTCGCTGTTCCGGGACCCGGCCATCAGCTGCAGATAATCGATCACCAACAGCCCGAGTTGGCTCTCGGCCTTGAGGCGGCGCGCCTTTGCGCGCACCTCGAGCACGGTGTTGCCCGGGGAGTCATCGATCCAGATGGAAGCCGTGTTGAGGTGTCCGGCGGCGGCGGCCAGTCTCTGCATTTCCTTGGTGGTGAGCTCGCCCCGGCGCAGTCTCTGCGCGTCCACCGGCCCGTCGGAGCACAGCAGCCGCTGTACCAGCTCCTCGTTCGACATCTCCAGGGAAAACACGCCCACCGCGACCTCTTCACGCGCGGCGTTCCGGGCCACGTTCAGGGCCCAGGAGGTCTTCCCCATGGACGGTCGCCCCGCGACGATCACGAGATTGCCCTTCTGCAGGCCGCCGGTGAGATAGTCCAGCAGGGTGAACCCGGTCGCCACCCCGGTAAGTTCGCCCTTGGCTTCCTGCAGCCGCTCGATGTGCTCGAATGCGGGCCAGAGAAGCTCCTTGATGCGGACGAAGCCCTCGCGGTCGTGCCCGCTGGCCACCTGGAAGATGCGCTGCTCGGCCTCGTCCACGAGCTGCTCGACAGAGCGTTCGCCCTGGTCGTAGACGTCGCGGATGATGTGCGAGGAGGCGTCGATGAGGCGGCGCAGCAGCGCCTTGTCGCGCACGATGCGCGCGTGGTGCTCGATGTTCGCGGCGGTGGGGACCGCGTCGAGCAGCTCGGCGAGGTAGTCGTATCCTCCGGCCGCCTCCAGCTCCTCGGTCTTGCCCAGTTCGTCGCTGACGACGATGACGTCGACCGCGTCGCCGCGCTCGAACAGGCGCAGGATGGCGCGGTAGATGCGCCGGTTGGCCTCCGAGGCGAACATCGTGTCCGCGACGACTTCCACCGCGCGCGCCACCGCGTCGCGGTCGATGAGCATCCCCCCCAGCACCGCCACTTCGGCCTCCAGCGAAACCGGCGGCTGGCGGTCGTACGCGGGCGGCTGTTCCTGCGCGACGGAAAGGACGGAGGTACTCAAGCGCCTCGGCGGTTGGGTGTGGACGGTCGAAGGACGAGGAGCGAGCCTACCCGCTGCCGGACCGGCCGGTGCGGTCCATCGTGTTCCGCAGCAACTGCAGGTCGTCCCACGCGGGTTGCGTCCAGCCGCGGTTCCGGAGCAGCGCCGCCGGATGATAGGTCACCACCGCCGGCACGCCCCTGTAATCGTATATCTCGCCCCGGAGCTTGCCCAGAGCAACCTGACGTCCGGTGATGAACTGCGCGGCGAACCCGCCCACCGCCAGGATGACATCCGGAGCCACCAGCTCGATCTGCCGCTCGAGGTAGGGGGTGCAGGCTTCGATTTCATCCGGAAGCGGGTTGCGGTTTGCCGGCGGCCGGCACTTGAGGACGTTGCAGATGTAGACGGAGTCCTTGCGCGAGAGGCCGATCGACGCCAGCAGAAGATCGAGCAGTTTGCCCGCGCGGCCCACGAAAGGCAGCCCGGTGCGATCCTCGTGCGCGCCCGGCGCCTCGCCGATGACGACCAGCCTGCCCTGCGGGTTTCCGTCGGAGAAGACGACCTGCGTGCGGCCCCCGGCAAGCCGGCAGCGCTCGCAGGCGAGCGCCGTGCGGCGAACCTCCTCGTAGTCGCCGGAAAGCGGGAGCGACGTCTCGCCGGCCGGGGCCTCCGGGCGGGCGCGGGCCAGCGCGAGCGCCTCGTCGACGCTCAGACGGCTGAGCACGATGTCGCCCTCTCCCAGCTCGCGCCGCTGGTTCAGGTAGCGGGCCACCGATTCCTTATCCAAGCGGCGCGCAGGGGCTCACGACGAAGCCCCGGAGAAGCTGGGCGCGGGGGCGCCGTCCAACCGGTCGAGCACGGCTTCCGCGATGTCGGTCTTGGGCATGACCGGCAGTTCCTCGGCGGCGCCGTCGGGAGCCAGCAGGGTGACGGCATTGCGTTCGCCGAAGGGGTTGCCGCCGGGACCGCCTGCGTGGTTGGCGACGATCAGGTCGAAGGCCTTGCGCTCCATCTTGCTCCGTGCCCGGGCGATCAGGTCGTCGGTCTCGAGCGCGAAGCCCACCACCCTCGCCCCCGGCTTCCGCAGCGGAATGGTGTCCAGAGCCACGTCCGGGTTGGCGGTCAGTTCGACCGACAGGGAGCCCCCCTCCCGGGCGCGCTTGATCTTGCCTGAGCGGGGGCGTGCGGGGCGGTAGTCGGCCACGGCGGCCGCGAAGATCACCACGTCCGCGCGCGGGATCGCCTCGGATACGGCGTCCAGCATTTCGCGCGCGGTGGCAACGGGGGTGCGCCGCACCCCGGGCGGGCGGGCCAGGTGGGTGGGACCGGACACCAGTGCGACCCGGGCGCCCCGCCGCCAGGCCGCGCGGGCGAGCGCGTGCCCCATCCTGCCCGAAGAGCGGTTGCCGACGAATCGCACCGGGTCGACGGGTTCCCAGGTCGGCCCGGTTGTGATCAGGACCTGCTTGCCGGCCAGGAAGGGGTCGTGCTCGAGCGCCCGCCCGACATGCTCGACGATGTCCCGAGGCTCGAGCATGCGGCCCGGCCCCTCCCCTTCCCCGAACGCCAGCGGTCCGGCCGCGGGACCCGCCACCGCATAGCCCAGCTCGTCCTGCAGGTACGCGAGGTTGCGGGTGGTCTGCGGGTGCGCGTACATGCGGTCGTTCATGGCCGGGCAGATCAGCACCGGGGCGCGCGTGGCCAGGAGGGTGGTGGCGAGCAGATCGTCCGCCCGCCCGGCGGCGGCCCGGGCGATGAGGTCGGCGGTGGCGGGAGCCACGCAGACGGCATCGGCCTGCGCGCCCAAGCGGATGTGCATCGCCGCCCCCTCGGCCGAGAAGAGTTCGGTCAGGACCTTGCGGCCGGTGACCGCCTCGAAGCTGAGCGGGGTGACGAACCGGCTCGCGCCCCTGGTGAGCACGACGTCCACCTGCGCGCCCAGCCGGGTGAGGTCGCGCGCGAGCTGGACGGACTTGTACGCGGCGATCCCCCCGGCGACCCCCAGGACGATCCGGCGATCGCGCCAGGGGCGCCGCGGCACCAGCGCGCCGGACACCGACCAGGCCTCCCGGGGCTATTCCCCGCCGTGGCCCCGGACGTGCAGCCGGTACTCGATGTGGTCGGAGGTCAGCGCCTCGAGCGCCTTCGTGGTGAGCTTCTTCTCGTCGATGGGCATCGCCTCGCGCGGCATCGCGTTGAGCTCCCGCGCGTACTTCGCGGCGATCAGGACGCCCAGGTACTTGCTCATGGCGGGTTCGGCGACTTCCTGGGGGGTAAACACACGCATCTGGCTTCTCCGTCGATGTGGTTATCCAGGTAAGATATCGAAATCCCGGGTGAGAAGGGTATCGATCCCCCGGCGGAGCGACTCCGCCTCCTCGCTCCCGCCGCGCATCGACCCGGCTCCGCCCCCGGCTCCGCGCGCGATCCCGCGCACTGCCTCGACGGTCGCGTCCAGGTCGTCGTTCACCAGCACATGATCGAATTCCGGCACCCGGGCCAGCTCGTCGCGCGCCACCCGCAGCCGGCGGGCGACCTCGTCCCGCGGTTCGGTTCCGCGTCCCGACAGCCGCGCCAACAACGCCTCGAGCGACGGCGGCAGCAGGAAGATGCCTACCGCCGAGGGAACGTTGCGGCGCACCTGGGCGGCGCCCTGGACATCGATGTCCAGCAGTACGCAGCGCCCGTCGCGGCCGGTCAGATTGCGCCGCGGGGTCCCGTACAGGTGGTCGTGCACCCGCGCCCATTCGGCGAGTTCGTCGGCGTTCACCATGCGCTCGAACTCGTCCCGGGAAACGAACTCGTAATCGTCGCCGTCACGCTCGCCGAGGCGGGGGCGGCGGGTGGTCGCGGAGACCGAGAAGACGAAGCGGTCCGGGTCCGCGGCCAGCGCGCGGGCCACGGTGGTCTTGCCGACGCCGGTGGGACCCGCCAGCACGATGGGGCCGTCTTCGCGCAGCTTCCGCGTCACTGGACGTTTTCCAGCTGTTCGCGGATGCGCTCCACCCCTCCCTTGAGCGACATCACCCACTCCGCCATGCGGGCGTCGTTGGCCTTGGCGCCGATGGTGTTGGCCTCGCGGTGCATCTCCTGCATGATGAAGCCCAGCCGCTTGCCGACCGGCGCTCCGTCGGCTCCATCCAGCGTCTCCTCGAAGACAAGCATGTGCGACCGCAGGCGCACGATCTCCTCGTTGATGTCCCATCTCTCGGCCAGGTGGGCGATCTCGCGGGCGATCCGGTCCGGGTCCGCGGGCACATTGCCGAGCAGCTCCTCGATGGCCGCGCTCAGGCGGTCGCGCTCCTCGGCGAGACGCGCCGGAGCCCGTTCCTCCACGCGGTCGAGTTCCTCGCGCATGGCGGCCAGCGCGCCCAGGAGATCCGCCTTCAAGCGCTCCCCCTCAGCCCGCCGCATTCGGACCGCCGCGTTCGCCGCATCCTCCGTCACCCCGCGGAGGACGTCTTCGTCGATGTCGATCTGGAGACGCGCCGGCTCCCTGCTCCGGATCACGCCCTTGAGCCGGATCAGCGCATCGAGCCCGATGCGGCTCTCGAGCCCCAGTTCCTCAGCCAGATTCTCGAGCGATCCCGCCCAGGCGCGGGCACGTTCCACATCCACGAGGAGCCCCGGGTCGGCGCCTTCGCCGGGATCCAGCGTGAGCGAGTAGCTGACGTGCCCCCGGGGCAGCGACTCCTTCAACCAGCGCTCGATGCGGGCGTGATGACGTTCGCACCCTGGAGGCGTCCTGAGATTGGCGTTGAAGAAGCGGTGGTTGACCGTGCGGATCTCCACCCGCAGACGGCCGCTGTCCGTCTCGCGCGCCGCTTCGCCGTATCCCGTCATGCTGTGAATCACGTGCCCCGCCTCAGTTCCACAGCGTCCACTTGATCCCGTAGATGGAGCGTCCTCCGGGCAGAAACCGCTCCGGAAAGTCCTGCAGCTCCCGCTCCGCGGTGAAGTTCTCGGTCAGCACAAAGAGATGGAACGTCAGGACCCTGAGCTGAAGGCGGAAATACCAGCTCTGGTGATAGGGCACCGTGAGGAACCCGGGCGAAGCCATCTCTCCTTCAGGCTCTCCTTCGGGGTCGACCTCTCCGGGAAGCTCACCACCGGGGTCCTCCGGCGCCAGGAAGGGCACGGCCATGGGCTCGCGTCCCTCCACGCCGATCTCGGTCCAGATCTCGAAGTTGCCCGTCGCCAGGAAGGTTCTGTGATATCCGAACTGCCCGTTCCAGCTCTCTTCCGGCAGATAGCGCCAGTCGGGCGCATCCTTGTCCCAGACCTGGTAGGACACCGAGGCGTAGAGGCCGTCGAAGTACAGGGGCACCCGGGCGCTGGCCTCGATTCCGGACCGCTTGCCGCCGTCCTGCACCACGCCGGCGGAGTCCATCGGGAACCCGAAGGGCGTGAGCCGGTCCTGCTCGAGCTCGACCTGCGCCGCCCCCAGCGACAAACCGCGCCACGCGAACTGCGCCCCGACCCGGGTGGAGCGCCGCTCGGTGGTGAAGGAGACGGGAGGCCCGGCGAGCCGCGGGATCTCCGGGATGGTGTCGCGGGGATCGAAGAGGCGGAAGGGAACTCCCGTCGCGCCGTCCCGGGTCTCGCCGAAGAACGAGAGGCCCAACAGGGGCGCGGTCCACGCCCGCAGGCTGTGAAGCGAGAGATCCTCCCCGAGCCATTTCTCCCGGCTCCAGTCTCCCTCGACCCCTCCCAGAAACGTGTTCAGGCCGGCGGCGACCTCCAGGGTCTGCTCGGGCCACGCGTCGCCCCCCATCGACGCCCAGCGTCCGGTGCTCCACACGCCCAGGCGTTCCCCGAAGGCGTGTTCGGCGGCGAGCCGGATGCCCGTCTGACCGCGGCTGAAGGCGGCCGCGGCCGAATCGGGGTTCTGTTCGTCCACCGGAGCGGTCGTGGAGGACCTGCCGGTGAAGACCTCGGCGGTGACGCCGGGAAGCAGGTCGGCGCGGGCGCGCAGGTTCCAGTCGTTCCTGCCCTGCTGCGCGGGCGTGTAGAGCGCGCTCGGGCGAGAGGCCGAGATGCGGCGCAGCTCCCCGCGCAGGCTCACGCGCGAGCCGAAGTGCCGGCTGTAGCGGAGCCAGCCGCCGGTCGTGGCCCCAGGCTCCCGGCGCCCGGTGCCCTCGGTGTCGAGGCGGTCCAGCGTGAACGCCAGGCTGCCCCCAAGGGTCGCGGGATGGGAGAAGGTCGCCCGCAGCATGTTGGTCTGAAGGTCTCCCGTTCCCACTTCCACCAGGGAGTAGGGGCGCGGGTCGTCCACCTCGAGGCTGGTCAGCTCGACGCGCAGGCCGTCGGTGGAGCGGCGCACGCGCACATGCTGAAAGCCGGCCAGTCCGACCTGCGCCAGATCGGGGGCGCCCGCCCTGAGCGGGACCATCTCGAAGCCGTCGATGTAGAGGCGCACCCGCCCGCCGCCACCTCCGAAGGCGGTGACGATGTTGGGGGTTCCGAAGTCGCCTCCTCTCAGCGCGATGGTCCCCGGAATCTGATCCAGAAGCTGCGCGAGCGAGAGCGCCTGGTTGCCGAGCAGCGCCTCGCGGTCCCATTCCCACACCCCGGCGCCCCATCCGCCGCGGGAGGGATCGGGGAGCTCGGGGAAGAGCTGTACGACGAGGAAGTCCGCCGCGAGGAGCGAGTCCGAAGGCACGGCAAGGGAGTCGGACACGGGTGCGAGCGAGTCGGCAGCCGGCGCGAGGGAGTCGGGCGCGGGCGCCAAGGAGTCGGCCGCGGCGACGAGCGAGTCGACCGCGGCCGTGTCGGCGGGAGGCACCGAGTCGGGGGGCTCCTGGGCCGCGGATGTGCCGGGAAACAGACAGAACGGAATGAGTAGCCGGATGGCGCCGCATCGGAGGGCGCGCGCGAGGCTCCCGGGCACGAGAAAGCCGACACCCGGAGACGCGAACGCCCCGCCTCCGGGGGAGCGGGGCGCAACTGCGGTTGGCCGGGTCGAGGTCACGCGGCCCGCTTCCTCACCCACTCGATGAGCAGCCGGGTCGGAGCCCCGTAGCCGCCGGGCCGCTGGTAGGGCAGTTTCCCTTTCCCGTACGCGGTGCCGGCGATGTCGAGATGGGCCCACTTCGCATTCCCCACGAACTCGCGCAGGAAGCAGGCGGCCGTGATGGTGCCGGCCGGGCGCCCCCCCACGTTCTTCAGATCGGCGGTGTGGCTGTCGAGCTGTCGGCGGTATTCCGGCCAGATCGGCAGCGGCCAGCAGCGCTCGCCGCTCAGGTCGCCGGCGGCGCGCAGCTCCTCAACGAGGGCTTCATCGGTCCCGAGGACCGCGGATGCATGGTGTCCGAGCGCGACGACGCAGGCGCCGGTCAGGGTGGCGCAGTCCACGATGGCTTCCGGCTCGAAGGTGCCCGCGTACGACAGGGCGTCGGCCAGAATCAGCCTGCCTTCGGCATCCGTGTTGATCACTTCGATGGTCTTGCCCTCCCGGGATCCGATGACGTCTCCCGGCTTGACCGCGCTTCCGTTGACGAGGTTTTCGGAGCTGGGAACGATGCCCACCACGTTGACGTCCAGACCGAGACGGGCGATGCCCCGCATGGCGCCCAGGACGGCGGCTCCGCCCGACATGTCGAACTTCATGTCCTCCATGCCCTTTGCCGGCTTGAGCGAGATGCCCCCCGCGTCGAAGGTCAGCCCTTTGCCCACCAGTACCAGCGGAGCATCGCCGCGAGTTCCGCCGTGATGTTCGAGGACGATCAGCCGCGGCTCCTCGGCCGAGCCCTGGGCGACGGCCAGCAGCGCCAGCATGTTCTCGTCCCGCATCTCCCGCGGCCCGAGCACCCGCACCTCGAGACCCACCTCCGAGGCCAGATCGCGCGCCCTGTCGGCCAGGTGGCTGGGCGTGGCCACGTTCCCGGGCCGCGACTGGAGGGTCCGCGCGAAGTTCTCCGCCTCCGCCACGATCGCCCCCGCGCGAGCGCCCGCCCGGGTCGCATCGAGGTCGGAGGCGGCCGCAACCTCCACGGTCGTGACCCTCGAGGCGGGCGGATCCTTCTCGCCGCGCCGGGTCTTCAGTTCGTCGAAGCGCCAGGCCGCGAGGACGGCGCCCTCCGCCACCACCTGGCCGAAGCGCTCCGGCTCGATGGAGGGGACGCCCAGCCCGTCGATGGTGACCCGCTCGATGCCCAGCTCGGAAGCCTTGCGCACGGCGCGCGCGGCCAGCCGCCTGACGGCCTCCGGATCGCAGTCGTCCGGTTTTCCCGCCCCGAGCAGAAGAAGCCGCAGCGGGCCGGCATCGCCGGGGTCGGCGTGGAACAGGTGGCTGCTTCCGGAGCGGCCGCGCAGATCGCCGGCGGCGCGCGCCACCGACCGACCCAGGACGGAGCCGGGGACGGCCAGGGCGGGAGCGTCCCGGCCCTCGAACAGAAACCCCGCCAGCAGCGGCGTGTCATGCCGGCCGGCCGGCCCGCGAACGACCTCTACCCGCATGTGCCTCCGCCTACATGTGGTCGATCACGGCCTGTCCGAAGGCCGAGGTCGACACCTTGGTCGCGCCTTCCATCTGGCGCTCCAGGTCGTACGTGACCGTCTTCGCCGCGACCGCGCCCTCCAGGCCCCGGTCTACGGCCTCCGCCGCCGCCGTCCAGTCCATGTGTTGGAGCATCATGGCTGCGGACAGGATCAGCGACCCCGGATTGACCTTGTTCTGGCCGGCGTACTTCGGGGCCGTCCCGTGGGTGGCCTCGAAAAGGGCGACTTCGTCCCCCACGTTCGCGCCCGGCGCCATCCCGAGTCCGCCCACCTGCGCCGCGCACGCGTCGGACAGGTAGTCGCCGTTGAGGTTGGGCGTCACGATGACGTCGTATTCCGAAGGCCTCAGCAGCACCTGCTGGAACATGGCGTCCGCGATGCGGTCCTTGACCACGATCCGGCCCGCGGGATCCGCGCCGTCCCAGATAGCCGACTCGGGAATCGTCTCGTCCCCGAAATCCCGGGCCGCGACCTCGTATCCCCAGTCGCGGAACGCCCCCTCGGTGAACTTCATGATGTTGCCCTTGTGCACGAGCGTCACCGAGCTGCGTCCGCGCGCCACCGCGTAGCGCAGCGCCGCCGCGACATGGCGATGGGTTCCGAACGGGCTGATCGGCTTGACTCCGATGCCGCTCTGCTCGCGCACGTTGGCGCCCATCTCGTCCACCAGGAACGAGCGCACCTTCTCCGCGCCTTCGCTTCCGGAGGCCCACTCGATGCCCGCATACACGTCCTCGGTATTCTCCCTGAAGATCACCACGTCAAGCTTCTCGGGCTCGCGCATCGGAGAGGGCACCCCGGGGATATAGCGCACCGGGCGAATGCACGAGAAGAGGTCGAGTTGCTGGCGCAGCGTTACGTTGAGCGAGCGAATGCCCTTCCCCACGGGCGTGGTCAGGGGACCCTTGATGGCCACCTTGAACTCGCGCAGCGCATCGTAGGTTTCGTCGGGCAGCCACTCCCCGGTCTTCTCCTGCGCCTTTTCGCCCGCGTACACCTCCATCCACATGATCTCGCGCGAGCCGCCATAGGCGCGGGCCACCGCGGCGTCGACCACGGCGCGTGTGGCGTGCCAGATGTCGGGGCCGATGCCGTCGCCTTCGATGAACGGGACGATAGGCTTGTCCGGCACGTTGACCACGCCGTTGTGAACGGTGACGGTCTCGCCCGCGGAGGGCACCTGCGCGTACTTGTATTGTGCCATGAGGCTTCGGGGGAGATAGGATGTAGGAGTGAGTTCCGGCGAGCGCGAACTCGCGCGGGTTTGAAGGACCCGCGAAGTTTACCGCGGGCGTCAGCCGCTAACAAGCGATTGCCGGGTTGGGCGTCGTCGATTGGGGGCGGCGCGTGCCGGGTGGCATGAGAACCCAACCGGGGACAATGGAGAGCCGAAGTGCGACGTACGAAGGAGGATCGACATCAGGGCGGCTTCAAGCTTGTGCTGGTGCTGACCCCTTTCCTGCTCGTGCTGGTTCTCGGAATGATCGAGTGGTGGCTGCGCTCGCGCGGTCCATAGCCCGGGCCTGTCCAACTCCCGGCCCGGCGTCGTCCCGGAAATGGGACGCTTGCCGGCGCCGGGCGCGCTCAGGTCGAGGAGATTGTCGGTGGCACGGTTTCTGCTTCAGTTTCCCCATAATGTCCTGAAGCCCCGGGAGGGAATCATGCGCGGAATCCTCTGTAGTGCGGCGATGGTGATGGCGGCAGCGCCGGCCTGGACCCCGGATGCGGCGGCGGCTCAGGAATACGCCGGGGAGTCCTCCCTTTCCTTTGCGGTGGGCGCTTCGGTCTGGGACGGAGTCGGCGTCGGGCTCACCTACCGGTCCACCTCGCTTCCCTCGCGAACCCCCGCCCCGGCGGCCGAAGTGTTCTTCGGGGTCGGGGTGAGCGACCGCTACTACGTCGATTCGTACACGGGATACGACTACTCCGGACCTCGGTGCCGCTGGTACGGGAGCGACTACCTCTACGGCTGGATCGACCGGTACGACTACTCCATACACCGGTGCCGGCAGCGGGTGAGCCGGTGGGGGCTGGCGATCTCCTTCGGCTTCGGATGGCATTACCCCGCCTACTACAGCCCCTGGTCCGCCTGGCACGACCCCTTCTGGAGCCCCTGGTACGCCTTCGATCCCTGGTTCGGGAACGGCTGGTTCGCGTTCGGATGGCGCAGCCGGAGCTACTCCCCCTGGTACTCGTATCCGGGGTATCACGGCTACCCCGGATACCATGGCTATCCCGCGTACCACGGCTACAGCTCCCACTACTACACGCCGCGCTACCGCTACGTGAGCCGAGGCCGGCTGGCGTACGGGTCGGGATACGTGGGCGCTCCTGCTCCAGGGGTCCGGTACAAGGAAAATCCCCGGCGGACGGCGGTGCCGCGTACGGCGCGTGTGGCGCCGCGCACGGCCGCGGGCCGGGTTTCGGACCGGTCGGCGGCCACCTCGTCGCCTGCGGTCGAGAGACGCTCGGGCGTGAGGACACAGCCCGGCGTGAGTACGCGCCCGCGCGTCGTGCTTCCGGAGCCGAGTTCGCCCAGGACCGCCCGGCCGCGAGGGACCGGAGGCTCCACCGAAGCGGTCCGGCCCGGGACGCGAACCGCGACGCCGCGCATCCAGTCTCAACCACGGACGCCGCAGGTCCGGTCGGGGTCGGCGGCGACCTCGGTCCGGCCCGGGACATCGACCCGCGTCCAGCCGCAACCCGGCGCCTCGCGTGCCCAGCCGCGCGCCTCCGCACCACCGAATGTGCGCTCGCGGCCGACTCCGACGCTCCGCGTTCAGCCGCGGTCCAGCACACCCCGCGTCCAGCCGCGGCCCAGCACGCCGCGCCCACAGCCCCGCGCGTCGGCACCACCCAGCGTGCGCCCCCGACCGACCCCCACACCCCGCGTCCAGCCGCGGTCCAGCACGCCGCGCCCACAACCACGTGCGTCGGCACCACCCAGCGTGCGCTCGCGGCCAACCCCCGCACCCCGCGTCCAGTCCCGGCCCGGCAGCCCGCGACCACAACCCCGCGCGTCGGCACCACCCAGCGTGCGCTCCCGACCGACCCCCGCACCTCGCGCCCAGTCGCGGCCCAGCACCCGTCCACAACCCCGCGCGTCGGCACCACCCAGCGTGCGCTCCCGACCGACTCCCGCGCCCCGCGTCCAGTCCCGGCCAAGCAACCCGCGCCCACAGCCCCGCGCGTCGGCACCACCCAGCGTGCGCTCCCGACCGAGCCCGGCGGCCCGCGCGCGACCCCGACCGGCCCCGGCGCCGCGTGCGACCGCGCGACCCACCCGTCCGCCCCGCCGTCCCCCCGGCGGCCCGTAGGGTGCCCACCACCTTCCGCGCCCCACCGGAGTGACCGGACCGGTCGGAAGCGGCCGGGCGGTCCTCCGGAGGGGCGCACCGCACGTCCTTGCGCTCGCCACCCTGGCCTGGGCCGTGTCCTGCGGCGACGAGGAACCGGCCGCGCCTCCACCTCCCAACCGCCCCCCGGCGGCCGAGCGCACCATTCCCGCCCAGAGCCTCAAGCCCTGGGACACGATCACGCTTAACGCGGCCCATTTCTTCAGCGATCCCGACGGAGAGCAGCTCACCTTCACGACGACGAGCTCGGACATCGCCGTCGTTTCCGTGTCCGCCATGGACAGCACGCTGACCCTCTACGCCGAGGGACCGGGAACGGCCAGGATTTCCGTGACCGCCCGCGACCCCGGGGGGCTGGCGGCCGATCAGATCATCGACGTAACGGTCGGTCCGTACTCCGACCGTCAAATACTCGTCCTCTTCTACGAGGCCGCCGGCGGCCCGAGCTGGTACGGCCGGGAAGGCTGGCTCTCCGACGCTCCACTGGAGGAATGGCTGGGGGTCGAGGTTGACGACGACGGGAACGTGATCGAGCTCGAGCTCTACCGGAACAACCTGGTCGGCTCCATCCCGCCGGAACTCGGCGGGCTCGCCAGCCTGTCCCGCCTGCAACTCGCGTCGAACCATCTGAGTGGCCCGATTCCCGCGGAGCTGGCGGAGCTCTCCAACCTGTCGTTCCTCGGGTTCTTCAACAACGACCTGGAAGGCGCCGTCCCGCCGGAACTCGGCAGCCTGGCCAATCTCACCCAGCTGGAACTCGACCGTAACCGACTGACGGGCCCAATTCCGCGGAGCTTCCTGGCACTCGATCGGCTGAGGCGCTTCTACTTCGCCGAGAGCAGCGGGCTTTGCGTCCCCGGCTCGCCGGAGTTCACCGCCTGGATCTCGGCCATGAAGGGGGGAGGCCAGGGGCCGTTCTGCAACCAGTCCGACCTGCGCGTGCTGGAATCGCTCTTTCTGGCATCCGGAGGGGAGGAATGGACGAACGCCGCCGGCTGGCGCGAAGGCGCCGCCGCGGCCCGGCGCTACGGGGTCGGCGCGGACGCGCTGGGCCGGGTCACCGCGCTCGACCTGACCGGCAACGGACTGACCGGCCGCCTTCCCGAGAACCTGGGACAACTGACGCTGCTGGCCGAGCTGCGGGTCGCGGGCAACGCGCTCTCCGGGCGTCTGCCCCCGTCCCTGTCGGCGCTCCCGCTGCGGTGGTTCGAGTACGCGGAAACAGAGCTGTGCGTCCCGCCGGACCCGTTTTTCCGGAGCTGGCTCGGCGGAATCGAATGGCACCAGGGGACGAGCATCGACTGTGCGCCTCCCTCCGACCGCGATGTCCTGGTGGCGCTCTACGACGCGACCGGCGGGCCCGACTGGACCGGTCGCGACAACTGGCTGACCGATGCGGAACTCGGCGAATGGTACGGCGTCGAGACCGATTCCGCGGGCCGGGTGACCGCGCTCCGGCTGCAGAACAACGGCCTCGAGGGCCCGATTCCGCCGGAACTGGGGCACCTCTCCGCATTGCGGGAACTGATTCTCTGGAACAACGACCTGTGGGGTCCCATCCCCCCGGAGCTCGGCGGCCTCCGCAACCTCGCCAGCCTCGTCGTCCTGAACACCGACCTGTCGGGGACCATTCCGCCGGAGCTCGGCGATCTGGCCGCACTCAGAGTCCTGATCCTGGCAAACAGCCAACTGACGGGACCCATCCCCGCGGAACTGGCCAATCTGGCCAACCTCACCAGCCTGGGGCTCGACGACAACGCTCTGGAGGGTCCGATCCCGCCGGAACTGGCAGGCCTCACCGCGCTCGAGTCGCTGACGCTCTCCCGGAACGAACTCACGGGCTCCATCCCGCCGGAACTGGGGAGCCTCTCGAGCCTCCGCGAGCTGCACCTGGGGAACAACGAGCTCACGGGCTCCATCCCTGCCGAACTGGGAATGCTGGGCGAGCTGCAGACCCTGATCCTCTCCGACAACGGTTTCACCGGCGCACCGCCTGCGGAACTCGGCGATCTCGGCAAACTGATCTATGTGACGCTCGCAGGGAACGACCTGACCGGTCCCATCCCTCCGGAATTCGGCGCCCTCGCGAACATCCGATACCTGACCCTTGCCGACAACGACCTGGCAGGCCCGATCCCGGTCGAGCTGAACCGCCTGATCGGGGCAATCGAGCTGGATCTGAGAGGCAACGCCCTCACCGGCCCGATCCCGGCCGAACTGGGCCGGCTGCCGCGCCTGGTGCGGCTGTCGCTGGGCCGCAACGGACTCAGCGGTCCGGTCCCGCGCGAGATGGGAGGAATGCGCCACCTTCGCGAGCTCGACGTGACGGACAATGCCGGGCTCTCGGGAGCCCTCCCGGAGGAGCTGACGGACCTGAGCATCGACCTGCTGGCGACAGGGGGAACGGACCTTTGCGCGCCGGCCGATGACGGGTTCCAGCAATGGCTGGATGCCATCCCCAGGCAACGCGTGATCACGTGCCTGAACAGCGAACCGGCGTCGGCGTACCTGACCCAGGCGGTGCAGTCGCGTTCGTACCCCGTGCCGCTGGTCGCCGGTCGCCCGGCACTCCTCAGAGTGTTCGTCACCGCCGCGCGCGCCGGCGGCGCAGACATGCCCGCGGTGCGGGCGAGGTTCTACCGGGACGGCGTCGAAACATACATGGCGGACGTCACATCCTCCGGGATGCCCATCCCGACCGACGTGGACGAAGGCGACCTGGCGGCCTCCGCCAACGCCGAAATCCCCGGGGAGGTGATCCAGCCGCGCCTCGAGATGGTGATCGAAATCGATCCCGAGGGACTGCTGGACCCGGCGCTGGGGGTCGCCAGGCGTATTCCCGCGGATGGCCGCGGCGCGGTGGACGTCCGCGCGATGCCCATGCTGGAGCTGACCCTGGTGCCCTTCCTGCTGGAGCAGACCCCGGATTCCTCGATCCTGGCCCTGACCTCCGGCATGGCGGCGAACCCGGGCGGGCACGAGCTGCTCCACGACACACGGACGCTGCTGCCGGTCGGGGAACTCGCCGTGACGGCCCACGAGCCGGTGCTGATTTCGTCGAACAACGCCTATGACCTGTACCGGGAGACCGCGGCCATCCGGGCCATGGAAGGAGGGTCGGGCTACTACATGGGCACGATCAGCGGACGCACGACCGTCGCCCGCGGCCTCGGGAGCCTCCCGGGCCGAATCAGCTTTTCGCTGCCCGACTCGCGCATCATCGCGCACGAACTGGGGCACAACCTGAATCTCCGTCACGCCCCCTGCGGCGGTGCCAGGGGCACGGATCCTTCGTTCCCCGAGCCGGACGGATCGATCGGCGCCTGGGGATACGACTTCCGGCGCGGAAGTCTGGTCGCGCCCGGCCGGCACGATCTGATGTCGTATTGCGAGCCGCCCTGGGTCAGCGACTACTACTTCACCAACGCGCTGCGCTTCCGGATCCAGAACGAGGTGGAGCGGAGGGCGCATGCCGCAGCGGCACCCGGCCGCTCGATCCTGCTCTGGGGGGGCGTCGACCCGGAAGGCAAACCATTCCTGGAGCCGGTCTTCGTCCTGGAGGCCCCGGCGACCGTCCTGCCACCGGGCGGCGAATACCGGATCGAGGGGGTCGACGCGCGCGGCCGCGAGCTCTTTTCGCTCGGTTTCGACATGCCGGTGCCGGCCGACGGCGACGCCAGGGCCGCGTTCGCCTTCATGCTTCCGGTGCGCGAGGGCTGGGCCCGGGACCTGGCCGGCATCACGCTCGCCGGCCCGGGCGGCTCGGACACGCTGAACCGGGAGTCGGCGCGTCCGATGGCCATCCTGCGCAATCCGCGGACCGGCCAGGTGCGTGGAATCCTGCGTCGGCCGCCCCCCGTCGCACAGGCCGCCATGGACAGGGCCGGCCGCGTCGCCGAACCGGGCATGGAAGTGTTGCTCAGCCTGGGGCTCCCGGACTCCGAAGCCTGGCGGCGGTGACGATGCGCGACACCGGCCCGCAGAGGCCCGCGCGGCCGGAGCCGCCGACTCGGGCCACCGCGGCGACTCGGGCTATCTCGGCGAATCGAGCTCCCCCGGCGAATCGGGCTACCCCGGCAAATCGGGCTACCCCGGCGAATCGGTATCCGGCGCGACGGTGAAGTCGGTGAACATGCCCCGGCCGTCGTGGCCCGAGAAGTCGCAGATCGCCGTATAGGCTCCCGGCTCGAGCTCGACGGTCACCACCCGGCGTTCGCCCGGGTTGAGGCGACGCTCCAGAACCCAGGCTGGAGCGGTGTCCTCCCTGCGGCGGAAGTAGATGTTGTGCTCCTCGAACCCGGCGTTCACGAAGCGCACCGGGTGCGGTCCGGCGGGAAGGACGAGCGGCATCGAGATGGTGTACTCGTCCATCAGGACCTGCATGGTGTCCACCCGCGGAGATGGCGGAGTCTCGGCCGGCGGAGTCTCGGCCGGCGGGCCCGTACGATCGTCGTCCGGGGCCGCGCATCCCCCTGCGGCGAAGCATGCGGCGACGAGCGCCAGCAACCCCGGGGCCGGTCGGGTTTTCCTGGAGCGTCCCGAGCGGCCCGGGCAGTCCCGCTGACGTGCGCGCGGGCGAGGAGGTGGACGTCCGGACGCCCGCACCCGCTCCCGCCGCGAGGTGCTGCGGCGAACCTGTTCTGGGGATTCCGGATACAAGGAAGCTGCGAGCCGCACGAGAAGTGTCACCAGCGATGGGAGCGCCTCCGCCCGCCGCGCCTGGTCGGAGACAGGTGGGCGGCGGAACGCGCGGTCCCCCGCCGGAGATCCGCGCCCGGACCGGCGAGCAACCCGGCGCTGCCCTGCAGAGGCGCCGGTCGGAATCGAACCGACGATCGAGGATTTGCAGTCCTCTGCCTTACCACTTGGCCACGGCGCCAAAAGGAATGGGGAGCCGACGAGCGCGCTCCCCATACCGGCTTTGCAAGAGCGGGAAACCGGACTCGAACCGGCGACCCCCACCTTGGCAAGGTGGTGCTCTACCAACTGAGCTATTCCCGCAGATGAAGCATCATGAGGTTAGAAACAGCCACCATGGGTGTCAACCACCCGCGCGATGGTTTTCCGTGCTTCGGCCCGTGACTACCTTTGCACGTTCTCGCCGGCAACTGGCGCCCGGCCCGCGCGCACCATCTTCCCCCCGCTTCCCCTTGCCCCACCCCTCTCGCGGGCACCTCGCGCTTACCCGGATTGCGCCGCTCCTTCCCCGACTGCTGACGCTTCTTCCGGCCCTCCTGCTGCCCGCGGCGGCCAGTGGACAGCTTGTCGGGGGGCCGATGGTCCCTTCGGGCCATCTGCGGCTGGACATCGACGCGAACTACGTCACCTGGAGCGAGCGCTTCGGCCTGCGGTCCGAGGGGGGATCGCTGGTTGAAGAAGTGGAGCCGCTGGGGTGGAACCTGAGCAGCGACGCGCTGGGATCGGACCGGCTTCCCGCAGCGGCGCTCAGCGAGGCCCGGCTCTGGACCTTGTTCGGGAACCCGGACTACCGATTCAACCTCGGGAGCACCAACCATCTGCTCGCGGCCCATATCCGGCGCGTGCCGCTCGGGTTCCAACTCGGAGTATTCCGATGGCTGACGGTGGGGGCATCGCTGCCCATGGTGCAGCGCAAGCTGGACTCGGAGCTGGTCTACTCGTCCGGGGAAGCGAACGCCGGCCTGGCCCCCGCCCCGTCCGTGAGCGCCCCCTTCATGAACGAATACCGGAACGCTCTTTCGGAGGCGCACGCCGCCATCGCCAGCCTGTGCCAGGTGGACGACAGCACGCCGGAATGCCGGACGGGGCGCACCGTGCTCGCGGAGGGCGACGCGTTCCTGGCATCCCTCTCCACGCTGTTCGGCGAGGCGGTCTTCTTCCCCCTGCAAGGTTCCGTCGCGGGGCAGGATCTCACCGACCGCCTGGAAGCGGTGCGGACCGGCCTGGAGGACATCGGCGTGGCGAGCTTCATGGCCGAGCTCCCTCTCGGCACCCCCCTTGACCAGGCCGGCTTCGATTCGCTGGTCGTCGCTCCGGTGTTCGGCAGGGACGGTCTTCCCCTCAAGGGAATGGACGCCCTCTGGGAACCCGGAGACCTGGAGGTCGGCGCGGCCCTTCAGGTCCTGAACATTACCCCGCGTGCGCCGGACCCCCGGGCGTCCGGAGAGGCGGCCGATTCCGCCGCCGGCCCCGAGCGGGACTCCGGGGGCGGCTTCGGGATTCGGCTGGGCGTCGCCGGTACGCTTCGTCTGGGAACCGGCGCCCCGCAGGACACCCTCCGCGACTTCCTGGACATGGAGGTCGCGGAGGGCCAGATGGACATCGAGGTGCGCGCGTTCGGCGGCGTCGACTGGGCGCGGCGCGTGGGCCTGACCTTCGATGTACGCTACGGGATCGCCTCGCCCGTGTACGTCCGCCGGCGCATCGGCCCGCCCGACACGGGCTTCGCCCCGCGTCCGCCGCTGGAGACGGTGCAGTGGCAGCCGGGCAACTACCTCGAGTACGCGATCGCCCCACAACTGCTGCTCACGCCCGAGCTTGCGGTCGGATTCGTGTACCGGTCCCTCAGCCGCGGGGCGGACAGCTTCGCGGGCGACGCGGGAGACCTGGCGCCGCTCTCCCTCGAGACCGACGCCGAAGTGCGGTCGATGGGGGTGGACGTCCGGTACTCCAGCTTCCTGGGAGGCGGTTTTCCGGTTGTTGCCCGCTTCGGCTGGGAGGCCGCGCGCAACGGCGCCGGAGGCCGGACGCCCAAGACGGGAAGGGTGCGCTTCGGGGCAAGCCTCTTCTGGAGGCTGTGGGGCGACTAAAAGGCCGTGGGGCGACTAAAAGGCCGTGGGGCGGCTAAAGAGCCGTGGGGCGGCTAAAGGACAGCCTCCGCAACCTCCTGCCCGGCGGCGCGCAACAGCTCCCGGGCGTGCTCGCGGGAAGCTGCGGAGTCCGGATCGCCGCCCAGCATTCGGGCGATCTCGTGGACGCGCGTGTCCCCCTCCAGAGCGAAGGCGCGCGTACGGACCATGCCGTCATCCGCCGAGAGCCGCTTTTCGACCAGCAGGTGGTGGCTCGCCCGCGACGCGATCTGCGCGAGGTGGGTGATGGCGAGCACCTGGTGCGCCCGGCCGGTTTCCTGCAGCCGCGCGCCGACGGCGTTGGCGATCTCGCCCCCGACCCCGGCGTCGATCTCGTCGAACACCAGCGTCGGCACCCGATCCGCGGCACCCAGAATCGACTTGAGGGCGAGCATCACCCTCGAAAGCTCCCCGCCGCTCGCGATCCGGCCGAGCGGCGCGGGCGGAAACCCCGGGTTCAGCGAAGCCAGGAACTCCACACGCTCGGCGCCGCCCGGCCCCACTTCCGCCAGCGGGCTGAGCGCGACCGAGAAGGTGCCTCCCTCGAGCCCAAGCTCCGGAAACAGCGCTGTAACCCGTTGCTCAAGTGTACGCGCTGCCTTACATCGCGCGTCGCTCAGAGCTGCCGCCTCCCGCTCCAGACGGGCCCTCGTCCGCCGGATGCGCCGCTCCAGGGTGGCGATGTCGAACGAACCGGTCTCGATCTCCTCGAGCTGCGCCCCCAGCCGGCGTCCGGCCTCGACCACGTCCTCGAGCGCGGGTCCGTACTTGCGCTTCAGCCGGAAGATGCGGTCCAGGCGGGCCCTGACCTCCTCCAGCCGGCGCGGATCGTGTTCCAGCGAACTCGCGTAGTCGCCCAGGAAGCGGCCCGCCTCGCTGGCCGCCTGGTACGACTGTTCCAGCAGCTCCGAGACCTCGCCCAGCGACCCATCCAGGCGGATGATGTCCGCGAGCGCCGCCTGCACCGCGCGGATGCGCACCGTGACGGCGGCGTCGCCCGCGTACAGTTCGTCGTACGCGCCCCCCGCGTTGCGCGCCAGCTCGTCGGCGTGTTCGAGCCGGGTCGCCTCCGTCTCGAGCGCCGTGTCCTCCCCCTCCTGGAGTCCGGCGCCTTCGATCTCGCCGAGCTGGAAGCGGATGAAATCCGCCCGCGCTTCGAGGTCCCGGATACTCCCTTCCAGCTGCTCCCGCTCGCGCGCCAGCGCCTTCAGCTCCACGCACAGCGCGGCAACGGCGCTCGCCCGTCCGGTCGCGCGCGCCAGGGAATCGAGCAGCCTGGCCTGTTCCGCCGGCCTCAGCAGGCTCTGGTGCTCGTGCTGCCCGTGCAGGTCGACGAGGTGCCGCCCCAGCTCACGCAGGAGCCCCACGGTGGCGGACGAGTCGTTCACCCAGGCCCGGTTGCGTCCCTGGCGCGCCACTTCCCGCCGCAGCACCAGCACGTTGCCGCCCGCGGCCAGACCCAGCGCGTCCAGCTTCTCCCGCACCGGCTCGCACTCCTCGACATCAAAGGCCGCCTCGATGCGGGCGCGGCGGGCTCCCACGCGCACGACCCCGGGGGAGGCGCGCTCGCCCAGCAGACACGAGAGGGCCTTCGCCACCAGGGACTTGCCGGATCCGGTCTCGCCCGACAGGGCGTTGAGGCCCGGCGCCCCGTCCAGCGTCAGGTCATCGATTACCGCGTAGTCACGGATACGCAGTTCGATCAGCATGCCCGTGGCTATTCATAAGATCATGCCCCCGAGGGCGATTTGAGTGCCCAGTTCAACTTCCGTCTCAAGGTGGAGAAGAAGGTGTGCCCGGGGAAACGAAGCAGAGGTACGCGCACCGTTCCGGTCCGGATCTCCACGACCGAACCCGGCACCACGGCCACTGCTTCCTGACCATCGACCGTCAGCACCAGGTCGCCCGATGGATCCACTTCCTTGATGATGACGCGCTCGTCCGCGGCCAGCACCAGCGGGCGCACGGCCAGCGTGTGCGGGCAGATCGGGGTCACCAGGATGCAGTCCACTCCGGGCGCGATAATGGGCCCCCCCGCCGACAGGGAGTAGGCGGTCGAACCGGTAGGCGAGGAAACGATCACGCCGTCGGCGCTGAAGCTGCCGATCTCGTCGGTCGTTCCGTCATGCCCCACGAACAGGTCGAGGCGGGAGACGCGGGCCGCCCCGCTGTTGTGGACCACGAAGTCGTTGAGCGCCACCTGTGGATCTCCCGACGTTCCGTCCTCGTCGAGGATGGCCGCCTCGAGCGTAATCCGGTAGTCGAGTGTGAAGTCGCCGCCGCGCAGCCGCTCGAAGGCGATGGTGAGGTCGGAGCCGGAGGACGAGGTGAGGAAGCCCAGGTGCCCGAGGTTGATCCCGAGGACCGGAATGTCCGTCCCCGCAACCTTGCGCGCGCCCCGCAGCAGCGTTCCGTCCCCCCCGAGCGTGACCAGCAGGTCCAGCGCACGTTCCGCCAGCCTGAGAGGGGGGGTTCCGGGCGGCGCCTGGGCGAGGATGCCGGGTTCGCAGGCAAACTCGATGCCGAACTTGCGCGCGAGTTCGTCGAGACGCGCCAGCGCCGGCGCGAGCCCGGGCTGTCCGGGAAGCGCGAAGATGCCGATGCGGCGGACGGGAGGCGGCGCCATGGCGTTTCCCGCGGGGTTACGCGCTCTCTCTGGTCGCCAGCACGCGGATTCCGGGCTTGCGCTCGGCCAGCCGCAGGGCCTCCCGCGCGATCCCCTTCGCGTCCAGCCCCACCTCCGCCAGCAGCAGCCCTCGGTCTCCGTGCTCGATGAAGACGTCGGGCAGCCCCATGGTTCTCACGGTCGGGCGCGATCCCGCGCGCGCCTGGATCTCGCGCGCCATGAAGGCTCCGAAACCGTTGACGACGGTACCCTCCTCGACCGTCAGGATGTGCGTGTGCGAGCCGAGCACCCGTTCGAGCACTTCCTCGTCGAAAGGCTTGAGGAAGCGGCAGTTGACGACGGTCGCCTCGATGCCCGCTCGAGCCAGCTCGTCGGCTGCGGAGAGCGCGTCGAGGACCATGGTGCCCACGGCGAGAATCGCCAGGTCCGACCCCTGGCGCATCACCTCCCAGCTCCCGTACGGCACCGGATCGATCTCCGAAGTCGGGGGAACCTCCGCGGGAACCGCGTCGCGCGGATAGCGGATGCTGTAGGGGCCGGCGTCGTGGGTCAGGCCGGTCTTCATCAGGGCGATGAGCTCCTCGCCGTCCCTGGGCGCGGTGACGGTCATGCCCGGCACCAGCAGCATGTAGGCGATGTCGAAGGCGCCGTGATGGGTGGGGCCGTCGGCCCCCGCGACGCCCGCCCGGTCCATGCAGAACATCACCGGAAGGTCCTGCAGGGCCACGTCGTGCACGATGGAGTCGAAGCCCCGCTGCAGGAACGTGGAGTAGATGGCCACGACCGGGCGCACGCCTTCCGTGGCCATGCCGGCGGCCGACGTCACACCGTGCGCCTCCGCGATGCCCACGTCGAAGTGCCGGTCCGGAAACGCCTTGTCGAAGATGTCGGTGCTGGTCCCGCTCGGCATTGCGGCCGTGATGGCCACGATGCGCTCGTCCTCCGAGGCCAGGTCGGTCAGCCCTCTGCCGAACAACTTCTGATACCGCGGCAGACCGACCGGCTTCTTCGGCGAACGTCCCGTGATCTTGTCCCAGGGGGAGGAGGCGTGCCACTTGACCGGATCCGCCTCCGCCGGCTTGTAGCCCTTCCCCTTCTGGGTGACCAGGTGCACCAGCACCGGTCCCTTCATCCGGCGGACCCGCTGCAGGGTGTTGACCACCATGTGGATGTCGTGCCCGTCGAAGGGTCCGAAGTAGCGGAAACCCAGTTCCTCGAAGAGCATTCCGGGCACGAAGAGGTGCTTGACGCTCTCCTCGAACCTGCCGGTGGCGGACTGCATCACGTCGGAGATGCTGGTGGGGACGCGCTGCATCAGCTCCTTCACCTGACCGCGGACCCGGTTGTACAGGGGGTTGGTGATGACGCCGTTCAGATACCTGTTCATCGCCCCCACGTTCGGAGCGATCGACATGTCGTTGTCGTTGAGGACCACGATGAGGTTGCGGTCGCTCGCGCCGGCGTTGTTGAGGGCTTCGTAGGCGAGCCCGCACCCGATGGCGCCGTCCCCGATGACCGCGACGACGTCGAAGTCCTCGCCCTTGTGATCGCGGCCGATGGCCATGCCCACCGCGGCCGAGATGGAAGTCGCGGCGTGTCCCGCGCCGAAGACGTCGAAGTCCGACTCGGCACGGCGCAGGAAGGGTGCCAGCCCATCCTTGCGGCGAATGGTGTGCAGGCGGTCGTTGCGCCCCGTGAGGATCTTGTGGATGTAGGCCTGGTGGCCCGTATCCCACACGACGCGGTCACGCGGGGTGTCGAAGACGTAGTGCAGCGCCACCGTGAGCTCGGCGACGCCCAGGCTTCCCCCGAAGTGTCCGCCCACCTTCGCCACGACGTCGATCAGGCGGTCGCGCACCTCGCGAACCAGGTCGGGCAGCTGGGAACGAGACAGCTTGCGCACATCCCCCGGTTGCTTGACGTAGTCGAGAATGGCCACCCCATATCACTCCATCTGTGGTTGTCGTCATCCCGCGACTGCCGGGATCGAGCCCGTATTATAACCGGATTCGGCGCTGCTGTTGCACGGGATGGTCGCGCGTGGTACGACCGGGGCCCGTCGAGCCGGCCTTCGCGCGCCGGTGCGTGCGAGCGGAGGAGTCCCCGGCCTCATCCGCAGATTCCGGCGGGAGGTCCTCCCGGCCGCTACCGTCGGCGCCGCACGACATACTCCGCGATCGCCTCCATGGGCCGGGAATCGAGCCCGCCGCGGGCCAGTGCCCGGCGCGCGATGGAAACCTGGCGCAGCGCCCGGGCGCGAGCCCCCTCGAGCCCGTAGAGGCTGACGTAGGTCGACTTGCCCAGGGCCTCGTCGCTGGGGTGCTTGCCCAGCCGCTCCGCCGAGGACGTGGCGTCCAGAATGTCGTCCGCGATCTGGAAGGCAAGTCCCAGCGCGCGCCCGTAGCGATCCAGGGCCTCGATGCGGCGGCTCCCCGCCCCGGCCGCCAGCCCGCCGATCCGGGGCGCCGCCGAGAGGAGCGCCCCGGTCTTGAGCGCGTGAAGCCGGTTCAGCCGGTCCGGCGACAGGGTCCGGCCCTCCGATTCGAGGTCGAGCGCCTGCCCTCCGACCATCCCTCCCGCGCCAGCGGCCTGCGCCAGCGCGCGAACGAGACCGCGCGCGGTCTCGTCCGGGCATCCCAGCTCGAGGGCGGCGCGCCATGCCTGCAGCGCGGCTCCCGGAATCAGCGCCGCCGCGGCCCGCGCCGTGTTCCGGGCTCCGAAGACGCGGTGCGGGGTGGGCGATCCCCGGCGCAGCCCGGCGTCGTCCATGCACGGCAGGTCGTCGTGCATGAGGGAGTAGGCGTGGATCATCTCGATGGACGCGGCCAGATCGTAGCAGCCGTCCCCGGTCTCGCGACCGCAGGCCTCGTACGCCGCCGCGCACAGGATCGGCCGGACCCGCTTGCCGTCGGTCAGCAGGCCGTGCCGCAACACCGGGACGAGGGACGGATCGACGCGCGGGGTCAGCGAGGCGAGGGCTCTCCGGAGGGCCTGTCCGACCCGCTTCCCCTGCTCCTGCAGGAAGGACGTCAGGTCGAAGTCACCGCCCGGCTGCGGGATCTCCGGCGCCGCGGAGGTCCCGCTCACCCGGCGTCTTCCCGCCGGCGGGTTTCGCCCTCGATCAGCTCCTCCACCCGGAGCTCGGCCGCGGACAGCAGCCGTTCCGCCGCGCGAACGTGCCGGATGCCCTCTTCGAAGAGCGCGAGGCTCTGCTCCAGCTCGATGTCTTCGGCGTCGAGGGCGGCGACGATGCGGTCGAGACGCCGCAGACGCTCCTCCACGGACATCGGTCGTGCATCGCCGTCGTCCCGGGACGACGGCGGATCTCCCGCGGCACGGGCACGCTCATCCATCAGGGCTGCTCCGGACCGGAGCGTCGGGACGAGTCCCGGCTACGCGGCACTCGACCCGGCCGTCGACCACGCGCAGGTCGAAGGAGGACCCATGTGGGAACGCGGCGACGTTTCGGAGCACCCGGCCCGCGCGATCGAGCGGGACCGCGTACCCGCGGCTGAGAGTGGCCAGCGGCGAGAGCGCGTCCAGCCGCCCGGACGCGTTCTCCAGCCGCGCGCTCCGGGAAGCGAGTCGGGCGCGCATCGCCCCTTCCAGTCGTTCGCCGCGGCGGAACACCCGGGCGGCCCGTGGCTCGATGAGGCCGCGCAAGCCCCGGTGGAGCCGGTCGGCGCGGGTCCCCAGGCCGTCCCGGCGGCGGCGCACGCAGCGCCGCAGCCCGGTGGACAGCCGCGGGCGCAGGTCGGCCAGCCGCCGGGCAAGGGCGGCGCGGTCGGGGACCACCGCCTCCGCCCCGGCCGAGGGGGTGGGGGCCCGCAGGTCGGCCACCAGGTCCGCGATGGTGACATCCACCTCGTGACCCACGGCCGAGACCACCGGCACCGGGCAGGCGGCGATCGCCCGCGCGACCTCTTCCCGGTTGAAGGCCCAGAGGTCCTCGAGCGAACCCCCGCCCCGCCCGACCAGGACGACGTCCGCCCGTCCGCTCCGGCCGATCTCGTGGATGGCCCGTGCCACATCCTCCGCAGCGCCGTCCCCCTGCACGCGCGCGCTCCTCAGCAGCACCCTCGTCCAGGGCGCCCGCTCCCCGATCACCGACAGGATGTCGTGGAGGGCGGCCCCCGTGGCGGAGGTCACCACCCCCACGCAGGACGGGCACGCCGGCAGGGCTCTCCTGCGGGCGGGGTCCATCAGGCCCTCCGCCTCCAGCTTGCGCCGCACCCGCTCGAAGGCCCGGCGCCACAGCCCCTCCCCGTCCTCCGCCGTCAGCCTGCGCACGCGCAGCTGGTACCGCCCCCGCGCCTCGTAGAGGGTCACCGAGCCGAACGCGCGCACCCGGGTGCCGTCCTCCGGGTCGGCCGGCAGCCGGCGGGCGTCGCTGGCGAACATGACCGCGCCGATGTGCGCGGTCTCGTCCTTGAGCGTGAAGTACCGGTGCCCCGCGGCGGTGCGACGCCAGTTGCCGACCTCCCCGGCCACCCAGAGCGCCTGCATTCCGTGCTCGAGGAGCAACCGCGCCCGGCGGTTCACCCGGGCGACGGTCCACGGCTCGGCGGCGCGCCCGGACGCCCGTGAACCCCGCGCGGCTGCTTCCACCGGGGCACCGGTCGCCGGGCCCGGTTTCTCCTTGCCGGAATCGTACCGGAAGAGGTCGAGCGACCCGTCCCCCGCGGCCATGGAGCGGCTCAGTCCCGGGCTCCGTCCGCGTGCAGCCGCACGGCGGCGTCGACCGTGTTGGAGAGCAGCATCGCGATGGTCATCGGGCCAACCCCCCCGGGAACCGGCGAGATGGCGCCCGCGACCTCCCTGACCTCGTCGAAGACCACGTCGCCGGTGATCCGGTAGCCTCGCTCCCTGGTCGCGTCCTCCACCCGGTTGGTGCCCACGTCGATCACGGTCGCCCCGGGCCGCACCATCGTGCCGGTGACGGTCCCCGGGCGCCCGATGGCCACGATCAGGATCTCGCCGAGCCGGGTAACGGCCCCGAGGTCGGGAGTTCGGCTGTGCGCGACGGTGACCGTGGCGTTGCCCCCGGGCGCCTTGCGCATGAGCAGTGACGCCATCGGCTTCCCCACGATGTTGGAGCGTCCCACGATCACCGCGTGTCTGCCCGCGGGATCGACACCCGAGCGCAGGAGCATCTGGATCACCCCGGCGGGCGTGCACGGGGCCAGCACGTCGGCCGCGCCGGTGGCCAGACGGCCCACGTTCACCGGATGAAAGCCGTCCACGTCCTTCCCGGGCAGAATCCGGTGGAGAACCACCTGGTCGCGAATCTGATCCGGCAGGGGCAGCTGCACGAGGATGCCGTGAATCGCCGGGTCGGCGTTGAGCCCGTCGAGCAGTCCCAGCAGTTCGGCCTCGGGCGTCGAATCCGGCAGGGTGATCTGCCGGGAGTGGAGCCCGGCGGCGCGCGCCGCCCGGTTCTTCATGCGCACGTAGGCGTGGCTCGCCGGATCGTCCCCCACCAGCACGGTCGCAAGCCCGGGTACCAGCCCGTCCCGCTCCTTCAGGACGGCAACCCGCTCGCGGAGTTCCCCGCGGATCGCACCCGCGATCTCCGTCCCCGAAATGATGGCGGCGCTCATCGCGCGAAATCCACGGCGCGGGTTTCGCGAATCACCACGATCTTGATCTGGCCGGGATAGCGCAGCTCCTCTTCGAAACGGCGCGCGATGCTCTCCGAAAGCGTATTCATTTCGTCGTCCGATATCCGTTCGGGCTCCACCATGACCCGCACCTCCCGGCCGGCCTGGATCGCGAAGCAGCGCTCCACCCCGGGATAGTCGAGAACCGTGTTCTCGATCTTCTCCAGCCGCTTCACGTAGCTGTCGAACATCTCCCGGCGGGCCCCGGGACGGGATCCCGAAATCGCGTCGGCCGCCGTCACCAAGAACGTCTCCGCATAGCGGTGCGGTTCCTCGTCGTGGTGCGCGCGGATCGCGTTCAGCACCTGGTCCGGCTCGCGATACCTCTCGCAGAGCGCATATCCCAGCTCTACATGCGTCCCTTCCTGGTCGTGGGTCATCCCCTTCCCCACATCGTGCAGAACCCCGGCCCGCTTGGTCATCTGCACATCGAGCCCCATTTCCGCGGCCATGCCTCCCGCCAGCAGCGCCACCTCCTTGGAGTGCAGCAGCTGGTTCTGGCCGTAGGAGGTCCGGAAGCGAAGGTGACCGAGCGCCTGGACGATCTTGGGGTGCACGTCGTGGATCCCCAGCTCGTAGAGCACCTCCTCCGCGGCCGCGAGCATCGTCCGCCCTACGGACTTCTCGCTCTTCTTGACCAGGTCCTCGATGCGGGCGGGATGGATGCGGCCATCCTCCACGAGCTTGCCGAGCGCGAGCCGGGCCACTTCCCGGCGGACGGGGTTGAACCCGGAGAGGATGACGGCTTCGGGGGTGTCGTCGATGATGACGTCGATGCCCGTGGCCTGCTCGAAGGCGCGGATGTTCCGGCCCTCGCGCCCGATGATCCGGCCCTTCATCTCATCGGAGGGCAACTGGACGACGGACACCGTCATCTCGGCGGTCTGCTCCGCCGCCATGCGCTGGATCGCCTGCGCGATGACCTTGCGCGCCTCGCGCTCACCGGTCCGCTTTGCCTCGGCCTCGATGGCGCGGACGGTGTTGGCGGCCTTCGCGCGGGCCTCGTCCTCCAGATTCTTCATCAGGAGGCCGCGGGCTTCGTCGGCGGAGAGGCCGGCCAGCGACTCCAGCGACTGCTGCACCGACCGCTCGGAGGCCTCGACCTCCTCGAACCTCCGGTCCAGCTCCCCATTGCGCCGATGAAGCGTCTTCTCGCGCCGCTCCAACGCCCCCCGGCCGTCCTCCAGACGGGCCTCACGCTCGCTCAGGCGGTCGAACTTGCGGTCCAGGGAGTCCGATCGAGCGCCGACCCGGCGCTCGAGCGTCTTGACCTCTTCCCGGCGCCGAGCTTCCTCGGACTGCCACGACTCGCGCAGCCGGTAGACCTCCTCCTTGCCCTGGAGGGTGGCGGCTTTGAGGGTGGTGTCGGCTTCCTCGTTGGCGCGGGCGATGATGCGCGACGCATCGTCACGGGCGGCGGCGCGTTCCTTTTTCTGCCTGGCGCGCTCGATGCCCCGCCCCAGCAAATACCCGGCTGCGGAGCCGAGCGCCATCACGACCGCCGCAAGCAAAATGCTCTGCGGGTCCATTGTATGCGCTCCGGATCAGGCGCACGCGCGCCTGCCAGTTCCTTTTCAGTGAGGCCGTTCCGACGGAAGGCGAAGCCGACCTGATCGATTCAGCGCCCGCACCCGTACCGCAGGCGACGGGCGGAATTCTCCTAAAACGCGTCACAATAGGAGGATGGAGAGTACCGGCGCAAGCGACGAGTCGGGATCAGGATCCCGCATCCTCCTTCAATCCGGACTCGACCTCCTCGGCAAGCGAACTGGACCTGAGCGCCGTCCGCGCACGCAGATCGGCCAGATCGGCCTGAGCCTCAAAGTACCGGGCGGTGATGGAGAGCGCCGCAAGAATCGTGGCCTTGTATGCGTCCATCAACCCGGCGCGCCGGTGGACCTCGCTGATGTTCTCGTCCAGGAAACGGGCACATCGCTCGACGTCCTCGCGGTCGGCGGTGGATCGGATGGCGTGCTGCTCGCCCCCGATCTCCACCGTCAGGGATACTGCCTTTGGGGTCTCAGCCATCCTGATCCTCCAGGAATCGAATCCGGGCCATCATCCTCTCCACCACCTCGCGGCCCCGTTCCAGACGTCCCGCGTACTCCCGCCTCTCGTCCTCCGCCGCGCGCAGCCTCTCCAGCACGCTCTCCGGGCCTGCCTCGCCCTCTGCGACGGGGCCGAGGAGCTCCATGAGCTCCCGGTTTCGCTCCCGGGCCGACCGCAGCTCGGCCTTCAGCTCCGCGCTCCGCCGGATCAGGCGCCTGACCGCCGACTCCAGGCGCGCGAAGGCTTCGCTAGCGCCCGGAGCCTGCGGCGCTTGCTCTGGGTTCGACACCAAACTCCTCCTTGAGTCGATGGACGAGACGCCGCACCGCTCGATCGACGGCGGCATCCGTCAGGGTTCTACGGCTCGACTGAAAGCGCAGCCGGAAGCCGACGGACCGGTAGCCGCCCGGCACGTCCCCGCCCCGGAAGAGGTCGAAGACGGAGACCTCGACGAGATCCCGGCCCCCGCGCTCCTCGAGGAACTCCAGTATCTGCCGGGCCGGAAGCGAATCGGGAATCAGCAGGGCGATGTCCCGCTCCACGGCGGGAAAGGCGGGAAGGGGACGGAAGGCCGGATCGGGCTTCTCCCCGGCGCCGTCGCCCAGTTCGAGCTCCAGCCCCCAGACCGGTCCGGCCCAGACGGGGGCGTCCACCCGGTCCGCGCGCACCTTGCCCGCGCCGCCCACGGCCGAACCGTCGGCCGCCCGCAGCATCAACTCGCACCCTTCCTCGAAGAAGGTCGAGTCGAAGGTGCCGGGCTCGACCGAGTAGGCGCCCGGGAGCACGACCTCGAGCAACTCCTCGACCAGGCCGCGCAGCTCCCACTCGTCCCACGGCAGGTCGCCGGCGGACCAGTGGTGGGGCCGTCGCCGCCCGGTCATCGCGACCGCGAGGCGATTGGTCTCGCGCGGCAACCCGCCGGACCCGCCGACTCCGAATACCGCGCCCATGTCGAACAACTGCATGTCGCGAGCGCCTCGCGCGAAGTTGTGTTCGACCGCGTGCAGGAGCCCGAAGAGCACGGTGCTGCGAAGGTGGCTCTCTTCCGCGGATACCGGATTGAGGACCTCCACCTCTCCCTCTTCGGCGGGCGCGAACGCGGTCGTGTGCGCCTCCAGGAACCCCCGGCCCACCAGGGTCGTCCTGAGGCGGTCGTGCAACCGCAGGAGGGGATCGTCCGGGACCGTCCCCGGGCGGAAGGCGCCCAGGCTGTCCGGGAAGCGATCGTAGCCGTAGACGCGCGCGACCTCCTCGATCAGGTCGACCTCGCGAAGGGTGTCGTAGCTCCGGTGCCCCGGGATCGTGACCTCGATTGCGCCGCCGGACGGCCTGCAGCGGTATCCCAGCGGCTCGAGCAGCTCCACGATGTCGCCGGCGTCGAATCCCACGCCGAGCAGCTGCCCGACGCGCCCGGGACGGAGCGTCACGACCGGGGCGCGCCAGGGCCGCGGGCAGGCGTCCAGGAGGATGGGTGCCGGCTCGCCTCCCGCGGTGGCCACGATGATCGAAACCGTGCGTCGAATCGCCCGCTCCAAGCCCGCGGGGTCGACGCCGCGTTCGAAGCGGTAGCTGGCGTCGGTCGACATGCCCAGCGCTCGTCGCACCGAGCGCACGCCCGTGGGATTGAAGAGCGCGCACTCCAGGAGGACGTCCGTGGTTCCCTCGCCGATCTCCGAGTCGCCGCCGCCCATGACTCCGGCGACGGCCAGGGCCTCCTCGGGATCGCAGATGAGGAGCATTCCCTCGTCCAGGCGGCGGCGCTCGCCATCGAGCGTCTGCAGCATCTCACCCCGCCGGGCGCCACGGACCACGATCTCGGCCCCCCCGACCTTCGCCAGGTCGAAGGCGTGCAGCGGCTGACCGAGCTCCAGGAGCACGTAGTTGGTGGCGTCGACCACGTTGTTGATGGGCTGCGCGCCCGCGGCCCGCAGGCGCGACGCCAGCCACTCCGGGGAGGGGCCGATGCGCACCCCGCGCACGACCGCCGCCATGTAGCGCCAGCACTGCCGGGGGGCGTCGATGCGGACGCGCACGCCGCCCGCGTCGACCACCCCGGACCCGCTGCGCACCGTGAGTTCGTGCTCCACCGCTCCGGGGAGGTCGGCCAAGCGGAGCCCGCCCTCGCCTACCAGCTCGCGCGCCACCCCCACGTGCGAGAGCAGGTCGCCCCGGTTGGGCGAGACCTCGACATCCAGGCGATGGTCGTCCAGGTCCACCGCGGGCGCGAAGGCGCTTCCCGGCTCGAACTGTCCCGACAACTCGAGGATGCCCCGGTGGTCGGTGCCCAGCCCCAGCTCGCGGGCCGAGCAGAGCATGCCGCGCGACTCCTCCCCGCGGATGCGGACGCGCTTGATGCGCACGTTGCCGGGCAGGACGGCGCCCACCGGCACGAAGGGGTAGCACGCGCCCGCGCGGACGTTGGGCGCTCCGCACACCACCTGCACGGTCCCGTTTCCGCCGTCGACCTCGCAGACGGAGAGCCGGTCCGCATTCGGGTGCCGGCGCACGCGCTCCACGCGGCCGATCACCACCCCGCCGATCTCCGCGGCCAGGTCGGTGATCCCTTCCACGGGCGCACCGCGCATGGCCAGCCGGGCCGCGATCTCCCCGGCGGCCAGGTCGAGCCCCGGCGCGACCGCCTGCAACCACCGGCGCGAGACGTTCATGCGAACTGGGAAAGGAAGCGGATGTCGTTCTCGTAGAGCGTGCGGATGTCGGTAATCCCGTACTTGATCATGGCGATGCGCGCGGGGCCCATGCCAAAGGCCCAGCCGGAATAGCGTTCGGGGTCGATGCCCACATTCTCGAGCACCGCCGGATCGACCATTCCGGCTCCCATGATCTCCAGCCAGGCGGTCTCCTCGACGCTGCCGTCCGCGCGCACCACGCGCCGCTTCACGTCGACCTCCGCGCTCGGTTCCGTGAACGGGAAATAGCCGGGGCGGAAGCGCACGCGCGTCCCGGGTCCCCAGAACCGGCGCGCAAACTCGGAGAGGGTCGCCTTGAAGTCCACGAAGGTGATGCCCTCATCCACCGCGAGTCCCTCGATCTGAAAGAATGCGGGCGCGTGCGTCGCGTCCCAGGTGTCGCGCCGGTAGGCCGGGCCCGGGGCCAGGATGCGCACCGGGGGCGGGTATTCCTCGAGGATCCGGATCTGGACCGGGGAGGTGTGACTGCGCAGAAGCCCTCCGCCCTTCAGGTAGAGGGTGTCCTGCTCGTCCGCGGCAGGGTGGTCCAGCGGCGTGTTCAGCGCGACGAAGTTGTACCACTCCGTCTCCGCCTCGGGCCCCCGGGCCCGCGTGAACCCCATGCGCGCAAAAATGTCGCAGATCTCGTCGACGATCCGCGTGACGGGGTGGCGCGCGCCCGTCCATCGAAGCCGCCCGGGAAGGGTGAGGTCCGGCGCCGGCGTGCCGGCGTCCGGGCGCTTGCGCGCGAGGTGGCGTTCCCGCTCCTCCAGCGCGCCGCGCAGCACCCGCTTCAGCCGGTTCGCCTCGGCGCCCACGGCCGGGCGCGCTTCCGGGCTGAGGCCGCCGAGCTGGCGCAGGATCCGGGAAACGCGCCCTTCCCTGCGGCCCAGGAATGCTACCCGGACCCGCTCCAGGGCAGCGGGATCACTCGTGCCGGCGATGGCATCCTGCGCGTCCCGTTCGAGCGCCCGGAGCTCATCGATGAAAGAGCCGGCCTCGGACACGAGGGCGTCGGATTACGAGCGCGAACCGCGCTCAGGCACCGGCCAGCCCCTGCTTGGCGCGGTCCGCCAGCGCGGCGAAGGCTTCCGGGTTGCGCACGGCGAGGTCCGCCAGCGACTTGCGGTCCAGTTCGACGCCGGCCCGCTGGAGGCCGTTGATGAACCGGGAATAGGAAAGATCGTGCTGCCGGGAGGCCGCGTTGATGCGCGTAATCCACAGCCGCCGGAAGTTCCGCTTCTTCTGTTTGCGGTCCCGGTAGGCGTATTCCCAACCGCGCTCCACGGCATCCTTCGCGGTGCGGTACAGCTTCTTGCGGGCGCCGAAATAGCCTTTTGCCTGACGAAGAATCTTCTTCTTGCGTCGCTTGCGCGCGGGGGCGCCGGTCGTTCTGGGCATGAGGTGGTCTCTCCAGCGGCCTTATGACTTGGGGAGGAGGCGACGGAGCTTCCGCGCATCCGCGCTGGAGACCAGCGTGGCGGAACGCAGGCGGCGCTTCCTCTTCCGGGATTTCTTGGTAAGGATGTGGCTCTTGTAAGCGCGCATCCTGCGGAGCTTGCCGCGGCCGGTCCGGCGGATCCGCTTGGCCGCTCCGCGATTGGTCTTCATTTTCGGCACGATCAACTCCTCGGAGCCAACACCATGGTCATCGTGCGCCCTTCCCGCACCGGGCGCGTCTCTATCTTCGCAACCTCTTCCAGATCCCGTGTCACCCGCTTCAGCACCTGCAGCCCGATCTCCGGGTGGGAGAGCTGCCGTCCGCGAAACATCATCGTCAGCTTCACCTTGTTGCCCTCGCCCAGGAAGCGGCGGGCGTGCCGGAGCTTGAAGTCGTAGTCGTGATCCTCGATTCCGGGCCGGAACTTCACTTCCTTGATCTGGACGTGATGCTGCTTCTTCTTCGCTTCCTTGGCCTTCCGGGCCGCGTTGTACTTGTACTTCCCGTAGTCCATGAGCCGGCACACGGGAGGACGCGCGGCCGGCGCCACCTCCACCAGGTCGAGACCGACCCTGCCGGCCCTCTCGCGCGCCTCCTCTATGGAGACGATGCCCACCTGGGCGCCCCGCTCGTCGATGAGCCGAATGGGACTGATCCTGATCTGGTCGTTGACTCGGATTCGCTGTTCCTTTATGGCTGTTTCCTCCGTGGTTCATGAATCCGCCTCGCGGCGGGGATCGTGAGACAAAAAAACCCGGGCCACCCCGGGACACGAAACGCCGGGCGGCCGATCGACGCTGCTCGCCGGCCGACCCGTCTCGTAACCCAGCGGCGCGTGGCGCCGAAGGTGGAGGGAACGTGCGATCCTCGCTTCCGTGTTGTCAACGGCGAAAGATAGGGATGAGAGGCGTCCGGTCAAGCGAAGCGCTTCAGGTAGAGCCGCATTCCCGCCCAGTCGTTGGCCGCGTTGAAGACATCAAAGTAGCGCCGGGCTCTATCCTGCCCGATCACCGCCGCCTGCAGTTCCCTCGTCTCGGCCTCGAACTCCTGCGCCAGCCGCGGGTCGTCCGTGTCCGGGCCTGCCCGCACCCGGTCTTCCAACGCTGCCAGCGCCCCGCTCAACTCTTCCCGCCGGGCTTCGAAGTCGTCGTAGATGCCGAAGTGGGCCACCGCGAAGCGGTCGGGATCGTAGACCCGCACCCGCTCGAGCGTCTCCTGCCAGGCCGCCGCGTCGACGCCGGGCGCGGGCGTGGGAGGATGCACGGGGGCGCGGCGGTCGAGGATCACGCCCAGCGCGTCGCCGCAGAGCAGCACGCCGTCGCGGTCGTCCAGCCAGGCAACGTGATGGCCGATGTGGCCCGGCGTTGAGATGGGGCGCAGGAGCCGCAGCGGGGCGCGCGTCCCCGGCTCCCAGACGCGTATGTTGCGCGCCGGGACCGGGCGCACCTCTCCCCACAGGCGGTCGTGGGCCTCGCCGAACGTGCGCCGCGTGCTCCTCACCAGGCGGACCGGGTCGGCGACATGGGGCGCGGCGTCCGCGTGGACATGCACGCTCAGCCCGTCGTTCTCGCCCACCAGATGCCCTGTGGCGCCGGCATGATCCAGGTGGATGTGGGTGAGGAAGACGGCGCGCAGGTCGGCGACCGCAAGGCCTCGCTCCGCCAGGCGGACCCGGAGCATGTCCAGGCAGGTCGCCGGTCCCGGATCGACCAGAACGGGCTCGGGGACCTCCAGCAGAAAGGACGAGATCGCGCCCTTGAGACCCAGATGTTCGAGGTCGAGGAGGTCGATCAACCGCTTGGCGCGTAGGGTCGCTCTTCGGATCCCACGTAGACCTGGCGCGGACGCGCGATGCGCTGCTCGCGGTCGTTGACCATCTCCTCCCACTGAGTGAGCCAGCCCACGGTGCGGGGAATGGCGAAGAGCAACGGGAACATCTCCGACGGGAACCCCATCGACTGATAGATCAGGCCCGAGTAGAAGTCGACGTTGGGGTAGAGGTTGCGCCGGATGAAGTAATCCTCTCCCAGCGCGATCTTCTCGAGTTCCAGGGCGATGTCGAGAAGCGGATTCTTGCCCAGCACCTCGAACACCTCGTGCGCCGTCTCCTTGATGATGCTGGCGCGCGGATCGTAGGCCTTGTACACGCGGTGCCCGAAGCCCATCAGCCGGCGTTCCCCCCGCTTCACGCTCTCCATGAACTCGGGGATGTTGTCGGTGCTGCCGATTTCCTCCAGCATGCGCAGGACGGCCTCGTTGGCGCCCCCGTGGAGGGGCCCGAACAGCGCCGCCATGGCGCCCGCGTGCGCCGAATAGGGGTCGGACTGGGAGCTGCCGATGACCCGCATCGCCGTCGTGGAGCAGTTCTGCTCGTGGTCGGCGTGGAGGATGAAGAGCACCTCCAGGGCGCGCTCCAGCGCCGGATGAGGCTCGTACTCGCGCACGCCTACGCGGAAGAGCATCGACAGAAAATTCTGTGCGTAGTTGAGCGCGTTGTCGGGATAGGCGAGCGGGAGCCCCTTGTGATGGCGGTAGGTGAAGGCGGCGATCGTCGGCATCTTGGCGATCAGGCGCACGATCTGCTTCCAGCGATTCTCCGGGTCGTGGATGTTCCTGGCTTCGGGATAGAAGGTGGACATCGCCGCCACCGTGCTGATCGCCATTCCCATCGCGTGCGCGTTGTAGCGGAACGCGTCGATCAGCTTGGTCAGGTTCTCGTGGATGTAGGTGTGCATCCTGACTTCGTCGCGGAAAACGTCCAGTTCGTCGGATGCCGGCAGCTCCCCCTTGAGGATCAGGTAGGCCACCTCCAGAAACGTGGCCTTCCCGGCCAGCTGCTCGATCGGGTAGCCGCGGTACTGCAGGATCCCCCTGGAGCCGTCGATGTAGGTGATTGTGCTGCGGGTGTTGGCCGTATTGGAGAAGCCGGGATCGTACGCCATCATGCCGAAGTCCGAGTCCCGAACCTTGATCCTGCGCAGGTCCATGGCCCGGATGACGTCGCCTTCCAGGATGTCTACGTCGTACCTGGCGCCGGTACGATTGTCGGTAATCGAAAGAGTGCCGTTCTCCGCCCCGCCGTTTTCCATGTCCGCTCTCCGCACGGGCTCACGTTGAGCCGGTGCATGTCGTTTGGGTTGCGCGGGCCCCCGGTCGCCGCAGAGTCCGCTTCCGCTTCAACTCCCACAGACGGATAGTCTAACCTGGAGCGCAAGCGGCGCGGTAGATGTGAGCCGCACGCGGCGTTCCCGGGCCCTTCCGTTCGCCCATCCTCGCCCCTCACGAAGGCCTCCGCCCATGACGCCCCATCCAGTCATGGCAACGCCCGGCCTGGAGTGTTTGGATTCATGGGGTGCAAACGGGAGCGCGGCCCGGAAACCGCGCAGAGCAATCATCCACAAGGAGGGGCAATGCGCGGTTCACAGGGATTCTCTCTTATCGAGCTACTTCTCGTGACGCTGATCATCGGCATTCTCGCCACCATCGCGATTCCCCGTCTGACGGCGGCGCGCGACCGGGCCTTCGTGGCGACGATGCAGGCGGATCTCCGCAACCTGGCGACCCAGCAGGAGATCCACTATGCCGACGAACTGACCTACTCGGACGACCTGGACGACCTCGAGTTCTCCGCCTCGGAACGGGTGACCGTCGACGTCGAGGAAGCAACGGGTACCGGATGGTCGGCAACGGCGACCCACGAGGCCTTCGACGACGACGACGACGGGTGCTCGGTCTACTACGGCGACGCGGAAGCACCGGAACTGGCGGCCCCCGATGAAGCCGGGGTGATCGCCTGCACCCGATAGCCGGCCCGGGGAGGCTCACGACGGACTCCCTCGACGCCGGGTGCGGGCCGACCGGCCTGGTGGGGCGTCGTCCCGCGGGAACTCGCTTGGCGGTTCGGGGCGCGGGGGAGCCGGGGTACGGCTAGCGAACCGTGAAGCGAACCGTGTCGATCACCCAGGGCTGCAGCGGCACGTGCAGGCCGTCGGCGACGACCGCGATGATCGTGTAGTCGCCCGGTGCCAGATCCGTCATCTCGTACTCGGTCTGCGCCAGGCCGAAGTGGACGTAGCTGCCCTCCACCGCGGGGATGGGCTGGTCGGCAGGCGTGAGGTCGGCGTTGATCAGCAGATGATGATGCCCGGTGCCGGGGTCCATGATCCCCGCCTCGACGACCTCGAGGTTGTCGACCTCGAAGACCACTCGAACGGAGGTCCCATCGACCGTCGAGCCGTCGGCGGGCTCGGTGATGTGGACCGCCATCGCCCCTTCGTCCATGGCGGCCTCCTCGGCCATTCCGGCGTCGTCCATCGACTCGCCCGCGTCTCCGCCGCCACCACAGCCGAGAGCGGCGAGAAGTGCGGCCAACGACCACGGGCTCCATCTGCGAATTCCTGGCATGAGTACCATCCGTGTTGACGGGGAATGGTTTGCGGGTTCCGGCGGGCACGGCGCGAGACCGCTGTCCGTGCCAGTATTGAACCGCACCTGCCGCCCGGCAAGACCCGGCAAGACCCGGCAGGCGCGACAGGCCGGCGGACAATCGTGCCGGACGAAACCTCGTCGGACCATTCCGGCACCGCCGGACGACCTTGCCGGGCGGGTCGAGGTCGACCAATCTGCTACTATGCAACCCGGCACTTCCGGGCGGCCCCGCGCAACCATCGGGCCGGACACGCGTCCGGCGGAGGCGCGACCCTCATTGAATGACGCCGACTACCCCAACAACAGGAGATGACGCATGCGCAAGCTAGTCCCCATCCTCGTCATGACGCTCGCGGCAGGCGCTCAGGCGGTACACGCGCAGAGCGCGCAGATGAACTTCTTCCTCACCAGCGCCGGGTCCGGCGACGGAGCCAACCTCGGCGGCCTCCAGGGAGCGGATCAGATCTGCCAGGACCGCGCCTACGCGGTGGGCGCCGGCGACCTGATCTGGCGGGCCTACCTGAGCACGACCGGCGAGTCCGGGGAAAACGCGCGCGACCGCATCGGCGATGGTCCCTGGTACAACTTCGCCGGCACCATGGTGGCCCGGGACGTCGACGACCTCCACTCCGAGAACAACCTGCTCGGCAAGGAGAACTCGCTGACCGAGCGCGGCGAACCGGTGAACGGCCGGGGCGACTCGCCCAACATGCACGACATCATCACCGGGTCGACCATGGACGGCATGGCCTCGGACGCGGACGGCGACTCCACCTGCGAGAACTGGACCAGCAACAGCGGCGACGGCAGCGCGCTGGTCGGCCACCACGACCGCGTGGGCGGCGGGCAGAACCCCACCTCCTGGAACTCGGCGCACGCCTCGCGCGGCTGCGGTCAGGAGGACCTGCAGGGCACCGGCGGCAACGGCTTCTTCTACTGCTTCGGCATCGGCAGCTGACCGACAACCCTCCCGGGCGACAGCACGCTTTTCCCGCGTAGCGGGGTCCCGCCGCCGGATCGTTCCGGGCGGCGGGACCCCGCTGCGGCTGGTTCAGGTCGACTCCTCCGCGGCCTCGCCGGCCACCCCCTTAACTTCCGGCCGCCGGATCCAGCCGATCACCAGCCAGGTGGCGCCCATCACCGCCAGCATCAGCGCCGCCAGGGCCAGGGTGCGCGCCAGCAGCCCCAGGTCGAAAACCGGCCAGCGGAACGTGTACTGGGTGAGCACGCCCCACCGCTCCGTCATCCAGTGCCACGCCGTGTGCGCCACCAGGGCGGAGAGCAGGATGTTGCCGATCTTTTCCCTGATCGCGAAGCGGTAGAGCAGTTCCAGCGCCGGCACGATGATCAGGAGCGCGGCGAGCTGACCCAGCTCCACCCCGACGTTGAAGGCCAGCAGCGAGGTCACGAGGTGCGACCCCGCGAACTGCATGGTTTCGCGCAGCGCGAAGGAGAAGCCGAAGCCGTGGGCCAGGCCGAAGGCGAAGGTGATGATCCAGCGGGTCTTGACCTTGGTGCCCACGATGTTCTCGAGCGCCATGTAGACGATCGACGCGGCGATCAGGGTCTCGACCAGCGGCGGAAACCAGAGCGTGTTGGGCGCGAAGTTGAAGGCGGAGGCCGCCAGCGTCACCGAGTGCGCCACCGTGAAGGCGGTCACGAGAATCACCAGCGATCGCAACTTGCGCAGCGGCGCGACCAGGCAGAGCAGGAAGAGCAGGTGGTCGATGCCGTCCAGGATGTGCTGGAAGCCGAGCACGACGAAACGCCACGCCGCCTGGTGCCAGCGGGGGTCCAGGCGCACCACGCCGGGATGGCCCGTGTACTGGTAGAGCCGCTCCGCGCCCTCCGCAGGCAGGAAGCGCAGGATCGTGTTCACCCGCAGCGCCAGCCGCTCCAACCCCGGATCGATCGAGAAATCGGAGTCGGCCGAGGTGATGGGGTACTCGAAGAGGACATCGAGCAGAGCCTGCTGCCAGACGAGCTGGGTCTCGGGAGCAAGCGGCGGGCCGGTTACGTGCGCCAGCGCGGCCTCGTAGCTCGTGAACGAGCGGTCCGACGGTATGGACACCACCGCCGCCAGGAGCTCGGGAACGGGAAGCAGCTCCCCGTTCTCGAAGAGCTGCAGTGGATTGCCGATCCAGAGCATCGCCCCCTGCCGGATCTCGTCCTCGGCTTCGGGAATGTCGAGATAGCCCGGCCCGAAGGTCGGGAAGACGATGTCCTGCATGGTGTTGAGCGGCACCCGCACCAGGAGCCGCAGGCGGTCGCCCTCGGGCTTCACGAACATGCGCACGATGGCGTCGGCGGGGATGTCGTGGGGCACGGGAGCCCCTTCGAGCGGCGCGGACGGGCGCGTCAGGCTCGCCACCCCCGCGACGACGAAGGCGAGACCGACGATGGCAAGGCGGGTTCTGCGCATGTATGCCTGGAAGATGGGGCGCGCCGCGATCCTGGTGAACACGCCGCGGCGGACTGCGCCGGCGGCGGCCGGATCGGGAATCGTAACCGGCCGGGCGTCGCCCGAACAAGCCGCGGCTCAGGGGCCCCGCGGACATGTGCGCGCGCGGCTTCGAAGCCGTATACTGGTAGTCTGCATGCCGCGGGTCCCTCGCAGCGCTGGACATCCAGTCTTTTCGACAAAGGAGATGAAGGGATGAGACGAACACGCGACCTTCTTGCCGGAGCGATTCTCGTCGCCCTCGCGGCGGCCTGCGCCGATGCCGGCACGCAGTCGGCCCAGATGTCGATGGACATGGACGGAGGCGATGGCATGGCGCCGATGTTCGAGGTCGACCCCTTCTGGCCCAGGCCTTTGCCGAACCACTGGCTGCTGGGCGCAACCATCGGCGTGGCGGTCGATTCGCGCGATCACGTCTACATCGTGCACCGCAACACCCCGGACCAGTTCGCGGCGCGCACCGAGATCGGGCTCGCCCAGGACCCGCCGCTCAGCGAGTGCTGCCAGCCCGCGCCGCCCGTCCTGGAGTTCGACCCCGAGGGCAATCTGGTCAACGCCTGGGGCGGACCCACCGATGACGGCGAGTACGAGTGGCCCACTTCGAACCACGGCATCGTGGTCGACCACATGGACAACGTCTGGATCGGCGGCAACGGCGGCCAGGACAACCACGTGGTGAAGTTCACCCGCGAGGGCGAGTTCCTCATGCAGATCGGCCGCTCCGGCATGCGCGAGAGCAGCATGGACACCGACAACTTCGGCCGGGTCGCCAAGATCGCCTTCGACGCCGAGGCCAACGAGGCCTACATGGCCGACGGCTACCTGAACAAGCGCGTCGTGGTGGTCGACATGGACACGGGCGAGTTCAAGCGCTTCTGGGGTGCCTACGGCAACGAGCCGGACGACAACTACGAGTTCATGCCCTATTCGCCGGACACCCCGCCCGCCCAGCAGTTCCGCGGGCCGGTACACTGCGCCGATCCGTCACGGGACGGCCTCGTATACGTTTGCGACCGCGCTTCCGACCGCATCCAGGTCTTCCAGAAGGACGGCACCTACGTGGACGAGGTGTTCATCGCGCCCGAGACCCTCTCCCAGGGCTCCACCTGGGACGTCGCCTTCTCGCCCGACCCCGAGCAGACCTACTTGTACGTCGCGGACGGCCAGAACATGAAGGTCTACGTCATCCTGCGCGAGACCATGGAAGTGCTGTACAGCTTCGGCGACGGCGGGCGGCAGCCCGGCCTGTTCTTCGCGGTGCACAGCATCGCCACCGACTCGCAGGGCAACATCTTCACCACCGAGACATACGAGGGGAAGCGGGTGCAGAAGTTCGTCTACCAGGGCATGGGAACGGTCACCCAGATGAACATGGGGCCCGCCTGGCCCGGCGGCTGATCGTTGGATCTCTCGGCAGTTCCGGGCCCCTTCGCCGCCTTCGCGGAGGGGCCCTTTTTCTGTCCGGTTCGCGACAAGGCAGGCCCCCGGGGATTCCCGGATGAAGCTCCCCAACATTCCCGGCCTTCGGCGTGTCTTTGAAATGGCGCGCGGCGGAGGCCGCGGGGTCGGGGCCCGAATGCCCCGGTCATGGCCACAGGGAATCCTCAAATCTCCAGGATCTGAATCCATGTCGATGATTAGCCGGGCTGTCTTCCTGGCGCTGGGTGTGGCGGTGGTGGTGTCTCCCGCGGCCGCGCAGGACCAGCAGCTTCAGAATCCCCCCGCCGGGGGAGCGACTGCGATCGTGCTCGAAGCCGAGCCCCTCCTTCCCGAGATGGCGGTCAACCTCGACGGCCGGGTGGATGAAGCCATCTGGGGCCGTGCGGCTCCGATCACCGACTTCACCCAGCAGGAGCCGGTCGAGGGCGGTGTCCCCTCCCAGAAGACCGAAGTGCGGGTGCTCTTCGACCAGGACAACCTCTACATCAGCGCGATCATCTATGACGATCCGGAAGGAATTCTCGCCTACCAGATGCAGCGGGACGCCGGCCTGATGACCGATGACCGCTTCATGTGGATTCTGGACACTTTCGACGACGGTCGTACCGGCTATTTCTTCGAGATCAACGCGAACGGCCTCATGGGCGACGGCATCATCACCGGCAGCGGCGGTGGCGGACGCGGCGGCGGACGCGGCGGCGGCGGCGGCGGCGGCGGCGGTATGAACAAGGCCTGGGACGGCATCTGGGAGGCACGTACCTTCCGCCGGCCCGACGGCTGGTCGGCGGAGATCCGGATCCCCTTCCGGACCCTCAGCTTCAACCCGGACGCCGATCGCTGGGGGATCAACTTCCAGCGCACCATCCGGCGCAACAACGAGGAGATCCTCTGGCGCGGATGGCGGCGCACCGAGGGACTCTTCAAGCCGATCTTCGCGGGCGATCTGGTCGGGGTCGGCACGCAGGAAATCCAGCGCGGCTACGGCGTGGAGCTGCGCGGCTCGGCGATCGGCAGCTGGCGCAACGTGCGCAACGCGCCCGACAACGTCGACCCCACGACCTTTCCGAGGGACATCAGCCTCGACGTCGATTACAACATCACCCCCAGCCTGCGCGCCTCGGCTTCCATCAACACCGACTTCGCCGAGGTCGAGAGCGACGAGCGGCGGGTCAACCTCACCCGCTTTCCGCAGCGTTTCCGCGAGCGGCGCTCCTTCTTCCTGGAAGGCTCCGGGGTCTTCAGCTTCGCGCCCCGCAGCGGCCCGCAGCCCTTCTTCTCCCGGCGCATCGGCCTGAACGGCGGCCAGGAGATCCCCATCGAGTACGGCACGCGCCTGACCGGGCAGGCAGGCAGGTACGAGATCGGCTTCTACCAGATCGGAACCGGGAACCACGAGTACGCGGACACCGAGGGCATCCTCCAGGACTTCACGCGCGAACAGTTCTCGGTGGCCCGCATCAAGCGGCGCATCTTCGAGCAATCGACCATCGGGGCGATCTACACGCGGCGCGCGACGACGGCTTCGATCCCGCTGCAAGGTGAATCGGCGATTTCGCCCGCCGACCAGCATACGGCAGGGGTCGACCTCGGCTTCAACACGCGCAACTTCCTCGGCAACAAGAACCTGGAGCTGGAAGCGTTCTACGTCTGGAATTCGAATCCGGATCCCACGGTCACCCGCACCATGACGGACCTGTCCGCGCACGGATTCCGCCTGAACCTGCCCAACGACATCTGGTCGGGGCACATCTCCTACCGGCAGTTCGGCGACGACTACAACCCTGCCATCGGTTTCGTGGCGCGCAACGACTTCCGGCGCATCGAGCCGCGCATCGGCTGGGCCCCCAGGCCATCGTCCATCGACTGGATCCGGAGCCTCGATTTCTCCGTTCAGTTCCGGCACCTGGAGGAGCTGGGCACCGGAATCGTGGAGGAGCGCGAATGGGACCTGAACCTGCTCGGCGTCCGCTTCGAAAGCGGGGACGGCTTCTCGGTCAACGCCAAGCGCGTCTACGAATTCCTCGACTACGGATACGAGATCGTGGACGGGGTCGACATCCTGGCGGGCGACTATACCAACTGGGAGTATTCGATCCGCGGCAACACCGCCGGCCGGCGGCGGGTCTCGCTCTACGGGTCCGTCAGCACCGGCGGCTTCTGGGACGGGGACCGGACCCGCTACGGCGGACGCATCTCGTTCCGGCCCAACCCGGGCATGAACATCTCGACGAACATCGAATACAACGACGCGCATCTGCCCACCGGCGACTTCACCACCAGCCTCTACGAGCTGGAGACCGAGTGGAACGCGAGCCCCTGGGTCAGCCTCACCAACCAGTTCCAGTACGACAGCCGCAGCGACATCGTGGGTCTTTTCGCGCGCCTGCGCTGGATCGTCCAGCCCGGCAACGACGTCTACCTCGTCTACACGCACAACTGGCGCAACTGCTCGGTCGGCGTGGTTGACTCGGGATGTTCGGCCCTGGACATCAACCCGCGGGAGCGGGATCCGTGGCTGGCGACGCTCTCCAGGGGTGGCGCGATCAAGCTGAACTACACATATAGGTTCTAACGGTCCGCGGACGAACTCCCCTCGGCGTTATTCGAACGGGTTCATCCACGGACTGCCTGAGCGCCTGCTCCCGGAAGGGTTGGATCGTCGGTTCCCCGGGACGCCGGCAAGAGGAATTCCGACTTCCCGGAGAAACGCCATGCGGTATTCCCGTCCCGTCCGTTCAGCCGCCACCCTTGTCTGCCTGACCCTCGCGACCGCCTGCGCGCCACAGCCCGTGATGGAACAGGCAATGGAGCGCGGGGAAGTCCCCCTCCCGCTGACCGGGCGCTCGGTGGTGAACACCGAGATGGGGATCGTCGCGACCAACAACCCGCTGGCGTCGTCGGTCGGCGTGCAGATCCTCGAGCAGGGCGGAAACGCCATCGACGCGGCCATCGCGGCCAACTCGGCGCTCGCGCTCATGGATCCCACCTCCAACGGAATCGGCGGCGACCTGTTCGCCATCATCTACCTGGCCGAGACCGAGGAGATCTTCGGGCTGAACGCCAGCGGATGGTCGCCCGCGGCCCTCAGCGCCGAGTACCTGAAGGAGCTTGGGCACGAGAGCATGCCCCGCCGCGGCATCCACTCGGTCACCGTGCCCGGGGTGATCGCCGGCTGGGACGCCATGCGCGAGCGCTTCGGCAACCTCGACTTCGGCACCATCCTGGCCCCCGCCATCTGGTACGCGGAAAACGGCTTCCCCATCCACGAGGTCACCGGGCGCATGTGGGCCGGGTCGGTCGACATGCACCAGCAGCACCCCAACAGCGCGCACACCTACCTGGTCGACGGCGAGCGCGCGCCCAAGGTGGGCGAAGTGTTCAGGAACCCCGACTTCGCGAACACCCTGCGGCGGATCGTGGCGGACGGCCGCGACGGCTACTACAAGGGCCCCACCGCCGAGGCCATCATCGCCATCTCCGACGAGTTCGACGGGACCATGACGCTCGACGACCTGGCGGAGTACGAGCCTGAGTGGACGGAGACCATCAGCACGACCTACCGCGGCTGGACGGTGCACGAGATGCCCCCCAACGGCCAGGGCATCGCCGCGCTCATGATGCTCGACCTGATGGAGAACTTCCCCCTCGGCGAGTACGGCTTCCACAGCCCCGAGGCTCTGCACGTCATGATCGAGTCCAAGAAGCTGGCCTACGCGGACATGATCACCTACGTAGGCGATCCGCGCTTCGCCAAGGTCCCGGTCGAAGGGATGCTCGACAAGGAGCGGGCCCGGGAGCGCGCCCGGCTGATCGACATGGACCAGGCGATGTGCTCGGTCGAGCCGTCACGTTTCGTGGGTCTCGACAACGAGGATGGCGGAGACACGATCTACCTGACCACGATCGACAAGGACGGGAACATCGTCTCCTACATCCAGAGCAACTACTCGGGCTTCGGCTCCGGACTGGTTCCGCCCGGCACGGGCTTCATGCTCCACAACCGGGGCGCGCTGTTCACGCTGGACGAGAGCCACCCCAACGTGCTCGAAGGGCACAAGCGGCCCCTCAACACCATCATTCCGGGCCTGATGGTGAACAACGAGGGCGGGGAGCGGATCGGCTTCGGCATCATGGGCGGCTTCAACCAGCCGCAGGCGCACGCGCAGTTCATCGCCAACATCGTCGACTACGGGATGAACATTCAGCAGGCGCACGAGGCGGGGCGCTTCACCAAGGGCAGCTTCGACGGCTGCGACGTCAACATGGAAGTGATGGTGCCCGAGTGGGTGCGTGCGGAGTTGACGGCCCTGGGCCACGAGATCAACGTGCGGCCCCCGCGGACCGGCGGCTTCGGCTACGGCCAGGCGGTGATGGGTGACGGCACCGGCGTGCACTACGGCGCCTCGGAGCCGCGCCACGACGGGATGGCGATGCCCCAGCCCGCGCCGGTGTTCGCGAACCGGTAGCCGATCACCGCGAAAGAGACGAGGCCGGCTCTCCCGTTTCGCCCGGGGGAGCCGGCCTCTCCTGTTTCCGTCGTCGTTCCGGGCGGGCTACCGCTCGCGCTCCAGGCTCCGCAGCCGCGTCTCGATGTTGTCGAGCGCTCCGTCGATTCGGCCAAGTGTCGTAGCGATGCGCTCCGCGGAACGCGTCAACTCCGCCAGGCTCCTTGCGATCTCGGACAACAGGTTCAACTGGGCGCGTTCCTGACGTGTAACCATCCAGCCTCCCTAGCCCTGTTGCTCGAGGATCTCGCGGACGCGCCGGTGAATCCCCTCTTCCAGCGCACCTGTGGAGTTGCAGGTAACCCTCAATCCCGAGGACGCACGCGAACTAAAGCCCCTTGTGGAACGAACCGCCGAGAAGTGCGTGTTGACGGTGACGGAGGTCCCGCCGGCGTCTGTTTCTCGAACGACCAGGCTGACCGCCGCGAGGTGCTCGCTGTACACGGAGTTGATTCCGCCGGATCCGCAGTCATGGTGTCGATCGGAGGATGGTGGGTGTTCCAGGGTCGTGATCGTGCCGACGCCCTCGTCGGCATGGATGGTGCTTACCGGAAGCTGAGTGGTCGCGATCTCGACGACGGCGGCCCACACGTCAGAATGTGGATGCCCGTAGGGCAGGGAGCGCTCGAAGGCATAGGTCCTGGGAGCGGTCGCGCATGATGGGAGAAGGGTAAGAAACACGAGACCAAAGAGCAGCCCCTTACGCATTACGGAACCTCCGTGCACAAGTGGGTGAGCCCAGTTGCTTCGGATCACCCCGATGACCCATTCAGCGTTCGCGACCGGAATCACCAGCCGCCTGCGAGGAAGACGGGATTGGTCGAACTCCTGCTTCTTCTACCGCAGCAACCCCCGGTCAAGATCCGTCCTGACAGGCAAAACCCGGGTCTCGCCGCGCAAGATTGCTCGCGGCGAGGCCCGGGTTCGATCGCGCTCAGGCGAACGGCGTGCTGTCGCGCCGGCTTACCGGCTGCGGGCGCTGCTGTCGGTGCTCTCGAGGAAGCGCAGCGCTTCCTGATACCCCTCGAAGGAGGTCCGGCCGACCCACACTTCTTCGACGAGCGTCTCATAGGCTTCGGTCGCGCGGTCGAAATCACCGGTCTCGACGCTCGCGCGCGCCAGACCCAGGAGCGAACGAGGCCGCTTCGGCATGCGAAGCAGCGAGGTCTCGAACATGCCGGCGGCGTCCCCGTGGTCGTCGAAGCCGGCCAGGATCTCGCCATACAGCTCGTGCACGGGCTTGATCGGGCTCGCCGAGCCGCGCGGAGGCGCCATCGCCTCGACGGTGGCGACCGCCTCGTCCATCAGCTCGCGGGCGGCGGCCTCGTCGCCGCGGTCGGCCTCCAGCAGCGCCGCCACCTGCTTGTACATGACGCCGGCATAGCCGTCGGAGTCAGCGTCGTCGCTGAGCGCCTCCACCGCAGCCTCCAGCGCCGTCCTGTCCCCCGTGCGCGCCGCGCTCAGCCCGGTGGCGAGCAGCTCGTGGCCGGTCGATTCGTCGGTGATGGGGAGGATCGCCCACTCTTCGGTGTCGACGATGTAGCGTGCCTTGAGGAGCGGCTCGGCGCCGCGCGGGCGGGCCTGCCCGGTCTCCTCCGAAGGACCTCCTTCGCCGAACTCCAGGAAGGTCCCGGAAGCCATGCTCTCGATGCGCCGGATCCAGAGGCGCGCCTTCTCATAGTCGCCGAGCTGGAGATCGCCGTACTGGCCCCAGTCGAGCGAGTGGGTGGCGTCGCCCATGGGCTCGCCGGGCTCCCACAGTTCGCGGGCGGCGTCGTAGGCGGACTGGTTGTGCCCGGAGACGTAGTCCCACATGCCGTGCTGGATGAAGATGTGGGTCGGCATGTGGCGCGCGTGCGAGACGGCCGGCGCGATCTCCGCAAAGCGGTGCGCGGCTTCGAGCGCCAGCGGGGCGTGCAGCGGGTCGTCGAAGGAGTGGATGGTGTAATGCACCGCCCCCGGGTGGTCGTTGTTGTCCTTGAACAGCTTGAGGGCGATGGTGCCCGCCCGGACGTTCAGGCGCCCGCTCAGGTCGCGGGTCGCGGCCACCGCGCTCAGCATGGACAGGGAATAGAAGGCGGCCACCTCGGGGTCGTCCGGGTAGTCTGCATACAGTTGCGCCATCGCCTCCATGTAGCCCACCCGGCGATCGACGTGCTCCCCGTCGCCCCAGAGGATCTCGACCGCGTTGAGAAAGCCCTTTTCGCGGTCGGTGGGCGCCTTGGCCAGCCGCTCCGCCCGCGTCGGGGCGAGGCGCTGCAGGGCCTCGCGCGGCTCAGTCGGGTCCATCCGCGAAGTCAGCGGATGGTTGTAGGCCAGGGACTCTCCCCAGTACGCCATGGCGAAGTCGGGATCCAGCTCCTGGGCGGCGTGGAACTGCTCCCTGGCCTGGATCCAGCCGAAGCTGTGCAGGATGGCCACGCCGCGAAGGAAGTGGGCCTGCGCCTCGCCGGTCGCCGACGTGGGGAAGTCGATGACCCCCACGTTCTCGAACTGCGCGCGCGCATGACCTGCCGCCACGGCGAGCATACAGACGGTCAACACTACGTTCCGTACCAGCTTCATCGGGTGCCTCCTGCTGTAGTGACTTCCCCGGCCCATGAACCGCCCTGCTACCCGGGGGCGTGATTCAGTATAATGCGTTGGACTCGTATTCACACGCAAAAGAGGAGGCTGCAGGTGTCCGCATCTCTCGCCGGAAGCGTCGCCATCGTTACCGGAGCATCGAGCGGGATCGGCCGGGCCACGGCCATCGCGCTGGCCGAGGCGGGAGCCGCGGTCGCGGTGGCGGCGCGCCGCGGCGGCCGCCTTGACGAGCTGGTGGCGCGGATTGGGCGGGACGGGGGTCGCGCGCTGGCCGTGGCCACCGACGTGGCGGACCGCGACGCCGTGTTCGCGCTGGTGGAGCGCGCGGCCGCGGAGTTCGGTCCGGCCGACATCCTGGTGAACAACGCCGGCATCATGCCCACCTCACCCGTCAGGGAAATCCATCTGGACGACTGGCTGCGCATGGTGGACGTGAACGTGAAGGGCGTGCTCCACTGCATCGCCGCCGCGCTTCCGGCCATGCTGGAGCGCCGCCGGGGTCACATCGTGAACGTGGGCTCGCTGGCGGGGCGGCGCCCCTTCCCGGGGGGCACCGTGTACGCGGCCACCAAGTTCGCGGTGCGCTGTCTCTCGGCCGGGATGCAGCTGGAGCTGTCGGCGGCGCACGGCATCCGCATCACCGACATCCAGCCCGGCGTGGTCGCCACCGAGCTCATGGACCACATCCCGGACGCCGAGACCCGCCAGGGGTTCATCGACCGCTGGAAGGAAAAGAAGCCGATGGCCTCCGAGGACGTGGCCGCGGCCATCCTCTATGCGGTTACGGCTCCGGCGCACGTGAACATCAACGAGATCCTGATGCGGCCGCGCGACCAGCCGACATGAGCAGGCGCGGCGTGCCAGCTATCCCTCTGGCGGCCCCTCGGTGGAACGCGGCCAACCCGTGGCGAGGCCGCTCGGCGCCGACGGAAGGGACACGTCCGGCGAGGCGAGCCGGCCGCGATTCCTCTACAGGAGCAGAATCGCGAACGACAGCACGTACTGGTCCTGGACATCCTTGACGAACTCGTAACGGAACTCCACGGTGGTGTTGTCGGAGCCGATGCCGCCGACGGCGTTGAATCCACGAGCGGTCATCGTACTCGCCGCCGTACCCGCCCTGACGCTCTGCATGTGCCACCCGCCGCCGACGTAGCGGAGGAATGGAATGGGCATGATCGGAAGGGAGATGAGCAGGTTGACGTTGCCCTCCCAATACCGGCACCCGCGACAGTTGGTGGGCAAAAAGTAGTCTGCCGAAGCCGCCAGCCGCACGGGGATGGCCGGCACGCCGAACTCCAACCGGGGACCGACCCCGACCGTGCCTCCGAACACCTCCGAGGCGAAGGACAGCTGCGGCCCGGCCCGGAGCTGGCCCGATACCGTTGAAGGAGTCGAACCCGCTGCCACGACCCCGGCGAGGGCCAGGGCCGCGGCGATAACGGTCCGGCGCGCCCGGCCGGCCACGCCCTGATCCGCGGGCACCGTCATCCTCCTCCACCCGCCATCATGCCGCCCGGCAGGGTGACCTCGCGGGCCGCCCCGTAGTGGATGCCGTTGAACAGGAACGGAAACGTCCCGTGCGACTGGGCACGGAAGGTGATCTTGGGGCCGAAGAGGAACAGGCGTCCCTCGCCGAGCTGGGCATCGGCGATCGAGACCCCGTCCTGCAGGTGGTGCTGGCCCCAGGCCCATCCGCTGCGCAGCGGCGCATCCGAGTCGAACCACCCGACCGGGGTAACTCCGGCCGCCGAGCCCTGGAGGCTGAACACCGGGCTCCGGCTGAAGAGCACGTTGGCCCGCTCGCCGACGCCGGCGGCCAGCGGATGGGCGCCTTCGACGCGCAGGTCCAGCACCGAGCCGGGGACGTAGTACTCCTCCGAAGCCAGCGGCTGGCCGTCGGGTCCGAGGAGGTGGTTGCTCAAGGGCAGGCCGGCATGGTAGGCCAGATTGGTCGAACTGCCGATGGCCACCACCGTCCCCCCGGCGCGGATGAACTCGAGCACGGCCGGCACCGTGGTCGCCGAGGAGAAGGCTCCGATGCGGCCGCGGAATTCCTCCGGCACCGTGGCCGCGAACTCGGGCAGCAGGGTCCTGCCGGCATCGCGTCCGGGCAGCGGGACCGCGCCGTCCTCGAGCACCAGCACGTCGAACCTGTCGATCAGGTCGCCCTGGTCGAGGTCGGGCGGGAAGACCACATCGAAGTCGAACTCGAAGTCCTCGAGGATCATGCGCGTCCAACCCGACGGCATCGATCCGCCGTACACGTCGCCGAGCGCGACCCGCGGCGCCGTGAGTTCGAAGGCTCGTCCCGCGGGCGCCGACTCCAGGCCGACAAAGTCGATGCCCAGCTCGGCCGCCATGGCGGTCACCGACGCTCCTTCCGCCCCGGCGCCCGAGACGAAGAACGTCCCCGCGGGGTGTTCGGATCCTCCGGCCTGGAAGTCATCCCGCATCCAGTGCGCGCTCCCGCCCGCCGCCAGCACGCGGTTGACCGCGACGAAGGCGTCGTTGGCGTCGTGGCTTACCAGGTAGCCGGCGGCATCGGCCGCTCCCGCGACGGTGCCCGCGGGCGCCTCGGCCAGCCACTCGATCGGCTCGAAGGGGCCGTCGAAGCCGTCCAGGATGCGGTCGAACTCGACGCCCATCTGATAGGCGAGGGTCCACCCGGCGTTGTCGTAGGGCGCGGTCGGGGGCGCGCCGGGGTAAGGGAAGTCGTTGGGGTGGTTCTGCGGCTCGAACATGTCGAGGACGTGCGGGCGGAACGCCTGGGCGGCCGGCACCACGTAGGAGTCCGCGGGATAGCTCGTACCGGCCACCTCAAAGTCGGCGGTCGCGCGATGCACCTGCACGCCGCCCTTCAGCAGCGCGTTCACGAACCTGGTCGCCGTCGGGAAGTCCGGCTGGTCGGAAGGCAGGATGAAGCCGCGCGGATCGCGGTCCGCGGGGTCCCTCAGAAGCCGCTCGTAGTCGTCGCGCGAGCCTATGCGCGCGATCGTTTCGCTGGCCTCGTCGATCTCGAAGGGCAGCACCGTCCAGTGGTCGCGGCTGCCGCGCTCGATGGAGTTGGTCCCCATCCGCCAGATGTTGAAGAGCAGGTGGTCCTTGTTGCGCGAGGCGAAGTCGAGCACGGCCCGGTTTGCGGTCAGCGAATAGTCGACCGACTGGCGGAAGTGCCAGACGCCGGGCTCAACGGGCAGCGGCAGGTCCCCGTGGGGCAGCTGACGGCCGGGAAGGAAGGGAATCGCAATGGGCGTCGGGTTGCCGATGGTCTCGGTCAGCAGCCCGATCTGGTTCTTGAAGTACGGGGTGGTGCGCAGGCCGCCGTTCCACCAGGTCGAATAGCTCGCCCCGCTGCGCATGGTGGTGCCCCCCTTCCCTTCCAGCACGAAGCGCTGGTGCATCGCCGAGCCGACCTGGTCGAGGCCGGTGAGGATGAGCGGATCCAGGTAGTGGTTGGGCGGATCGCGGAAGGGCGGCGCGAACATGACCGTGCCCAGGGGGCCGGTCTGGTGGTGGTTGTAGACGATCTGCGGGAACCACTCGCGCGCGAGGATGCGGTTGATGTTGGTGCTCTCGGCGAGCGCCGACATGTAGAAGTCGCGGTTGTTGTCGTGGCCCGCGTACTTCTGGTAGAGCACCGGCGCGCCGCCCGTGCTGCGCTCCTCGGGCGTGTCGATGCGCATGTACCAGTTGGCGAGCAGGTCGTGGCCGTCCGGGTTGGCGTGCGCGACGAGCACGACCACGTCGTCCAGGATGCGCATCGTCTCGTCGTCGGTGCGGCTCACCAACTGGTAGACCAGCTCCATCAGCTGCTGCGCCCCGAGCACCTCCGAGGCGTGCAGGCCGCCGTCGATCCAGACGACCGCTCTACCCTCGGCCGCCATGGCCCGGGCTTCGGCCTCGGAGACCCCTTCCGCGTGCGCCATCCGCTCCGCGATCTCCTTGACGCGGGCAAGATTCCGGTGGTTGGCGGGCGACGTGATGGTCGCCATCAGCTGCTCGCGGCCCTCCTCGGTCTGGCCGATGGATTCGAGGATCATGCGGTCCGACTCCGACGCCAGCAGCTCCCAGTACTCGGTCAGCGCCACGTAGTTGGGGAGGACGTAGTCGGCCCCGATCTCGTGCCCGAACTGTTCGACGGGGGAGGTGACCCGGGTGGCGGTGGCCATCTCCTCGCAGGCCCACAGGACGGGCACGAGGAGCAGGGAGACGGACGCCAGGCTTGCCCGGCCTCGGGTAAACAGGGGATTCCGCTCGATCATGCGCATGGAAACATCCTCTTCTATGGAAGCGCCAGGGCCATTCCCGCCCGGCTCATGTGTGATTCTTTGCCACAGTACCTCGGACGGTCAACAAACGGGCGCCGAACCGACGCGCGGGCGCCCGGCAAACACCGCTCGGCACCGGTGGCCGGCCCCGACGCGGGAGCAGATGCGATCAGGGCAGCTCCATCTTCCAGAAGGCGATTCCGCCGGCCTGCTGTCCCACCTCGACGTCGCCCACGCGGGAGAAATCGGAGAGGTCGAACACGTCCACCTTGCCCGGCTCAGCGCCCACCCCCTCCGAGCTCACGAAGGCGTAGCGGGAGTCGGGAGACACCTCCACCCCATGCGTGACCGTGGTGGTGGTGGAGACGCGGGCCAGGCTCTCGCCGGTGCGCAGGTCGAAGAACTCGACGCCCGCACCCTGCTTCAGCGTGGCCACCAGCAGCCGGCCGTCGGGCGTGATCGCCAGGTTGTAGGGACCGGTCCCGGACTGCAACACCCGCGTAAGCTCCCAGCTCTGGCGGTCCAGATGCAGGATCCGGCTCCCTGCGTTGCAGGCGACGTAGAGGCTGAAGCCGTCGGGCGAGGGCTGCACCCAGGTCGGCGAGCACGGGGATCCGGCCATGGCCCCGGCGCCCATTCCGCTCATGCCGCCCGCGGCGCCTTCCGCGTCGAGCGGGCCCTCGCGGCCGGGCGCGACCGAAAACCGGCGTGCGACCTCGAACGTGCGGGTGTCGATCTCGACCACCTGCTCGTCCATCATGCAGTTGGAGTAGAGGAAGAGCCCGTCCGGGGCCATGCGCGCGCCGTGCGGCATGGTGCAGGTCTCGATCTGCTCCACTTCGACCAGGTCGGGGGTGTAGACCACCGAGACGGTGGAGGGTACGTGCTCGCCGTGCAGGTTGAAATTGACGACGAAGGCGTAGAGCCCGTCCGGGGTGAGGTCGATGGTGGCCGGAAAGTAGCCCAGCAGGATGGGCTCCGCGACGACGGTGTCCACGCCCGCCTCGAACTTCCACAGCTTCCCGTCCGGAAAGCCGTGTCCGGTGGTCATGTACAGGTGGCCGCCGTCGGGGGAGATGCGCAGCCCGTGGGGCCCTTCGGTTTCGGTGGGGATCTCGCCCACCATGGTGGTCTGCTCCAGGGTGAGCGTGCCGTCGAAGCGGATGCGGTGGATCAGGTCGGCCGACTCCGCGCCGACGTAGAGCCAGTACACCGCACCCGGGTCGGCCGCACGGGCCGCCGGGCCACCCTCCGCGGCCGTGCCGCCTCCGGATCCGGAAACGCACCCGGCGCACAGCAGCAGCGCCGCGGCGCCTGCTCGTTGTATCGACCTCATCGCTCCCTCCTTCCTGCGGGCCGGCCCTCCCCCAGATTTCGCCTCAGCAGGGCCTCCGGATCCGGGTCCCTGCCCATGAAGGCGCGGAACATCCGGTCCGGTTCACGGCTGTCGCCCTGCGCCAGGATCGTGTCCATGAAGGCCGCGCCCGTCTCCCGCGAGAGGACGCCTTCCCTGCGGAACCGCCCGAAGGCGTCCGCCTCCAGCACCTCGGACCACATGTAGCTGTAGTAGGCCGAGGCGTACCCGCCCGCAAACAGATGGCTGAAGGTGGTGAGGATGTGGCTCCTGGCGAAACTCTCATCCAGGACGAACGGCCTCAGGACTTCTTCGGCGTACGACATCAACTCCTGCCTGCCATCGTACTCGCGATGGAGCCGCAGGTCGAGGGTCGCGAACCCCAGCTGCCTCATCTGCGCCTGGCCGCCCATGAAGCGGCGCGCCACCAGCATGCGCCGGTACAGGTCGTCGGGCAGAGGTTCCCCGGTCTCGTGATGCCCGGAGAAGATGGAGAGCGCCTCGCGCTCCCAGGTCCAGTTTTCCATGATCTGGGAGGGCACCTCCACCCAGTCCCACGGCACCTGCATCCCCGACCGCGAGGGCAGCGGCACCCGCGAAGTGCAGTGGTGCAGGAGATGCCCGAACTCGTGAAAGATGGTCTGGACGCTCCGGTGGGTGAGCAGCGCCGGTTTGCCCGGCACGGGCGGGGCGAAGTTGCCCGCCATCATGCCGGTGTGGGGAACGAAGTCCCCGTCCGGCCGCGGACCCCCGGTGGTCAGGGTCGCCATCCACGCCCCCTGGCGCTTTCCGCTGCGCGGGAACCAGTCGGTGTGGAAGGAGCCGAGGCGGATGCCGTCCTCCGCGATCAGGCGATAGGAACGCACGTCCTCGTGCCAGACGTCCCTGGCCGGCACCTCCTCGACCCGGACGCCGAACACCCGCTCGACAATCTCGAACAGCCCGTCCAGCACCCGGTCGAGGGGAAACCAGGGACGCGTCAATTCGTCATCGAACTGGAAGCGCTCGCGTCGGAGCGCCTCCGAAACGTACGCCAGGTCCCACGGCTTCAGGGACTCGATCCCCATGCGGGCGGCCTTTTCCCGAATCATCGCCAGATCGCGCTCCCAGTACGGAAGGGTGCGCTCCCGCAGGTCGCGGACGAATTCGAACGCGCGGGTCCCGCTGCCCGCCATGGCGTCGTCCAGGCGATAGTCCGAGAAATCTCCGTAGCCGAGCAGGCCAGCCAGTTCGCGCCTCAGCGCCAGGATGCGCGTGATGGTCGGGCGGTTGTCCAGCTCGCCGTCCCGGCAGCGTCCCACGTAGGCCTGGTGGAGCTGCCTGCGCAGCTCGCGGTCGCGGGCATACTTGAGGACCGGCTCGAAGGACGGGAAATCCAGCGTCAGCAGCCAGCCGTCCAGATCCTTTGCCCGGGCCTTGTGGCGGGCCAGCTCGAGGGCGGTGCCGGGAATCCCGTTGAGCCGGGGACGCTCGTCGTCGGTGACGTGCAGCCGAAAGGCTTCGGTGGCATCGAGGACGTTCTCCGAGAAGCGCCGCTCCAGCCGGGACAGCTCGACCCGGATCTCCTCGACGCGGCCGCGGCCCTCATCGTCCAGATCGGCCCCCGCGGACCGGAACTGGTGCATCATCCTGTCGAGGTTGCGGCGGCGCAGCGGGTCGAGCGCCGCCGCCTCCGGGGTGGCGGCGAAGTCCTGTACGGCCGCCCACAGGCCCCGGTGCAGCGGGAGCCGCGACCAGAACGCCGCGATTTCGGGCAGGACCGCGTTGTAGGCGCGTCTCAGCTCGGGCGTTTCCGCAACCGAGAGCAGAACCGAGACCGGCGCCAGCGCCTCCTCCACCCGCTGAACGATGTCGTCGAGGCGCTGAATGGCCGCGTGGTAGGTCGCGGGTGACCCGCTGCTCCCGGCGAGGTCGTCGATCTCTGCTTGCGCGCGTTCCAGCACGGCGCGCACGGTCGGCGCCAGCCCCGGCGCGGTGATGCCCGCGAAGGTGGGTGGCGGGCCGGTCGCCGAGGGCGGGGCGGGGTCGGGCATGTCTAGCCGCCGTCCACGGGGGCATGGGCGACCGACGACGGCCGTGCGGACACCTCGCCTCCGCCCGGGCCACCCGCTTCGGGCTCGCCGCGGGGAAGGTCGGCCACCTCGATGACGCGCCCTTTCCCGCGCCAGCGTGCCAGGGTGTCCTCCTCCGCCTCGAGCCCGAGACCCCACATGGCGTCCCGGATGGCGGTGACCCGATGGCCGCGGGCCTGGAGGCCGTCGATCGCCTGGGTCACGCACACGTCGCGCGCGACTCCGACCACGAAGAACTCCACCGGATCGAGCTCGCGCGTGACCAACTCCACGAAGAGGTCGGCAACCCGATTGCCCTCGAACACGTCGAAGCGGTCCTTGCGGACGAGCACCGGCCGGGGCCGGCGGCGCCAGCGCGCGAGCAGCGCGTGCACCTCGGTGGGTGTCGCGTGCACCTGCAGCACAAGGCAATCGGAGGCGGCCAGCGACGGGATGATCTCCGCGCCGAGGCGCTCCGCCGGATCCGTCGACCTGCCCATGCAGTGGGGCGGGTATGTACCCTTGCCCGGATCCGGGTTCTTCGCATCGATCTCGGCGTCGTCGTAGCCGTGCCAGTCAGCCGTGTACACCACCAGGGCGGCGTGGGCGTGCATCCATTCGACGGCCTCGACCAGCCGGGGCCCGGCCATCGCCGCTCCGGGATCGCGATCGTCGAACAGGTCGCGCACATAGAGTCGCCCGTCCGGCTCCATGAAATCCCGCTGCGCGTCAACGACCCAGCCGATCCGTGTCATTCCCATGAGTTACGCCACCCGCTCGAGCGACGGGTTGGGCCGGTATCGCCGTCCCGCCTTTGCCACAGGATCGTCGCCCACCTTCACGACGTCCGCGGTGAAGTTGACCTGGCCGCGGATGAGGGACGAGCCCACCCCGAAGGCGTCGACCGGAACCTCCGCCTCCCGGAAGCGCCGGATCCTCGCGCCATCGAACCCTCCCGAGACGACGATGCGCACATGCCCGAACCCATTCCGGTCGAGAGCGTCCCGGACCTTGTACACGAGCCAGCGGTTCACGCCGCGCAGATGCAGTTCGCTCGCGCCGTCCGGCTCGATGTCCTCCGCGAGTGACCGGTCGACCATGTCCTCGGCCGTGTCCAGGCGGACGGCGTACAGCTTCTCTCCGAGCGCGCGCGCCACCTTCAGCGCCGTCGCCACGCAGTCGTTGTCGAAGTCCACCAGCGAAACGACGCGCACCGAGTCGGGCACCCGGCGGGCGAGCGCCCTGGTGGCGGCGACGGTGTCCCCCGAGTACGCCGCGATCAGCGCGTGCGGCAGGGTCCCTTCTCCCCGTCCTCCCCACCACGCCCCCTGCGCGTCGGTGGAGACGCCGGCCACTCCGGCCACATGCGCCGCCCAGCCATCGGCCATCTGCACCGCCCAGTGGTCGTGGCGCGCAGCGAAGTACAGCACCGGCAGCGGCCAGGCCGCCTCCACCGCCCAGCGGGTGCCGGTGGCGATCCGGGCACCCCGCGCGAGCGCGCCCAGGTAGAGGGTCTCGAGATGGGCGTAAGCCGGGTAGGGGCCACGCACATGCATGACCGACTCGAAGGGGGCCGCCCGGTCGCCGTCGCGCAGCGACCACACCTCGAGGTCCTCCCACCGGTACCCGTCCGCCAGGCACAGCCTGAGGATCGCCACCGCCTCGTCGGTACCCGCCAGCAACACATCCTGCTTCTGGAAGATCTGCATGGTCACGGAGGGCGCGCGCGCCTCGGCCTCGAGCACCCGGCGCGTCCAGTTGAAATACTGATCCGTGTAGTGGCCGCTCCGCATCGCGATCACGGGCAGTCCGAAAACCTCGGGAGCCAGCCGCTCCGCCCTTCGACGCGGCGAAGGGGGGGCTGGGGAATCGGTGGGGACGGGCCGTGTTCGGCTCATTCCTGAATCTCGGGCCGGCGCACGCCAAATGGAAGGTGGCGCGCGTGGCCCGCGGGGGTTTGCACCCGTACTTCCAAACTGCGATCATCGGTACGATGACGATCCTGATCGCGACTCTGATCGCAACGCTTTCCGTCTCCGGCCTCTGTTCGATTCTCGAGGCGGTGCTCCTCTCCATCGACACCAGCTACGTCGAGTTGAGGCGCGCCGAGGGTCGACGTTCCGGCCACCTCCTGTCCGAGCTCAAGAGCCACATCGACAAGCCGATCGCGGCCATCCTCACGCTGAACACCGTGGCCCATACCGCGGGCGCCGCGTTCGCCGGGTCGCTCGCCTTCGAACTCTTCGGCAGCGCCTGGGTGGCGGCCTTCTCGGGCGTGTTCACCTTCGCCATCCTGGTCTTTTCAGAGATCATCCCCAAGACGGCCGGGGCCCGCTTCTGCAATCAGCTCGCCCCGTCGACCGCCTACGTCCTGAAGGGACTGACGGTCGCCATGGCGCCGCTGGTGGTGCCCCTCTCCTGGGTGCAGAAGCTCATCCAGGGATCCCGCAAGAGCCCCGGGATCAGCCGCGAGGAAATCGAGGTGATGGCGCGGATGGCGTGGACCACCGGAACTCTGGCGGAAGACGAATGGCAGGTCGTGTCCAACGTCATGCGCCTGGACGAGGTCCCGGTGGGAGAGGTCATGACGCCGCGCACCGACATCGTGGCGATCGATGCCGGCGCCACGGTGGAAGAGGCGAAGGAGGTCATGCTCGACCACGGCCACCTCCGGCTCCCGGTGCACACCGGAAGCGTCGACCGCATCGTGGGCGTGCTGGTGGCGCGCGACCTGTGGCGGGCGGACCAGGAAGGGGTGACCGACATCCGCGATCTGCCCCGCGCGCCGATTTTCGCCCCCGTCTCCCGGCCCGTTCAGGGGCTCATTCCGGAACTCCGCGACAAGGGCGCCAAGATGGTGATCGTGCTGGACGAGTTCGGCGGCACCGCGGGGCTGGCGACCTTCGAGGACCTCATCGAGGAGATCGTGGGGGAGATCCGGGACGAGCACGAAGCGCACGAGCCCGCCGAATTCCAGCTCCTGGCCGACGGATGCGTGCGGGTCTGGGGAGGTGTGTCGGTGCGGGAGGCGAACCAGCGGCTGAAGCTGGATCTGCCCTCCGACCGGTTCGACACCATCGGCGGCTTCGTCTTCGGCAGCCTGCACCGGGTTCCCCGGCCGGGCGACGAAGTTCCGGTGGATGGCGGCCGGCTGAGGGTTGCGCGAATGCGCGGCCGGCGCGTGGAGTTTGTCGTGTTTCTGCCGGAGAATGTCGCCGTCCGGAAGGACACGCCGTGACGACCGGGATTTGCCCCCGGTTCCGAGGTTGACAGGCTCAGGAACCGCTGATAACGTCCCTCGTGCTGAACATGGTTGACCCGCTCAGGATCGCCCCATGAGGGCCGTAGTCGCCGGGCGGAGGTGTCTCCGGCCAGGACCCGGACGAAGTGTCTCCGGGAACCTGGCCGCTTCTCTTTTCAGGGGTCCGCGACACAGGCGGTTCTTCCCCCTTTCCCCCTTTCCGCAGACCCTATCTGATTTGACTCCCGGGGCGCGCGGTCCGCGCTCCGGACTCTTTTCCCACCTCAGTGGAGCGTGAACATGGACCGGAACGAGTACCTGTACGCAGCGGAAGAATGTCGGGACGAGATGGAGGAGTACATCGATGAGATGGACAGCCGTAACGGGCTGTCCCTCTCGAGTGTCGACGACGTCATGAAGTACGTGAAGGACCACAACGTCAGCTCGATTCGCCTCTGGTTCTCCGACATCCTGGGTTTCCTCAAGTCCTTCTCGATCACCCCCAAGGAGCTGGCGGGGGCCTTCGAGGAGGGGATGGGTTTCGACGGCTCCTCCATTCAGGGCTACAAGAGGATCCAGGAGAGCGACATGGTCGCGGTCCCGGTGCCGGACACGGCCCAGGCGCTGCCCTTCCGTTCGGGCGGCGGACGGTCGATGCGCATGTTCGCCCAGATCCGCAACCCCGATGGATCGGCGTATGACGGCGACCCGCGCAACATCCTGGTCCGCACCCTGGGCCGTCTCGAGGACCACGGATGCACGAACATGTACGTCGGGCCGGAGGCGGAGTTCTTCTACTTCAAGCACGAGAAGGGAATCGAACTCCTCGACGACGCCGGATACTTCGACATCAACCCGGTCGACATCGGAGACGACATCCGCGAAGTGACCGTGTGCGCGCTCGAGGCGATGGGCATCCCGATCGAGTACCACCACCATGAGGTCGGCCCCTCGCAGCACGAAATCGACATTCGCTACCAGGATGCGCTGCGGATGGCCGACGGCCTCCAGACCTACAAGTACCTGGTCAAGGAGATCGCGCGCCGCTGCGGGGCGTTTGCGACCTTCATGCCCAAGCCGCTCGCGGGGGAGAACGGGAGCGGCATGCACACCCACCTGTCGCTCTTCAGCGGAAAGCAGAACGCCTTCTACGACGGCAGCGACGAGCACCATCTGAGCGCGATGGCGAAGCAGTTCATCGCCGGCGTGCTCAAGCACTCGCGCGAGATGGCGCTGGTCACCAACCCGACCCACAACTCGTATCGGCGCCTGGTGCCCGGCTACGAAGCGCCGGTCTACATCGCCTGGGCCGAGCGCAACCGGTCGGCGGCCATCCGCATCCCGATGTACAAGCCCGGCAAGGAGGTCGCGACCCGCATCGAGCTGCGCTTCCCGGACCCGACCTGCAACCCCTACCTGACCTTCGCGGTCATGCTGGCCGCCGGCCTCGAGGGAGTCGAGAACGAGTTGACGTGCCCGGATCCGGTGACCGTGGACATCTACCATCTCAGTGCGAAGTGGCGGGAGCAGATGGGAATCGACGCCCTGCCCCACGACCTCTTCGAAGCCGCCCGCGTCGCCCAGTTCAGCGACTTCCTGAAGAACTCCCTGGGCGAGGACGTGCACCGCAAGCTGATCGAGACGAAGATGGAAGAGGCGGACGTCTTCCGCCTGCACGTCTCGCAGCTCGACCTGCAGAAGCACCTGGTGCTGTAAGCCGAGCGGACCAAACCCGGGGGAAACGGCCCCCGGCGGCCGCAGGGTCCCTTCGGACCCTCAGCCGCCGGGGGTCGTTTCCGTGGTGCGGGAGGTCTCCTCCGACCGCGGCGGAAGGCCCGGCTCCGCCTCGGCCGAGCCGGGCTCGTCGGCCGCCTCGGCCTCGCGGGCGCGCTGCTCCTCGCGCCAGAAGGAGATGCCGAGCAGGACGGCGCCGCAGGTGATGGCGGAATCGGCCACGTTGAAGATCGGCCAGTCCATGAAGCCCAGGTCGATGGGGCCGATGAAGTCCACCACTCCCCGGTCCCAGCGCACCCGGTCCACCAGGTTGCCGAGCGCGCCGCTGAGGATGAGCGAGATCGACACCACCTTCACCCGGTCCCCGCTCTCGCTTTGAACGAAGAGGACGGCGAGCAGCGCCATGGCCAGGATGGTCACCGGAATGAAGAACCAGCGCGGATCGTTGCCGATCGAGATGCCGAAGGCCGCGCCCCGGTTGAAGGCGAGGGTCAGCGGCACGAGGCCGTCGAGGATCTCCATCCGGCGTCCGCCGCCAAGCACGTTCAGTGCCCAGCGCTTGGTGATGACGTCGAGCAGGAGCACCGCCGGAAGAATGGCGGCGAGGATGCGGAGTTTGCTGTTCACGTTCCTGGGAGGGTCGGGATGGAGGCGGCGGGAGTCGAACCCGCGTCCGCGAGTGGGTCCGGCGAAGCTTCTACGTGCGTAGTTCGCTGTTGCGCTTCATCGGGTGATCGGTCAGCGACCCGCCGAATCCCCGACTAGCCGTCGAGAGTCTCGCCCGCGGCGCGACAGCATCGCCCCGGGCCAGCCCAACTTGTCGACGCCTGCAGGGCCTGCCTTGGGCGGGCGGGCCAGGAGACGGGCTGTGAGAAAGCTCAGGCAGCCATTGCCATGTGATTGTTGGCAATTGTGTTGATTCCGGGTTTTTGCGAGGCCCGGGCCTCGGCACGCTACCTCGCGTTCACCAAACACGTCGAAGCCTTTACGCCCCCGTACGGTTCGGTGCAGACGGCTCAGGGTCCGTTGCACGTTCTCCTTGCTTGTGGTGGTCGCCGATTCGCCCGCGTCCGCCGCGCTCAGGCGGCGCTCGCCAGCTCCCGTTCAAGATAGCACTTCAGCACTTCCCGTGTTTCCTCGAGGGTGGTCAGCCCGAAGAGCCGGGTCCGGAGCCGGCGGCCGTTGGGAAGCCCCTTCGTGTACCAGCCCATGTGCTTGCGGAACTCGATGACCGCCTTCCGGTGATCCCTCTCGAAGTCCACCGCGTTCTGTGCGTGCTCCAGGCAGATGGCCAGGCGCTCAGCCGGATCCGGAAGCGGGGGCAGGCGCTCGCCGTCGAGCGCGGCCCGGGCCCCCGCGAACACCCACGGGCTGCCGTGGGAGGCGCGCGCGATCATTACCCCGGCGCACCCGGTCTCCTCGCGCATGCGGAGGGCGTCCTCGCCGGTCTTGATGTCGCCGTTCCCCACGACGGGGATGTCCAGCGCGTCGACCAGGGCCGCGATCTCGTGCCAGCGCGCGTGCCCGGAGTACATGTCCGCGCGCGTCCGCGGGTGGAGGGTGACCACGGCGGCGCCCGCGTCCTGGCAGCGCAGGCCGATGGTGACCGGGTCGCGGGTCTTCTCGTCGAAGCCGCTGCGGATCTTGGCCGTCACCGGCAGCGGCGTCGCCCGCGCCACCGCGCGCACGATGCGCTCGACCAGCCCCAGATCGCGCAGGCAGCCGGAGCCGCCGTTGCGCTTCACCACCTTCTTGACCGGGCACCCGAAGTTGATGTCGATGAAGTCGGGGTGGTACACGTCCGTGACCAGCGCCGCCGCCTCCGCCATGCGTTCGGGGCGGGCGCCGAAAATCTGCACGCCGATGGGCCGCTCCTCCTCCTCGAAACGGAGGTAGGCGCGCGTCCGCTCATTTCCGTGGCAGATGCCCTCGGCGCTCACGAACTCCGTCACCACCACATCCGCGCCGAAGCGCCGGCACAGCCGCCGGAAGGGCGACTCGCTCACGCCCGCCTGGGGGGCCAGGAAGAGAGGAACGCAGCCGCTGGAGGCTTCGGGAAGGTAGGGGAATCTCATGGATGAAAGATATCACACTTCGGCCGGGCGATGCGCAAAGCGAGCCTCACGGCGGCCTGCGGAAAGACGATCCCGCGGGCAGCTTGCGGAAAGGGAAACCGACACAGATAATGACGCATTCGATCCTCGCGGCGAATGCGACAAAAAGAACGGCGAAAGCGACAGAAACAGGGCAGTCCACCTCACCATCGGAGACACCATGCACGCTCGTCCACGCAGCACGACCACCCGCGCCCTTCGAACCCGGATCGGTCGCATCGGCGCACTCGCCGGCCTGTGCGCGGCTGTCCTTCTCCTCTCTCCCGCTCCCGCCCTCGCCCAGGAAGCAGCGGCCGAGGGCACCTTCGTCCTCAACACCTTCTCGTTCCTCATCTGGGGCGCGCTGGTGATGTGGATGTGCGCCGGCTTCACGATGCTCGAATCCGGAACGGTGCGATCGAAGAACGCTTCGATGATCTGCCTGAAGAACATCGGCATCTACGCGATCGCCGGGCTCACCTACTACTTCGTCGGCTACGGCCTCATGTACGTCGACGTGAGCGGCTTCATCGGGTCGATCGACCTGTTCTACGGCCCCTCGGCCGAGGAGGTCGCGCTGCTGGGAGGGGATGAGGGCGCGCTTGCCGCCGTGGTCGAGAACGGCTACGCGGTCACCTCGGACTGGTTCTTCCAGATGGTCTTCGTGGCGACCACGGCCTCGATCGTGTCCGGGGCGCTGGCGGAGCGGGTCAACATGTGGGCCTTCTTCGCGTTCACCGCGATCCTGACGGCCTTCATCTACCCGGTCATCGGGTCCTGGCACTGGGGTGGCGGCTGGCTCGCCGAGATGGGCTTCCAGGACTTCGCCGGTTCCACCCTCGTGCACTCCACCGGGGGATGGGCGGCGCTGGCCGGCGCCCTGGTGGTGGGTCCGCGCTGGGGCAGGTTCCGCAAGGACGGCACGGTCAAGGTCATGTCGCCCTCCAACATCCCGGCAGTCACCCTGGGGGTGTTCATCCTCTGGCTCGGCTGGTTCGGGTTCAACGGCGGCTCCCAGCTCGCGCTCGACGGCGCGGTCAACGCGCTGGCCATGAGCAACATCCTGGTGAACACCAACCTGGCGGCCGCCGCGGGCGTGGTTACGGCCCTTGCGGTCTCGCGGCCCATTCTCGGACGCATCGATCTCTTCGCGGGTCTGAACGGCGCCCTCGCCGGCCTGGTGGCCATCACCGCCGGTCCCGACATCGTCGACGCCCGCTGGGCGGTGGCGATCGGCGCGGTCGGCGCGATCATCTGCACCATGGGTCTCAGGTTCCTGGAGGCGCGGCGGATCGACGACGTGGTCGGGGCGGTCCCCGCGCACCTCTTCGCCGGCATCTGGGGCACGCTCGCCACCTCGATCGCGGCGGGCGCCAACCTCGGCGTTCAGCTGATCGGCGTCCTGAGCGTGGGCGCGTTCGTCTTCGCGGTGTCCTTCGTGGTCTGGACGCTTCTCGAGAAGACCATGGGCGTCCGGGTGTCCCGCACCGTGGAGGAGCTGGGACAGGATGCCGCCGAGCTGGGGCTGGAAGCCTATCCCGAGTTCGTGCTCATGGTGGATCCCGACGAGGGTCAGGACTACCGCGATCCATAGCAGCCACGGACTGCCAGCCGGAGGGCCAGAAGACCTTGACCGCGTCCTCGCACGCATCCTTCGACCGCGCCTACCCCGACGAATCCTCACCCGGGGAAGCGGGGTCGGGAGGGTTTGCCCACTACGAACTTGACGCCCGCTTCTACGACGAGACGTTCCGCGGAGACGGAAGCCTCCGCGGCGTCTCGCGGCGGCTGGGCACGGCGCTTTCAAAGGCCGTGCCGGAGGAGCTGGCGCAGCTTCAGGAGGGGGTCGCCCGCCGATTCATCCACGAGGGGATCACCTTTACCGTGATCGGCGCGGACAAGGCGTCGGAGCAGATCATCCCGATCGATTGCGTGCCCCGTCTGCTCACGGCCGGGGAATGGGACCACATCGACCGGGGCCTCAGGCAGCGCCTGACCGCGCTCAACCTCTTCCTCGGGGACATCTACGGCGACGGCAAGTCGCTGCGCGACGGCATCGTGCCCCCCGACCTGGTGCTCGGGTGTCCCCAGTACCGGGTCGAGATGCGGGGCCTGCAGGTTCCCAACGACATCTACGTCGCCGTGTGCGGTACGGACGTGGTGCGAACCCACGACGGTTTCGCAGTGCTGGAGGACAATCTGCGGGTTCCCTCCGGCGTGTCGTACATGCTGGCCTGCCGGGCCGCCATGAAGCAGGCGCTCCCCCGGCTGTACCGGGCGCACAACGTGCGTGAGATCGCGCGGTATCCGGAGCAGCTGTACGCCACCCTGGCATCGCTGGGATCCTGGGCGGGTGCGCCCCGGGTGGCCGTGCTCACCCCGGGCCGCTACAACTCCGCCTACTACGAGCACGCCTTCCTGGCCGGCGAGATGGGCGCCGAGCTGGTGGAAGGGCGGGACCTGGTGGTGCATGACGGCATCGTATACGCGCGCACCGTCACCGGGCTGAGGCGGATCGACGTCATCTACCGGCGAGTGGACGACGACTTCCTCGACCCGGTCACCTTCCGCTCCGACTCGCTTCTCGGGGTCCCCGGGCTCTTCCACGCGTACCGGGCGGGCAACGTGGTGATCGCCAACGCCCCCGGCACCGGCGTCGCCGACGACAAGGCGGTCTACGCCTACGTGCCGGACCTCATCCGCTATTTCCTGGACGAGGAGCCCATCCTGGCCAACGTCGACACGCACCTCTGCCGCACGCGCGAGGGGCTCGCATACACCCTCGACAACCTCGAGGACCTCGTGGTGAAGGAAGTCGGAGGATCGGGCGGATACGGCATGCTGGTCGGCCCGCACTCCACCGCCGGCGAGCGCAAGCGGTTCGCGGCGCGCCTGCGCAGCCACCCGGAGAACTTCATTTCCCAGCCTGTGCTCGACCTGTCGCGCGCGACGTGCTTCGTGGAGGGCAACCTGGAACCGCGCCACGTGGATGTCCGCCCGTTCGTGCTGCGCGGCCGCTCCGACACCTGGATCGCTCCCGGCGGCCTCTGCCGGGTGGCGCTCCGGAGAGGCGGACTGGTGGTGAACTCCAGCCAGGGCGGGGGCTGCAAGGATCTCTGGGTATTGCGCGACGGAGGGGCACCGGACTGATGCTCGCACGGGCGGCCGCGGACTTCTACTGGATGGGGCGCTACTTCGAACGCACCGAGCACACCGCCCGGCTGCTCCAGTACCAGCTCACGCGCCTCGTGGACACCCCCGCCGACGAACTGGCGCTGGGCTGGAGGGTGCTCTACCGCGCCCTCGGACAATCGGCGCCCGTCACCCCCACCGTCGCCGACGAAGCCGAGTCCTTCCTGCTCGCCGATGCCTATACGCTCGCCGCGAGCCTGGTCGAGGAAACCACCAACCCCGACTCCATGATCCGCTGCTGGACCATGGCGCGGGAGAACGCCAAGCAGCTCAGGCCCTGGCTTCCGGTCCGGGTCTGGACCTGTCTCAACCAGGGCTTCTTCTGGATCCGGGACTGCGATTTCCCCAGGGCCTGGGCGGAGGGGCCGACGGCGCTGGCGGGCGAGGCGATCGACCGGCTGCGGATGCTGGCGGGCGTGGTGGACGCCCGCATGCCCCGGGACGACGCCTGGCGCTTCCTGGAGCTCGGCCGTTTCGTCGAACGTCTGCAGCACCAGGCGGCTCTGCTGGACGCCTGGGACCGGGTCGGCCAGGATCCCGGCGACGCGCGTTCGCTGTCCTGGGCGGGGCTGCTGCGGGTTTGCGCCGCCTATGAGTTCTACTGCCGCGCGCACTCCATGGTGATCCGCCGGGGCCCCGCGCTGGCGTTCCTGGCCCGCAACCCGGAGCTGCCCTCGTCGCTGTGCTTCGCGGTGCGTCGCATCGAGGAGCTCCTCGCCGGGATCGATCCGAGGGGCGCGCGCTATCCCCTGGCGGCGCCCCACCGCATGGCGTTGCGCCTGTGCGCGGCCGTTGAGACGGACCCGATGGACGAGGGGGATCCCGGAGAGGGTCGAAGTCCCCTCGAGGGCCTGCTGAGGGACAGCCGGGCGCTGCACGGCATCACCGTGGCGACCTACTTCGACTACCCCGTGGAAACCGGGCTGCCATCGTGAGCGCGCGCTATTCCATCCGGCACGAGCTGGAGTTCCGCTACGACGCTCCGGTCCGGGGATCGGTCATGACCCTTTTCCTGTCTCCGGTCCGGGATCGACGCCAGCAACTGCACAGTTTCTCGATCGAGACGGATCCCGGGGGAGCGACGTTTGAGTTCCGGGGACCCTTCGGCAACCGGGGCCATTACTTCGACCGGCCCGGCACCCATCGGGCGCTCCGCATCGTAGCGCGCTCCAGCGTGGAGGTCTCTCCGCCCGAGGCGATGCCCGACCACCTGGAGCCCGGTGGCTGGAAGAGGCTCGCCTCCGGCATCCGGACGCCGGGACTGTGGCTCATGCTCGAGCCCAGCCGCTTCGTGAAGCCGTCATCCACCGCCCTGGGACAATTCACCGCCGCGCACGGCATCGAGAGGGAAGACGATGTCCTTGAGAGCATTCGCGGGCTGCTCTCGTGCCTCTACGAGGCGTTCGAGTTTGCGCCCGGCACCACGGCGGCCGACTCCCCCATCGAGCACATCCTGGAGACCGGGCTGGGCGTGTGTCAGGACTATGCGCACGTCATGATCTCGGTCCTGCGGGGCTGGGGAGTCCCCGCCCGCTACGTCTCGGGATACCTGGCGCCGGACCCCGGCATGGCCTCGACCCATGAGAGCCATGCCTGGGTGGAATGCTGGTTGCCCGGGTTGGGGTGGTGTGGTTTCGATCCCGCCAACAACTGCGACTGCGACGAGCGCCACGTGCGCGCCGCGGTCGGCAGGGACTACGCGGACGTTCCGCCGGTGCGTGGCGTGTTTCGCGGAGCCGCCAACTCCGCCCTCACCACGCGCGTGGAGGTGGTCCGGGAGGAACACGGCGGGATCGAGCCGTGAGGAATCAACCAGTCGCCTCAACCGCATGGAGGGAACAAGATGTTTCCGACCCGTAAAGCACGCGTCCTGCTGTCCACGCTCACCCTCGCTCTGCTGCTCTCGCTCGCGGGCCCGGTTCAGGGCCAGTCCGCCTCCATCGGCGCCGATGTCTTCAGCCGCTACGTCTGGCGCGGTACCGACTTCGGGGAGTCGATGGCCGTGCAGCCCGCGCTGACGCTCGGTTTCGGAGCGCTGGAGGTGGGCGCCTGGGGCTCCTACTCCGTCTCCGCCTCCGGCGCCGGCGCCAACGAGAACGACATCTGGGCCACCTATACCGTCACGGCCTCGAACGGCGCCTCGTTCTCGTTCGGGTTTACCGACTACTATTTCCCGGGCCCGGGAGCCGAAGGCTTCTTCGTGACCGACGCCCACACGCTCGAGTTGTCCGCTTCCTTCACCGGGCCGGAGAGCTTCCCCATATCGCTCTACGCCGGGAGGATGTCGCGCAACGACCCCGACAATTCGCTGTATCTGGAGGCCAGCGTTCCCGTGTCGGCCTTCGAGGAGGTCGACCTGAGCCTGACGGCCGGGATGGTTGCCGGCGAGAGCGACTTCTACGGCACCGAAGGGACGGCGTTCGTGAACCTGGGCATAACCGCCAGCAAGGACCTGGTCATCACCGACGATTTTGCGGTGCCGATGAGCGTCTCGTATATCGTCAACGCGAACCGCCTCGAAGACGACGGCCACATGGATCACGAGCACGACCACGGGCCGGATCCCGACCGCGCCTTCCTCGTCTTCGGATTCAGTTTGTCGCCGTAGGCAGGCGGGACCCCGTCCCTCCAGCAGAGAACAAGGAGCCGGACACACCGGAATCAGGTGGCCAAGCGACATAGTGTAGCGGGCATCGTGCTCGCGGCCGGTTCCTCGACCCGGATGGGTCGGAACAAGCTTCTGCTGAAGGTGGCCGGCGAGACCCTGGTCCGGCGTGCGGTGCGGGTCTCGATGGAGGCCGGCCTGGATCCGGTGGTGGTGGTCACGGGGCACGCGCGCGAACGGATCGAGCGGGAGATCGCGGACATGGGCTGCACGCCCGTGTTCAACGCCGACCACGGCGCGGGCATCCAGACCTCGGCGGCCTCGGGTGTAGCCGGTGTCGCCGGCGCGTGCGACGCCGCCGTGGTGATGCTCGCGGACATGCCGTTCGTGACCGCGCGCATGCTGCGCACCCTGGTGGAACGCTATGCCGGGGATGCGCCGCCGCTGGTGGTGTCCCGGTACGGGGGCGAGGTAAACGCGCCGCCGATGCTTTACGACCAGGCGCTCTTCGGCGAGGTGACCCGCATGCGCGCGGGGTGCGGGCGGGAAGTGGTGCGCCGCCACTACGACCGGGCCGTTCAGGTCGACTGGCCGGCGGCCTGGTTGCGCGACCTCGACCGCCCGGAGGACTACGAGGCGGTGGTCGAGGAGTTCGCCGGCCCCGGCTCGGACGCGGCCGAGGAGCGCGAGCGGTCCGGAGCGGGCGCGGCGGAGGGGGCGGAGGAGCTCGCCCAGCCCGGAGCGGACGCGGCGGAGGGGGCGGACGGCGCCTCCGGTGAGCGGAATTGACCGGCGACCTGCTCCGCCTGGCGGCGCGGATGGAGCGCGAGCGGCGGCCGTTCGCGCTGGCCACAGTCGTGCGGAGCGAGCGCCCCACCTCCGGCAAGCCGGGCAATTCGGCGCTGATCGATCCCGACGGAACCATGCACGGATGGATCGGCGGGAGCTGCACCCGGTCCGAGGTGATCCGCCATGCCCTGGAGGCGCTCCGCCTGGGAGAACCCCGGCTGCTGGCTTTCGGGGCGGACGAGGAGCGCCCCGCCGACCTGGTCAAGGTATCCATGTCCTGCGCGAGCGGAGGAAAGGTGGAAGTGCACATCAACCCCGTTTTGCCGGCGCCCGTCCTGGTGGTGGTGGGCGACTCTCCCGTGGCACTCGCCCTGCTCGGACTGGGGCGCGCGATGGGGTACCGCACGGTAGCGGCCGCGTCCTCCGGCGAGGAGGTGGCCGGCCTCGCCGACGAGTGCGCGGAGGACCTCGCCGCCCGGGTGGGGTTGCTCGCGTCCCGCCCTCCCGGAACCCGGCTGTTCGCGGTCGTGGCCACCATGGGGCGGGAGGATGAGCGGACGCTCGCCCTGCTGGCGGGGACCGGGCCCGATTACCTGGGGGTGGTGGCGTCCCCGAGGCGGATGCGGAGCGTGCGCGCGGTGCTCTCGGGTCTCGGGATCGCCGACGACGCGATCGGTCGCATCCGCGGGCCCGCCGGTCTCGACCTCGGCGCCGAGCAACCGGAGGAGATCGCCGTGAGCATCCTGGCCGAGATCGTCGGCGAGACCCGGCGGGCGGGCGGGGGTGGCGCGGCCGCCGTGGAGGCCGGGGGCGGCGAGCGGTCGGGAGGCGGGCGCGAGGCGGACGCGCCGGGTCGCGCACCGGAAAACGTTGCGCGCGGGGGCGCGGTGAGCGGCGACGTGGGCACGGCCGGGACGGGTGCTTCCGGCTGCGCACCAAGAAACGTTGCGCGCACCGACGCGAGCGGTCGTGGGGGCGAGGCGGACGCAGGCCCGGCGGGCCGGGCCGACCCGGGCAACCCGGTTGGTGGCGCGCCCGGCGGCGCCGACGCTACCTCCGCGGCCGCCTGGGCTACCGACCCCGTGTGCGGGATGACGGTGCCGGTGGCGGGGTCCCCTTCGGCGGTCCACGCCGGGCGGACCGTGCACTTCTGCTGCGAGGGCTGCCGCGGCCTCTTCGAGTCGACCCCGGAGGTCTTCGCCTCCAACCCCGCGACGGGTCCGGCGTGAGACCCGAGATCCGGGCGCTGCAGGAGGCGATGCGCCGGGCGGACTACATCGCCGAACCGTCCATCGTCACCGCCGTCCACCTGGCGCGCGCGATGGAAAAGCCGCTCCTGGTCGAAGGGGACGCGGGGGTCGGCAAGACCGAGATCGCCAAGGTGATGGCCGCGCTCATGCAGACGGAGCTCATCCGGCTCCAGTGCTACGAGGGCCTCGACGTCAACACCGCCCTCTATGAGTGGAACTACCAGAAGCAGCTGCTCCGCCTGCGCATCGGGACCGATGAGGCCGCCGGCGACCGCGCCGGCAGTGGGCCGGACCGCGGCGGGGGCGCGGGAGCACGCGATGGCGGCCGCGACCCGGGCGCAGCAGGCGTCCCCGCACGCGATGGCGCCGGCGACCCGGGCGCGACGAACCCCGACGCCCGCGCCGACCACCTCGAAGGCGTCATCTTCGGGCGCCGCTACCTGCTCGAGCGGCCGCTGCTGCGCGCCATCACCCGCGAGAAGCCTCCCGTGCTGCTCATCGACGAGATCGACCGGGCCGACGAGGGATTCGAGGCGTTCCTGCTCGAGGTGCTCTCCGACTTCCAGGTGACCATCCCCGAGCTGGGCACCATCCGCGCGACCCACCGGCCGCTCGTCGTCCTCACATCCAACCGGAGCCGCGAGATCGGCGACGCCCTCCGGCGGCGCTGCCTCTACCTCTACATCGAGCACCCGACCTTCGCCAAGGAGGTGGAGATCATTCGCGCCAAGGTGGCCGGGATATCGGACGCGCTCGCCGCCCAGATCACGCATGTCGTGCAGGGCCTGCGCGCGCGCCGTCTCATGAAGCCGCCCGGCGTGGCCGAGACGCTCGACTGGGCCCGGGCCCTGGTCACGCTGCACCAGGACCACCTCGACGCGGACATCGTCGCCGAGACCCTGGGCTGTCTCGTCAAGGATCAGCATGACATCAGCCTCGTGCACGCGGACGACATCGAAACGCTGCTCGCGGGCGCGGGAGCCGGTTGATGCCGGGCAAGGAGCTCATCGCACACCTGGTCCGCTTCTCCGGCGACCTCCGCCACGTCGGCGTGCCTGTCGGCCTGCGCGACGAGATCGACGGCGCGGCCGCCCTCAGCTTCATCGACATCGGCGACCCGGAGGAGGTGCGGCTGGCGCTCCGCAGCGCGCTCAAGATCCCGCGCCGCTGGTGGGCCGAGTTCGACCGCCTCTTCGAGGAGAGCTGGCGCCGGGCCGCCCTCCCCCGCCCCGCCCGCGACCGCAACGCCCCGCGCACGCCGCGCCGCTGGCGTGGCGACGAGAACGCCGAGGTGCCGCTCGCGCGCATCCGCCGCGAACTGGACGAACGGACCGGCAGCGGCGAGGCCGATGCGCCCGACGCCGACGGCGACCTCCCGGGCTACAGCCCGCGCGCGCTCCTGCGCCGGAAGGTCTTCGACGAGTGCACCCCGGACGACCTCCGCGACATGGAGCGCCTGCTGGAGCGGCTCGCACGCCGCATCGCGACCCGGCCCAGCCGCCGCCTGGTGCCGTCGGAGCGCGGGCCGCTGGTGGACGTGCGCCGGAGCTTCCGCCGCTCCCTGGCCCACGGCGGCGAACTGGTCGAGCTGGCGCGGCGCGCGCGGGCCGTCGAGCTCCCCAGCCTGGTCGTCCTCTGCGACACCAGCGGGTCCATGGACGCCTGCTCGCGCTTCCTGCTCGCCTTCGTCTTCGCGCTGCGCAAGGTCACCCGCCGCACCGAGATCTTCGCCTTCAACACTTCGCTGACGCGACTCACCCCGTGGCTCAGAACCGGCGACGTGCCCGGCACGCTGGAGCGGCTCGCGCGCAACGTGGAGGACTGGTCCGGCGGGACCCGCATCGGCGAGTGCCTGCTCGCGTTCGTCGACCACCACTTGCGCCACACCGTGCGAGGCGATACCACGGTGTTGATCCTGAGCGACGGGCTCGACCGCGGCGACACCGGGTCGCTGGAGACGGCGCTGCTGGCCATCCGCAGGCGCGCCCGCCGGATCATCTGGCTGAACCCGCTCATGGGCGACCCGCGCTATCGTCCGGAGGCCAGGGGCATGCAGGCGGCGCTGCCGCACGTGGACCGGCTGGTGCCCGCCCACAACCTCGAGGCGCTGGAGGCGCTGCTGCCGATGATCGAGCGTTAGACGATGCGCGACGATCCCGGAATCGCCAGACTACGAAACACGCGACGGGGCCGGACCGACGCCCGGTTCCCTTCCCCCTCATCCTCATCTGAAATAACCGGCAACGCTCGTGATCTCCGCTCACCCGCGCGGGGGCTGACACGTTTCAGCTGAAACGTTGCACAGGAAAACCGGAGAAACATCCGCATGAAGATCCAGGACGGATTCACCATCGACGCGCCCGCGGCCGACGTGTGGGCGCTGCTCTCCGACCCCGCCCGGGTCGCGACCCTGCTCCCCGGCGCGAAGATGGGAGACAGGATCGAAGACAACACCTACTCGGGCGGGATGTTCGTGAAGGTCGGACCCCTCGCGGTGGCATACGACGGGACCGTATCCTTCCAGTTGGACGAGGCCGAGCGGTCCGTGGAGGTGCGCGCCCGGGGCCGGGGCAAGAGGGGCATGGGCACCGCCGACATGACCATGACCAGCCAGGTGGTCGCGCACGGCGACACCCGCACGGAGGTGACGATCGACTCCGATGTGGTCGTGACCGGAATTCTGGCCCAGATGGGACGCGGCATGATCCAGGTCGTGTCGAAGAAGATGCTACAGGAGTTTGTGGGAAACCTCACCACAGCACTTGCCCAGCCGGCAGAGGAGGGCTGAGACATGATTCCCCCGCAGTTCGACTATCACGCCCCCGGCACGCTCGACGAGGCGCTGGGGCTGCTCGGCTCCCTTGACGACCCGAAGGTGATGTCGGGCGGCCAGAGCCTGCTGCCGATGCTGAAGCTGCGCCTGGCGTCGCCGGCGAACATCGTGGACATCGGCCGCATCCCGGGCCTCGACACGCTCGCGGAAGAGGACGGCTTCCTGCGCATCGGCGCGCTGGTCACCGAGACCGACCTGGAGCAGTCGGAGGTAGTGGCGGAGCGCTATCCCATCCTGCTCGACACCGCGAAGGTGATCGCCGACCCGCTCGTACGGAACCGCGCCACCATCTGCGGCAACGTCGCGCACGGCGACCCCGCCAACGACCATCCCGCGACCATGCTGGCGCTCGGCGCCCAGGTGGTGGCCACGGGACCGGACGGCGCGCGCACCATCGACGTCGGCGAGTTCTTCTTCGGGCTCTTCATGACGGCGCTCGCAGAGGATGAGATCCTGACCGAAATCCGCATCCCGGCGCCCGCGGCCCGCAGCGGCGGCGCCTACGTCAAGCTCGAACGCAAGGTGGGCGACTACGCGGTCGCCGGCTCGGCGGTGCAGCTCGCGCTGGCCGGGGACGGAACCGTGGCGAGCGCCGGCATCGGGCTCACCAACCTGGGCATCGCCCCCATCCGCGCGACCGCCGCGGAGGACGCGCTCACGGGGCAGGCCCCCGACGACGATGCGATCGCGGCCGCCGCCCAGGCCGCCGCCGACGCCACCGAGCCTATCGCCGACCGGCGCGGCTCCGTCGAATACAAGAAGAACATGGCCCGCGTGCTCACCGCCCGTGCCATCCGCAAGGCGCTCGCGCGCGCAGGAGGATAAAGCGATGGCCACACACCAGATCACCGTCACCGTGAACGGCGCGGCGCACGCGGCCACCGTCGACTCGCGGCTCCTGCTCGTGCACCTGATCCGCGACGACCTCGCGCTCACCGGCACCCACATCGGCTGCGACACCACGCACTGCGGCGCCTGCACCGTGCTGATGGACGGCGTCCCCGTGAAGTCGTGCACCGTGCTGGCGGTCCAGGCCGACGGGGCCGAGCTCGGCACCGTGGAGGGGCTCGCCGGCGCCGACGGCATGACGCCGCTGCAGGAGGGCTTCCAGGAGGAGCACGGCCTCCAGTGCGGCTTCTGCACCCCCGGCATGCTCATGACCGGGACCGCGCTGCTCGAAAGCAATCCGAATCCGAGCGAAGCCGAGATCCGCGAGGCCATCTCCGGGAATCTCTGCCGCTGCACCGGATACGTGAACATCGTCAAGGCGGTCGAGTACGCCGCCGGCAAGATGGGGGAGGGCGACTGATGGCACCGAAGACTTCCGCAAAGATCTGCGGCATGGGCCACTCCATGAAGCGCAAGGAGGACCCGCGCTTCCTGCAGGGCAAGGGCAACTACATCGACGACTTCACGCTCCCGGGGATGCTGTGGCTGGACATCGTCCGGAGCCCCATCGCCTACGGCAAGATCAAGAACATCGACTCCTCGAAGGCGCTCGAGATCCCCGGCGTGCTCGCCGTGCTCACGGGCAAGGACCTGGAGGCGTACAACCTGCACTGGATGCCGACCCTCATGTCGGACACCCAGATGGTGCTCCCCACGGACACCGTGATGTACCAGGCGCAGGAGGTGGCCGGCGTGATCGCGACCTCGCGCTACGCGGCCGCCGACGGCGTGGCCGCGGTCGAGGTCGAATACGAACCCATGAAGCCGGTCATGGACCCCTTCAAGGCGCTCGAGGACGACGCGCCGGTGCTCCGCACCGACAAGGAGGGCAAGACCGACAACCACATCTGGCACTGGGAGGCGGGCGACAAGGAGGCCACGGACAAGATCTTCGACGAGGCCGATGTCGTGGTGCGCGAGAAGATGCACGTGCCGCGCATCCACGTGGCGTCGATCGAGACCTGCGGCTGCCTCGCCGACTTCAACCCGGTCGAGGGGCACCTGACGGTCTACATGACCACCCAGGCGCCGCACGCCATCCGCACCGTGCTCGCGCTGGTGGCGGGCCACGTGGGGCTCTCCGAGGAGAAGATCCGCGTGGTGAGCCCCGACATCGGGGGCGGCTTCGGCGGCAAGGTGCCGGTGTACCCCGGCTACGTCATCGCCATCGCGGCGTCGGTGGTGCTGGGCACGCCGGTCAAGTGGATCGAGGACCGGATGGAGAACCTCCAGGCCGACTCCTTCGCGCGCGACTATCACATGGACGCCGAGATCGCGGCCAACGCCGACGGCAGGATCCGGGCGCTCCGCATCAAGACGATCGCGGACCACGGGTACTCCGACGCCCAGGCCGCGCCGAGCAAGTGGCCGGCGGGCCTCTTCTCGATCTGCACCGGCTCGTACGATCTGGAGCAGGCGTACGCCGAGGTCGACGCGGTCTACACCAACAAGCCCCCGGGAGGCGTCGCGTACCGCTGCTCCTTCCGCGTGACCGAGGCCGTGCACTGCATGGAGCGGGTCGTCGACACGCTGGCGCACAAGATCGGCAAGGATCCGGCGCAGCTGCGCGAGGAGAACTTCATCCCCAAGGAAGCCTTCCCCTACCACTCGCCGTTGGGCTGGGAGTACGACAGCGGCGACTACCAGGCCGCGATGGACAAGGCGAAGGAGATGATCGGCTACGACGACCTGCGCCGGGAGCAGGCCGAGAAGCGCGCGCGCGGCGAGCTGATGGGGATCGGCGTGTGCAGCTTCACCGAGGTGCTGGGCGCCGGCCCGTCGAAGGACTTCGACATCCTGGGCATCAAGATGTTCGATTCGGCCGAGGTGCGCGTGCACCCGACCGGCAAGGCCATCGCCCGCTTCGGCACGAAGTCGCAGGGCCAAGGCCACGAGACCACCTACGCGCAGATCATCGCCGAGGAGCTGGGCCTTCCGGCCGCGCACGTGCAAGTGGAGGAGGGCGACACCGACACCGCCCCGTACGGGCTGGGCACGTACGCCAGCCGCTCGACCCCGACCGCGGGCGCCGCGGGCGCGATGGCCGCGCGCGCGATCCGCGACAAGGCCGCGAAGATCGCCGCGCACCTGCTCGAGGTGAGCGAAGAGGACCTGGACTGGGAGCCCGGCACCTTCTCGGTGAAGGGCGCGCCCGACAAGTCGGTGTCCATCCAAGACTGCGCCTTCGCCGCCTACACCAACCTGCCCCCGGGGATGGAGCCCGGGATGGAGGCGACCAACTATTATGACCCGCCGAACCTGACGTTCCCGTTCGGGACGTATATCTGCGTGGTGGATATCGACCGGGGGACGGGCGAGGTGAGCGTGCGGCGGTTCGTCGCGGTGGACGACTGTGGGAACATCATCAACCCGATGATCGTGCAGGGGCAGATCCACGGTGGGCTGACCCAGGGCATCGGACCGGCGCTGTACGAGGAGATGACGTACGACGAGGACGGGAACAACCAGGCCGGGTCGTTCATGGACTACCTGGTGCCCACCGCGGTGGAGACGCCGGCGTGGGAGACGGGGCATACGGTGACGCCGTCACCGCATCATCCGCTGGGGGCGAAGGGGGTTGGTGAGTCGGCTACGGTGGGGGCACCGCCGGCGATTGCCAACGCGGTGGTGGATGCGCTGGCGCACTTGGGGGTGACGCATGTGGAGATTCCGATCAGGCCGGATCGGGTTTGGGAGATTTTGAGGGAGAAGGGGGTGGCGGAGTAGGGGGAAGCGGCCTCACGAGCGCGGGTACTAGCTCGTTCTAGCGAGTGCGGATGAGGGCGGTCACGGCACGAGAGAAGGACGCTAATTGATGGCCTAGCGACATCACGGGATGCATGTGTACCTCATGCATGGGACCAGCTTCCGAAGGAGGAGGGTAGGGTCGCCCGCAATCGCTCTATTCGATGTCGCGGTCCGGTGCAGACAGGTGCCTCCCTGCCAGCGTCAGCACGGATGTCTCATCCGACCGTGCTTGCATCCATTACCTGCGTCAGCCCAATCTCTTCAACGAGTTTCCCCTAGCCCTCGCACAACGGATTCATGCGCTCAGAACAAGCGGTATTCGATGATCTGGCATCCCTTTGCGTTTCGCCTGGATATATTCATGCGCTAGCGGCTGTCTGCTTTCAGGACAACGCCGTGTTCTACACGGGCAATCTCAGCGTCGAGGACACGTCTCACTTGTTCTCGAAGTCGCGCCTGATTCGAACCGAGACAACAACTTTGTTGGGCCTGATGATGCGGGCGCCGATCGATTTCACGTTGCCGACGCCGGATGTCTTCTCGGACTACATAGCGACAACTCGCAAATTGCTGAAGGAGCTCCATCACGCGATACTGGCTCCCTTGGAGGAGATCTTACTTGAAGGACGCGACGGGGACCAGGATTTCAATCCGTTTACCTCCGGCAAGCTGCTCCGTGAACCGATCTTCTATGGTCCCGAATCCGCCTACTACTTCCAGTACCGCGACCTAGCTCCTCGAAAGTATCGTGAGGATGCTCGCTGGTTGCTGCACAACCGGGGTATCGATCTCGTCGTCGGCCGCGAGGTTTCTCGAGAAATCCCTGAACTTCTGAACGAGCGACTTCTTGAAACCTTGGATCGCTTGAAGGGACAACCGACAGCGATTTGGACTGTATTGCCTGGTTTCACACTCACGTGCGAGGAACTCGCGAACCGGTTGGGTCGGCCCAGGGAATCCGTCAGAGCTATCGTTGATGTCTTCTCATTGCCTGAGACCGAGAGCAATGCCGCTTTTACGTCAATTCACGCCTTCAACGTCGCCTACGCCTATCCTCTCATACGAACAGGACCTGATGAGTTCATTTCGCTGTTGTCCTACGACATTGCGGAAGCTCTCTACGAGTCGCCCTTCTACTGGATGTACAGCGATGAAGCTTATATTCCCATTGCTTTACGCCATCGCGGCAAGTTCACAGAGGAGTTCTCAGCAGAGCGGCTCGCGCACGTATTCGGCGCTGACCGGGTCTTCCGGAACGTTGAAATACGCAATTTCAAGAGGAGGGTGTTGGGGGAGATGGACGCTCTCGTTGTCTTCGGGGATCGTGCCATTGTGCTACAAGCAAAATCGAAGAAACTGACGCTGCTGGCCCGAAGGGGTAACGACCTTCAACTTCGGAGTGATTTTAAGGCGGCCGTTCAAGACTCTGTTGATCAGGCATTTCATTGTGCTGATTTGCTTGGCGACCCAGCCGTGACTCTGCATCGCATGGACGGGACAATTATTCCTTCTTTTGAGCTTCCAAGCACCATCTTTCCACTCTCGGTTGTTGCGGATCATTATCCCGCGCTAGCTTTTCAAGCCCGTCAGTTCCTGAAAACAAATACTAATGAAAGGATCCATCCGCCCCTCGTTATCGACGTATTTGGACTGGATGCGATTACCGAAATGCTCAACTCGCCCCTGCGACTGCTGAGCTACTTGGCTCTTCGCTCTCGGTTCGGCGATAGCTTTTGGGCCAGTCACGAACTTACGTTGCTTTCTTACCACCTAAAGCGAAACCTGTGGGCCGCAGACGACGTTGATCTGGTTATGCTGGAAGACGACATCGCCGCAGACCTGGATATTGCAATGGCAGTGAGACGCGATGGCATGTCTGGAGAAAGAACTCCGGATGGCATTCTTACACGCTTTGAAGGCACACCCTTTTCAAATATAATCGCGCAAATCGAAGACCTGCCAGACGCCGTAGCAATTGATCTTGGTTTGGGCCTGTTGGAGTTGGGTGAAGACACGGTCAATAAGATAAACGAGTATACCGAGAAGGTTGTGGAGAAGACTGCCTTGGACGGCGGCTTGCACGATATGACCATTGGCATCTCCAAGGCTTCCTTTGGGTTGACGATTCATTGTAGTTTGCTTGACGACCGCGCAGCGGAGATTAGGTTACAGGGGCACTGCGCGATGCGAAAATACTCACAGAAGGCGGATCGCTGGTTTGGTATCGCATTGCGGCCGAACGGGAAAATTCAACTCGCGGCCAAACTGATCGAGCCCTGGAAATTTGATCGAGAGATGGAAACCTTGCTCGAGGATTCGGCGACGCGCCCGTTGAGGAGACAAACCCAAGGGAAGATTGGTCGCAACCATCCCTGTCCCTGCGGAAGCGGGAAGAAGTATAAGCGCTGTTGTATCACTCGCTGAGGAAACCAACGACTCCGCGCCGTCACGTCGGGCAGCAACCTCATGACTGCTTTCGCCGTGTGGGTACCAGTGCCGGCTTCCTGGACGAGCGAGCGCGGACGGCCTAACGCTGGTGCGGCCGAAGCCTGATCACCCACGGCCATGCTCAGAAAACCTCAATGCGTTCTACGCGTCGCACGGAATCTCACCCGTCGGCTTTCGTTGCGGGACTACACTTACGGATAGACGGGGAAGAAGGACACTGGCGGGTGCCCCCTTGTAGAAGCGGGGCACCCGCGCCATGTTACGAACTAGCTACGTTTTTTTCAGCGCAGACATCGCTCACCTCCTGGCTTTTTTAGGGGGGTGATGGAACCACGGCCCCGGGTCCCGGTCCTTGCAAGGTGGCGTAGGGACTTTGGGGCCGTGCACGTTGGGTTTATTCTTGGTCTTCTGGGTCTGGATATAGGTATGCGATCACCCCCGTGAAGGCGGATACCAAATCCGTTCGTCTCTTCTTGCTCATGGGTGTTCCCGCTCGCGGGAGACCTCGGAGCAACCCACGGAGGGCCATCTCGATTTCGCCGCCATTGCCGTCGCCGCCGCTCCCGCTGCCCTTCTTGGGTTGCTTGCTGGGGCCGGGTAAGCCTTGCGAGTTGTCGCCGCTCGAGGTTACAGGCACGACCATTCGGGAGCGGTCGCCCGCCGTGTCAAAAAACCCTGCGTACTCGGCGGAGTCAAGCATGATCCGCACGGTTGGTCTGATCCGACTCTTGATGATTCCGTAGTCGGATTCGAAGAGGTTCCTCAGGCCGACTTCGCCGGGGAGGGCACTTCCCTCGTGTTGCTCATAGACCTTTCGGAACAACTCAACCTCCAGGAAGGCGTCGACCTTCGCCTTCGCTGCTCTCTCAGGGCTTACTGGCGCGACGATGTCCTTCCCGCGCTGGGTGTTCCGAAACTTGTGGTCAGCCGTCTTCTCGACGAGGCCGAACATCTTGGCGGCACCCAAGCGGGTCACGAAGGCACCACTCTTTGTACTGCTGTGGTTCAGAAGGGCGGCGAGTTGGTCGCGCGCGCAAACGCCACCGGCCTTGTGGATCGTGGTGGCCAGCTTACTCGCTTCCCTTAGGTTGCGATAGGGAAATCGCGTCTTCGACTGAGGTCGCTGCTTTCCGATCTTCGGGTCTGGTCCGGAATCCCTTACTGCCTTGAGTTCTGCCATCGTTACCGCTCCTTGGTATGAAATCTTACTGACCAAAAGTAAGAGGAGCTCGACGGAGAGGCAAGGGCAGTAGTAACGAAGGCAGTATGGTTACATCAGCTTGGTTGGAGTGAGAGGCCGCAGCGTGTACCGCCCACTCGTTCTCTCGAAGTCAAGGGCATGGCTCGATGGCTTGGAAAAGGCCGTCGCAGTCGATGATGGTTGAGATCGACTGACCGGAGTCCGCCATGGGGCCGCGGAGCGAGCACTTAGTCGACTGGGTTGAAGCGACGACCCAGATGGCTCTTTGGCGGGGGGGTGCACCAGCACGGGAATGCGGATCTGGAGGTGTCCATGGTACGGCGAGTGGACGCCAGGGTTCTGCGCCGATGGGCCGCTCGCCGATTCGACGAGGACGCGGCTGGGCACTTGTCCAGGTTGCTCGACGAGCCATTCAGCCCCGAGGCCGTCGAAGACCATCACTTGGCCGGACATCTAACCGACCATCAACCGCTCCCCTGATCGACACATGGTCGCAACCTCTGGCATGTGGAGTTGCCCCGCTATGACGGACACCTTTCCATTGGGTCGAACCAAGGAGGTGAGTCATGGCGGGAAGAAGACGAGGGCGGTATCCGCCCGAGTACAAGGAGCGGATGATCGAGCTTGTGAGGGCCGAGCGTAGTCCGGGATCACTGGCTCGGGAGTTCGAGCCTTCGGAGCAGACGATCCGGAACTGGGCCAAGCAGGCAGACCTGGACGAGGGCCTTCGCAGCGACGGTCTGACGACCGACGCGCGCAAGGAGCTTGTGGAACTGAAGCGGGAGAACAAGCGGCTGCGGATGGAGCGAAAGCGGGATGCCGGCGCCAAGGCCGCGCCGGACCTGGTGAACCGGGACTTCTCGGCCGGAGGCCCCGACCGGCTGTGGGTTGCCGACATCACGTACGTGCCCACCTGGGCTGGCTGGCTGTACCTGGCGGTCGTGCTGGACGCCTGGAGCCGACGGATCGTCGGCTGGGCGATGGCACCGCGGATGCCGGCCGCGTTGGTCGGGGACGCGCTGGCGATGGCGATCGCCCGCCGCCAGCTGAAGGATGGAGTGGTCCATCATAGCGACCAGGGCTCGCAGTACACGTCGCTGGCCTTCGGGAGGCGTTGCCGCGAGGCCGGCGTGGTGCAGTCGATGGGTTCGGTGGGTGATGCGAACTACGAGAAACTCAACCATGCGGCCTGAAGCGAACCTGCAGCGCCCGGACGACGGGAGCTCTCCGGGCTTCTCCCGCTCACTCGCTTCGTCAGAGTCGCTCATCGCCCCTCTCCACTGGAGGGGGGGAAAGAAGACACCATATCAGACACCATCAATCCCAAGAACTAATCGTCCGTGAAAGCGGGGGTCCACTGTCGCTGGAAGCTCTGCGAGGACTCGTCCGCTAACCGCCATCGGGGATGTCGGGCACCCACTGCGGCCGCACACCCCCACTAACTCCTGGGTACCCCGAAAAGGGGATGCCGCGGGCACGCTTCCCTCCATAAGTTTCGCTTCTCGTTCGACCGGTTGTCTTCCTGCCATGACCTCTCCCTCCTTCGACCGAGACGCGATGGTAGCGAACCCGTTTCGGCGCAGGCTCGGAGTGCGGTGACCCATGCGCTCACAGACCGTGAAATCCTCGAAATCTTCTATCGCGCCGTGGCTCAATGACAACAACCTGTCCGGGTCGATTCCGCCGGAACTCGGGAGCCTGTCCAGCCTCCACGTCCTGGATCTCGATGAGAACAGACTCACGGGGTCAATCCCGCCGGCGCTGGGCGATCTTGGCTTTCCGGCTGTTTGCCAATCCGCGTTCCTCAAGCAATGACGACGCCAGACGATTGAGGCTACCTCGAGCTCGGCCAGATTGAGCAGCGTCGCCAGACCGCCACGATCCAGGATGAAGGAGGCAGGCCGTGAACGGACGCACACTCGCTCTCGCGCTGGCACTCGTCGCGCCCACACCCGGCTTCGGGCCTGTGATGGCCACAGCCCAGAACGTGGGTGATCGAGTACGCATCACTATCGGCGAAGACAGGGTTGTCGGCAGGGTTGTCACGCTTGGACAGGACAGCATCGGCCTGTTATCCAGCCCGACTCGGTTCAGAGCCGTCGCGTGGGAGAGTGTCGATCTGCTGGAGCGCAGGACCGGTTCGCGTTGGTTGTTGGGAGCAGCCATTGGTGGTGGTGTCTTGGTGGGGGCAGGGGCGATCGCAGTGGCGACGAAGGAACCATGCACCGGCTTCTGCATCGAAGTTGTTCCCCCCGCAGCAGCGTTTGCCACCCTAGATATAGTCGGAGGTCTCTCGGGTGCGGTTATCGGTCGACTGTTCTCGCGTTGGGAAACCGTTGCGACCGACCGTGCGGGCGCCATGATCCTTTCGCCGACCGTGGATCTACGACTCGGTCGACAAACCATCCCTGGGCTGTCCATCGGTGGACATCTCCGTCTGAGTGGCTCGGCTGCGGCGCGCCCAGGCCGGATCGCGCAGATCGATTCCGTCTTTCCCGCTATCGCGACAGGATGGAATCAGCATGTACGGGTTCCGGCACGGCTCGCGCCACGAGCGCCACGCCCGGGACCTGCGCGCCTTCCTCGACAATCCGTACGTGTCACTCGTGTCGGTCGGAGCGACCACTGCTGACCGCTATTCGAGGATCGCGGCGGCGCTCGGCGCGAAAGGCCGTCGCATCCCCACAAACGATCGCTGGATCGCTGCCCATGCCATGGAGACCGGGGCCGATCTGGTGTCGGCCGTCCGCCACTTCGAGCATGTGGACGGGATCGCGTGGATTCGGCTAAGGGGCGGGCGCGGACCGACTTTGCCAACGGTGTGAAGGCAAGCTGTCTCACTTGCATTCCGAGCGAGACAGGCTCGACTGACCTAACACGCAGCCTACCCCAACGCGACCTCTACAGGGTCACGTAGACCTCCACGCTCAGGCGCCTCTGGTACGCCGGTCAGATCCTCAAAGTCGGTCGCAAGGCACCAGTAGATCCTCCCCTGCTGGACTCCGGGATGCCCGTTGACAACATGTAACCCCAAGGTTACATATCAGCTCATGGATACCTTGCAGCTCGATCTCGTGCTCGCCGCGATGGCCCACCCCAGCCGCCGGCGGATGCTCGACCTGGTGAGTTCAATGCCCGGGATGAGCGTCACGGCAGTGGCGTCGCATTTCGACGTCAGCCGCATCGCTGTGATGAAGCACCTCAGAATCCTGGAAACAGCTGGGCTGATAACGTCCAGGAAGAAGGGGCGCGTCCGACACCTCTTCTTCAACCCCATCCCCATCCAACTGGTCTACGACCGGTGGACCACGCAATACGCGGGCTTCTGGGCAGGCCGCATGGCCGATCTCAAGACCCGAATCGAAGGCCGCGCAGGAACGGAGGAACTCAAGAGTGCCTGAAACCACCCAGGTTTTCCGCATCGTCATCCACGGATCCGTTGAAGACGTCTGGCGGGAGATCACAAAGACGGATGAACCCATCGCGTGCTTCTTCAACTCCCGCATGGAGGTCTCCGCTTTGCGCCCGGGATCGAGGCTCGCCATGCGGACGCCCAACAGCGCGTACACGGGCGTCGTCGGAGAGATACTCGAGGTCCGGCCGTACCGGAGATTCAGTCACACTTTTCGCTTCACTCACTTGAACGAACCGGCCTGCAAAGTCATCTACGACCTCGAGCCGGTCGAGGGTGGGGTGGAGTTCACGTTGACGATCGAGGCCCTGCCGGTAGGCACCAAGTCTGCCAAGCAGATGGTTCAGGGCGGCCCGATGATCGTGAAAACGCTCAAGGCAGTCATCGAAACCGGTCGGCCCAGCTTGGGGACGAGGGCCCTATTCGCTCTTTTTCGGGCGATGCAGCCGTTCACACCGAAAAAGTGTCGGACCGAACACTGGCCGGTCGCCGAACTCCCGGCATCGAAGGAGCCCATCCATGAATAAGAAGCGAGGAAGTGCCGAACGATCCTGTGTCTTGATCGCTGGAATGTGACGGTCGCGCTGGCCGCGACGCCAACGGTTTCGCTTGCGCAGTCAGGACGCAACATGGAGCCCCCTCCGCACTGGCAGGTCCTGCACCCGGACCGGAACGAAGCGGTGGAGCGCCGCTTTGTGGTCATGCGGCCCGGTTGGCACATTTTCGCCGGGCCGGGCGCCCTGCTGTCGGATCCCGGGAGTTTCGCGTCGGGCAACTTCAGCGTCTCCAGCAAGATGTTCCTGTTCCCCACGCCCGAGCTCGGAAGACCCTATGGCGTGTTTCTTGGGGGCAGCCAGTTCGAAGGAGAGTCGTCCAACTACGTTTCGTTTCAAATCCGGAACGACCGGCGGTTTCGCGTTGCCCACCATACCGGGGACCAAGTCCACGAGCTGGTTCCCTGGACCGAGCACGCCGACATCGTGTCGTTGGAGCCGACCGGGGGCCCGGTCGAGAACCGGCTAGCCGTCGATGTCCAGGATGGAGTTGTGTCGTTCTTCATCAACGATGCCGTTGTTGCCGAGCTCTCGGGCGCGGGACTAACGACAGACGGAGGGATTGGCATCGCCGCAGGTGGCGACCTGAGCCTTCACGTGACCGAGCTCCGGATCGGACCGAACCACCCCGCCGGCTAAACAATGGTGGCGCGAACGTGCTCCTCAAACCCGACGGACTCTCACCGTGCCGCTAATCGCCGGACACTGCGGTACATCAGAAAGGTCTTCATGTTGTTCGCGGTCGGGGGCTGGGCCTGTAGCGAGTCGGCCGACAGGCCAGCGGCCACGGGCGAGCCGATTCCGGTTTGGTCGCCGGACGGCGGACGCCTCGCGTTCATGTTCACTCGAGGATTCGAACTGGGCGTCCTCGGCCCGTTCCCGGGGCACATCTACGTTATTGACTTGGCGCAACGGACGGTCGATCAGCTGACAGTCGCGCCGTTGACGTCGTCTTTGGGCCCGACCGACTGGTCAGCCGACGGAGAGTCGATCCTGTTCGCCCGGGTAGTGGGAGAAGCGACCCGATGTCTTTGTGATCGACCTTGCGACCGGCCTCGAATCGCAACTCACGCAATCCATGCGAGGCAACTATTCGGCAACGTTCTCGCACTCGGGTGACCGAATTGCGTTTCATTCCGAATCGGACGACGGCGCACAAATCGTCGTGAGCGACCTGGGCGGGGACAACCAGCGCCGAGTCACCAGCGGACCGGGCTTCCGGTACGGCCCCCGATGGTCTCCCGATGATCGGTGATTGATGTTCTCGGCGAGTGACGACGGAAATCAATACGACATCCGTGCGATCCGCATCGAGGACGGGGTCGTTGTTGATTTGGTGTCGACCCCGGAAGACGAGCGGGAAGGTCGGTGGATTCCTCCGCTTCGGTGACTCGCGTCCAGAGTGGTACGTCGGCTCTGGCGCCCCATCCAGCCATTCGTCCGCCCGCGGGATTCGGCGAGAGCCGACCGAGTTCGTCTGGACGCGTTCATGGTCGAGCGATGGACACCATCGCGCGGGTGCGGACGGCGTGAATCTGCCGTCCACCTCGGCGAACAACTCCTTAGCCTTCACAACTGTGTATCCGAAGACACTTACGAAGCCGGAGGAGTGGAACGCAAACGACATCCTTACCACTTGGCTTCTGAACTGCCCATTCCGGCGATGCCGACCACCGATTCCGGCAAGCCGATCGCAGATTCCATTCCATGCCGATCACCTTGGAGGAGCGGAGGTCCATAGGGGCGCTGGGTGTGGGGGTTGAGGGTTGAAGTTGGGGTGTGGAGTCGGTCTTCGTCGAGCGGACCCTGACGCGCTACCGCGACACCGGCTACGCCTGAAAACCCCCGGACACGCCCACTGTCAGTCGCTCGCACGCATGTGTTGTGTGGGCGTGGCTGCCCGATCCGCCAGCAGGGAGTCCAAGATGAGCAACGAAGCGACCACCGAGGGGATTAAGACCTTGCTTGGCGGGCGAACCCGCAAGCTATCTCCGTGCCTGATGTTGAGCGAAGTCGTAAAGCGCCTGGAGGTTGTCCTTCGCCCGTTGCATTGAGTGAGGATGGTTCTCGTCGAACGGATTCCCGAACCAGAGATGAGGAGTCACTTCCATGATCCTGGGTTCTCCCGAACGCGTCAACGTGACCCTCATGCGGCAGCGTCCCCGATACCCGCGCTTGGGATCTAGGCAGTTCCTCGCCCGGAGCAGCGCCTGCCTCCATTCCTCTGCACCAAGTTGATCCAGAGTAATAGAGGCAATACGACCTTCCTTGATCGGGGGACGGTGCTGGATTTGCCAAGCGTCCCGTCTCCAATTCATGGTAACCGTCTCGGGTCTCGGAACCTTGTCGCGACACCTCAGGAGGAGTGGACGGGAGAGTTCCCGCTCGATTAGTCGCGCTACGGGCCAGCCGTCGTACTTCATACCCTCCAAGTTGACTCCCAACCAAGCAGTAGTACCATCGTGACTGGCGTTCCACTGCACGCCCTCGACCCCATCCGAGAGGCCATACACGGGATTGCCAAACTCCCGCCCATCGCATTCAAACATCTCCCTGAAGAGATCCATCACGACTGCGACTTGCTGGTTCAACACCCTCATATCACCCCCTGCTCATCTAGTGCCGTGTAGGTTGGTCAACCTGCACGGCCGCTGTTCTTCCGCCATCATGATGCGGTCTAGAGTAAGGTGGTCCCGGTTTCTTGGACAGGTCGTTACGGTGGATTCCGGTAACGGATCGGGAGGCACCGAGATGGCCAAGAAGAGACGAAGGTTCACACCGGAGTTCAAGGCGCGGGTGGCGCTGGAGGCGCTACGGGAGCGCGACAGCGTGCAGGCGATCGCCAGGCGGCACAAGCTTCATCCGAACCAGGTGAGCACGTGGAAGCGGCAGTTGCTCGATGCCGTGCCGGAGGTGTTCGCCCAGGACGGAAGGCCCAAGCTCGCCAGGGAGCATGAGGTGAAGGTCCACGACCTGCACGCGAAGATCGGAGAGCTCACCGTCGAGCGGGATTTTTTTCGGCGCGGTTCGGGCACTGAGCCAGGCGGAGCGGATGCGGATGATCGAGCCGGATGGACCGCTGAGCCTGTCGAGTCAGTGCGTGCTGCTGGGCGTGAGACGGGATCTTCAGGATGATGACCGTGCCGCTCAGCGAGCAATGGACACGATAGGCTTGCGCAGCATCTCGGCGAGGTTCCCGAAGGCTACTTCTTCAGAGCTGTCATGGTCACTGCCAAAACGCATGTGATGAGAACGGTTGCACATCCTGTGCGACCACCAAACTCCTCATCCAATTGCTGGCGCGTCTTCAAGCGGTCGATAGCCTCGCTGGCTTGCTGTTTGGTTCGGATTCTCCGGGGTTTGCCGCCCAGGCTCGAGATGTAGTCCAGTTGCCGCTGTGTGGGCGGATCGAGCGCTTTGGGGTTGGCAGTCCAGTGGTCGCCTGGAGCGCTTGCTACCTGCTCACGCGACAAGCGATTCAACATGCCTGCGAGCGTGACCGTGGCCAGCGCGTCGTTCAGTGGATCATGTACTGCGCCGACAAAGGACTTGAGCGACATGCGGGTAAGAGCGTTGGGAAGCGACGGCGGGTATCCCCATATCCCTCGAAGCGCGTTGTGCACGCAGTAGCTCCGTTTGCGATGAAATGTCTTGAATCCGTGGCGTCTTAGCTCCGCGTTCAAGACGAGCTTGTCGAAACGGACGTTGAAGCCGATCAGCGGGCGATCGCCGACGAAATCGGTGAGCTCTTGGGCGATCTCTCCGAAATCGCCAAGACCCTCCACATCCTCGTCGCTGATCCCATGCACCCGAGATGCAGCTACCGGAATCGGCACGCCGGGATTCAGCGTGGCTTCGAAGGTTTGCGTCTCCTGTTCCGCGTCGACGGTGAGGTCGGCGAGCACTATCGCCATCTTCACAATCCGATCTTGCGCTGGATCGAGCCCCGTGGTCTCGCAGTCGATCGCCGCAACTTCGCTCAGGTCGTCAAATGGGGCAGCCATGGGTCTTAGCGGTCCTCTCTTTTGGGCTTGGCTTCTCGCGCGGGCTGCTCTTGCTTGCGCCGAAACCGGTCTTCCAAACTGGAAGAGGTTCTGGCATGGGCTCTAGGTCGGGAATCAGGATACCAATCGCTCCAGTCCTGCGCGAATGCGTCTAAGCAGTCGAGGCGCCGCGGACTGCCTGGCTTCAATGGCGCGAAGGGGGGACCAGGGCGCTCGCGCTGGCGACGACATGGCGCGCCAGCTGTCCGCGCTTTTCGATGACGTGTCTGGCCCTGAGGACATCGCCCTCCCCACCTGCTCGATGAACTCCGCGCCCTTTCCGAATTCGATGAACATCCGCCCCCAGAGCGTCGAAAACCATCATTTGGCCGAACTTCTAACCGACAATCAGCCGCTCGGCGAGCAGAGCCTTCCATCCATCCTCCAGGCGCTGATGAAGCAGTCCGTCGCGTTCGGCGGCGAGCTTCATGAGTGATAGCATCCGCTTCGCAAGTGTCACGAATTGGGCCAGGTTGATCGCCATCGGATTCCAGCCGTACAGTGCGGTCTTCAGGATGTTAGCGGATGCCAGGGCTCCATGAGTCAGGGCCTGCATCTGTTCCCGCTTCAGTCTCTCCGAGGTTTCCACCTCGCTGGATTCCGAATCGGTCGCGCAGGCCCGAATCCCGTGGTACGCCCACAGGATGAGCTCGGCGATCGCGGGCGAGATCTTCATGGTCATGAAGTGCCGAAGGTCGTAGCCGTTGCCGTACATGTACCGTGCAACATCCTTGACCGGTACTGGATCGCCCCCCTCCCTCAGGGTGAACCCGGACTTCGAACTGACGAGCTGGAAAGGTGCCAGAAAGGGTGGTGGAAGGCCCTGCGGTGTGAAGACATCCGAGAATCCGTGGATGACCACCTTGACCATGGCCTCAAGGACGTTGGATGTGCCTCCATGACCGGGCACTTTGATGACCCGCCACGCACCGGACTTGTCAATAAACCTGCAGGTTCCTGAGAGGATGTCACCTACCCCGAACACGAGACCGAAGAGAGGATCGTGGCCAAGAGCGGCAAGGCGGTGGACGTTGGGCGTCAGCCCGACCTTCGGGATAATGACATCATAAGGCACCTTGGCCCATTTCTCTGCGGCAGTGGTCAGCTCGGCGATCCACTGTTGAAACGCGTTGCGCTCAAGGTCGTCAGAGCCCTTCATCGGAGCGAGCTTCTTCGATTGCTCCTTCATCCAAGCCGTCAGTGGGCTTCCGCGCTGAGGCTGTCCCTTGAAGCTCCCACCGGGCGTCGCGACCAGCAGATAGTCCGTCATCGCCCCGACGAGCACCGCCAGCGCGACCATACGGAGGTCCCAGCGGTCCCACGGGGCAGGGCGGAACTCCGCGGCGAATCGGCGTCGGATCTCGGCCGCCAGGTGCGGCGGCACCAACTGTGAGAGGGGATCGCCGGTCACCTCGATCCCGTGATCGGCAATATACCGTTCCACGTTGCGGAGATACGATTCCCAGTTCCCGCCTACATCCGGTAGCACAAGGTCGCCTGACGGATCGGTCGGCTGACGATCAACCCTCGTTTCCTGGACCGAGGGCGGATCATGGGCCGCAACATCAGCGGAGGTACGCCCCTCGGCCCGTGGGCGCTCCGAGTCGGCATCGGCGTGGATCTGCTCGATCATCGCCTCCAGGCGTGACAGCTGGTCGCACTGCCGGGCAGACTCCGATTCGAGGACGTCTACCTGGCTCTCGAGCGTTCGCAGGGCGCCGCTCAGGGCATCGAGCTGGAGCCGCTGAGCGACAGCCGCCCACTCAGCTTCCGTCTTCGTGCTCTTGTTCATCGGGACGATTGACCGGCTGCCTCCGCCTCCAGATCCCGCTCGAAGCCGCCAGCTCTCTCCCCCAGCCTCGCGAGCGCGCCGGCCGACCGGGACAACAACGTCACCTCGCGGAACAGCCTGTCGATGGCGGCACGGTTCCTGTCCGTCTCTTTGGATAAGTCCGCGACGCGTGCGCCGAAGAACGATATGTCTTCGCCAAGGTTGATGATCGCCCGCTGGTGGATGCGCAGCACCTCCTGCAGCATCAGCTCCCGCAGAGACGCCCGGTGGCGCTCGGACCGACTCAGAACCCACCGCACGCCCTTATGCGCGGCTCCACCGGCAACTATGACCACGCCGATGCCGGTGAGCATGGAGGACAGACCGAGCATGCCACCCAGTCCGAGGGCCGCGAGTCCGGAAGTGATACCGGCAGCGCTGAGACCGGTCACGCTGCCGCCAACGTAGATGGCCGCAATCGGAACTCCGACCCCTGTTGCTTTTGCCGCCATCGATTTCGCCGCCTCTCTGATCTGGGAGTCCGAGAGTTTGCCGGCGAAGATCTCTTCCTCCTTTTCGCAGGCTTCCTCCAGGAACATGACCATATCGTCCTCCAGCTGCAGCAGTTCGGCCAGCCGGCGGATTCCGCGTTGCCCGCGAACGAAGTCGCTGGAGGTCGCACGGCGAACCCGTATCGCATCCTTCATCAGCGAACACTTCAGGTCCAGCTTCTTGTCGGATATTCGCGAGGGAACACATTCGAGCATCTGTCCAACTTGAGCCTTGCCCTCCAGGCTCTGCGGATCCTCAAGGTACGACCGAACCGCCCGTCGCACGTCGGCGCTGCACTTCATCCGTGTCATCTGCAGCTGGATCTCGCACAGCTCCCGTTCGTCGATCCGGTTGTCGTCGAAGTGCACGAGCCAGACGAGGACGCTCAGGTAGCACTTCTTGAGGGCGTCCGGCGGATCCTCGACGAGGGTGTATTCGGGCGGCGCCGTCTTCGTCTCGTTTGCGTCCCGGCCCAGTACCCTGTCGGCACCCGGGAGCTTTTCGGCAGTCACTTTGACTGCGCGCCACCCGGCTTGAACAAAGCCTATGCCCTGTTCCTTGATCTCATCCATTGGAACCATTGGTCTCCCGGATTCGCGTGAAGGGAACCAAGCTACGGGGCGAAGCAGGGGAGGTCCAGCGATCCGCCTTGGCGTCCGCGGAGGAACTGATTCGAGCCTTGCGACGGGTCATGATCGGTCTCTTTCGTGATCTGTTTGACTGCGACGGACGGAGATTCGGCGGTCCTTCGCTTGGCCGAATCGGAACCTCGGATGGGATGGACGACGTGCAGTGGAACGCGGGTTACTTCCGGTCAGGGCAGACCGCGACGTTGGGGGTCAACCTTGACGAAACCATCCCTGAGGGCCCGGAGATGGCTTAACAGTCAATCCTTGGCCCGGCCGCCGTCCCCCACCAACCCCGCAAATCCCTCCACCTCCCGCGACGACCTCAGCCGCATGAACCGAACGTGTTCCCACCGCGGATCCGACATATACGCGATCATGTCTCTTCGTTTCCGGGCGTGCTGGGTGATGATCCATCCGAGCAGTGAATCATGCGGTCGCCAGATCATGAGGTGGGGCCAGAAGCGCTCGTAGTTCGTTCCCCAGATCAGCTCCCTGGATCGCCAGCGCCTCCAGGTGCGGCGCAGGAAGCGCCAGACAAGGACCGGCAGCGGCAGATCGAGCCAGACGACGGTATCGAGCCGCGGCCAGAAAGTCCGCTGGGAGAACTTCGTGTAGGAACCCGCGACGACCCAGCGCTCGCCCCGGGTCGCCTCGCGAATTCGGCGCTCCAACTCGTCGGGATCCGTCGCGTTGAGGCCGACCCATCCGGATTGCCAGTTGATCGCGTCCAACTCCACGAACGTCGCATCCAGCGCCTCCGCCAGCCTCGCCCCGAGTGTGCTCTTGCCCGATGTGCTGTTGCCGATGACGTGGATGCGCGTGCCGATGGCCGAGTGCTCATCGATCTGCGTGTCCGGAACTGCCATCGGGTCTCTCCGCTCGCATCGTTGACCGGCTATCCCCTCTTCGCGAACAGGAGCAAACGACTCGGAGCCAGTCGGAAGCCGAGCCCTTCCGAGTTCGCGGCAGACATGTATCGGCCGAGGCTCGCGATCCGCAAGCGACAGATCGCCCTCGGACGCGCGACGACACTCCGAACAACACCCCATCCTGCCATTCGTCCGCCCGCGGATTCCAGCGAGATTGGTGCCCCGCCAATCCCGGAGCCGCCATGCACGATCGACTGCGGAGAGGTTCGCGGCCGCAGACGCGCTCCCGGAGTTCGTCTATCTGGTCCTCTACCACGGCGACGGTCCTTGGAACGCCACGACCCGCGTGGCGGACCTGTTCCGGCGCTCCGACCCGGGGCGGTACCGCCTCGTCTCGTGGGGAGAAACTTCGGAGGGTGCCCGGTCACCATACGACCTCACGGCTCTAGTGCTCGGCTTGGCGCGCACCCTCTCGGTCGGGGACATGGCCGCGCAGCTGGCGGCCCTGCGACGGGCGGTGGAGCACCACGGGGATGCGGACCTGGACGCGTTCATGGTGGGGCGGATGGACACCATGTTAAGTTGAGGGAATACCCGGAAGAACTGAAGGTGAGAGGAGCGAGGACGATGGCCGAGATGGTGGACAGGTTCCAGCGCAGCCTGGACGAGTTGGTTGAAAAAGGGATGCGGCAGGTTCTGCGTCGTCAGGCCGCCCGCAGATTCGGCGAGGAGACGGCCGGACGTTTGTCCATGCTCCTTGAGGAACTGTCCGACCCCGAAGGCATCGACAAGGTGAGCGACGCGCTGATCGAATGCGGCACCGCCGAAGAGTTCATCGAGCGAGTGCGGATGGCCTGAAGGGGGCCCTTGGCCGCGCCGCCCAGCAAGCTTTGGACGGGGTAGTCGGGAACCGGTTGCGATCCGGCAACTGGCTGGCCAGCGTGGCCGTCGGCGCGGTCGCTAGGCAGTCGAGATGCCGCCGATGGGTTCGGCTGAAACGCAAGCACCCGGCCATCCTCCCTACGTGTTGGCTCCTACATAATATCCACGGGACTGAAGATGGTAGGGCGTTCCAAGCCGATTACTTCAGGAAACGCTGTACTTGGCCTGCTGGCGGTGATGCCGGTGCTCGCTTACGAATCGATGGGGTCCGGCCTCGGCGTTGTCAGTCCCCGGCATCGTGCGTTTCCCGTCAGGTGTCGACGCGGTCGAGCGTCCAGAGTTGCACGTACTCGAGCCCGAACTCGTCGGCGGTGGAGCCAAGGATGTAGTCCGCGCCGATCTCGAAGATTCGCAAGTCGGGCGGTGTGGTCACGAGGCCGCGCACGCGGCCATCGACGTCGAAGACGGTCCACAACGGGACCGCATCATCCTTCCCACCGGGCATTGGGTACTCCTCGACCCACAGGAAACCCAAGCGGTCACCCACTATCCTGCGGAAGGCCGGGAACGCCTCCACACGCGGCATGTCGCGCAGGTCGGCCAGCGCCGCCGCGCGCTCCTCCTGAGAGGCGTCCGCGTACTCGCGGGCAAGATGGTCTTCGACGTCGGCTGCGGTTGGACTTCGGACATCTTGATCACGGCGCACGATTCTCATCAGCGTGCCGTCGGCTCCATAGGCCCGGATCTCGTACCGGTTGTTGGGGCTGACAACGACCAAGTCTGCCCAGAGGGCAGTGAGCGTCGAGCGGGCGAACGGTAGCGCGTACACGGCCATCCGCTGGTCTTCCGACACCACATACCACTCGGAACCCGCATGCGTCCCGAGCGTCGCGTGCAAGCCACCGTCAGACCAGGCAATGCCGTACGCAATGTCTCGGCGCACTACCCCGGTGCCCACGACGCCCGCCGCCAATGCGGTGCCGTTCCCCAAGAACAGCTTGCCGTCCGGCAGCACTCCACGGAGGCGGTAGTACGGTGCCTCCAGCACAAACGTGCGGCCGTGTGCTCCAGTGGCATCGAAGACGGAAACCCGCCTTGCAATCGCATCCGACGTCGCGATCGAGTCACCGGGCCAGGGCTCGACCGCCGAGGGCCCGGCTGTGCTGAACTCGCCGGGCCCCCTGCCTTGGCCACCCCACGATCCCTGGTGGACGCCCGACGCGTCGAACGCGCGCAGTTCACTGGACCCGGTGTTGGCGACGACGATCTTCCCATCGGGGAGTCGTGTGGCATCGGTCACTCCGAACAGTTCGTATACCGGGTCGCCCACCGCTGTCCCGATAGTGATCGCGGGCGCTGTGCCAACCCGCCATCCGAGCCGGGTATCGGGCCCGGGCCGTTCGTTCTCGACGATCGTCACACCAGCGCTGTCGCGCACGACGGAGGCGGGTACCGAGGTGCCTTCATCATCATCCGTGCAGGCGATCGCGGTACCGACAATGTAGAGAGCGGCGCGAGCCAGAGTCCTCACAATATGTCCTCCGTGGATTCACGCGATCCGGACGCCGACTCACCAGCAGGCTCGGGCGGACTTCGGTGCACCGCCCCCTCTGGCCCGAATCGGCGCGCATAGCGGGCGAACCGATCGTTGTGCCGGTCCCACCTGAAAGGCTCGACCGGGCTTCCACCCAGATGTGCCTCCAGCGATGCGAAGCAGTGGTCCCATCCCGCCGCGTAGAGCGCCCCCCGCCCCTGGTCGTCGAAGGTGTGGGTGAAGGTGAGCAGCGTGCCCCCGGGGCGCTCTTCGAGCTCCCAACGGAGCACATCGTCGTCCAACCGATATTCGAGCACGCCGGGCGGATCGCAGACCAGGATCTCACCTGTCATGACCAGCCCCTCCGCGTCCGAGTCGGCAGGTGTCCGACCGGGCTCCGCGAACACGAACCGGAGCGCCGCGCCCACCTCGCGCTCGCCCACCATGCGGGCCGGGAACCACGCGGAGAGGTCGTCCTCCGACGTGATCGCCCGCCAAACGCGTTCGCGAGAATGCCCGAGGAACCGTTCGAATCGCAACACGTATCTGCCGCCCCGCTCTTCCAGGGTCCCGCTTCCTTCGCTCTCGTTCATGGGTCGTCTCCAGACTGTTCGAGGTGTGACACGCGGCAGGGGCGGCCACGACCCACGCAATAGAGCGGGCGCCGGGTAGGGACATCACGCGAACAGAAGCTCCAGATTCTCCAGGCATCCGGCCCAGCCGCTGCGCGGTCCTTCGGTGTCCTCCGCCGTAGGGAACCCTTCGTGGGTGATGACGACTCGCGTCGCCTCACCCTCGGGTAGAAACTCTACCGTCACCAGGGTTTCCCCGACCCAGTCCTCCGCCTCTTCCAGATCCCACGTGTAGACGAGCCGCCGGGGGAAATCGACCTCCCGGTACGTTCCGAATACATGGTAGACCTTCCCGCCGGCCACCTCCATGCGAAGCTTGAACGCCCCGCCCTCTACAAGATCACGCTGGAACCCAAGGATCCTTCCTCCTCGCGAGCCGTGCCAACGCAGGACCAGCTTCGGGTCGGTCCATGTCCGGAACACTTTCTCAGGGGTGGCCGGGATCACTCTCGAGACCCGGACCGTCCGTGCGGGATCGATCATCATGCGGTTTTCCTTCAGGGTTAGGTGACGTGGACTCTCCTGACTCGAAATAGCAGGCCAGGGCAGCGAGCTGGGCTTCCCAGAACTCCCGATATGTCGCGACCCAAGCTGCGGCTTCCCGCATCGGTCGGGCGTCGAGCGCACAGCGGCTCGTGCGTCCCTCTCGTGTCCGGTCCACGAGCCCCGCCCCCTCCAGGACGCGCAGGTGCTTCGAAATCGCCGGTCGCGAAATGTCGAACGGCGCCGCCAGTTCGCTGACCGTGGCGTCTCCTTCAAAGAGGCGCGCCAGGATCGCCCGGCGTGTCGGATCGGACAACGCTTGGAACGTGGTATCGAGCTGTCGAGAAAAGGTAACCATATGGTTACCAGTAGCGTCATGGCCTCGCCTCGTCAAGACCCTTCTGGGACGCCTAAGACCCCCGGCAAGTTTATCCCCCTGACCCGGCGGCTGACGCACAGTCTGACCCCCTGTTTGGGCTGCTCCAGGACGGTTTTGAGGGGCGCTACAGGGACAGCACCCGTGCGGATCATCTGCTCCGTCATGCGGGTCTTCACCAGGCGAGCCTGAGTCCAGCGGACAAAAAAGTGCTCTCGCGGCTTGTTGCCGCGATCAAAAAGGAGGAGCGAAGCCGATGACGAGCCGACGCACCAATCGGGGACTCGAGCTGGAGAGGGCCCTCGGCGAAGTGCTCGCCCATGTGCGCGGCACCACGCCCCTTCCCTGCCGAATCGTCGACGACCCGGCCCCCGAGCACATCCTGGCGTTACGCAAGCGAATGAAGCTGAGCCGACAGAAGTTCGCCGACAGTTTCGGGCTCGATGTCCGAGCGGTGCAGGAGTGGGAACAGGGCCGGCGGGTGCCCGACCGCGCAGCCCGCGTCTTGCTCACCGTCATCGACCGAGAGCCCGAAGCAGTTGTACGGGCTCTCAGCGGGTGAACGATCCGCCGAGAGGTTCAGTGTCGCATCGTCTTGGCTGAGAGGCTTGGCCAAGAGTGCGAATCACCCGCCCGAGCGCACGCCTCGGCAATCTCTCGGAGCCATCCATCCGTCGTCCAGCCGACGACGAAGCAACCGATCGTGTTCGGTCGGCCGCTACGCACGCACGCGGGCAAACAACTCCGCTCCGCTGTCACAGTCGATGATCGCATCGACGACCTCGTCGAGCCGATCTGCATCCGCCCTGTCTTCCAGGATCCGTGTCAGCCGCTCGGCCGTCTCCGCCCCGAATTTCCTGGTCGCAAAACGCCGCACCAGGAGCGCCCGCTCCCTGATGCGGCCCTGCTCCAAGCCCTGCTCCAAGCCCTGCTCCAAGCCCTGCCGGACACCGTCGCGGTGGACCTGGTCCCTCAACTCCTTCGCTCTCTCGTACATCTCTTCGTCCTCCGTGAACGACATCATCCGTGCCAGGTCCGCTTCGGGAATCTGCCACGCCTCTGCAGCCCCCGCTACCCACGAATGCAGTGCCTGGTGCAACTCGGCGAACTCCGGCCCTTGGAACCGACGGATCAAGCCCCGCATGACCCGCCGGAGGTTCTCCGGCGTGGGTTCGCGCTCCATTATCCCGAGCGAGGTCACCAGGTCCCCGGACTTGGGGTCCTGCTCGCCGATCCGCTGCAAGTCCAGCAGGAGATACCTGAAGCTCGGCAGGTACTGCGCCAGCGGTTCCGTAACGGAGGCGATAAGCTCGGCGACGTCCGTGGCAGCCCGCCAGCGCGGCCGACCGTTGTAGACCGCGACCGGCAGCAGGGGCGGCAGCTTATTACCCGGCTTGAGCTCTCCCCGGCGGATCAGCTCCTCGTAGGTGAGGCAGGTGTACGTGAGGATGCGGAGCGCCATGAACGGGTCGTTCTCCGACTGAAACTCCAAGAGGATCAGCAAGTACAGCCAGCCGTCCCGGAAGCGCACCTTGCAGAGCAAGTCCATTTGGCGTTGGATCAGGCCGGCGCTGATCCGATTGGGCGGGAGGGGCTCCAGTGTGTCGAAGTCGAGTTCGTCGGCCAGCCCCTTGCCCACGAAATCGCGGATGAGTTCCTCGACCGCCGCTCGCTGGGAGAAGATGAGTTTGTAGGTCTCGTCGTGCTTTCGAGCCAATCCGGACTCCCGCGGGGCGGGTTCACGTGGCGGCCAGAGGGGCGTCCTGCGAGGCTGTGAGCCCGGTGCCGCCGGTAAGTATCGGATCGTCGGCTGGGCGAATACATGGCAGAATGAGACGGATTACTCCGGGCCGTCGAAGCCGGGGTGTTGGGTACACGGCGATGCTCTACCGCGGTCGAGGGAATGGACACCATGTTAGAATTGAGGGACCAGCCGGAGGAGCTGAAGCGGGGAGGAGCGAAGACGATGACCGAGATGGTGGACAGGTTCCACCGAAGCCTGGACGAGTTGGTCCAGGAAGCGGGGCGCCGGGGAATTCGGCAGGGAGCTCGATACGGGCGGCAGGCGGGTCAGGTGCTGCTCCTGCGACGACAGATTGCCCGGAAGTTCGGCGACGACACGGCGGGCCAGCTGTACGGGCTGCTCAATGACCTGACCAGCCTGGACAACATCGACAGGGTCACCGACGCGCTGCTGGAATGCGGAACCGGCAAGGAGTTCATCGAGCGGGTGCAATTCTCGGCCGCGAGCCACGCATCCGACCGGCAATCAGCCGCTTCTCTGGCCGACACATCGCCGCTTGATGTCCCTGATGTCGGAAGGGTCCGGGATGTGGACGGCCGCACCCTCGCGCCCGGCCCCAGCGCGGTTCTCGGAACGATCCGCAGAGAATTGGGAATGGGCAAAGGCAGCACGATCTGGGCGGACTTATGGAGCAGGCAAAAGCCCAAGACGATGGAGGAGCTGGTGGACAAATTTCAGCGCGGTCTGGATGAGTTGTTCGAGCAGGGTGCGCGGGAGGGAGCCCGGCAGATCCTGCGCCGGCAGATCACCCGAAGATTCAGCGAGGATACGGCTGTACAGTTGTCCGGACTGCTCGCTACACTCACCGAACCCGACAGGATCGACGAGGTGACCGACGCCTTGATCGAATGCGGCACGGGCGAGGAGTTCATCGAACGGGTGCGGATGGTCTGAATCTCCAGCGTCCGCCGGATCCCGCAGACCTCTGGGTATTGCGTACCGCGTGAGGGGCGATCTCCATCTCGGGGCCGGTCTCCGAAGCAGGCCGCAAGTCGCTCACGAGCCGTTCGAGGGTCGCCCCGTACTCGCCAACGCCATGAACCGTCAAGTCATATTATGACTCAATACGAATCGAGTTATGAGTCACCCAAGGAAGACAACCGTGAAGCAACTCACCGTCCGTGGCCTGGGAGACGAGCTGGCGCGGGCGATCCGGCGGCTTGCGAGCCGTGACGGCACATCGCTCAACCGGGCCGCAGTCAAGCTGATGCGTCGGGGCGCGGGGCTGGCAGAAGGACGGGACATGGATGTCGTCGGCTCGTCGCTCGACCACCTCATCGGGACCTGGAGTTCCGCAAAAGCGGAGGAGATCAACGAGGCGCTGCGACACTTCGAGGCCATCGACGAGAGCACGTGGGAATGAGGGTGCTGCTCGACTCGGGCGCGTATTCGCAGCTCATGCAAGGGCGCGAGGAGGTGAGTCGGATCGTGCGCGACGCCGAGGAAGTTTTGCTCCCGGCGGTTGTGCTCGGCGAGCTTCTGTATGGTTTCCGCCACGGCTCACGCTACGAGCGCAACGCTCGACAGATGCGCGCTTTCCTCGACAATCCGTACGTGTCATTCGTGCCGGTGGGAGCGAGGGCCCCCGAAAAGTGTGCGTTTTTCAATGGCCAGAAGTGTGCACTTTTCGGTGGCCATTGACACGAGATCGAGCCAGACGACGGTATCGAGCCGTGCCCAGAGAGTCCGCTGAGAGAACTTCGTGTAGGAACCCGCGACGACCCAGCGCTCGCCCCGGGTCGCCTCGCGAATTCGGCGCTCCAACTCGTCGGGATCCGTCGCGTTGAGGCCGACCCATCCGGGTTGCCAGTTGATCGCGTCCAGCTCCACGAACGTCGCATCCAAGGCCTCCGCCAGCCTCGCCCCGAGTGTGCTCTTGCCCGATGTGCTGTTGCCGATGACGTGGATGCGCGTCAACGGACCTCCATCACCGCGCCCGCCTCGGGATCTCCCAATTGCTGACGCAGATGCCGCAGCGTCTCGGCGTAAAACCGCCTGAGCTCGTCTTCCCGTGCCCGAACGTCGCTCACCATTACACCAAGGTAGATGATCGGGCCAGGCTGGTCCGTGGCCGCGAAGAACTGCGGTTGGATGATCCCGGCGGAAACGATCCGATCGTACTCGTGGAGCGATTCCTGAAGGGCGTACGTGAGGGAGAGCGTGGAGAGAATCGGCAAATCGAAGTGCCGCACGGCTTCGGTCACGCTGGCCAGCTCCCACGCCGTGCTCCTCAACGGCGTGAGCCCAAGTCCTTCGGGCAGTGCTCCGCTGACCGAGATTCTCTGGCGTTCGCCTCCTTCGGCAGCCCGCTGATTCTCGACGAGCCCCGGCAGGATCCGGTCGTGATAGGCCATGCGACGGTCGAGGGTTACCGTGTTCTCGGCGATTTCCGCGGCCAGGGCGTAGAGCGTCTCGTTGACGAGTTGGCGGTTGTCGATGTTCGTCATCCACTGATCGAAGCCGAGGGCGACGAGAACGCCAACCACGATAACCACGAACTCAAGCGCAAGACGGCCGAAGGGGATGCGACGGGTCGCGCGACCTCCGCCCAGGGCGCGGCCGGAGGAATCGGGAAGCTCGCTTTCCTCGATGGTCCCGCCGCGCGGTGTCTGCGTTTCCTGCGAACCGTCTTCCGGCACTAACTGCAAGCCTCTCGCCGTGTTGGGTGAGTCGGGAATTTGCCACGCCTCCGCGGCCCCCGCTACCCATGAATACAGCGCCTGGTTCAGCTCGGCGAACTCCGGCTCTCGAAACATCGACGGCACAACCCGCAGGAGACGAACGATGGTTTGGAAGACGACGCATGAGCGGACGATGTATGCCACGGCCGTCGCGGCGGTGACGCTGTCCATCGCAGTACTCGCAGCGCCGGCTCGCCCGCTCGCCGCCCAGGAGGTAATCGAACTGCCGGCGGAAGACCTCCCGCTCGACGCCGACTTCGAGGAAATCTACCGGGTGGGGTCGCTGGACGGGGATGGCTGGGACACCTTCGGCCGCGTCGGCACGGTCGGCTTCGACGGTTCCGGCAACCTCTACATCCTCGACACGGAAGCGGTGCGGATCAATGTCGTCGACCTGCAGGCCAGCCTGGTGCGGCAGTTCATGCGAGAGGGGCAAGGCCCCGGGGAGTTCGGAAGCAACACCGCGTCGGCGCTGGAGTTCGCCGTCATGGGGGACGGGCGGGTGACTGTCTACGACCCGGGACAAACGGGATTCACCCTCTTCGGTGCCGACGGCCAATTCGAACGCATGGTCCGATTTTCAGGTGCGCAGTCGAGCGCGGCGATGATTGGCGGCATTCAGGCCTTCCCGGGAATGGATCGAGTTCTCGCGACATCCGAGGTCACCTACCTGAGAATGACCGCGCCCGGTCCGGAGGACGAGCCGACGGACCCCTCGTTCCGGCCCGTCCTGAGCTATGATGTGGGAGGCGACGAGGTCCGCATCGATTCGGTTGCCGCGGGGTGGTGGCCTCCCGGTGATGCGGAGGGATTCAGGCCGCCGCTCCGGGCGGGCGCGCTGCCTGGCGGAACGGTCGTTTACACCGACTCTACCTCGTATGCGATCAAGTATGCCGGGCCGGAAGGCCGCGTGACCCGGGTCCTGACCCGTCCGTTCCAACCCCGCCCCGTGACGGGCCGCATCAGGGCCGCCGAGATCGAGCGGCGCCTGGAGCTGCTTGGCGACGTTCGCGGCGGCGACCCGATGCTACAGAGAATGAGCGAATTCCGTCGCCGCCGGATCGAGGCGATGGAGTTCTTCGACGAGATCCCCGTCGTGGTCGACCTGAGAACGAGCTGGGAAGGCACGATCTGGATCCTTCACCGGGGTGACGGGGGCGCGGAGGGCAACCGCATCGACCTCATTTCGTCGGACGGACGCTACCTGGGCACCTTCCCCCCCGGCTCCACCGCGATGCCTTCCGCCTTCGGCCCGAACGGCCTCGTGGCGTTCGTGGAGACGGATGACCTGGACGTGCCCTATGTGGCGGTAAAGCGCCTGCCGGAGGGGATACGCTGATTCAGCCGCCAGCCTCGCCCCAAGCGTGCTCTTGCCCGATGCGCTGTTGCCGATGACGTGGATGCGGGCGCCGATCGTCGCGGTGGCGCTGCCCGGGGAAACGTGACCGTGAAGAAAGTTGCGCGCCGGCAACGAGAATTCACTCGAATTCCGCACGGGGCAGCCCGGACTGCCGGATGATCGACCTCAGCGTCCCGATGCGTACCTCCCGGTGGTCTGGGACCGGAACAGTCACGGTGCTTGTCCCTTCCAGTTTCTGCATGACCACATGGCTGCCTCGCCTACGCACCTCGGCAAAGCCGTGGGAGGCGAGAATTCGGCAGACATCGCGTCCAGAAAGAACCCGCAGCCTACCCAACCGCGACTTCGATATGGGTCACGTAGACTTCGGTGCGCCAGCGGTTTGCAATTTCCTCAGCGGACGCCGTTTCGAAGAAGAGTGCGAGCGCTTCCTGGAGATTGGTCCGCGCCTCAGCTACGGTGTCTCCCTGACTGGCAACATCCACTTCCGGGCAAAGAGCAACATACCCGTTGCCCTCGCGTTCGACGATCGCGGTCAATTGCCTTCTCATCCTAACTCCTCTTCACGCTGTCTTGGCCAACAGCCGGTCTTGTAACCCATCGAAGGTGAGTAGGTCCGTCGATTCCAGCAACTAGGCAGATCGGCCGCGTATCGCTCGATTCCGGGAGCCAGCAGATGACGGGCTTCCCTGCGGTGATCCTCGGCCACGAACGTTCAGGTTCCCCATGCGAGCCTCATTGGGCAGTGTCGGAGTGATCTCAGGATGCTAGCGTAATGCTTGCGCCAGGCCAATCCAGATTGCCCGGCGAACGATCACCCGCCCGGAGTACGCTCGAGCGTCTCCAGCCAGCGGTAGCCGTATGCCGGAATGTGGGACGCCCCGGTCACGCCCTCGGGGAACATGTCGAACCGCTCGACGCGCAGGCGGTAGTTATACTCGTGCCCGGGCTGGAACCCGACGATCTCGCCGCGGTAGGGGGCGCCGTTGACGACCTTGCAGTACCCGGGACGGCCATCGTCGCACTCGACCCGGTGGCGGTCGACGGTGATCTCCACTTCCGTGCCCGCTGCCCGGGTTCTCGAGGTGACCTCGCTCAGCACGTACCGGCCGTCGCGATACAGGTCGGCATCGAGGACGTAGTGATCGCCGGCCTCGTACTCGAAGCTGGTGATCATGTCGTCGTACAACTCGCCGTCCACGACCAGGCAGAAGTCATCGCCCTGGACGCAGGTTGCCCGCGTCGGAGCCAGCGACAGGGTTGCGGGGGTGGACGGTGCGGGGGTCTTCTCCAGTTGCTCCAGCAGACGGTAGGCGTACTGGCCGGCGTCCTGCGGCGGTTCACCCCCGTCCCAGGGATCGTACTTGCCGATTCGGAGACGATAGTCGTAGCCGGGCTCGTAATCGAATCCTTCGATTGGGTCGTAGAAGAGCCCGCCGTCGACCACCATGCACGACTGCGGGCCCACGCCGTAGCACCTGGCCAGGGTGGGGCCAACGGTCACCTCCCGTTCCTCCAGGTACTCGGGCCCGAGAAGGTCACAACCGACCAGGACCAGGGTGGCCAGACAGAAGGGAGCCAGGCTTCGGGTGCGCGTTCCAGTCATCCTTCGCTACGCTCGCTGGATCTCCTCGGTGGACGCCGTCTACTGCAGGTGTTGTTAACCCGTCGAAGAAGGGTGAGTTCGAAGATCCAGCCACCGGAATGGCATGCCTGCGAGCGCTCGTTCGGAGATAATGCTTCTGGAGTGCGGCCTCATCCTCTACTTTGCCGGGGCGAAGCAATCAAGGACGCGGATTGCGCGCATCGAGAGGTACATGCGCAAGATTCTCGATGGGAAGGGATTCCATGACCGATAGGCCGGAGACAGGCATACAGCGTCAACGCGGCCAGGCGCCGACAAGGGTGATTCCGGTGTTCGCTGTGGTACTTCTCACCGCGACCCTTATGGCCGCCGGATGCGAGGACCAGCCGCAGGCGATCACCGTCGTGTCATGGGGCGGTTCCTATGGCCGGGCCGTCGACGAGGGCGCCATCATCCCCTTCACCGAGGCGACCGGCATCCCGGTCAACGTCGAGGACTACAACGGGGGCCTCGCCGAGATCCGCGCCCAGGTGGACATCGGCAACATCCACTGGGATGTGGTCAGCCTGGAGATATCCGACGCGGTGCGCGCGTGTGACGAAGGGCTGCTGGAACCGATCGACATCAACGCATTGCCCCCCGGTCACGACGGCACGCCCGCCGCCGAGGACTTCGTCCCCGAGGCCCGGACCACCTGCGGCGCCGGCTTCCTGTACGCGTCCACCGTGTACGCCTATAACGAGGCCTACATCCCCGGCGAAAAGCCTGCGACGATGGCCGACTTCTTCGATCTGGAGAGGTTTCCGGGCCGGCGCGGGTTGCGGCGCGTTCCACAGGGCAATCTGGAGTTCGCGCTGCTCGCAGACGGAGTGCCGCGGGACCAGGTCTACCCGGCTCTGGGCACGCCCGAAGGGCTCGAGCGCGCCTTCCGCAAGCTCGACACGATCAAGGACGAGGTGATCTGGTGGGAGGCCGGTGCCCAGCCGCAGCAGATGCTGGCCGACGGCGAAGTGGTGATGAGCACCGCATACAACGGGCGCGTCTTCAACGCACGGGTGCTGGAGGGCCAGCCGTTCGTGATCGTCTGGGATGGCCAGCTGCTCGCCGTCGGCCAGATCGGGATCCTCCGGGGCACGCCGAGGCTGGAAGAGGCGCTGAGCTACGTGGGCTTCGCCACCGGCGCCGAGTCGCTGGCGCGGATCGCCAGTCGAATCACGTACTCGCCGACGCGCAGGTCCGGCATGCCGCTGGTGACGACCCACATACCGAGCGGTGTCGAGATCGGGCCGCACATGCCGGCGACCCCCGCGAATGCCGCGCGCGCGCTGCTCTACGACTGGTCTTTCTGGGTCGACCACCAGGACGAGCTGAACGAACGGTTCAGCACCTGGCTGGCGCGTTAGGGAGAACGCAGCACCTCCCACTCCACGCCCTCGAACTGGCGCACGAAGTCGGGGCCGTACGCCGAGGACGGCGTCTGATATCCGGTCTTGCAGTCGCCCTTCAGCGTTCGCACGCCGATGGCCACCAGGGCCTTCGCGGTGAACCCGTAGGGATCGGGAACGCGCATGCGGGCGGCGGCGCGCCGGCCCCGGGCATCCTCGATTTCAGCCACCAGAATCCCGTCGCTCGTCCTGCGATGCGCGTCACTCGGTCCCGGTGGTCCGCGGTCGATCCATCTGCACAGAAGGGCCTGCGCTGTCCGCCCGGCGAGAAGCCAGCCGAACCACCGGCTCAGCCGCATCAGCCGCGGAAGTTTTCTTCCCGCGCGATAATAGGTCTCGATATTCTCGATACCGGTCGACCACCAGGCCGTCGATACATCCGCCAGTGGGGTCACGAGAGCTGCGGCCGGCCCGCGCCCGAAGTCGAACTCGTGACGAATGCTGCCCGCGGGGACCCGGGTGACGCGACCATCCTGCCGAATGCGCATCGCGTTTATGCCCTCCAGCGCCGTCTTCATCGTGCCGCGCGAGGCGCCGGAGCGGACCAGCAGACCCAGCCGCAGAACGCGTCCCCCGGGATGGCGCGCGGCCAGATCGGCGATCAGGCAGTCGCTCGGCACCACATCGAAGCCGGCGGCGGGCAGCGCCATGATTCCCGCCTCCCTCGCATCCGCGTCCCGGGCGGCCAGCGCTTCGCAGACGGCAATCTCGCCGGTGATGTCCACGTAGTGCGTGCCGGTCCTGAGACAGGCCTCGAACATCGGTGCCGCGGTCCGCGAGAAGGGCCCGGCGCAGTGCAGCACTACATCGATATCCCGCAGGGCCGCCGCGACCCCCGCCGGTTCGTCCAGGCTGAACGCCCGCGTCTCGAGCGGCGCGCTCCGGGCTTCCCGGTCCGCCGCCGGTTCCGAGCGGTCGGGTAGGGCGCCGCGGGTTCCGCCGGCAGCCGCGCTGAAGGAATCGGCGACGGCGCCGAGTTTCGCGGCATCGCGGCCGGCGAGCACGGGCCGCACGCCGGCTTCGACCGCTTCCGCCACCACCAGCCGGCCGGTGTATCCGGTCGCGCCGTAGATCATCAGCTTGCGTTCGCGCATGTATGACACGAGACGACTCCTCCGGCCCGGCTACTACTGGGGATGATGGTTTTCGGGAAACGCGTGCCATCCGCGCAGGTAACGAACGGTAACAACACTCCGGCGGCCGGTCAGACGCCCGGAATCACTCGGATGTCAGGGCACCGCAGGAGCGATGCGTCCGCCGTAACCAGGGTGAGCTCGTGCACCGCGGCCGTAGCCGCGATGAAGCGATCGGCGGGATCGTCATGACCGACCCGGATGGTGCGGCTGGCCAGCGCAATGTCGAACGTCACGGGGAGCTCGCGCACTGGCCCGACGGTCAGGGCGGTCCGGATCCAGCTCCAGGGATCGGGGCGGAGCAGCACGCGATCCTTCTCGGCCAGCACCAGCGTTTCCCAGACGCTGACGGGCGAAAGCGCCAGGGTGTTTGCCGGGTCGGTCAGTTCGTTGCGCGCCCGGCCGCAGAGCCGTTGGGGATCCAGCAGGCTCCAGAGCCAGATGTGGGTGTCGAGAAGCAGATTCACCGGTTGTCGATGTCGTTCGGCCCGCGGATGGCCGAGTGGTCCGGCCCGCGGATGTCCGAGCCGAGCGCTTCCCAGGCGGAGGGCTCGACGGCCGGGGACACGATGTCGCCGACGATCTCGCCGACGTCGCTCATGGCCCCGATCCACGCTCCGCTTCCGTCGACGAGGGGGGCGCCGACCGCTGGCCCGGCCGCGTCGGCCTCGGTGGCCCGGACGTCGGCCTCGGTGGCCGCAATGGTCGAATCGGCCCGGTACCGGGTGGCCATCCGCGCCCGCTCGCGCACGATGCCGAGCGAGGGTCTCGGGGCCGCGGACCGCGCGAGCAGATAGCGCAGTTCGCCCTCAAGCGAACGATGGTTGGCTCTGGCTCGTGCCTTGAGCGCGGCGATCACGTCGTCGTCCACGTTGCGAATGGTGACTACGCCCATGCGTCCCTCCGCGTGCGTCAGCGTACCCGGCGCCGGCTTCGTCAGCGTACCCGGCGCCGGCTTCGTCAGCCTGCGTGTGACATCGAAACGTAGTGGCTTTGCCTGCATAATGCCATCATCGAGCCCTTTGCCCTTGCACGCCGCGCCGCAAGAGTAGTACGGTTCGCCATCGCCGGAACCCAGAGAGACACCCGGACAAGCGAAGGGAGACGCGCCCGGAAATGATGAAAATGCCAGCTTGCACTGCCGCGATCGCCCTTTCGGGAGCGCTGCTCTGCGTCATGCCGCTCACGGCACAGCACCGAAGCGTCCCGCCCCCCGCAGCCTACGCGATCGAGGGCGTGACGGTCGTCGGACCCGGCCTTCAGGAAGAGCCGGGCGTCACGGTCGTCGTTCGAGGAGGACTGATCGAGGCGATGGAGGCCGGGCTCGCGGTTCCCGCGGACGCGGAGCGGCTGGAGGGGGACTCCCTCTATCTCTACCCGGGACTCGTCGACGCCGACGGCGTGAGCGAGTTCGAGTTCCCCGAGGCTCCGGAGGATGGACCGCCGTCCTGGGCGCCCACCCGAATCGCTCAGCGCGTCACCCCGTATCGGCGCGTCGCCGACTACGTCACGGCGACCGGAGGGGCGCAGGGCGAGCAGCGAAGGCGCGGGATCGTCGCCGCCGCGGTACACGCGGGGGACGGAATCGCCCCGGGCCGCAGCGCGGTCCTGCTGAATCGCGTCGACGCCGAAACCTCGCGCGAGCTGATCGCCCGCCCCGATGCCGGACTCTCGATGAGCCTCCAGACGGCACAGGGCGTGTATCCCTCGACGCTCCTCGGCGTGATGGCCACCATCCGGCAGGCGTTCCTGGACGCCGAGCGCCAGGCCGCCCTCGAGAGCGCCTTCGCGAATGGCCGTGCCGGGATGACGATGCCGGACTGGGATCCGGACTTCGAGGTGCTCCGCTCGGTCGCGGCAGGGGAGACACCCGTGTTCTTCCGGGCCGCGGACTCGGAGGAGATCCGTCGGGTGCTCGGGCTCGCCGACGAGATCGGCTTCCGCCCGATCATCGTCGGAGGCGACGAGGCGTGGCAGCTCGCGGAGGATCTCGCCGACCGGGGTGTTCCGGTCCTCATCGACACGGACTTCCCCGAGCCGGATGAGTGGGATCCCGAGAGCGAGGAGGAGCTCGAACCCGCGGCCTTCCGGGAGAAGCGCGACCTCGAGGCGGTGTACGGCAACGCCGCCGCGCTCGAGGCAGCCGGCGTGCAGTTTGCGCTGACCAGCGGGGAGGGCGACGCGGACCTGGTCGCGGGGGCCCGAACGGCCGTCGAGTACGGGCTGTCCCGGAACGCGGCGGTTGCGGCGATAACCACAGCTCCCGCCGAAATCCTGGGCGTAGCATCGCTGATCGAGGTCGACGAGGGCAGGCCGGCGACCTTCATCCTGACGACCGGCCCCCTGCTCGACGAGGGGAGCGAGATCGCATACACCTTCGTCGAGGGCAGGTACGAGGTCGGGTCCGGATCCGGCGCCGGGGGCAGCGAGGCTCCAACCGTGAACGTGACCGGCGCTTGGGAAGTAGAGGTGACCGCGCAGGGAATGATGGTCCCCATGGAGATGGAGCTCCAGCAGGAAGGAAGCGAGTTCTCGGGCACCGCGGCCGCGGACATGTTCGGAGATGCCGAGGTGCGCGGCGGACGGGTTTCGGGCAGCGAAGTCTCGTTCCGCCTGGTCGTCTCGGCGGGCGGCGAGTCGATGGAGGTGTCGTTCGAGGCCGACGTGGAGGGCGATCGCATGAACGGTTCGGGATCGAGCCCGATGGGGGATTTCCAGATGACGGCCCGACGGGCTCCGGGAGGTGCGCGATGAATACTCGGCAAATGACATGCGCTGGCCTGGCGGTCGCGGCGATCGGCCTCTTCCCGGGAACCCCTGCCGCCGCGCAGGAGTGGGACGTGCAGCTCCCCGCCGATCGGGGAAGCTACCCGACGGGCGACCTGTTCATCCGGAATATCGAGGCCTTGCACACGGCGGCCGGCCCGGTGCTGGAGGGAGTCTCGATCCTGATCCGGGATGGGATCATCGAGGCGATCGGAGCTGGCCTCACGGCGCCCGAAGGCGTGCGCGTGATCGACGGGACGGGCCTCACCGCGATGCCGGGCATCGTCGACGAGCACTCGCACACGGCGCTTCTCGCCGGCAACGAAGGGACCGCTCCCGTCGTGCCCGAGGTGCGGGTCCTGGACGCGCTCACGACCGAGGACTTCGGGATCTACCGGGCCCTGTCGGGCGGGGTGACGACCGCCCGCATCATGCACGGCAGCTCGAACCCGATCGGCGGCCAGAGCGCCGTGGTCAAGATGCGCTGGGGAATGGACGCCACCGAGCAGCTGCTCATCCCCGGGGCGCCGAAGTTCGTGAAGTTCGCCCTCGGAGAGAACGTGACCCGGAAGGGGTCCCCGCCAAACGCCAATTCCCGGTTCCCGATGAGTCGCGCGGGCGTCGAGGCGATCTACGTCGAGGCATTCACCGCCGCGCAGGCCTACCGGGCGGAGTGGAACCGCTTCCGCGAGAACCCGGGCGCCTTCCCCGTCCCCCCGCGCCGCGACCTCCGGCTCGAGGCGCTGGTCGACATCATGGAGGGGCGCATCCGCATCCACGCACACTCGTACCGCGCGGACGAGATCCTCATGCTCATCCGCGTCGCGGAACGGTTCGGGTTCCGGATCGACGTGTTCACGCACGTCATGGAGGGATATCGGGTCGCGACCGAGATGGCGGAGCACGGGGCCGCCGGCTCGACCTTCTCCGACTGGTGGCAGTACAAGCTCGAGGCGTACGAGTCGATCCCGCACAACGCCGCGATCATGCACCAGCACGGTGTGCTCACCGCGATCAACTCCGACATCCCCTCGCTCCAGCCCTTCATGCACCGCGAGATCGTGAAGCCGGTGAAGTACGGGGGCGTGAGCGAGCTGGAAGCGCTGCAGATGCTGACGCTGAATCCGGCGCGGATGATGTACCTGGACGACCGGGTCGGCAGCCTCGAGGAGGGCAAGGAAGGAGATGTCGTGCTGCTCGACGGATCGCCCTTCGATTCGTTCAGCCGCATCGAGAAGACGATCGTGGACGGAATCCTCTACTACGACGTGGACGATGAGGAGGGAACGCGGGGCGAGCCCGTGCGAGCGGTCACGGATGTCGTCGCGGCGCCGGCCACGCCACGGACTTCAACCCCCGGCGACGGCCCGGACGCCGGGAACGCCCCTGGCGCAAACGGAGAAGCGCCGCCGCGACCCGCGACCGCCCAGGAAGCCGCGACCGCTCTCGTGGGCGGGACGGTGCACACGGTGTCGGGCGGGACGATTCCGGACGGGGTGGTGCTCGTCCGGGGCGGGACCATCGAGGCGGTGGGAACCCGGTCCGACGTGCAGATCCCCGCCGACGCCGCGCGCGTGGAGGTGGCCGGGCGGCACGTCTATCCGGGCATGGTCGACCCGTTCACGACGCTCGGGCTGCTCGAGTTCGGCGCGGTCGGCCAGGCGACCGACATCGCCGAGATCGGGGACTACAACCCGCACATCCGCGCGCTCCCGGCCGTAAACCCCTACTACCCCAGCCTGAACGTGGCGCGGGCCAACGGCATCACCACGGTTCAGACTGCGCAGGGCGGCGGTGTGGTTCGAGGCACGGGCTCGGTCATCCAGCTCAACGACGGCGACACCTTCGAGAAGGTGGCCGTGGCTCCGCAGGCATCCCTGATCGTCGATCTGCCAGCCGGCCCCGAGGGGGACGACGATGAGGAACCGGAGCTCGACAGCAGCGCCATGGAGGACCTCGTCGACCTGTTCGAGCGCGCCGTAGCCTACGGAGCGAACCCGTCGACCTCCGACGACCCGACCGCGCCCTTCGAGGCGAACACCTGGGGCGGCGAGGCCGTCCTGCTCGACGCGCTTCAGCCGGCGCTCCGCGGAGAGATCCCGGTCTTCTTCTCGGTGGACACGGCCTGGGAGATCCGCACCCTGTTCGTCTTCCTGGACGCGTTCCCCACGATCGACGGCGTGGTTCTGGGCGGCCGCGAGGCCTATCGCGTGGCCTCCGGCCTGGCCGCGCGCGGCATCCCCTTGGTCCTCACGGGCACCCTCCAGGCGCCCGGCGATCGCGACGTGGCCGTCACGTCAGGCTTCCGCAACGCCGGGCTTCTGCACGAGGCGGGCGTCACGGTCTCGTTCTCGACCGCGAGCGACGCCGACGTCCGCAACCTCCCCTATCACGCGGCGCTCTCGGTGGGCTTCGGGCTTCCGGAGGATGCCGCGCTTCGGGGCGTGACGCTGCACCCCGCGGAGGCGCTGGGCCTGGGAGACGTCATGGGAAGCATCGAACCCGGCAAGCGGGCGGATCTGCTGGTCACGGACGGGTCGCCGCTGCAGTCGCTGACGCGGATCGAGCGCATGTGGGTCGGAGGGCTCGAGGTGGACCCCCGGGCGAACAAGCACGACCGCCTGTGGGAGGCGTTCCGGGGTCGGTAGACCGACGGCCCGGGACTGTCAGGATCGAGCGGGCACGCACGCCCGCCCGCGCCCGGGCACGCTCGCGGGCGCCCGGGCCGGCATCCGTCTACCCCCCGCCGTCCTCCTGCGTCACCGTCCTCGTCCGGTACTTGTCGAACCACGCCTTGATGTAGAGCTGCGTCATGATCCGGTGCGACACGGAGCGCGAGCCGTGGTATTCGTCCGGAATCTTGACATGCATGGTCTCCTGGCCGAGCACCTTGAGCGCACGGTAGAACTCCTCCGCCTGGGGCATCGGGGTGCGCAGGTCCTCGACGCCCGAGAGGAGCATCGTCGGGGTGGTGACGTTGCCGACGTAGTGCAGCGGTGACCGCTCGGCGTACTCCACCGGGTCCTCCCAGGGATAGGAGCGGAAACGGCGGTACCAGCCCGAGCCGTCCGTCGTGCCGACGAAGGAGTGCCAGTTGATGACCGGCCGCTGCGACACCGCGGCCCGGAAGCGGTCGGTGTGTCCCACGGTCCAGGCGGTGAGAACGCCGCCGCCGCTGCTCCCGGTGACGAACATGTTGTCCTCGTCGATGAAGCCGCGTTCGATGGCGGCGTCCACGCCGGCCATGAGGTCGTGAAAGTCGTTGCCGGGATACAGGTAGTTGATGCCGTTCACGAAGTCCTGGCCGTATCCGGTGCTCCCGCGCGGGTTCGTCCACAGCACCGCGTAGCCGTCCGCCGCGAAGTTCTGCCAGTTCCAGTTCCAGCGCACGGTGTACATCGACACCGGCCCGCCATGGATCCAGAGCAGCAGGGGGTACTGGCGGCCCGGCTCGAAGTTGGCCGGCTTCATGAGCCAGCCCTGCACCGGCCAGCCGTCGACGGACTCGGTCCAGATCTCCTCGACTTCGCCGAGCGTGATGCCGCCGAGCACATCCTCGTTGTAGTCGACCAGGGTCTCGAGCTCGTCCGGGTTGTCGAGGTCGAACGTGACCAGGTAGCTGGGCCGATAGAAGGTCGAGTTCGTCGCCGCCACCCGGCCATTGTTCGCGATCGAGACGCCGGAGATGTAGTGGACGCCGTCCGTGACCTTCTCGATATCACCGCTCGTGGAAACGAAGTGGAGGTTGGACGAGCCCTCCTCGCCGAGCGTGTAGTAGAAGCCGGACCCGTCGGGCGCCCAGGTGACGCCGCTCGGGGAGTTCTTGAGGTTGCCGGCGAGCATCCGGCTGCCGCCGCCGTCGGCATCCATCAGATAGAGATTGGACAGGTTGCTGTAGTTCTCGTTCTGGTCGTAGCCGGTGTAGGCGATCATGCGCCCGTCGGGCGACGGGATGGGACCGTTGTCGGGGCCCAGGCGGTCCGTCAGGGTGGTGATCTCCAGCGTGGCGAGGTCGATGGCGTGGACCTCCGAGTTGCCGCGCTCGTAGTCCTCCTCGGGGATGAGATCCCCGCTGAAGTAGAGCTTCGTGCCGTCCGGCGCCCAGCGCGGGTTGCCGTGCGAGGTGTCGCCGAAGGTGATCTGGCGCGGGGTGCCGCCCAGGTCCGCGTCGACGATGAAGATCTGCGTATTGCCCCTGCGCGTGTACCCGGTCCCGTCGCGCTGCCAGGCGAGGCGGTCCTCCACCACCGCCGGCTTGGCCAGGTTCGCGCCGGCCGGGAAGCTGGGCATGGTGATGGGCAGCGGGGACCCGGTCTCCGGGATGAAGGTGGTAAACGAAATCTGCGCCCCGTCCGGCGACCAGCGGATGCCGCCGGGGGCCCGGTCGAGGTTGGTGAGCTGCTTGGTCTCGCGCGTGTCGAGCCACATCACGTGGATCTGGCTGGTCCCGCTCTTGTCGGACAGGAAGGCGATCCTGCTGCCGTCCGGCGACCAGATCGGCGACGACACCTCGAAGCTTCCGGTCTCGAGCTCGCTGATCCGCCGGGTCGACAGATCCATGATCATCAGCTCGCTCGTGTTCCGGTCGTTCATCTTGTCCACGCTCCCGCGCGTGAAGAGGATGTGGTTGCCGTCCGGCGAGATCCTGGGGCTGCCGACCGACTCCATCTCCAGGTAGGTGTCCATGTCCAGGAGGCCGCTGGGCTGCTGCGCGGCCGCCGTGATCGGCGGGACGAGGGCGATCGCAAGGGCGACAAACACGGGGGCGGTGCGGAAGTGGCGGCGGGCGGTCATGCGGGTCTCCTTGGGGTGCTGCGGGTCGCGCGCGGCTTCAGACGACAAGCATAGCGGATGGGCCGAGGTCCGCGCACGCGGAACGGTCGGGCACACCCTGCCCTCCCCCGAACAGCACGCTCATCCCCTGCTCGAAGACGATGTCGCGCGGGATTCCGGCTGAATCCAGCCGGGATAGAAGTTGGCGCCCGCCGGCTTGGCCCCGGCCCCGGCGATGAACGGATCGTCGGCGCGCAGCCGGTCGCAGGGCCCGTAGTTGATCTCGATGTAGCGGCGTGCTGCCTCGTCATGTATGTTCACCGCCTCCATCTTATATGTTATCCTGTGTTATTCCTGTATGATAGCGGTACCATCCTGTGTGTTTTGGGGCATCATCGCCCGGGGCAACGCAGACCGCGATCGATGCGAGGAGGACGGCTGCGGCCCGGAAGTCGAAGTGTTGCGAGGCTTTGATCATTGCGATGCTCCGGAAAACAGAGGATCCGGCAAGAGGTTGACCATAGAAGGCCCCCGCGGTTGCGATCAACGCTGCTTGTTGGACGTTGCGCCATCGCATAGGGTTCCGTTGCGACCTGGAGGCCGACGCCGGCGATCGGATCCGCGATGGAAACAGGCGGAGTTCAGGAATAGCGTTGTCGCGCAGCAAGGAGTGAGACCGCGTGTTCGGGAAGAACCTCTCAGCGGAGAGCACATCCGGGCCCCGGCGCATAGCCGTCATCGGCGGAGGCATATCGGGGCTCGCGGCCGCGTGGGCGCTCGATCACCATCCGGACCGGTTCGACTTCCGGCTGTACGAGGCCCGGGACCGGATCGGCGGGAATGCGGTCACCGCAGACATGCCCCAGGGTGACGGCAGCTCCATTCCCTTCGACATCTCCGTCACCGCATGCATCCCGTCGGTATACCGACACATCATGCTGCTGATGGAGGAGTACGGCATCGAGCTGATCGACACTCGATTCAGCTACAGCGTGAAGTACCGCGGAGGCATCTATGCCCACGATTTCGACTCCGACATCAGGGAGCAGCTGCAACCCGAGATTGCCAGGTTTCAGCGAATCCTCGGATGGCTGCACCGGTTCGGCTGGCTGACCCGTTCCCGGTCGAAGTTCCTGAACGCCCTCAACCCCTTCAACTACGTCAGCATGGGGACGGTCCTGAACCTGGCCGGATTGTCCGGGGACTTCAGGTACAAGGTGCTGAAGCCGATGTTCGTCAACTTCCTGATGGCGACGAACGTCTTCGACATGCCCGCGGCTCTCTTCTCGCGGTACCTCGAGTTCTTCGACATCGAGTCGGCCACGCCCATGCAGACCTGGGACCAGGGGACGCGGCGCATCTACGAGAATCTGACCGCGAACTTCCGGGACCGCATCTACCTCGACCGACCGGTGCGGAAGGTGTTCCGCGAGCCGTCGCGGGTCGTGGTCGAGGACGAGGACGGCGCCAGGGAGACGTTCGACGAGGTGATCTTCGCATGCAATGCGAACCAGACGCTGATGATGCTCGACGAACCCACGATGCTCGAGCGCTATATTCTCTCGTCGGTGCGCTACGAGAGCGAACTCCACAACCATACCATCATCCACTCCGACCCGTCCGTCCTTCCGGACAACGAAGTGAAGCCCCTGACCACGCGGAGCAATCACATAGAGCAGTATGGCGCCCGACCGGACAATTATGAGATCACGTATATCATGCACAACCAGCAGCCGTGGGTCGGTCAGTCAGACCGACCCTGCCTGGTGACCTACAACCCGATCAGCCCGATCGACAACCGGAAGATCATCGGAAAATGGTGGTTCCAGCACATCGTGCATGACGTGCGCCATGTCGCATGGCTCGTGCCCCTGTTCCGCAGGATCCAGGGCAGGAAGCGGACCTGGCACTGCGGGGCGCATACCCTGATCAACAGCCAGGAAACCTGTTTCGTCACCGGGCTCGCCGCCGCGACCCAGCTCGGCGCGGACTATCCCTTCGACGATGCAGAGGCGAGGCGCTCGTTCAATCACTACGGGAGCATTCTGCACGGCTCGCGGTTCCGGAAGGTGAGGGGTTAGGACAGCGTCCGGCCGTCGGTGTGCGACCCATGCGATGGTGGTCGGATAGCTAAGGTGCCCGGTTTCCAACCGGCGAACCACCTACCGCTTGTTGAATCCTCCGGAATCGAGTAGCATTGCAGTGCTACCAGGAGGAGATTCGATGGTTCGAAGTGTGAAGCTTCGGCGCATGGGTGGGTCGGTCGGCGCTACCCTGCCGAAGGACATGGCGGAACGCCTTCGCCTCGCGGCCGGCGACGAAGTGCTTGCCGTCGAGACGGCCAACGGAATCCTGCTCAGCCCGTACGACATCGACGTTGCGGAGGGGCTGGCCATAGCCGCCGAGGCTCAGAAACGGTACCGGAGAGCCCTTAGAGAACTCGCGAAGTGACGCCGCAGGAGCCACGCTGGGTCCCCCGCCTGGTTCTCGAGGCGATACATCTCGACCAGCTTCGCGAACATGGGGGCCTGCTCGGCGTCCGGGACGAGAACGCCCTCGAATCAGCGTTGGCTCGAGCGAGGCACAGATGGGTGTACGAGCATGAGGCGGATCTTCCTCGTCTCGCGACCGACTATGTATTCGGAATCTGCACCAACCATCCGTTTCGCGATGGAAACAAACGGATCTCGTTCCTGGCCGCAGTTGTCTTCCTGGGACTCAATGGACTCGACCTCGTCGCACGTGACAACGAGGTCGTGGAGATGATGGTCACCGTGGCATCCGGGAAGCGGGATGAGGAAGCGATCGCGGAGTGGATCCGGTCGCGAACCCGGCCTCGAGCAGACACCTGACGGAGATTGCCGGGAGTAGAGACCCATGAACACCAGTCGACGCAGTTTTCTTCGCCGGTCGGCGGGCGCGCTGGCGCTGGCTCCGATCGTCCCGGTGGGGCGGCTCGCGTCGCTCGGCCGGAGGGATGGCGCGGGCATTGAACCCGGAATCAGCACGACCGATGGCCGGGTCCCGGCGACAGCCGGCTCCGTTTCGCCTCAGGAGGCATGGGTCGCCCGCGCCCGCGCCGAGATCCCGGCCTCGACCGGCAGCCTCTACTTCCAGACAGGCGGGATCGGGCCCTCGCCCGAAGCGGTCATCGACCACGTCCGGGAGCGTCTCACCTTCCAGAACGAGAGCCCCGCCGAGCCTCGCGTCGCGACCGACATGGCCCGCATCGAACCCGACCTGCGCGCGCAACTCGGGCGCGTATTCGGTGCCGGAGCCGACGAGGTCGCGCTCACGCATTCCACCTCCGAGGGGATCGCCATCGTAGCCTGGAGCCTGAACTGGCAGCCGGGCGACGAGGTCGTGATCTCCAACACCGAACACCCCGCCAACGTCATCCCCTGGTACGTCCTGCGGGACCGGTTCGGGATCGTGATCCGCGAGATCGACCTCAGCACGGGGACGGGACTCGTCGACCAGGTCCGCGGCCAGCTCTCGAGCCGCACGCGCATGGTGAGCATCAGCCACGTGTCGCGGAACAACGGAAGGACGCTGCGTACCGGCGAGTCCGCCGAACTGGGCGCGCTGCTCCGCTCCCGGGGAGTGCGCTACCACCTCGACGGCGCGCAGGGCCCGGGCTGTGTCCCCACCGACTTCCGCGCGCTCGGCTGCGACTGCTATTCCACCTGCGGCCACAAGTGGCTGCTGGGACCCAAGGGGACGGGCGCGCTCTTCGTGCGCCGGGAAGTGCTCGACGAGGTGCGGCTCAGCTGGGCCGGCTCGCACAGCCACGCGACCATGGACTACGAAGGCGCGTACACCCTGCTCCCGAGCGCCGCCCGCTACGAATTCGGCACCCGCGCCCTCGCGGACTTCGCCGGCTTCGCGCGCGCCGTCGAGTGGATGGAGGGAATCGGCCTGGCGAGAATCGAGGAACGGATCCAGTCTCTGGTCGACCACGCCATCGAGGCGGTCGACGCCACCGACGAGCTGGGGGTGTCGTCGCCGCGCACGCGGCCGGACCGGTCGGGTGTGTTCGTCCTCGAACTGCCCGAGCGGTGTGACGCCACGCAGCTCTACAACGATCTGCGTGAAGACGACGGAATCCTTGCCTCGCCGGTGCGGCAGCCGCGCGATTTCCGCCTGTCGATCCACTTCTTCAACACGCGCGACGAGATCGACGCCGCGATCGCGGCGATCGAGGCGCGGTGCGGGTGAGCGTTCGTCCGAACAAAAGGTTCAGGTCCGTCTAAACGAAAGAACAGAGTTCGTCCAAACGAAAATATCGGGCGGCAGCCAACGTCACGGACAGCCTATTCCGCGCCCTCCGCCACCCGCCGCAGCGGCACCGCGAACAGCCGATCGCCAAACGGCACCGTGACTTCCCCATCGTAGAGAACCACGCCGCCGGCAAACCGCTCGCCCAGTGCCTCCCGGAGCTTTCGGAGACCGCGAAAGTCCCCTGGCCGCACCGTTCCCGACGCCTTCACCTCGACGCCCGCGACCCCGGTAGCGCCACGCTCGATGACGATGTCGACCTCCGCCCCGTCCTTGTCACGGAAGTGGTGGAAGGACATGCGCGCATCGTTCCAGCTGGCCTGTCGCCGAAGTTCCTGGAACACGAAAGTCTCGAGAAGCTGGCCGAACAGGCTACGGTCCCAGGCCAGAGCCGGACCGTCCAGACCGAGAAGCGCGGCGGCGATTCCGGTATCGGAGAGGTGCAGCTTCGGCCGCTTGATGAGCCGGCTCAGGCGGTTGCTGTGCCAGGCCGGAACGCGCTCGAGAAGGAAAACCCGCTCGAGCAGCGTCGTGTAGTCGCGTATTGTGGGCCGACTCACCTCGAAGGGCGCGGCCAGGTCGCTCGCGTTGAACGTCCTCGCGGTCTGGCTTGCGGCGCCGGTGAGCAGCCGCGGCAGGATCTCGAGCTTCCGGACGCTCGCCAGATCGCGTACATCGTGCTGAACCAGGGCGTTGACGTGATCGCTGTACCAGTTGGCGCAGCGGCGCCCCGGCGGGCGGGTGAGTGCTGCCGGATACCCGCCGGCGACAATGCGAGCGGGAAGCTGGTCACCCAGCCGGGCGGTTTGTTCGATCGCGAACTCTGCCGCAAAAAGTGCATCCAGGAAACCGGAGTCACGCTGCTGCAACTCGCACTGCGCCAGCGGATGGAGCCGGAGCGTCTGAAGGCGACCAGCCAGCGACTCCGAGAGTTTCGGCACCAGGAGGACGTGCGTGGAGCCGGTGAGCAGGAATCGTCCGGAGGCGCGCCGCCGGTCGATCTCCATCTTGAGGGCGGTGAACAGCGCGGGCGCCCGCTGCACCTCGTCCAGAATGACTCGCTCCGGGAGGCCGGCGGCGAACCCCAGCGGATCCTCCTCGGCGGCGGCGCGAACCACGTCGTCGTCGAAGGTGACGTACCTGTATCCTCGGGACCCTCCCACCATCCGGGCCAGCGTGGTCTTGCCACACTGGCGGGGCCCGTGAATCAGGACGGCCGGCGAGTCCGCAAGCGCTTCGAGAAGGTGCGGCTCGACGAAACGAGGATACAAGGTGGTGTCGATCATCGTCCAAACGTAGCGTTCTTATCGTCCAAACGAAAACACAGGCTTCGCCCAAATGAAATAATTGGGTGCCGACACCGGGAATTGTCAACACCGCGTTCCGCGGCTATGATACGCGCGCCCGAACCGGAAGGAGGCAAGGCTGCCGGCAACCCGCAGGATCCCCACGTACGTGTGGACGTTTCTGGCCCTGATAACCGGCCTGGCGGCGGGCGGCTTCCTCCCCGGGCCGCTCGCGCCCGTCGCCGACGCGACCTCCACGCTCATCGCGTGGGTCGTCGCCATCGTTCCGCTGCTGATCCTCGCGGCGCTGAGCCCGGCCATCGCCACCCTGGTGCGGCGCGGGCTGGCCGGGCGCTTCGCGGGAGCGGTGGTCCTGTGGTACGTCTTCACATCGACCGTCGCGGGGCTCATCGCCCTGGTCACTTCCGCCGCCATCTTCCGCATCCCGCTCACCACGGGGGACCGGGGCGTGTGGAGCGAAGCCGCCACCATGTTCGAGAGCCTGGGCGCCGGCGGGGCCTCCTGGCCGCTTCTGGCGATCCTCGCGGGCATCCTGCTCGGGCTCTTCGGCGCCCGTCACGACCCCACCTACCGGGTACTCAGGCACGTCGCCGACGCGATCGAGAACGCGGGCGGCAGGCTGGCCTACGTGATGCTGCCGCTCATCCTCGCCTTCGGCGTCACCCTGGGCGTCCGCTTCGGCGCGCGGCTGGGCCTCTCCCACTACCTCACCATGACGGCATACACGGGCGGCCTCGTGCTCGTCTGGTGGGCCTTCTACACCTTCGTGCTCGTGCGCAGGGTGGGGCGCCGGTCGGTGGGACCGGTCCTGAGCAGCTACTACCTCCCCACCGCGGTATTCGCCGCGGGCACGTGCTCGTCGCTGGCGACGCTGCCCGTCAACCTGGCCAACGCCAAGGGGGTCGGCGTCCGCGACGAGGTGGCCGACTTCGTGCTGCCCTTCGGCGCGGTCGTGAATCTCGACGCCAGCGCGCTGGCCTACGTCGCGTACGGGCCCTTCGTCGTGGGCCACGTCTTCGGCCTGGAACTCAGCTGGATGATGATGCTGACCGCGTGGCCCGCCGTCGTCCTCTTCACCATCGCGGCTCCGGGGCTGCCCGCGGGGATGGGCACGGCGCTCTGGAGCGCGACGCTCTTCGCGAGCATCCTGGGGCTCGAGGGTCCGGCGCAGGGCGAGTTCATCGCGAGCTGGATCGCCCTCTCCGGAGGCATCCCCGACATGCTGCGCACCGCGACCAACTGTACGGGGGATGGCTACACCGCGATCATCTTCGATGGCCGGTTCGACGAGTTCTTCGGGAGGGGCAGGCATGGCTGAGCTGCGGGCGGACCTGTCACCGGGTGCGCGGCGGCTCGTGCGCGTGAACGGACGCGTCCAGCCGGGGGAGGCCGTGCTGGTGGTGACCGACCCGACCATGCGGCGCTACGCGGATGCCGTCGCCGGGGCCGCCCGCGAGGCCGGAGCGACGGTGAAGGTCAGCGTCATCCCGGTGCGGGACCAGGACGGACAGGAGCCGCCGCCCCCGGTTGCGCGCGCCATGCGCGAGGCGGCCGTGATCTTCTCTCCGGTCCGCATCTCCATTACCCACACGCGCGCGATGCGGGCGGCCCTCGAAGCTGGCGCGCGGGTGTGCATGATGACGGCCTACACCGACGCGATCATGACCGGCCCCGCCCTCCTCGAGACCGACTTCGAGGCGCAGGCCGACGTCTGCCGCCGCCTGGGCGCGGCGTTCACGGAGGGCCGCTCGGTGCGCCTCACCTCCCCGCGCGGCACCGACCTCCGCTTCGGCATCGAGGGCCGCGTCGCCAACGTGCTGACCAACATCCCGGATCCCGGACAACTGGCCCCCGTCCCCGACATCGAGGTCAACGTGGTGCCGGTCACGGGTTCCGCCGAGGGCACGATCGTCGCCGACGCCTCGGTGCCCTATCTCGGCATCGGCATCCTGCAGGAGCCCATCGTCTGCTCGGTGCGCGAGGGGTACATCGTCGAGATGACCGGCGGGGCGCAGGCCGACTTCCTGCGCGAGCACCTGGAGTCGTTCGCGGACCCGCACTGCTTCAACGTCGCGGAGCTGGGCGTGGGCCTGAACCCGAACGCGCGCCTCACCGGAGAGATGCTCGAGGACGAGGGCGTGATGGGCACGATCCACATCGGCATCGGCACCAGCCACACCCTCGGAGGGGAGATCGTGGCGCCCACGCACTACGACCTGCTCATGTGGGAGCCGACCATCGCCGTCGACGGCCGCATCGTGCAACGGGACCGGCAGGTGCTGGTGTAAGCCCGCTAGACCGCCATGGTCCGCACGTCGTACAAGGGAATCCGCTTGTCCCTTGTGACCAGAACCAGATCGTCGACTTGCGCCTGCGCGATGAGCATCCGGTCGAACGGATCACGATGATGCATCGGCAGGACCGCGGCGCTCTCGGCGTGCTCGAAGGTCAGCGGCAGATGTGCGAAGTGTTTTTCCTCGACCACCGCGCTCAGGTTGTCCGGGGCGACGAGTCGACCCTTGGCCTTCTTGATCGCGATTTCCCACCCCGAGACAGCGCTCACGAACACTTCGTTCCCGGGGTCGGCGATGGCCTCTCGGACTTCCGCGGAGATTTCACGCCAATCGGACACCCACCAGAGGAACGTGTGCGTGTCCAGCAGCAGCCGCATCGCTACTCGCTGCGCGGAAAGAGCTCGAAGTTCTCGAACGCCCCGATGATCTCCTCGTCCTCCGTGTCGAAGTCCGGGCCGATGCGGATCTGACCCTCCAGTCCGCCCGGCTGCCGGCGCTCGAGCTTTTCCTCATACGGTATGAGCCGCAGCCATGGGCGTCCCGACTTGCAGATCACGATTTCCTCTCCCTGCCACGCCCGTCGCGCCAGGCGCGACAGCTGTGACTTCGCCTCGTGCATGTTGACCTTCATTGGACTTCGCTCGACCGGATGCGTCATTAGCTAGGCTAGACTAAGCTAGTACGATTCTGCGGGATGGTCGTTCCCAGGTCAAGGGCGCGGCGTTCGCCGCCGTCGCCCCCGCGCGAAGCATCGGCTAGCCTTCCTCGATCACGGCTGCCAGGCTACCCGGATCGCGGATCACCGCGACCGCGAGTCTCTCCGCCCCGCCCCCGTCCAGGCCCGCCGGATTGTGCCACACCACCTTGAGGCCCGCCGAGACCGCGCCCCGGATGTCGCGCGGCGAACCGGCCACGAACAGCACCTCGCCGGCGGGGACGCCAAGAGCCTCCAATCCCGCGTAATACAGGCGCGGGTCAGGCTTGTAAAAGCCGGCCGACTCGGCCGTTACCACCGAGTGGAACGGGGCTCCGACCAGCCCGGCGGCACGCGCGCCCAGCACCTCCGAGCAGTTGGTCGCCACGCCGATCGGCATCTTCCGCGCGAGTCGCCGCAACGCTGCTCCCGCACCGGGCCACGGCGCCAGCTCGTCCCAGCGCTCTTCCATCTCGCGGGCGAAGTCGCGCGGCAGGCCGACGGCCTCCGCCGATTCCTCCACGAGGTCCAGGTACGGCACATAGGCGCCGGTCCCGTAGGTGAGCCGCAGGTACTCGAAGCGCCAGCGACGGCCGCGCTCCCCGCTCCCCGCGATGTCGTCCCAGAGCGACCACGAATCCAGGAGCGCCGAAAGCAGGTCGAACAGGACGGCTCTGACGGCCACGCTCACGATCTCCGCTCGCCCGCGCCGGGCTGAAACGTTTCAGCTGAAGCGTTCACGGGAAACTCGATCGGGCGGCGCGGGCGGTTTTCCATGCGCCTCATCCCCCCAGATCCACCACCTGGAGGTTGCGCCAGCGCACCTTGATCCCGCCGCCGTCGTGGATCTGGAGCGCGATCGAGCCCTCGCCCCCTCCGATGGTCTCGTCCTCGAAGTCGACCATGCGGGTGCCGTTCAGCCAGGTCGTGACCCGGTCGCCCACCGCCCGGAGCCGCAGCGTGTTCCAGTCCCCCATCTCGAGCGCATCGTCGAGGGCCGGAGCCGGCTGCACGAGCCAGCCGCGCCCGTAGGACTCGTAGATCCCGCCGGTGAAGAGGCCCGGCGGCGCCACCTCGGCCTGCCAGCCGCTCACGACCGTGCCCTCCACGCCGGAGCGGAAGAACACCCCGCTGTTGCCGTCCGCTTCCTGCTTGAAGTCTACTGTCAGGTCGAAGTCTTTAAACGTCTGCTCAGTCGTCAGATAACCGTATTCAGCATCCGGGCCGCTTTCACACACCAGCTCCCCGTTTTCGACATACCAGCGCTCGGTTCCGTGCACGCGCCAGCCGTCGAGGTCCTCGCCGTTGAAGAGCGAAACCGGCCCCAGCGGCAGGATCCTGATGTTCCGGTACCAGACGTTGCGCCCATGGTCCTGGAGCCCGATGGGGCCCGACGCCCCGCGTCCGTAGCGCGGATAGGGCGCGAACTTGCTGGCCTCCACCAGCGCTTCCCATTCCGGCGAGCCGAGCTCGTATTCCACCGTCTTCACGCCGTTCAGCCAGTGCTCCACGTGGTTGTTCGCGATGCGGATGCGGCCCTGGTTCCACTCGCCGGGACCGTGCAGGGTCTTCTCGCCCGAGGCGTGCAGGTCGTAGTTGTCGCCGGTGAGATGCGTGTTCATGTCCATCGTGCCCATCTCGATGTACGCGGTGTCGTCGAGCACCTGGTACTCGGGCGCGTTGAACCAGATTTCGGCTCCCTCCTCCTCGATCACGCGGTAGAGGACGCCGCTGTTGGCCACCTCCGAGAGCATGAACTCGAACCTGAGGTCGAAGTCCGAGAAGGACTCGGTGGTGACGATGTCGCCGCCCACGGGAACATCCGGATCGACCGCGGTCGCGCCTACCACCAGCATGCCGTCGATCACCGCCCATCCGGTGTCGGGGAAGGACTCCCGGTTGTAGCCGCGCCAGCCATCCATGGTCTCCCCGTCGAAGAGGAGGCGCCAGCCCGCGGCGCGCTCCGCATCGGTGAGGGTGTTGGGGGGCGCAGCCCGCTCCGCGCCGGGCGCGTCCATGACGGCATCGGGCGCGGACCCCGGCGAGGAGTCGGGGGCATCCACGCACACCGCGGCCAGGACCGCTGCGAGCAGCGCCACCGCCAGCGACGCGATGGCCCCCGGCGGCGCGCTTCCTCCGCCCGTCAGGCCACGTCTCATGGTTCTACGCATTTTACGCATTTTGTGCATTTCCATCACTTGATCCCGTCCCTGGCCCCTCGGGCCGCCACGCGCCGGGGATGGCCGGCCGCTAACGAGGCAATGGCTCCGGCAATCCATGGCTCACCAGCACTCGCTCGCGAGGCGCCGCCCCGGAACGCGCGTCCGCCGCCACCGTCGCGCCGGCCGCTGCAGCCGCCTCGCCCCGCAGGATGGATCGGATCCGACCGGTCGCCCGGTCCATCACGATGGCCACCGGCGGCGCGCGCGTTCCACGCTCCAGCGCCGTGGCGCCCTCCGGCCCGGAAAGCACGATGCGCTCCAGCGAGGCGATGCGCTCCTCGTCGAACGGGACGAGGAAGAGGAAGCTGCCGCCGCCCTCCGAGACCAACTCCATGTCGAAGTCCAGCGCAAACGCACTGCTGCCGTCGCCCGCGATTCCCTCGACGCGGTACGGGCCCGGGCCCGAAGGCAGTTGCGCCGGGGCGTCGAGCACGAACGAGGGGTCGAGGTGAAGCTCGCCCTCCGCGCTTACATGGCCCCACAGCAGCAGCCTGCTGCCCCGGGGTTCGTCCCGGGCGGCAAGGGCGCGCGACCCGGTCTCCGACCGGATGCGGTACTCGAGCGCCTTCCTGAAGTTGTAGTCGCTGATCCATTGTGGATGGCAGTAGGACATCAGGTCGTGCGTCGCCGAATCCACCAGTTCCTCGGATCGGACGTCGTAGCCGAGGACGCCGATACTGCCGTCCGGATAGGGGTAGTCCGGATCGACCTGCCATGGATTCCCGCAGGGCGAGTGCATGAGGCTCATGCTGTGGCCCAGCTCGTGCGCGAACACCTCGGCATCGGGGACGCCGAGCGCGACCCGGCCCTCCACCAGGGCGATTCCCCTGATGCCTTCGTCTCCGTCGCGGTTCACCACCCCGTACCAGTAGCCCCGTCCGCCCTCGGCCTTCCTGAGCAGCTCGATGTCCTCGAGGATGACGATCCATTCGGCGCCGCTCGAGGCATCCGGGGCGGATGCGATGGTGAGCGGCTCGCGAACGGTCAGCTCGAGCTCCCCGACCGGCAGCACCGCCCGCATGAACTTCACCGGCGGAGCGTCCGCGTCCTGGATCCACTCCAGCACGTCCGCGTCCGCGCTGGATCCCGTCACGACCGGTACGATCGTGAGCTCAAGGGGCGGCACCTCACGCACGTCGAGGGGCAGGCGCACCTGGTCCAGCGCCGCCCTGGGCATGGTGCTGTCGGGATCGATCTGCAAGGTCATCTCCACCCCGGGACGCAGGGCCGCCGCGGGAATCGCCGCCTGATACCACTGGTCCGGCCGGCCGGGAAGGCTCTCGGCAAGGCCGCGGGACGACCCGAGCACCATCTCGGCCGCGTGAGCCTCCCGGCCATCCACGACGAATGCCGCGCGGGCGCCCGGCCTGAAGTCGTTGGCCCGGTCCGCGGTCGCCAGAACCCGGACGAGCCCGCGTCGCCCGGCGATGAGCGGGACCCCGCCGCCGACGCCCTGTGCGGCCTGCGACAGGTGCGCTTCGGCCACCGACACGGAGAAGAGCCCGTCACAGGTCGGCCCGGTGCGGGTCGGCATCGACTCGAGCCACGTCTGGAACCATGCCACCTCCGGGGCGCAGGCGCCGCTCCCGCTCCAGTTGAAGTCCGCCAGCGAACGCAAGCTGGTCAGGATGCCGGGAAGCGCGCCCTCCAGCTCGTTGTCCGACAGGTCCAGGCGCTCCAGCTCCCCGAGAAGCGCGAGATCGCGCGGGACCGGTCCCGAGAACCCGTTGCCGGATAGATCGAGAGCTCCGATTTCCTTCAGGTTTCCAAGGTCCGCGGGAATACGGCTCGTCAGCGCGTTGTCCGCCAGGTCGAGACGCTTCAGGTCCAGGAAGTCGCCTACCGCCCCAGGGAGCCTGCCCGAAAGCCCGTTGTCCGCGAGGTCCAGCGCCGTGAGCAGACTGTCCTCCACCGTCACCCCGAACCAGGAAGCCACGGGTGCATCCCTGAGCCAGTTCGCGTTGTTGGTCCAGTCCGCGCCGCCGGTGGCCTCGAAGAAGTGCGAGAAGACCTCCCGCGGCGGGAGCGTGCAACCGGGGCCCGCCTGGTGGTTCAGGATGCCCGCCAGCCAGGACTGGAATACGCGGTCCCGCGGGGCACACAAGCCGGTGGCCTGCCAGTTGAAATCCCCCAATGGGGCCTGCATGAGTTCGCGGGGAAGCGCCCCGTTGAGGCCGGCGTTTCTGAACACCGAGAGGTACTCCAGATTCCGCAGATCCCCGAGCTGGCGTGGAAGCGCGCCGGTCAACAGGTTGTTGCCCACCGCCAGCGACTCGAGGCGCGAGAGGCGACCGAGTCGCGGCGGGATCGGGCCGAAGAGCCGGTTGGTCCCGAGCCTCAGCGTGACCAGCTCCGTCAGCCGGGTGACGCTCGTCGGTATGGGCCCGGTCAGGAAGTAGTTGCTGTCGAAATCCAGGTATTCGAGGTCGGCGAGCTCATGCAGCCATCCCGGGATGGCTCCCTCGAACTGGTTGCCGGACAGATCCAGGTGGCGCAGCTGGCGGAGTTGTCGCAGCACCGGCGGCACCGGGCCGCTGAGCAAGTTGCAGGTCAGCAGCAGGTATTCGAGCCCCGCGAGCCGTCCGAATACGGGCGGGAGCGTGCCCGTGAACTTGTGTCCCCTGAGATCCAGCTCCTTCAGGTTGACCAGGTTGCCGAGCTCCGGCGGGAGCGGCCCCGAGAGCACATACCGGGGGCGCGGGGGCGTCAGCGTCAGATCGTAGCTCACGGCGAGGTCCAGCCGCTCGAGTCGGGTCAGATTGCCCAGTTCGGTCGGGAGCGTGCCCGTGAGCCGGTTCCGCGAGAGCGACAGCGTTCTCAGGTTCGCGAGCCGTCCCAGTTCCGGCGGGATCGACCCCGAAAGTGCATTCAGGTCGAGAGAGAGCGTTTCGAGGTTGGCCAGCTCGCCGAGTTCAGGCGGAATGCGGCCCGTCAATCCGCTTCCGCCGTTGCCCAGGCCGGCGCCGGAGCCAAGGGGCGCCCGCACCGCGGCGTCGGTCACGAGATCGACCCCGCGCGTCCGGCCGGCCCCGGTGTAGCTCACCCACGAGCGCGCGTAGTCGCGCCCGACCTCGCCTGCGGATCCGGACCAGCCGATATCGGCTCCGTTCCGAGTACCCGACTCGGGCGGACTCAGCGGCCGATAGCACCAGGTTCCGGAGATCGAGGCCGCGTCGAGTCGGAGCTCCCTGAGCGCATCGAGCCGACCGAGTTCGGGCGGGATATGGCCCTCAAGATTGTTGGCGACGAGGTTGAGCCCGACGACCCGTCCCTCAGGGTCGGTATCGACACCGTACCACTCCGCCAGCGGCGCGCTGCTGAGCCAGTTGCGGTTGTTCCTCCAGAAACGGCCTCCGGTCGCATCGTACACCGCCTCGAGGATCGCGCGGTCCTTGGCAGAGCCCACGAGCAGGCTGACCGTTACCGCGGCGCTCCCCGACACGGACCCGGTCGTGGCCGTCACCACACCGGTCCCCTCGTGGACCGCGGTCACCAGCCCCGAGGCGCTCACCTGCGCCGCCCCCCGGTCGCTCGACCACTCGAATTCGGTGCCGGACACCTCCCTCCCGTTCGCGTCCAGCGCCCTGGCATTGAGCTGAGCCGTGTTGCCGATTGAGAAGAGCGTCACCCAGCCGGGCACGACCTGCACCTCCGCCACGCTCTGTTCCACGTGGATCGTCGCGTTGCCGGACACGGTCCCGGTCGTGGCCGTCACCACCGCGCTCCCGTTGCGCACCGCGGTCACAAGCCCGTCCTTGTCGACTGCGGTCGCCGAATCGGTGCTCGACCATTCGAACACGTGTCTCCCCGGCACGGCCCGACCTCTCGAGTCGACCGCCTCGGCCGTCAGCTGCAGCGTGTCGCCGATGGCAATGAGCGTTGCCGAGTCGGGCGACACCCGCACCTGCGCCACCGTCTGCTCGACGGTGACGGCGGCGACGCCGGTCGCCGCACCGCTCGCGGCCGTCACCACCGCGCTCCCGTTCCCTGCTGCCGTAACCAGCCCGAAGCCGTCCACCCGCACCACCGATCCGTCGGTGGAGGTGTACGCGATCGGGACCCCGGTCATGGCGGCGCCGTTCTGGTCGAACACCGTGGCGGCGAATCGAATCGTGTCGCCCAGCGCGTCCAGGGTCACCGACGACGGTTCCAGCGTGATGGTCGTGGCGACCAGCCCGGGCGGCGGCGGGGGAGCCAGCACCGCGGGCGCTTCGTCACCGCAGCTGACGACCAGGCACAGGACGGCGACCAGACCGAAGGCGATCGGCCGGCGGCTCTTCGACGAGGTACGGGCTGCGGCGCGGGTCGACGGAGCGACGCGCATTCAGACGAGCCTCATGTCGTCGGGATCCCAGCGTACGATCCGGTCCTCGAAATAGCTGAGGTTGCAGGCGAGCGCCGGAGCCGCCGCGCGCAGGCCGAAGGTTGCGTCCTCCATGACCGCCGGGCCGCCCCGGATCGCCTGGAAGAAGTTGAAGAAGTGATCGACGTGCGCGCCCCGGTAGCCGCGCTCGACCTCGTAGCGGGCCTCGGCGGGCGGCAGCATGCGCACGCGCCCCGGGAGGCCGCCCTCCTCCGCGGCCGCTTCGGCCATCTTCTCCTGCGAGAAGGCGTCCATGGGGTCGACCGCGACGTTCTTGCGCAGCACCACCTCGGTCCAGGTCACGTCCATGGCGCCCTCGCTTCCAACCAGCCTCAGGAAGGTGCTGCCGGAGGTGCCATCCACGAAGTTGACCCGCAGGGAGAGATTGAACCCGGGATGCGTGTCCGACTCCGGGTAGTCGAAGACGCCCAGGAGCACGTCCGGCACCTCGCGCCCGTCCTTCCAGTAGCGCAGCCCCCCGGCGGCCTGGATGCGCGTCGGACCGCGCGAACCGACCACGAAATGGAGGCTCGAGAAGAGATGGACGAAGAGGTCGCCGGCGACCCCCGTGCCATAGTCGCGATAGTTGCGCCAGCGGAAAACCCGCAGGGGATCGTAGGGACGGTCCGGGGCCGGCCCCAGAAAGCGTTCCCAGTCAACGGTCTCGTCCGAGGCGTCGGCCGGGATCGGGTACTGCCATGCCCCGATGGGATCGTTGCGCGCCCAGAAGCCCTCGGCGTAATTCAGCTCGCCGATCGCGCCCTCCTCGTACAGCTCCCTGGCCTTCTCGTTGCCGAGCGAGCTCATCCCCTGGCTGCCCACCTGAAATACCTGTCCCGACTCCTCCTGGGCGCGGATCAGATCGTGGCCTTCGGCGATGTCGTGCACCATCGGCTTCTCGCAGTAGACCGCCTTCCCTGCCCTGAGCGCTTCAATCGAGATGGGCTGATGCCAGTGGTCCGGCGTGCCCACGATGACCGCGTCGATGTCGTCGCGGGCGAGGACTTCCCGGTAGTCGCGCGTGGTGAGGATGTCGCCGTGGCGCTCGCGGGCGGCATCGAGACGGCCGTCGAAAATGTCGCACGCGGCCACGAGTTCGACGCCGGGGATGCGCAGTGCCGTCTCCACGTCCGCCATGCCCATCCCGCCCGCGCCGATGACGGCCAGGCCGACGCGGTCGGACGGGACGACCTGGTTGGGCTGGGCTTCGCCCGGCGGGGGCACGTGCCGGGACATCCGGTGAACCGTGCGCGCTTCCTCCCCCGCGAGCAGGGTGGGCAGGCCCGCGGCCGCCGCCGAACCGGCCGCGACGGTCCTGACGAAATCCCGCCGGCTGCGGGAGGTGTTTCTTCTGGCTTCGCTCATGATGAAGACGGGTTGGGGATCCGCGCGGGCCATCTCGCCCGACATCAGCCTGATAAGATACCCAAGTACCGACTACGTCGCCAAATACGGAGACTTCAGTGTGGAGGGGACGTGCGGCACGGCGCCGCGTGTCGCACCGGCTACAACAGCCACCTGATTGCGAAGCGGACGGTCCGCCACGCCGCCTCCTTTGACACCGAGCACCAGAACGACGACCGCAGGCAGGCAAGATAGCGCACCGAACGGGGTTGTCGCAGGCATTCTCCCGGTCACTCGAGTGCCCGCCGGACGGGCGTGGCCTCCACCGCCCTGCCACGCCGGACCGGGTCATCGGCTTGCAGATGCCGGACGCGTCAACCCATTGTGCCGTCATGAGGACGAGACTGATGGCGGCCCTGGCGGTTGTCTCGACGGCCGCATTCGGGTGCGGTCCGGATTCGACCGGAACCGGAGCGTGGGCGGGCACCGTCTACGACAGCGCCGGCATCACGGTGGTCGCGAACCCCGAGTCCGGCCTGTGGACGGAGGCCACGGCGTGGAGGCTCGAAGAGGAGCTGCGCATCGGCGTGGTGGAGGGCGATCCGATGCGGGAGTTCGGGTCGATCGCCGGCCTGGCCGTCGACGGGGAGGGCCGAATCCATGTCCTCGACGGGATGGCCCGCGAAATCCGGATCTTCGACGCGCGGGGGGAATTCGTCACTGCATTCGGTCGACGGGGCAGCGGCCCAGGCGAGCTGAACTCGCCGTCCGCCGTGCTCATCGGCAGGGGTGACACGATTCTGATACCGGATGTCAGCAATGGACAGGTGCAGCGGTTCCTGACGGATGGTTCTCCGGCGGGCCAGTTCCCGATGTACCTGGCCGGCGGCATCCCCGTGGACTGGCACGCCCGCGATGGGCTGCTTCTGGAAGACTTCCGGCCACATCCCTCAACGGCCAACGGCGACCTGCCGCCCTACCTGGTGCTGCTCCGGGACAGTGGCGGCGAGGTCCTCGACACGCTGCTCGAAATGGAGAGCGCCGGGGCGCTGGAGTATCGAAACGGCGTGGCGTACATGGTAGCGTTTTCGCCCCAGCCGAGGTGGGTATTGCTCGACGATGGACGCCTGGCGAGCGGACGTCTTTCGGCTTACCGCTTTGAGATTCGGGACCCGAATGGTCGACTGGAGCGCGTCGTCACGAAGTCCTTCGAGCGGTCGCCGCTGCGCGACTCCGACCGGCGGGCCCTGCGCGAGCACATACGCGCGTCCTACGGGCGAGGGCCTCTGTCTGCGGATAGGGAACACTTGATCCGCACCATGGAGTTCGGAACTCATTTTCCGGCGTTTGCAACGCTCTTCGGCGGCCCCCACGGAACGCTCTGGGTCCAACAGGCGCTTCAGGTCTCATCATTCGAACCCGACGACATGGCAAGGTTCGGTCTCCACGCCTTCGCCACACCGGAGTACGACATCTTCGACCGAGAGGGACGTTACCTCGGCACGATGACGCCCCCAAAGGGTTTCTCCCCAATGCTGGCCCATGGGGAATACCTCTACGGGGTGCAGGGCGATGATCTCGGCGTGCCCCACGTCGTGCGCTTGCGCGTCCTGCGGTGAAACTTCGCTACCCGGGCGCGGCTCTCCGCTCAGGACAAGGATAGCAAATCCATACTATAATAGATATATACTATAGTAGGTATATAATATGATAGATATATGTTATGATAGACAGATATTATAGACCGTTTGCATCAAGGCGCCGTCCCACGCCCGGAACGCTCATCCAGCCGTTCTGCGTCACCCTTCGGCAACAGCAGCCGATCAGCGATCGCGGCGATCTCCTCCGCCTCGCGCCAGGCCTGCTCCAGCCTCCACAGCTCGCCCTCGAGCGCCCGGCGCTCATCCTCCTCATGGAGGGCCATCTCCAGCGCGAGTCGGACGGGACCGGGCATCCTGACGAGGGAGCCGGGAGCCCCCAGGCGAAGATAACCCTCGCTTCGGACCGCGATCTGCTCGAGGAATGCCTCTGCGTGCCCCTGTTCGCTGATCCGCGAGACGGCGGCCTCTACCGTGCGGGCCTTGCCGCCAAGGGCGTTGAGCGTCGGGAGCGTCGCTCTGAGAACGCGCCGCGCATCCTCCCCCTCAAACCACTCCGCGGTAGTGATGTCGAAGCGCTGAGGCAGCGCCTGAACGCGAAAGGGGTTGTCGTCGTCGGTCGGTCGGATGCGGGTCTCGCGAACACCGCTGCGGCTCATCCGCCTGAGCCGTCCATCTTCCGGCCGGAAGCGGATTGTGGGCCGAAGGAAGTTCAGAAGATTCACCCAGTGCGCTCCCTCGAAGGCCACGAGCGCACCCAGGGCACCTCCCGCGGCGCCGGCGACAGCCACGCCGCCGGCCAGCCCGACGCCGGCCGCGGTCCATCTCACGATGCTGCGTCTCCGCCTGCGACCGAACTGGTCCCCGTAGCGCCAGGCGGCGAATTCCGGCCGCAATGGCTTTCCGATCCGCACCAGTTCCAGTCCCTCGAGGTGGCGCGCCAGGCCGATGTTCTCCGAAGACATGCGCATGCGCGTCTCGCGAAAGAGCTTTTCGCACGCCTCGACCGCTTCCCAGCGTTCCTCGAGCGGCGTCAGGTTCCAGCGTTCGCACCCCCGGCACACAACCCAGAGACGTCCCCTGGCCGCATCGAAGGCCAGCCTGCGCCCCACCGGAAACCTCTCGACAACCTCGTTGGCGCCCAGGGGCCGCTTGCAGAACATGCATGTGGTGTACATGGCTATCCCACTTCCGCGGTTCCCGAGGCATCCAACCCCTCGACCGTCTCCCTTCCCACGCTTGTCCGAGCCCGCATCCGGCCGACCCTGAACATTCTCGCTGGACGAATAGTACCTGCCTACGGCTGTCGAATCACCTCAGACCCCTTCAGCAGAGAGCCGACAACGTGAACGAAACAGCAGTCCGGCTGTCGGGCGTCACCAAGTCGTTCGGGGCGCACACAGCAGTTTCCGACTTCGACCTCGATATCCCCCGGGGCACCATCCTCGGATTGCTCGGCCCGAACGGATCGGGCAAGACGACGACGATCCGCATGATCATGGCCATCCTCCTGCCGGACGTGGGCTCCGTCGAACTTCTCGGCGGCCCACCCGACATGAAGCGCAGGAGCCGGGTGGGATATCTCCCCGAGGAACGGGGCGTCTACCCGAAGATGAAGGTGATTGAACAGCTCGTGTTCCTCGGTGAACTCCGGGGTCTGGCGCGGCGGGATGCGCAGCGGCGGGCGGCGCAATGGCTGGATCGGCTGGGTCTCGAGGACTGGGCAGCCAAGAAGGTGCAGGACCTTTCGAAGGGGATGCAGCAGAAGGTCCAGTTCATCGGGACGATCCTTCACGACCCGGACCTCCTCATCCTCGACGAGCCCTTCAGCGGGCTTGACCCGATCAACCAGGACGTGCTGGAGTCGATCGTCCGCGAGGAGAGGGCACGCGGCAAGACCATCCTCTTCTCCACCCACCTCATGGAACAGGCGGAGCGGCTTTGCGAACGGGTCTGCATGATCTCACGGTCCCGAAAGGTGCTTGACGGCGACCTCAAGGAGCTCAAGCGGCGGGAGAGGACCGGCGCGATGGCCGTCGAATTCGAAGGCGACGCCGGCTGGCTCAACCGCGCTGGCGTCGTCGACGGCGAGAAGGTGAACGGCGCCTGGCATATTCCGCCGAACCGGATCTCCCACGACGAACTGCTCCAGGCCGCCCTGCGCGAAGGGGTGAGCCTGCGCCGCTTCGAGGTGCTGGAGCCGCGCCTGCATGAGATCTTCGTGCGCCACGCAGGGGAGGAATCGACCGAACCGGAGATGCGGCCGAAGGGAGGTGGACGGTGAGGCAGGTCTGGGTAGTGCTGCGGCGGGAGTACCTGGAGCGGGTCAGGACGAGGGGGTTCATCATCGGCACGATCGCCCTTCCGCTCTTCATGATGGGGCTGATGGGACTCAACATCTTCATCGCGGTGCAGGCCGCGGGCTCCGACCGGGAGCTGGCCCTGGCGGACTTCACGGGAAGCATCGGCGAGGAGGTGGCCGAGCGGCTCGACGGACTGGGCTACGAGATCGAGGTAGTGGGCCGGGAGGTCAGCCTGGAAGAGCTGGATCGACAGGTCATCGACGACGAACTGGAAGCCTACCTGGTGCTCGACGACCTCACGCTGTCGGAGGGAGTGTTCTCCTACCATGGCAAGGACTCGCCCGGCAGCACGCGCGTGGCCCTCTTCGAGTCCGCGGTGAACGATGTCGCGCTCGAGAGCTACCTGGCCACGATGAGCACCGGCGAGGGCCTGCGGTCGCTCATCGAAGGCGGACGGATGGAAATCGAGTCGGTAGTCGAAGGGGAAGACCCGGCGCAGGCCGAAGCGGCCCGGGTGTCGGGGATGGCCTTCGGCTTCGGAGGAGCCTTCTTTCTGTACATGGCCATGCTGCTCTACGGGGCCTTCGTGCTCCGGTCCGTACTCGACGAGAAGCGGAACCGGGTGGTGGAGGTGGTGATCTCGTCAATTACTCCGTGGCGTCTCCTGCTGGGCAAGGTACTCGGGGTGGGGTCGATGGGATTGACCCAGATGGCCATCTGGGCGGCGTGCGCGGGTATCCTGCTCCTCGTCGCGGCACCGATGATCGCGGCCCGGATCCCGAACGCAGACCTGGCGCTCGTCGCGCAGCTGCTGCCGGGGCCGGACGTCCTGCTGCTCCTCGCCGTCTTCTTCATTCTGGGCTACTTCCTCTATGCGTCGCTGTTCGCCGCGGTCGGGGCCATGTGCGCCACCGAGGAGGAGGCCGGCCAGGCCCAGTTGCCGGTGATCATGCTTCTCGTCATCCCGTTGATCCTGCAGTCGGCCACCCTCGGGGGAAACTCGATGGCGTGGATGGACTGGGTCGCCCTCTTTCCGTTCTTCAGCCCGATCATGATGTTCCCGCGGGCGCTGGAAGGAGCGGTGCCCTGGTGGATGACGGGGCTGTCGCTCGTCTTCATGGCCGCGGCCGTGATGGGCACTTCGTGGGTCGCGGGCAGGATCTACCGCGTCGGGATTCTCATGCAGGGGAAGCGGCCCACGCTGCGCGAGCTGGTCAGGTGGGTGAGAGAGGCCTGATCGGGTTCACGCGTGCCGATCGATCCAGGCGCGCAGGCGTTCAGCCTCCCCGGCGGCGGCCGGATCGAGTTCCGCCTGGTAGAGCCGGCTGCGCACGACGAACAGGTCCATCTCGTCCGGCGGCGCATCCCGCGCGAGGATCTCCCGCACCTTGCCGAGGAAGAAGCTTCCCCAGTCCGGCCTGCGCCCGTCGACGTCGTTGAAGCCGTACTCCCTGGCCAGCTCCCAGCTGGAGAACAGCCCGCCGCTCTTTCCCGCGACGTGGGGGTCGGCGGCGAGGGCCGCGATCGCCCGGCCGACGAAGCACGGCGTCTCGGACTCGGCGAAGTATTCGTCCTTCTCGATGGCCTCCCGCCAGCTGGCTTCGGTGACCGCGAAGTGGTCGAGCACCGCCTCCGAGCGCAGAAAGCCGGGGGTGACCGCCAGCGCCGTCACGTTGTGGGCGTGGAGGTCCGCGGCCATCGCGTAGGCCAGTCGCGCGACCGCGTTCTTGGCCAGGTCGTAGAAGAGGTTGCCGCGATAGCCGAAGGTGTCGCCGTCCGTGACCTCGACGATGAGCCCGGCGTTGCGTTCGACCATCAGCGGGGCGCCGTGGCGGCTGGTGATGACGTGCGTGTGGACGGCGCGCTCGAGCATTTCCTTGCCCCTGGCGATGGAGAGCCTCCAGAACGGCGTTCCCCACTCGGTCAGCGCATCGCCGCCCCAGATGTCGTTGACCAGGACATCGAGCCGGCCCGCCTCCGCGCGCACGCGGGCAAAGAGCTGCTCGACTTCGGCCTCGATCGTGTGGTCGGTGCGGACGGCGATGCCCCGGCCCCCCTCGGCCGTGACCAGCTCCGCCGTTTCCTCCAGGGTTTCCGGGCGCCCCGGCGTGGCGGGCCGACCTTGCACGCTGCGGCCCGTGCAGTAGACGGTGGCGCCCGCCTCCCCCAGCATGCGCGCGATGCCACGGCCGGCCCCGCGGGTCGCACCGGCGACGACGGCCACCTGGTCGTGGAGCGGACGCTCCGGCATGCTGCCTCCCCGGAATGCGAAGGATGAGAGCTGTTTTGTCGCTCGAAGATACAGCCCGGGTTTCCTCCCCGAGCCTCACGCGCGGAGGTCAGCCGATCGCGGGTGAGCCGTCCTCGCCCGTCCGGATCCGATAGCACTCGGCAAGGTCCAGCACGAAGATCACGCCGTCGCCGATGTTTCCCGTGCGCGCGCCCCTGATGATCGCCTCCCTGGTCCGCTCCAGGAAATTGTCGTTTACGGCGATCTCGAAGCGCACCTTCTTGCGGAGCCTCACCTCGAAGTCCGCGCCGCGGTAGGTCTCCGTGAACCCTCCCTGCTGCCCGCAGCCGAGGGCGTTGGTCACCGACATCCGGTTCACCTCCACCTCGGCCAGCGCGTCCTTCACGCTGTGCAGCCGGTCGGGCTGAACGTATGCAATCACGAGTTTCATCATGCACTCCCGTCTGGTGTGGGTGGGTCTCAGCGAGCCGTGAAGATCGTGTAGTCCGGGTAGGCCTCCATGTTGTGCTCCGCGAGGTCCAGACCCCGCCGTTCCTCCTCCGGGCTCACGCGGAGGCCGATGGTGCCTCTCAGGACGAGGAAGATGAGCGACGCGGCGGGGAAGGCGACGGCGCCGCAGGCCGCCACGCCCACCAGCTGCGTAAGGAGGCTGTGATCCGTGCTGAAGATCCCCACGGCGAGCGTCCCCCACACGCCGCACGTCAGGTGCACGGAAATCGCCCCGACGGGATCGTCCAGCTTCGCGCGGTCGAACGTCTCGACGGAGATGACGACGATCACCCCCGCGACGAGGCCGATGATGACCGCGGCCGTGACGCTCACCACGTCCGCGCCCGCGGTGACCCCCACGAGCCCGGCAAGCGCCCCGTTCAGGACCATCGAGGCGTCCGGATGCCTGTGTACCACCCAGGTCGTCGCCATTGCCCCGACGATGCCCGCGGCAGCGGCCAGCGAGGTGGTGACGAGCACGAAGGAGACCAGTCCCGGGTCGGCGCTCAGCACCGAACCTCCGTTGAAGCCGAACCAGCCCAGCCAGAGGAGGAACATCCCCATGACGGCGAGCGGCAGGTTGTGGCCGAGGATCGGCCGGATCTCGCCGTTCACGTATTTCCCGAGCCTGGGACCGAGGAAGATCACGCCCGCGAGCGCCGCCCAGCCGCCCACGGAGTGGACGATCGTCGAACCGGCGAAATCGTAGAACCCCAGCGCGTCCAGCCAGCCCCCGCCCCACTTCCACGACCCGACAACGGGATAGACGAACATGACGTAGATCGTCGCGAAGAGGAGGAACGAACCGAGCTTTACCCGCTCGGCCACCGCACCCGACACGATCGTCGCGGCCGTGGCGGCGAACATCGCCTGGAAGAGGAAGTCCGTCCAGTAGGTGTAGCCCGGGTTGTACTCGGCCGTCACCCCGGCGGCATCCGTGCCGATGCCCATCCCGGTGAAGCCGAGGAACCCGCCGAGCGCGAACTCGTCCGGATACATCAGGTTGAACCCCACCAGAGTGTAGGTGAGGAGCCCGATGGCGATGATCCCCATGTTCTTGAAGAGGATGTTCACCGTGTTCTTCGACTGGGTCAGCCCGGCCTCGAGGGTGGCGAACCCCAGATGCATGACGAAGACGAGAAACGTCGCCACCATCATCCAGGTGTTGTTGACCGCGAAGACCGCGTCGGCCGCCGACGGGGTCTGCGCGGCGGCCGCATCGGGAATGGCGGCAAGAAGCGCGACGGACGGCGCAAGCGTCATGAGGAACCGCATGGTTCACCTCCCGGGGAATTCGGTCCAGCGTGGGCGTGGGCGCGCGGATTCGTCCGCGGGGTGCCTGGTCCGCGACCGGTACGGAGCGGTGCATGGGCAAGCGGCGTGCCGGGGGAAGCGCAAGGTGTCCAAACTGTTGCCGCGTCCGGTCTTGCAGTACAGGCCACAGGTGGATTGAGGCACCGCCCGACGGAGCGTGTCCTACATTTCGGTAGGATCGAGGGAGGACCTACAGGATTGTAGGCCCTATGGGGTCACCTTCCGGCGAGGCCGTGCTTGGCGACGCGGAGCCCCATCACACGCTCGGTGACGCCGAGCTGGCGCGCTGCCGCGGCGCGATTTCCGCGGCTCACCTTGAGGGCGTCGATGATCAGCTCCTTCTCGAGCGCATCCAGCTGGATCTTGAGCGGACCCGAACGCTTGCCCCCCGGGGTGGCCATCTGGAGGCTGGGTGGAAGGAGCCGGGCGTGGATCACGTCGCCGTCGGCAAGAAGCACGGCTCGCTCGATGGCGTTCTCGAGCTCCCGCACGTTCCCCGGCCAGTGGTACGCCATCAGGAGATCGATGGCGGGGGTGGAGAGACGGACGATCGAGCGCCCGTGCCGCCTGTTGTATATCTCGACGAAGTGGTCCGCGAGCAGGATGATGTCGGTCCGGCGGTCGCGCAGCGGCGGCACGTGGATCGGGAAGACGTTCAGCCGATAGTAGAGGTCCGTCCGGAAGCGGCCGTCCTCGATGTCCGCCTCGAGATCCCGGTTCGTTGCGGCGACGACCCGCACATCGGTCTTGAGCATCCTGTTGCCGCCGACCCGCTCGAACTCCCGCTCCTGCAGCACGCGAAGGAGCCGGATCTGCACGGAAGGGGGAAGATCCCCGATCTCGTCGAGGAAGATCGTCCCTCCCGAGGCCCGCTCGAAGCGGCCCGCCCGCTGTTGCAGCGCGCCCGTGAACGCGCCTTGCTCGTGGCCGAAAAGCTCGCTTTCGACGAGCCCCTCCGGGAGCGCCGCGCAGTTGACGCGGACGAAAGGGCCCTCGGACCGCCGGCTCCCGTAGTGCACGGCCTGGGCGATCAGCTCCTTCCCGGTACCGCTCTCTCCGCGGATCAGCACGGTGGCGTCGCTCCCCGCGACCTGGCCGATCATCTCGAACACAGGGGCCATCTCCCGCGAGTTGCCGACGATATTGTCGGGCCGGTACCGGTCGGCCAGCTCGCGCTGAAGGCGCCGGTTCTCGGCAACCAGCGCCTTTTCCTCCTCCGCGAACTGCCGGAGACGCACGGCGTGGGCGATGAGCGACGCCAGCACCGAGAGGACCTGGATGTCCTCGTCGAAGGAGTCCGCCTCCCCGCAGGGGCGTTCGGCGCTCAGTGCTCCGATCGTCTCGTTGCCCTGCCGCACGGGGACGCAGACGAAGCCGGTCTCGCTGCGCTCCTCCAGCGGGCGGGCCCGGCTGAGAAAGCGCGGTTCGGTGGCAACGGACGGGATGACGACGGGGACGCCCGTCTCGACGACGCGTCCGGTGATGCCCTCGCCGAGCCTGTACCGGGCTCGCTCGCGCTGATCGTCCGTCAGGCCCACCGCCTCGTGCAGAAGGATTTCGGACGTCCGGCGGTTGAGGACGGTGAGCGTCGCGCACTCGAGCTCCATGTGCCGCGAGAGAGCTCCGAGGATGGGCCGCACCGACGAGCCCAGGTCGGGCGTCCCGTCCAGGATCGTGCTGACCTCGCGCAGGAGCGCGAGGGGGTGCGACGCGGGCGTCACCGTCCCGGCGGCCCCGGCGGCGCGGGCGGCGCTCCGAGCACGAAGTCTCTCCGGTAGTAGCGCGTGCCGCGCTTGACCGTGAGTTCGACCGAGCGCAGGCTCTCCGGTCCGGCCAGCGGGTCATCCCGCAGGAAGACGATGTTGGCGTGTTTGCCGGGTTCGATCGTGCCGATCGAGTCCTCGAGCCCCAGCGCGACCGCGCCGTGATGGCTGGCCGCCTCCAGCACATCCAGCATCGGCATGCCCACGTCGTCGTGCAGGTGCCGGATTTCGTCGAACAGGGCCGGGAAGTCGGAGGCCGGCGGCGTCATGCCGTCGGTCCCGGTCGCGACCATGACCCCCGCTTGCCACGCCCGGCGGGTGAGCGCGACCGCGTCGGCCGTCTCGCACTGCGCACGCACGCCGCGTCGGCGCCGGTCGATGGGTGGGCGGCGGGGCCCCGGCCGTGCCCCCGTGCTGTCCGCTGTTTCACCGGGCGGAGGAACGTTGACCGTGTCGATCGCGGCCATGCGCCTCAGTCCGACCTGGACGACGACCCGGATGGTCGCGTCCAGCACCGTGCCGTTCCGCCTCATGAGCGCGAACACCGAATCGACCGCCGGGTGGTTCAGGTCGACGTCGACGAACCCTGTGCGCCGTCCCTCCTGCCCCTCCCGGAAGACGTCCTCGGGGATCGCCGCGCTGCCGACGCTGCACACGTGGGACATCGAGCGCACGCCCGTCCCGGCCACCTCGAGCGCCCGCGCCGGCCCCACATGCGTATGCGACCACACGGGGATCCCCTGCCTGCCGGCTTCGGCGGCTATGGCGGCGAGCAGTTCTCCGTCGATCGCCGCATACGTCTTGATGCCGGTGGCCCAGGTGCCCCGCGCCAGCGCCACGGCCTGCGCCAGATCCGTGTCCCCCGTAACGGCCTGCATCCACGACACCTCGCCGGGCGACTCGCCCGCAGCAGACGAGACCGTGCGCGGGTCGGTAAAGAAATCCGGTCCCGCCACCAGCGCCGAGAAGTGCAGGTCGGGCGCGTCGATCTCCTTGACCAGGGAGGCGCGCTGCAGGTCCATGAGGGAGCGCACGTCGCCCGCCATGTCCCGCGCCGTCGTGATCCCCGCGTACAGCTGCCGGTTGAGGATGAACTCGGCCCGCGCGCGGTTGGCCACCGTGGCCACGTGGGTATGCGACTCGACGAGACCGGGGATGGCGAACCAGCCGCTCGCATCGATCACCTCGGCGCCCTCGCGCTCCTCTTCGCCCAGCTCCGCGGCCGGGACGACGGCGGTGATCCCTTCGCCTTCCACGACGATGGCCATGCCGGTCCTGGCCGAGGCTCCGGTGCCGTCGATCACGGTCGTCCCGTCGAAGATGGTTCTGGCCGAGGCGGAGTCCTGCTCCGGCGGGCCGCCCTGCGCTTCGAGCGTTCCCGGCAGCGTCGGCGTCAGCCCCGTCGCGAGCGCGGCGACGATGGCGAGTCGGTACGCCGACCCGGGTTCGGGCTTCATGGCTTTCTCCGGCAGGACAGCTGTGTCAGGAATCTTTCGGGCGACTCGACAACAGAAGTATTATGCCCACCGGATGAAAAGCGATCCCCCGTCGACAAGTGGGGTTGTCATGGAAAGACGCGATTTCGTGAAATCGTCGGCCGCGGCGCTTGGGGCCCTGCCCGCCCTGGCGACGACGCTTCCCGCGCGTGGCGGGCCCTTCCGCGCGCGCACCGAACCGTCCCCAGGGGACCGCGCAGGGACGCCGGGGACCTCTCCGCAGGCCACCGGCACGGCCCTCATCTACGACCCGCGCTACCTCGACCACGTCCTCATTCGGCCGAACGGCACCCGGCCTCCCGAGGTCCCGGAGCGGCTGGTGCGCATGCGCGCCGAACTGGAGGCGCGCGGGCTCACCGAGGCGACCGTGCCCATCGCGCCCACCGTCGATCCCCTGCTCCGCATCCGCGCCCACCACACCGGCGAGCACGTGGACGCGGTGCGCGAAATGGGGCTGAGCGCAACCGTGGCCGAACTCGCGGTGTCCGGCGCCCTGACCGGCGTGGACGCGGTCGCCGAGGGCCGGGTGCGCAACGTCTTCTGCGCGATCCGGCCCCCGGGGCACCACGCCAACAACACAGGCGCCGAAGAGGGCTTCTGCTACTACAGCAACGCGGCCATCGCCGCAAAGTACGCCCAGGAGATCCACGGCCATGAGAAAGTCCTGGTGATCGACTGGGACTACCACCACGGCAACGCCACCCAGAACGCCTTTTACAACGACCCCTCGGTGCTCTTCTTCTCCTCCCACGACTGGGCCGCGTATCCCGGGACCGGCGATCCGTCGCTCACCGGCGAGGGCGAAGGCACGGGTCTGAACATCAACGTGCACCTGGACTGCGGGTCCGGCGACGCAGACATGCTCCGCTACTGGGACAACGCCCTGTCACCGGCGGTGGCCGCCTTCGACCCCGATTTCGTGATCGTCTCCGCCGGCTTCGACAGCCGCCGCGACGACCTGCTCGGCTGTTTCGAGCTCACCGACGACGCCTTCCGGCGCATGACCCGCATGGCGATGGACTACGCCGACAGCTGCTGCGAGGGACGACTGGTGTCGCTGCTGGAGGGCGGGTACAACCTGGACGGGACGGCGCTCGCCGCGGCCGCGCACGTGGAGACGCTGCTGGGTTAGGCGGATGTTCGACTGGCTTCGCCGGAGTGCTGGCGACAGCCAGCCCCGCCCTACACCATCCGAGCGAGCACTCCCAGCAGGCGATCCACGTCCTCGCGGTTGTTGAACATCGCGACCGCTGCGCGAAGCAGCCGCCCCTCTTCCTGGAAGGTGACGGCGATGCCCTCGTCGGCGAGCGCCTTCGCCAGAGGCTCGTGATCGAGGCCGTGATGGAAGCTCACGATGGGTGACGGGTTGCGCGGCGGGGTGAACAACCGCATGCCGAGCGCCTCCGCCCCCGCGCGCAGTTCGCCGGCCAACGCATGGGTGTGCCCGGCGATACGATCCAGCCCCACATGGGCGAGGAAGTCGAGGGCGGCGCCCATGGCGGCCACCGGGCCGTTGGCCAGGCTCCCGTACTCGAACCTGGCGGCGCTAGTTCTCAGCCGGTACCGGTGCCCGGGCAGGGTCTCGGCCACCTGCCGGTGCCCGTAGCGGTCGGGCGCCATCCACGCCAGGTGCTCGCGGCGGACGAAGAATGGCGCGCAGCCGAAGTCCGCGTGCAGCCACTTGTAGCCGTTCGCCCCCGCAAAGTCGACGCCCTCGTCGCGCAGGTTCACGGGGAAGGTGCCCAGCGCCTGAACCGCGTCGGCGTACAGGTAGGCCTCGTGCGCGTGCGCAAGCTCGGCGAGCGCGCGCAGATCGTGGCGGAAGCCGTTCCGGTTGGAGACCCACGCCACGCTGATGAGCCGGGTGCGCGCGTCCGTGCGGTGCTCGAAGTCCTCGGTGGTCACCACGCCGTCCCGCGACGGCACCACCCGCAGTTCGACCCCCATCCGCCGTTCCAGTTGCCGGTGGAGCACGTACGTCGAGACGAAATGCAGTTCATCGACGACGATGTTGTCTCCCTCGCGCCAGTCCAGCGCGCTCGCGACGATATTCTCCGCGTCGGTCGTGGAGTAGAGGAGGGCGATCTCGTCCTCGTCGGCCCCGAACAGTCCGGCGAACCCGGCGACGGCCCGCTGCCGCGGGGAGGGGCCGGAGCCACCGCCCTGCCGGCGCATCTTGCCGTCCGCGTACGCGTACAGGGCATCGCGCACGGGGACCGGGATGGGCCCGACGGAGGCCGTGTTGAGGTACGCGAGCTCCTCGGTCACGGGGAAGCTGGGGCGGACGCCGAGCGGGTCGTCGAGGGAGGATGTCGCGGGCGTGTCGTCGGGAGACGCGGTGCCGGATGCGGACTCGGACCCTTCGGCGATGCGGGCCGCCAGCCCTCCGGCGGGAAGCGCGGCCAGACCGGCGGCCGCGGTGGTGCGGATGAAGTTGCGGCGGTCGAGCGGCTTCATGCGGCTCCTCCCCTGAAGCGGTCGCCCGCGTCGTTCGGGCGATGGCCGGCCGCGACCCGCGGAATCGGGCGCGGACAGGCTAATCCTATGGTGGGGAGGAAGCGGCGGCCAGCCGCAGGGGAAGGGTCCGGCACGTGTTGCCGGGGATAGTGCGGCCTACTTGGTCACGAACATCTTGATGACGTTCGAGCGACCGTTGACCTCCAGCACCAGGAGATAGATCCCGGACGCAACCTGGTTGCCCTGGAGGTCGCGCCCGTCCCAGTAGGCTTCGTAGTCGCCGGGCATCTCGTACTCCATGTCGGACACGGGGAAGCCGTCGCTGCCCGGATTTTGCAGGGCGGTGGGGGAAGCGACCAGCTGCTGGAGTACGTTGTAGATGCGAATCGACACGACGACCGGATCCCCGCCGGAAAACAACTCCTCACCCAGCGAGAAGGGGATGCGGGTCTCCGGATTGAACGGATTCGGATAGTTCTGACGCAACTCGAATCCGGCACTTTGCTGCCGCCCCCGTTCACCCGTTTCCTGGGCCGAGGTAGGGTCCAGACCCGCGAGCGGGATGAGGAGGAGGCCTGTCAAGACGCGTAGAAAGCGTCTCATATCAACCCTCCGCACAGTTTTTTCTGTGCAGTAGCTTAGGAACGATAGCCCTCCCAGGCATCCTGGAAAACCTGATTCTGCACCACCACGGCATGGTACGAGGCGCCTGCCCTCTCTGTCAACATCGGGGGGCGCCAGCGTGAGGTGCCTTGCTGCCTCAATAGGACACCACGCAAGCCCGAAACGTTCACCTCCAGGGTCAGCCCGGGCTACGCGTCGCTCACCGGGGCGGGACCGGGCGGGCGGGCACGTCCCGCCCGCTGCCGCGCCGAACCGTGATCCCGCGCCGGTCGAAGCAGGCGAGCAGCGGGAGCAGGTGCCGGCGGGTGACGGGCAGAACCTCGCGGAAGTCCGCGGGACCGAGGCCGGATCGGCCGCCGAGCCGCTCCTGAACCGCGCGCGCGCCCCGCTTGACGGCATCCGCGTCGGCGAAGAAGTCGTCGTTCAGCACGACGATGTCGCCGGCCTGTTCCAGCAGTTTGAGAATGGGCCAGAGGTCGGGATGGTCGCGCAGCCCGGCGGGCAGGTCGCGGATGGAGGGCGGGGAGAGGCGCGCCGCTCGGTACTGCTCCGCAAGGCCGGACCGGACGTCCTCCTGTTCCGCGGTGAGAGTGGGCTCGAAGCCGGGTTCACGCACCAGTTCGCGGCGGACTTCCAGTTCGCCGTGCTCCGCCAGGTGCGCAAGCAGGGCATCGGCCAGCTCCGGTCCGGCGCCGCTGGGCAAGGCCTCGCGCGCCTCGGCCAGAGGCAGGCCGGGCCGGAGCGGTTGGGCCTGGTGGTAGCCGGCCACCCGGCGCTGGAGCAGACGGCGGCCCTCGCCGGCCACGGTCCCGGAATAGAGCGCCCGTCCGGTCCCGAACCCCGTGTCGTGGTCGCGGGGAGCGAGGGTTCCCGGGGGATCACCGGTCCTGATGGGGAGCTCGGCCCGCGGGATGCCCGCCCACCCCGCCAGGTCGAGCGCCGCGCGGCGGCGGAGGGCCGGAGCCGGCCCGAGGAGCGCCTCCAGCAGTTCGCGCTCGCTGCCCCGCAGCCGCGTCCGCGGCGGTGGTGAAGGTTCGGCCACCATCCCGCCTCCGATCGTGGTCATCGGCGAGTAGGAGCGCAGGACCACGTGGTCGCGGGCGCGCGCCACCAGGGGCGCCTCCAGCCGGAGTTGCGCCCAGGCCGACTCCCCCGCCTCCATCCCGTCGCGGTCCAGCAGGAAGACCCGGGCCATCACCTCCGACGTCCCCAGGTGCACCCGCACCCGCTGGCCGCGCTCGATACCCCAGGCGGTGTCGGGGAGCAGCTCGATGCGCGCGGTGATGCGGTCGGCGGCCACCCAGGGATCGTCGCCGACGACCACCTGCCCCCGACCCACCGCCTCCCTGCCGACGCGGCCGCCGGCGAGGGCGACCGCAGTGCGCTCCCCCGCGCGGGCCGTCTTCACCGAGCGCCCGTGCACCTGCAAGCCGCGCACGCGCGCTTCCACCCCGCCCGGCTCGAGCCGCACCCGCTGGTCGAGGGAAAGCAACCCCGACCAGAGCGTGCCCGTCACCACGGTTCCGGTGCCCCGAACCGTGAACACCCGGTCCACCGGCAGGCGCACGATGTCCGCGTCCAGGCGGGCGCGCGCGCTCCCTCCCTCGCGCGCGAGGGCCGCCCGCAGCTCGTCCAGGCCGGCCCCGGTCACCGCGGAGGTGGGTACGATGGGCGCATCCGCGTAGGGCGTGTCGGCGAGCAGGTCGCGGACGTCGTCCAGCGCGAGCTCCAGCCACTCCTCCTCCACGAGGTCGATGCGGCTGAGCGCCACCACCAGCGCCTCCACCCCGAGCAGGCGCACGATGGCCAGGTGCTCGCGCGTCTGCGGCATGGTGGCCTCGTCCGCGGCCACGACCAGCAGCACGAGGTCCATCCCGGTCGCGCCCGCCAGCATGTTGCGGATGAACGACTCGTGACCCGGGACGTCGACCACCCCGAAGGCCAGGTCGTCGCTCACCGGGAGCTCGGCGAACCCGAGATCGATGGTGATGCCGCGCCGCTTCTCCTCGGCGAGCCGGTCGGTGTCCACGCCGGTGAGGGCCTGCACGAGGGCGGTCTTGCCGTGGTCGATGTGCCCGGCCGTGCCGAGGATCAGCCGCCGCATGCGCCCTCCCGCGCGCGACGAGCCCCGGCCGGGCCGCAACCGCCGGGGTGGCGCGGCCGGCCGCGCCACACGGGTTCAGACGGCTTCCCCAACGACGCTCTCGAGAAAGGGAAAGGACGGCAGCGGACGGGATCCGGAAACATGATGATGCACGTAGTTGCGGAGCACCTTCAGATGCGTGGTGACGCGGTCGAGTCCATCGACGGGCTCTCCCAGCAGCAACGTTGCCAGCTGTTCCCGCGCGCGCGGCCCGATGCGGGGCGCCCCGGACGTCGAACCGGGACAGCGCGGACAGCGCACCCCTCCCGCCGCATAGTCCAGGCGGCCCACGGCGTTGTCGTCCAGCTCGTCGCCGCACTCCACGCACACGCCGAGTTCGGGAGCGTACCCCATCAATGAAACCAGTGCCCAGGCACTGGACAGAATGAGGACCGCGATCATCTCCGGGGGAGCCCCCGCCATGCGTTCCAGCGACGCGTCGAGTCCGGCGAACAGGGCTGCGCTCGGTTCCTCGCCCGCATGGTGCAGCACCAGGTCCGCGAGCAGCGACGCGCCCGCAAAACGCTGGATGTCTTCGGCCAGGGCCCGGTGCGCGCGCATGACCGAGAACTCCCGATAGTTCTGGAGATCCCGGTTGCTGCGGTAGTAGAGCACGAGCACCCCCGAGGAGAAGATCTCGGGAGGGGTTCCGCGCCTGCGCACGCCTCGCGCCATCACGCTCACCAGGCCTCGCTCGCGGGTGAAGAAACGGAGGATGAGGCTGGTTTCGCTGAACGGGTGCGACTTCAGCAGGATGGCGCGCGTGGAGAGGAGCGACATCCTCTAGATCCTTCGGTCATCGGAAAGCTCGATGCGGGCCAGCAGCCGCTCGCGCCTGCGGCGATAGGCCTTGCGGGCCTTGGTGCCCACCTTTCCCTCGCGCGCATATGCTTCGTCCATGACGGCCACCTCGCGAAGCAGCCGGCGCCGTTCGTCGGCGACGGAGGCCGTCGCCCGGGCGGGATCGCGATACACCGCGTACAGCCCGAGCCATGCGAGGATGACGGTCAGGATCACCCCCATCCATTCCAGCGGAAGCCCCGCGGGTTCCTCCGCCATGAGCAGACCCACCGCGTCGTCGACGATGTCGCCGGCGGCGTAGCGGCGATAGGTCACGCCCTCCTCCACCTCGATCGGCGGGAGCGGCTGGAGCCCGGTGACGGCGGTCGGCGGAGAAGGTTCGAGGACCAGCAGTTCCATCGTCTCGGTGAGTCCCGGAAGCGGCGCGACGAACTGGTGGCCCGGAACCGTGTAGCGGACGGCGTACAGTCGCTCGCCGGGCGGCACCGGAGCCGTAATGGACATGCGTCCGTCGGCGAAGCGCACCGCGTCCTCCGCAAGGTCGCTTTCGCCGACCTCGAAGTCCTGCGCTCCCCCCAGCAGCGGATACGACCACACCGGCTCGGCGTTCGCCGGAATCAGCGTCCGGAAGCCGTCGTTGCGGATCTGGATGAGGTCGACCACGCTCCACCCGGTGCCCATGTCCTGCAGGAAGACGTTGCGCACCGAGACCGGGAGGTTCGCGCCCCCCGGCGGGGCGGGTTCGGTCTCGTACACCCGGATGACGTAGGTGCTGTCGAGCTGGATCCGGCTGTTTACGGGGATGCCGAAGTAGAGGATGTCCTCGAAGAGGGTCGAGGCGAAGAAGACGGTTCCCGATTCCGGGTCCGGGACGGCGGGGAGGTCGAAGGCGAAGGATCCGTCCTCCGCGACCAGGACCGAGTCGATCTCGCTCCCGCCCCCGAGCACCACCTCGTGCAGCGTGACCATGGCGCGTCCGACTCCGGCATCGCCCAGCGTGACCCTGCCCCGGAGCGTCGCGGTCGCTGGCTCGCTGGTCCCGGCGCCGGCCGTGTCCACCTCCTGGGGCGACGGATTCAGGCCCGCAGAGGCGCGTCCGGCACCGGCCGCGGCGGCGGCCGCATTGGCCGGGCTGGCTCCGAAGCCGGGTACGGAAAGGAGCGCGGCCAGCAGAAGCGCCCGGGGGTCAGGGCGTAAAGCGACCAAAATCCTCGGGATGCAGTTTGCGCAGGTGTTCCTTCAGCTCTTCGGCGTCCATCCCCGGCGGAGACTCCTCCTCACCCTCGCCCGAAGCCGCCTCCTCCTCGTCGGTCACCTCGATCGAGGTCTTGTGGAGGAGGTCCTCCTGCGCGAAGATGCGCGCCTCGGTCCTGAGCGCGACCGCGATCGAGTCCGAGGGCCTCGCGTCGATGGAGACGACGTCGCCGTCCCTCTGCACGATCAGCTCGGCGTAGAAGGTGTTGTCGAGGACGCGGGTGATGAGCACCCGCTCGAGGGTGCCGCCGAGCCCGCCGATCACCGAGACGATGAGGTCGTGCGTGAGCGGCCGGCTGAACTTCATGCTGGCCAGTTCCATGGCGATCGAGCTGGCCTCGCCCGGACCGATCCAGATCGGGAGAACCCGTTCGCCCTCGACCTCCCGGAGGATGACGACGGGCGTGTTGGATGAGGGGTCAAGCCCCAGGCTCTGTACCCTGACCTCGACCAACGGTCCTCCTCGCGGGACGCTACCCCGCCGGCCGTCGCGGACGACCGCAGCAGTGATTCGCTCGCGCTCTCAGTAGCGGTAGTGGTCGGGCTTGTACGGGCCTCCGACCGGCACGTCGATGTAGTCGGCCTGGTCGGGGGTGAGCGTCGTCAGCCGCGCTCCGAGTTTGTCCAGGTGCAGACGCGCAACCCTTTCGTCCAGGATCTTGGGAAGGGTGTAGACGCGTTTCGCGTACTCGTCGGTCTCGCGCTTTTGCCAGAGCTCGATCTGCGCAATGCACTGGTTGGTGAAGCTCGTGCTCATCACGAAGCTCGGGTGGCCCGTCGCGCAGCCGAGATTGACCAGCCGGCCGCGTGCGAGAAGCACGATGCTTCTGCCGTCCGGCCAGGTGATCTTGTCGACCTGCGGCTTGATCTCGGTCCACTCCAGGTCCGCCAGCCCGGCGACTTCGATCTCGGAGTCGAAATGGCCGATGTTGCAGACGATGGCCCCGTCCTTCATGCGATCCATGTGCTCGCGGGTGATGACGGAGACGTTGCCCGTGGCCGTGACGAAGATGTCGCCGAAGGCACACGCCTCGTCCATGGTCACCACCTGATGGCCCTCCATGGCGGCCTGCAGCGCATTGATGGGGTCGATCTCGGTGACGTAGATGGTTGCGCCGAGCCCGGCAAAGGCCTGCACACAGCCCTTGCCGACGTCGCCGTAGCCCAGCACGACGCACTTCTTGCCCGCCACCATGATGTCGGTGGCGCGCTTGATGCCGTCGACCAGCGACTCACGGCACCCGTACAGATTGTCGAACTTGGACTTCGTGACCGAGTCGTTGACGTTGATGGCGGGGAAGAGCAGGCTGCCCTCCTCCGCCATGCGGTAGAGGCGGTGCACGCCGGTGGTGGTCTCCTCGCTCACGCCGCGCACATCGGCCGCGAGCGACCTCCAGAAGTGCGGATCCTCCGCCAGCACCCGGTCGAGCAGCCGGCCGATCTCCTCCTCTTCCTCGGAGGCGCCCGGAGCGCGCGCGACTCCGGCTTCCGCCTGCAGCTCGCGTTCGACCCCCTGGTGGATCAGGAGCGTGGCGTCTCCGCCGTCGTCGACGATCAGGTCGGGGCCGCCCCCCGCGTGCGCGAGGGCCATCCAGGTGCACCACCAGTACTCCTCCAGCGTCTCTCCCTTCCAGGCGAAGACGGGCACGCCCGCGTCGGCCATGGCGGCTGCGGCGTGGTCCTGGGTGGAAAAGATGTTGCAGGACGCCCAGCGCACCTCCGCGCCGAGTTCCAGGAGGGTTTCGATGAGCACGGCGGTCTGGATGGTCATGTGCAGGGAGCCCGAGATGCGGGCGCCCGCGAGGGGCTTCTCGCCGGCATATTCCTCGCGAAGCGCCATGAGCCCCGGCATCTCTCCGCGGGCGAGTTCAATCTCCTGCCGGCCCCATTCGGCCAGACCCAGGTCCCTGACCTTGAAGGGTGGCCGCGCGACGGCCGGCCGAGCCGGTCGGGTCTTGGCAAGCGTAGACATTCTCTGCTGGATAGGCTTCCCGAAGAGTCGGAATATGGGGTGATTTGCGCGCGGCACGTGGCATGTCGCGCGCCCTGAAGCCTGGCGGTCGGTGGACGAATCCGCGCGAGCACCGGGAGCCGCCGGGCGCCCCGCCCGAGTCCACCGGCTGCTAGACCCCCGCTTGCGGATGAAGTTCCGGCCGCCAGGCGATGAGCGGCGCCGGCCCGGCCCGGCTACATCCCCAGTGTCTGCCTCAGCTCCTCGACCTGGTCGGTCTTCTCCCAGCGAAACAGCTCGACCGCGGATCCGTCCTTCCACCGCAGGCATTCGGGTCTGCGGCCGAAATGGCCGTAGACGGCGGTGGGGGTGAAGACCGGGCGGCGGAGGCCCAGGCGGTCGATGATGGCGGCGGGGCGGAAGTCGAACACCTCCTGCACGGCGGCCGCGATGCACTGGTCCGTCCCGCAGGCGGCGGTGCCGAAGGTCTCGACCGCCACCGAGACCGGCCGCGCCCTGCCGATGGCGTAGGCGAGCTGGATCTCGCAGCGGCGCGCGATCCCGGCGGCGACCACGTTCCTGGCCGCCCAGCGCGCGGCGTAGGCGCCGGAGCGGTCGACCTTGGTGGAGTCCTTGCCGCTGAACGCGCCGCCTCCGTGGCGGGCGGCGCCCCCGTAGGTGTCGACGATGACCTTGCGGCCGGTGAGCCCCACGTCCCCGTAGGGGCCGCCGATCACGAACCTGTCGGAGGGGTTGATATGGCGGATGCACCCCTCCCACTCGAAACGGGACGCGGAAAACACCGGGGCGATGACCTCCTCGGTGATTCCCTCCCGGATCTCCCGGTCGGTGGCGGCATCGTCGTGCTGGGCGCTGACCACGACGGTGTGGACGCGCACGGGACGGTCGCCGTCGTACTCCATGGTCACCTGGGTCTTGCCGTCCGGCCGCAGCCACGGCAGCGACCCCGACTCCCGCACGGAGGTGAGGCGGTGGGCGAGCTGGTGGGCCAACAGGATGGGCGCCGGCATCAGCTCGTCGGTCTCGTCGGTGGCGTAGCCGAACATGAGTCCCTGGTCGCCCGCGCCGCCCTCGTCCACGGCAGCTCCGATATCCGGCGACTGCGGGTCGATCCTGGACTCCACCTGGCAGTTGCGGCCGTCGATGCCGTACTCGTGGCGGGTGTAGCCGGCGGCGAGGATGGTCTCGCGGACGACCTGCGTGTAGTCGAGGCCGGCGGCCGCGGTCGTGATCTCGCCCGCGACCAGGGCGAAATCGGTCGAGACCAGGGTTTCGCACGCCACCCGGGCGCGTGGATCCAGCGCCAGGATGTGGTCGAGGATGGCGTCGGAGATCTGGTCCGCAAGCTTGTCCGGGTGTCCTCCGGTCACCGACTCGGAGGTGAAGAGTCTCGCGCTCACCGGCCGGCCCAGTGGTCAACCTGCTGGGTACGGCCGCGGCGCAGAATCTTGCTCAGGCGATCGGCCACCTGGTCGAGCGCGGTCAGGAAGTCGCGCGCCTCCCCGCGGGCCACGACCGGATCGTGGCCACTGAGAGAAAGAACGGCTTCCACGCGATGCACGTGGCGCTCGATCCGGAACACGACTTCCGCGGAGATCAGGCGCGGCTCGAAACGGACCAGCTTCCCGATCTTCTGGTTGGCCCGTTTGACCACGTTATCCGGCACTTCGCAGCGGCGAGCGACGGTCTTCACGTTCATGTTCTCTTCCACGCCGGTTCCCGTTGGTTTGGTTTCGGCCCCGTCGAAGGTAGAAAGGACGGGGGCACAGGTCTACGGGCCGGGCCGGTCAGCGGTCATCCGGGACGGTGCGCGCCCTGAGCACCGCGTCCAGGACCCCGTTAACGAACCGGTCCGAATGCTCGCTGCCGTAGCGTTGAGCCAGCCGGACGGCTTCCTGGATCGCGACCGCGGGCGGCACGCCGTCCACGAAGAGCATCTCGGTGACCGACAGGAACAGGATGCAGCGGTCCACCCGGGCCAGCCGCTCGATCCGCCAGTTGTCGAGCGCCTCGGTAATCGCATCGCGCACCTCCCCGTCGTGCTCGGCGAACCCGCGCACCACCCGCACCAGGTGAGGCTGGCACCCGGGCGCCACCCGCCGGTTGGCCAGCGTGGTCGCGAGGGCATCCAGGACCGAATCGCTGTCCGCCGACTCCCATCGATAGAGCACCTGGAGCGCCCACGCCCGCGCGCGGGTGCGGTTGCGGCGGGATCGCTGGTCGAACGCCATGGCGACCTCAGGCGAGCCTTTCGAACAGCAGCGCCATCTCGACCGCGGCCGACGCCACCTCTCCGCCCTTGTCCATTCCCTTCGGATCGGCGCGGCGCCCGGCCTGCTCGCGGGTGTCGGTGGTGAGCACGCCGAACACGACGGGGATCGACGAAGTGCGCGCGACCTCGCCCAGCCCGTACGCCGCCTCTCCCGCCACGTAGTCGAAGTGCGGGGTCTCGCCGCGAATGACGCACCCCAGTGCGATGATGCCGTGATGCGCCCCGCCCCGGACCAGACGGGCCGCGGCCTGCGGAAGCTCCCAAGCGCCCGGGACGCGGTAGACATCGATGTGTGCCGGCGCTACACCATGATCAGCCAGGCGGGCCAGGGCCCCGGAGAGCAGACTGTCGGTGATCTCCGGGTTGAAGCGGGCCGCGACGAGGGCAAACCGCATTCCCGATCCGTCGAGCGACGCGCTGAAGGTGTTGGAGCCGGTCATCTGCTCTAGATCAAATGGCCGAGCTTGGCGCGCTTGGTGTCGAGGTACCGCTCGTTGAAGTCCGACGGCTCGATCTGGAGCGGCACTCTGCCGGTCACCCGCAACCCGTATCCCTCCAGGCCGACGATCTTGCGGGGATTGTTGGTCAGCAGGCGGATGGAGCTGAGACCCAGGTCGAGCAGGATCTGCGCGCCGATGCCGTAGTCGCGCAGGTCGGGCTCGAACCCGAGGGCGTGATTGGCCTCGACGGTGTCCTGTCCGTCGTCCTGAAGCTGATAGGCCTTCAGCTTGTTGTGCAGGCCGATCCCCCTGCCCTCCTGCTTCAGATAGACGATGGCGCCGTGGCCTTCCTCCTGCACCTGGCGCATCGCGGCGCGCAGCTGCTGGCCGCAGTCGCAGCGTACCGAGCCGAAGACATCTCCGGTCAGGCATTCGGAGTGCATGCGCACCAGCACGTCCGCCCGCCCGTCGATCTCTCCCTTCACCAGCGCCACATGCTCGCGCTCGTCCAGCGGGCTGCGGTAGCCGATGACGTCGAATTGGCCGACGGCGGTGGGAAGACGGGCGGTGGCGACCCGTTCCACCAGCCGCTCCTTGGCCAGCCGGTAGGCCACCAGCTCCGCCACCGTGATGAAGAGCAGTTCGTGCTTCCGGGCGAACCGCTCCAGCTGGGGCCGGCGCGCCATGGAGCCGTCCTGGCTGAGGATCTCGCAGATGACGCCGGCGGGCTCGAACCCGGCGAGCCGGGCCAGGTCCACGGAGGCCTCGGTCTGCCCCACCCGGCGCAGTACCCCGCCGGGGACGGCGCGCAACGGAAAGATGTGGCCGGGGCGGCGCAGGTCGCCCGGGCGGCTCGCCGGGTCGATCAGCACTTCGATGGTCCTGGCGCGGTCGAAGGCGCTGATGCCGGTGGTGACCCCGTACTTGCGGTGCGCGTCCACCGAGACCGTGAAGGCGGTGCCCTGCGGATCGGTGTTGTCCTCGGTCATGGGCGGCAGACCGAGTTCGCCGGCGCGCTCGCGCGTCAGGGCCACGCAGATCAGGCCGCGGGCGTGCTTGGTCATGAAGTTGACGACTTCGGGCGTGGCGGCGGCGGCCGCGCACACCAGGTCGCCCTCGTTCTCCCGGTCCTCGTCGTCGGCGACGATGACCATCCTGCCTTCGCGAATGTCGTGGATGGCAGCTTCCACGCGGGAGTGCGGCACGGGGCTCAGCCTTGCGGAGAATCCGGGGTGTGGACTGACAGGAGCTTACCCACGTACTTCCCGATCAGGTCCCCCTCGACGTTGACCGCCGCCTCCGGGGCGAGGGCGGCCAGGTTGGTGTGCTCCCAGGTGAAGGGCACGATCGCCGTGCGCACCAGGTCGCGACCAGGCAGCTCGCTGACGGTGAGGCTCACGCCGTTGAGGGTTATGGAGCCGTGCAGGATGGTGGCGCGGGCCACTTCGGCGGGGATGCGGAAGGTGAGGAGGCGGGCGCCGTCCCCGGGGCCCGGCTCGGTGCGGGAGACCAGCGACCCGACCCCGTCGACGTGGCCCTGCACCAGGTGGCCGCCGAGGCGGTCGCCCAGCCGGAGCGCCCGCTCCAGGTTGACGGGCGTCCCGGCCTGGTAGGCGCCGGCGATGGTTCGGCTCAGAGTGGCGGGCACCACGTCGACGGCGAAGGCGTCGGCGTCCAGGGCGGCCACGGTGAGGCAGGCCCCGTCGACCGCCACCGAGGCGCCGGCGGTGAGGTCGGGCGCGATGCCCGGGGCGCGAATGGTCATCCGCCGGCCCTCCCGGCGGGTCGCTACCGCCACGACCGTCCCGACTTCCTCCACCAGCCCGGTGAACATCAGCCGTCCCGGTCCAGAACCCACAGGAGGTCGCGCCCGAACGCGGCCGGCGGCGCGGCGGGTCGCCACCCTTCCCAGGCCCGGTCGTCCAGCCCCGGGAAGGCCGGGACCGAGGCGGATCCCAGGGTGCGCGGGGCCAGAAAGAGGTAGAGGCGGTGCGCGCGCCTTTCGCGAAGCAGCGACGAGGCGAGCACCCCTCCCCCCTCGCACAGGACGGAACCGAGTCCCTCCCGGTAACAGATGTTCAGCACCGCGTCCAGGTCGAGGCCGCTCCGCGGGCGGGCGGCGGCATCGCGTGCCCGCCTGCGCGAGCGGACGTCGGGGCTGGACGCCCCACGGGCCGCCGAGTAAGGCACCGCGTGTACGGTGGCGCCCCGCTTCCGCAGCACCCGCACCCGGTCCCCGGGCGCGTCCGCACCCGTGAAAACGCGCACCCGCCCCCCTCCGCCGTCCCGCAGGAGCCGGGCTTCCGGGGACATGCAAGCGCGGGAGTCCAGCACGATGCGGTCGGGCGCGCGGCGCGGTTCGGGCCGCCCGCGGGCCGTGAGGCGGGGGTCGTCGATCTTCATGGTGTTCGCTCCCACCATGATCGCGTCGAAGCCGGCGCGCAGATAGTGCACGTGCCCGCGCGCCGGCGACCCCGTCAGGCCGGTCTGCTCACCTGCCCGCGAAATGTATCCGTCCAGGCTGAGCGCGAGCTTGAGGGCCACCCAGGGCGTCGCCGTGCGGGCGACGTGGAAGAAAGCCGGATTGTCCGACGCGGCCCGGGCGCTGGAGAAGGCGGGCCCGTCAACGCGCATCCCGGAGGCGCGCAGCACGGCAGCCCCGCCGGCGCCCGCCCCCGGGTCCGCCGCGCCGTAGACCACGCGCGCCACCCCGGCGTCGAGGAGGGTGCGCGTGCATGGGGGAGTGCGGCCGGTGTGCGCGCACGGCTCGAGGCTGGTGTAGGCGGTGGCGCCCCGGGCCCTCCCCCCCGCCTCGGCGAGCGCGTGCACCTCCGCGTGGGGTCCTCCGAGTTCCCGGTGCCATCCCTCCCCCACCGCCTCGCCGCCCCGGACCACGACGCACCCCACCATCGGGTTGGGCGATACCCGCCCCCATCCACGGCGCCCGAGTTCGACCGCTCGCTCCAGGAAGCCCAGATCCTCCTCCGAAACCCGCTCCGGCACCGGCTCGACCACGCGCGTCCCCCTCTCGGTCATGCGGCCATCTCCGTTATCGCGTGATCCTCAGGCTCAGGGAGCCGAACATGCTGCCGGCGCCCGGGTCGAAGGGTTGCACCGAGGGGTCCGGCAAGCCGTCGAACCCCGCGGCCCAACCGATCTCGCCCGCCAGCAGAAACACCTGCCAGGTGCGGGAGATGCCGACGAAGAGGAGCAGACGGTCAAGTGCCGGCCCGTCGAGCGTCACGCTGTGCGGCTGACGGCCCGATTCAGAGCCCTCGATGGTGACGGCGCCCGAGTAGCGGTCCCATCCGGCGCCGCCAACGATGCCCGCGGCCGACAATTCCTTGCCGATCAGGGCGCGGACGGAGGTTGCGCCCGGTTCGAGTCGTACGGCGATGGGGGAGTCCCCGGCTCCCAGCAGGACATCTCCGAAGAAACGCCTCACGACGGAGACCGAGACACCCGGAACGTCGAAAGACTCGCGCAGCAGCCCCAGCCGGGCGCCGATTCCGGACGAGTATGCGTTGCCCCCGAAGCCGTCCGCCCGCGCAAGCCCGAGTACGCCGACGGACGCGACCAGGTCCAGCGACAAGAAGCCCCCGTATTGCGGCGCCCAGCGGAAACCGTCGAATAGCCCGACCGCTCCCTCGATCGATGCATGGGAGACGGTGGAGCGGAGCTGGGGAAGGTGAATGGCGAGGGCTTCGGCGAGGTCGGGAAGCGGGATGCGGGTACCGGTGAAGCGGGCGCTCAGCGCCATGCGCGGACCCAGCCCGCGCCGCAATCCGAGGGTACTCGACGTCCCCGGGATGTCACTGCCTGCCGATGCGGCAAGGCCGACGCCCGATGCGGCCGCCTGGTATGCCGTGGCCCCGGCGGCGCACCATACGGCCCCGCCGGACGCGTCGCTGCAGCGGGCGGTGAGTTCCGCAACCGCCTGCGCGTCTCCTGCGGACGGGAAACCCGCGAGCACGAGCACCAGCCCGGCGGCGGCCCTCACCCCATCTCCACACCCGACCCGGCGACCACCTCACCCGCGACCCACGCCTCCTCCCCCCGGGCCCGCAGGCGGGAGACCAGGCCGTCGGCCTCCGCGGGTGCAACCACCACCAGCATGCCCACGCCCATGTTGAAGACCCGGTACATCTCGGGGCGCGACACGCCGCCCGCCCGCGCCAGCACGCCGAAGACGCCGGGCGGATTCCAGCTGCCGGTATCGACGCGCGCGCCCAGTCCCGGCCCCAGCGAACGCGGCAGGTTTCCGGGGATGCCCCCGCCCGTGACGTGCGCCAGGGCGCGAACGGTGCCGCGTTCGAGCTCCGGGGAAAGCGAGCCCAGGTAGCTCCGGTGCACGGCCAGCAGCGTGTCCGCGACGGTCTCCTCGGAGTCGGGGAACGGGCTCTCTGCGTCCAGCCCCAGCACGTCGAAGACGACGCGGCGCGCCAGCGTGTAGCCGTTCGTGTGAAGTCCCGAGGAAGCCAGCGCCACCAGCGCATCGCCGGCACGCGTGCGCGACCCGTCGAGCAGTGCGCCCCGCTCCGCGATCCCGACGATGAATCCCGCCAGGTCGTACTCGCCGGGGGCGTAGAAGTCGGGCATCTGCGCCGTCTCGCCCCCCAGCAGCGCGCAGCCGTTGTCGCGGCACGCGCGGGCGACCCCCGTGACCACCCGCGCCACCACCCCCGCGTCCATGTCGCCGGTGGCGAGGTAGTCCATGAAGAAGAGCGGCCGGGCGCCCTGCACCAGGATGTCGTTCACGCAGTGGTTGACCAGATCCGCCCCCACCGTGTCGTGGCGGCCGGAGAGGAAGGCCACCTTGAGCTTGGTGCCCACCCCGTCCGCGCTCGAGACCAGCACCGGCGCCTCCAGCCCCCCCGGCACCGCGTACATGCCCCCGAACGAGCCCATGCCCGAGAGGGTGTGGCGGTCGTGGGTGCTCGCCACCAGCGACTTGATGGCCCTCTTCGCCCGGTCCGCGGCGTCCAGGTCGACGCCCGCCGCGCGGTAGTTCAGTCTCGGGGAATCGTCAGACAAGGCTCGCTCCAGTCGGTGACGGTTCGAGGGCGGCCCGTCCGCCGAGGACGCCGGTGCGCTCCGCGACTTCGCGGGCCTCCAGGTTCCGGAGGCGATCGAGCGAGAAGGACTCCACGGCGAAGGACCCCATCGCCGAGCCGTGCACGAGCGCCTCCCGCAACGCATCTCCGGTACGGCGTCCAGGCCCCGCAAGGTGTCCCGCAAACCCTCCGGCGAAGGCGTCTCCCGCTCCCGTGGGGTCCACCACCTGCGGCACGGGATACGCGGGACATCGGAAAGCGGCATCGCCGTCGAAGAGCAGCGCGCCCCTCGCACCCTCCTTGACGATTACGCGCCCAGGCCCGCGTTCGCGAACCCAGCGCGCCGCCTCAAGGGGATCGCCAATGCCGGAGAGCTGATGGATCTCGGCGTCGTTCACCATCAGGACATCGATGCGCTTCAGGAGCGACATGAGCGCGTCCCGCTCCCGCTCGATCCAGTAGTTCATGGTGTCGCAGACCACCAGTTCGGGGCTCTCCACCTGGTCCAGCACCTCGCCCTGGAGAATCGGGTGGATGTTGCCCAGCGAGACGATGCGCGCCTTGCGGAAGGACGCGGGAATGGCAGGGCTGAAGTCGGCGAAGACGCCCAGCGTCGTGAAGAGGGTCTCCCGCGCGCTGAAGTCGGCGTTGTACGCCCCACCCCAGCGAAAACTCTCCCCCGCAGCGACCTGCAGCCCCGAGAAATCGACGCCGCGCTCGCGCAGAAAGTCCAGTTGCGCCAGCGGGAAGTCGTCGCCGACCACCGCCACCACCTGGACCGGCTGGTAGAGGCTGGCCGCCGCCGCGAAAAACGAGGCCGACCCCCCCAGCACCTCCTCGGCCCTTCCGTACGGCGTCTCGACCGTGTCGAGCGCCAGACTCCCCACGACCAGGGCGGACATGCCGGTCGCCTCAGTCCTCGCGGCGGGCCATGCGGGTCGGCGCCTCGACGCCCAGCAGGGCGAGCGCGTTGCGCAGCACCACGCGCACGGCTCCGGTGAGGGCAAGGCGCGCGGCCCTGAGCGCCGGGTCGCCCGCCAGCACGGCGAGGCCGGGGTTGCGGGTGGGATTGCCGGCGTGATACCACGAGTTGACCATGCCCGCGGTGTGCTCCAGGTACTCGCACACCAGGTGGGGCGCGCGGGAACGGGCCGCCCGGCGCACCAGTTCCGGGAACTCGCCCAGCCGCGCCATCAACGCCCGCTCGCGCGGGTGCTCCAGCAGGGACAGATCGAGGCCTTCCGGGACGAGCTGGCCCGTCGACATGGCGTCGGGATCCATCCCCGCCTTGCGGAAGATGCTGCACATGCGGGCGTGCGCGTACTTGCTCTTGTAGACCGGGTTGCGGTCGGAATGGTCGAGGGCGGCATCCAGATCGAAGACCAGGTGCGCCTCCGGCTTGCGCATCACGAAGAAGTAGCGGACCACGTCCGCGCCCACGGCATCGACCAGTTCGCGCAGCGTGGTGTAGCCCCCGGACCGCTTCGAGAGCCTTACCTCGACCCCGCTGCGCTCCACGGTGACCATCTGGTGCAGCAGATACTCGGGATACCCTCGCGGGCGGCCGAGCGCCTCGAGCCCCGCGCGCACCCGGTCGACGGTGCCGTGATGGTCCGAGCCCTGCACGTTGACGACCTCGTGGAAGCCGCGCCGCCACTTGCTCATGTGGTAGGCGACGTCCGGCAGGAAGTAGGTGGGGCTGCCGTCGCTCTTGACCATCACCCGGTCCTTCTGGTCGCCGAAGGCGGTGGTGGCGAGCCAGGTGGCGCCGTCGCGCTCGTAGACGTGCCCGGTCTCGCGCAGCGCCGCGATGGTCGCGTCGACTGCGCCGTCCGTGTAGAGCGAGGATTCGAGGAAGTAGCAGTCGAAGTGCACGCCGAAGTCAGCGAGGTCGCGGTCCTGCTCCTCGCGCAGCACGCGCACCGCGAAGCGCTCGCAGGCGGCGAGCCGTTCTTCGGCCGCGGAATCCACGAGGCGGTCCCCCTCCGCTTGCGCGAGCCGCTCCGCGATCTCCGCGACGTATTCCCCGTGATATCCGTCTTCGGGGAAACCGGCGTCCACGCCGAAGTGCCGCAGATAGCGGCAGGCGACGCTCTCCCCCAGCCGCTCGATCTGGCGGCCCGCGTCGTTGTAGTAGTACTCCCGGTACGCGGCCCATCCGGTCCACTCCAGCAGGTTGGCCAGCGTGTCGCCGAGCGCGGCCTGGCGCCCGTGGCCCAGGTGCAGGGGACCGGTGGGATTGGCGGAGACGAACTCCACCATGATGGCTCTTCCCTGCCCGTCCGCGGAGCGCCCATAGCGCTCGTCCCGGCGGAGAATCTCCCCGATCACCGCGGATACCCGCGAGGCCGAGAAGCGGAAGTTCAGGAACCCCGGGCCAGCGACCTCCACCGATGCGATCCCGGTACCGTCCAGCTCCAGCCGTTCCGCGATCTCGTCCGCGATGCCGCGCGGAGGCCGTCTCAGCCGGGAGGCGAGCGTGAGCGCCACCGAGGAAGCGATGTCGCCGTGGTCCGGGTCGCGCGGCCGCTCCAGCCGGACTTCGTGCCCGGCGACACCCATTTCCGCCAGTGCCTGTTCGAGGATGCCGCGCAGCGCGTGCCGGCTCATTGCTTCGAGCCGCTCTTTGCCCGGCTGCCCGTGCCGCTCACGGACGAGGATCCACCCGAATCGGCTCCCGGGGCCTCCGCGCCCGGATCGGAGGACGATGCCGCCGAGGTCTTCGCTTCGCTCTTCTTCGGGGACTCGGCCGAGTCCCCGTTCGAGGACTTGGCGGCGGACGCCGTGGCCGGCTCCTTCCCCGCATCGGCCGCGGCCCGGTCCCGGTACTCCTGGCTGCGGTGATCCGTAATGTAGAAGCCCTCGCCCTTGAAGATGAAACCCGTCCCGCCGGTGATCCTGCGCCGCGCGGCGGCCCCGCAGTCGGGACAGCTGGAGAGCGGTTCGTCGGACATTCGCTGGAAGACCTCGAAGGCCTGCCCGCAGCCGCTGCACTCGTAGTCGTAGGTAGGCATGGGTGGTGGATTCGGGGTTGGTTCGACCCGCCAAACTAATCGTCTTTGCAGATGACCGGAAACCGGGGAACGGCGTGTGGCCGACGGCTACTGGCCCGCGTACCGCCCCCACTCCCGCATCAGGACCCCGCTGATCTCGCCCAGGGTCGCGCGGGCGCGCACGGCCGCCACCATGGGAGGCACCAGGTTTGTGTCCGTGCGCGCCGCCTCCCGCACCCGTTCGAGGGCGCGCGCGGCCCCGGTGCCGTCCCTGCCGGCGCGCAGCCGCGCCAGCCTGGCGCGCTGCTCGGCCTCGAGCGCCCCGTAGTCGGGGGCGCGGGCGGGCGGATCCGCGCCCTCCTCGACGTAGCGGTTCACCCCGACCACGACCCTCTCGCCCGACTCGACCGCGAGCTGCGTGCGGTACGCCGACCGGTGAATGTGGTCGCGCATGTAGTCGAGGGATTGCGCGGCTCCACCGGATTCGGCGATGCGATCCAGGTGAACGCGCGCTCTTGATTCGATCTCATCCGTAAGCGCTTCAACGAAATAGCTTCCCCCCAGAGGATCGACCGTGCGGGCCACCCCGCTCTCGCGCAACAGAATCTGCTGCGTGCGCAGGGCGATGCGGACGGATTCCTCGGTAGGGAGCGCGAGCGCTTCGTCGTATCCGTTGGTGTGCAGCGACTGCGTCCCCCCCAGCACCGCCGCGAGCGCCTGCAGGGCGGTGCGGGTCACGTTGTTGAGGGGCTGCTGGGCGGTGAGCGTCGAGCCGCCGGTCTGGGTGTGGAAGCGCAGCCGCGCGCTTCGGTCGGACGCCCCGAACTGTTCGCGCATCAGCCGCGCCCACAGCCGGCGGGCGGCGCGGAACTTGGCCACCTCCTCCAGCACGTCGCTGTGCGCGGCGAAGAAGAAGGACAGGTGCGGCGCGAAGTCCTCGAGCGCCACTCCGGATCCGAGCGCGCGGCGCACGTACTCGAGCCCGTTGGCGAAGGTGAAGGCGATCTCCTGGGGCGCGGTCGAGCCGGCCTCGCGAATGTGGTAGCCGGAGATCGACACGGGATTCCACCGCGGCAGTTCGCGCGAACAGAACGCGATCACGTCCGACACCAGACGGAGCGAGGGCTCCGACGGGTAGATGTAGGTCCCCCGGGCGATGTACTCCTTGAGGATGTCGTTCTGCACCGTCCCGGCCAGCTGCGCGCGCGGCACGCCCCGTTCGTCGGCCACGGCGACGTAGAGCGCGAGCAGGATGGCGGCGGTCGAATTGATGGTCATGGAGGTGGAGACGTCCTCGAGGGGGATCCCCTCGAAGAGCAGGCGCATGTCCTCGATGGAGTCGATCGCCACCCCGACCCGGCCGACCTCGCCGGCGGCCATGGGATCGTCCGAGTCGTAGCCCATCTGCGTGGGCAGGTCGAAGGCGACCGAGAGCCCGGTGGTGCCGCTTTCCAGCAGGTAGCGGTAGCGCCGGTTGGTCCGGGCCGCGGTGCCGAAGCCGGCGTACTGGCGCATGGTCCACGGCCGGCCCCGGTACATGGTACGGTGGATGCCGCGCGTGAAGGGAAACTCCCCCGGTTCGCCCGGATCGCGCGGGGTCGGATCCGACGCATCGGGGCCGTACAGCCGTTCGACCGGGATCCCGCTGTCGGTGGCCGGACGCGGATCGTCGCTCATCGCTCCGGCCGGCTGGCGGAATCGTCCGGGGAGTGATCCCGGCCTTCGCGGACGCCATCGTTGCCTGCGTCCTGCTCGAACTCGACCAGAAGGTCGCCGCGCCTGACGGACGCCCCGGCCGCGACATGCACGCGGCGCACCCGTCCCGCGGCGCGTGCGCGCAACTCGTTCTCCATCTTCATCGCTTCCACGATCAGCAATCCCTGGCCCGCGGCGACCTCCTGGCCTTTCTCGACGTCGACCCGCAGCACGAGCCCCGGCATGGGCGCGCGCAACGGCTCGAGCCCGGCGGCCGCGGCGGCCCGATCCCCCTGCGCCTGGCGCACCCGCCAGCTTCGCTCATCCGCGACCTCGACCTGGTAGGAGCGGCCCCGGTGATGGATCTCCCAGGCGGCCTCGCCGACCCGGACGCCGTACAGGCGGTGGGGGCGGTCCCCTACCGACAGGATGAGCGACCGGCCGCAGCCGCCCTCGAGCACCCGAGCCTCGTCGCCGGTACCCACCAGCCGCGCGGTGCGGCCGTCCACCTTCACCTGCACGACGCGTTCCTCGACGGCTACATGGTAGCGTACGCCCTTCCCCCGGTTTCGGTGCCCGGGCCCGCTCACGGCAGCACCGCCCACTTCGCGCCCGCCCTGCGCCAGGCCGAGAAAACCGGAGGGACGGCCGCGCGCCGCCCCCGCGCCGGTTGCCGGCCGCGCTCTCCGTCCGCCAGCAGCGCCGCGGCCGCCGCCACAACCGCCAGCGTGTCCGCATCGACGTCGCCGGCGGTCAGCTCGGGATGATCCTCGATGAAGCGGATGCTCAGGTCGCCCCGCCGGAAGGCGGCGTGGCGCATCACCCGCTGGTGGAAGGGGACGCTGGTGGGCACCCCCACGATGGTCAGCTCGTCGAGCGCGCGCGCCATGCGCCGGACCGCCGAGGCGCGGTCGAGCCCCCAGGTGACCAGCTTGCCCAGAAGGGGATCGTAGTGGCGACCGATGTCGAACCCGGCACGAATGCCGCCGTCCCAGCGCACCCCCGCGCCCACCGGCACCTCGAGCACCTCCACCCGCCCGGTGGCGGGCAGGAAGCCCTGGAAGGGATCCTCGCTGGTGATCCGGCACTCGACGGCGTGGCCGCTCAGGCGCACATCCTCCTGGGTGAAGGAGAGCGGTTCGCCCGCCGCCACCCGCAACTGCCACTCGACCAGGTCGATCCCCGTGACCAGCTCCGTGACAGGGTGCTCGACCTGCAGCCGGGTGTTCATCTCCAGGAAATGGAAGTCGCCGTCGAGGTACAGGAACTCCACCGTGCCCGCACCGACGTAGCCGACCGCGCGCGCGGCCCTCGCCGCGGCCTCGCCCATGCGCGTCCTCAGCTCCGGCGTGGCCACCGGAGAGGGCGACTCCTCCACCAGCTTCTGGTGCCGCCGCTGGATCGAGCATTCGCGCTCGCCCAGATGGACCAGGTTCCCGTGCCCGTCGCCCAGCACCTGCACCTCGATGTGCCGGGGCGCATCCAGATAACGCTCCAGATAGACCGCCGGATCGCCGAAGGCTGCCTCCGCCTCGCGGCCGGCCGCCGCCAGCGCCCGCTCCAGTCCCTCCGGCCCCTCCACCACGCGCATCCCCTTGCCGCCGCCCCCGGCCGCCGCCTTGAGCAGCACCGGAAAGCCGATCTCGCGAGCCTGCCGGCGCGCCTCGTCCGGGTTGCGAACCGGCCCCGGGGAACCCGGAATCACCGGTGTGCCCGCCTCCTGCATCAGCCTGCGGGCACGCACCTTGTCGCCCATCGCGGCGATGGTGTCGGGCTTCGGGCCGATGAACACCAGCCCGGCGTCCCGCACCGCGCGCGCGAACACGGCCCGCTCCGACAGAAAGCCGTATCCGGGGTGCACCGCGCGTGCCCCCGAGCGCGCCGCGACCTCGAGCAGCCGGTCGGTGCGCAGGTAGCTCTCGCCGGAAGGCGCGGGCCCGATCCCGTAGGCTTCGTCCGCCGCGAGCACATGGGGCGCGCCGCGGTCCGCCTCCGAGTACACGGCGATGCTCCTCACGCCCAGCTCCCGGCATGCGCGCACGATGCGCAGCGCGATCTCGCCCCGGTTGGCGATCAGAACCGATTCGAGCACCGGCGGCTCCTCAGAGCGGAATGTTGCCGTGTTTCCTGGACGGGTTGGCGTCGCGCTTGTTCTCGAGCATGTCGAGGGCGCCGGCCAGCCGGGCACGGGTCTCGCGCGGGTCGATGACGTCGTCGACATACCCGCGCGCCGCGGCGATGTAGGGATGAGCGAACCGCTCGCGGTATTCGTCCATTCGCTCCCTGAGCGCGGCTTCAGGGTCGTCGGCCCTCGCGATCTCCTTGCGGAAGAGGATCTCGACAGCGCCCTTGGGCCCCATTACCGCGATCTCCGCAGTGGGCCACGCCAGGCTCATGTCCCCGCGAATGTGCCGCGAGTTCATCACGTCGTAGGCGCCGCCGTACGCCTTGCGCGTGATGACGGTGACCCTGGGCACCGTGGCCTCGGCGAAGGCATACAGCAGCTTGGCGCCGTGGCGGATGATCCCGCCATGCTCCTGACCGACCCCGGGAAGGAACCCCGGCACGTCCTCGAAGACCACCAGCGGGATGTTGAAGGCGTCGCAGAAGCGCACGAAGCGTGCCCCCTTGTCCGACGAATCGATATCCAGGACGCCTGCGAGAACCGCAGGCTGGTTGGCCACCACCCCCACCGCGTGTCCCCCGAGGTGGGCGAAGCCGGTGATCAGGTTGGGGGCGAAGCGGGCGTGGACCTCGTAGAACGCGCCGTCGTCCACCACGCGCCCGATCACGCCCTTCATGTCGTAGGGCTTGTTGGGGTTGGAGGGGACGGCATCCACGAGTGCCTCATCCGCTCGATCCACCGGATCCCGTGTTTCCCGGCGCGGCGCGGGCTCGGTGTTGTTCTGCGGGATGTAGCGGAAGAGCTCGCGCACGGAAGCCAGAGTCCCGGGTTCGGAGTCCCCGACGAAGTGCGCCACGCCCGAGGTCGAGGCGTGGATGCCGGCGCCGCCCAGGCTCTCCATGTCCACGTCCTCGTGGGTCACCGTGCGCACCACCTCCGGCCCGGTCACGAACATGAAGCTGGTGCCGCGCACCATGTAGACGAAATCGGTGATGGCGGGAGAGTAGACGGCGCCGCCCGCGCAAGGCCCCATGATGACGCTGATCTGGGGAATCACGCCCGAGGCCAGGGTGTTGCGCAGGAAGATGTCCGCGTAGCCACCCAACGAGGCCACTCCCTCCTGGATCCGGGCCCCTCCGGAGTCGTTCAGCCCCACGACCGGCGCTCCGGTCTTCAGCGCCAGGTCCTGCACCTTCACGATCTTCTCGGCGTGAGCCTCGGAGAGTGAGCCCCCGAAGACGGTGAAGTCCTGGGAGAAGACGTAGACCAGGCGCCCGTCGATGCGCCCGTGGCCGGTGACCACCCCGTCCCCGAGGATCCTGCGCTCCTCCAGGCCGAAATCGGTCGAGCGATGGGTGACGAAGCGGTCGAGCTCAACGAAGCTCCCGGGATCCAGAAGCAGATCGAGGCGTTCGCGGGCCGAGAGCTTGCCCCGCGCGTGCTGTGCCGCCAGGCGTTCTTCTCCCCCGCCCCGCTCCGCTTCCCGGCGCAGGCGCCGAAGGCGGTCCAGCTCCTCGCGGGTGCTCACAGGAGACGAAACTCGGGGAGGACCGGCGTCACCCGGGTGAGGGCGGGCGCACACCAGGACATCAGTAGACCCGGACCAGCTCCCGATCCCGGATCACGACGACCTCGTAGACACGCGTGATGCGGCCGTTCTCCACGGCGAGGGTCCCCGTCGCCCCCTCGAAGCCGTCGATCTCCTCGAGCGCGGCGCGTACCTCGCCCGGCCTGCGAGCGCCCGTGCGGAACGCCTCGAGCAGCAGGCCCATGATGTCCCACCCGAGCGCGGGAACGTCGCTGCGCAGGGACTTCCGGTGCACGGCTTCGTATGCGCGCACGAATTCCTCGTACGCCCTCTCACGGCGACCCGGTGGGCGGGCGGTCACGGTCAGGACGCCCTCGGTGAAGTTGACGTCGACGTCACGGAGCACCTCGGGTGTCGACCACCCGGCGGTCCCCAACACCTCGACCCTCAACGAATCGTCCAGGCCGTAATGCTGCACCTGGCCCGCCACCTGCGGGATGTCCATCGCGGGCAGGGACGGAAGCGGAAGCAGCACGGCGTCCGGATCGATGCGGATCAGCTCCGCGACTTCCGCGCGAAAGTCGACCTGTCCCGGGGGATAGTAGAAGGCCCCTTCGAGAACCCCGCCTCCCACGCGGAACGCCTCGTTGAAGGCCGCCACCTCGAAGCGCGCGTACGCGGTGGAGGGTGCGATCGCCACGACGCGCCGGATGCCCTCCTCCCAGGCCGCCCGGCCCAGCGCCGTCGCGGGACCGGGATCCGGCCCGGCCAGCGAATAGACCCCGGCCTGGTCCTCGGGCAGCTCCCGGGCGGCCGGTGCGATCATCGGCACCGGTCGCCTGCGGCCTTCGGCCACCCGCGCCACAGCGGCTTCCTGCAGCGGCCCCACGATCGCCGACAGGCCCGCCGCTTCCAACTCGGCGAGTGCCCGGCGGGCTTCGTCGAGCCCTCTGCCGCTGTCAATGACCCGCACGATCGGCAGACCATCGCGGTCCGGAGCCGAGGCGATGGCGGCGCGCACCCCCTCCTCGATCAACTCGGAATACTGCCGCATGAACGGAGAGCCGGACATGGGGAGCATGACCCCAACCAGCGGAGCCGCGAGCTCCGGCTCCGGCTCGGGCACCTCCGTTTCGGGTGCGCTCGGAGGTGGCGATTCCGCTGCCGGCGGCGGGGTCTGGGGCGCCGGCGGCCCTGTCGCCACCGGCACGCAGCCGGCGATGGCCGTCAGGACGGCCTGGGCTCGGACACGGAGCGGGCTACGCATCACGGATAGGCGCTACCCCTCGTCGTCGGCCGGGGCGGCGTCCGTCTCCCCCACGGCGTCCGTCTCCTCCACGGCGTCCTTGTCGTCGACATCGCCGGCCACCGCCTCCGTGTCGGCCGCGGCCGCCTCATCATCGCCGGGCGCAGGCTCGGCGTCGGGCTCCTCCACGATGCGGCGGCGGGGCTGGGCGGTCACCTCCACCACGATTCTGCGGTTGCCTGCATCCGACTCGAGCACCCTGAGGTCGACCTCGTCTCCCGGCCCGTAGTAATCCTCGAGCGACTGGTTGTCCCGCACTCGACTGTGCGAAATGGGGACGAACGCCTCCACGTTGTCGCCCAGATCGACCACGACCCCCTTCTCCTGAACCCGCACAACGCTGCCCTCGCACTCCACGCCCGGTGCAAAACGCTCCGAAAGCCAGGGCCAGGGATCGTCGAGGACCTGCTTGATTCCGAGGGAGATGCGCTTGTTCTCGCCGTCCACATCGAGAACCATCACTTCCATTTCCTGGCCCTTGCTGACGATCTCCGAAGGATGCTCCACGCGCTTGGTCCAGCTCATGTCGGACACGTGCACCAGCCCGTCGATCCCCGGCTCGATCTCTACGAAAGCGCCGAAGGAAGTCAGGTTGCGCACCTTCCCCTGCAGCCGCGTCCCCGTCGGATACTTGAGCGGGAGGGCCAGCCAGGGATCCTCCTCGATCTGCTTCATGCCCAGCGAGATCTTCTCGGCCCCCGGATCCACCTTCAGCACCACGGCCTCGATCTCGTCCGCGATGGACACCAGCTTCGAGGGATGGCGGACGTTGCGCGTCCACGACATCTCCGAGATGTGGACCAGCCCCTCGACACCCTTCTCCAGCTCGACGAAGGCCCCGTAGTTGGTGATCGAGACCACCTTCCCGTGCACCCGCACGCCGACCGGGTACTTGAGGTCGATGTCGGTCCACGGATAGGGAAGCAGCTGCTTGAGCCCGAGCGAGATCCTCTCCCGCTTCCAGTCGATGTCGAGCACCTTGACGTCCAGCTCCTGGCCGATGTTCACCATGTCGGAGGGGTGTCCCACCCGCCCCCACGACATGTCCGTGATGTGCAGCAGCCCGTCCAGTCCGCCCAGGTCGATGAAGGCGCCGAAATCGGTGATGTTCTTGATGATGCCCGCCCGCACCTGGCCCACCAGCAGTTCCTTGACCAGGGTCTCGCGCTTCTTGCCGCGCTCGGCCTCCAGGATCACGCGCCGCGACACCACGATGTTGCGACGCCTCTTGTTCAGCTTGATGATCTTGAAGTCGTAGACGTCGCCGACCAGGTCCTCGATGTTGGGCACCCGGCGCAGGGCGATCTGCGAGCCCGGGAGGAAGGCGTCCACGCCCATGAGATCCACGGTCATGCCGCCCTTGATCTTGCGCACCAGCGTGCCCTCGATCGGCGACCCGCTCTCGTACGCTTCGCGGATCTTTTCCCAGACCCGAAGGAAGTCGGCCTTCTTCTTCGACAGGACCACCACCCCGTCGTCGTCCTCGAGGCTCTCGAGCAGGACCTCCACCTCGTAGCCGGGCGCGAGGGCCTCGGTGTCCCGGAATTCCTCGCGCGCGACCGCTCCCTCGCTCTTGAAGCCGAATTCGAGGATGACGGTGGTGTCTGTTACCCGCACCACCTTGGCCTGAACGATCTCGCCCTCGCGCACCTCCTGAATTCCGGACTGGAAGTCCTGGAGCATGGTGCCGAAGTCGTCGCGCGACATGGACGGATCGTCGTCGTCCCTGGGGTCGTCCGACGATGCAAAGCCGCTGTCGCCTCGTGGATCGGCGAAGAGTTCGTCCGGAGCGTCGAACGCCGCGAAGTCTCCGAAGGCCTGGCTGGGGGACGGATCAACTCGGGCGGAATCGTCGCCATTCCCACCTTCCGAAGAATCCGTTTCCTGAGCACCGCCGGACGGGAGGGCGGAGGAGGACACGGGTTCCGGCGAAGGGGGGTGAGTGCCTTCTGTCTGGTCGGTCATTGGTTAGTTGTCCCTGGCGCGCCCGTGGGGGAAGCGCCGTTTCTGGCCGGCCCCGCGTGGCGCGGTCCGGGTTCAGGGTTCACGAAATGTCGGACGAGGAAGGGAGAGTCCGGCCTGGGCGGGCTTCCGGTGCGCCGGAGGCCGGGATCGGGGACTGCCTTCCTCCAGCAGATACGGGCAAACGACTATTTTTCAGCAGAAAAAGGTATGAGTCCCCCGTCAATGCGTCAATCATGGCCCGGAATTGGGAACCTCCGAGTCCCGGCCGCCGACACGGGCGCGCACCTCCCGGAGGATGGCGTCCACCTGCTCCTCGAAGGAGAGATGGGTACCGTCGAGTTCGAGCGCGTCGGCCCCCTTTTTCAGAGGGGCGATCCCGCGGGTGGCGTCGATGCGGTCGCGCTCGCGCAGGCGTGCGGCCTCCGCCGTCACTTCGCTTTCCGAGTCGGGCGCGCGCCCCGTCTGCAGCAGGCGGCGGCGGGCACGTTCCTCGACACCGGCCACCAGGAAGATCTTCACCTCCGCCTCCGGGAACACGACCGTGCCCAGGTCGCGCCCGTCGCCCACCAGCGATCCCTCCCTGCCCGCCTGCCGCTGCCGGTCGAGAAGCCACCCGCGCACCGCGGGCAGGCGCGCAACCGCGGAGACGTGCGCGTCGACCTCGGGGCTCCTGAGCTCCGTGGTCAGGGTGCGCGCGCCCAGCATGATCCGGAAGGCGGATCCCGCGGCGGTCATGCGCACCGGGTGGGCGTTCAGGTCGGACTCCGTCAGCGCGGGCCAGGAATCCGGCGGCCGGCCCGACTCGAGCAGGGCGTAGGTGAGAGCCCGGTAGAGCGCGCCCGAGTCCAGGTGGCGGAAGCCCAGCCGGCGCGCCACCTCCCGGGCCGTGGTGGACTTGCCGGAACCGGCCGGGCCGTCGATGACGATCACCGGCCCGCGCCCGCGGACAGGTCGCGCGTGCGCGGCGACTTCCGGGCCGGCGCCCCGGGCCGAGGGCCGCGCGGCCGGCGTGGAGACGCGCTCGAGCATCTCCCAGAACCCCGGATAGCTCACGTCCACGGCCGCCGGGGCATCGACGGTGATGTCGTTGCCGGGGAGCGCGCCGAGCACGCCGAAGGCCATCGCGATGCGGTGGTCGCCGTACGCCTCGACGGGACCGGAGAGAGGGCGGTCGGTTCCCTCGATCACCAGGCCGTCGGGCAGTTCCTCCACCTCCACGCCCAGCGGGGACAGGTTGGCGGCGAGGGCGCCCAGCCGGTCGGATTCCTTGACCCGCAGCTCCTCCGCGCCGGTGATGCGGGTGGTTCCGCGGACGCGGGCGGCGAGCACCGCCAGGACGGGAACTTCGTCGATCAGCCCCGGAATCTCCCCGGGCCGAACTTCGGTGCCGGTCAGATCGGAGGGATGGATGATCAGGTCGCCGGCCGGCTCTCCCCGCTCCGGGGCGGACCGCATGTCGACTTCGATGCGCGCGTTCATCCTCTCCAGTACGGGGAGCAGTCCGGTCCGTGTCGGATTGAGACCGACGCCCCTCAGCACAATCCCCTCACCCGCCCCGCCCAGCAGGGCGAGCGCGAGCGGAAAGGCGGCGGACGAGAAATCGCCCGGCACGACCACGTCCACGGGATCCAGGGCGGAGGGCGATGCGGTCAATTGCACCCGGTTGCCGCGACCCTCCGGGGAGCTGGTCAACGCACACCCCGCGGCGGCCAGCATGCGTTCGGTGTGGTCGCGCGAGAAGCCCGGCTCGACGAGCCGCACCGGCACGCCCCCGGTCACCCCCGCGAGCAGCAGCGCGCTCTTGAGCTGGGCGCTGGCCACGGGGAGGCGATAGTCGAGGGCGCGCAGGGGTCCGCCGGTCACGCGCAGCGGGAGTCTGCCGGGAGCGGCAACCGGATCGAAGCGTGCGCCCATGCGCGACAGGGGATCCGTCACGCGTCGCATGGGCCGGCGCCGCAGGGAGTCGTCTCCGGTCAGGGTGGCTTCGAGCTTCTGCCCCGCCAGGACGCCCAGCATGAGGCGCGCGGTCGTGCCGCTGTTGGCACAGTCGAGGGTCCGGCGCGGGGTACGCATGCCGCGCACGCCCACCCCGGTGACGCGCAGTTCCCCATCCGCCACCAGAGGCGGCACGCGCACGCCCAGTTCGCGGAGGATGGAGGCCGTCGCCTGGGGATCCTCTCCGGTGAGGATGCCTCGGATGCGGCTCTCTCCGCCCGCCAGCGCGGCCAGCAGCAGCGCCCGGTGGGAGATGGACTTGTCGCCAGGGACCCTCAGCTCGGTCACCACGGCCCGATCCAGCTCACCGGGCCGGAGGCGCGGCGGGGGGCGGTGCCACTCGCCCGACGTCGTCGGGACCGTGGCTCGGGTTCAGGGGCGCGGGCGAGGGGCGAGTCGCCGGGGGCTGCGACCCGGTATCGCCGGCGCGCCAGACGCGGGTGGACCTCATCCAGTCCTCGATCGCCTCCAGGTCGCTGCGGTCGAGCGCGTCCGCGAGCTCCCGTGCGGCGCGCGCGAGCTCCCGCAGCGCGTCCCCGGCCCCGCTGCGCGCCAGGAGCGGAAGCCACATCTCCGGGGAGCTCCCCGCGAGGCGCACCATGTCGGCGCCGCCGGTGCCCAGGTCGGAGGGGACGTGGCCGGATCGTTCCAGCACGCGCGCGAGGGCGTTGGAGGCCAGCTGGGGGAGATGGCTGCACCACGACATGAGCCGGTCGTGTTCGGCGGCGCCGGTCCACCGCGTACGGGCACCGACGGCCCGCCAGAGTTCCTCCACGCCAGCGGCCCCCGCCCCCTGCCCCGTCAGCCAGACGGTCGCACCCGCGAACAGGCCGCCCGCGGAGCGGCCGAATCCCGACCCCTCCCCGCCGGCCATGGGGTGGGACCCGGTGTAGCGGCCGCTCTCGCCGAGGGCGGCCATCGCGTCCTCCACCGGAGCCTTCAGGCTGGCCACGTCGGTCACGGCCGCCCCCGCCGGCCAGCGGCCCCGGTGTTCCGCGAGCAGGCGCAGGGTCACGTCGAGGGGGGTGGCGTACACGACCAGGTCGGCGCCCGCGAGGACGGCTTCCGCGTCGGCGGACCCGGCCGCGATGACGCCCGCGCGCCCGGCCAGCTCCAGGTCGGACGCCGAGTCGGAGGATCCGACCACGCGCGGCGGCCGGTTGAGCGCCCCGAGCGCCCGGGCCAGCGACCCGCCGATCAGTCCGAGCCCCACGATGGCGACCGTGCGGAAGGCGGCGGGAACGGCACGGGCACCGGCCGCGGGGGTGGCGCCGGCCGCGGGTGCGTGCCGGCCGCTCGCGGATGGCGGGGGACGCCCGCCGCCGGACGGATCGCGGGGGACGCCGGTCGCGGGGTTCACGTTGTTTCCCCTCCCGCTCCGCCGGTCGTGGGGGCGGGGGGCTCGTCCCGGTACGGTACTTCCAGGGTAAGCCCGTCCGAGGCCACGACCGTCGCCGGGAACAACCGGCGCGCCTCGCGCGCGAGGCGCGCCGGTTGTTCCGAGTACCGTGCGGAGATGTGCGTGAGCGCGAGGCGGGCCACTCCGGCGTCGCGGGCGACGCGCGCGGCGCCCGCGGCGGTAGAGTGGAAGGTCGCGCGCGCGCGCTCGCTCGCATCGCCGGAGAAGGTGCTTTCGTGGATGAGCAGCTCCGCTCCGGCGGCGGCCTTCACCGTCGAGCGCACCGGGCGGGTATCGCCCGTATAGACCACCGTGCGACCCCGGCGGTTCGGCCCGACCACCTCCTCCGGACGGACCCGCCGCCCGTCGACCTCCACTACCTCGCCCCGGTGCAGCCGGCCGAAGGCGGGGCCTTCGGGAACGCCCAGCGCGCGGGCTCTCTCCACGTCGAACCGTCCTCGCCGATCGTCTTCGCGGAGCACGTAGCCGAGCGCCGGCATGCCGTGGTTAACCCGGTAGGCGCATACCTCATAGCCGTCCCGCGAGACGCTCTCCCCCGGCCTCAACTCCCGGACTTCGACCGGGAAGCTCAGGCGATCGAAACCGAGGTGGACGGCATCCTCGAGAACCCGCCTCCCCGAGACCGGACAGGTCAGCAGCAGCGGCTCGTTCCGCCCCTGAAGCGCCATCGTGCGCAGCATCCCGGTCACGCCCACGAAGTGATCCGCGTGCAAGTGCGTGATGAACACCGCCCACAGGGAGAAGCCGGTGCCGTAGCGCATCATCTGGCGCTGGGTGCCCTCGCCGCAGTCGAAGAGCATGAGGTCGCCCTCGCGCTGCACGGCGATCGCGCTCACGTTGCGGCGCACGGTCGGACACGCGGCCGAAGTGCCCAGAAAGGTGACTCGCATCATCTCTCGCGCCTGAGGCGGGCCCGGTCAGCTCCGCACGTCCAGCCGCACGAAGAGGTGCCGGCCGGGGGCGTCGATGCCCGAGCCGTGAACGCGATACAACTCGTCGAAGAGGTTCTCGATCCCGGCGGAGATGCGCAAACGATCGCCCCAGGAGGCGCCGCCCCGAAGAGAGTGGATATGGTACGCGGGCGTCCCCCCGTCCTGGATGCGGCTGTCGATCCGGTCCCGGAAGCCGAGCCGGTCCTGGCCGCCGGCCACATTGCCGAAATACTCGATCCAGCCCGACCGGCCGTCGCGGGACAACGGCCAGCGCACGCGATACGACAGCGTCGCCGGGGGCACGCGGCTGAGCGGCTCCTCGGCGAGCACGCCGTCGCGCGCGACCACCGCATCTCCCAGGGTCCACGAAGCCGACAGATCCAGTTGTCCGCGGCCGGGGAGCGGCCCGGACAGGCCTGCTTCGACACCGTCGACGGTGGCTGAACCGATGTTCTGGATGGTGAGCACGGGGAGTTCGTCGGGCCCGTAGATGCTCCGTCCCTGGAACGTCCCGAAGGTGCGCTCCAGCAAATCGTCGATTCCAATGCGAAAGACGGTCAACTCCGCCGTCGCGGAGCCCCGGGTCCAGCTGGCCCCCATCTCCAGGGTGTAGCTGCGCTCCGGACTCAGGTCCGGATTGGGCAGGGCGATGCCGCCGGGGACGTCGCCCACCAGGGTGAGGTCGTAGATGTTGGGCGCGCGAAAGGCCTGGGCCGCCCGTGCCCGCAGCGACACTCCCTGTGCGGCCCGGTAAACCACGCCCAACTCGCCGGTGACGTTCCCGACCCGGGAGTCCACGTCGCCGCCGTAGTCGTCGCCCACGCGGGTGGTGGTCCGGTAGGCGCTCGCGCGGCCGCCCAGCTGCACCCGCAGCCTCCTCCAGGGTTCGTCGGCGAAGACATACAGCGCGCCGCCGCCGAAGCGCGAGCCGTCGGGAAACCGCCCCGTGGGCACCGCCTCCTCCCCGCTCCACCTGAACGACGCGGTGCTCGCGCCGGTGGCCAGGTTCTCCTCCCGGCCGTGCGAGCGGGTGACGTTGTCCCACACTTCCAGCCCATACGTGACGCCGCCGCGGCCATCTCCGTGAATCGCCCGGCCCTGGACATCCAGCGCCACCGAGCGCACGTCGTCCGACACGTAGCGGACGCGGTCCGACGGCACCAGGATGTCGTCCCTGAGCGACTGCCCGCGGATCGAGCGGCCCTCGCGCTGAACCTGCAGGGAGACCTGCACGTCCAGGGTGGACATCCAGGGCCGGCCCGCGGCCAGGGTTCCCTTCAGGCGCGCGAGCGAGCGGTCCTGGGGCTCGAAGAGATAGAGCGCGTTCCGGCCCACCCCTCCTCCAGCCGTTCCCGGAGCCCGGAAGTCGACGTAGCGGTCGTAGCGCGGGACGTCGCTCTGCTCGGAATGCTGGCCGGCCATCTCGATGCGCAGCCGCCGGGTGGCCTGCAGGTCGAGGCGGAGGTCGCCGCTCCACTGGCCGTAGCCGGTCGGATCCTGGGGCGGGAGGCCCCCGCCCGGCTTCAGGTGCGACCAGGAGCCGATGCTGCCGCCTCCAAAGAGCTCCAGACCCGACAGGAAGTCCGGCACCGCGGCGGCCGTCGAGACCCGCGCGCGGCTCCCGTTGGTGGCCCCGTCGAAGGTGTAGGAACCCTCCGCCACCCAGCTCTCGCCCGGCTCGAGCAGGTCCCCCGCGCGCCGCGTGATCACATTGATCACCCCACCCATGGCATCGGACCCGTAGAGCGTCGAGGAAGCTCCCCGAACCACTTCCATGCGCTCCATGATCTCGGAGTCCACCGAGGACAGGTACTGGCTCGGACCCTGGCGGAAGGTGCCGTTGTTGAGGCGCACGCCGTCGACCATCAGAAGCACCTGGCTTCCGGTGAGCGCGCGCACGAATGCGGCGCCCTGCCCCGCGGTGGTCTGCTGCACCAGCACGCCGGGCTGGGCGACCAGGGCATCGAGGAGAAGGCGGTTGGGCTGGTCGCGGAGTTCGGCCCGTCCCACCAGGTTGACCGACACGGCGAGTTCGCTGGTGGTGGTCGCCAGACGGGTTGCGGTCACCACCAGGGGATCCAGCTGGAAGGCCGTCGAGTCCGGATCCGTCTCATCCGGCGGCGCCTGCGCCACGGCGGGAGGGGCGGCGGCGAGAAGGGCGGCCGCCCCAATCAGGACACAGACCGGACAAGGCAACTTCGGCATCGCAATCCTCTTCCTGTTCATGCCTGAGTTGCCTCGCACCGCACAATGCGGGTGAGGTGTCGTGGTATGGGCGCGTGGGACCGGCTAGGCTGTTCGCAAGCACGAAGACGACGCCGGAATAGCCCGTCGACGGACGAAATGTTCCCGGTTGGGAGGCCCCCGCGGGCGCGCGCCGAGGCACATGTCCCCTGCGCCCGACATGACCGCCCCCGCGGCCGCGCCGGGGAGCGTCCGACGCGGCTCGAGTGAGGCACACGCCCCTGCGCTCGACGTGACCGCGGGCTCGGCGCCGGCCCCGGCCCCGGGCAGGTGACTTTCGATCCTCCGCGTCGTATCGTGGCTGCAACGGAGCGAGCGCCCATCCTCTGCAGGAGAGACCCGATGATGCCCAACCGCCGCCAGTTTCTCGGTTCCATGGCCGTGCCCGCCGCGGCCGCCGCCGGACTCCCCCTTTTGCCCACCCGCCTCTCCGCGGCCGCCGCCGAGATCGCCGACGAGTTGGGCAACTGGTCCGGGACACCCGGGCAGATCGCGCGCGATGAGGACTTCTGGGTCGAGGTGGCCCGCGCGTTCACCGTCGACCGCAGCCTCATCAACCTGAACAATGGAGGGGTGAGCCCGTCGCCGCGCTGGGTGCAGGAGGCCATGAAACGGCACCTCGACTATTCCAACGAGGCCCCGACCTACACCATGTGGCAGATCCTCGAGCCGCAGCGGGAGACGGTGCGCGCGCGCCTGGCCCGCGAGTGGGGCGTGGACGCCGAGGAAATCGCTCTCACGCGCAACGCCTCCGAGGGGCTTCAGATCCTGCAGCACGGCTTCGACCTGGAGCCGGGCGACGAAGTTCTGACGACGACCCAGGACTACGGGCGCATGATCACGACCTTCCGGCAGCGGGAGCGGCGCGACGGCATCGTGCTGAAGCAGATCCGCATTCCCGTGCCCGCCGAGGATCCCGCCGAAATCGTGCGGCTGTTCGAGGAAGCCATCACCCCGCGCACGCGCATGATCCTGTGCTGTCACATGATCAACCTCACCGGCCAGATCCTGCCGGTGAAGGAGCTCACGGCACTGGGCCGCCGCCACGGCATCCCGGTGCTGGTGGACGGGGCCCATGCCCTGGCGCACTTCGAGTTCGACCTGGGAGAGCTGGATGTGGATTTCTACGCCACGTCGCTCCACAAGTGGCTTTTCGCGCCCCACGGGACCGGGCTGCTCTACGTCCGCAGGGAGCGGATCCCCGAGGTATGGCCGCTCACCGCCGCCCCCGAGAGCAGGGACGGCGACATCCGCAAGTTCGAGGAGATCGGCACCCACCCGGCCGCGAACTACCTGGCGATCGCGGAAGCGCTGACGTTCCACCAGGGGATGGGCGGGGCGCGCAAGGACGCCCGCATGGTGTACCTGCGCGACTACTGGGCGGACCGGCTCCTCCAGCACGACCGCGTGCGACTGCACACAAGCCGCAAGCCGGGCTTCGCGTGCGGGCTCGCCAACGTGCAGATCGACGGCGTCGACCCGGGCGCGCTCAACCAGTACCTGTGGAACGAGCACCGCATCATCGCGGTCGGCATCGGCCACGAGGAGTGCACCGGCTCGCGCATCACCCCCAGCGTGTACACGACCCTCGAGGAGCTCGACCGCTTCGGCGACGTCATGGAGCATGTGATCCGGCACGGCCTGCCGGCCTGACGGGAGCGGGGTTCCGAACAAGACGGCGGCGGGTCCGATACGCGCGACCCGCCGCCGTCTTGCGTTCGGCCGGTGGACCCGGCCGTGCAGCGTTTCCCCCTCTACGCGTTCGCCACCGCCTCGGCGAGGTTGTCGAGCGCCTTCTGCACCAGCACGCGCGAGGTGGCGAGGTTCATGCGCATGCGGCCGCTGCCGCCGGTGCCATACGAGTGCCCGGGATTCAGATAGATCCTGGCGTTCTCGGCGAACCAGCGCTGCATGACCTGCTCGGGCGTGACCACGGACTCGGAGGTCTTGTTCTCCTCCGCCGCCTTCTCGCGGGCGCCGACCTTGTCCATCAGCCCGTTCACGTCCAGCCAGGCCAGGTAGGTGCCCTGGGCCTTGGTGTAGTCCACTCCGGGGACGTTCTTCAGGTGGGACTCGGCCAGGTCGTGGTTGCCGTCGATGTAGGGCAGGAGCTGGTCGAGCCACTCGTCGCCGTCGGTGACGGCGGCCCGGTTGGCCTCCATTCCCAGCGTGCTCAGGTCGGCCCGGGTGTAGGAGCGGGCGCGCGCCATCAGGTTGGGATTGGTGGAGAAGTACCAGGCGGCCTTCATGGCGGCGAGGCTGAAGGTCTTGCTGGCCGCCTTGAAGGTGAGGCTGTTGTCGACGATGTCCTTGTCGGGCAGGCTCGCGAAGGGCGTGTACTTGTTGTCCGCGGTCACGAAGTCGCAGTGGATCTCGTCGGCGAGCACGATGACCCGGTTGCGGAGGCAGATCTCGCCCATGCGCAGCAGATCCTCCTCGGACCAGCAGTTGCCGGTGGGGTTCTGGGGATTGCACAGGAGGAAGCTGTTCACGCGCGTGGCGCGCCGCTCGAAGTCGTCCCAGTCGACCTCGTAACGGCCATCCACCACGTACATCTCGCTGTCCTCGGCGATCGTCCGGGTGAAGCGCAGGTCGCTGTAGAAGCCGTTGTAGGTGGGGGTGTTCATCAGCACCCTCGACCCCGGGGGCGAGAAGGCGTGGAGCGCCGCGATCAGCCCGGGGTGCACGCCCGTGGTGAGCTCAATGGTCGAGGGATCGACCTCGAGGCCGTAGCGCCGGTGGTTCCAGTCGGCGATGGCCTGGGTGTAGGAGGCCGGCCGGGCCAGATAGCCCCAGTTCTCGTGCTCGCAGCGCTTCGCCAGCGCCTCGGTGATGCAGGGGGCGGCGCGGAAGTCCATGTCCGCGATGCCCATCCCGACCTCGATGTCCTCGCCAAAGGCCGCAATGGCCCGGTCCCACTTGGTACAGTCGGTGCCCCGGCGGTCGTAGATCTCGTCGAAGTCGAAGCTCTGCCGGGATGTCGAGGCCAGGAGATCGGCGGGGCCCCCGAGTCCGCCCGGCCGGGCCCCCACCGCGCCGAGAACCGCCGTCGCTCCTGCGCCTCTCAAGAAGGTTCTGCGGCTGAACTGATGCTTCTGCGACATGGGGCCTCCTCGCCGTTGTGTCCTGCGGAAACGGTCCTCGTTTCCAGATCGTTGTCGGGGTGCGACGGGCATAGTAACGCCTCGCGCCGGGTTTTTCACGCACGCGCCTCGTTCGCTCGACCGGGCACCGACGTGAGCCCCGCCGCGAACCGATGCCGGGAGTGGGATTCGAACCCACACAGGCCTGAGCCTGGGGGATTTTAAGTCCCCTGCGTCTACCATTCCGCCATCCCGGCCGACAGGTCGAAAGCTACGGGCGCATCGCCGGGTGCGCGAAGACCACGCCCTGGTTGCCCGTCTCCGCCTCCCACGGCAATGCGCATCATCTCCGCTCGCCCGCGCAGCCGCGAGACGTTTTCAGTTGAAACGTCTCCCCGGGAAACGGCGCCCTGCCGCGGGGCCTCTGCCGAACCTCCACCGGCTTCGGACCTCCCGAACCCCGTCCCGATCGCCAGCAGGATCGCAGCCAGAAGCGCCCACGAATAGGCGTTGGCGAGCCCGGCTTCGAGCGCCGACACCCGGGGGATCCCGAACGGCTCGCCCGAAGCCGTGGCCGAGGCCGCCAGAATGGTCGGGATGAAGAAGGGGAGGAGAAACGGGTAGGTGCACACGGTCATGTCGAGAAGGTTGGCGCGCCTGAGGCGTCCGACGCCGGAGCGCCTGCCCGCGTCCCGGACGAGGTCGCCGACGGCGAGGATCGCCATGACCGAATGCGTCGTCAGCAGCACCGCCACGCTGGTGACGCCGAAGATGCGCAGCTCCGCGGCGCGCGCGCTTTCGGCCGCCCGCCGGGGATCCCGCGCGAGACGGTCCAGGATCCCCGCTTCCTGCGCGGCGCCCACGATGCCCATCAACAGGATGGTGAAGATGACGATCCCCACCGACCCCTCCATCCCGTCGAGGATGAGCCCGCGGGCCTGGAAGGCCTCCCGGTCGATGTAGACGAGGTCGGCCGGCGCAACCAGCCCGAGCGCAAGGGCCAGAACCAGAGCCGCGGCCACACCGGCGAAGAGGCTCTCCACCAGGCCGCGTCCCCGCCACAGCATGAAGAAGGCGGCGAGAGGCGCCAGCAGCATGGGAAGCGCGGCCGGGTTGCCTTCGAGCATCGCACCCTGCGAAGGCGCTTGCGTGACCGTGGCTTCGGCGCCTCCCAGCAGGGTGAGAATCAGGGCCGCGCCCAGCGCGGCAGGCAGCGCGTAGCGGAGGCGGCTGCGCACCACGCCGCCCATGGGAGCCCTCTGGCTGCTCGCCGAGGCGATCGTCGTGTCGGACACGGGCGAGACGTTGTCTCCGAAGGTGGCCCCGGCCAGGATGGCCCCGATGAGAGCGACCGGGCTGGCCTCGAGGACGCCCGCCGCGGGATAGAGGAGCGGAGCGCAGATCAGGATCGTGCCCAGGCTCGTCCCCGTCGCCGTGGAGAACAGGACCGCGATCAGGAACGACATGAGGACGAAGCCGCCGCCGCTCACCCCGAGTTCGCTCCCGGTCCAGACCAGGGCGTGCACGAGCCCCGATTCGCGGAGCACCACCGAGAAGACGCCCGCCAGCAGCCACGCTGCGACCATCAGCATCACGATCGGGCGGGACATGCCCCTGAGCGCGGCGGCGCTGTACGCGGAGGCGCTTCTGGCGAGCAGCAGTCCGACCCCGAGGGCCGCCAGGAGGACAGGCCAGAGCCCGCGCTCGTCGGGGGCGCCCGAGAAGCCCAGCCATGCCGCGCCCGCTGCGAAAACCAGGATCGGGGCCACTGCGCCGGCAAGGCCCAGGTGGAAGCCAGGGGGTGCCGCCGGCTCAGCGCGCGGGGGCGAGGACGGTGGTGGCTCGGGTTCGGGGTTCACGGCGCCGTTCGGGTTTCTGGGTGACGGGACACGCCCTATCATCGAGGATCGGCCCCGGACGGGCCAGCTTCCGTCACAGTCCCCCGGCAAATGAGGGCGCCCGCATGAGCGTCGACGACGTCTTCGAACTCTACGACCTGCGGGTGGAGGTGGTCGCCGGCGAGGGCGACATGGTGTGCAACCACAAGGCGGGTGACTACTTCGAACTCAGCGGGGAGAACCTGTCCTTTCCCGACGGCCAGACCTTCCCCATCTATCCCCTGGCAGCCCTCCTTCCCCTCCTCCCGGCCAAGCAGCGCGACACCCATCCGCACGACTGGATGACCACGGACACGGATATCGCGTGCCCCGATCCTCACTGCGGCGCCCGCTTCCGCATCACCCGGACCGGCAAGTCGACCTTCCGCCACAGCGAGGTCACGCGTGTTCCGCTGGACTGACCGCCCGCGGAAGAAGTCCCCCCGGCATGCGAGCGGCGAAGCAACCGGGGACTCCCGCCGGTGAATCCGGTGCCACCACCCCTCCAGCTGCCTCCGTCCGGGGTGATCCGGGGCTGCTGGCAGCTTTCCGAAGGCCACGGCGACGGCTGGAACAGGGAGCGGGCGTTCGCCGCCCTGGACGCCGCGGCTGCGGCAGCGCGCCCGCTCGTGCTGGACTGCGCCGACATCTATACCGGCGTGGAGCGTACTATCGGGGACTGGCTCGCCCGACGGCCTGACATCGCCGATGACGTCGTCGTCCATACCAAGTTCGTGCCCGACCTGAACGTCCTGTCCACCATCGACCGCGACCACGTCCGCCGCGTCATCCTGCGCTCACGCGACCGCCTCGGGGTGAACGTGCTGGAACTGGTGCAGTTCGCGTGGTGGGACCTCGCGCAACCGAAGTGGGTGCAGACCGCCGAGTGGCTCGCGGAGCTTCGGGAGGAGGGGATCATTCGCAATCTGGGCGTCACCAACTTCGACCCGGCTTCGCTCGGCGCACTCCTGGACGCGGGCATCCCGGTGGTGTCCAGCCAGGTCCAGTTCTCCCTTCTCGACCGCCGTCCCCTCAAGGGCCTGATGGAGTTGTGCCGGGAACGGGGGGTCACCCTGCTCGCCTATGGCGCCCTGGCGGGCGGCCTCCTCTCGGACGCCGGCGGTGCGCGGCTGGAGTCCCGGTCGCTGACCAAGTACCGCCTGATCGTCGAGGAGGTGGGTGGTCGGGAGGTGCTCAACCGGGCGCGCGGGGCGCTCGCGGGGCTGGCGGCGCGGCACGGGGCCACCATGGCTGACGCGGCGGTGGCCTACCTGCTCGGCCAGCCGGGCGTCGGGGCCGCGATCGTCGGCTTGAGCCGCAGAGGCCTGATGGTGGACGGACGCCGTGTGCGTCTCTCCGCGTGCGATGTGGCGCGGCTGGAGGAAACCGTGCCGGCGACCGTCAAGGGAGACGTGTTCGAAATCGAGCGCGACCGGGAGGGCCCGCACGGCCGCATCATGCGGTACAATCTGAACCGGGGGGACGGAGCCGGGGGCACGGCCTAGCGCGCCCCTGGCAAGACCCTCGACCTCCAGTCCATCCCCGCATCCCGGCGGCGTGGTGCGGAGTCCGTTCGCGGCCGGCCATCCGGCTATTCTGAACGACAGTTGCGGACGCTCGACACCCGTCCCAATATTGAAAGTCCGTCCCGCTCATTCCACTGCGACGGCCACACTCGCGAAGGAATGGCGGGGCATTTTGCGAACAGAAGCAGGAGGACGCTCGACACGCCATGGATGTACCGCGCGTCCCCCGCTCCCGCCCTCCTCCCGCCCGGGGGTTGTACAGCCCCCGCTACGAGCGCGACAGCTGCGGCGTCGGTTTCGTGTGCGACATCAAGGGACGCGCCAGCCGGGCGATCCTCGACGATGCCAACCGCATCAACTGCCGCATGGGGCACCGCGGCGGCATCGGCTGCGAACCCGGGACGGGGGACGGCGCCGGGCTCCTTACGGGGCTTCCGCACCGGCTTCTCGACCGCGTCGCCAGCGAGCACCTGGGCATCTCCCTTCCCCCTCCCGGCCAATACGGGGTCGGTATCGCCTTCCTCCCGCGCAACCGCCGGGAACGGCGCATCTGCAAGGAGCGCACCGAGGCCATCATCGTCGAGCAGGGACAGCGCCTGCTGGGATGGCGCCGGCTCCCGCACAGCGCCGAACGCGCGGGGCTGACCCCGACCGTGATCGCCTCCATGCCGCACCTCGAGCAGCTCTTCGTCGGGGCCGGCGAGGGCTTTGCCGACAGCGCCTTCGAGCGCCAGCTCTACATCATCCGCAAGTACGCCAGCCATTGCCTGCGCGGCGATCCGCGCCTCTCGGGGCGGGAGCTTCCCTACTTCTGCTCGCTCTCGACCAACACGGTCATCTACAAGGGGATGCTCACGCCCCATCAGCTCTTCGAGTTCTTCGACGACCTCCGCGCCGCGGACTACGAGTCCCACATGGCGATGGTGCACTCGCGCTTCTCCACGAACACCTTCCCGTCGTGGGACCGCGCCCAGCCCAACCGCGCCATGTGCCACAACGGCGAGATCAACACGCTGCTGGGCAACTGCAACTGGATGAACGCGCGCGAGGGCGTGCTGCACTCGAAGCTGTTCGCGGACGAACTGGAGAAGCTCTTCCCGATCATCGAGCCCAACTGTTCGGACTCGGGGAACTTCGACAACGTGCTCGAGTTCCTGCTCATGACCGGGCGCAGCCTGCCGGAGTCGATCATGACCATGATCCCCGAGGCGTGGCAGCAGCGGCCCGACATGCCGGCGGACAAGCGCGCCTTCTACGAATTCCAGTCGTGCCTGATGGAGCCCTGGGATGGTCCGGCTCTGATCCCCTTCGCCGACGGCCACTGCATCGGAGCGGTGCTCGACCGCAACGGGCTGCGCCCGAGCCGCTACTACGTGACCGACGACGACCGTTGCGTCATGGCCTCCGAGGTGGGGGTGTTGCCGGTGGCGCCGGAGCGGGTGGTGAAGAAGGGGCGGCTGCACCCGGGGCGGCTGTTCCTGATCGATTTCGATGCCGGGCGCCTGGTGCCGGACCACGAGCTCAAGTCGGAGTGGGCGAGGCAGCGGCCCTACGGGGAATGGCTGGCGCGGCAGCGCCTGGAGCTGGGCGAGGCCGACGACCCTCGGGGCTACGACGAAGCGACCGTCCTCGGGCGCATGCGGGCCTTCGGCTATACGACCGAAACCCTGCAGTTCATGCTCCTCAGCCTGGTGCGCGACCGTCGCGACCCGCTCGGCTCCATGGGCAACGACGCGGAGCTGGCGGCGCTCTCGGACCGGCCGCGCATGCTCTACGACTACTTCAAGCAGCGCTTCGCGCAGGTCACCAACCCCGCCATCGATTCGATCCGCGAGGAAGTGGTCATGTCGCTCGAGTGCTACATCGGGCCGGAGGGGAACCTCCTGGAGGTCTCGGAGGAACACGCGCACCGGCTTCGCCTCCCGCACCCGATCCTCTCCAACCGGCAGTTCGCCGCCCTCGCCCGCCTGGAAGACCACGGTTGGAGATGCCGGACGCTCGACGCCACCTTCGCGCGCGGATCCGGGAAGCGTGGCCTGCTCGCCGCCCTGGGTCGCCTCGAGCAAGAGGCCGACCGGGCCGTGGAGGAAGGATTCCGCCTGCTCGTGCTCTCGGACCGCGCAATCGGAGCGGATCGCCTCGCCATCAGCTCCCTGCTCGCCGTGGGCTGCGTGCACCACCACCTGGTGCGCACGCACCAGCGCACCCGCATCGCCCTGATCGTCGAGACCGGCGAGGCGCGCGAGGTGCACCACCACTGCCTGCTGCTGGGCTACGGGGCGGATGCCATCAACCCCTACCTGGCCTACGAGTCGCTCTGGCTCGCCCGCCGCGCCGGACGGATGGACGACTACGACCACATCGGTTCCGACGACGACGTGGTCGCCGCGTACCGCAAGGGGGTCGGCAAGGGCATCCTCAAGGTGATGGCCAAGATGGGGATTTCGACGCTGCAGTCCTACAAGGGGGCGCAGATCTTCGAGGCGGTCGGGCTCGGGCCGGAGGTGGTAAACCGCTGCTTCACCGATACCGAGAGCCGCGTGGGCGGCATCGGCTTCGGGGTGCTGGCGGAGGAGATCGAGCGTCGCCACGAACTGGGCTTCGCGGGCACCACGCGGAGCAATGGACGGGCGTTGCCCAATCCCGGCGACTTCCACTGGCGCAAGGGTGGGGCGCGCCACATGTGGGACCCGGTGTCGGTGCGCGGCCTCCGGGTCGCCGCGCGCACCAACTCCCCGGAGGCCTACTGGCGCTTCGCCCGTCACGCCAACGAGGAAAACACGCGCAAGGCGACGCTGCGCGGCCTCCTCCGGTTCCGTCCCACCGGTCCACCCGTGGATCTGGACCAGGTCGAGCCCGAGGCCGCGATCGTAAAGCGCTTCGCAACCGGCGCGATGAGTTTCGGCTCCATCTCGAAGGAAGCCCACGAGTCGCTCGCCCTTGCCATGAACCACATCGGCGCCAGGTCCAATTCAGGCGAGGGCGGCGAGGATCCGGCGCGCAACGTCCCGGACCCGGACGGCGGGCTGCGCCGCTCCGCGATCAAGCAGGTGGCCAGCGGACGCTTCGGCGTGACGATCGAGTATCTCACCGCGGCCGAGGAGCTGCAGATCAAGATCGTGCAGGGAGCCAAGCCCGGGGAGGGCGGCGAGCTTCCGGGACGCAAGGTGGACGACTACATCGCGTCGATCCGGCATTCCACGCCGGGCGTGGGCCTGATCAGCCCGCCCCCGCACCACGACATCTACTCCATCGAGGACATCGCCCAGCTCATCCACGACCTCAAGAACGCCAACCCGCAGGCGCGCATCAGCGTGAAGCTGTGCGCCGAGATCGGCGTCGGCACGGTGGCCGCAGGGGTGGTCAAGGCGCGCGCCGATCACCTGGTCATCTCGGGCGACAGCGGGGGCACGGGCGCCTCTCCCCTCACCTCCATCAAGCACGCGGGCCTGCCGTGGGAGCTGGGGATCGCGGAAGTCCACCAGACGCTGGTGATGAACAACCTGCGCTCGCGGGTCATCGTGCAGACCGACGGGCAGCTGAAGACGGGCCGGGACGTGGCCGTCGCCGCGCTGCTGGGGGCGGAGGAGTTCGGCTTCTCCACCGCCCCGCTGATCACGCTGGGCTGCGTCATGATGCGCAAGTGCCACCTGAACACCTGTCCCGTGGGCGTGGCGACCCAGGACCCGGAGCTGCGCAAGAAGTTCTCCGGGAAGCCGGAATACATCATCAACTACCTGTTCATGGTCGCGCGCGAGCTGCGTGAGATCATGGCCCGGCTCGGCTTCCGCACCGTGAACGAGATGATCGGGCGCGTGGACGCGCTGCGCGCCGCGCCCCGGCCCGGGCACTGGAAGGCCAGGAGCGTGAACGTGGACGCGCTCCTGATGCCGGCGCTGGAGCCGACCGACTGCCTGGGCGTGTACTGCCGGCACGAACAGGATCACGGCCTGGAGGATGCCCTCGACCACACCCTGATCCGCCTGGCCGGCCCGGCCATTGAGGAAGGTCGGCCGGTGCGCCACGACATGGCCATCTCCAACGGAAACCGGGTGGTGGGCGGCATGCTGTCCAACCACATCATCCGCCGCGCGGGGCCGGGCATGCTTCCCGAGGGTTCCATTCATTTCCGCTTCCAGGGGAGCGCGGGACAGAGCTTCGGCGCCTGGCTGGCGCGCGGGGTTACGCTCGAAGTGGAAGGCGACGCCAACGACTACGTCGGCAAGGGGCTCTCGGGCGGCAGGATCATCCTGTATCCGCCACGCGCGTCCCGGTTCAAGGCGGAAGAGAACATTCTGGTCGGCAACGTGGTGTTCTACGGCGCCATCAGCGGCGAGGGCTTCTTCCGGGGCATCGCGGCCGAGCGCTTCTGCGTGCGCAACAGCGGCGCCACCGCGGTCGTGGAAGGTATCGGCGACCACGGCTGCGAGTACATGACGGGCGGGCGCGTCGTGGTGCTGGGCCAGACCGGGATCAACTTCGCGGCCGGCATGTCGGGGGGGATCGCCTACGTCTGGGACCCCGAGGACGCCTTCGAACGCCGCTGCAACATGGACTTGGTGGTGCTCGAACGCCTGTCCGACGCGGCCGAGCGCGAGGAACTCCGCCGCCTCATCGAACGGCACCGCGAATACACGGGCTCCACCGTCGCGGCCGCCATCCTCGGCGATTGGGAGGCGCGCCATCCGGAATTCGCAAAGGTGGTGCCGATCGACTACAAGCGGGCGCTGGAGGAGCGCGCCGCCGCCGGCCATCCCCACGCGCTGCCCGCTGCGGCCGGCACCTGACGGCGAGCCGCATGGGCAAGGTCACGGGCTTCAAGGAATTCGCGCGCGAGGCGGCCCCCTACCGGGACCCGGCCACCCGCATTCTGGATTTCGACGAGATCTACACGCCGCACGCCGATGAGCGGCTGCAGACCCAGGGCGCGCGCTGCATGGACTGCGGCGTGCCGTTCTGCCAGTCGGACGACGGCTGCCCGGTCTACAACCTGATACCGGAGTGGAACGACCTCGTCTACCGGGGACGCTGGCGCGAGGCGCTCGATCGCCTGCACAGGACCAACAACTTCCCCGAAGTCACCGGCCGGGTGTGTCCCGCTCCCTGCGAGGGGTCGTGCGTCCTCGGCATCGCCGATCCCCCGGTCACCATCAAGAACATCGAGATGGCGATCGCCGACCGCGGCTTCGACCAGGGGTGGGTGACGGCTCATCCGCCGTCCGCGCGAACCGGAAAGAGCGTGGCCGTGGTGGGTTCCGGTCCGGCGGGGCTGGCGGCGGCGGCGCAGCTCAACTCAGCCGGGCATCGGGTGACGGTCTATGAGCGCGACGACCGCATCGGCGGCCTGCTCATGTACGGAATCCCCAGCATGAAGCTCGACAAGCGCATCGTGGAGCGGCGCGTTTCGCTCCTGCGCGAGGAGGGCGTCGAGTTCGTGACCAACGCGTCGGTCGCCGATGGCGGCGGGGGCTCGCTGGACGTGCGCCGGCTGCGCGCAGATTTTGACGCCCTGCTCCTGGCGACGGGCGCCACAGAGGCCCGCGATCTCCCGGTCGGCGGGCGGGAACTGCCCGGCATCCACTTCGCCATGGAGTACCTCACCGACAGCATCCAGGCGGTGCTGGGCGATCACCCGCCCCGAATCCCCGCCACCGATCTTGACGTCGTCGTCATCGGCGGGGGCGACACCGGCACCGACTGCATCGGCACTTCCCTGCGCCAGTCGTGCCGCCGCCTGATCAACTTCGAACTCCTGCCGCGGCCCCCGCAGGAGCGGGCCCCCGACAATCCCTGGCCTGCATGGCCGCTCATCTTCCGGGTGGAATACGGGCACGAGGAGTCGGTCGCCCATCTCGGACACGATCCGCGGGTCTACGCGATCTCGGCAGAGAGCTTCTTCGCCGGGGCGGACGGCAAGGTCGCAGGGGTACGCACGCTCGACGTCACCTTCCATGGCGGCCGCCTGCGCAAGATTCCGGGGAGCCAGCGCGAGTGGAGCGCGGATCTCGTTCTCCTGTCGATGGGGTTCCTCGGCCCGGAACACGCGCCCGCGGATCCCCTGGGCATCGCATACGACGAGAACTCCAACTACGCCGCCGAGTTCGGCCACTACGCCACGAACGTGGACGGCGTGTTCGCCGCCGGGGACTGCCGGCGCGGGCAATCGCTGGTGGTGTGGGCCATCCGCGAAGGGCGCGAGGCGGCGCGGGAGATCGACCGCTGGCTGATGGGCGCCACGCGGCTTCCCTGACGGTCGTCTACCCCTGTCGCGACGGGCGCCGACCGCGCACTTTGTCCACTGTGGCCGCGAGCGCGAATCTCGCGGCACGGTCGACCCGCTTACAGACTTCAAGGAGGATCAGACATGCGCAGGTTCGCCGCCCTATTCCTGCTGGCCGGGGTACTCGGGCTCGGAGCCCCCGCAGAGGCGGATGCCCAGCTCCTGGAAGTGGGAGAAATGGCTCCCGACTTCGAGTTGCCCGGCGCCACCCGCTTCGGCGTGCTGCAGGACCCGGTTCGCCTCAGCGACTACCGGGGAGAAACCGTCGTCCTCGCCTTCTTCTTCCGCGTTCGAACACGTGGCTGAACAGTTCAGATGAGAGCGTACCGTGATCAGTACGCAAGCCTGTTCAACGAAGGTCAGAACGTCGTCGTCGTCGGGATCTCCAACGACAGCCCGGAGGAACTGGGATCCTGGCTCAAGGACGAGGACTTCCCCTTCCTGTTCCTGAGCGACGCGAGCACCGAGGGCGCCACCTACGAGGCGTTCGGCGGCGGCAAGCGCGACAACAACATGGTCGACAGCCGCTCGGTCATTGTCGTCGGTCCGGACGGAGCCATCGCAGGGGTGATTCCGCAGTTCGCCCAAGTGGACCCGACCGCCTACGAGGAGCTGGCGGCGATGGTCGACGCCGCAACGCCGGAGCCTTAGGCCGGTTCCCGAACTCCACGTCCGTCCCCGGGTCACGAACAGGCCCGGGACGGACGTGGCCTTTGCCTGGCTGAACGCGTTCGCATCGGGAGGCCGATGCTCGCCGTCCAGGCGGAGCCTCCGGGGCCTTCCCGAATCACGTCGCTCCAGTTACGCACCCGGGCGTAGCCCTCCCTTCCTCCCGATGTCCCCCTCCTCCTTCGTCGACCTCGTTCCCATGCTGATATGCGCCGATGTTCCCGCGTCGGTGCGCTTCTATTGCGATGTGCTCGGGTTCGAGGTGGTCGACCGGATGGACGATGTCGGCGCCACCGGTTTCGCGTCCCTTCGCAACGGCAAGGCGATGGTCATGCTGGCGAGCCCCACCTACATCCCGCGGGCTCCCAGGGTGGAGGGCCGCTACCCGCAGTCGATGTACTACTTCTACGTGGAGGATGTGGACGCGCTCCGGCAGGCGGTCGTGGATGCCGGCTGGCCTGCGACCGAATGCGTCGACCGCTTCTACGGGCTACGCGAGTTCGAAGTGGTCGACCCCGAGGGCCACGTGCTGCTCTTCGGGCAGGACACCGCAGTTGGTCGGGCGCGGCATCCGTCCTCGACGTCGAAATGACCCGAAGCGACCCGGGCGGCTCGTCGCGCGGACCGTCGACGGGCCAACAGTCTGCCAAAATGGCATGAGGTGGCGGATTAGGATCCTGTTGCGGGCATTGGGGTTAGGAGTCTGGCTGGCTGGATTCCCGCTATTCTGTTCCCGCCAAGTGGATCAGGCGTGAACGCTCCGGCGCTCTTCGAGCGCCTTCCTGAGCCGGTCCTCGTCGGCCCGCTGATAGCAGCGGAGGACCGTCTGGGCCGTCTTCCAGCCGCCCAGTTCGCAGAGCACCTTGAGAGGCTGGTTCATGAGATCTGACGCGAACTTGCGCCGCAACGAGTGCCAACTCCTCCCGGGCTTCGGCTCCAGACCCGCGAGCTTCTCGGCCCGCTTCCACCAGACGTATGCCCGGATACCGCTCAGACACACCGACGGATCTTTGGGGGCGGGCAACACCGGGGTGTTCCCGATCCCCGGGTTCCGCCTCCGCGCTTCCTCAAGTGCGGCGACCGCCTCGGCCGTTATCGGCGTCCGGTGCTCGTAACCAGTCTTCTCGTGCTCGGCGCGCCAGCGCACCACTCCGCCCGCAAGGTCGACATCGGACCATCGAAGCTGGCGGATGGCACCGATGCGGTGCCCCGTCTCATGCGCGAGCACGAGCGCGACGCGGAAGCGCCAGTCGACCCGCCGGGACACCTTCAGAAGCGCCCGGTATTCCCCATCGGAGAGCACGATCCGGGTCGGATTCTTCTCCTTGGGCGGCTTGAATCCTCTCAGGGGATTCGATTCGAGGAGGAGCCTGCCCTCCTCGTCTCTCGACCGCGCGGCCCAGTTGAGGACCGCGAGCAGGAACCTCAGATCGCGCTCGACCGTCCGGTCGGACACGGGCTCGCCGCTCGGGCCGATCCTCCCCGACCGCCGCGCGCCGATGAACCGGTCCCAGTCACGCTGCGATAGCGTGGCGGGCTTCCGGTCGCTCCCGAAGCACGCCAGGAACATCCTCGTCGCGGCCCTGTCGTACAACTGGGACCGCTCGCCCTTGGTGGGCGTTACCTCTTCACCGTAGATGTCAAACAGCTTCTCCAGCGTGAGCGGCTCGGCCTCGGCGTCCTTCTTGCCGTTCATCTCCGGCGCGTCGATGAACCCGGCGGCGAACTGATCCGCCTGCGTCTTCGCGCGCGCCCAATCGCGATGTTTGAGCGACCGGGTGAGCCTGCGCCCGTTCTCGCGCCACTCGATCTGGAAAATGCCGGTCTTCGGGTCGGGAAAGATCCTCACCCGGTTCCGGCCCCATTCGCCGGCGCCGTAGCTCCGACGACTTCGTTTCGTGCGTGCCATCATTCGATTCCTCATCGTGATGGACTGCACGATCTGCGCATCGAAAGGTCGCATCTGGAGGGCTTCTTGACCAGTGTTTCGAGCTGCTCTTCGAAGCCGATCCCGAGAGCGGATTCGGCGCGGTCCGGGGCCGTAGCGCGGGTGTCCAACCGACATTGGGGACGACTGGACACGGAATCGCTCTTGGAATGGACAGCTCGCCGGTGCCGCAAGTCCTTGACCGCTTGGCGGTTGAGCCACGAACGCCGGGGTGTTCGTGGCACGCGGGAAGGCGTGGCCGTGACCGGAGCGACCCCCCGATTTCGATGGCTGGCATGCCATCGAGGAGTTCGGCATTGGACACGCCCATGCCGTCCTCCGCGGGAGGTCGCTCCGATCCAGAAATCCCGTGCGGGAAGGCCAACGGCGCGTCGTGCCGACGCTCGGCTCCGGCAGTCACCGGAGCCGCCGTTGGCGACATCGTTTTCGCCTCGCAACGAGAAGTGCGCGCCCATGTGGAAGAGCGCCACGGTGCCGCCGGAGGCTTCTGCGAGGTGCCGGATGAACCGCGCGCCTCTATGCCTGTGGCACGCCCCGGGCTAGTCTGGAACTGGTGAGACGAGTTCGTTCACATCTCGGGAAGGACTGATGACCGAACACGAACAGACCGCCCTGAAGACGGTGACGGAGCGGTCGTGGGAAAAGATCGAGCAGCATCATCTTCGCAGGCTCGCCGAAATCGCGATCGGTGACCTCGACGACTTCTTCCAACGATATCCCGAGCACGGCGGCCGCTACCGGGATCTCCTGATGCTCATCTGCCTTTGCCAGGGTGCTGCCGGGCACTTCGTCCACCGGGATCGCGGAGTCAAGGACTTCGATGTCTGGGCTTTCTTCCGGAAACACCCGGAGAAGCCGTTCCCCGCCCGCCGCCACGCCAAGGGGGATTTCGGACCCTCTCGGTTTGGTCCGCATCTCAACGATAAATGCCATCCCGGACGGGGCGTTGACCTTTTCGGAAGATCTATTCCTTGCGAGAAGGGACAGGATCCGTACGATTGCGTTCGCGAATGGCTTGCCAGCGGTCGGCCGAGTTCGCGTAAGATAGCCAAGTCCTCCGTCGTGGTCATTCATCCGGAAGAAGAGGTTGGGCGCATCATTTGGGATCCCGGATCGGCTAGGTGAAGAAAAGTTCCTGTCCCGGGGGCCGGACCGCTCACGGGCGAGATTCGCGCGCCACCCACCTCGTTGCGCTGTTTCTAGTGTCCGCAGCTTGGTCGGCGCCGGCGTCGGCACAGTTGACGGAAGCGTACCTGCTCGGCTGCTACGATGTCGCCGAAGGCGAGTGGACGGAGGAAAGACCCGGCGACCGGTTCCGGGCCGACATGTCATCGGTGCGAATGGAGCCTATACCCAGTTCCCAGGGCCAGGACTCCGCCTTTTACCAAGTTCCCCCCCGCATTCGCTTGGCCGGTCCGCCCGACGACACGAGATATCTCGGCAACTTCGGACGGATCATCGTGCCTGCGGGTGCCATCCCGACACCGCACAAGTACATGAGCCATCGCGTTCGTAACGACACGCTCAGGCTCGTGTTCTCCACTGGCTTCCACGGCGTCATGGCGCACCTGGTGCCGCATGGCGGGGGCGCATGGGCGGGAACGTCCAACACACACTCGGACAACTTGGCGGAGCAGGCCTGGATCCGCCCGATCGGGTTGACGCCGGTCGCTTGCGACTCTCCACCGCCCGTTCCCAGTTCCGTGATGCGTTCGGTTCCGCGCGCCGTGCAGTTGATCGGAGGCGCGACCATCGCGCTTGGCGAGCCGCTTCCCGAATCGCTGGAAACCATGCCGCGCAGGTCCGGTGCCCTTACCGTGGTCGGTCGAACCGAGGGCCTGTTCGGGACAACCGACTCGATTGCGGTCGCCATCGATCCGGACCTGGGCCGCATCGGAAGGATCCAGTTGATCTATCTTGACACCGACATGTCATCGGTGGTCGAGGCGCGAATCAGCGAAGCCTACGGGCCGGCGACCAGAAGCGGGGGAACCGAGTCGGCCTCGCTCCAATGGAGGAATCGCGTTACGCGCGTCTGGCTCGGTCGAGGCAGCACCCGATTCAGCGTCAACCTTCGCGATTACCGCTACTGGCAGTAGGTGTGGAAGTCGGAACACGTCGACCTCGCAAAGCAGCAACACCGTCGCGCGCGAGGCGCCATCGACGATCTGTTCGCGACGCTGCGGAGCACGGCCAGGAGGTAGTGCGGCACCGGAGCCAACGGGCGTTCGGGTCGCTGGGCGATGTTCCCGACCGTCTTACGGACCGCTCGCCAAGACGCCTGTAGAGCCCATCGACGAGGGAACGACGAAGACCAGCTTCGTACAATCGGCGCCGCACGCTCAACGGGCTCATTCAGCGCGGAGGGAAGAGGATGGAACAAGAGGAGCAGGGCCTCACGGACTTCGGCGAGTTGACGGATGTGGGCCTCCGCACGGCATGGCCACATGAAGCCCACAACTTCACGCCCTGGTTGGCGGAGAACCTAGATCGCCTCTCGGAAGCGATCGGCGTTGACCTGGATGCGGAGACCACCGAAGCTCCGGTGGGGCAATTCGCAGGAGACATTCTTGCGACGGGACCCGAGGGGCAGTCAGTGCTGATCGAGAATCAACTCGAGTCGTCGGACCACTCCCACCTCGGTCAGATCATGACCTACCTGGCCGGGCTCGACGCCAGGATCGTGGTCTGGGTCGCGCGCGACTTCGCCGAACCGCACCTGTCGGCGATCCAATGGCTCAACCGCCACACCGACGACGAGTTCGCATTCTTCGCTGTACGGCTGAGGGTGGTCAGGATCGCCGATTCTCCCTTGGCACCCATCTTCGAGATCGCTGCGAAGCCCAACGAATGGGAGCGTCAGGTGCGTCACCGAAGCACCGGACCGAGAGCGGAACTGGTCAAGGCCTACAGGGAGTTCTGGACGCACTACGCCCAGCGGTACTCGGAGGACGGCATCAGGGCCAATCACGGCCTGGCCAACTTCTGGGTCCGCCCGCGCAACGACGCGCCGACGATTTCGATGGCGTTCTCGTTCGCCCGGGGCCATGTCGGCATCTTTCTCACGCCGCGTGGGCTCTCGGAGGAGGCGATGGAGGAGTGGGTCGGCGAACGCCGTCATCTCATCGGCGAGACGCTCGACGGCGGCAAGACCCACCATCGGAAGCGGTTCCACACAGACGACCGCGCCCAATGGGATGCCGCCTGCGATTGGCTACACGAGCAGCTGGGCCGATACCGCGCGATCTTCGAAGCCGATCCGGAAGGCCCCGAAGGAGCCAGTGACGGGCCTTGAGGGCAATGTCTCCACCACGTTCGTCCAGCATGGAATCAGATACTACAATCGGGTGCGCCGCCACTCATTCCTTCGGAGACCGGCCCCCCTGGCAATCATCCAGGATTTCTACCACGAGGCCTGAGCGGCACAACAAACCCGGAGGTCAGGTGTCCAACTGATGGGGTCACTTCGGAATCGCCGAGCCGGGGAAGTATGACGATGAAAGAGTATCTGCTGACGGTGACACTGGCGGCTCTTCTCCCTACCGGGGTTTCCGCTCAAGACGACCCGGCGGAGAGGGTACGTCGTACAACTGAGATGCTGGAGCTTGTCGATCTCGCGAAGACGGATCGGGAAGCGGCCATGTTGGTTTTCTCCGGCGCGCACCAGGCGGCGGCGCGGATCGTGGAGGACCCGAGTAACTGGCAAACGTTGCCGGATGAGTTGGACATGTACTTCGACTACAGCCGCGACATCATCGCAGGCGAGTTCGGGCCGGTGCCCGATGCAACGCGCGACTTGATCGCCGAAGCGTTCGTACTAGTCGCCGTCGAGGTTGCTGATAGGTGGTGGTGGTACGAACGCGTGGTTGAAGCGGGCGAGGCGGGATTCGAGCGCGTCGACCAGGCTCTGTTCCAGATTTACACCACTCTGCGCGAGCGCGATCACACACGGGCCAGCGTGGTTATCAACGGGTATGCGGACCGTCCGCCGGAGCGCGCCCTGCCGTACTTGTCCCGACTCGTCGCCCAGCAAGACGACGACGTGGCCGCGATGACGGCGATTGAGATCATGGCACAGGCCGGAGAGGAAGGCGCTGACGCCATCATGGCGCTTGAGGGCGCTGGAACCGTGAACGATTGGGTCTGGCGCGCCATTCGCTGGGGCACAGATGGAACGAACCAGGTTTGTCCGCATGTGCCCGATTTCACGCCCTGCGTACACAACGTCATCCTTGGGAACCCTGTTGGATTGATGCAGATCAGTTGCCGCGACCTATCTCGGATCCGTGAAGCCTTCCCGCCCAAGGAATACCGGGAGATGGTGCGAAGGCTGTGTAACGCCTGCCGCGACCTGCCTCGGATCCGTGAAGCTCTCCCGCCCGAGGAATACCAGGAGATGGTGCGAAGGCTGTGTAACCGCCGATGGCGATCGGGGGATCGGCAAGCCGCCGAATAGGCCGCGCTCAAGCCCTGAGCGGCCAGTCACATGACTCTCAAGGTGAGCGGCTCGGGCTCGGCCCTCCTTCCGGCCGTTCAGCTCCGGTCCCCGCGAAGCCTGCGGCGAACTCGTCGGCCTGCCGCTTCGACATGAGCTAGCAGATTCACATCTTACTGTGAACGTTGAGCTTACGGGATTCGGAGGGCGCCTTCCCGCTGTTTGATTCCCGCCGAATCGACCGGGATCAGGTGCGGAGCCTCGGGCGGCTCTCCAGAGCCTTCCTGAGTTGTCCCGTATCGGCCTGCTGGTAGCAGCGCAAAACCGTCTGGGCCTCTTTCCAGCCGCCCAGCTCGCACAGCACCTTCAGCGGAAGGTCCATGAGGTCGGACGCGAACTTCCGCCTCAGCGAGTGCCAGCCGCGTCCGCGCTTGCGTCCCAGCCCCGCAACGTCTTCGGCCCTATTCCACCAGTAGCGGACCGGCGACTTGCCCATGCACTGCGAGGCATCCCTGGATGCGGGCAACACCGGCGCGTCTCCGTTTCCGGGATTCCTGCGTTGCGCCTCTTCCAAGGCGGCGAGCGCCTCGGCGGTCACGGGCGTGCGGTGCTCGTATCCGCTCTTCTCGTGCTCGGCGCGCCACAGGATCGTCCTGTCCTCGAAGTCGATGTCAGTCCACCTGAGGTGGCGGATGGCACCGATCCGGTGACCGGTCTCGTGAGCGAGCACGAGCGCAACGTGGAACCGCCAGTCCACCCGGCGCGACACCCGTAGCATCGCGTCGTATTCCTCGTCGGAAAGGACGATCCGCGTCGGGTTCTTCTCCTTGGGCAGCTTGAGCCCTCGCAGCGGATTCGAGTCGAGCAACAGACGGCCCTGCTCGTCCCTCGATTTGGAAGCCCAGTTGAGGACCGCGATCAGGAACTTCAGGTCGTTCTCGATCGTCCGATTCAACACCGGTCGTCCGCTCGGTCCGAGCCTGCCCGCGCGGCGTTCCCGGATGAACCGGTCCCAGTCCCGCTTCGACAGCGTCTCGGGTCTCCGGTTCGGCCCGAGGAAGTCGAGGAACATCCGCATCTGCATTCTATCCCGCTGCTGAGTCTTCTCGCTCTTGGTGGGCGTCACCTCCTCGCCGTAGATTTCAAAAAGCGTTTCCAGCGTGAGCGGCTCGGGCTCGGCCTTGCCGTTGGGCTCGTGGACCGCGAAGCCAGCGGCAACCTCGTCCGCCTGCCTTTTGGCCCTCGGCCAGTCACGGTGCCCCAGCGACCTCGTGAGCCTGCGCCCGTTATCGCGCCACTCGATCTGGTACAAGCCGGTCTTGGGATCGGCGAACACCCTCACCCGATTCCGGCCCCATTCGCCGGCGCTGTACGAGCGCCGACTTCGTTTCGTGCGTGCCATCATTCGATTCCTCTCGTTGATGGACCGCACGATCTGCGCGAAGGAAACTTCGCACACGGCGGGCTTCTTGACCAGCGCGGGGAGATGCTCTCCCAAGCCGATCCGAAGGGCGGATTCTGCGCGGTTCGGGGCCGTAGCGCGGGTGTCCGTTCGACATCGGGGGCGGCCGGACACGAAATCGTGTTTCCAACGGACAGTCTGCGGGCCCGCCATGTCGTTGGACGGCTTGCGGTTGTGCCTCGGCAAGTTGAGCGGGCGCGGCACGCGGGCGCTGGCGGCCGTGGCTGGAGCGACCCGCCACTTTCGATGCCCGGCGTGCCATCGAGGAGTTCGTCATCGGACACGCCGATGCCGTCCTCCGCGTGGAGGTCGCTCCAGTCCAGCAATCCCTTCGGGAAGGGCGGCCCGAGATCCGCAGATGACGGTCGCGGATGGTTTGGAGGCCGCCTTGAGCCTTCAGCCGTGGTAAGGCGCTCGCGCCCGCCGTTGTGCGCACCGTACCAAGGAGCGGGTGGACCGGCCCGCCTCGCCGGGTCGATCTTGCAGACAAACGCGAACGGTGCCGAATCTTGGTGGGACGTGGGGAGCGGCGGCAGGCCGCCCCCTTCCCACCGTTGCCGCATCCCACCGCAAGGCGGAGGGAGAGAGACACATCCCCGCAAGGAGCAACCCGCCATGACCGAAGAGCCCGCGATCAAACCGAGAACTCCCGACCAGGTCTTCCACATCCTGAGCGAGGACTTCCGCCGGCGCGTGGTGAAGCGCGCCCTGAAGCACCGTTCCGAGTCCAAGGCGCTCCGGCGACAACGCGGGGCCGCCCTGCGGCGTCTTCGGGTGGACGGATACCGGGACGCCAGCCGCGCGCCCCGGCCGAAGCTCCTCCAGCCCGTGCTGGAGGCGATCAAACATCACGACCGGGACCTCGCGCGCGCCGTTCTCAATCATTGGGTGGACTCGCACGGCACGCTTCGCGATCAAATCGCCGGGCACCTCGCAACCCGGGGCACGCCCGTGCCCGAGCCACCGGACGCGAGCTTCGATGGCTTCTGGACGAACGAGCAATGGCGGAGCGAACGGGAGGCACTGGCGGCGGCGGTCGACGAGGCCGTCGACCGCGACTCGGCCGGTCTGATGCTCTGCCTCCTCGCGCGCCGGTTCCCCGCGCCGCCGCCACTGGTGTCGCCGCTCTTTCAGGATTGGCTCGACATCCTGCAAGACCTCCCTCCCAGCGCGCCCGAGTGGGAGGAAGCGGACACCCTCATCAAGTGGATGGAGGACATCCGGCGCGGGAAGGAGCGCGAACTCATCGGCTGGTGCCGGGAGCAGATCGCGGGCCTTTGCCGCTCCCTTCAAGAGCGGTTCGGCGAGGAACTGCGCTACCTCGGGATCGACCCGGATCCCTGGCCCGGACTGGTCGAGGAGCGGCGCGCGCTCATTGAAACGGCGCTTCCGTTGCTCATCTACTTGGAAGTCACCTTCGAGGAGTACGCGCCGATTCGTCCCCAAGCCGCCTCGCGAGCCGAGGAGCTTGAGCGGTCCCTGAAGCGCGGCGAGTGCGAGGACGCCATTCTCGGAGCGGTCGATGCGTGGCGGGAGCGGGTTGCCCAGCCCGACCCGCCGGACGAGGACGCCACGGGGGAGATGGCCGACGCCGACAAGGCGCGTCCGGCCTCCGGGACGGCGGACGGCACGGATGCGGAGACCGAACCTGCCTCCGGAGCGTCCGTGAAAGAGGACGATTCAACCCGGCGCGAGATCGAGGCCCTTCGTGAGGACCGCGAGCGCCTCGATGCGGACAACCGAACGCTCCGGGAGGAGAAGGCGCTGGGAGACGAGGAGGCCGGACGGCTCCGGGAGGAGGTTGCGCGAAGCCGGAGGATGGAGGAGCACTGGCGGCGCGCCTACGTCGAGGAGCGCAGGCAGGCCCGGACGAATGAGGGTGAGCCGGTGGCCGCGGAGCCCGTGGGGAGCGTCCGCGAAGCCATCGCGCAGGCGCGGAAGATGTTCCCCGACAGGCTGCTTATCAAGCTCAACTCCCGCTCGAGGGAGGACACGCCGTTCGCGAATCCCACCGAGGTGTTCGACGCGCTGGCGTGGCTCGCCACGGCGTACCGGAACGGCCCGACCGACCGGATTGGGGAAACCTGCCCTGGCTGGTTCTACAAGTCGAACCAGTCGGCCCCCACGATGGGACGGTTCCCGGATTGGTACCGGACCCGCGTCAACGGAACCGCATGGCAGCTGGCCTCCCACCTCGGCAAGGGGACCAGTCACGACCCGCACCACACGATCCGGATCGCCTTCGCCTGGGACGAGCAGAACGAACGCGTCATCGTCGGGTTCGTCGGTCTGCACCAGAGGAACCGGGCCTCGTAGGTTGGGTGACGGCACCAGACGGCACGTCCCATGCTCCGACGCCGGTCTTTTCCGGCGGCCCGCTCGTAGCCGTCACACTTCGGGGTTGAGGGCCTCTCGGGCACGACCCCGGGCGGCTCGTCCAAGCTCCAGGCCACTTCCTCCGGAGCGGTGATCGGTGGCTTCACGGCATGGCGGTCGGCACGGCTGCCGGGAGGCCTGTTTTGAGCGCCGGAGGCCCGTGCCGATGCCGATCCACGAGTGTACATGGTGCTTCGCTCCTCGCCGGACAGGAAATCGCGCCTGCGATGTACATGCCTCCGGTTCCATAGGCCGCTGGCGCGCTTTCGGTTGCGCCACGTCCAGCGGAGCGCCGATGCCGATCCGCGCTCCTTGGACGTGGCTGGGAGAGACCCCCCTATTCGGCATGCCTCGATCGGCACCGGGGGGGATGGGGCCGGACAGCCCCATCCCCCCCGCCGCTACGGGGTCTCTCCCAGCCAGCAGTCCCCTTGCGGGGAAGGCGTCGTCCGCGCCCACCTCAGATGTCTCGAAGCCGCCAAGGCGTTTGGCCGGCCGGTCAGGGGCGCGTGGTGCTCTCGACCCGTCTCGTTGTGCTCAGCCGCGCGCCGCCTCCATGATCTCGGCCACATAGTCGTCCAACCGGGCCATCACCTCGATCACTTCCGCCTTGCTTTCCGCAGTCGCGAGTTCCTTGGCCAGATCGAGCAGAAGACGGCGGACCGCAACCGGGTCGCCCGCCTGCGGCGGCAGCGCATCCTCGGGGGCAGTCTCTTCAACCGTTGGGACCTCCGGCTCCGGCGGCGTCTTGGGCTTGGGTGCGGCGGCCCTTGCGAGGCGCGCCTTCACTTGCAAGGGATACCTCGCGTGGAACTGCCGGGCCGTGAGTTCCGCAACGGAGGGGTCGATCTCGCGGGCACCTGCGAACAGGTCCGCGTTCGAGACGTTGGGGGCTGCTTCGAGCGTCCGCTCCACGAACTCCATGACGGCGGCGCCGTCGCCGGATGCCGCGGGCGCGGGGTCAGGCTCCGGAACCGCTTTGCGCGACCGTGCGGGCTGCCGCTGCTCCGCCATCCGTCGCGTCACCGGCAACCGATACCTGGCGTGAAACTGTTGCGGCCTAAGCTCCCCGATCGACTCGTCGATCTCGCAGGCGCCCGCGAACAAGGTCGCGTTCTTCACGCCGGGGTCCTTTTTCATTTCCTGTTCCACGAACTGCATGACGGCATCATGCAAGCTGCCCATGTCCGTTACCCTTTCTGGAGGCAGGTCCGCGCCCGATTGACGCGGATGACGGGAGGTCGTTCAATCGTATTCGATTTGAACACTGGACGCGCGGTCGGGCAGGTCGCCGGGCCGCCGCTGCCCCCGCGTTCGGAAGAGCACCGTGCGTCACCTGAAAGTAGCGCTAGTGATCGACCGCGTACATTTCGCCCGGTGGCCGGGGGTCGCCGACATGAGCCCCGAGGAGCGCCGCGTGCGTCCCGCCGCGTACCGGAAACCCGGCCCGGAGGTGTGTTCGCCGCAGGCCAGACAGGGGTTCAGGTTGCCGGCCTCTTCCGCGTTCGCTCCGTCCATGTCGTTCGTCAGCACGTTCCACAAGCCGTGATGCCCGATGCGGGCCCAGGCGCAGTGTCGCCTCGTGTGCAGCACGTTGTACGTCCACGTCTCGGCGCAGCGCTCCGACAGGCCGATCTCCTCCATGAGGCACTTCTTGACGCCCCCGGCCGTCAGTTTCCGCGCGCATGTCCTCGCGGGCGAAGCGAGATCCGGCCTCGCTTATGTAGGCCGCAAGATCGATCAATGCGCCGGTGCCGGGAGGAAGCTCCGCAACCTCACCGCGCTCGGCCGACGCCGGGTCGCCGCCCGAAACCGCTGGCTCCCCGAAGCGCAACGCCCACACGATCAGCGGCAGCCCGGCAACGCCGAGGACGACGACCGCGCCCGCGTGCCACATCCGCCCGACCTTCACGGCGCCGAATCCCCAATCCGGGACGACATCCGATCCGGCCAGTCGCCGGGGCAGCGGCACCGCCGCCGGTCGCCGGCCGGCTCCGTCGTCCGAAGACGGCGACGGCGGAGATCTTCGCCTTCCCGCAGGGATAATTTCGAGGGTAGCGACCCCAGCAGGGGGCGGGGACGGGGGTGCGCAAGCAAACCCGGCCCCGCGCCCGAACCGGGCACCTGTGCCCCTGGGGTCGCTACCCTCCACGCCCCAAACGGCTCCTGTGCCACGGCCGACCGCGCGGTGAAGCCGCAAGACGTTGCCGCGCCAGCGGATATGCAGGCCGGTCGGTGCGCATCACGGGAGCGCCAAAATGTGCATTGACCCCCATTGTCTCTTGCACACCTCCGGTACGGCCCCGGACATCAGGTCTCCCAGTAGAATCGAGCCCACGCCAGCCGATCCGTCATCCATGTATCGACGCGTTCCGTGAGCCCCCGGCTCGCACGCCTGCGCGGCCGCTTCTCAAGGGCGATGGCGCGCTTCAGGGTGGCTTGGAAGCTGTCGATTTCGGACGGGCCGGGATACCGCGACCAGTTGCTCAGCACCCTGCTTGTCCTACCCCACTCCTTGCCATCTCCGGGCGACCGCAACCACTTCGATCTTGACGCCCATGTGCCAGAGCGCCTTCCAGAGGTCGCCGTGCTTCGCACCGCACGAGCGGAGCGCGCCGTCTTCGTCTACGCCGAGCCGGGGGTCTCAACGGCTGCCTTCACCGCCTCGGCGAGATGAGGGCTCTGCTTTGATTCGGGCCTGTCCGGAGGAAGGATCCACGGCTATCGGTATGGCGTTCGAGCCGGTTTCGAGGGGACGGATCCTGACCGCCGATCGGTCGGGGTCGGTGGCGTACCGCGCGTGCACATCGACATCGAGGTGCATGTGCACGGAATCGCCGCCTCCATGTGCGCGGCAGCGGTGCCGCATGTCGCTGCCCGCGTTGCGGTTGTACCACGCCCGCACGAACGGCGGTGCCGTCCGGAGAGTGCGGTCGTGGCGGGAGCGACCCCGCCCTTCGGGTGCCTGGTACGGCACGGCGACGGTTGAGATGTGCGCTGCCATCCCAACCCCGCCTGGGGTCGCTCCCAGTCCATCCATCCCGTGCGGGAAGCCCAACGGCCAGCCGGGACGGGCGCATCCCGGATCCTTGCGCTCAGCCATACGCGAGCGCCCGACAACTCGTCGTCGGCAGTTCCGGAGACGGCCTCCGCGCCGTCTATGTGGAGGAGCGCCAAGGGGTGCCCGAAGGCTCCCCCGAGGCTAAGGATGAAGCGTGCGCCGCGGCTCATCGTCCGAACGTGAGACTCGCCGCGAGGGTGGGGGAGGTCTCCCCGGCGTCGTCTTCGACGCCGCCCACAGCCTGCCGGACGGACGAATCAGACGGCGCGTCCAACGGCAACTCCGCGCCGTTTGCCGTCGGGGGTTAGAGGGGGCACGGCCCCCCGCCAGCCTCTCTTGGGGCACGCGGAGTGTGGCCACGGAGAGTATGCTGGCTTGTTTCTACCAATCATGCAGATTCCCGCGTGATTTGCATGACCGGGTCACGGGGAAGGCCCGGGCTGCTGAGAGCCCGCAGAGGCGAGCGTAGCGAGCCGGAGCGGGCGCTCAGCAGGGACGGTGGTCGGATCGATGTGCTGGCTGGCCGTAAGGGGCCGTGGTTAAGTGTGGTCGCCACCGTCCTTCCCAATGTCCTGAATGGATACACGAGCATCGAGGCTCGCACGACAAGCACAGGAGAAGGGAAGAACACATGAGCAGCATCCTCCGCACCGTCGGGATCGACATCTCCAAGGACTGGCTCGACGCCTTCGCCGCCCCCGAGGGGAGAGCGTCCCGGTTCCCGAACGACAGGGCCGGCTTCCGGAAGCTGATCGCCTGGATCGGCTCCGGGATCGACCGGATCGCTTACGAACCCACCGGAGCCTTCCACCGCGACTTCGAGGACACCCTCCTGAAGGCCGGGCTCCCCCTGTACGCGATCAACCCCTTCCAAGTCCGGTCCTTCGCCCGCTCCATCGGGCGGCGCGCCAAGACCGACGCGGTGGATGCCCGGATGCTGGCCATCATGGCGGCCGCCGTCGAGGACCTGCGCCCGACCGAGGCGAGATCGGAGGAGCAGCGCGACCTTGCCGAGCTCCATCAGGTCCGCGACGCGCTGGTCAGGGATCGCACCGCAACCACCAACCGGGGCAAGAACTTGCGCACTCCCGTGGGCAAGCGGCTCACCAGGCAGAGGCTGAGGCAGATCGACCGGCAACTCAAGCTGATCGACGCCGAGATCCGGCGACGGCTCGAAGAGGAGAAGACCCTGGAGCGCCGCGCCGAGATCCTGACCTCCATCCCCGGCATCTCGGACATCACCGCCGCCGGACTGATCGTCCTGATGCCCGAGCTGGGCACGCTCACCGGCGCCCGTGCCGCCAGCCTTGCCGGACTCGCTCCGATCACCCGGGAGTCCGGACACTGGAAGGGGCGTAGCTTCATCCAGGGCGGCAGGCACCGGGTTCGCAGGCTGCTCTTCATGCCCGCGCTGGTCGCGGCCCAGCACAATCCCGACCTGAAGCGGAAGTACGAGGCGCTCGTCGCCAAGGGGAAGCCGCGGAAGGTCGCTCTGACGGCCGTGATGCGGAAGCTCCTCATCCTCGCCAACGCGCTCGTCCAGCAGGACCGCATCTGGACGGCGCATCCGCCGAGAGAGTACACCACCCCCG
>Ga0209754_1000025_pt1 | contig 221149 bp, 214 predicted proteins | sample MesohylBB_FD_187295 | JGI IMG/M metagenome (GOLD analysis project Ga0209754, IMG submission 187295) | Host-associated microbial community of the marine sponge Aplysina aerophoba from Gulf of Piran - sponge mesohyl, lysed by bead beating... | ecosystem: Host-associated > Porifera > Sponge >... | reverse complement strand
GACGTGGCCCTGTTCGCGCCCATCGAGACGGTGGCCGGCACGATTTGGGCCGCCGCGTTCTTCAACGAACTGCCCCGCCCCGTCGCTGCTGTCGGCGCCGTCATCGTTTTGGTCGGCGTGCTCTACGGCACCGTCGCTACCACCCGGGCTCAGGTTTCGGCATCTGCGGGCTAGCTGGAATAGTGATTGCAGTGCAATCACTTTGGCAAGGTATGGTAGTGGGAAGCGATTGAGGGCAGGATATGGCGAGCATCACCATCCGCAATCTTGACGATGAAGTGAAGATCAGACTTCGCATACGGGCCGCCAGTCACGGTCGGTCGATGGAAGAAGAGGCCCGTCTAATCTTGCGCGACGCCGTTGAGCAGAACGTGGGCCCCACGAATCTTGCTGCTGCAATTCGCGAACGCTTCGCCCATCTCGGTGGGGTGGAATTGGAGTTGCCCCCAAGAGAGGCCATGCCAGATCCGCCTCGTTTCGAATGAGGTAGGCACGGTGATTGTTCTCGACACCAACGTTGTCTCTGAATTGATGCGCCCGTTGCCGAATCCGGCAGTTGAAGCTTGGGTGGCCGATCGTGCAGCAACGAACTTGTTCCTCTCCGCTGTGAGTGAGGCAGAGTTGCTCTATGGCATTGCCATAATGCCTGTAGGACAGCGTCGACACGCACTGGAAACAGAGGTTGAGGCGATGCTGCGTGAGGTCTTCGCCTGCCGTGTACTGCCGTTCGACAGTGATGCGGCTCGCGCCTACGCAGGAATCGCAGCCTCCTGTCGGGCCTCAGGACGTCCTGTCTCCCAATCCGACGGCCAGATCGCCGCGATCGCCCATTCTCGCGGCATGGCTGTGGCGACGCGCAACATCCGGCATTTCGAGGGCATGGCAGTCGACATCATCGACCCATGGGCAAATACATGACCTGGATAAAGGGTTGTGAACCGTGGGCTCAGAACGGCGGTACGGTCGTGCTCCATGGTGTGTTCCAAGAACTTGAGTGTCATGGGCTGAGGCGACTATCGCCGAACTACTGACAAGAATGACCGTCGTCAAGTTAACAGCGACAGAGCCGTCGAACTCGCTCTTGAACAGAGGGCTTTGGCGTTGGAGACAGTATGAGTATGAGTGCACAAGCCGTATTGGGAGGCATCAGTGGCTTGGGATGACGACTTAGACGGCCCGCATCTCAGGATTGCTGCAAGCGGCGCGGCAAGAGTCGGCGTCTTGGCCGGTCCAGGCACCGGCAAGACGAAGTATGGGCTAATGCGTCGCGTCGCGAGATTGCTGACAGAGGGCGTACCGGGCGATCGGGTCCTTCTCATCTCATTCACAAGAGTTGCTGCTGCTGATCTTCGTGACAAGGTGGCAGAACTCGAGGTCGTGGGTGCGGAAGAGGTTCGCGCCACAACTCTTCATGCCTATTGTCTCAGGCTCCTACAGAGGGACTCGATTCTTGCGCTATCTGGCAGGAATCCCAGGATTCTTTTGGACCATGAGAAAGATCTGATGCTTCGCGACATCGGTGGAGGCTTTGGCACGATCCATGATCGCCGGAAACTCTTGGAGGCGCTACTAGCTGGTTGGGCAAGACTGGCCACTGAGCATCCAGGAGTCGCCCTTGAAGACGAGGACCGCTCTTTCGAACGGAAAGTAATTCGCTGGTTGAATATTCATCGTGCGATGTTGATTGGTGAGGTCGTTCCGATCGCCCGACGCTATTTGTCCACGAACCCTGCCGCAGAGGAACTCGATGCGTTCGACCATTTGGTCATCGACGAGTATCAGGATCTCAACGCTCTGGAACAGGATCTATTGGAGGTGCTGGCTACAAACGCGGAGAGTCTTTGCGTCGCTGGCGATGACGATCAGTCGATCTACAGCGTGCGATATGCCAACCCTCTCGGAATTCGGAACTTTCTCGCCAGACCGGATGTAGAGACCCATGACATTGCGGTCTGCGGGAGATCTCCGGCGAATGTTGTCTACATGGCGAATTCCCTCATCGAGCAGGCTCCACGTCGAAGCAAACCACCCCTCGAACCGCTTTTTCCCAATCGGCAAGGTGAAGTATCTATTGTTCAGTGGCCGGATGACTTGTCGGAGGTTGATGGGATCGCGTCAGCCATTGCAGATGACGTCTACCGTCGAGGGATCGAGCCTGGCGATATTCTCGTTCTAACGAATTGGAGAAGGCTTGGCCAACGAATTCGTGATCGGGTGATTGACCTAAACATTCCTGTGCGTTCATATTTTACTGAGGAAATTCTCGATTCAGATGCAAGTCGAGAAGCTCTGGCACTACTGCGCCTCGCAATAGACGCGGCCGATCGGCCCGCAATGCGTGTGCTTGTCGGCCTAGAAGAGCAATCGGGGCGAACCTCCGCTTATCAGCGGCTTCTTGAGTACTGTTACTCACACGCCCTTGAGCCTTCGGATGTTCTTAGTCGTTTGGCTGCTGGCAGACACCTTGATGGTTTGCGGGTTCCAGCGCTTGTTGAACGCTTCAGGCTAGCGATGCACCGAGTGGAGCGCCTTCGGAAACTGGAGTTGTCAGATCTTGTCGATGAACTTTTCCCCGCTGATGACGATACACTTGCCGAATTGCGCGGAATCGCCCTCGACTCGCTAGGGGTGGCAGAGAAACCAGGTGATGTACTGGATGACGTTGTCTTAGCGGTTACTCAGGACGATGTCCCTCAGCATCCGAATTTTGTTCGCATCATGAGCCTCCACAAATCGAAAGGGCTGACTGCCGACACCGTTTACATAGTGGGAGCAGTCGATGGAATTCTTCCTACGGTGACGTCGACTGACCCAGCTGAGATACAAGACGCCATAGCGGAAGGGCGACGTCTCTTCTACGTCGCAATTACCCGAGCTGTCAAGGAGCTAGTCATTTCGACCAGTAGGACCATGGATCGTGCCGATGCATATGCGCGTAGAGTGAATTTCGAGCCTTCAACCACCCGCCGATTGGGTGATCGGGTGACGATCCGCACAATAGCTAGTCCGTACATCGCTGAGCTGGGGCCGTCAGCACCACGAGGCGAACGCGGTAGTTCCTGGTTGGCATCGCGGTCCGGTGGTGCTTAACTCCCTGGCGGCCGACGTGGCCCTGTTCGCGCCCATCGAGACGGTGGCCGGCACGATTTGGGCCGCCGCGTTCTTCAACGAACTGCCCCGCCCCGTCGCCGCCGTCGGCGCCGTCATCGTTTTGGTCGGCGTGCTCTACGGCACCGTCGCCACCACCCGGGCTCAGGTCTCGGCGACTGCCAACTGAGCGGAAGAGCAGTCGCAATGCTGCCCGGCTAGCGCGAGAGGCGCTTCTTGTTGCGGGCGCGGGTGCCGGCGTCGAGGACTGTCTTGCGGATGCGGATGGAGTGGGGGGTGACCTCGATGCACTCGTCGTCGGCGATGAACTCGAGGGACTGCTCGAGCGACAGGATGCGGGGCGGGGTCAAGCGGACGGTGTCGTCGGAAGCCGCCGCACGGACGTTGGTCTGCTTCTTCTCCCGACAGATGTTGACGTCCATGTCCTCGGGGCGGGGGTTCTCGCCAATCACCATGCCCTCGTACACCTCATCGCCGGGAGAGACGAAAAGCGAAGCCCGCTCCTGGACGGCGGCCACGGCGTATCCGGTGACCGGGCCTCTTCGGTCGGCGACGATCGAGCCTGAGCGACGGGTGCGAAGCTCGCCCATCCAGGGTGTGTAGCCCTCGAACACGTTGGCCATCAGGCCGGTGCCTTGGGTCTCGGTGAGGAAGTCGGTGCTCAAGCCAATGAGGCCGCGGGCTGGCACTATGTAGTCGAGCCGAACCCAGCCGGTGCCGTGGTTCGCCATGTTCACCATGGTGGCCTTGCGTTCTCCCAGAAGTTGGGTGACCGCGCCGACGAAGCTTTCGGGAATGTCGATGGTGACCCGCTCGGTGGGCTCATGGAGCTTCCCGTCGATGGTGCGAGTGACCACTTCGGGTTTTCCGACGGTCATCTCGAAGCCCTCACGGCGCATGATCTCCACCAGCACCGCGAGCTGGAGTTCGCCTCGTCCCTGGATCTGCCAGGTGTCGGGGCGGTCGGTGTCCAGGACTCGGATCGACACGTTTCCGATCAACTCAGTGTCGAGGCGGTTCTTGATGAGGCGGGCCGTGAGTTTGTCGCCTTCGAGCCCGGCCATGGGAGACGTGTTGGTACCGATCGTTATGGAAAGGCTGGGCTCGTCCACCGTGATACCGGGAAGTGGGGTGGGGTTGGCGAGGTCGGCCAGCGTCTCGCCGATGGTGATGTCGGGGATGCCCGAGATGGCGATGATCTCGCCGGCGCTGGCTGCCTCGGCATCTACCCGGTTGAGGTCCTCGGTCACGTAGAGATCGGTGACCTTGGCGGTGTTGATCGTTCCGTCAATGCGGCACCACGCCACTTCCTGGCCCCTCTTGATTGTTCCGTGCATGACCCGGCACAGGGCGATGCGCCCCACATAAGGGCTGGCATCAAGGTTGGTTACCCAGGCCTGGAGCGGGTGCTCGGGATCGTGGCGGGGTGCGGGGACAGCCTCTAGAAGCGTCTCGAACATGGGGCGCAGATCGGTGCCCGGTTGATGGGGGTCGAGTGTCGCGGTACCACGGCGGGCGTTGCTGTAGACGATGGGGAAGTCGATCTGATCTGCGGATGCGTCGAGGTCTAGGAAGAGCTCGTACACCTCGTCGACCACCTCGGAAATGCGGGCATCGGGCCGGTCGATCTTGTTGATCACCAATACGACGGGCAGCTTGAGCCCCAGCGCCTTGCGCAAAACAAAGCGCGTCTGGGGCAGCGGACCCTCGCTCGAGTCGACCAGCAACAAGACGCCGTCGACCATGGTCAGAGCCCGCTCCACCTCGCCGCCGAAGTCGGAGTGGCCCGGGGTGTCGACGATATTGATCTTGATCTCCTCGCCGCTGTCGCGGGTGTAGCGGACGGCGGTGTTCTTGGCCAGGATTGTGATGCCCTTCTCCCGCTCGAGGTCCATCGAGTCCATGACGCGCTCGGCCACTGTCTCATTTGACCGAAAAGCCCCTGACTGCCAGAGCATGGCGTCGACGAGGGTGGTCTTGCCGTGGTCGACGTGGGCGATGATCGCCACATTGCGCAAGTCTGAGCGCGCCGCAAGATAGGGATTTCGAGCCATTGTGAGCCTCACGTGCCGATGGCGCCATCCCAGAGCGGGACCCTGGCAGCGGCGATACTGTCGCAGTTTATGGCGGGACCCAACATTCTACTGGTCATGGCCGATCAGTTGGCACCGCACTTCACGGGTGCCTATGGGCATCGGTTGGTGCGAACTCCGGCAATGGACTCCTTGGCGGAGCGGGGGGCACGGTTCGATGCGGCGTACTGCAATTTTCCGCTGTGCGCGCCCTCTCGGTTCTCGATGCTGTCGGGCCAGTTGGCGTCCGACATCGGAGCGTGGGACAACGCGGCTGAGTTCCCGGCGTCGATCCCCACGCTGGCCCATTACCTCAACTTGGCCGGGTATCGCACGGTGCTGGCCGGAAAGATGCACTTCATCGGGCCCGACCAGCACCACGGGTTCGGCGAGCGGCTCAATACCGAGATCTACCCTTCCGACTTCGCCTGGACCCCCGATTGGGACAACGCCGACGAGCGGATCGACAAGTGGTACCACAACATGGACAGCATGTCGGAGGCTGGCCAGGCCCTGGCCACCTACCAACTCGACTACGACGAAGAGGTGGGGTTCGCGGCCATCCGCAAGCTCTACGACTTCGCTCGCGACAGCGACGACCGCCCCTTCTTCTTGACCGCGGCGTTCATCCACCCCCACGACCCCTACGTTGCCCGCCCCGAGTGGTGGGACCTCTACGACCACGACGACATTGACCTGCCCGACGAGGTGGAATTGGATTCGCTCGACCCCCACAGCCAGCGAATCCGCCGCGGGATCGAGGCCGACACCATCGGCTACACCGATGACCATTGTCGCAACGCACGGCACGGCTACTACGCCAACACCAGCTACATCGACGGGTGGCTGGGAAGAATGGTCCAAGCCTTGGAGGAGACCGGCGAGCTCGACAACACCGTGGTGATCGCCACCAGCGATCACGGCGACATGCTCGGCGAACGCGGTCTGTGGTTCAAGATGAGCTTCTTCGAGCGGTCGTTGCGGGTGCCGTTCATCATGGCCGGTCCCGGCGTGGCCAACACCACGGTGGACAACGCCTGCTCGCTGCTCGACCTGCTCCCCACTGTGCTGGACATCGCTGCTGATGGCGGCACCCGCGTCGAACCGGTCACCCCTCTGGCCGGGCGCAGCCTGTGGGAGAGCGCCACCGGGGGTCACGACCCGGTCGACGAGGCCATAGCCGAGTACACCGCCGAGATGACCTCTCATCCGATGTTCATGATCCGCCGGGGCCGCAATAAGTACATCCACTGCGACACCGATCCGGTATTGCTCTATGACTTGGAGAACGATCCGCAGGAGCGACAAAACCTCGCGGACGACCCGGCCCATGTCGAGGAGGTCGCAGCTTTCGCCGCGGAGGTGGTCCAGCGTTGGGACAGCACCGCCATCAGAGAACAGGTAGTGGCCTCCCAGCGGACCCGGCGGCTGCTGCATGTCGCCATGGGCAACGAGAGCCGGATCTCGTGGGACTACGCGCCAGCCCAAGACGCCGCCAACCAGTACGTGCGCGACCACATGGACTGGGCCGAGGCTGGCGGCCGCAGCCGCTTCCCCAAGCGGGGGTAGCGATCGATTCCTAGCCGCTATTGCTTCAAACGAAGGGCCAGCAGGTGGGGAATCTGGGGCTCTTCGACTAGGCCGATGGGGTAGATGATCATGTCACCGGCCACCGAGGGCCAGCTGTTGGTGGCGCCCTTGGCCTGGTGGCGCCACACGATCTCACCAGTGGCCCGGTCGAGCGCCAACAACTCGCCGAAGAATGTGGAGGTGAACACCAGGTCGTTAACCACCGTCATGCCGCCGAACACATCTGCGGCGGGAACTTCGGGAATTTGGGAGATGATCTCCACGTCCCAGATGATGTCGCCGGAGGCAATGTCGATGGCCACCACGTTGCTGGGACGGGTGAAGACCTGGGTACCCTCCCCGCCGCTGCTCACCTGGTCGGATTCGTAGTAGCTGGGGGCGTTGACCATCACGGCGTAGAGCACTCCGTCGGCAACGGCCACCGGGGTGACTATGCCGCCTTGGGCGCCGGGCATCACCTCAACCGGCGCGTTGAAGCTCTCCAGGTGGTCGTTTTGGTGCTGACCTACCGAGGTTTGCCACAGCACTTCGCCGGTGGCTGGATCGTGGCCGAACGCCACCCCTCCCTTGCCGGCGGTCACCAGCACGTCGTGGTCGAGGCCGTGGTCTTCGGCGTTGGCCAGCGCCACCAGCACATGGTCGCGATCGAAGATGTCGTGGGGGAAGGCCTGGAAGCCCCATCGCAGTTCGCCGGTGGCGGCGTCGAGCGCCACCGTGCCGCTGGTCCAGCGGTTATCGCCCGGACGGCTCGATCCCGCTGGCCATTCGGGGGCGCCGGGGAAGGGGTAGGGGTTGCCCACCCCGAAGTACAGGGTGCCGGTTGCAGCGTCGAGCGCCGGCGGATACCACGCCCCACCTCCGCTGTTGATGCTGGGATTGCCCCAAAGGCCTTCGTCTTCCACGGTGGCGAACGACCACACGATCTCGCCGGTGGCCTGGTCCAAGGCGTAGATCGTGCCCCTCGCCCCGGCAGGGAACCCGCTGGTGGCCGCGTACACCAACCCGTCGTAGGCGAGTGGCTGCACATTTATCTCGCTGAGGTCTCCACCGGTGATATCGGTGGCCCAGATCTCCTCGCCGGTCTCTAGGTCGTAGGCCGCGATGAGCTGGCCCCGCTGGCGCCAGCCTATTTTGGGGGCGAAGACCTTGCCCCAACCCACAGAGACTCCCGAGGGACCGTACATCCCGCCCCGGCGTCCTGCGGTCCACAAGATCTCCCCGGTGTCAGCGTTGATGGCCTGGACCCCACCGTCGAGGCCGGCCACATACACCCGGTGGCCCAATATCAGCGGCGAGGTGGCCAGGTTGCCCCACGTGCTCCCGCCGGGAACATCGGCTGTCCACGCCACCTCTAGGCGATCGACAGTGGTGGAATCGATCGGGCTGTTGAACACCGCCCGGGTAGCGGCGAGGTCACGGTTGGGCAGCGGCCAGTCGTCGGCGTGCGCGACCACCTCGGGCGGACTGCCCAACAGTGGGGGGTCGACCGTCAGCTCGGGCTCGGGAACTGTCTCGGAGGGTGCCGCGGGGATCGCCTCGGTAGGAGTCGCCTCACCAGATTCTGTCGGCGCCGACGTCGGTGGCGTCGGATCTACGGAGTTCTCCGACGACGCACAGGCGGCTAGGACCAAGACAGCCGTGATCACGGCGACGGCCATCCGTCGCCAAACTTGCGAACGACTGCCCATGACTCGACTGTAAGTGCTCGCCTGCTGCGGGACAGTACTGTGTTGGCACCCCAGCAAAGGAGAAGGCATGGCACGAATTCGGATTCCCGACGGCCCCGAGGAGGAGCTGCATCGGTTGTGGATGATGACCCCGGAGCTTTCCGGCCCGGCATCGGCGTTCAGCGGCGCGGTGTACAACGAGAGCAAGCTTCCCGTGCGGTTGCGGGAGTTGCTTCGGATGAGGATCGCCCAGATCAACCAGTGCGTGGTTTGACTGGACACTCGCATTGCGTCGTTGGCGCAATATGAACTGAGTGAGGACGACTACCTCAACGTCGGCAATCGGGACGACTACGACGGCTTCAGTGAGGCCGAGCGCGACGCCCTGGAGTACGCGGAGAAGTTCGCCGCCGACCACCTGTCCATCGACCAGGAATTCATGGACCGCATGGTCGGCCATTTCGGCGAAGAGCTGGTAGTGGAGATGACCCTTGCCATCGGCTGCTGGATCGCCTTCGGGCGCCTCAACCAGGTGATGGATGTCGTCGTGTCCTGTCCGCTGCGGATGAAGGGCCCCGACGAGGCCCGCGAGATCCAAGAGGCCGCCGACGGCGACCTCTTGGCCATGCGCTCAGCCCGATTCGCCTAAACCTCAGCGAAACAGGCGGCCGAATACCCGCAGGTCGTCGGTGAACAGTTTCGGTTGTTCGAAGGGGGCGAAGTGGCCGCCTTTGGGCTGTACCGACCAGTGCACGATGTTGTAGCGGCGCTCGGCCCACACCCGGGGGGTTTGCAGCAGTTCTCGGGGGTAGACGGCATGTCCGGTGGGCACCTCCACCCGGCCGGCCCACGAGTCCAGCGCAGAAGTGCCGGTTCGGGCCGACTCCAGATACAGCCGCCCCGATGACGCCGCGGTGCCGGTGATCCAATACAGCATCACGTTGTCGAGCAGCTGGTCTTTGGTGAACACACTTTCCAGATCGCCGTCGTCCAAGTCGCACCAGTGCTGGTATTTCTCGATGAACCAGGCGGCCAGACCGGCGGGGGAGTCGTTGTGGGCCACCGCTAGCGTCTGGGGCTTGGTACTCAGCATGGCCATGTAGCCGGTGCCCCCGGTGATCACCTCCAGCGAGCGGCCTATGGCCGCCTGCTCAGCCTCGGTCACTCCCTCCATCATCTTGGCCAGGTCGGCTGACTCCTCAGCAGTGGGCTGGGCGAAGAGCATGTTGAAGTGGGCGGCGATGAGCCGGTCGGCGTAGGCCTCGGTCATTCGCCGCGTGACCAGCGCCCCCCAGTCGCCCCCTTGCACGATGTAGCGGTCGTAGCCCAGCTGCTCCATGACTCCGGCGATGGCCTCGGCGCAGCGGTGCATGTCCACGCCGCGGTTGGCGGTGGGCCCGGAGAAGCCGTAACCGGGCAGCGAAGGCACCACCACGTGGAAGGCGTCGGCCGGATCACCGCCGTGGGCCACCGGATCCGAAAGCGGCCCCATCATCTCCCGGAACTCCACTACTGAGCCCATATAGCCGTGGATCAGCACCATGGGTATGGCGTCGGGCTCAGGCGAGCGAACGTGGTAGAAGTGGACCTGCTCGCCAGCCGCGGTGGCGGTGAACTGGGGAAAGGCGTTGAGGTACGCCTCCCGTTCCCGCCAGTCATAGTCGTCGGCCCAGTATTCGCACAGCTCTCGCATGTAGGCCACTGAAGCGCCATCGGTCCAGCCGGGCCGCACGGTGTCGGGCCACCGGGTCATGGCCAGGCGCTGGTGCAGGTCGTCCAGGTCGGCTTGGGGAATGTCGATCGCGAACGGCTCGATGCTCATGTACGCAGCGTGTCACGCCGGGATGGGCGAATCGAAATGGCCTAGTCGAAATGCTCGGCGCGCCGAACGATGAAAAACCAGGTCATTACCCCAGAGAGCAGTACCAGCAATCCCGACCAAATGCCGGCCTCGGCCACGAAAGCTTCTTCGATGCTGTTAAAAGCCTTGGTGGTGAGGGTGGGGAAGTCGAATGGGGCGATGAGCAGGGTAATGGGCAGTTCCTTCATCACCGACAGCATTACCAGCCCGCCCCCGGCCAACAGCCCCGGAGCCATGAGCGGAAGCTCCAGGGATCGGAAACGGCGCAGCCAACTGGCCCCCATGGTGCGGGCCGCGTCGGTCAGCCGGGAAGACACCGCGGCCACCGCAACCTGGGAGGTGCGCATGGTCTGGCCCCCGAAACGCACTATGTACGCGAACACCAGCAATACCAGGGTGTTGCGCAGGTGGCTGCCGATGTCGGTTTTCAGCGTCCAGAACAGCAGTGCCAGCCCGATGAGAATCCCGGGCAGAGCAAATGCGGACACGATCACCGCATTGGCCACAGTGCCGATTCGGGACCGGTAGCGCACCACCAGATAGGCAGCCGGCAGCACGACGGCCACCGACACCACGGCAGCCAGAACGCTGCCGTAGGCGGTGTGCCAGGTCGGCGACCACACGTCGTCCCATCCCACGAGGAGATCCCGCCCCCCGGAGGCTTCCAGCCTGATCCCGTCGATGGTCCAGTCGGCCAGGGAGGCCAGCGGCCCCAACAGGGCCAGCGCCACCGCACCGACCAAGAACGCCACCGCAACCGGTTTGGCGCGGCCCAGCCGATAGATCACGGGCCTTCGAGATCGCACCGGTGCCGCGTGCTCAAAGCGCCGGGTGGCCCCTCGCTCGACCAGCACAACCGCAGCGGCCAGCACTAGCAGGATCACGCTGAGGGCCATCGAGACCGTTTGGTTGTTGAGCCGGGTGGTGTAGATGGCCCGGCTGAGCGTGTCGTAGCGCATGAGCTGCACCGCGCCGAAATCGCTGATGGCGTACAGAAACACCAGCAAGGTGCCGGCGCTGATGGCGGTTGCCGTCTGGGGCAGCACCACTCGCCGGATGATGTTCAGCGGGCTGTCGCCCAGAAGCCGGGCGGTCTCCTCGGCCGAACCGGGCAGGCGCCGCAGCCGGGCGGCGACCGGCAGATACACGTACGGGTAAGTGAACAGGGTGAGTGCCAGCCACGCGCCGAACAGACCTCGTACCTCCACGTCCCATACCAGCCCCAAATTGTCCAGCCAGTCGGATAGCAGACCTCCGGGATTGAGTGTGCGGATCAACGCCGCGGCGCCGATGAAGGTGGGGAACACCAGCGGCAGGGGCAAGAGTGCCTGCCACGTGCGCTTTAGGGGAACGTCGCAGCGGGTGGTCAGCCAGGCCAGAGCAGTGCCGAACACCGCGGTGGAAGCCGACACCAGCACGGCCAGCCACAGGGTACGCAGCAGCGGTCCTCGCGTGCGCTGGGAAAAGAGCACGCCTAGAGGGTCGCTGTGGAATGTGAAGTTGCGCCACACCAGATAGCCCGCCGGAAAGGCGAAGGCCGCGGTCACCACGATGGCTACGACCTTCAACAGAACCGGAGACCGCAATGCCGTCGAGCGCACGAAGTGCGACTCTATCCACAGGTCGCCCCAATAGTAAAGCTTGCTTTACAAAAGACGAGACGGGCGCCGAATGATCGGACAGTTGGTTCTGGCCGGCAGTCAGTTGGCTACAGGCCGGGGAAAGGCCGCCGCCGGTGACCCTGAGTAGACCGGCGACACCCGGTCACCGGAAGCGAAGCTCTGCGTCCCGCTGACTCGGGCGAGGAGACGGATGCCGGCGGGGCTGGCCACGGTGACCATGGAGTCCGCCCCTTGAAATTCAAAATCCTCCACGGTGTGGGTTGCGATGCCGCCTGTATCAGGGCGCAATTCCACGTCCTCGGGTCTGACTGCCACCTCGACTGGGCCTTGGTGGGAGTCGAGCAGGGGTATGGATCCGAAGTCAGAATGGGCGATATGGCCGTCGGCATCGGCGGGGTACATCGACACCGCGCCGATGAAGCCGGCCACCCATGGGTTGGCCGGCTTTTGGTAGATCTCCGCTGGCGGTCCGATCTGCACGATGCGCCCCGCATCCATGACGGCCACTCGGTCGCCCAGCACCAGCGCTTCCTCACGATCATGAGTCACGAACACCGCGGTCATGCCCGTGGTCTGAAGAAGTTGGCGCACCTCGGTGCGGACGTCACGGCGCAGCGCGGAGTCCAAGTTGGAAAATGGTTCGTCCAGGAGCAAAGCAGTGGGCTGGGGAGCTAGAGCTCGGGCCAACGCCACCCGCTGCTGTTGTCCGCCAGAGAGGGTTTCGGGCATCCGGTTCTGCATTCCGGGTAGGTTCACCAGCTCCAGCGTCTTGGCCACTTCCTCGGACCGCTTGCCGCGGGGGACTCCGTAGCCGACATTTTTGGACACATCCAGGTGGGGAAATAGCGCCCAGTCCTGGAACACCATGCCGACATTTCTGTCCTCGGGCCGAACCCAGGTTCCATTGCCAGCCACTTGGGCACCGGCAATGTGGATCGTCCCCCGGTCGGCACGCTCCAGGCCGGCGATGATTCGAAGCAGCGTGGTCTTTCCACACCCGCTTGGCCCGAGCAAGGACACCATTTCGCCCCACCCCACGTCGAGACTGCATTCTTCGATCACCGTGGTCCCCCCAAAGGACTTGGAGACGTCCTGCACCGACAGCAGCGGAACCGGGGGGACTGGGGCCATGAAAATGTAAGGCTAGCTTTATTGAGGTGATCTGACGCAGAACTACAGTGCTTGGCCATGCTCCAGGATTGGCGCCAGATCACGATGGTTCCCACTGACGACGGACCGATCGAGGTGCACCTTTGCGGCGAGGGGCCGCTGGTGGTCATGCTGCCGTCGATGGGTCGAGGGGCGGGTGACTTCGACCAGTTGGCCGGCGACGTGGCGGCGGCAGGATACCGGGTGGCCTGTCCCGAGCCCCGGGGCCTGGGGGCCAGTGCGGTGCCCGACCGGCAGGAGACCCTGTCGACGCTGGCCGCTGATGTGGCCGCGGTGATCACCGGGCTCGGGGGCGGTCCCGCGGTGGTTGTCGGGCACGCCTACGGGAATCGCATCGCCCGCATGACCGCCACTGAGCATCCCGAGCTGGTGGACAGCCTGGTGCTGTTGGCCTGCGGTGGGTTCATCCCGGTTACCGAGGAGATGGGCGCGGCGATGCGAACGATTTTCGACCCCCGCAACCCACCCGACGTTCGCCTTGATGCGGTGGCCCGGGCGTTCTTCGCACCGGGCAACGACCCCAGCGTTTGGGCCGACGGCTGGTACGGGAAGCTCGCCCGTTATCAGGAGCACGCCACCGTCAACACCCCGGTTAGCGACTGGTGGGCCGGCGGCAGCGCCGCCATGCTGGCCGTGCAGCCCGCTGACGACCAGCTCGCCGTGCCAGCCAACGCCGATGCCCTGGTCGAAGCGGTAGGCGACCGCGTGGAGGTGATGGTCATCCCCAACGCCGGCCACGCCCTATTGCCCGAACAGCCCAAGGCCGTCGCCGACGTGGTTATCGGGTGGCTCGACAAGGCTTAGGAAGGAAGTACTCCGGCGTGAAGCAGACGAGGGCAATGAACGTTTGGAGGGCAACTTCAGTGGCGAAACGGCTCGCTTGGGCCTCAGGCAGCTGGCATTCAAGGCTGATTCCACGTATTGCTAGTGTGTGGCGTGAACGTGTGCGGGACACGGGCACCACACGACGAACTCGACTAGGAGCGGGATAGGCAGATGGCACTGAAGCAGGCTATTGAACAGGCTTTGAAGAGAATTCAATCCGGCGTTCTGAAAAACGAAGCCCAAGTCAAGCAGGCTGTCATCGTGCCAATTCTGCGGGAACTGGGCTGGGATGATTCCAATCCCGAAGAGTTCCTGCCAGAGCACCAAGTGGATAACGGGCTCGTAGATTACGCCCTTCTTGTCCACAAGAAACCACAGGTATTCGTCGAGGCTAAGCGGCTGGGGAACCTAAGTCCCAAAGCAGAAGAACAGCTCTTTAGTTATGCCGCCAACAAGGGAATCCCGCTACTGGTATTGACTGATGGCAGTATCTGGGACTTCTACCTGAGCATGGCTGCTGGCGAACCCGCCAACCGTCGTTTCAGTCGAATTGAACTCAATGCGCATGATGGCAGCCTTCTATCTCTGCACGAGAAGTCGTTTCGGAAGTTCTTAGCAAGGGAACAAGTAGCCTCCGGACTGGCCAAACGCGATGCTGAAGCGCTCCATGAAGACACCCAACGCCGGTCACAGGCCAGGGAGGCAATTCCCAATGCCTGGGAAGGATTGCTCAATCCGCCTAACGATCTGCTCATTGAGCTACTAGCCGAAGAAGTCGAGGGCAAATGTGGAATCCAGCCCCGACACGAAGACGTGGAGCACTTTTTTAACCAACTTGCAAGCACACCTCTGAGCGAGGTCTCGCCTGTTCGAACGAGATCAGCGATTGCGACAACGCCTTCTCCTAAACCAGGTCGGAGTACGCTGCGTCGAAAGTCCCCGACCGCAACCAGAAGGATCGTCGGATATAGGATTCGTACCAGCGAATTTCAGTGCTCAAGTGCAAGCGCTACCCTGGTTGCCTTATTGAAGGATTTTCAGGAGCAAGACCCAAGCTTCTTGAGCCGCCTCTACGAAGATCCCCGTAATCACACCAGGAAGAGGGTCTTGGTTTCCCAGCGGCGCAGTGAGATGTATTCCGAACCGCGTAAAGACAGTGAATACAAGGATCTCGGCGCAGGCTGGTGGGTGGGCACAAACTTGAGTGCTCAGTCAATAACCCGGAAGGTCGAACTCGCATGCGATGTCGCGGGGGTGAAGTTCGGTACAGAGCTTACGCTCATTGAGGAGAAGGTCGCTGACCGTGAAGTAGGTTGATCGAGTGAGCACTGACGGTATCCCCGCAGAAGTCGACGAGGCCATCGACGCCCTTTTGGCTGAACACGATCCCACCACCATGTCGGTGGAGGAGTTTCGCGGCTACCAGTACGACTACGGGCTGGCCTGGGTGCATTTTCCTGAGGGCTTCGGCGGTCTCGGCTTGGCTCCTCGCTACCAGCGCCACATCGAAGGGCGGCTGCGAGACGCCGGAGCGGGGCCGGCCGACCCTGGTGCCTTCTTCTTCACCCTGGCCGGACCCACCGTCGTGACCCACGGCACCGACGAGCAAAAGCGCCGGTTCCTGCGACCGATGTTCACCGGCGAGGAGCGCTGGTGCCAGCTGTTCTCCGAGCCAGGCGCGGGCAGCGACTTCGCTGGATTGGCCACTCGGGCGGTACGCGACGGCGAGGTATGGACCGTTGACGGCCAGAAGGTGTGGAACACCCTCGCCCATCTGGCCGACCGGGGCATGTTGGTGGCCCGCAGCGATCCTGACGCCCACAAGCACAAGGGCATGACCTATTTCGCGCTGGACATGCACGCCGAGGGGGTGGAGGTGCGCCCGCTGCGCCAGATCACCGGTGAGGCCGAGTTCAACGAGGTGTACATGACCGACGTGCGGGTGCCCGACGCCGACCGCATCGGCGATGAGGGTGAGGGTTGGCGGGTGGCTCTCACCACGCTGATGAATGAGCGCACCGTGATCGGTGGTGGCGGCTCGCCCAAGCGGGGCTCAGGCAGCATCGCGGAGTTGGTACAGGTGTGGGCCGAGCTGCCTGCCGAACAACGAACCTCGACCCGCCAAGACCGGGTGATGCAGCTGTGGAGCCAGGCCGAGACGCTGCGGCTCACCAACATGCGGGCGTCGCAGAACCGCCGGGCCGGCAACCCCGGTCCTGAGGGCTCGGTGGCCAAGGCCATCCACGCAGAGTTGAACAAGGACATTTTCGAAGAGTGCATAAACCTTCAGGGCCTAGCCGGCTCAGTGGAATTCGACTACACCTTCCGCCGGCCGGACATGGTGTCGGAAACCGGAGTCGAGAACGGGATCGGCCATGCTTTCTTGCGGTCTCGGGCCAACTCCATCGAGGGCGGCACCACCGAGATCATGCGCAACATCTTGGGTGAGCAAATCCTTGGCCTCCCCGGCGAACCTCGGGTGGACAAGGGCATCCCCTGGAACGAGGTTCCTAGGAACTGACCTTAGAGTCGTTTTCTTAACGGCAAGTCTCGCGATTTGTCTGCGACGGAGACACCCGTTTCAAGGAGTTCATAGACCAGCGAGCAACCACGACGGGCTCCAGGGCATTGAGCTCGTCTGAGAACACCTCGACTGAGACAGGGGCGTCGACACCGCGATCGAACAGATCAGCCAGCAGACCGGCGATGTTGCCGTGGCCCTCGCCGGGCATCAGGCGATGGTGAATGCACTCGTAGGCGATCTCATCGGGGGTTGGCTGGCCCACGGGGTCGGGGCCGGTGTCTCCGATCTGGATTGCCTGGATCATGGCTGGGTCAATAGCAGGGTCCACTTGGCCCCGCTCCGGTCCCCGCCACAGATGCCAGGTGTCGAGCAGCAGCCCCGCGTTGGAGCGACTGGCCCGCTCGACAATCTCGGCCGCCACCCGGTGATCGTCCAACGGCGACCAGGAGAAGGGTTCGATCAGGGCCAGGATGCCGTGCTCAGCAGCCTGGTCGGCGATCTCGGCCAGTGTTGCTGCGGCTTGGTCCCGGTTCTCGCCCGGCTGCCAGTCGGAATGCTCCAGCACCGTGATTGACCGGGCGCCCAAGGCCGCGGCCGAGGCCATTGCATGCTCGGCGCCCTCTGGCGACCGCATCGTCATTACCACTCCGTCGTACTCGGCGATCTGAAGGTTCAGCTCTTTCAACAGATTCACGATGGCGGCATCGTCCCATCCCCGCTCATGGAGCTTGCGGTGCTCCCATCCGTAGATCGACAGCCGGGCAAAGCCGGCGGCCGAAGCGGCCCGCGCCTTGTCATCCCACGGCACTCGGCCGAGTGTCCCCGTGCACAGATAGGGGGGATGGTTCACGGGCCGAGACTAGCGGTGTGTCCCCGCACTACCGTGCGGCCATGGAGTTCAATGCCCGCGACCCGGCCCACGAGATCGAGGGAGTCCCGTTTCACACGCTGGCCCGAATTCGCTCCGAACAGCCCATCTGCCCCTCGCCGGCTGGCGGCTGGTACCTCTCGACCCGCCGCCACATCGACACCGCCCTCAAAGAGGTGGAGACCTTTGTGGCCGATCTGGCCCCAATGGCCGGACTGCCCGGCACCGAGGCGGTTCCGCCCGAAGAGCTGTTCCTGAGCGAGATTCCCGAGCCCCGCCACGGCCGCATCCGCCGGCTGTACAACTCCAACTTCGCCCCCCACCGGTTGCGCAACACCGAGGAGTTCGTCACCCGCACCTGCCACCAGTTGCTCGACCCGATGCTGGCTGAGGGCGAGGGCGACCTGCACGCGGGCTACGCCATGCCGATCCCCAGTGCGACCCTGGCCGACCTCATGGGGCTGCCCACCGAGGCGGGCGACAAGTTCATGGGCTGGTCATTCGACGGCACGCTCATGCAGCGCCCGGGCACGCCGGGGATAAGGCCCACGGGGCCGCCTATTTTGGACTACTTCCGAGAAGCGCTGGCCGAACGCCGGGCATCGGCGGCTGCCGGTCAGGAAAGGGCCCACGACGTGATCATCGGGCTAATGGACGCTGAGATCGACGGGGTGGCGCTGAGCGACGCCGAGATTGTCACCCAGCTCCAGTTCATGGTCATGGCCGGGGTCCACACCACCCGGGCGCTGCTGGTGCACCTGGCCCACCGGCTGCTGCGGGACCGGGAGCTATTCGAGCGGGTGACCGCGGAGCGCGACTTGGTGGCTCCTCTGGTAGAGGAATCGCTGCGCCACGATGCCCCGGTGCAGGCCACCACCCGCCGCTGCACCCGTAGGGTCGAGCTCGACGGAGTGGAGATGCAGGCGGGCGAATGGGTGGAGGTGGGCATCGGCTCGGCCAACCGAGACGAGACCGTGTACGACGACCCCGACGTGTTCCGCTTGGACCGCGATGACCCCCGCGACCACCTGGGGTTCGGCGGCGGTCCCCACATCTGCCCCGGTGCCACTCTGGCCCGCATCGAGGCTGTCTGCGCGGTCAACGTACTGTGCGACCGGGTGGCGGAGATGTCGGCGGTGGAAGGGGCAACCTACCCGCCTCTTCCCGGCGGAATGTCGCACCTGCCCATACCGGCGAGGCTCACACCTAAGTAGCTCGGGGCTTCGCCTCGGCGAGCTCGGCGATGTAGGCGAGTTCCTCGTCGGTGTCGGCTCGGATGGTGAGGCCGGTGGCCTTGGTGTCGCCCCAGCGGGCGAAGCGCTCCTTGATGCGCTGACGGGAGCCGATCAGCGCCCCGTCGTCGATGTATTCGTCGGGCACCGCGGCCACGGCCTCGTCCCGGCGGCCGGCCATGAACAGCTCCTGAATGCGCTCGGCGGCCTCGCCGAAGCCCCGGCGCACCATGGCGTCACGGTGGAAGTTGTGCTCCCGGGTACCGTAGCCCCCCACCAGGAAGGCGAATTGGGGCTTGGCCTCATCGATGGCCCCTTGCACGTCGTCGGTGATCGACACCCGAGCCCCGGCTTGGATCTCTATGTCGTCCCAGGTGCGTCCCGCCCGGTCGAGGCCCTTCTGGATGGCCTCGGTGTAGAGGTGGGCGCTGCCCGGGGTGTAGCCCAGCGGCAGCCACCCATCGGCCAACTCGGCCATCAACGCGGTGTTGGCTGGCCCGCCGGTGGCCAAGAACACGGGGATGTCAGGGTTCATGTGCAGAATCGATTTGAGCGGTTTGCCGATGCCCAGAGCGTCCTCGCCGGCATACGGCAGGCTGACCTGCGACCCGTCGTGGGTCAACGGCCCCTCCCGGGCGAACACCTTCTTGATGATGGACACGTAGTCGCGCAGCAGGGCGTTGGGCTTGCCCCAGGGCTGGCCGTACCACCCCTCCACGATCTGCGGGCCCGACAGACCCAGTCCGCAGATGGCCCGCCCCGGCCCGGCCAGCGCCTCCAGGGTGCCGAACTGCATGGCGGCGGTCACCGGCGGCCGGGCGGCCACCTGGCACACCGCAGTGCCCAGGCGGATGTGGCGGGTTTGGGCCGCAATCCAGGCCAGCGGGGTGATGGCATCAATCCCGTAGATCTCCGCCGACCACACCGAGTCGTACCCCAGCCGCTCGGCCAGCTGCACCCTGGCCAACTGCTCTTTGGCCAGCGGTATGTCCAGCTTGGCCTGGTTCCAAAGATCTACCCCGATTCCCAGCTTCATATGCTTTGACTATCCCACTCCCGGTGGTCGGCAAGTGAATTGGCGGTGGGTAGAATTCGGCGGTGCCTACCAAGTTCTTGCATGCGTTTGCTCCGCCCGCGGCCGACGACTTCATCACCATCGTGCGGGCCGAGGGCTGCACGCTCTGGGATGACCAGGGGAAGCGGTATCTGGATGCGCTGGCCAGCCTGTGGTACTGCCAAGTTGGCCACGGCCGGGCCGAGATCATCGACGCGGTGGCCGACCAGATGCGGCTGCTCGACGCCTACCAGACGTTCGCCCCGTTCACGAACCAGCCGGCCGAGGAACTGGCCTCGATGGTGGCTGAGCGGTCGCCGCTGGCCGACGGGCGGGTGTTCTTCTGCGGCTCGGGCTCCGAGGCAGTGGATTCCGCCCTCAAGATCGCCCGGGCAATACACCAGCTTCGGGGCGAGCCCGACCGCCAGGTGATCATCCGGCGCACCGACGCCTACCACGGCACCAACTTCGGAGGCACCACGGCCCAGGGAATCGCCCCCAACCGGGAGGGATGGGGCGATCTGGTGCCGCATTTCGTGGAAGTCCCCCGCGACGACATCGAGGCGGTGAGCACCACCATGGCTGCCAACGAGGGCCGGGTGGCCGCCGTCATCACCGAGCCGATGCAGGGGGCCGGGGGAGTGTTCCCGCCCCAAGACGGCTATTTGGAGGGACTGCGGCGCCTGTGCGACCAACACGGAGCCCTGCTCATCATGGACGAGGTGATCTGCGGATTCGGCCGTACTGGGCAGTGGTTTGGGGCCCAGCATTACGGCGTCACCCCCGACCTGATGACGTTCGCCAAAGGGGTCACCTCGGGGTACCTGCCGGTGGGAGGGGTCATTTGCAGCCGTGACGTGTGCGACGTGCTGGAGCAGCCCGGCTTTTTACTGCGCACCGGCTACACCTACGCCGGGCACCCCACGTGCATGGCCGCCGGGGTGGCCAACCTGGCCCTGATGGAAAAGGAACAGCTGGTTCAGCGCGTGCCGCATTTGGCCGAAAAGCTCACCGAGGGGCTGGCCGCCCTCCAGGCCGACGGGCTGATCCAAAGCTACCGGGGCACCGGCGCGGTGTATGCCGCCGAGTTGGGCTATGACGCGGCTGCCACCCGGATGCAGTTGCTGGAAGCCGGAGTGGTGCTGCGGCCGGTTGGAACCGCCTTGGCCATATGCCCGCCCCTAGTGATCACCGACCATGAGATCGGCGTGCTTTTCGACACGATGGCCGACGTATTGGCCCAGAGCTAGGCCAGAATCAGCCGATCATCTGGCCGGCGTCCACCCGGATCTCCAGGCCAGTCACCCCTCGGCCCCGCTCGGAGGCCAAGAACAGCACCGCCTCGGCAATGTCATCGGGGTCGACGTGCCGCCGCAGGGCCGCGCTTCGGGCGGCGCGTTCAGAGACTTGCTGGGCCGTCTTGCCAGTCTGATCGGCGATGCCCTGCCATAGCCGATCCAGGTTGTCGCCGGTGATGTAGCCGGGGGTCACGATGTTCACCCTGATGTTGTGGGGGCCGAGCTCTCGGGCCATAACCATCGAAGCGGTGTGCATGGCCGACTTGGTGGAGGTGTAGATGGCCATCTTCTCGGGCACCGAATGGGTGCTGAGCGTGCTGATCTGCACGATCGAGCCCCCGCCAGTGGTCTTCATGTGCTCCGCAGCTCGACGGCTCACCTCCAGGGTGCCAACCACGTTCAGCTCGAACGAATAGCGGTAGTCGCCCCAGTCGATGTCGGCCACCGCGGCGCGGGCCCCGCCGGCGGTGGCTACGTTCACCACCGCATCCACCCTGCCCAATTCGGCAGCCGCGGTGTCGGCCATGGCCGCGGCTGAGTCGTGGTGGGCGATGTCGGTGGGAATGGCCAGTACCCGTCGCCCAGTGGCCGCGGCCACTTCAGCGGCCAGCGCCTTCAACGGTTCGGCCCGGCGGGCCGCCAGGGCCAGATCGGCGCCATCTTCGGCCAAGGCCAGCGCGCACGACCGCCCCAACCCCGGCCCCGCCCCGGTGATGATGGCCACCTTGCCGGCCATGGTGCGACTATTGCTCATCGTGGTTCCTAGGTCCGACACCGGCGGTGTCGGGATGTCACAGAATTAATCACTCTCGGGCATGTCGGGGGCCCAGTTGGTGCCGTTGATGTGGCTGCCGCCGTCCACGTACAGGGTGTTGCCGGTGACGTACTGGGCGTCTTCGGTCGACAAGAACAGTGCCACTGGGGCGATGTCGCCCTCAGGATCTCCCATCCGGCCCATGGGGTTGGCCGCCTCGGCGTTGCGGATCAGATCGGGCATCATCTGCTCCACCCGGCGGGCCGACGCGGTCTTGGCCCCTGGACAGATCACGTTCACCACGATCCCATAGGACGCCCACTCCCGGGCCGCGGTGCGGCTCAGTGTCCGCAGCGCCTCCTTGGCGCAGTTGTACTCGAGTGTGCCCATGTGGGCGTTCACCCCATTGAGCGAGCACAGGTTCACGATTCGGCCGTATTGCTGATCCCGCATAGGTCGGAAAGCGGCCTGCATGGCCCAAAGCGGGCCGTAAAGGCCCACGTGCATGGCGTCGTTCATCAACTGGTCGGTCTTGACCTCTACCCGGCACAGCTCGCCGCCGCCCCAGGCGTTGTTGATGAGTACGTCTAAGTGGCCCCAGTTCTCAATGGCAGTGTCCACCATGGCCAGCACCTCGCTCTTTTCGGCCACGTCTACCCGCATTGGCCGGGCATCGGCGCCGAATTCGTCGCGCAGCTCGCCGGCCACCCGCTCGGCGGCTTCATTGTCGATGTCGGTGACCAGCAGGGTGGCCCCCTCAGCAGCAAACCGACGGCAGATGCCGTGGCCGATGCCGTCGCCGCCACCGGTGACTACTGCCACCCGATCGTCTAACTGTCCCATGTTGTGCTCCTTTCAGATGTTGATTGGGGGGAGGGGATGCTCAGAAGGCGATGACCGAGCGCAGGGTTTCGCCCGCCTTCATGGCCGCATACCCGTCGTTCACTTCGTTGATGCCGATGGTGGCCGACACCATCTCGTCGAGTTTTAGGCGCCCGTCGAGGTACAAGTCGATGAACTTGGGCATGTCCAGGCGGAAGCGGTTGCCGCCCATGAGCGATCCCTGAAGCTTCTTCTCGCTCAAGATGATCTCCCCGCCGGGGATGGTCACCTGGCTGGTCATGGGCAGCATGCCGATCACCGTGGCCGTGCCGCCGATGCCGATCATGGCCCAAGCCTGCTCGGCGGTGGCCGACAGGCCGATGGCCTCGAACGAGTAGTCGGCCCCGCCTCCGGTGATCTCGTGGACAGCGGCCACCGGATCTACCTCGGAGGCGTTCACAGTGTGGGTGGCGCCCAGAGCGCGGGCCATCTCCAGCTTGGAGGCCACCACGTCGACGGCGATGATGGGCGTGGCCCCCACGATGCGGGCTCCCTGCACGGCCGACAGGCCGATTCCGCCGCAGCCGATCACCACCACGCTCGATCCGGCGGGTACTTGCGCGGTTCGCATCACCGCGCCCAGCCCGGTGGTCACCCCGCATCCGATTAGGGCGGCCCGGTCGAGCGGCATGTCGTCGCGGATCTTGACCACCGCCCGCTCGTGTACCAGCAGTTCCTCGGCGAACGATCCCAGTCCGGCAAAGGCGGTACACGGCCGGCCGTCGTCGAACGTCAGCGAGGGAACGGGGCGGCCCGAGCGCATGGAGTCGGCGTCGAGGCACAGGTAGGGCTTGCCCTGAAGGCAGGTGCGGCACACTCCGCACCACATCGACACGCAGGTGATGACGTGGTCGCCGGGCTTCACGTAAGTCACGTCGTCGCCCACCGCGGCCACAACGCCAGCCGACTCGTGGCCCATCACCATCGATTGCGCCACCGGCCAGTGCCCGTCCATGAAATGAAGGTCGGAGTGGCACAGCCCGGCGTGGGTGGTGCTGATGAGCACCTCGTTGGCATTCGGCTTGTCGACAGTCAGATTCTCGACGACCAGATCACCTGGACTCGTGTGCAAAACGGCGCCGCGCATGGGGTTCTCCTTGATTACTGGGACTTAGGTAGTGGTCAGGAAAGTTTCTATCAGGCCGGTCACGTAGCCGATGTCGTCGTCGTCCAGGGAGTGGTTCATGGGGAGCACTACTCCCCGCTCCATGATGGCGTCGGCGTTGGGCAGACCGCCGTCGGGCTGGCGGAAGTCCACGCCGGACATGAAGGGCTGGCGGGTGGCATTGCCAGTCCACACCGTGCGGGTGTCCACGCCGTTGCCGTCGAGGTGGGCTTGCAGATCGGCCCGCACAAAACCAGCGTCGGGGGCAATGGTGAGCGGATAGCACAGCCAGGCGGTGTCCAAACCCTCGGTCTGGAGGGGGAGGCGGAATCGGTCGGTGTGGGTGGAGAAGAAGTCGGTGTAGAGATCGAAGCTGCGGGTGCGGCGGGCGAAGTTCTGGGGCACTTTGTCGAGCTGTTTTCGCCCGAAGGCGGCCCCGATCTCGGAGGGCTCGAAGTTCCAGGCCAGCTCGTCGAAGATGAACTGGTTGTCGTAGTGGATGCCGTCGAGGTCTTCCCAGAAGTTCCGATCCCGGCGCTTGGACCCGTAGAAGTGCAGCTCGGAGCGGCGTCCCCAGCGGCGCAGCAATAGACCCCGGTCCCGCAGGTCTTCGTCGTCAAGCAACACCATGCCGCCGTTGCCCGCACAGGTGATGATGTGTGATGACGCAAAGCTGGTGACGGTGAGGTCGCTGCGGGTGCCGGTGAGGGAGCCCCGCAGTGTTGGCCCCAGGGCGTCGCAGCTGTCTTCGATGACGAACAGACTGTGGCGGTCGGCGATGGCCCGAATGGCGTCCCAGTCGGGAGCGTTGCCGATGAGGTTGGGGGCCAAGATGGCCCTCGTTTTTTTCCCGACGAGGCTCTCGATGGAATCAACGTCGATCTGGTAGGTGTCGGGGTCCACGTCGGCGAACACCGGCACCAGCCCGGCCCGCACCAGCGGGGCCACATCGGTGGAGAAGGTCACCGCCGCAGTGATCACCTCACTGCCCGGCGGCAGGTCGGCCATCTCCACCGCCAAATACAGAGCCGATGAGCCAGAGTTGCACATCAACCCTCGCTGTTTGCCGAAACGCTCGGCCACCTCCCATTCGAAAGCGGTGACGTTGCGCCCTGGCCACAGCGCCGCCGCCCCGCCCCGCAGCACCTCCACGACGGCTTCAATCTCGGCCTCATCATGAACACTGGCCGCATAGAAGATCCGCTCGCCCATTGATTCTCAGTCTGCCCCACCCGCGTCGACAAGCAGTGATCGAAGCGGCGGCTCAAGCCTTCGCCGACCAGGTCGGCTTGTTGTGATCAAACAGTGTGGCAGGGGTCGGAGTGGCCGGCGGACATGGCTTCTAGGAAGCCGGAGGCGCGTTCTTGGCGGGGGTAGCGGTTGGCCAGTTCCCAGAAGGCGGGGCTGTGGTTGGGCTCGCTGAGATGGGCCAGTTCGTGGACGATGACTGCGTCGAGCACCCAGCCGGGCACCCGGGCCAGGCGGGTGGAGACTCGGATAGTGCCCCGGGCCGAGGTGCAGGACGCCCAGCGGTCGTTCTGCTCCGCCCAGGTGACCGACTCGGGTTGGGCCAGGCCATAGCGGGAGGCCAGATTGACTGCCCGCTCGGCCAGGTTCACCCCGCCGGCTTCGGCCGCACGCTTGCGCTCGAGGCGGACTACCAGGCTCGCCACCATTTCGGCCTCGGCGTCGGGGGTCATTCCGGCGGGAACCCGTACTTCAATGCAGTCGGGCAGGATCTTGGCTGCGGCCGTCTTGCGGCGCCTTGGACTGCGGATAACGCGGATCGGTAGTTGCGGCAGCGCTTCTGGAACTGCGTCGACTGAAGCGGCCGTTGCGGCGTCCAATGCCGTGTCTACGAGGGTCGAACTCACAGTGCGACCATACCGACGGGGAGTGACGGTTTGGTGGATACTGGCGCAGCCAAGCGGCTGCGGTAACGTCCGGCCAAGACCAAGGGGGAGATGGAAATGGCTGATCAGACCAAGACCCAGGCCGCATGGGCCGAGATGGTTGACGCACTGTCGCAGGTGAGCGACCGGTTCTGCGGCGAGGAGTGGGGGGTGTCGGGTGACCAGGACATCGCCGACAGCCACCGCTTGGTGCTTCACATCCTCCAGTCGGCGCTTTTCTCCCACGCCGAGTTCGATCCCGAGCGCCCGGTGTGGCGCCGAATCGTGTCGCCCACCCGCAAGTTCACCGGCGACAACGCCGATGCGGTGTACTTCGAGGCCCCGGTGAGCGGCGACTTGGCCTACCGGGTCACCGGAAATCTGGCCGGAGCGGTCTACACGTCGTTCACCGTGGAGCTGGGCTCTGCCGACGGCAAGTACGCCACCGGCACCGGCGGGGTGCTCAACGACGACGACATCGACGTTGACGCCGAGGGCAACTACGAGGTGTTCCTCGGTGGTGAGCACCGGGACCGCAATTGGCTGGACTTGCCCCCCGACGCGGGCCGGATCACCACCCGGCACTACTTCGAGGTTCCCAAGCCGGCGGCGGCCGACGAGTCGCTCCACATTCCCCTCACTATCGAATGCCTGTCACCGGTGGGCCCGGCCACGCGGTGGACCGACGAGACGGTGGCCGAATCCATCAACCGGGTCAACAACCACGTGCTGGGCAAGACCCTCCAGCAGCCCATCCCCGGCACCTACCCCATGCCGTCGTGGGTCAGCCGCGAGCCCAACGTGCTTCCCGACCCCCAGCCCCCCGGCACCATGGGTTTCGCGGCATTCGACGCCTACTACACCCTGGGTCGCTATGTGCTCGGCCCTGACGAGGCCCTGGTGATGTCCGGGCGGTGGCCTGAGTGCAAGTTCGGCAACGTGTGCCTGTGGAACGCGTCTGGCCAGACCTACGACTACGCCAACCGCATCACCAGCCGCAACCGGGCCAACACCACACTTGAGGCCGACGGCTCGTTCAAGATGGTCATCGCCCACGAAGACCCCGGTGTGTACAACTGGCTGGACACCGAGGGCCGCCCTTCCGGCAGCATCTTCTGGCGATTCTTCCTCCCCACCGGCAACGTGGAGCGAATCGAACCGGAGCTGGTCAAGCTCTCAGATCTGCGCTGAGCGCGCTCAAAGCATCGACGTCGAACCCGTAGAGGTCGGCGGCGTTGCCCCCCACCAGCAGGGCCACTTCGCCGTCCGGCCGCTCAGCGAACTGCTCTACCAGCAGCTCCTGAGAGCGTGGCCATGTACCCTCGATATGAGGGTAGTCGGAGCCCCACATCAGTTGTCCGGCACCGAGCTGATCCACCACGTCCACCTCGCCGGGGTCGGTGAAGCCTGCCCCCAGGTACACCTGGCGGCGGAAGTATTCGCTGGGCTTGAGCGGTAGGTCTCGGCGGAGCTGGTCGAACATCCTCAGCTCGTAGAAGTGGTCCAACTCGTCCAGCGTTGCCGGTGCCCAAGTTGACCCCTGCTCGTTCATCACCATGTGCAGGTCGGGGTGGCGCTCGAAGGCCCCCGACCACATGAGCAGCCAGAAGGGTCGGTGGGCGAACCAGCTGATCTCGCTGAGAAAGATGCCCAACGAGCCGGTGAAGTCTCCGTAGTTAGGGGTCCAGCCCGAGTGGGTGTGAATCGGCAGTCCTTCGTCGGCGCAGGCCGACCACACCGGTTCATAGCGGGGGTGGTTGTACAGCGGGTTGTCGCCGGTACCGCTGCACAGCAGCACTCCCCCGAACAGCCCCAGATCGCGCATCTGCCCGATCTCGGCCACCGTGGTGTCGATGTCGTCCACCGTGATCAGGCCCACTCCGGCCCGGCGCCCAGAGGCGTCGTTGCAGAAGTCGCCCAGCCAGCGGTTGTAGGCCCGGCAACCGGCCAGCCACAGGGTGGGATCCTGCTCGTACTGGTAGGTCATCAGCCCCACATCGAAGGGGGTCACCGATGGGTCGCCCGCGCCGGGATACAGCACCTCAGCCACGGTCCCGTCGGCCTCGAGCTCTCGCAGACGCCGGGCCGAGTCCCAGCCCCCGCCAACGCCCCCGGCAGCCACCTCGTCGATCGTGGCGAACTCTTCAAGGGCCTGCTCGCTGTAAATCGCCGCCCCCGTGTGCTCGGCCTTTCTCCTCTTCTTGGCCTCGGAGTCGCGTAGCCACTCGTCGTAGGCGTTTTCCAAGCCAGGGTCCAAGTACTGCCGGTAGGTGTCAGGCAGCGCACTGGCGTGGCAGTCGGCGGAGATCATCAACAGGCCTTCCATGGCTCAATTGTGACCTCCGGCAATGGGGTGCGCGGAATCAGACCGCCGGTCGGGGAGAATGTCGGGATGCAATTGCAGGGCCAGGCGTCTGAACTGCCCGACGGGCTGGACTGCGTCGACCCCGATCTGCTGGAAAAACTGCGGAACGGGGTGATTGACAAGCTCCCCGAACGCGCCCTCGACTGCTTGCCTGCCGATGTGCGGGATCAAGTCCCCGATGAGCTGATCGAGTTCGCCACCAACAACCCCGAACTGGCGCTGGTGGCAGTGCTCATTGCGGTGGTGGCGTCGATGGTGTTCTTGTACAAGCTGATGAAGAGGGCCTTCATCGTCGCCCTGCTCTTCGGTGGGGTGGCGGGGGCGGCGTGGTGGTGGTGGCTGGCCGGCGCAGCCGGCGCATCGCACTAGGACGCTGCTTGACGATAGGCAACCCCCGTCGCTCACTAGCGCTGCTGGACGAATGACCGCCGCCCAGACCCGTATGGGAGGCTAAGCGCATGGCAAAGCGACGCGACAAGATCCGCCTCACCCCCGAAGAACTTGAGACCTTCATCGAGGAGCAGAAGAGCCTCCAAGTGGCCACCATCAACCAAGACGGGACACCTCATCTGAGCACTCTGTGGTTCGCGGTCGTAGACGGCGACATCGTGTTCGAGACCTACACCAAGTCGCAGAAGATCAAGAACCTGGAGCGGGACAACCGCATCGCGCTGCTTCTGGAGGACGGCCTTGAGTACGACAAGCTCCGGGGCGTAGCCATCAACGGTCACGCCGAGCTGCACACCGACCCTTCCGTGGTCCACCGCTACGCCCTAGAGGTGATGGATCGCAACAACCCCGATATAGATCGGGAGATGCTGTCGAAAGCGGCCGAGAGCATGGCCTTGAAGCGCACCGCAGTAGTTATCAAGGCCGAGAAGACCATCAGCTGGGACCACACCAAGCTGGGCGGTTCCTACTGAGGGCTGGGATCACACCAAGCTGGGCGGTTCCTACTGAGGGCTGGGCGGCGCCTGCTGAGGGCGCTTGTGTCTTTGCCATACAACCGGTAGTGCGCGCCCACTGCTGTCCACAGGGCCGGTAGCGTTGGTGATCTGGTGAAGGACCTCCTGAGGTGGCTGTCCCACCTGTTCCGGCTGGCCGTGCTCATGCCCATGCTGGCGCTGGCTGTGGCTGCCACCTTGTTCGTGGTGTGGCCCCCGACGGCCGACGTGCTCAAGTCCTGGGAGTCCACCGCGGTGGAAGTGAACCTGACTGAGAACGTGAGCCTCAACGAGCTGTCCATCCGCTCCTACGTTTACGACTCCGACCGCCGAATCATCGATGTCTTTAGCTATATCGAGAACCGGGGGCTGGTGGACCTCGACGACATCTCCGAGGAGGTGAAGCACTCGGTGATCGCCATCGAGGATGAGAACTTCTTCCTGCACACCGGAATCGACCTCAGCGCGGTGTTCCGGGCCGGTCTTCAGAACGTGGGGGCTGGAGGCATCACCCAGGGGGGCTCCACCATCACCCAACAGCTCATTAAGAACCTGGTGGTGGGCAACAAGGTCGAAGCCGAGCGCAAGCTCCAGGAGATGGCCATGGCCAAGCGCCTCGAGCGGGAGATGGAAAAAGACGAGATCCTGCATCTTTATCTGAACACGGTGTATTTCGGCCAGGGTGCTTACGGCGTGCAGGCCGCCGCCGAGGTGTACTGGGGGATGGATGCCGCCGATCTGGGTTGGGGAGAGGCTGCGCTCTTGGCCGCGTTGATCAGCAACCCCAGCGGCTATGACCCCATCTACAACCCATTGGGCGCCCTGCGCCAGCGGCGCATCGTGCTGAACCGGCTGGCCGTGTTGGGCTACATCACCGAGGAGCAGGCCGACTCGTACCACCTCCAACCGCTGCCCACCGAGATCGACGAAATCGAACTGCCCCCCAGGAGCTACTTCGTGGAGGAGGTGAAGCAGCAACTCTTGGACGATCCCCGATACCTGGGCGGGAGCCCCGAGGAACGCTTCAACCTGGTGTTCAACGGCGGCCTCAGCATCCACACCACCTTCGACCCCGCTGCCCAGCGCCAGGCAGAGGCCGCGGTGGCCGCCACCCTGGCGGAGTACAACGAGGGCGATCACGGCGGCGTGGTGGCCACCATGGCTGTGGCCGCCCTCGAGCCCGACACCGGGGCGGTTCGAGCGGTGGTGGGCGGCCCGGGGTTCGCCCAGGATCAAGAGGAGTTCAACCTGGCCACCCAGGGCTCCCGACAGCCGGGGTCGGCGTTCAAGACATTCGTGATGATGACCCTGTTCGAACAGGGGTACCAGCCGAGCGACCGCATCAGCGGGCGGGGTCCCTGTCAGATACCAAACCCCGGCGGCGTGCCCGACCCCTACGTGGCCAACAACTTCGCCAGTTCCCCGGGGCTGGTGCAGACCATTTCCGATCAGATCAGGGTCTCTTCCAACTGCGCGTTCTTGCGGTTGGGACGGGTGGCGGGAATTCAGCCGGTAATAGACACTGCGACGAAGATGGGCATCACCACCGAGCTCGAACCGGTGGCATCGCTCCCGCTCGGTTCCGAGGAGGTCCACCCCATCGATATGGCGTCGGCGTACGGGGTTATGGCCACCGGCGGGATCCGCTACGAGCCCTACTTCATCGAGCGGATCGTCGACCGCCAGGGCAACGTGCTCTACACCCATGAGCTGTCGGGCCAGCGGGTGGTGTCGGAGCGCTCGGCCTGTTGGGCCACCGACGTGTTGGAGAACAATGTCATCAACGGCACCGGGCGACGGGCTCAGCTTCCCCTCCAAACCGCGGCGGGAAAGACCGGTACTACCGAGGAATCGGCCGATGCCTGGTTCGTGGGGTTTACCCCCCATCTGGCTACCGCGGTGTGGCTGGGCAACCCCAACGAGCGAATTCCCATGCGCAAGGTGACCGGCAGCTCCTATCCGGCCATGGCCTGGGGCCGGTTCATGACCAGCTATCACGAAGGCTTGGAGGTAGTGGACTTTCCGAGCTGTTCCAGCGAGACCCAGGTCGGCGAGCTGATCGAGTTGGGGGACGTATTCACCGTGGGCGTCCCCTGCGCGACCCCGATAGCGCCTGAAGACCCAGAGGTGATCGTGCCGATCATCGTGCCGGTGGACACCGACGGTGACGGCACGCATGACGCCTGTGTAGACCTATTGGTCACCGAGGGGGTCGAGCCCTGCGGATTCAGCGAGTTTGCGGTGGAGGGCGGAGAGCCCATCCCGCTGTTCTGCGGGACGCCGTCGCCCATCGAGGTGGAGTGCCCCGACGGACAGTTCCCCTTCGACTCCGACGATGACGGCGTCGCCGACACCTGCGTGGGCACTGCATCCGGTTCGGACTCCCCGCCAGATTCCGGCGTCACCCCCGACACCGTCGACGGGGCTGAACCAAGCGATACGCCCAACACCTAGTATCACGCCGTGAGCGATGATCAATTCCAGCGTCTGCTGTCGGTGCAAGACCACGACACCCGGATCGACCAACTGCACCATCGTTTTGAAACCCTCCCCGAGCGGGCTGCTTTGGCCGCCCGCCAACAGTCCCGCCAACAGGTCCAAGACCAGCGGGAGGCGTTGCAGGTCAAGCGCTTGGAGTTTCAGCGGAACCTCAAGCGCAACGAGGACGAGCTGGCCGCTTTGGAGGACCGGTTCAAGCGGGAGAAGGACCGGCTGTACTCCGGGGAGATCAGCGGCACCCGGGAGCTTCTTACCCTTCAAGAAGAGGTAGACGGGCTGCGGTCCCGATGCTCCGACATGGAAAGCGATGCCTTGGAGTTGATGGAGTCGATTGAGGAGATCGAGGCCGGGGTGGAGGCGCTGGACGCTGAACTGGAATCTGCCGAAACCGAGGTGACCGCGGGGCAACAAGAGTTGGCGGAAGCGGAGGCGGTTGTCCGAGCTGAGATTGATCAGGAGAACGCCGCTCGCTCAACCGAAGCCGCCGACATTCCCGCACCATCTCTGGCCAGCTACGAAGAACTGAGGACTCGAATGGGCGGGGTGGCCGTGGCCCGGCTCCGCAACGGCACCTGCGAGGGCTGCCACCTTGGGCTGTCGGCCATGGAGTTGGACCGCATTCGCCACGCACCGGCCGACGAGGTGTGCTACTGCGAGGAGTGCGGCCGCATCCTGGTGCGGACCTAGTGTTCCTCTGGTTCCTGGCCCTCAGCTTCGTGCTGGTGGCCTTGGTGTTCGACAGCCCGGCTCTGGACTACCGGATGGTGATGCTCGGAACGGTGCTGCCCGTGGTTGAGCTTCTGGCCGGCGGTCCGTGGGCGCTGCACACCCTGCTAGCCCCGCTGGTGGCGCTGGTGCTGGTGATGCTGTTCACTCGTAACCGCCGCCTGGCTCGGCGCCGCTGGCTGGGACTGCCCATCGGGCTATTCATGTACTTGGTGCTGGATGGAGCATGGCTGCGGACCGAGCTTTTCTGGTGGCCGGTGTGGGGCCTTCGGGTGGACAGCGGCGAACTGCCCGATTTCAAGCCCGCAGCCTTGCTGATCGCGCTGGAGTTGATCGGGTTGGCCGTGGGGGCCTGGGCGATTCGCCGCTACGGCTTGGCCGACCGGGAAAGGTTGCGCCTGTTCTGCACCCAGGGCCGTCTGGATCGGACCCAGATGGGCGGTTCCCGGCCGCGGCGGCGCTGAAGGACCATCTCAGCTGAGATTGGACGGTGAGTCGGCCTGTAGGCGGGATTCTGTCCGGGTCCTTGCGGACCGTAGGTGGCCATCCATCTAAGCGGCCTACCCAGGGACTGCCCCTGGAGGGGCGGCGGACCACCATGTCCCTTGCTTGGCCTTGCTCCCGGTGGGGTTTGCCGAGCGAGCCGGGTCGCCCCGGCCCCTGGTGCGCTCTTACCGCACCGTTTCACCCTTGCCTGTGCCCGGATATCCGGGCCATCGGCGGTCTATTCTCTGTGGCACTTTCCTTCGAGTCGCCCCGACTGGCCGTTAGCCAGCACCGTTGCCCTGCGGAGTCCCGACCTTCCTCGACACCGCGGCCCAGCAACCCAAGCCCCGATGCCGCGGCCACCCGGCCGACTCACCGTGGCCATAGTCTGCCAGCCCCGGGCGCATGGGGGCGAGGGGGTTTTGCCAGCCAATTCCTATAGACCGATGTCGGAGAGCTCGGGGTACCAGCGAGAGGCCCGTTGCACCGCATCGCGCCAGCGCTCGCGGTCGGCAGTGCCCCCAGGTTCGACCACCGCGCGGGGTGACCAGGAGTCGGCCACCTCCTGCCAACTCGACCACTGGCCCAGTGCCCGCCCGGCCAGCACCGCCGCGCCCAATGCGGTCCCCTCCGGCACGGGGCAGAGCTCCACCGCGCGGCCCAGGGTGTCGGCCAGGATCTGGATGAACACCGGGTTCTGCGACATCCCGCCGTCTACTCGAAGCCGTTCCAAGCGGTAGCCGCTGTCGGCCTCGGCGGCCTCCACCAAGTCGGCAGCCCGCTGGGCCACCCCCTCGAGCACCGCCCGCACAATGTGGGCCGCTGTGGTGCCCCCGGTGATGCCGAACAGCGCCCCGCGGGCGCCGAAGTCCCAGTGCGGGGTGCCCAGGCCGAACAGGGCCGGCACGTACACCACTCCGCCAGCATCGGCCACGCTGCCGGCCATATCGGTCGACTCGGAAGCGTCGGCCAGCAGACCCACGTCGTCGATCAGCCAGCTAATGTTCGACCCGGCGGCAATCATCATGGCCTCCACACCCCAGACGAGGGCCCCGCCCTCCTGCCAGGCCACGATGGGAAAAGTTCCCCGGTCGCTGCGCTTGTCGGCGATCGGCCGGTCGGCACCAGTACACACGTCCAAGAAGGCGCCAGTACCGAACGTCAGCTTGGCCTGTCCCGGTAGCACACAACGCTGACCGATCAGCGACGACTGCTGGTCTCCGATGATCCCGGCAATCGGCGGTGAACCCGGAAGGGCAGTGGCCGCTCCCACCACCCCGGTGGAGTCCACGATCTCGGGCAGACAACTGCGGGGAACGCCGAGTCGCTCCACAATCTCTTCCGACCAGTCGCTGCCATCTTCAGCCAGCATGCCGCTCATGGCCGCATTGGAGGGATCCACTACGTGGCTGGCGCCCTGAGACAAGCACCACACCGCCCACGTGTCCACAGTGCCGAAGCACAGGTCACGGGTGCGGTGGGGGTCGTGCTGTTCAAGAAGCCAGACCAGCTTGGTAGCCGACTCATTGGGAACCAGCCGGAGTCCTTCGGCCTGCCACATCAGGCATTCGCCCACCGTGCGGAGGTCCTGCCAGCCCAGAGCCGGACCCACTGGCTCGCCGGTCTGGCGGTCCCACACCGCTGCCGATCCCCGCTGGTTGGTCACGGCCACGGCGTCGACGCCACCAACCTCTTCGATCACCTCTGTGGCGGTCTGAAGGATGACTCCGGCCATCTCGTCGGCGTCGAACTCCACCAGTCCCGGCTCGGGCATGTCGGGGGGCGTGCGCCGCTGGCGAAAGCAGATCACCCGGTGCCCGTCGGTCACCGCTGAGCGGATGCTGCTGGTGCCCACGTCGATGACGCAAATGTTCATGAAAGAGATTGTGGCAGGGTGGAGATGATGGTCCACACTAAGACAGTGAGCCTGGACGAGCATGGGGGATGGGCCGGGATTCTCCGGCAGTTGACTGGGGGCGACCACCTTTCCGCAGAGGCGGCCAATGCGGCCATGACCGAGATTCTGGGCGGGAAGGCGACGCTGGCGCAGATCGCCGGATTCGTCATCGGTCTGCGGACAAAGGGGGAGACCGCGGAAGAGCTCGTGGGGCTGCTCTCGGCCATGCGGGGGGCTTCGGAGGCGGTCCCGCTGGACCCCGCCGGCCTCATTGACACCTGCGGCACCGGCGGAGACAACAGCGGCAGCATCAACGTGTCCACCGCGGCCGCTCTGGTGGCTGTGGGCGCCGGGGCCAAGGTGTGCAAGCACGGCAACCGGTCGGCCTCCTCCAAATGCGGCTCAGCCGATGTGCTGGAGGCGCTGGGAGCGGTCATCGACCTCGGCCCGGATGGGGTTGCCCGTTGTGTGGCCGAGACTGGATTTGGCTTCTGCCTGGCTCCCCGCTTTCACCCGGCCATGCGCCATGCGGGACCGGCCCGTCGGGAGCTGGGTGTGGCCACGGTGTTCAACTTCCTCGGTCCGCTGGCCAACCCGGCCAGGGTCAAGCGCCAGTTGGTGGGAACCAGCGACCGGGCAATGGCCGAGATCATGCTGGAGGTGCTGGCCGCCACCGGTTCGGAGCGGGCCATGGTCGTACACAGCCATGACGGTTTGGACGAGTTATCGACCACCAGCCCGACTGATGTGTGGGAGCTGCGCGACGGCGACACCCGCCAACACACGGTGGATCCTGCCGGCCTCGGACTGGCCCCGGCCCGAGCTGAAGACCTGGTGGGCGGCGATGCTTCCGTCAACGCCAACTGCCTGCGACAGGTGCTCGACGGCCAGGCGGGAGCGCACCGGGACATCATTGTGCTTAACACGGCCGCTGCCTTGGTGGTGGCTGAGGTGTCCGACACTCTCGAAAGAGGATTGGAGGCGGCCGCAGCTTCCATCGACAATGGCCGGGCCGGGCAGGTGCTTGAAGACTTCATCTCCGCCTCAAACGACGCTCGGGCCCAAGAGGAGACCGATGAAACCGGGACATAGTCCGAGAACTGAAGACCTGAAAGAGGCGCTGATAGCCGCAGTAGAAGTGGCTCGTGAAGGGCAAAAGGAGAAGCCCCCGATCGACCCGCCTGCTCGGCTCAAGCAGATCACCGCCTTCAGCAAGTTTCCCGAACGAGCACTCGACCAGGTGCGCGAGGTGCTGGAGAGCGACGAGGAGTTCCGGGAGAGGGTGGCGGGGGCCATTGAAGAGGAGGAGTCGACCAGGATCGGCTGGCTGTGGCTGTCGCGCCCAAACGGTTGGGAGCAGGAGGTCTCACAGTTGGCCGCGGCGGCGGAGCAGGAGTTGGAGCAGTCAGCCGATGCGCAGATCCACCAGGCGTTGGAGCAGAAGCTGCAACGGTCGGAGACAGCCCTGAAGAAGGCCGAGCGCCAACGTGAGAAGGCTGGCCGGGAGCGTGACGAGGCCCGGTCGCAGGCGACCCAAGCCCGAAGCCAAGCCCACCAATCCCAACAGGAGTCGGCCAAGCTGGTGGCCAAGCTGGCGCAGAAGAAAGTGGATCTTGATGCTATTCAGAAGAGTTTGGCGCGCGCTGAGCGCAAGGAGTCCCGTACCGCTGAGAAGCTCAAGACGGCCAAAGCCCAGATCGACCGGCTCAAGAAGGAGCTGAGGGACTCTCGCGCTCAGTACGACGAGGAGGCCAACAGCCTCAAAGAGAGGCTGGCGGCCGCCGAGGCAGAGGTGGCGAAGGCTCGGGAGGCTGGGTTCGAGCCCCCACAGGAGACCGAGCCCGAGCCGCCGCCCCCGCTCACCCGCCGGACTCCGGCACCCTTGCCTCCCGGCATGCTCAAAGACACCGTGGAGGCCACCGAGCACCTCCTGCGGACACCCAAAGTGGTGATGTTGGTAGACGGCTACAACGTGACCTTCAAGAATTGGCAGGAGTTGCCCGTTCGAGAGCAGCGGGTTCGCTTGTTGCAGAAGCTGAAGGAGTTGAGTGCCCGGTACTCGGAGGCCGAGATCGTGGTGGTGTTCGACGGCACCGAGACCGATTACGACTACATCTCCACCACAGCCCGCTCGCTGGGAGTGACTGTTCGCTTCTCCCCATTGGGAATAGAGGCCGACGATGTGATCATCAATTGGTGTCGCGACTACCCGCTGTGGCAGCCGTTGTTGGTTGTCTCCCACGACAGCCGGGTTCGAGAGAGCGCCCGGGCACTAGGGGCCAATCTGGTGCAGCCCAGCAAGTTGCTCATGCTGATGGGCGTTGATATGGAAGGCAACGACGACTTATTCGGATTTATGGAGCAATGATCAACCTGGGCTCAGAAGCGGTTATCGCCGCCGGTTTGGCGGCCGGACTTGACGCCGTCGGCGTGGCTTCCGCCGAGCCGTTCGAGTCCACCCGAGCCACGCTGCTGGAGCGACGGGACGAAGGTCTGCATGGGGGCATGGCGTTCACCTACCGCAACCCCGACCGTTCCACCGATCCCGGCCGGGCATTATCCGGGGCCCGGTCCCTGGTGGTCGGAGCACTCGGCTATCAGCGCCCGCCCGTGCCGGCACCCGACAGGCCCGTGGGCCGGGTGGCCGCATACGCCCGGAGCGACCACTACGCCAAGCTGCGCGATGCCCTGGGCCAGGTGGCCGAAATGCTGCGCAGCGCCGGGCACAGAGCCTCGGTGGTGGCCGATGACAACGCCTTGGTTGACCGGGAAGCGGCACAGCGGGCTGGTCTGGGCTGGTACGGCAAGAACAGCAATATCTTGTTGCCCGGACAGGGGAGCTGGTTCGTGCTGGGCTCGGTGATCACCACCGCCGAACTCGATCCGTCAACGCCGGTTCCCGACCAGTGCGGGCCGTGCCGCCGATGTTTGGACGGATGCCCGACCGGAGCCATCGTGGCCCCCGGCGTGGTGGACGCCCGAAGGTGCCTGGCGTGGCTGGTGCAAGACGGCGGTGACTTTCCCCTGGAGTTCAGAGAGGCGCTTGGCGACCGTATCTACGGCTGTGACGACTGCCAGGAAGTCTGCCCTCCCAATCGGCGAGTACCGTCAGCTGAAGACACCGATGGGGATGCGAAGGCTGAACTTGAGGAGGACACTGCGTGGGTCGACCTGGTGGAGCTGCTGGACTTGGACGACGAAGAACTGATGGACCGCCACGGCCGCTGGTACATTCCCCGACGCGAGCCCCGTTACGTGCGGCGCAACGCGCTGGTGGCGTTGGGGAACACCGGCCGGGGGGCCGATCCCGACGTGGCCGAAATGGTGGAACGCTATCTGTCGGATCCCGACCCCATGTTGGTGCGCCACGCCTCGTGGGCGGCCCATCGCCTCGGTGTGAGCGTGGCGGAGCCGGTTTGAGCCATGGCCCAGCACCTGTTGGTCACCAACGACTATCCGCCCAAGCTGGGGGGCATCCAGAACTACTTGTGGGAGCTGTGGCGCCGACTTCCTCCTGAGGAGGTCTGTGTGCTGACCCGTTCTCATCCGGGCGACGTGGAGTGGGATGCCCAGCAGAACCACCGGGTGATCCGCTCCCCCCGTCAGTTCCTCCTTCCCACCTCGGATATGGCGGAGGAGATCACCGAGGTGGCCGACGAGATTGACGCTGACCTGGTGCTATACGACCCGGCTGTCCCGTTGGGGGCGCTCGCCCCCCGCCTGCCCCACCCCTACGGGGTGATTCTGCACGGCGCCGAGGTGACTGTTCCCGGCCGCCTGCCAGGCACCAAACAGCTGCTGGCCCAAGTGCTGCGGGGCGCCCAGGTGGTGGTAACCGCTGGCCGGTACTCGGTGGCCGAAGCCGAAAGGGCCGCTGGAGGGTCGTTGCCGGCGGTGATCGTGCCGCCCGGGGTGGATGTGGACCGTTTCAAACCCCTGAATACCCCCCAGAGGCTGGAGGCCCGCCATAGGTTCGGACTGCCCGCCGATGGTCCTGTTGTGGTGTCGATCAGCCGGCTAGTGCCCCGCAAGGGCATGGATGTGCTGATCTCGGCAGCAGCCCGGTTGGCCGACCGCCATCCCGGGCTCACCGTGGCGGTGGCCGGTGCCGGGCGCGACCGGGCTCGTTTGGACCGGCTCATCGGACGCACGGGCGCGCCGGTTCGCCTGCTCGACCGGGTGGCCGATTCGGACCTTCCCGACCTCTACGGCTGCGCCGATGTGTTCGCCATGATGTGCCGCCAGCGCTGGGGAGGATTGGAGCAGGAGGGGTTCGGCATCGTGTTTCTGGAGGCAGCGGCCGCCGGCGTGCCGCAGTTGGCCGGCGACAGCGGTGGAGCAGCCGAGGCGGTGGAGCACGGGCGTACCGGACTAGTGGTGGACAAACCCAGTCAGCTGGACGCGGTGATCGCCTCTTTGGATGCCCTGCTGTCAGATCGGGGGCGCCTACAGCGGATGGGGCTGGAGAGCCGGCTGAGGGCGGTGGCCGATTTCTCCTATGACTATATGGCCGAGCGGCTTCGAACGGTGATCGCCGAGGTGATCGCCCGCGGAGAGAGTCGCTGACGATGGGGCGCGGAAACTTGGTCCCTCCAGGTGTCGAGGGCCGGGACCTCCTCCAGGCCTGCTGGGCAGGGACTTGGGTGTTTACCGGGGTCGCCGTTGTCACCACTGCATTCCCAGACCCGATGGCGGTTCCCATCGCGGTGGTGTCGCTCGGGCTGCTGGCCGCGGGATGCGCGGCAATGCTCTGGGCCTTCCAGAGGGCGTTGCAGCGAAGTCGCTACGAGTTGATCGGCGTGGGAGGCCTGTATTTCCTGACGGGCTGCGCTCCCCGCTCCGTGCGGGTCTCGATGATGGCTGCGCTGGGTGTTGAACTGGTGGTGGCTTTGGCCGCAGCTTCAGTCCGCCCGTTTACCGCCTCCGCGTTCGGTATCCTGGTACCTGTCTATGCGCTGGGCTTGTCCGGTGCATGGGGGGCCAGGCATGGGTCCTTCCCATCTCGGGCCCCCGACAGAAAAACCACTGAGCAAGGCGATCCCAGCAGGAACGGTGACGATGTTTGACCAGGCCACCAAGAGCATTTCCATCGAGGCCTCGCCGGAGCGCTGCTTTGAGGTGGTGTGCGATTTCGAGTCCTATCCAGAGTGGGCCACCGAGGTGAAGCAGGTGGAGGTGGTCCGGCGCGACGACGACGGCCGTGGTGGGTTGGTGTCGTTTCGGGCTGCGGCCATGGGCCGTAGCACCAACTACCTGCTGGAGTACTACTACGGTTCCAACCCGCTACGGGTGTCGTGGCGGCTGGTGCAGGGTGATCTAACCCGGCGCCTCGACGGGGAGTATTGCTTCAACCCGGTGTCCGGCGAGCCGGATCGCACCGAGGTCACCTATCACCTCGCCGTCCAGATGGTGATGCCTCTGCCTGGCTTTGTGAAGCGCAGGGCTGAGGCCCGCGTCATGCAGACCGCTTTGGAGGATCTCCGCCGCCGGGCCGAATCCGGTGCCGGGAAACCCCAATAGTCCCGCCTCTCAGAAAGTAGATTGGCTCTGTGGAGTTTCGCCGGATCAACAACCTGCCCCCGTATGTCTTCACCATCATCAACGACCTAAAGGTGGAGGGCCGCCGAGCCGGCCACGACATCATTGACCTGGGGTTTGGCAACCCCGACCTGCCATCGCCCGATATCGCGGTGGAGAAGCTGGCCGAGGCGACCCGCAACCCCCGCAACCACCGCTACTCGGCTAGTCGGGGCATCCCCAAGCTGCGAGAGGCCCTCGCTGGGTACTACGCCCGCCGATTCGGGGTGTACCTGGATCCCGACGCCGAGGTGATCAACACCATCGGGGCCAAGGAGGGCTTCTCCCACCTCATGTGGACGCTCCTCCAGCCTGGCGACGCCGCCCTGGTCCCGTCGCCTTCCTATCCGATCCACCTGTATGCCCCGCTGTTCGCCGGTGCCGAGGTGCGCGAGATCCCGCTGAGCACGGGAACCGATTTCTTCGGGACGATGCAGGAGCGATGGCAGTATTCCTGGCCCAAGCCCCGCATCATCGTGCTGTCGTTTCCCCACAATCCCACCACCGCGTGCGTGGATCTGGAGTTCATGGCCGGCGTTGTGGCCTTCGCTAAAGAGCACGATGTGCTGTTGGTCCACGACTTCGCCTACGCCGACCTGGGATACGACGGCTATCTGCCGCCCTCCATCATGCAAGTGGAGGGGGCCAAGGATGTGGCGGTGGAGCTCTACTCCATGACCAAGTCCTTCTCGATGGCCGGGTGGCGTGTGGCCTTCATGGTGGGCAATCCCCAGGCGGTGGCGGCGCTGGCCAAGCTCAAGTCCTATTTGGACTACGGCACCTTCCAGCCCATCCAGATCGCGGCCACAGTGACCCTGAACGAGGCGGCTGGCCATCCCAAAGAAGTGTGCGACATCTACCAGAGCCGCCGCGACGCCCTGTGCATGGGGCTGAACCGGTTGGGCTGGGAAGTGGAGCCGCCGAAGGGGACCATGTTCGTATGGGCCAAGATCCCCGAGCCCTACAGGGAGATGGGCTCAGTGGAGTTCGCCTCCTGGCTGGTTCGAGACGCCCGGGTGGCGGTCTCGCCCGGCGTGGGTTTCGGACCCGGAGGAGAGGGTCACGTGCGGTTCGCCCTCATCGAGAATGAGCAGCGCACCGCGCAGGCCGTCCGCCAGCTCCGCCAAACACTGACCAAGCTGGGTTAGCGGGTTAGATCCCCATGAGAGTCGGGGTGCTGACGGGTGGTGGCGACTGTCCTGGGCTGAACGCGGTCATCCGGGCGATTGTGCGCAAGGCCGAGCGCGAGTACGGCGACACCGTTGTCGGCTTTCTTGACGGTTGGCGGGGATTGCTGGAAAGCGAATTCATCGAATTGGATGTGGAGCGCATGCGGGGAACCCTGCCCCGGGGCGGCACTGTGCTGGGCACTTCTCGGATATCCCCTCGGATGTATGAGGACGGGGTGGATCGGGTGCGGTCGACTATGGAGGCGACGGGCACCGATGCTCTGATCGTCATCGGTGGTGAGGGCACCCTGTCGGCGGGCGTCGCCATCAACGAGGCGGGGGCGGCCAAGGTGGTAGGCGTGCCCAAGACCATCGACAACGACATCGGCCTTACCGAACCCACCTTCGGCTTCGACACTGCCGTGGGGGTGGCCACCGCCGCCATCGACCGCTTGCATACCACCGCCGAGTCGCACGACCGGGTGATGGTGGTGGAGGTGATGGGCCGCCATGTGGGGCACATCGCCACCTGGGCGGGCATCGCCGGAGGGGCCACGCTGACGCTCGTTCCCGAGGAGCCCTTCGATATCGACACGGTCGCCGCGGCCATCACCAGACGGCACGAGAGGGGCCGGTGGGCGTCCATCGTGGTGGTGGCCGAGGGCGCCCGGCCCAAGGAGGGAACGCTGGATATACCCGAGCCGGAGATCGACAAATACGGCCACGCAAGGCTGGGAGGCATCGGCCAGGTGGTGGCGGCCGAGATCGAGGCCCGTACCGGATTCGACACCCGGGTCACGGTGTTGGGCCATGTCCAGCGGGGTGGCACTCCTTCGGCGCTCGACCGGGTTCTGTGCTCGTGGTATGGCATTGCCGCCATCGACGCCGTCCACGACGGCGACTGGGGATCGATGGTGGCCTTCCGAGGCGGGGAGATGGCTCGAGTGCGGCTGGCCGACGCGGTGGCCACGCTGAAGCCGGTAAGCCCCGCTCTCTACGACGTGGCTAGGGCCTTTTTCCCCTAGGTCCTCTTATAGACCTCGTCTTCGTTGATCTAGGAGAAGTCGAAGGTGAAGTCGGGGGGAAGTCCGGGAGGCAGGGTGGGACCGGGTTCAGGGGTTGGGCTGGGTGTGGCCGTGACTGTTGGGGTCGCAGTGGGTGTCGGTGTCTCAAGAGCAGGAGTCGGAGTGGGGGGCTCGGTCGGTGCGGGGGTGGGCTCGGCCGGTGTGGGAGTGGGCTCGGGCTGGTATTCGGGGTCGACCGAATGGAAGTCGTCGCGGGTCACAGGGGCGTCGCTCTCGCCGCTGTCGGTGGGCAGAGGCACGGGGTTTCCGTTCAGCATCAATGAGAATCGACTTGCGCCAGTGTTCTCGGTGGCGGTGAACACCAACTGGGCGACGGCAAGCTGGCGGCTTTCGCCTTCCAAGCGCTCCTCGAACACCTCAGACTCCAGCCCCACGGTGACCAAGTCGCTGGAGGGGCTGAAATCGACCAGTACCACCTCGACTTCGGCGGGCAACGCGGTGGATAGGGCCTGCTCCGACTCGGCCTCGTTGGGGGCAGAGAACAGAGCCTCCAACACGGTGGTGGGAAGAGCCGGGCTGGCTACGCTGCGAGCCACAGACGACAACAGGTTGTTCTCGTCGATCAAGTAGATGAACACCTCTTGGGTGATCAGCGGGGTCGGCTCCGGGGATTCGGTGGGAGCCGCTAGATCATCGGGGAGCCGCGAGTAGTCCACGGTTCGTGGACGGGCGTCTTCGGGAACCGAACAGGCTATGGCGATCAGAGGAGCTGTGGCGAACAAGGTGGCTGCGGCCATGCCCGCCATCAAACGTCGGAGTGCTGCTGGTCGAGTCATGTCACTGCAATGGGGAGTTGGACGACAAATCTGATCCCGGGCTGTCCGTCATGGCGATCCTCGCACCACACGCGGCCCTGGTGCAGGCCCACGTGCTCAGCCACGAGGGCCAGCCCCAATCCCACGCCGGTGGTGGTTCCCCGCTCGACCGCCTGGCGGCCCCGTGAGAATCGATCGAAGATGTGCTCTCTCTCATCGACAGCCACGCCGGGCCCGGAGTCTTCCACCGCGATCTCGACGCCTCTTGCCTGGTGGGTGAGCACGATCCTGGTAGCGCCTCCGGCGTACTTCTGGGCATTGCTCAACAGGTTGTCGAGAACCTGCATCAACCGGCGCTTGTCGGCCCGAACCCGCATTCGGGAGGCGGCTGGATCGCAGATGATGGGGACCTCGGCTGGGCTGGTAGCCGACACCGCGTTCTCCACGAACTCGAGCAGGTTGAACACGTCCAAGTCCAGCTCGGCGGTGCCCACGTCGAAGCGGGAAATCTCCAATAGGTCTTCTACCAAATGCTCAAAGCGGTTGACGTCCTCGGTCAGCAGGTCGAGCGCGGTGCGGGCTCTCTCCGGCAATTCGGCCCGGCGGGTATTCATCACCTCGACCGATGCCGAGAGGGTCATGAGGGGCGACCGCAGCTCGTGGCTCACCTCGGACGCGAACCGCTCGTCTCTAGCGATCCGGTCTTGGAGCGCGCCCACCATCTCGTTGAACGAGTCGGTGAGCGCGACCAGCTCCCGGGCGGCCCCGGCTTCCAAACGAGTGCTGAGATCGCCGTGGGCGATCGACTGGGCGGCTTCGCCGATGTCCACCAGCGGCCGCAGCAGGCGCCGACTGGCCCAGAAGCCGACGCCGGCGGAGGCCAAGGTCACACCCCCGCCCGCGCCGGCCAGAATGAGCCCCAAAGAGCCCAGCGTGTCCTCAATCTCATCTAGGGGGGTGGCTTCGTAGTAGGAGGCATTGCGGCCGGGGATGGGAATGCCGATCACCAAGAAGGGCTTGTCCCTGACCCGGTAACGCATTCGAGCCGGCTTGCCGCTCTCCACCGTGCGGCGGAGGCGCTCGTCGATGTCGCCCGACTCGAACTCGAAGGATGGCTGGAACCAGTCGCTGCCCACCCGCAGAACCGGGCGAGAGCCCTCGGGGGTGGCCAGGGTGCTGACCAGGTTCTGGAGGGCTTCGGACTCGATGTCAGGGCTGAGTCGGCGGCTCACCGCGGAGGCATTGAACCCCACCGTGGCCAAGGCGTCGTTCTCCCGCCCGTTCAACAGATTCTGGCGGGTCAGCGCGAACACGGTCACGCTCAGCAGCGCCGACAGGAGCAGGGTGGCCAGCACAAAGGCCAAGATGATGCGGGTCCGAAGCCTCAGTCGGCGGGCCCGGTTGCCCGCCCGGTGCCAGAGGCGGGAGCGGACCCCCGGCCGTCGGGTCTCTGAACCCGCTTCGGGCCAAGACATCTGCGCTTAGCTCCTATGCTTGGAGCTTGTACCCCAGGCCCCGAACGGTTACCACATACCGCGGGTTGGCCGGGTCGCTCTCGATCTTTGTACGTAGCCGCCGGATGTGAACGTCCACCAAACGACCGTCGCCAAAATACCCGAGATCCCAAACCCGCTCGAGAAGCACCTCTCGGCTGAGCACCTTGCCAGAGTTGGTGGCCAGCTCGACCAGAAGGCGGAATTCCGTCTTGGTGAGGTGGGCTTCTTCGCCCTTGACGGTGACCACCCCTTGTTCGGGCAGAATCTCCAGCTGCCCGAATCGCATGTCGGCCATGGCGGTATCGGTGGTGCGTACCCGGCGCAACAGGGCGCGGATGCGGGCGGAGAGCTCTTTGGGAGCGAAGGGCTTGGTCAGGTAGTCGTCCGCGCCCGCTTCCAGGCCGGCCACCACGTCGTGGGTGTCGGCGCGGGCGGTGACCATGATGATGGGCACGTCGCTGGTTCGGCGAAGTGTGCGGCACACCTCAAACCCGTCGACATCGGGAAGCATGATGTCGATCAGCACCACATCGGCGGGTGTCTCTGAGAATGCGTCGAATGCCTCTTGGCCGTTGGCTGCTTCCAGTACATCCCAGCCCTCGTCTTCGAGGGCTAGACGGACCGCGGTGCGGATTCTCTCGTCGTCCTCAATGGCCAGGATGCGGGTTCCCACCCCAGAATGGTGCCCGATTCTGAGCCCGTTTGCGTGTCAGGGGTGCTTATATTCGGTCGGCGTCGGCATTTTGCAGCAATTTTAGAAGGGTGTCGGCCACCGAAGGGGCGGCTGCGAACACAAAATCGCTGTTGGGAGGCCCGCCGTATAGGTCTTGGACCACAGCACCGGCTTCAGCGCAGATGAGGGTTCCGGCAGCGTAGTCCCACGGGTTGAGCCCCACTTCGAAGAAAGCGTCCACCCGGCCGCAGGCCACCGAGCAGAGGTCGACGGCCGCTCCTCCCACCCGCCGGATATCGCCGATGAGCGGCAGCAGTTCGCCAAGAACCTCGGTCTGTCGACGTCGCCGCTCATGCTGGTAGGAGAAGCCGGTGGCCACCAAAGCCATGGCCGGTTCGCCATCGGGCCGCACTCTGATGGCATGTCCGTTGCGCCGGGCCCCGCCGCCCTTGTGGGCAGTGAAAGTCTCGTCCAGCACAGGATCTATGACTGCGCCGGCCACAACCTGTCCGTCGGCCTCGGCGGCCACCGACACTCCGTATCCCGGATGGCCGTAGACGAAGTTCACCGTCCCGTCGATGGGGTCGATGATCCAGCGCACGCCGCTGGTTCCGTCTCGACCCGACCCCTCTTCGCCCATTACCCCGTCATCGGGCCGGTGGTCGCCGAGGAATTCCACGATGGCGGCCTCGCACGCCAGGTCCATGTCGGTGACCAAGTCGGTACGCGACGATTTGGCCGAGATCTGGAGCTGAGCCCTGGTCTTGGGCTTCAACAGCGACGACGCCACTCCTGCGGCCTCAGCCGCCAGATTCTCCAAGCGCTCCCACTCTGGATTCACCGACGCGGTAAAGGGTTCAGGTTCTGGCACGGTTGAAACTCTACGCTCATTGCCATGTCATCTCGTGGAGTGGTGGACCTGCGCTCGGACACGCTGACCCAGCCGACCGAGCCAATGAGGCAGGCCATGGCCAACGCCCCGGTGGGAGACGACCGCTACGGCGAGGATCCCACGGTCAACCGCCTAGAGGAGCGATTCGCCGATCTGGTGGGCAAGCCGGCCGCGGTGTATGTGCCGTCGGGAACCATGGGCAACCAGATCGCCCTGCGGCTGCATGGAACCGCGGGAAGCAATGTGGTGGTGGGCCGGCGACAGCATGCGATGTCGTATGAGAGCGGTGCGGCGGGGTTGAACAACGCCTTTCAGACCTACACGGTGGACGACAACGGCGGTGTGATTGACAAAGAGACCGCGGCGCAGGCAGTGGCGGCAGGCCTCGCCGGGTTTTGGCCTCCGGTGACGCTCATCTGTCTGGAGAACACCCACCTGGCCTCGGGCGGACTGGCCATCGGGGCCGAAGAGTTGGCCGCGGTCGCCGCGCTGGGACCTCCGGTGCATCTGGACGGAGCCCGCTTGTTCAACGCGGTTGTCGCCTTGGAGACCACCGCTGAAGAGTTGGCCAGCTCGGCGACCACGGTCATGTCGTGCGTGTCGAAGGGGCTGGGCGCTCCGGTGGGCTCGCTCTTGGCCGGGCCAGCCGATTTGATCGCCGAGGCCAGGCTGCATCGACGGCGATTGGGCGGGGCCATGAGACAGGCCGGGGTGATCGCCGCTGGCGGGTTGCACGCGCTGGACTTCCACATCGATCGGCTGGCCGATGATCATGCCAGGGCAGAGCGCTTGGGTGAAGTGGTGGCCGAACGCTGGCCCGGTGCCCGTCTGGGGGAGAAAGAGGCGACCTGCGGGCGGCCGCTCACCAATGTGGTGGCCTTTTGCCATCCTGATTCTCTGGGGTTGTTGGACCACCTGCGGTTGGCCGGCATTCGAGCCGGGTTGCTGGGTCCCGGAATTGTCCGTTTCGTCACCCATTTGGATGTGGACGACGCCGACATTGACCGGGCCGTCGCCGCCCTTTCCTCTGCCCCCGACTGACTCTCTAGCGGTCTTGGCGGCGACCGCCGAAACGGCGCCACTCGTCCATGGCGCGCAAAGTCAAGATGGCCACCACGGCCAGCCCCACTGCCCCGGCCACCGCGCCGATCAGCGCGCCTAGCCCGGTCCAGAGGCCGCAGTCGCCGTCGCACTGAAGGTCGATGTAGGCGAACCCGATAAGCCCGCCGCACAGACCTCCGATCAGAATCGAGGCAAAAGCCAGCCAGCGTGCCCCCCTGGGAGGAAGCGCCGAGCGCTCCTCGGGCGAACCCTGATCGACCATCCAACCATGTTACGGGCGTGACCAGCTGTACACAGACTCGCCGTTCTCGTAGTAGCTGATGTAGATGTGCTCGAAGACGGCGTTGACTTTGCGGTCGAAGAGCTCACGTTCGTAAACGTCGATGGGGAGTTCGTTGTCGAGGGTCCTGCGTATAGCGACTTTGACGGCTGAGCGGGTTTGTTGTTTGCGTTTCCAGTCGAGGACGAGTTCGTCGGCAATGCGGTCGAGCAGTTTCCTGGCGGCGCCTTTGACTTCGATGGCTTGGGCGCGGGTGAGGTCGGGTTCGGGTTTGGTGAGGAGGTCGAAGATGGCGAGTTCTTCTTCGGTGATGCCTTCTCGCACGGCGCGTTGTTCTTCGTCGGTGAGCTCGTCGTTGATGGCTTTGAGCCGGCGGAGGAATTCTTCGAGGTTGTGGGTTCCGGCGTTGTATTCGTCGATGAGGCGCCGGAACCGTTCGGCGAGGTCTAGGCGGGTGGGGTTCTTGCGTACGGCGTCGTCGAGGCGTTCTTCGATGTTCTTTTGGATGGCTTTGGCGGCGGTGCGTTTGCGGCCTTCGAAGCGCCCGATGAGCTGTTCGAAGTCGAGTTGATTCAGGTCGATGAGCGGTTCGGCGTCGACGGTGGGGATGATGTACTCGTTGGCGGCGACGGAGCGATCGAGCAGTTCTGACACCGAGTCCATCACCCCGGATATGTCGGGGGCCTCTGTGGATGATTCGATCTTGGAGGCAAAGGTGCGGATGACCGCTACCCGGTGGGCGACTGCCATGGCCTCGGGGTCGGGCAGTAGGGCTTTGAAGGTCTTTCGGGCTTGCCGGGCCAGCTTCACGAATTCCCGGCGGGTTTGCTCGTCTACGAGCAGGGCTTCGACGGCGGCTTTTTGGAGCGCGATGAACTCGAAACCCGAGGTGGCTTCCATGGCGGCTATGTCGATGTCGTGGTCGGCGCAGAAATCGACGACCTCGGCCAGCGCGGCGTCTAGTTCGGCGATCAGCTCGTCTTTTGGCCGGATGGGGGAGTCCACTCCCGGGCCGGCGCCGTAGATCGCGAGGGCTCTTTCTAGGTTTCGGAACACGCCGACGTAGTCGACGATGAGGCCGTTGTCTTTGTCGGGGAACACCCGGTTGGCCCTAGCGATGGTCTGCATGAGGGCGTGGTTGCGCATCGGTTTGTCGAGGTACACCGTGGAGGTGGACGGCGAGTCGAATCCGGTGAGCCACATGGCGCACACGAACACCAGCCGGAACGGGTCTTCGGGGTTCTTGAACTTGGAGTCGAGGTTTTCTTCGACGATGCGCTTGCGGTGCTTGGCGATGTCGAGGCCTAGCTCCTTCATGTCGGCAATCTCGTTCTGGGCCTGAGACACCACCACGGCCATATCGGTGGTGTCCATGAAGTCGATGAGCGACTCCAAGTGGGGACGCCCCAATTCGGGGGCGGCGGCCAGTTCGGCTTCGAGCTCTGCCCGGTAGCGGGCCCATTCGGCTTCGACCAGGTCGTACATCCGCACCGCGGTGGCCTTGTCGATGGCCACGTACATGGCCTTGCCCCTAAATCCCCGGTTGACGAAGTGGCTGACCAAATCCGAGGCGACTTCCTCGAGGCGCTGGTGCCGGGTGATCAGCTGGTACTGCCGGGAGAACTGGCGCGCTACGGCCCTTTCTTGGGCGTCGTCAAGCACGGCCTCCTCTAGGAGGTCTTCTAGCTCTTCGTCGAAGTCGTCGTTGACAAGCTGGAGCTCGGGGATGCGGTTCTCGTAGAACAACGGAACCGTGGCGCCATCCGAGATTGAGTCACGGAAGTTGTAGATCGACACGTAGTCGCCAAACACCCGCCGGGTCTGCTCCTCCTGACCGGTGATGAGCGGAGTGCCGGTGAACCCGATGAACGACGCGTTGGGCAGCGCCTGGCGCATATTGGCCGCCAGCGTGTCGTACTGGGAGCGATGGGCCTCGTCGGTGATCACCACAATGTCGCTGCGCTCCGACAGCACCGGCATTTGCTGGCCCTTCTCAAGCGGAATGAACTTGTGGATCAGAGTGAACACATACCGGTGATCCTGGCCCAAAAGCTCCCGCAAATGCGCCGACGTCTCCGCATGGACCTGCTGGCCGGCGGTGACCACCCCGCAATCGGCGAAATCCCCGTACAACTGCTCGTCGAGCTCGGCGCGGTCGGTGACCATCACAAACGTCCAATTGCCGGGCTCTTGGCGCAGCACCTTCTGAGTGAACCACAGCATCGACAACGACTTGCCCGACCCCTGCGTATGCCAGAACACCCCGAGCCGGCCTTCCCGCACTGCTACCTCCTGCAACGCCTCCAGCGAGCTGTTCACGCCGAGGAACTGGTGGTTCTTGGCCAACGCCTTCACCAGACCGCCCGGGCGCTCCATGAACGCCACGAAGTTCTCCACCAGATCCAACAGACGCTGCGGCTGGCACGTACCCCGCAGGGCGGTCTCCAGCGAAACCACGCCCTGTTCGCCCTCCGAGTTGATCTTCTTCCACTCGCCGAAATGGCCCCACTCGGCAAACGTGGAGCCGACCAGCGTGTCCCCGCCATTCGAGAGCATCACGAAAGCGTTGAACCAGAACAGATGCGGAACCGTGTCCCGGTAATCCCGCGAATTACCGTCGAACGCGTCGCGGACGTTCTTGTGCGACACCTTCAACTCAACCAGCACCAGCGGGATGCCGTTGACGAACAACACCACATCGGCACGGCGCTTGTACATGTCACCGGAAATCCAAAATTCTGACACCGCCAGCCAGTCATTGGCGTCAGCGCGGTTCCAATCCACGAACCGGACAGTGACCATCCGACGCTCGCCGTCGTCGCCGGAGACCTCGACCCTCGCCCCATCCCGCAAGAGGCCATAAACCTCCTGATTCGCCCGAACCCGATCCATTGCCGACCGATCCCGGAGTAACTGCTCAGCGGCCGCATCCAACGCCGACTGCGGCAGCCCAAGATTCAAAGACCGCATCGCATCCATAAGCCGGTGGCCGAGCACCGGCTCAGACTGAGAATCACGGCCCAGCGTCCCCGCTGGCCCAAGGTCCTCGTCGAACCCGTCCACCACCTCCCACTCCAACTCCGACAACAACCGCATCGCCGGCCGCCCCACTAGTGCATCCTCACTCAGCCGACCAGGATTCACGCCCCCACAGCCTCCAACCCAAGATCGAGCTCAGATACGTCGAGCTCGCCGGATACCAAACGGGGCAAAAGTAGATCACGGGCCTCCCGGAGAATGAGGTTCTGTCGGGAGAGATTTGCAATCAGGTCGGCCATCGGACCTGCCGCAGCTTCAAAGCCTTCAACGACTCGGCTGATCGGCTTTAGCAACTGGATCGACTCCATATCTTTCTTGGTTACAGCGTTGAAGATTGTCCCACCGCCGATTGAGTCCTCAACAGCAAACTTCTCCTTTAGCTGGGTCAGCAGGAAGTTCTGATTTCCATCCATGGCTCGGATTGCACTGAGACCTCGTCCGACTACAAGACGGTCGGATGCCACATTGATGCGACCAACAGGTGCCCGGACGCTGAACAAGATGTCCCCGGGTTCGGCCTCTCGCTTGTCCACCGTCGTCCACTTGGTATGAGTCGGGAATCGCGGCCCGAAATCAGTCACACCCTGATGGAACGGAAGTCCCTCACCGATGTCGTTGTAGTATTCGGACTTTGGTGACTGGCCCATGACGAGCAAACAAGCCTCGCCTAACGGAGACACATCCCACCCCTCGGGGATCGGGCCGAGGTCGGAGTCGACAAGCCCGACCTCCTCATGCCCCGGGAATCGGAAGTGCACGAACCACTCCCGATACAACAACCGGGCCATCTCCTCCAACATCTCAATCCGCCGCCGATTGTTCTCAATCAGATCGTCGAATGCTGCCACGGCCAGACCAACATCTCGCTGCCAGTCGACCGGTGGTAGCGGGACCATGAGCTCGCGTTGAGCGGTCAGGCTCACATAGTCAGCCATGTCGGTCTCGCCCTTACGAACAAACCATTGGCGAATGAAGAATGGCGAGCGAAGAAACGCGAACAAGAACTGCCGATCAAGGATACCTTCGTCTTCCGTCCGCCAAAAGGTCGTCTGTGGGCTACATACAAACTCCGGAGCGTCTAGCGGCGCTAACGCAACTTTTCCGACTGTTCCCTTGTGGCTGAAGAGTATGTCGCCGCCGAAGCCGATCCCTTTTCGGATTCGTCGGCATGCAACGTCGCTGATGGCTTTGGCGGAGTCAAAGAGGATTCGATTGTCACTCATATCGGCTGCACGTACGAACAGCGATGCCCCTTCATCACCGAACTCATGCGGGCGCGGTCGGTACTCTCCATGATTACCGTCCTCGACTCGCAACACTCCTGAGTCTTGAAGCTGCCTAACCGAGAACCAGTCGAAAGTGTCGAGCGAGGTGCTCATACTCCACCCACCGAGACCTTGGTCAATACCTTGTCCACTGCAGCCTCTAATTCGCGAGCCTGGTCAGTGAGGCGAGCTAGTCCTTCGGCAAGGAATGGCAACCGGGCCATATCGCCTGTTTCGAGGGAGGCGAGACCTAGGCCGACATATCGCCCTGGGTTTAGGCTCCAACCCTGCGCCTCGATCTGATCGAGTGTCGCGACAGCACAGAGACCGGCAACGTCTGCATAAGAGCCTTCGGGGAACCTGTTGTCGAGCATCTCGACGCTGTCTGCATTCAACTCAGGCTCGTCACCTCGCCAAAGCCTGACGATGTTGGCGAGGAATCCGATTTGCTGGGATGTCCAGTCGCGGTGGGCTCGGTCTATCTGGTTGTAGATGTCCCGGGCGTCGATAAAGAGCACTTCATCGGCTTGGTCGGTGTACCTCTTGCCGCGGTCGAGAAACCACAGCGTCACGGGCAAGGTGACGGTGTAGAACATGTTGGTGCCCACGGCGATGATCACGTCGACACTGCGGTCCTCGATCAGTTTGCGGCGGATTTCGAGTTCGCTACCTCTGGCGTCTGAAGCGGAGTTGGCCATGACGAAACCGGCCCGGCCTTTCCTATTCAGCGCGGAGTAGAAAGTCTGGATCCACAGGTAGTTGCCGTTGTCGGGCTTTGGCAGCCCAAACGGGAACCGGGGGTCGTCTTCGAGTTTGGCCTTATCGATCTTGTTGACGTTGAACGGGGGATTGGCCATCACGAAGTCGAACTCGCCGACCGCGTCGTGGAGGTCTTCGTAGTAGGTGTTGCCCTCCTTGATGTCTCCTGCGAGCCCGTGGACGGCGAGGTTCATCTTGGCGAGCTTGACCGTGTCGCCGGTCTTCTCCTGCCCGTAGATCGACAGCTCCCGGCTCGGCTCACGGCTATGGCGCTCGACAAAGTGGGCCGACTGGACGAACATCCCGCCCGAGCCACAAGCAGGGTCGTAGATCTTGCCGTGGAACGGTTCGAGGATTTCCACGATGAGCCGCACGATCGAGGTAGGCGTAAAAAACTCCCCACCCTTCGAGCCTTCTGAGAAGGCGAACTGCCCCAAGAAGTATTCGTAGATCAACCCGAACCCATCGCCTTCGATCGCCTCCGGCAATGGCCGCAGCAGCCGCAACAGCTCACCCAGGATGTCGTCTGGAATGCGGGAGTAGGCCCTCGGCAGCACCCCCTGAAGGTCAGGATTGCAACTCTCAATGCCAGCCATGGCCTGGTTCACTGCCTTGCCAACATCTGCTCCCTCAGGAAGATTCAGCAGCCCCTCAAACCGCGACTCCTCCGGCAGATACAGCGCCCCAGCAGCCTGGTAGTCCTCCGGCCCAATCGGCCGCCGCTCAGACCCCGACCCCACCACCTCCGAAGCCTGGGCAAACCGCTCATCCGCATACCGCAAAAAGATCAGCCCCAACACCGGCGACGCATACTCCGAAGCCTTCAACCCCGAATTAGCCCGAAGCTGATCCGCCGCCTCCCACAGCTTGCCTTGAAGTTCACCTAGGTCCGTCGCCACAACCACCCCTTCTCACAGTCGCACCATTCTGGCCGCGCTATGACAGCTTGATCCATCAGGGGCGAATTCGCCCCACTATCGAAGTGACTAGTTAAGGGGGCACGGGCCTGGCACAACCACGAATTTTCCATTGCGCACTTGCAGTCGAGAGGTATGCAGTCACCAATTCCGACACGTCAGACAGCAGTTCCTTTGGAGTTTGAGAAGTAGATCTAAGGCTGCCTTGGCAAATGAAGATGATTGTTGATTCATCCTCCCTTACGGGTGCGCGGATGAGCCGGGACTCGCGGTTGCTCACACCTCCGGGATGCCGGCGACGGTGTGCATGCCGCCGTCGGCGATAAATCCGGCGTGGTGCTGTAGGAGAATCTGCAAACCGCCCATCAACGATGTTCGATGGGCACCCACGGCTTGTACCAATGGGTTGACCGGCAGCAGTCGGCCATGTCTGGAGCGAATCGGTCCATCAGGTGCCCGGAGCCCTTGAAAAATGCACAGAGGTTCCGCAGCTCCTTGTATGCACTGCGAACCTTGTCCTCAGATCCCTCCCAAAGCAGGTGGTCGGCGCAGACTTGTTCGACTGCCGAGAAGATATCCATCTGGGGTGTTGGCGTTCGGACGTTAGACAGAATGGGCACGACTTTGTCTACGAAAGCGTCGCTCTCGCAACCGGGGATTCCTGTTGCGAGGTCCTTCATGGATTTGATCTGGGCATGGAAGACCGGGTGTCCTAGGTCGTCCTTGGACTGGTCATAGTGAGTACCGTAGACATGCTCGAATCTAGACTGTCTTGCACGAACGTAAGCGACCCTTGTTCCGAAGTGGGTGGTCCTGAGCAAGTCGTTGGTGCCGTCAAAATCAATCCACCCATCAATGACGATGTGAAGGTTGGGAGTAGCTCGCTTCGCCCGTTCAGGTAGGTAGAACCTGAACGGGCTCACGGCAACGTGAATGTGCCCATTGGTCGTGACTGTGAACAGCTCGTCGCCGTTCGAGGGTTCGACGCTTGCGGAGGGGTTCATTCGTGTGATGATGCCCTGTATTGAGTTCCACCTCGTGTTCAACTCGCGCCGTATCGTGTGGGCTCGCCGGGCGAGCGACTTGGCCGGGTTCATTGACCGAGGAGCGGCGCCCACTCATCGTGGTATTCGCGCTCAACGCGACTTGAAGTGGCCCCGCTTGGGATCCAGCCACTTCCGGCGACTGAGCAGTCGCTGCGGACGCATACCGGACGATTCGTGAAGGGACAGTGGAACCCTCCCCTCCTCCCACCGCAGTCGTTACGGTCACACTCGTGCTGGGCCAGAGTACGGCCGAGCCTTGTTTCGATAGCCGCTCGGTGAAAGGTGCCGACATCGTCTGCGGAGTCAGCCTCCAAGTCGAAGGGGTCCTCTAGGGCGGCATCAACGGATTCTCTCCAGAACAACTGGTCGAGTCCTGAGAACGGACCCTCATAGCGCGCCTCATCGAACATATTTGCCAACTCTTCTCTCTCGGCGGTGTCAGCTCCTACATACGCACATAGTGCATCTATTCGGAGGAGTGGACCCGCGAATCTTGTGATGACGTTTGCCAGGTAGTGGCCGAGCGTGTAACTGATCGCGGCTTCCGGCGACCGTTCTCCTGTAGACGTGGCGGATTGGCTGTCGATGATTCTTCTGGCAACGGCCGTTCCGCCGTGCCCAAGGCGAGCCATATAGAGAGCAAAGTCCGACTCAAGGTGGGGTCTCTGAATGGCGTGAGCGAGGTACTTGGCAAGGCTGGTCGTGCCAGGATCCAGATTCAGTCTCGAAATAGCGGTAGAAAGCTCAGTGAACCCGTTGTACACCGCTTCGATGTAGTCAGCGCCTTCCTCATCGTTGGATGGGATGCGAAGTGCAAACAACTCTGGGTCTCGCGAAAGGAGTTGTTGCGGCCTGCGGGAGAAGTAACCAACCGGTATCGCGAGTTGCTGGCACCAGCTGACTATCGTGGTTCCGAAGAAGCCACGTAGACCACTTGCCGTGAGTTCATCATCTGTAGCAACCAGGACTGTTTCGCCATCGTCGACGCACTCCTTGAACGCTTCCGCAGCGTCGTCTCTCTTGCTGGGCCGCCACGTCGCAACGCTTACGTCTGGCAAGCGAGCCACCACTGCGTCATGTAAACCCTTCAGGAGCCTTGCTTCATCATCGATCAAGACGATTTTGCTCATGAGCCCTCCTGAACTAGTGGGATGCGTACCTGAATGCAGGTGTTGAACCCGGGGGGCGGGTCAACGACACTGGCGCTCCCGTCATAGGCTTCGGCGCCGCGTCTCACAAGCGTGAGCCCAAGACCCATTCCGGAGCCAAGGAGGTCGCTCCGGCCGGAAGTGGTCGTGAACAGCGGATCGAAGACTCGGTCTCGCAAGGTGTCGTCGATCCCCACGCCAGTGTCCGATACCTCGATGGTGTGCCAGGAGCGCTCGTTCCAGGCGCGGAATGCGACCGTCTGCGGATCGGAGCTCGGATTGGCAGTGGTCGCCTTCAATGCGTTCGACAGAAGGTTCTGGGCAATTCCGTTGTAAAGGCTTGGCGGGACAAGCGGAGCGTCGACGTCTTTTTCCACATCGATTTTAACGGCAATATCGCGTTCGGCTGCGTACGGCCCGAAGACCTTGGCGATCTGCCGGAAGCGGGGCAGGGCCTTGTACGGGCTGTCAGGTGTTGTCTTGCTTCCTTGGATGTAGCCAGAGGCATACGTTGCGAACTGTTGGAGTGTCTTGATGCTGTTTGCCAGCCGGGCCGCGCGTTTCGTTGCCGACGGGTCATTGGCACCCTCCAGGTCGCGCTGAGCAGCTTGGAGAACGGACACGGCCACCCCGAACTCGTGTGTCATGAACCCTGCCACGACCCCAAGCAGGCTCATCACCTCAAGCTGTCGTTCTCGTTCGCGAGCTGTTTCTGCCTGCGTCTGGAGCAGCCCCTGACTCGTCTTGAGGGCGGCAACAATCTGGCGCTTTTGCGGGGCTGAGATTGAGGGATTTGTCTGGATCGCGTCGATTGCGCGCCGGGTCTCAGCGTCCGATTCAACGCGGTCCATCGCTTCAGCCTGCGCCTGCTCTTCCAGCTGAGTTGCGCGGTCGACGTAGGCGATCGCCTCTAGTGCTCCGCGGACAAGATCTCGCAGGCGTCGGAAGCCGACGTTGTCAATGAATCCTTCCCTGTCAGCCGCTGGCACTAGGTCGCTCTCACCCTTAGAGCCCCCATCCCTACGGGCCCGGACTTCGACCACTCCAACTACCTGCGCGGACTGAGGGAGCCGGAGCATCCAGTTGAGCTGCGTGTCACTTCGTTCGTCGTCAGACATCGGGAAGTACTTGCGCGCGAGCAATGACCTCGGCTCGCGCTTCCGGATCGCCACATCGGCCTGGAGAGATAGCCAATCGTCACCGTCTGCTCCATATGGCTGGACTCGGAAAGCTCTATCGAATACGGCGACGCCTGCGTTTTGCTTTATCCAACTGTACGCCACCTTGCCATCTATGCCGGTGCCGCGGAACGTTCCAGAGCGTCTCGGGAAGAATCGCACATCGGCGTAAACAGAACCCAGCCCGAACTCCTGTCGGTGTTTGATCTCCAGGTAGGGCTTGGACTCACCCCGGCGGAATGCTCTGAGGATTACGCGAGTCTTTGTCACCTTTAGTTCTGCACGCACAACAAAGTTTTCGAGCACCGAGGCGGCAACATCATCGCTTGTAATGTCCTCGTCTTGAATCTCGAGCGTGAACCCGGGATCGGGCATGCTCACAGTCGTCGCTCTTGATGCGCTCGAGTCAAATTTACGAAAGAGAGGGCGCATTGGCGACAGGAGGCCAACGGAGGCCGTGCGGACTGCGCGCAGTTCCTTCTCCGACAGGTCACGAGCGCCACCGATAGTAAGCGTCGTCCCTGTCTTGTGTTCTCCCTCCAAGGTCTCAAGCTCGTATGGCACTTGAACATGACCGATGTCTTCGTGTCTATCGAACTCTGGCCAGTCGAACTGGGCTCGAAGTCGCGTGTGCTCGCCCCGTTTTTCGTCGTACGCAATGGACTCGAGGTCTAGCGACGGTCCGAGGAAGCGAACCGCGAAGCGTCCGATCCCCTTCTCACCGGTAATTTCGCGACCGAAACGGCGAGAGGTAGCGGTCGACTCCTTGGAGCTGGTCCCGACGCGCATCCATGCCGTGCGGAATTGATGGAGCGTCATCCCGTGCCCATTGTCTGACACCAAGATCGACCCTGGTTCGTGACGGAGGGTGCAACGAGATGCATCGGCGTCGTAAGCATTTTTCACAAGCTCGACGAGTGCCACCTGAGGCGACCGTACGAGTCGCTCGCCCAGCTCGCGGAGTAGGCGCGCTTCAACACTGAAAGAGAGCCGCCCACGCTCCACCTTAGGTTTGGCGCTCATTTCAACCCACCGCGCACCTCGCGCGCCAACAGGAGCAGCGTGTTGATCTGCCCAATCTCAAGTTTCCTCATCCCGTTAGCGTGCGGAACAATCCTCTCAGGCAAACCCGGATCGCATAGCAACGAACGAAGCTCCACTAGATCATGCTCGTCGGCCTCGTAGATCCCGCAGACGGAGCCGACAGCTCTTGCCTGGATCAGGTTGTCGACACACTTAGGGGCGTCCTTCTTGAAAGACGACGCGATCAGCGCGACAGGGACGGAGGGCATGTCAAAGCGCCACCACTTGTTGCGAGCGAGGCAAGTCATCGTTTGGTACAGCTCTACGGGAACGCTGTTCAGATACGCGCTCAACCGGTTGCTTGGGGTGCGGTCAGTTCTCGGGAGCCAGCACCGCTGGCCGGCCTGCACAAAGTGTCGATTAAAGACTGAGCCTGACAGTGCCGTGGTTCCTGTCGAAATGCCCCGCAAGCTGGTGACGCATGGAACCACGTCGGTGCCTCTACGAAGGCCATGTCTAGCTCTCTGACCCTCAGTTAGGACAAGTGCCTTCTGTGTGCCGGGACTCAGGCCGCGTTTGGCGAATGGCAGTCCGAGGGAGTGACCTCGCGCCGAAGTGTATGCGAGCACTCCGGCGTCTGAACTCGTTGGGGTTGACCGCTCATCCGACGATCCCTCAACGTCGACGAAGTAGCTCCAACTTCCACGCGCCCGCTCATGCTTGTCGATTACTGTTAGCGAGACGGTGGTCTGTACCCCGTCGAATACTCCGTCGTCCCAGCGGTAGACACTAACGTCCCAGTCGTTCTCAAGGACGTACCGGCGGAGGGGTTCCGATGATGGCCTCGACACCCATTCGTACGGGATCACGAGCGCACAAATTCCATCAGGTGAGGTTGAACTAAGGGCAAGAAATGTGAAGTACTGCCATGCGTTCGCGAGCCCTGACATGACCACTCCGGTCCGCTGCTCGACGACTTCCGCTGCAGCGTGACGCCACCCGGGGGGGAGGTCCTGGTTTCGCACATACGGCGGATTGCCGATGCAGGCACCAAAGTCTCGTCGTCTAGAGGAGAACGCACATGCGTTCTCGATCGAAGCGTTCGCGGGCAAGTCCACGTCTCGAAACTTCGATCGGTCAACTTCGAATCCCAGATATGTGCGATAGGCCCCGGTCAAGGCGAACCTCCCGTCACCTGCACCAAAGTCAACAACGTCGAGGCATCCGAGATCTCTGCGCAGGCCAACCTGGTGCCAGGCCGCATCAACAAGGGATTGGGGCGTATCAACTTGACAGCGGTCGAGGTAAAGCGACACCTGATCAGAGCTTCCCCACGATTTGATCGCAGGCGCCAAGACTCGCGACGAGCGAGGTCCGTCAGGTGCCTGCTTCATCCGTGCTACCTCATCCACCGTGTCAATGGTAGGTTTCGCAACAAGTCGGGTCACGTTGGTAACCCGGTACTAGCGCACGACAAGCTCATAGAACACGTCGCCTCCGGGAACGTCGGATCATCGCACCGACGCTTCTCAGTAAATGGTTCAGGCCCGCCCGCTACCGTCTCACGGTGCTCAAACGCCTTAGTGCGGGCATCGGCCGAGCTCGCCCTGAGCCGGCCGTCTGTCTCGATTTCGCGGCGGTGCCTGTCCACAGCCAGGCGCAAGACCCAATATCTCGACCCGGGTTGTCTCACTCGGAGAAGTGATCCCTGTCCGTCCTGGTACTTTCTTGGACATGCGTTCTTGACATTTCTAGAGGTCAATTGTGGCATTCCGTTCCCCAATCATTCAGGAGAAGATCCAAATCAACTGGCAGCAGCCTACAACTGCTCACTGACAGATTCGGTCGATACGCTGGAGATTTACGGAACAGCACAGACTTCCTGCAACCCATCGGCAACGCCCACGGCAGCTGCACAGGCACTGCGGTGTGGGCACCTCAGGGTGGAAGAAAGGCATTTGGGAATTGGAGCGCGGTTACCTCGTTTCCGCTGACAGCGAGTCTAGAGATGTCGACTCGACCCAAGAGCATGCCGAGCAATTGGGCCTGTGACCCTGAGATCACCACACCGGCGTTGTCGCCCGTGCCCTCAGAAACAGTTACCTCTGCCTGACGGACCGACACATTGAACGCTGGTCCGTCGGTGGGGACGAGGTTCCAAGAGATGGGTGAGGATTTGCTGATGGAGTGGCGTCGTGGGAGCCAAGTGACTCTCATGGGCCATGCCGCATTGATGAAGGTATCGCTCCAATCTGAGAGGCCGAGGTCGAGGTCAGTTCCATGCACTTCGACCTCGGTCAACCTCAAGATCGCGAGCTCTTTCAGAGTGAAGGATCCAAGGTCGGGGTTGCCCACCGGTTCGCGGGTCGTTGTCTCGTCCCACGCCTCAGCAGGGATGTGCGACCACGTCTCGTCTAGCACGGCACTGCTCTCGTTGAACGATTGGATGACGTCTGCGGCGCTCTCATCTGGGGCGGGCTGAAGCGTTGATGGTCTTTGAGCCGCCCTGCCGCCCGGATAGAAGCCAGTCGGCAGATCGGCCAGTGCGTCACTTGTCATCTGTTCACTGGCTTGAGCCCCGTACCGGAGATGGCACACGATGGTCAGCCGGCTCCATCCGGGAAGTTCAGACTCCCCCAATAGGGTCTCTAGATCGATGGTTTCAAGAACCCTGGAGAGTTCGCGGTGCCTCATTGCCACCGCCGCGGCAATCTCCATTCCTGAAGTCATCCAACGGCTGCTTCGCTCAGCTTTGCCTGTAGACCATTGGGCAAGACAAGGATCACGAGGCCGACGGCGTCTTGAGCTGGTCGTCCATTAGGTACAAGTACCTGCTGATCGTACCTGTCATCGTGCGACCATTCTCCTGGGCCGGGCCCAGAGTCCACATTCTGGTGATCGCCCTGGCCGCTCTTTGGAGGGTCTCTGTTTGGATTGCTGACAGGGCGGGATACCACTGGCGGCTGAATGCGGCTGGGTCCGACTCCATAAGGGCGAGCCACTTCGGGTCGGCCTTGCAGATATCCATTTCAATGATCTCCCAAAGGTCCAGCGGGCTCTCCGATCTGGCATTTCCGTCGAGCATCGTGTCGAGGTCGTGGTACCGACCGCCTGACCCAAGCTCGCTCAACACATCGAGCATGGCCCGCCAGAGTTCATCGGAAGCGAGGAATTCGATGTCGCATCTGATTGTAGGACGAGCAGTGAAGGTCTCATCACGGCGGCATGCTGCCAAGACATCGTCGAGCAGCCCTGAGAGGACATGCCCGTACAAAGACCTCAGTTGCTTCGACGATGGGAGAGTGCCATCTTCTTCCAGCTGTATGAGAGCCTTCGTCACCTTGAGGAGACGCTCAAAACCCTGGGCCAACAAATGCAAGCCGACGATTCTTCGGTCTTCTGTGGCGTCCCATTCAGCGATGGACTGGACGCCCTCCCCCACGAAGGTCACCGCTGTCTCAGTTTCGTAGATAAATGCAACTCGGCGGTCCACGCTGAAGACCTCTTCAGGCATCCTTGAGAAGCTATTCGTCCGAGGACTTCGCGGCTTCATGATTTTGAGGTCAAGTTGCTGCTGCTCATGCCTGATGATGTAGAGGCCCTCGTCAACAAGTGATCGAAAGTGGTGGCCACGCCCCGAGGAACTGCCTTGACGACGAGCAAGAATGGTTCAGGGGGCAGGGCACGGAGGGCCTCACTTACCGATAGAACGAGAATATGTGAGGGATGTTGCTTATGTTCAAGTCAATGTCAATGAATAACAAGATAATATCGTCTAAACACATTTATTCAGGGGGTTGTTGTCACTGGGGTCGGTATACTTTCATGTATGGAGTTTAGGCCCCTTGAACAGGGGAAACGGGCTGATTGCGAGTCCTGCGGGCCGGTCTGGCCGGAGGCGGTTGATGTTGCCGGGCTGTCGTTGTCGGAGCTGCGGGCGCGGCTGGGGTTGATCAAGAGGGCCGAGGCCCGGCTGGCGGCGATGAAGACGGCTGCGCTGGCTGAGTATTCCTGCCGGGGAGGCGAGGGTTTGGCCCGCCGGGTGGTGTTGGAAGAGCTTCAGGCCTCTAAGCAGCAGGCCCGCCGCGAGGTGGAGACGGCATCTCAGCTATCCAGGGTTCCCGAGACTTTAGATGCGCTGGGTGCAGGGGAGATCCCCGAGGCCCATGCCAAGCGGATTGCCAAGGCCGCTTCTCAGGGGCCGGTTGACGAGACCGTGCTGGTGGAGGCGGCCCGGCGCGAAGACTTCGGCACTTTCTCCAAGACGCTGCGCGACCATCAGCATGAGCAGTCGGGCGACGACGGCAAGTCGTTGATGGCCAAGCAGCGGGAACGCCGTTCGTTGAGCTTTTTCAAGTCTTCTGACGATGGCATGTTCATCTTGAACGGGCGGTTCGACCCGGTTGCGGGGAACAGGATCGAGGCGGCGCTGGCCGATGAGGTGCGCCGCCAGCAAAACGACAGCAAAGCCGGCGATCAGACCGCGTTTGACCAGCGGATGGCCGACGCTTTGGAGAATCTGGTCTGTGCTGACACCAAAGACCGCAAGCCACAGGGCACCACGCTTATCTTGACTGCCGACTGGGACGCGCTGAGCCAGAAGCTGGCCGGCGCCCGTCTGCTCGACGGCACGCCTTTGCCTGTTTCTGAGGTTCTGCGGCTGGCCTGCAACGCCGACATCGTGCCCTCGGTGTTCGACACCAAGAACCAGGAACTGTGGGTGGGGCGCAAACACCGCTTGGCCACCGAAGCCCAGCGGGCTGCGCTCATCATTCGGGACAAGCACTGCATCGGATGCGGACGGTCAGCCGTGTGGTGCGAAGCCCATCACATCGAAGAGTGGCTGATGGGCGGCCGCACCGATATTGACAACCTGGTGCTGGTCTGCAAGAGCTGCCACCACAACATCCACGACGATGGCTGGGTCGTGTGCCGAGACCGAATTGGCGCTTACGAACTGAGACCACCACCCTCGCCCTACGCCGACTACCCGCCTGGGCAACCTCGAGCAGGGCCATCCCACGCAGAAACGCAATCCACCCCCGATGCCTTTCCCGAAGTTGGAATCACAAACTGGCGGCATGAAAGTTCCAAACAGCTGCTGTTGAACTGAAACATCGCTGGCGTCCTGCCTCGCGATTCTGAATCCTTCCTCCATACAGATCTTCCGCCGTTGAGGCGACCCTGCGCAGGGCAAGCTCTGTTGCTCGGGGCGGGTTGTCTCTGGCACGGGCCATACTGGAGCGATGTCGGAGGCGGCGACGGGGCGAGTTCGGGATTGGGCGGTGGCTGGGGGAGTGGTGCTGCGGGGGGAGCGGTTGCTGCTGGTGCGCAACCGGCGCCGGAACGACTCGGTTGAGTGGAGCACGCCCGGTGGTGTGGTCGATCCGGGGGAGACGATGCTGGAAGCCCTGGGTCGGGAGGTGCTCGAGGAGACTGGCATCCAAGTGAGTCTTTGGGAGGGTCCGCTGTATGAGATAACCGTGGATTTCGCTGACTTGGGCTGGCTGATGAGGGTGGAAGTCCATCGGGCGGTGAATTGGAACGGCGAGATCGTGTTGGAAGATCCCGACGGCATTGTGGAGCACGCTGATTTCTATGACTCCGACGAGTGTGAAGCCCGCTTGGTTCAAAGCCCTCGCTGGGTACGCGAGCCGCTGTTGGAGTGGTGCCACCAACGCCCCGAGGAAATGTTGAGCTTTCGCTATGAGGTGGCTGGCACCGAGGTCCGCAGTCTCACTGTGACCCGCCTGTAGCCGATGGCAGGCAGAGCTCAAGGCGATCGCGACCGACCGCAATCGGGGTCGATCCTGCATGTGGACATGGACGCATTCTTCGTGTCGGTTGAGCAGCTGCGGCGCCCAGAATTGCGGGGCTTGCCGATTGCAGTGGGCGGTTCGGGCAACCGGGGTGTGGTGGCTTCGGCTTCCTACGAGGCCCGAGCCTACGGAGTGCATTCAGCCATGCCCGCGGGCCAGGCCCGTCGGCTGTGTCCCGAAATCGTGTTCTTGCCCGGTGATCACGAGCTCTACTCAGAGGTAAGCGGGCGCATAATGGAGATCTTGCGGTCGTTCACGCCGCTGGTCGAACCCCTGTCCGTAGATGAGGCCTTCCTAGACGTGTCCGGCGCCCATCGCCCCCCGGTTGAGATCGGCCATCTGATCCGCGAGCGGGTCTATGAGGACGAGGGGATCAACTGCGCGGTCGGGGTGGCCTCGGTCAAGTTCTTGGCCAAGCTGTGCTCCAAGCTGGCCAAGCCCGAGCCCACATCGTCGGGGCCCTCAGGTGGGGCCGGGGTGTTCGAGGTGCCCGTGGGTGAGGAACGGGTGTTCTTGTCCCCTCGCCCGGTTAGCGAAATCTGGGGGGTGGGCCCGGCCACCCTGGCCCATCTCAGCCGGATCGGTATCGCCACCATCGGAGAGTTGGCCGAGTTCCCCCAACACCGGCTGGAGGAGGTCATCGGCAAGGCCCACAGTCGGCATCTGCATGACCTGGCCAACGCCGTCGACCCTCGCCCGGTTATTCCCAACACCGCCCCCAAATCGATGAGCCACGAGAAGACGTTCCCCAACGATCTTCACTCCCCCGAAGTCCTCGGGGCGGAGTTGGCGGCCTTGAGCGATTCAGTGGCCTCCCGGCTGCGGGCTTCGGGGGTGGCCGGGCGGACGGTCACCATCAAGGTGCGTTTCGGAGACTTCACCACGATCACCAGATCTCACACTCTGGCCGGTCCGGTTGACTCGGGGGTAGTCCTGGCCCGGGAGGCCAAGCGGCTGCTGGATGCAGTTGATGTGGCCCCTGGGGTGCGCCTGATTGGCTTAGGGGTGTCGGAGTTGGAAGATCCCAGCCATCGCCAGCTCTCCCTGGACGACGCCGGTGACCCCTCATGGCAGGAAGTCGATCGGGCTATCGACCGAATCAGAGACCGATTTGGAACCGAGGCAATCCACCCTGGAGGACATTCTGGGGCCGGTCCCCGAGGAACCGGGTGGACCCGGCCAAGTTGAGCAGGAGAGATCGCTAGAAGTCAGTTCAACTAAGGGCACTGGCATTGTCTCACGGGTCGGCCTGTGAGACACTAAACAAGTGCCACTCTCCGAGGACGAGCAACGGATCCTCAGCGAAATAGAGGAACGACTCTATGAGACCGACCCGGCTCTGGCCCGCGAAGTCGGCCGGACCACGGTGTTCACTCACCCCGCCCGAAATCTTCGGTTGGCCATATTGGCCTGTATCGCGGGGCTGGTTTTCATGATCATGACGCTTTCCACCTCGTACTGGCTGTCATTCCTGGGCTTTCTGGTCATGCTGGCGGCGTCGCTTTGGGGGTGGAGCAACCTGCGGCAACTCGGGCGATTCGGACTCCAGCAGATCAGCGACAGCATCAACCGAGGCGAAGTAAGCAACTACTTGCGTTCACCGGGCCGTCGCATTGCCAATCGCTTGCGCCGCGGCGGTGCCGATCGCCCAGGGCGGGAATAGCCGAACAGCCCCGACTCAATCAAGGTCCGATGGTCCAACTCGGACTTTGCCTTTCCCTCCACCGAGAACCGAACAGCGGTAGGGGATTGAAGGCAGCAATCAGCTTCTGTCGACGGCTCACCCTGAAGTTGACCTCGGCTCGTACAGACAACGACCAGGTCCGGGCCAACCACTGATTGCGGTCGGTGGGTTCCGAAGGGGCAAAAGTCGCGGCCGCGGCCAGTTCGCCCAGCTGCCTCAGGTCTGGACTGTGAAGCGGGACTTGCTCGATGGCCCGACGGGCAAACTCAGCGTAGGTCTCGTCTGGCCTGGGGATCATGTGTATTTGGGCTAACGACTCGACCGTTTCCGCCCATAACAGCCTTATCTTTCCTCGGTTCCCGGAGATCCTGAGGAATATCCGTTGATGTCGAATCTGCTTGAACCAGGGAATGAGAAGAATCAGCAGGGCGATTAGGATGGGTATGGCAATGGTGATCCAGGTTGTCCAGGACAATCGCCCGCCGCTACTGCTGCCGCCAGCGGCCTGGGAATCGTCCAAGTCACCCAACTCAGGGGGAATGAGGCTCTCGAAGTCGATCGGGGCATCGAGAGTGTCGGGTGAATCGATGGCCAGGTCTTCCTCGGGCACCGCGAGTTCTGGTCCGCTGATGGCTTGGTTCTCGGCCACGCCGGTGTAGTTCTGGGCTCCGGGGGCGCCTCGACCCGGCGTGGGCTCGAAGGCAACCCATCCAACTCCGGTCAAATACACCTCGGGCCAGGCGTGGGCATGCTTTCCTCGGACGAGAAAGAGGTCGGGGTCGTCTGGGTCGGCCTCTCCCACGGTGAAGCCCACCGCCACCCGAGCAGGCAGACCCAGCGAACGGGCCATGGCCGCGAACGTCCCGGCGAACTGTTCGCAATATCCCCGACGGGCGCTCAAGAACTCCTCGACGCGGTTCTCCGAGTGGCCGGGAGCAGTGTTGGCGTCGTAGATGAAACTCCCGCCGCGGAAGAAATTCTGAAGGGCCAGAGCCTTTTCGTAGCCTGATTCGGCCCCGGCGGTCAGCTGGTCGGCCAGTGCCCTGGCTTGGGGGCTGAAGTCGGATGGCAGGGCGGTGTATGAGTCCACCGGCGAGTTTGCCGGAATGTCGAGGGGGATGGTCTTGAGCACGTCAGGCTCAAAGCGGGGCAGCGCCGACGCCACGGTGTAGGAGAGGCCGTCGGAGCTGGCCAAAGAGCGGCCCACGATAAGCGTTGAGGAAGACGGTTCATAGCTGATGTCAATGGTGGCCGATGACACAGACCGTGGTTCAAATGCCGCCGGCAGCCAGACTGCGCCCAGCTGTTCGATGCTGAACTGCTGGACTGACTCCCTCACGCTGGAGCCCGACTGGAACAGCGAAGGCAACTGCGTTGGCCGAGCGGCGTAGTCGGCACGGGAGGTCCACACCTGACCGTCGAACTGATCCAGCGAGGTGAGGCGCCAATATGACCGCTCATCAGCCCGCACGCTGAACATCAACGTTTCGGCCTGGTTCACCAACCGGCCCCTGATGTCTACCAGCGGGCTGATCACTATTCGCCCCGAAGTCCTGCGGCTGCGCTCGACGGCTTCTGTGAGGTCGACCAGGGGATCTTCGCTGCTGCCTAGGACCGGCCCGGCGGCGGTCGCTCCCACCAAGGCGATGGCGGCCATCGCCGCGCTTCCGGTGAGCAGTGCCCTCCGCCCGGTTGAAGCCCGTTCTTCACCTCCCAGCCAAGCGGCATCTGCGGTACGGGCCAAAACCCGGTGAATCAAGGCGAACTGAAGCAAGGCCGCGATGAACACTCCGATGGTCAGAACCTGGTGCTCATGTCCGCCCACCAGACCCACGAATCCAATTGCGATGATCGGCAGCACCATGGGCTCAAACAGCGCCCGCATCCGCATTGCCGTCCAGTCGTTGAAGAAGGCAATCAGCCAGATAGCGGCCATGGCGCTTACGGTGAATCCATTGAGAGGCTCCACCGGTGGACTGAGTTCCCCAAATGCGGTCCAGGCGTGATCTAGATCGTCGACCAGTGAAGCCCGGGTGTCATTGGAGGGCAGACCCCATTTGGTGGTGTCCCAGTAGTGGGTCCAAGTGAGTGTCAGAACCAATCCGGCACCGCTGACCAGAGTCGAAACCAGCACTCCCCAGCCGATGCGGCGAACGGCCAGCGCCAGCAGATGGCTTACCGCGGCGGCGATGAATACGGGTAGGACCCAGGCGTCTCCTTCAAAGACACGGATAAGGCTGAAGGCGGAGGCTGCGGTCAAAATCGGCCCGGCAATTTCCAGGGCGGTTTCCCACCCGATTGGTCGTCCCCGCTCAGGTGCTTGAGAGTCGATCATGGGTGCCGGTCGGCGATGGTAGATGCGGCCGTATTAGGCCTCGTCGGGGACTCCTCACCGGAGGCTGTATGAGCCGACCACGCGTCAGGAAATCGCTGAAGATCGTCCACGAGCAACAGGGTTGTGCCCGGGGTGATCGTCGGGGGCAACTGCCCCGAATGCCCTTGCCCGGCATCGGCGAACAGCACGACCGTCTTGGAGCTGAACTGGGAGCCCAATGGCATGAGCGACCCAGACTCGGTTCCGTCGACCGCAGCGGTCACGGCCACAACTAGGCCGCCCCCGTGCTCTTGGCCCAGCCGCTCGACGGCTCCCATCAGACTGCCGACATCGGGGCTGACCAGAGCCAGGTGTTCGTAGATCTTGTGGAGATGTGCCGAGTCGGATCCAAACCCGCTGTCGAAGTCCGAAGTGGTGGTCAAACGGGTCTGGTCTCCACGCCGCTGGCTGGCCCGGCAGATGCTGGCTGCCGCTGACACCATTGCCTCGAATCGCTCGCTGCCGTGGTTTGCCTCCAGCTGTGCGTTGCGGGTGTCCAGCAGCACAGTGGTGTGGGTGTGGGAGAACTCCTCGAATTGGCGGACGATCAGCTCGTCGTGGTGAGCCGATGAACGCCAGTGAATGCGCCGCGGGTCGTCTCCCCGCTGGAACGGACGCAAGCCGTAGAGCTCGTCGCCGCTCTGGGCCATGGGGCTGCGCCTCACGGCGTCATAAGTGTTGCCCGGCAAACGTGGGGGAGGCCCGACTGGGAACACCGCGGGATACACCAGCGCTTCTGTTTGGCCGCCGAGCTGGAAATGTCGGGCTGACATGCCCAGCGGATCGGTCACCGCGAGCGTGAGTGGCCCGACTAGCACTCGGCCCCGTTCCTCAGTGGGGAGCCGGTAGGAGATCGTCAGCGTTTCTCCGGAGGGTACCGGCGCCACCAATAGGTCCACTGACTGGAAAGAGCCGGTTGCCCTGTCGGTAGAAAACGAGATTTCATCGGCAAGGCGCAGCACCGGAGTGCGGATGCGGCTGGGGTTGGCCATCTCCAATTTCACCTGGCATTCGTCGCCCACGTGCGCTTGCTGCGGTTTGAGCGACCGGACGATCACCCGTAACGGATGGCGGACTTTGACGTATGCCACCGACAAGATGGCCACGGCGGCGCCGGCAATGCCCACTGCTAGCAATTCGTCGGAGCCGAACACCCGGCCCGCCGCCACCAGCAGCACCGATCCGGTCAGAAGCAGCCAGCCCGGTGGGGTTAGCACGATCGTCAACTGCTAGTCGGCGAGGAGGCGGGGGAGCGGTTTGCCATCGCGCGCGGGAAATCAGTCGACCGGGGCGGGTACCGAACTCATGATTTCGTCCACGATCTGACCGGGTGGTGTGCCCTGAGCCCGGGTCTGCGGGTTCAGCAGCAGCCGGTGGGCCAAGACGGGTACGGCCAGCTGCTTCACGTCGTCGGGGAGTACGTAATCCCGCCCCCGGGATGCAGCCCGCACCCGACTGGCCCGTTGAAGGGCGAGCGTGGCTCGGGTGGACATCCCCAGGACAAGGCTGGGGTGGTCTCTGGTGGCGTTGGCGATCTGTACCAGGTAGCGCTTTATCCCCGGTGCCGTGAAGACAGCACTGGCCTGGTCGGCCAGAGCCCGGACCATTTCGGAGTCCACCGCGGGGCGTAGGGAGTCAAGCGGGCTGTTGGCGCCGTGGGCGTCGAGGATTTCCAGCTCGGCCTGCTTTGAGGGGTAGCCCACCTCGATTCGCATCAGGAATCGATCTAGTTGGCTTTCGGGCAGCGGGTAGGTGCCCTCGTGCTCCAGCGGGTTCTGGGTGGCGATCACCATGAACGGCCGAGGAAGGCCATGTGTGGTGCCGTCCACGGTTACCTGCCGTTCAGCCATGGCCTCCAATAGCGCTGATTGGGTCTTCGGAGAGGCTCGATTTATCTCGTCGGCCACCACGATGCCGGAGAACACGGGCCCGGGCTGAAAGTCGAGGGTATTGGCCGCTCGATTCCAGATTGTGGCTCCCACCACATCTGAGGGGAGCAGGTCGGGGGTGAATTGGATGCGGCCGAATTCGGCCTGCACGGTGATGGCCAGAGCCTTGGCCAGGCTGGTCTTGCCGACACCGGGGGCATCTTCGATGAGCAGGTGCCCTTCGGCGAGCAGGCAGGTCACGGCCAAATCCAGCACATCGGGCTTGCCCATGATGGTCAGGCCGATGTTGTCCACGATCGACTGGAACTGCTCAGCGAACAGGTTGTCCTCCGGTCTGCTCATCGCCATGTCGCTGAGTCTCTCAGGTAGCGCGGAGTTGCGGCCAGCGCGCCGGCATGTCTACCAGCATTCCGTCGGAGGTGGGGCCGTGGTCGCGCAGCGTGCCTCGACGCCTGAATGCCACTTGGTACCTCTCGGGCTGCGAGGTCCAGCAGACACCGGCGACCAGGCCCGACTCGACGGCGTCGTCGCAGTCCTCCAGCTCGCTTCTACGGGCGCCGGAAAGCCAGGTGGTGCGCTGAAGCACCCACGCGGCCTCGGCGTCATCCGGGTCGAACATCTGCTCGCACCAGCGGACGAAACCACCCTTGAGGGCTCGGCCAGCGAACGGCTCAGGAGCCTCGATTTCGAGGATCTTGGCCATTCTCCAGCGGAAGACCTCAGCCCCGTCCCGCTCGATCCAGGAATCGAACGGAGGCTGGTCCCAGTCGGGGACGGTGGCGTCATACTGGCGGGTGCCGATTTTCCCCCGGGCGGCGTGGACCACGCCCAAAACGGCGGCATCGTAAAGGTGGGTGCACTGCTGGCGGACCTCCGTCCACGCAAACACCTGCGACGCGGTGGTGGTCAGCGGGCAGCCCACCAAGGCTTGGAGCTGGTCCAGCGCCCCCGAGCACGGCTCCCAGGGCATCCGGGGGCCGGCTGCGGTCACCCCGGTGATCTTCTCGCCGTCATGGCTGAGGGAGGCCTCATAGTGGTGCATGTCGTCTTCGAGGCCGACTATCACGGTTTGGCTGTCGGGGGCGACCATGCGCAGCCGCCGGCGGAAAGCGCCGCTGCCGTGGCGGTTGCGGATCAGTTCAGACCGTTGTTCACTTTGAGACACTGGCTGATGTTGGCATATCGAATGCAGACGACGAGATTCGCCATCCGGGCAAGTACTGTCGGCTGATCGTGCCCGCCCAGCCAGCAGCGCTTCGCGCTCTGTCCCATCGATCGTTCTTGCTCTTCTTCATCGGGGTGTCCATTGCCACCACCGGCCAGTTCATGCAGTCACTGGCCGTGCCCTTCTATGTGAACGAGCTGACCGACTCGAACTTCTGGGTGGGGAGTTCGGCTTTTGCGGTGCTGATCCCTTCGCTGATCACGACCCCGGTGGCCGGCATCTGGTGTGACCGGATTAATCGCAAGGCCATCTTGTTCGGATCGTTCTTGCTGCAACTCGCCGGGTCGGTGGCCTTTTTGGTTCTCTATTCCGCCGACGCGCTGACCCCATGGCTGATCATCGGACTTCAGGTAGTCGTCGGAGTGGCTTCGGGATTCCAGTGGGCCCCTACCCAGGCAATGACCTCGCTGCTAGTGCCTCCAGAAGACCTGCTGTCGGCCGTGCGCTTTGTTTCGCTGTCGTTCACCGCCGGACGGGCATTGGGACCGGCCATGGCTGGACTCATCCTGTTGAATTGGGGCCCGGGACCGGCGTTTGCCATCACCATCGTCGGCTTCGTTTTGGGAATGGCCTTCATGGTCCCGATGAAGCTTCGGCCTGCTATGCCGGTGTTGCGGGAGTCGCTCATGATGCAGTTCCGCCAGGGAATCGACTACATCTGGCGCCGCCCGGCCATGCGATTGGTGGTAGTGACCTCGTTCATCGTGGCCTGTTTCGGGGCAGTATTCGCCTTTGCCCTGGTGGCCAGCGTGGCTGACGACGTGTTCTCTCTCGGCGACGGCGGTCTGGGCTGGCTCACGGCGACCTTCGGATTCGGTTCGCTGGTGGTGGGGCTGTATGTGACCCGCCACGGAGACCGCCATTTGCGATCACGCGTTGAGATGACCGCCGTGGGGGTGTACGCCGCCGGGGTGCTGTTGGTGGGGGCCACTCCGTGGCTGGTGTTCGGCCTGGTCGGTTACTTCATCTTTGGGGCGGCCCATATGGCCCACGGGGTGACGGTCAACAGCTCCCTGCAAGTGCAGGTGGATGAGCAGTATCGGGGCCGGGTTATATCGGTGTGGATGATGTCGGTGCTGGCCGGCTTGCCCATCGGCTCGTTGATTGGAGGGTATTTGGGCGACTTGGTGTCCATGAGGTTCGTGCTGCTGTTGTTCGGAGGTCTTCTGGCTGTGTTCTGGGCCACAACGATGGCCCGATCCAACGGCTTCGCCGGCCTCGACCTTGATTCTGATTGATCTCAGGTTGCCTTCAGGGGCAACGTCGGCAAGCTCCCGCAGAGTACGGTCACAGGTCGATGGGAGTGAACGATCAAGCCCCGGGAACGAGGTTGGGCCGACGGGACCGATTTCTGCACGAACCCCGGTTCCGGGATTGGAACTGGGTGGAGACCAACTGGTTCTGCTTCTTCGTTCCCGACGAGGCCATGGTGGGGCATCTGCGCTCGGTGTGGCGGCCCACGCTCGGTGTGGTGGGGGCCAACGTATTCGTGTACTCCAATCGGGGGCTGGACGCCACCGGGGCCTTGGCCGACGACATGCACGAGGACCGCTTCGCCATGCCCATGCCCCCCCACAATTTGGACGACTACCGCTTGGACAACGGAATCGCGGTGCGCCAGACCGAGGCGTTCCAACGCTGGGAAGTGCGCTACGACGGCATCGACGGCACGGTATTCGATCTGGAGTACACCGCTTTGATGCCCCCGGTTGAGGTGGGCGAGACCAAGGTGGCCGGGGCAGGGGAGGGGTTCGGGTCGATCCAGCGCATGGACGCCAAATTGGCCCACGGCCACATCGACCAGACCCTTCACGTTTCAGGACAGGTATTGGTGAACGGGGAACATTTCGAGGTGGACTGCGCGGTGAACCGGGATCACTCTTGGGGTGCCCGCCGGGAATCGGTGCCCCGGCTGGGGTGCGGCAACTTCGACGACGGCCACTGGGGCGACGACTTCCACTTCTTGGTGCAGACCCGCAACGACACCCCGGACTCCTGCGTGATCACCCACGGCTACCTGCTGGACGGCGGCGACATCGTCCGCATCGCCGAAGGGACCGGCCGATTCGAGTTGGATGAATATCGGACAAAAGCGCTGGTGTATGAGATAGCCGACGAGCGGGGTCGACACCACCGGTTCGAAGGCCGAGTGGCCCGCACCATCGAAAAGGTGTCCACCAATGCCTTCTCGTGCAACGGGTTCGTGGACTGGGATTACCAAGGCGAGCCGGGCATTGGCGAATACCGCTGGCACTGGGGTGTCAAGGAGCTCAGGGAATGGCTGGCGGCACGGGAGGCACAGGCATGAAAACACAGGCTGCGGTGTATCGGGAGCCGAATGCACCGCTGGACATCGTGGAGTTGGAAATCTGCAACCTGGCCCCCCAAGACGTGCTGGTGAGGATCACCCACAGCGGCATCTGCCACAGCGACCTGCACGTGTACCACGGCAATCGCGACTGGGAGACCCCCATGATTCTGGGCCACGAGGGGGCGGGGGTGGTCGAGCATGTGGGGGATGGTGTTACCGGCATCAAGCCCGGCGACCGAGTGGTGCTCTCCCTGGTGGCCAGTTGCGGACGGTGCCGGTCGTGTGCCACGGGCTTCGCCAACCGCTGTCGAGAGTTGCCCGCCTTCCCCATCGGTACCTACTACGACGGCGCCCACCGCTTCGAGCGGGACGGTGAGGTGTACCACTCTTTCTGCACAGTGGGATCGTTTGCCACCCACGCCGTGGTCCACTTCTCCAAAGCAGTGGCGGTTCCCGACGACGTAGGGCTGGATGTGGCGTGCCTGGTGGGCTGCGGGGTGCCCACCGGGGTGGGCTCGGCGGTCAACACCGCCCAGGTGCGCCGGGGCAGCACCTGCGTGATCTACGGCTGTGGCGGTGTGGGCCTCAATGTGATTCAGGGCTGTCGCCTTATGGGCGCGGCCGAGATCGTGGCCGTCGACCTGCTGGCCGACAAGCTGGCCTTGGCCGAGCAATTTGGCGCCACTCACACGGTGGACGCGTCCGACGGCGATCCGGTGGCCGCGGTGATGGAGATGACCGGCGGACGGGGCGCCGACTATGCCTTCGAGGTGATCGGCACCGGCGCCACCTACATGAATGCCTGGAACTCAATCGGCATGGGCGGACTGGCCGTAATGGTGGGCGGGCCACCGGCGGGAACCCCGTTCCACATCGATGCCTCCGAGATCTACTTCGGCAAAGCCCTCACCGGCAGCATGTACGGGAACTCCTCGCCGGCTCGGGATTTTCCGTGGATATTCGACCTTTATCGCTCCGGCGAGCTCTTGCTGGACGAGCTCATCACCCAGCACCGCCCCCTCGACGAAGTGACCACCGCCCTAGACGAACTGGACACCGGCGGAGTCGTCCGCACCGTGCTGGACATCGGCGACGAATAACCGGGCGGCACCCCACCCGGCGGATTATCGCCGGGCAATCAGACACAGCGCCGGGCAATTAGGCAGTGCCGAATTCCTTGATCCAGCGGGTGTAGTCGTCGAGCACCGGCAGCACGTCGTCGGCTGAGCCGCCGTGGGGGAATCGCAGCACTACCTCGGTGATGCCAATGTCCCGGTAATAGGCCAGCTTTCCCGGGTCGGGGTGGGTGCCGTATGTAACCAGTTCCAGTTCATCGAGGCTGCGGCCGGCGACGCCCATCGTCTCGCCCAGTTCAGCCAGGGCCGACCGCATGCCCGCTCCGCCGATGGGCATCCACCCATCGCCGAACTCGGCGATGTGGGCGAACGTGGTCGGCCCGGGGGCCGCGCCGATGATGGTGCGGATGCGGGGCTGCTGGACCGGCTTGGGCCAGCACCACGAGGGTTCCATGTTGACGAACTCGCCATGGAACTCGGCGATCTCGTTCCCCCATAGTGCCTGGGCGCAAAGCATGTGCTCGCGCACTAGCGCTCGGCGCCGAGATACGTCGATGCCGTGGTTCTCCATCTCTTCGTAGTTCCACCCGTAGCCAATGCCCAACACCAGTCGGCCTCCGCTGATCCAGTCGAGGGTGGCGCACTGCTTGGCGAAGGCAATCGGGTCGTGTTGAGCGGGCAGCGCCACTCCTACTCCCAGACCGACGGTGTTGGTGGCTTGGGCGCAGGCGGCCAGGGCGATATATGGGTCCAGCGTCCGGAAATAGGTCTCGGACAGCTCGTCGGTGCCGGTGGGAGGCGGAGTGCGCCGACTGGTGGGGATATGGGTGTGCTCAGGCAGGTAGATGCAGGCGTACCCTCGGGCTTCTGCTTCCTGGGCTAGCTGTACAGGCGACATGGACCGGTCGGTGGTTTGCATCATCACCCCGAATCTCATGGCTAGAGCGTATGTCGCGTTGGCTATTCCCGTGTTTGGCAAGGTCTGGGTGGCTCTTGCCAGCACATACTCTGCTTTGGCTGCCTGTTTCGCTGCTGGCAGGGGTACTCTCAGGGCCACCTCATGAGACGCCAATCTGAGATCCGGCTGATCGCCACCACCGAGGTGCCCACCAGTTGGGGCCGGTTCACCTGCCACGCCTTCCAGTCGCTCGACGACGGCGAGGAGCATGTGGCGTTCGCCCTCGGCGATGTGGCCGCGGCCGACGAAGTGCTGGTACGGGTTCACAGCGAGTGCCTCACCGGTGACGTGTTCGGGTCGTGGCGCTGCGACTGCGGGGCCCAACTACACGCGGCTATGGACGCCATCGCCGCCGGTGGCACCGGCGTGCTGGTTTATCTGCGGGGCCACGAGGGTCGGGGCATCGGCATCGGCCACAAGGTGCGGGCCTACGCCCTTCAAGACCAGGGGCGGGACACGGTAGACGCCAATCTGGAACTGGGTCTGCCGGTGGACGACCGCACCTACGGCATCGGCGCGGCCATCTTGGCCGAACTCGGGGTCCAGCGGGTGGCGCTGATGACCAACAACCCCACCAAGCACGACGGTTTAGCCTCCTTCGGCCTGGAGATCGCCCGTCGGGTTCCCTTAGAGGTCTCTCCTCGAACCGAGAACGTGGATTACCTCCGCACCAAACAACAACGCCTCGGCCATCTGCTCAACTTGGGTTAGTGGTTCACTCGCCCGTCTAGTAATCAGCCGACAAGAGTGAGGCCGCCTCGGGATCGAGGACTACAGAAACCTCGCCATGTAGTTGAAGGGCCGAGGCTGGAACTTCGGTTGTCACTGGTCCTTCAAGGGCATCTCGGATCGGGCGGGACTTGTGCGCCCCCTGGGCCACCAGGAGGATGTGTTTTGCTTGCAGGATGGTCCCTATCCCCTGGGTAATGGCCTGGAGGGGAACATGTTCATCGGAATCGAAGAAGCGGGCGTTGTCCCGCCGCGTTGCCTGGCTGAGCTCGACAACTCTCGTTTCCGCATCTAGTGGCGTGCCCGGTTCGTTGAAGGCGATATGGCCATTGCCCCCGATCCCGAGGAGTTGGATATCGAGGCGAGCGGCGCGCACCAGGCTGTCGTAGCGCCGGGCCTCTTTGTTGAGGTCAGGGGCTCGGCAATCGGGGGCAAATGTTGCCTCACTCCGCAGATCGACAAGATCAGCGAAACTCCTCATGACGACGTTTCGGTAGGCCTGGGGATGCTCGGCATCGAGTCCGATGTACTCGTCCAGCAGATAGACCGTCGTCTTCGAAAAACTCAGTGAACCATTCAGGCAACGGTTGACCAGCGATCTGTAGATGCCGACCATCGTGCTGCCAGTGGCAAGTCCAATGCTCGGAAAGGGGTTTGTCCGGAGAGCCTCCTCCACGATGTCGGCTGCCCTCTCGGCCGCGGCGGCGGCGCTAGCGGCGAGGTGAACGCGCACCGGTGGTCTCGGCGCTTACCCAGTACCGCGTGCACCGGTGATGAACGACACCAGGTCATCTTTGGTGACATCGGGCACGTCGACTTCGGCACACTTCCGACCCTGGTAGAGCACGATCGCCTGATCGCAGACCGCCAGCACTCTGTCCATATTGTGGGTGATGAGCAAGACCGCCACCCCCTGGTCACGCATGTTGGCAATGAGGTCTAGAACTCGCTGGGTCTGCTCTACGCCGAGAGCTGCAGCCGGCTCGTCGAGCAGTACGATCTTCTGGCCCCAAGCCACCGCTCGGCCAATGGCGACCGCTTGGCGCTGTCCACCGGATAGCGAGCCCACTGAGCGGCGCAGCGACGGGATCCGGATGTCGAGGCCTGACAGCGTGGCCGCGCATTCCTCGCGCATACGCCGCTTGTCGAGCAGGCCGATGCGCTCACCCAGCCATCCGCCTCGGGTCTTCTCCCGATTCAAGAAGAGGTTTTCCGCCACATCGAGCGGATCTATGACCGACAGGGCTTGGTGAACTGTCTCGATGCCCAGCTCTCGCGCATGGCGTGAGGAGTTGATGCGATGCTCGGTACCCTCGACGAAGATGCTGCCCGCGTCAGGCTGATAGATGCCGGCAAGGCACTTCACCATCGTTGACTTGCCAGCGCCGTTATCGCCCAAGAGCGCGGTGACTCGACCATGGTGCAATTCGATGGATACGTCCTTGAGGGCTTGCACGGCCCGGAACGACTTCGAGATTCCAACAGCAGCCAGCGCGGGAGTCGTGCTCATCGGCTGCCCTCCCAGTTCACAGGATTGCCCAGCACATCCCAGATACCGGCGACCGACGGGGCTCCAGACCGCACACCGGCCACCCCAGCGACAAATGCCCTGGTCACGAAGGCCTGGATGCGGAAGCCGAATACCACCGTGTCGCCCTCGCTGACGGTGCGATCCGACTCGGGGCTCAGTCTGGCGTAATAGTCGATGGCCGCAGGGTCGGGCATGTCCACAGGAATGGGCTTGGTGGCCGCTTCGCTGGGATCGCGGGCCACCACAGCAGTGGTCTGGTAGTCCCCGAAGACCGGGTCGATGTAGAGACCCCCGCCGAAGCAGAATGGCGTGCCCTGGTGGATGTGGGCGATCTCGCTGACGTAGCACACCGCGGGCTGCTCAGGCAGGTCGTCCACCACATGCAGTGGAGTGGTTCCGGTGAGCCCGTGCCCCGGCTCCACTTGGGTGGCGCCTGCCTCCGCCAGCTGGGCCAGCACCGCGGTGGACGTCGTGCCCGGGGCGTTGATCTGGAGGCTCTCCTGGTCTTCGCCGAGGTATTGCCGGGCAGACTCCGCGGCCCGGGCCAGGGTTGCCAGGTTGGGAGTGGTTCGGGCGCGGCCGGTAGCCGGGTCGAACAGCAGCGCCGGAAACGTGGTGAGTCCTGCGAAACGGGCTCCTGGCAGCCCGGCGATGTGGGCGATCATCGCGGGCAGATCTTCGAGCGGTATGCCCCCTTCGTGGCCTGGGTAGAACTCATCGCCGGGAGCAAAGACCCGTACCAGCAGATCCTGGACCCGTCCGAGGCGGGATGCGGCGGCCGACGCCTCTGCCGCCTTGTTGGGCGAGAACACGGTCCAGTAGTCGGGATGCATGGCCATGGCCTCACCGGTTTCCCCCGCAGCTATCTGCACGAGATGCCCGATATGTCCGAGGTTGTGCCCGTTGGCGGATATGGGCCGGGCGCAGGCCATGTCCACAGCTACATAGCCGTCCACCCCGGCACCGCTGATGGCATCGAGGACGCCTGGCGCTCTACCAAGCTGTTTGGTCATGGCGTACACCGTCAATCCCAGCTTCTTGGCCTCATCCATGAGGTGCGAGGTGTTGGCCGCAATGGCATCGAGGTCGACGGCGTAGCTGTTGGCCGGGATGGCGCCGGCCTGGTGTAGCGCCACCACCGCTTGAGGGAAGGCCGGATTCTTGCGCAGCAGCGATTGCAGGAACACGGTCAGCTCTCCTTGGCTTCTCTCATGCTCAGCGCCACGGCCAAGATGATGATCACTCCTCGGGCAATGCGCTGATCGGCTACTTCCAGTCCCATGAGGATCAGACCGTTGTTGAGCATGGCCATGATGAGGGCGCCGGTGACGGCCCCGATTACCGAAGCCCTCCCTCCGAACAGGTTGGTCCCGCCGATCACCACCGCGGCGATCACGGTGAGCAAGTAGTCCTCTCCGAGGTCGTGTCGACCGATGCTGAGCCGGCCAGCGAGGAGCACCCCGGCGAAGCCCGCCGCGGTGGCGCTGGCCACCAGCGCTGAGATCTTCACTCGGGCGGTATTGATCCCAACTGCGTTGGCCGCGTCGCGGTCGGCGCCGGTGGACAACACGTGGCGTCCCCAGCGCAGGTGGTGCAGGGCGATGTGACCAAGGCCGCCGACAACGATGATCCAGATGAGCAGCGAAGACACCGGACCGAGCCCTCCGGCGCCGAACAGTCCGCTGAATCTGTCGTTACGGATGGGCAGCGACTGCAAGTCATTCCAGTTGCGGGCAATCCCACTGATGATGCCCAGCATGCCCAGCGTGACCAGGAATGACGGGATTCTCACCTTCACCGTGATCAGTCCGTTCACGAGACCGACGAGTACTGATGCTCCCAAGGCCGCCAGCAGGCCGACCAGGAATCCATGGTTCCCCACCATTTCCGCGGCCACGAGCGATGAGAGCGCCACCACTGAGCCAACCGAGAGATCGATCTCTCCTGCGGCCAGGGCGAAGGCCATCCCAACCGCCATGACCGCGATGGGGGCCGCTTGCCGGCCGATATTGAGCAGATTGGAGGAGCTGAGGAAACCGTCGTCGTGCAGGATGATGCTGAACGTCGCCAGAATCAGCGCGAAAGCAAAGTAGACGACGAACCGGCGGAGTCCGCCGTCATGTCTGTAGCGGTCGATCCAGGCCTCGACCGGGGAGGGGAGCCCGGTCGAGGCCTGTCTCTGGATCGATCTCCTGGTCACCAGTCCAGGTTTAGCCGCCGAGGGCGTCTAGCACCTGTTGTGGTGGATCAGCGGCTAGCGACACCCTGTATGCCTCCACGATGTTGTCGGCGGTTACCTCTATGGCAGGTACAACCACGAAGGGTGGCGCTTCCTTCCCGAGCAGGCCGTAGGCGCCCTCGGTGGCCATCGTGCGGCCGATTTCGTAGGCCTCGTCGGCGGCGATTCCCACGATGTTGCCGCCTTCCACGAGGTCGAGGGAAACGTTGGTGTCCAGGTCCATGGTCACCACGGCCACATCGCTGGCGCCCACCGCCCGCAGCGCGGCCAGCACGCCATCGGCCGGGCCGGCCGACCACGGGGCGTAGATGCCATCGAGGCCGGGATTGCGGGTGAGCATGGTGGAGGCGATGTCCTCCGCGTCTGCCGGGTTGGCTAGGCCTTGCTCAGCCACGATCTGGATTCCGGGGAAGTTGATCTCGATCCAGGCATTGAACGCCTGGTCGCGCTGATTGGTCACGTAGAACGGGGCGTCGTGGAAGATGAAGCCAATCTCGCCTTCACCGCCGAGCGCATTGCCGAGCAGGTTGGCCGCGGCTATGCCCATTGCGGCCAGGTCGTCGGTCACCACTCCAACGAACTCCTCGCCTTGCGTATACCCCTCGGGAGTGGTCGACAAGAAGACGAGCTGAACGCCAGCGTCTACGGCGGGCCGGAAGCCCTCTGCCGCGGAGACCGGGTCGATCGTGAGGCTGAGGATGATGTCGGGGCTCAGCGCCATCGCGGTTTCGACGTCGTTGGCCTGTTGGGCAGCGTCGAAACCGGCTTCGGTTTCAACCACCACCTCGATGCCCATCTCGGAGAAGGCGTCTCGTGCCCCCTGGCTCACCGCATCGGTGAACGCGCCGGAGATGTGCCAGAGAAGGGCGGCGGTATGGCCGCCTTCCTGTATCTGGGCCAGTTCGTCTGCAGTTAGGACAATCTCGCCTGATGGACTGGCCGTCTCGCCGTTCGGGCCCTGGGTAACCGGGGCGTCCCTGGCTGGGGCCTCTTCTTCGATGGGCTCCGGCTCGGGCGTGGGCTCAGGGGCAGGCTCGTCAGGCGGTTCGGGAGCCGCGGTGGGCGCGGCGGTAGCCGGCGCAGCCGGGGCTTCGCTCTCGCTGTCGTCGTCGTTGCCGCAAGCTGCGGCCAACAGAACGAAGACAGCAAGCAAGGCGCTGAGTGCGAGCCATCTCGATCTCTTGTGTGGGTGCATGATTTTCTCCTTCGTTAGGTGGTTGGGGCTGGTTCGAGTCCGCACCAAGACGCCACGAAATGGGCCAGGGTGCGGGTGGCGGCTATGAGTTCGTCGATCTCAACGTGTTCGAACGGGGTGTGGGCGTTCGATATGTCTCCGGGGGCGAAGTAAACGCCCGGGACACCTCGCGACGCGAGGAATGACTTCTCTGACCAGAACGGAGCGGCTTCGATCCGGGGTGCATCGCCCGTTACCGCAGAAATGGACTCTCCCAGGGCCTGCACCGCGGCATGGTCGGTGGGGATCTCGTCTGGAGTGCCGCCCACCGGGTGGTCGCGCGGGGCGGAGAACTCTACCGAAGCCTCTACATCGTGATCTGAGGCCACTTGGGCTGCGATGTCTCGGATGGCGTCCGCCGCGGCATCGAGGCTCTCTTCGGGGAGGACCTTGCGGATCAGAGACAGGTTGAACTGTCCAGGCACGGCAATGCTCCCCCCAGAGTTGACCTCGGTGACCAGCAGGAATGCCGGGCCGATCAGAGGGTGTTGGGGCTGGGCGCGCAGATCATCAGAGTGCTTCCACAGTGCAGACAAAAGGCGGTGACCGGCTTGGAGCGCGTCCACGCCGAGCTCAGGCCGCCCAAAATAGGCCGATTGCCCGGTCAGAGTGATTTGGGCGATGAGAAAGCCCATTTGAGCGGTGTAGATGGCCGAGGTTGTGGGTTCGGTATAGACGAGGAAGTCGGGAGGCTGGTCTTGCGGGATCACTCCGTCGGCGATGGCGGCCTTCATCCCGGCCGAGACGCCGCTGCCGGGCTGGCCCGACTCCTCGTCGCAGACGAACAGCGCAGTAACGCGGCCCTTCGGCTGGCAGCCAGTTCGACCGATTGCTCGGAGGGCCTCAAGAATGGCGCAGATTCCTGCTTTCTGATCGGCGGCCCCCCGACCCCAGATCGCGCGGTCGATGATCTGGGCCGAATAGGGATCGGCCCGATCGGTCCCCGCCCAGTGCGCCTTCCAGTCGTCGGCATGCACGGTGTCGAGATGTCCGGCCAGAACCAATGAGGGCCTCTCCAGCCCGGTGCTGGCGTAGACATTTGGCCGATCATCGGCGCAGGCGGAGAGATGCACTTCTTCCCAAGTCCCATCTTGGAGTTGCCCATGCACCCAGTGGGCGAATTCCCCCTCATGGGGAGTCACGCTGGGGATGCGGACGGCCTCTTGGACGAGTTCGACAAGTCCGTCGGGGTTGACGGCATCGGCAACGGCTTTGGGGGTCACCGCTGGCTCCCGAGGGTGTCGGTGACCAGCGACTCGTGCAGCTCGTCGAGCGCCCAAGATACAGCTCCAAGGAATGTGGCACGCCGCCCGAGCGTCGAGGCAGAGATTTCCACCGGTTGGGAGTGCCGTCTATACAGTTCGGCGTTTACTGCCTCCACGAACACCTGATTGGCCCCCACGCCGCCGCCGAACACGATCCGCTCTGGGTCGATGATCAAGCACAACTGCATAATCGCAGTCGCCATGGCTGACGCCGCGTTCTCCAAGACATGGACGGCTGCCGGATCGCCTTGAGCGGCTGCGTCGAAGATCTCCGGTACATCGGCGCTGCCATGCAACTCTGTCGGGTGTCCGGACTCAGCGGCCTTGCCGAATTGCTTGCGGATAGCCGGTGCCGATGAGACGTCTTCCAGGATGAGAGGCGAATCGGAATCGGCGGAGGAGTCGTGTAGCACCAGCGAGCCGACCTCTCCAGCTGCTCCAGTGCCGCCGCGGTACAGCTCTCCACCAACGATGATGCCCATACCTATTCCTGTGCCGATAGAGATGGCTGCAAAGTTGGTCTGGTCGATGTCCAGGTCCGCCTCGGCTAGAGCAGCCAGATTCACGTCGTTGTCCACGTGGACTTCCATGTCGAGCAGCTCTTCGAGATTCGCTCGAACCCGCAGCCCCTCAAAGCCGGGCAGATTCAGAGCCTGTTCGACACTGTCTGAATGCGGGCGGTAGATGCCGGGGACGCCGACGCAAGCCGATCCGGCCTGCCCTCCGATCTCCGACAGCATCTGACGGGCCGTTTCCGCTACGCGGTTCAGCGCTGTCTCAGCGTTCGGGCCGGTCTCCAGCTCCTGCTCGGCGACCACTGTTCCAAGGAGATTGGCCACGCCGACGATGATTTTGGTGGCGCCGACATCGGCCGCCACAACGAAACCTGCCTCCGGAACGAACTCGTAAAGCATGGCCGGCCTGCCCACGTTTCCGGTTGTGGTTGGCACTGGGGACAAGCGGATGAGCCCCGAGGCCTCCAGATCTGCCACCAGATTTGAGACCGTCGGCTTGGACAACCCGGTGACGCGAGCAATGTCTGCCCTCGAGATTCCCTGGGGAGCGGCGTCGAACATGGCATCGACGATGCGCTGCCCGTTTAGCAGCCTGAGCAAACGTGAATCAGAGGCCCCTCGCACTAGTTTGTAAGCATAACTAACAAATAAAGTGACCGCAATAGCCTTAACCTGGGATTTCCGGTCCGAATCAGTTATCCGATGCGATTATGCAGGTACGACTGACGGTCAGCAGAAAGCGGGGGCGATGTGCTGGGCGAAGTTGCGCATCCAGGTTTCTTTGTCCTCCATGAACTGGGCCAACACCATCTTGTTCACGCCCCGCTCGGCCAACTCGGTCAATCGGTCGATGCAGTATTCGGGCGGGCCGGCGATGGTGCCCCGGCTGGCCAGGAACTCGGTCAGGCCGTGCTTGTCGGCCAGCCCGGCATTCACGTTGGCACCGTCGGCAAAGGCGTGGTGGCGGCTGTCGTACTCGGCCATCATGGCCGCCACCTTGGGCTTGATGTCTTCGGGCAGGCCCTTGCCGTCCATGTGAAACCGGTACACGTGGTTGGCGGTACCCGCGATCAAGAACTTGATCTGCTCCAAGCCAGCCTCCTCTGACTCGGCAAAGAGCAGGTTGGCGAACCACCACACCTCGACCTCGTCGGGGTTCCGGCCCACTGAACGGGCTCCTTCGGCGATGTTGCCCAGAACGATCTCGCACACGTCGGCGGGCAGGCTGTTGGACAGGATCACCCCGTCGGCGATCTGGCCGGCCATGTACTGGGTTCGGGGCCCTTCGGCGGCGATCCACACCGGGACGGGGGCGGGACCCCAGCGCATGTGCAGATCCTTGCCCTTCCAGTGGGCCGCCTGCCGGTTGCTGAGCGCTTTGACCGCTGCTGTGTAATCCCGGAGATAGTCCACTGTGGCCGGCTGCTCGCCGATGTTGAGCAGTGCGCTGTCGCCCGAGGCGATCCCATAGCGGAATCGCCCTCCGGAAATCTGCTGGAGGGCCATAGCGGTGGACGCGGCCGCGGCCGGGTGGCGGGTAACTGGGTTGGTGACGGTGGTGGCCAGCATGGCGTTCTCGGTGTTATTGGCGGCCACCGTGAGGGTCATGAACGGATCGGCCCACAGCGACTGGGAGTCGCCGGCCACGACCATGGAGAATCCGCTGCCTTCAACTCGACGGGCCCATTCCCCGTAGGTCGACAGGTCCTCAGGGACCTTCCCGGTACCGAATGCAATGGAAGCGCTCATGGCCCGAGGATAGAGGTTGCCCGCCACCCCCGTCGCTCGCCATGCTCCTCGCTCGCCGCCCCCGTCGCTCGCCTACCATCATGGCGGTGCCCGAGGCTCCCCCGATCGACTTCAGCTCACCCTTGTCGCTGAGCGCGCAGTTGGGCCGGGCATTGGACGCGGTACCTGACAAGGATGCGTTGGTAGGGGCCAGCAGACGGCTGACTTATGCCGAGCTGGCCGATGAGGTCTCAAGGGCGGCCACGGTATTGGACGGGCTTGGGGTGCGAGCCGGCGATCGGGTGGCGGTTTCGCTGCCCAACGACATAGATGTCGTGGTGGCTTTCTTGGGCATCTGGGCCCGAGGCGCAATCTTTGTCGGAGTCCACACCGTGTTGGCCCCACCCGAGAAGCGCCATTTGATCAACGACTGCCAGCCTTCCCTGTATCTGACCTCCGACTCATCCGAACAAGCGGGCACCCCCCGCGTGATTGGCCTAGACGAGTGGCGGTCTCGTCTGGCTGATGCCGAGCCCATGAATCGTTGGCCTGAAATCGATCCAACGGCGGTCGCAGCAATCGCCTACACCTCTGGCACCACCGGCAACCCCAAAGGGGTGATGCACAGTCAGCACAATGCCCTGTTGCCCGGGGCGGTGGCCGTCGCCAGGGGCAGCTACGACGCCTACGACGTCTTCCTGTGCGTCCAGCCGCTGACGATCCTGAACCTTCAAGTGCTCAACCCCCTGACCACAATCCAGGCTCACGCCACTTGCGCCGTCGCCGACCACCACGACCCGGTATCGCTGGCTCGCTGGATCATGCAGGAGGGCGTCACTCACTTTGCGGTGGTGCCCACAGTGGCCTACGACCTGCTGACCCATCCCGATGTACACCCCCATGATCTAGCCACCCTCACAAAGCCTCGAGTGGGGGGCGCGGGTATGCCCGAACCAATCAAGTTGTTGTTCGAAGAGCGCTTCGGAGCCAAGCCCGCCACCAGCTATGCCCTCACCGAGGGACCGACTCTGGTGGCTCGCCAAGACCCCGACCGGCCGATCATCGAGGGGAGTTGCGGGCGGCCGCTGCCCCACATCGAGGTGCAGGTGCTCGGCGACGATGACCAACCCGTGCCGACCGGAGAAGTGGGGGAGATCTGCTTCGGCCCCCGCCGGGACGGCCCCTGGGCCGGGGTGTACCGCACCATGCTGGGCTACTGGGGTCTCCCTGAATTGTCAACCGAGACTCTGCGAGGCGGCATGGTCCACTCCGGCGACCTGGGCCGGTTTGACGCCCATGGCGAGCTGTACATCGTGGAGCGCCGAAGCCAGCTCATCATCCGAGGGGGCAACAACATCTATCCCGCCGAGATCGAGCGGGTGCTGGGGGCCGACAGCCGGGTGGCCGAATGCTGTGTGGTGGGCCGGACCGACGAACGCCTCGGCGAGGTGGTGGTGGCCTTCGTACAGCCAGCCATTGGCGTCGAAGTGACGGCAGAAGACTTACTCGCCCTGTGTCGGGCCAATCTGGCCTCGTTCAAGGTTCCCAGTGAGGTCTGCTTTGTGGAATCCTTCCCCCGCAGCCCTCTGGGCAAAATTGCCAGATCCCAAGTGCAAACAATGGCCAAAGGCTGAGAGTACGGAGGCACAGATGAGCGAGGAACAGAGATCAGATTCGGACGCAGCCGACTACGAGGATGTGACCGGGTGGTGGCTGGACTCCGACGACGAGGAGGCCATGCTGGCGGCCCAGACCGAATGCACCTTCATCTGGGCCAACAAAGAGGGGTGGCCGGTGGGGGTCATCATGAGCTTCATCTGGCGCCAAGGGCGGTTCTGGCTGACCGCCAGCAGCCAGCGGGCCCGCATCGCCGCGGTGCGCCGAGACCCTCGGGTGTGCATCGTGGTGACCAGCACCGGTGCCGCCGGGGTGCCCCGCAGGCAGACGGTTACCTACAAGGGCATCTGCCGCCTCCACGATGACGTCGAGACCAAAGCCTGGTTCTACCCCGATCTGGCCGCCGCCCTGCATCCCGACGAGGAGATGCAGCGCCACTTCACCCGGTTCTTGGACACGCCTCGCAGAGTGATACTCGAGGTGGAGCCCACCCAGCGCATCTCCTTCGACGGCACCAAGCAGACGGCCGATACCGCGGCGTGGATCGACGACAACCGCTGAATTCAGCCGCCTCGGAGTCTTAGCTGCTGGTCAGCTCAGACCGCCGCCGGCGGGCGGAGGCGGTCGGCAAAGGCCCGGGTGAGGCGGTCGAGAATACTGGCCAGCAGCACAATGGCGATGCCAGCCTCGAAGCCCCGGCCCACTGCGTCGCTTCGCCGCAGGCCCCTCACGGCTTCCAAACCCAGCCCGCCGCCTCCGACGAGTCCGGCGATCACGACCATGGCCAAGATGAGCATGATCACCTGGTTTACCGCCACCATTAGCTCAGGAGCGGCCAGCGGCATCTCCACCCGTCTTAGGCGCTGGCCGCGGGTTGCGCCGAAGCTCTCCGCCGCCTCATGTATCTCGGCGGGCACCCGGCGAAGCCCGAGGTCGGTGTAGTGGACCGCGGCGGGCAGGGCGTAGATCACCGAGGCGATGATGCCGGGGATGCGTCCCACGTGGAAAAGGGTGATCACCGGCACCAGCAGCACGAAGCTGGGGATGGTCTGGAAGAAGTCCAGCACCGGTTTGAGGGCGGTGCGGAGCAGATCGTTGTGAGAAGTCATGATGCCCACCGGAATCCCTATCGCCAAAGTGGCGACAACACCGACGATGGTCTGGGCCAGCGTGTCCATGGACAGCTCCCACATGCCCAAGAATCCAATGGCGAACAGCGCCGCCCCGATGCCTATGGCCAGGCGGATTCCCCGGGCCCACAGGCCGAGCACCATCCCGATCCCGATCATGGCCGGCCATGGAATGTCGGCTGAGAGCAGCTCGCGCAGCGGGGTCACGAACTCCAGGGTGACGAAGTCGCTGAACGGGCCGGTGCCGATACCCGAGTCACCTATGTCGTAGAGATTGTCGCGGGCCCAATCGGTTGCGTCGTTAACATACGGGGCAAATTGCCAGTTCAGGGACTCAGGGAACTCGTTTTGGCCGAGAATGCCCCCGACCACCGCAACCACTGAGACCGCTGCGCCCAGCCATCGCATAGCCCGGGCATCTCGACCGGGATCGGCGGTGGCAATCCCAGTGGAGAAGCGGTCCAACACGATGGCCATGATCACGATGGCGATGCCGGCCTCCGACGCTCTTCCCACATCGATGTTCTGCATGGACCGCAGCACCACTTGGCCTAGGCCGCCAGCACCGATGAAAGCGGCGATGACCACCATGCTCATGGCCAGCATGGTGGTTTGGTTCATTCCGGCGAAGATGGCCGGACGGGCTTGAGGGAGCCGCACCAACCGGAGAGTCTGACGCTCGGTGGCCCCGAACATCTCCGACGCCTCGACGGTGACTTGGGGCACGGTGCGCAGACCCACCTCGGTGAGCCGCACCACCGGCGCCAGGGCGAAAATCACCGTGGAGATCAAGGCCGGGACCCGTCCAAAGCCGAACAAAAGCACGAAGGGGATGAGGTAGACGAACCCCGGCATGGTCTGCATGGCATCCAGAGTGGGACGCACAACCCGAGCCACCGACTCGTTGCGCCAGGCCGCAATGCCCAGTGGGATGCCGATTACCACCGAGATGAGCACCGACACGCTCATCAATGCCAGCGTGGCGAAGGACTCTGCCCAGAGATCGATAACTCCGATTAGCGCAACGCCGGCCAGGCCCAGCGCTCCGGCGAACCGTCCCCTGGTCCACCACAGGCCCAGTCCGGTGACCAGCGGGTAGGAGAACCACGGGAACCACTTGAGGATGGACTCCAATCGTCGGATGCCCCAGTCGATGGCGTCGGTGATCGGATTCAAAAAGACGGTGTACAGCCAGTGGGAGGTCTGGTTGTTGATCAGCCACCGCCGGGCTCGGTCAATGGGATCGGCCAGCCCGATGTCCCAGGAATCGGGGAAGATCCCGAAATTGGTGAACAGCTGGAACACCAAGACCAGCACCACGATTGTGCTTGCGGCCAAGATGAAGCGGGCTAGACGGTGCTCAGAGCCAGTGCGAAGCCCGGCGGCTTTGGTGCGAACCTCGTCTACCGCCGTCATCCGCGGTTCTCAGAGATCACGCTGGCGACATCGTCTCCTTGGAGAAGCCCCACCGGTGTGTTCTGCTCGTCGCAAACCACTACGGGGTTGGTGGAACCGAGTAAATGGGGGAGAGCGTCCTCCAGCGGCGTGGTCTCCGAGACTTGGGGCCAGTCAGGACTGACGCCCCTCCCGTCGAGGGGCTGCATCAATGAGCACGCCTGTAGCACTTTGGCTACCGGGGCATCCTGGGTGAATGCCCGCACGTAGTCGTCAGCCGGCTCGGTGAGGATCTCCACCGGGGTGCCTACCTGGACAAAGGCCCCGTCGTTCATTATGGCGATCCGGTCGGCCAGCTTCAGCGCCTCGGCGAAGTCGTGGGTGATGAACACCAGCGTCCGCTGCAACTTGAGCTGGAGGTCGATTAGCTCGTCTTGCATGTCCCGGCGAATGAGCGGGTCGAGGGCCGAGAACGGCTCGTCGAAGAACAGCACCTCGGGGTCGACGGCCAGGGCTCTGGCCAGCCCCACTCGCTGCTGCATACCGCCGCTGAGCTGCTGGGGGTAGTGGTCGCCCCAGCCCTCCAAGCCGACCGTGTCGAGCAGCTCCTGGGCCCGCTCATGCCTTTCTTGGCGCTCTATCCCCTGTACCTCGAGCCCATAGGCCACGTTGTCGACCACCTTGCGATGGGGGAACAGCCCGAAGTGCTGGAACACCATCGCCATCTTCTGGCGGCGCAGGTCACGCAGGGTGGCGCTGTCGGCCCGGGTGAGCTCGGTGCCGCAAACCTCGACCCGCCCCTCAGAGGGCTCAACCAAATGGGAGACGCATCGGATGAGGGTGGATTTGCCCGAACCCGACAGGCCCATCACCACAAACGTCTCGCCCGGAGCCACATCGAAGCTGATGTCTCGCACCGCAACCACGCTGCCGGTTGCTGTCTGGATCTCCTCCCGGGATGCGCCGTTCTTGGCCATTGCCTGCGCCTCACTGACCTTGCGCCCAAAGACCTTCCACACGCCCTCGACGCTCACCTGGGCTGATTGGCTGGCTGTGTCCATCGACGCTCCCGGTTCCCGACTTTACCGTCCGAACAGACGGGTATCGGTTTGGGCTACCCTGACCTGTCGATGGGAGCGGCAGGCGAGCGGCCCAGGAATCTGCCGGTGCAGGAGCGGGCCGTGCTTACCCGCGACCGGATTCTGCAAGCGGCCGCCGAGGTGATCACCCAGGAGGGCGTTTCGTCGCTGACCCTCGACAAAGTGGCGGCCCGGGCCGGGGTGAGCAAGGGCGGCTTCCTCTACCACTTCGGCTCCAAAGACGCCCTGATCATCGGATTGCTCAATCAGGTGATGGGAGTTCTCGACAACGAGCTCAACGTGCTGGCCGACGGCATCGATGTCGGCCAGGGAGCGTTCGCCCTGGCCTATCTCGACTACGTGCGGGAGCCGACCAAGGCGGCCACCGACACCGCAGTGTCGATCCTGGCCGCGGCCGCCGTGGACGATGACCTGCTGGACAGCACGCGGGCCACCTTTCGGCGCTGGCAAGACCGGCTGTGCCAAGACGACGGGCTCGACGATGTGGAGGCGCTGCTGGCTCGGATCGTCGGCGACGGGCTCTGGCTCATCGACCTGTTCGGACTGGCACCGCCCACCGCGGAGGAACGCAGCAAAGTTATCGACCTGGTTTCCAACCTGATTTCAGATCATGGAGCGGCACGGGACCTGATCGGCTCAGCCGAATAGACCGGGGCATCCTGGGGGGCCAGGGGCTGGCTGCCCAAGATGAGGTCAGCCGCCTTCTCCGCAATCATCATCACCGGCGCGTAGATATTTCCGTTGGTGACGGTGGGCATCACTGAGGCGTCCACCACCATCAGGCCTTCGGTTCCGTGAACTTGCATGGTCGCAGGATCGACTACCGATTGGACATCGGTTCCCAAGCGTGCGGTGCCCGAGGGGTGCAAAGCGGTCTCCGCGTCGCGGGCCACCCAGTCCATAATCCCGTCGTCGGTTGTGATCCCGGGACCAGGGGATAATTCGCCGGCGTTGTAGGGGGCGAACGCCGGCTGGCTCATGATGTGGCGGGTCACCCGGATGGTCTCCACCCACTCGCGCCGATCCTGTGGCGTGGAGAGGTAGTTGAACTGGATGGCTGGCTTGACCCTGGGGTCTCGAGACTTGATCCGGAGATGGCCCCGGGAGTCCGAGTACATGGGTCCGACGTGGACTTGGTAGCCGTGTCCGCTGCTCGGCGCTGAGCCGTCGTAGCGGATGGCCAGGGGCAAGAAGTGGATCATGAGGTTCGGGTAGGTCTCTTCGGGGTTGGAGCGAACGAAACCGCCGCCTTCGAAGTGGTTCGTGGCTCCCGGCCCCTTGCGGGCTAGCCATTGCAGGCCGATCCACGGGCGGCGCCACAGCTTGAGGTGGGGCTGCATCGACACTGGTTTGCTTGAGGCGTACTGGATATACACCTCCAGGTGGTCTTGAAGGTTCTCCCCCACACCGGGCCGGTCGGCCACCACCGGGATGTCCAGGGATTCCAACAGGCCAGCTGGCCCGACCCCGGAAAGCTGAAGCAGCTGGGCCGAGCCGAAAGCCCCCGCGCACAGCAGGATGTTTGCCCCCCGGGCGGTGCGCTTGCGTCCTCTTTGGCGATACTCCACGCCCGTGGCCCGATTGCCATCGAACAGCACCCGGCTGATGAGTGTTCCGGTTTCCACCTTGAGGTTCTTGCGGCCCATCACCGGGTGCAGGTAGGCCTGGGACGCCGAGAGCCGCCGCCCGCGGTGGACGTTGCGGTCGAACGCTGCGAACCCTTCTTGGCGATAGCCGTTCACATCATCGGTCAGCTCGTAACCGGCTTCCTGGACGGATTTGAAGAAGGCAGTGAACAGGGGACTGTCGGCCGGACCGCGCTCCAATACCAGCGGTCCGTCGCCACCCCGCCACTGGTCGGTACCGGCCAAGCAGGTTTCCAAGCGCTTGAAATACGGCAGGCAGTGGCGGTAGTCCCATGACTCCATGCCGGGTGACGCGGCCCACTTGTTGTAATCGGCGGGATTTCCCCGCTGGAAGATCATCCCGTTGATGGAGCTCGAGCCGCCTAGCACTTTCCCCCGGGCGTGGTAAACCCTGCGGCCCCCCATATGGGGTTCGGGCTCGCTCTCATACTTCCAGTCATAGAAACGGTTTCCGATGGGAAACGCTAAAGCCGCGGGCATGTGTATGAACACGTCCCACTTGTAGTCTCGGCGCCCGGCCTCCAATACCAAGACCTGGTTGCCGCTGTCCGCGCTCAGCCGGTTGGCCAATGCACAGCCAGCAGAGCCGCCTCCGACGATGATGAAGTCGTACAACGACTGCTCCTCAATGGAAATTGGAGAACCGGTGTCGGCAGCTCCCGCAAGCCGCCGACACCGGTTCTCAGCTGGAGCCTAGGAGGGGAGCCAAGCGCTCCAGACGCTTTCGTTGTCCGCGATCCATGCGGCTGCTGCATCGTCCACTGACATGCCGTCGTTTTCGATAGCGGCCAGCATTTGGATCTGGTCGGCCGTGGAGTAGCTCATTGCCCGCAGGAGGTGATCCGCGTCAGGAGCGTTCTCGGCCAAGTCGGCGTTGACGATCTTGAACAGAGCGTCCTCCGGATAGTCGCAGGCAATGCCGCCGTCGGCATCTCTGGCGTAGCACTCATCGCTATAGGCGGGGAGGGCCACCCGGGTGAGGTCATAGGAACCGAACGCCGAGTGCGGTGTCCAGAAGTAGAACAGCACCGGATCTTCGCGGCTGTAGGCGGCGTCCACTGCGGCCAAGATTCCGGCCTCGGAACCGACGTAGACAATCTCCAGCGGCAGATTCAGGTTGTTGATGATCTGCTCGTCGTAGATCGTCCAGCTGGGATCACCGCTGAGGAATTGCCCGCTGTCGCCGGTCTCGGCGGTGGCGAACAGTCCGGCCAATGCGGGGTCGGCGAAGCCCTCCCATGTAGCCAGCGCCGGCTCGCGCTCCACCATGTAGGTGGGCATGAACCAGCCGATCTCGCCAACGGGGCCGATAAGGCCAGCGTTGTCCACGTTGCCGTCGGCGCTGTCGATGTAGTCGGCCACATTGTCGGCGTGGCCAGAGGGCCAGACCTCCAGCGAGGCGTCGATGTCGCCGGTGTTGATGGAGGCCCACTGGGCGTTCTCGTCGATGTCCACCCGCTCGACGGTGTAGCCCAGTTCGCTCTCCAGCAACTGGGCGGCTACGGCGACATTGGCCGCGGAACCGTTCCAGGGGTTGACGGCAAGCGTGATCGTTGACTGTGAGCCGCGGGAGTCGTCATCGTCGTTGCCGCAGCTGACGGCGACGAGCGCCAATACAGCCAAGAGCAAGGCGATAAGCCTCCAGCTTCGAAGTGATTTGGTCTCATTGGTCCGCATGGGATCCCCCCTACTGTCAAATGCCGAAAACAGGCTAGCTGGACTGTTTTGTAAAATAGCACATCGCTCAGCCGTGCGCTAGAGGGTCTTCGCATTTGGCAGAGCGGGCGCGGGGCGCGCCATGCTGGTCCTTCCCGATCACAGGAGAGTGCGATGGCTGATCTGCCGACCGACCCGAATGAGCTGGTGAGCCAATTCTGCGCGGCGTGGGCCAACGGCGATGCCGACGAGCTGATGGCCTTTTTCGCCAATGACGCCGTTTATCACAACGTCCCGATGGACCCTCTGGAAGGGGCCGAGGCCATACGGGCGTTCTTGGAGGGATTCTTCCCCGCCTCCGGTGGCATCGCGTTTGAAACCCACCATCAGGCGGCCAATGGCAATGTCGTCCTGAACGAGCGTACGGACTACATCAACACCGCCGACGGCCAAGTGGCTCTACCGGTTTGCGGCGTATTCGAAATACGCGACGGGCGGATTGCCCGCTGGTCGGATTACTTCGACATGGGCCAGCTAGGCCGCACCTGAGCAATCGGCTCCGCAGGGGGCTAGTCGCCGAAAAGCTGAGAGAGGGTGTCGACTACGTAACCGACGTCGTCCGACCCCATGCCGTGGTGGGTGGGGATGCACAGCGCGTTGTCCATCACCAGATCGGCGTTGGGGAAACCGTCGCCTGGGGCCCGGTGCTCGATTCCCGAGAAGCCGGGCTGGCGGAGGATGTTCCCTGTCCAGACCATTCGGGACTGCACATTGCGGTCTTCGAGGAAGTTCTGCACTTCGGTGCGGTCGTAACCCGACTCGGGCCGAAGGATGAACCCATAGCGCATCCAGGTGGTGTCCAACTCAGGGGTGGTGCGGGGAAGGATCACCTTGTCGGTGTGGTTGACCAGCAAGTCGTTGTAGCGGTCGAAAGCGTGCTGGCGGCGGGCGTTGAACTCCTCGAGCTTGGAGAGCTGCACCAGTCCGTAGGCTGCGCCCAGCTCGGAAGGCTCGAAGTTGTAGCCCAAGTCATCGAAGATGAAGATCTGGTCGTACATTGTCCCGTCGTCCAACGGGCCCCATCGGGTGTCCTGCCCCTTGCGGGAGCCATACAGGTATGACTCCGACCGCCGCCCCCAGCGGCGCCGGGTCAGGCACTTGTCGTGCAACTCGGGGTCGTCCATGGCCACCATGCCGCCGTTGCCCGCACAGGTGAGCGAGTGGGAGATGGCGAAGCTGGTCAGGCTGATGTCGCTGCGGGTGCCGATCCGGGTGCCCCGCAGCCGGGTGTCTAGCACGTCGCACGAATCCTCAATCACCTTCAGCCCGTGCTCGTCTGCGATAGCTCGGATGGCGTCCCAATCAGGGCAGTTGCCCATCAGATTGGGGGTCAAGATGGCCTTGGTGCGGGGGCCGATCATCTCGGGGATCCGGTTCACGTCGATCTGGAAGGTGTCGGGCTCCACGTCGACGAATACCGGTACCAGGCCCAACTGCACGATGGACGACACATCGGTGGAGAAGGTCAGCACCGAGGTGATGATCTCATCACCTGGCTCCAGGTCGAGCAGGCTAACCGCCAACAGCAGCGCCGAGGAGCCGGAATTGACCATCACTCCCCGCTCCTTGCCCAGCACAGTCGATACCTCGTCTTCGAAGCGGGCCACGTTCTCGCCGATGAACAGGTCTCCGGAGCGGAGAACGTTCATCACTGCTTCGATCTCGCGCTCGTCTTGAATGGCCCCCGCGGGAGGCAGGGTGCGGACTGGTCGGTCTGTCATGTTTTAATTCCTTTGAACCTAGGCCGGGCGCTGCTCGATCAGCCGCACCAGGGGGATCCGGCGATGGGGGGCCTTGGCCTGGTAGTCGGCGTACCATGCCCGGTCGGCCACCAAGCCTTCCCAGGTGGCCTGGTAGTCGTCGTCCTCGCAGATGTCGGCCACTGCCCAGAACTGCTGGCCCTCGTCGGTGACCAGCAGCTCGGGATTGGCCTCCTTGTCGGCCAAGTTGAAGTACCACGAGGGGTGGGCCTTGGCCCCGGCGAAAGACGCCACCACAATGCGGTGGCCATCGGGATCGCGCCAGTAGGGCAGCGCTACCTTGTGCTCTTTGCCCGAGCGCCGGCCGATAGTGCGGATAAGCACGTGGTGCATGCCCACTTGGGCCCACACCATTGGGTCGTCGCTGGACTCCATGGCCTCTACGTGCATCTTGGTGATGACCGGAATCTCCTCCAAAGAGGGGGTCTCCCAGGTTTGCTCTACTCGCTGATCGCTCATGTTCTGTCTCCTGTGGCTCAATCCAACTTGAGAACTCGGCGGGCATTCTCCCGCAAGAAGCCAGGCCAGACCTTGTCGCGGAAGGGCACGTCTTTCATGTCGGTCATGATCCGCTCCAGCGACAGGCCCATGGGGAAGTAGCCGGCGTAGATGATCTTGTCGGCACCCCGGGTGTTGGCGTAGCGGATGATGGCCTCGGGGTAGTGCTTGGGGGCGAACGCGGAGGTGGAATAGTGCAGCCCGGGCCACTTCAACATGAGCTTTACGGCCAGGTCCTCCCAGGGCTCGCAGCCGTGGCGGGTGACGAAGGTGAGCTCGGGGAAGTCGTACATGACCCGGTCGATGCGCTCCACGTGCTGGGGGGAGAACGGGAAGCGGGGGCCGGGCACGCCGGCGCACACGAAGATGGGCAGATCCAGCTCAACGCACTTGGCGTAAATCGGATAGAACTTGGCGTCGTCGATGGGCACCTGGGGGAAGCAGCCCGCCGGAAACGCCCCCACCGCCTTCACTCCCCACTCCCGGTGGAACTGGTCTATGAGGCGAACCTGGCCCATCACGTCGTTGGGGTCGACGCTCATGGAGGCGATGAAGCGCTCGGGATGGTCCTTCAGCGCCCGCTGGCCGGTTTCGTCCTCACAGGAGATCAGGGCCAGCTCGATATTGAACCGGTCCATCTCCTTGAGCGTTACCTGAATTGGGTCGTCATCGGTGCCGTACAGCTCCTTGGGCACCCCTTTGAACATGTACTCCACCGGGAAGTCGAACTCCTCGGACGACTGGGAGTCTTTGGTCTGGGCCCGGATGAAGTCGTAAGTGGAGAAGTCGGGCTTGGGGAATCCGATCATCGTGTCGATGATCGGGATGTCGGTGGGCATGGCCATGGTGTGCTTCCTCTCTCAGGCGGCCAGTGCGGAGCGGGGAGTGATCACATCCCACGCGTTGTCCCGCATCATGGCCTTGGCCTCGGCGTCGGTGAAGTTGGGGATGTCGTAGATGAAGTCGGTGGGCACCTCCAGCCCCTCGGCGTGGGGGTAGTCAGAGCCGAACAGCATGTGGTCGGCGCCTATCGTCTCTTTGATCAGGTCGATGTCGTCCTCGTAGTAGGGCGACACCCAGACGTGGTTCACGAATTGCTCCACCGGATCGGTTCGGAACTCCTGGGGCATCTTGCCATAGGCGATCTTCAATTCCTCCACCAAGCGGGGGGCGAACATGCCCCCGTTCTCGATGCAGGCAACTCGCAGATTGGGGTGGCGATCGTAAAGGCCATGGCATACCAAGGCGGCCATGGTGTCGAAGATCTGGCGGTCGTGGCCGGTGATCTGCTTGAACGTGGAGGTGCGGAACGACTGGAAGTCGGCGGTGGGCTCCCACCGCTCGTTGTAGTCGTGCAGGCCGCCGTCTCCGCCGTGCATTCCCACAGTTATTCCAGCCTCGGCGATGCGGGCCCACACCGGGTCGTAGTGGGGCATGCCCGGCGAGCGGTCGCCTCCGTCGGGAGTGGGCACCGGCCCGGGCACCATCACCACCATGCGGGCATCGTTGGCCAAGGCCCACTCCACTTCGGATACCGCCCAATCCACGTCGATCATCGAGATCACCGGGGCTGCGAAAATGCGCTCCTGGTAGGCGAAGCCCCAGTCCTCGGCCAACCATCGATTGAATGCGGTGAAGGCGGCCTTCACCGCTGGGGGATCGTGGCGCAGCGACTGCTCCATGCCCACGCCCAATGTGGGGAAGAACAGGGCAGCCTCGATGTCTTGGGCGTCCATCAACTCCAGGCGCTTGTCGCGGTCCCGGTATTCGGGCCGCTCGGAGATGGGGTCGAGCTCGCCGAACATGGTCTTCACGTCCACGCCGTCTTTGTTGCGTCCTCGGAAGAAGTCTTGAAGCGCTCCCGGCTTGGACACCGGGTCGAACGTGGGGTTGGGGATGAACCGGTTGATCTTGCCCGCCACCAGCAAGCGCTGCTTGCCGTCGATATTGGCCCACTGCATGCAGCGCTTTTTCATGGCTGGGTCAATGTGGCGGATGAAGGCGTCGGTGGCCTCGTAGTAGTGGTTGTCGGCGTCGAACACCTTGAACGGCAGTTCTGCCATGTCGCTACCTCGCAAGTGTGAATGGGATGTGGTGGGGAAGAGTCGCCTTGATTTTCGTTGCCTTCGGGAATCGGCAACAAGTTGCACCGGCAGACGCAAGGGTCTGTCTTCGTTTTCCAAGGCAGGATCGCCGGGGGGCAGGGCGTACCATCGTGGCTGTGAGCGACGCCGTGATGAGCCTGGCCGGGGATTTCGACCTGGCTGGGCGGGACCAGTGGAGGGAACTGGTGGAGCAGGTGCTGCGGGGGGCGCCATTCGACAAGAAGCTGGTGAGCACCACCTACGACGGCATCCGGATCCAGCCGCTCTATACCGGAGCCGACCATGTCGGCGACACCGGCCTGCCCGGGGTCGCGCCATTCACCCGCGGCAGCAAGGTTGCCGGCGGACCGTGGCAGGTCCGGCAAGCCCATAGCCGTGCTACCGGGAACAGCGCTTTGCTGGACGACCTGAGCGGGGGAGCCGATGCCATAGAGCTCCACATCGACGGTGAAACCAGCCTGGAAGAACTCGACGACCTGCTAGATGGCGTTCCCACCTCGGTGCCGATCATGTTGGCGCCGGGGAGCGAGGCCGCGATCTGGCATTTGGTCAGTCTGTGGGACAACAGAGGAGTGGCAAGAGATAAGGCCCTCGGCGGCTTCGGGATGGACCCCCGCGATCCTTCGGTAGCTGAGGCAGTTGCCAATACCTTGAACCGGAACTACCGCAACGTATTGGTCGCGGTTGTCAATGGGGCACGATTGGCCGACCAAGGCGCTAGCGAAGCCCAAGAGCTGGCCGGATCGCTGGCTGATGGAGTCGCCTACCTGCGGGCCTGTGAACAGGCGGGCCTCGACCTGGCATCGGCGGCTGACAGGCTGGAATTCCGCTATGCCGCCGGGACAGACCAGTTCTTGACCATCGCCAAGTTGCGGGCCGCCCGTCGGCTGTGGGCTCGGGTGACCCAGGCCTGCGGCATCGAGCCCGCTTCCCAGCGTCAGCACGCAGTCACCGCCAGCGCCATGATGAGCCGCCGCGACCCTTGGGTGAACATGATCCGCACCACGGTGGCCTGCTTTGCCGCCGCGGCGGGAGGCGCCGACGCCATTACCGTCAACTCCTACGACGTCGCCATCGGGGTGCCCGATTCTCTGGGGCTGCGAATCGCCCGCAACACTCAGCTCTTGTTGCGGGAGGAGTCCCACATCGATCAGGTGATCGACCCCGCCGGCGGCTCCTATTACGCCGAATCACTGACCGATGCTCTGGCGGCCACCGCCTGGGACCTGTTCCAGGAACTGGAAGCGGGAGCGGACCTCAACGAGCGCATAGAAGCTGCCCATGTCGCCCGTAGCCGGGATGTGGCCACCCGCCGGCTGCCGCTCACCGGGGTAAGCGAGTTCCCCGACCTGGATGAGCCGGTGGTGGAGCGGCCACCGCTGGAGCCCGACCCCGGTGTGCGCCGGCTGGCCGAGCCGTTCGAGTCACTGCGGGATGCCGCTGATGCCGCCCCGGGTCGTCCCACCGCGTTCTTGGCCAGCCTGGGCCCGGCAGCAGTCCATACCGCCCGGTCCGCGTTCGCGGCAAACCTGCTGGCCGCGGGAGGGATCCACCCCGTTGCGAACGAGGGCTACAACACGGCGGATCAAGCGGCTCAGGCTTGGGCCGATTCGGGCTCGCCGATTGCTGTGGTGTGCTCGTCCGACGAGATGTACCAGGAGCATGCCGCAGCCACCGTTGCCGCACTCAAGGAAGCCGGGTGCGGGTATGTGCTGCTGGCCGGTCGCGCCGATGACAGCTGGGGCGCCGACGGCTACATCTACATGGGCTGCGATGTGCTGGCGTCCCTGGAGGCCGTTCACGAGAGGCTTGAGTTGTGACCGTCCCTGACTTCACCAACGTCGACCTCTACTCCGAGACGGGTTCGGGGGCCAACGGGACGGGCTGGGCCGACCTCGTGGATGCCGAGGTGGGGGAGAGCCCCGACAGCCTCGCCTGGGCCACGCCGGAGGGATTCGACGTGCGCCGCCTGTACACCGCCGAGGATCGGGCGCCGCTGGACTTCTGCGACACCTATCCCGGACTGGAGCCCTACCTGCGCGGTCCCTACGCCACCATGTACGCCGCCCAGCCGTGGACCATCCGCCAGTACGCCGGGTTCTCCACCGCCGAGGATTCCAACGCCTTCTACCGGCGCAACCTGGCTGCCGGCCAGAAGGGCCTGTCGGTGGCCTTCGACCTGGCCACCCATCGGGGCTACGACTCCGACAACCATCGGGTGAGCGGGGATGTGGGCATGGCCGGCGTGGCCATCGACTCCATCGCCGACATGCAGATTCTGTTCGACGGCATTCCGCTGGATCAGATGACCGTGTCGATGACCATGAACGGCGCGGTGTTGCCGATCATGGCCATGTACATCGTGGCGGGCGAAGAGCAGGGGGTAGAGCCCCAGAAGCTGGGCGGGACCATTCAGAACGACATCTTGAAGGAGTTCATGGTCCGCAACACCTTCATCTACCCGCCGACGCCGTCGATGCGGATCATCTCCGACATCTTCGCCTTCACCTCGGCCAACATGCCGAAGTTCAACTCAATCTCCATCTCCGGCTACCACATGCAGGAGGCCGGAGCCACCCTTGATCTGGAGCTTGCCTACACCTTGGCCGACGGCGTTGAGTACGTGCGGGCCGGTTTGGACTCCGGTCTGGAGATCGACGCCTTCGCCCCCCGGCTCAGCTTCTTCTGGTGCATCGGCATGAACTTCTTCATGGAGGTGGCCAAGCTGCGGGCCGCCCGCCTGCTGTGGGCCAAGCTGATGCGTCCGTTCAATCCGTCCAACCCCCGATCGCTTTCGCTTCGCACCCACAGCCAAACCTCGGGGTGGAGCCTCACCGCCCAAGACGTCTTCAACAACGTGGTGCGGACGACCATCGAGGCCATGGCCGCCACCCAAGGCCACACTCAGTCGCTGCACACCAACGCCCTGGACGAGGCGCTGGCCCTGCCCACCGACTTCTCCGCCCGGATCGCCCGCAACACCCAGCTCCTGTTGCAGCACGAGTCGGGCACCTGCCGGGTGGCCGATCCCTGGGGCGGCTCGTACTACGTGGAGCGGCTCACCCACGACCTGGCCCAGCGAGCGTGGGAGCACATAAGCGAGGTGGAAGCCGCCGGCGGCATGGCCGAGGCCATCGAGGCCGGTATCCCCAAGATGCGCATCGAGGAGGCGGCCGCTCGCACCCAGGCCCGCATCGACTCCGGCGCCCAAACCGTGGTGGGGGTCAACCGCTATCAGGTGGAGGGTGAAGAGGGCATTGAGGTGCTGAAAGTGGACAACGCCGAGGTGCGGGCTTCCCAGATAGCCCGACTGGAGCGGCTCCGAGCCGAGCGGGACAACGAGGCCTGCGGTCGTGCCCTAGACGCGCTGACGGCGGGAGCCGAGCGCCCTGTCGGCAGTTCGGACTCCAACTTGCTCGCCCTTGCCGTGGACGCCGCCCGCGCCCGGGCCACGGTGGGGGAGATCAGCGACGCGCTGGAGAAGGTGTATGGTCGCCATGCGCCCCGAATTCGCACCATCTCCGGGGTGTACCAATCAGAAATGGGACAAAGAGACGAAAACGGCGGCGGCACCGGCGAGGTGAGGGAGGCAGTAGCCAGCTTCGCGTCCCGCACCGGGCGTAGGCCCCGAATACTGGTGGCCAAGATGGGCCAAGACGGCCACGACCGGGGCCAGAAAGTAATAGCCACCGCATTTGCCGACCTCGGCTTCGACGTGGACGTCGGGCCATTGTTCCAGACCCCGGCCGAGGTGGCCCGCCAGGCGGTGGAAGCCGATGTGCACATCGTGGGGGCATCGTCGCTGGCCGCGGGGCACCTGACGTTGGTGCCCGAGTTGCGGGCTGAGCTGAACCAACTGGGTCGGGGCGACATCATGATCGTGGTTGGCGGGGTGATCCCGCCCAGCGACCACGACGAGTTGCGGGCCGCAGGGGCGGAGGCGATCTTTGGGCCCGGCACGGTTATCGCTGACGCCGCCCAAGAGCTGCTGTTTGCTTTGGACGACCGCCAGTGATCGACCTCGACGCCAATGAACGCTGATCGATCTCGTTGTCCACCGTCGGGATGTCGGTGATGGAATTCGATCTCGACACCGGTGTCGAGGGGGTGCTGAACGCCGATAGAACCTGGCTGGGTCGGGCGGTCACCCTGGTAGAGAGCACCCGGCCCGAGGATCGGGTGGCGGCTACCGAACTGCTGAATCGGCTTCTGCCCCACACCGGTGGGGCCCGAAGGATTGGAATCACCGGTGTGCCCGGGGTGGGCAAGTCCACCTTCATCGACGCGTTGGGTACCTACCTCACCTCACAGGGACACCGGGTGGCGGTGCTGGCGGTGGACCCGTCCTCGTCGGTGTCGGGGGGCAGCATCCTCGGTGACAAGACCAGGATGCCCAACCTGGCCATCGACGATGCCGCGTACATTCGGCCGTCGCCATCTTCTGGATCGCTGGGCGGGGTGACCCGCACTACCCGCGAAACCATGACGGTGGTGGAGGCCGCCGGGTTCGATGTGGTGCTGGTCGAAACCGTGGGCGTGGGCCAGTCGGAGACCGCGGTGGCCGACATGGTGGACTTCTTCTTGGTGATGATGCTGCCCGGAGCAGGCGATGAGCTCCAGGGCATCAAGAAGGGCGTGCTGGAACTGGCCGACGCCCTGGTGGTGAACAAAGCCGACGGTGGCAACGAGATCGCCGCCCAGCGGGCCGTGCGGGACTACCGGGCCGCGCTGTCCCTGACCGCCCCGGCCAACCCCAGCTGGGTTCCCCCCGTATTGGCGGTCAGCGCGATAGAGGGCACCGGACTCGACCAGGTATGGGAACAGATTCAGGCCTACTATCGGGTCTTGACCGATTCCGGTGAACTGGCCGACCGCCGGGCCGACCAGCAAGTGCGCTGGATGTGGGCCATGGTGGAGGACCGCCTCCGAGATCGCCTCCAGGCCTCCCCTGAAGTGGCCGACCTAACCTCCCACCTAGAACACCAAGTCTCCACCGGCCAAACCACCCCCGCCGCCGCCGCCGATGAGGTTCTCGCCGCTTTCGACGAATGAGCTAGTCGCCGTTGTGGAGTTGCCCGGTGTAGCGGGCGCTGGGGCGCATGATCTTGTTGTTGGCGGCTTGCTCCAGCAGGTGAGCACCCCAACCGACCACACGGCTGGTGGTGAACGTGGGGGTGAACGCCTCCTGGGGGAGTCCGGCCAAGTGGAGCACGACGCCGGCGTAAAACTCCACGTTGGTGACAATCACCGCGTTGGGCTTCCACTCGGCCAGATAACCCAGGATCCGGGACTCGATTTCGAGGGCTCGGTCTACCAGCTCGCCCCCCAACTCGATCGCGACGGCCTTCAAAGTCTCCGAGCGGGGGTCGGCTGCCCGGTACACGGCATGGCCGAAGCCCATTATCTTGCGCCCGGCGTCCAGCTCCGCGGCTATCCATGTCACGGCGTTGTCGGGATGGCCGATGGCCCGCAGCATGTCCAGCACCCGGCCCGGAGCTCCCCCGTGCAGTGGCCCGGCCAGGGCGGCCAGCGCTCCGGCCAGGGCCCCACCCACGTCGGTACCAGTGCTGGTGATGACCCGGGCCGCGAAGGTAGAGGCGTTGAAGCCGTGGTCGGCCGTCAGGCACAGATAGGACTCCACGGCTCGGGCGTGCTCGGGTAGCGGCGACTTGCCCAGGGTCATGCGCAGGTAGTCGGCACTATGAGATAGCGACTCGGCAGGGGCCAGAGGTTCAGCCCCCGAGCGGATGCGATTGACCGCGGCCAGCACGGTTGGGGTGATCGCAATGGCCCGGATCACCGCAGCTCGTCGTTCGCCTGGTTCGATGTCCAAGGTGGGCCGAGGATCAACTTCCATCCCCAGCACACTGCGCAGGACGGACATCGGGGGCAGATCAGTCTGCGCCAGCGCGGCGACCATCTCCGCCGCTTCGGGAGTCAGGCGTCGAGCCGCGCCTAATTCGGCCCGAAACGCCTCCTCGGCCCCATGGTCCGGCAGCTCGCCAACCAACAGCAAGTGGGCCACCGCCTCGAAAGAATGATCACGGCCTAATGCGGCCGCATTCCAGCCCCGATAGTGGAACCACCCTTCATCCCCGCGAACCGAGCCCACCTCCGTGTCGGCCACAATCAAGCCTTTGAGGCCAGGCGGAGCAACATTCTCAGTCAGCAGGGAATCAACATTCATGCCGCCCATGATGCCGTTATATTGATATATCGACAACATTGATCAATGTCTACATTGATCAATCAATGTATAGAGGTGGAAATGGATGGTTGGCTGACCAGCGCTGAGGCCGCGGCCCGTCTGGGGGTCAAGCGGGCCACGCTCTACTCCTATGTGAGCCGGGGCCTATTGCAGCGAGTGGTTGATTCGGACGGGCGCAGCTCTCGATTCGATCCTGAGGAAGTTGATCGCCTGCGCTCTCGTTCGGGCCGTCGGCGCGAAGATGAGATCGGAGTCTTGGTCTCCACGGGCATTACCCAAGTTGCTGATGGAGACTTGAGGGTTCGAGGTCGAGACCTGATCGGGCTGGCCGCCGAAACCCGATTTGAAGATGCCGTCGATTGGGTGTGGGGGGCTGAGCCCGACACCGAGTGGTCCACGAGCGACGAGGCAGAGGAATTGTCCCGCCAAATCCAGGGTCTGCTGCCCGATTCCGCCCCGATGATGGACCGGCTCCGGGTCGCGGTGAGCATCGCGTCGGCCACCGACCCACTTCGCAACGACCTCTCGACCTCATCAGTACGGGCTGCGGGCCGAAGGCTGCTGTACCTGATGGTGCATTCACTTTCCCTGGTCTCCGAGGCCAGAGAGGGCGATCTGGCTGAGCGGCTGTGGAGTCGATTGGCTCCGGGACGATCCAACCCACGGCAGCGGGCCGTCCTCAATCGGGCACTGGTCTTGCTGCTCGACCATGGCCTGGCCAGCTCGACGCTCGGAGTTCGGGTGGCGGCGTCGGTGAGAGCCGACCCCTATTCGGCAGTGACAGCCGGCCTTGGAATTCTGGGCGGGCGGCTGCACGGGGCGGCCAGCGGTCCTGTTCACCGCATATTTCAGGAGGCTGCGGCCAACTGCGACCCTGCCGGAGCGCTGGGCGAGGCCCAGCGGAGGACCGGCTACACCCCCGGGTTCGGTCATGCCGTTTACCGCCAGCGGGACCCTCGTTGCAGCGCGCTCATGGAGGCGGTAGCCGGAGCATGGGCATCGCACGAGCATCTTCCCAAGGTGCTCACCGTGCAGAGCCTGGCAAGCGAGCGCACCGCTGCACCCGCCACCGTGGACTTCCCGCTGGGCACCATGACGTTCTTGGCTGGCATGCGTCCAGAAGCCGGAGAGGCGGTGTTCGCCATCGCTCGCACCGCGGGCTGGATCGCTCACGCCCTAGAGGAATACGACGAAGACCCGGTCCGCTTCCGCTTCCGCGCCCACTACATCGGGGACTAGAGAATCTGGGAAAGGAAGAGCTGGGTGCGTTCTTCTCGGGGGTTGGTGAAGAAGTGCTCGGGCTCGCCGACCTCAACGATCTCGCCGTCGGCCATGAATATGACCCGGTCGGCGGCTTCCCGCGCGAAGCCCATCTCGTGGGTTACCACGATCAAGGTCATGCCCGTCTGTGACAGTTCTAGGATCACGTCGAGGACCTCGGAGATCATCTCGGGGTCGAGGGCCGAAGTGGGCTCGTCAAAAAGCATGATCTTGGGCTGCATGGCCAGCGACCGGGCGATGGCCACCCGCTGCTGCTGGCCGCCAGACAGCTGACCGGGGAATTTGCGGGCTTGCTCGGGGATCTTGACCCGCTCCAAGAGCTCCATCGCCCGGTCCTCAGCCTGCTTCTTGGGCATCTTCAGCACTTGGCGCGGCCCCAGCGTGATGTTGTCGATGACGGTGATGTGGGGGAACAGGTTGAACTGTTGGAAGACCATGCCGGTTTCCCGGCGGATGAGGGCGATGTTGCGCACGTCGTCGGTGAGCTCAACCCCGTCGACCACGATACGGCCGCGGTCGTGATGCTCCAGACGATTGATGCAGCGGATGAGGGTGGACTTTCCTGATCCGGATGGTCCGATCACCACCACGACCTCGCCCGTACCTACCTTCATGTTGATGTCAGTAAGGGCCTGGAAGGACCCGAAGAACTTGTCAACGGCCGCCATCTCGACCATGAGCTCGCGCCCGCCGATCTGGGTAGCGTCGCTGTTGACATTGGATGTGGTTGTTGTTGTGTCTGTCATCGTTTCCCGACTCCGAGATGGCGCTCAAGGCGCCTGCTTTCTTTGGACATGGTGTAGCTGAGAGCCCAGTAGGCGAACGCCACGAAAACGAGGGTCTCCGCAATGGCGACGGTCGTGTACTCCGTTTGAGAGTGGATCAGCTCGCGGGCTCGATAGAACTCCACCACGCTGATGATTGCGAACAGCGAGCTGTCTTTGAACAGGCTGATGAACTGGCCCACCATGGCGGGGACTACCGCCCGTAGCGCCTGAGGCAGCACAATGAGGCGCATCACTCCGGGCGGTTGAAGGCCAACAGCCTGTCCCGCTTCGATCTGGCCTTTGGGAACAGCCTGTAGGCCGCCGCGCACCACCTCAGCGACATATGCCGAACTGAAGATGGTGAAGGCGATGATGGTCCGTGTAGTCAGTGAAAGGGGGGTATCGACGTCAAGGAAAAAGTCGATGAATGTCTTGGCGACGAGTAGCAGGGCGATGAAGGGCACCCCCCGGAATAGTTCGATGTAACCCACGCAAAGCCAACGCACCACCGGAAGCGAGGAGCGCCTGCCCACCGCCAACAGCAAAGCCAGCGGGAACGACAGGATGATGGCAGCCCCAGAGGCAACCAGTGTGAGATAGAGCCCCGACCAGTCGTCCCAGCTCACGCCGGACGTGTCGCCGATTAGCCAGTAGACCACCCTTACCGCGACCGCAATGGCGACCACGGACAAGATCTGGACCCCTCTCTTGAACCACACGAGATCTCTTGCGGTGACAAGCCGCGTGCGGCCGAAAATAGGCCAGACTATTGAAGTTCCAAAAAGCCTGGTGAAATCTCTCGCGCCGACCAATTGGAAGGCGGCGAATGCGAAGAGGCCGCTTGTCCACCACCAGGCGTTCCCGCTGGTACCCGAGACCACCTGGAAGGATGCAATGGCCATGAATCCGGCTACGTACCAACACGGCCGCCGGGCGGAGCGGGGGAAGCGTAAGGCAACGGCCCGCACGCAGAGCCCTACCGCGAGGGTAGAAAGCGTGAACAGCGTCGGCCAGATGGTGCGGGTGAACACCAGAATGACCAAGAGCAGCAGGAGGATGGGCCAGTAGCGGCGAAGCAGGTCGAGCGGGGTGGGCCGTCTGATGTCGGTGTCGGTGTCGTCAGCCCGGTCTTGGCTTCTTGCGGTGACTGTCCCCCAGGCCAGCCCCAGGGCCGAGGCCGCGAGGTACATCTGAGCAACCAGCCGCCACTGTTCCCCACGAGGGAAGATGCCCACCATGAGCAAGGTGAGGTTCTTGCGCACCGCCTCCCATTGCCCGGTGACGAAGATGAATCGCCCGCCGTAGAAGATGAGGATCGCTCCCACCACGACGGCGATAACCGTTGCCAGCCCGTTGTACCAGGTGTTGAACAGGTTCTTTCGCAGCCAAACGCCAGGCGATACCCGCATGTCCGGGGGCAGGGTCGATTGGCTGTCTTTGGGATTGGTCTCAGAGGGCGGCAAGGTAGCAGTCATCGGCTCATCGCTCTTTGAGTTGGATGGATCGGTTGTAGACGTTCAACAGCCCCGACACCAAGAGGTTGATGATCAAGTACACCAACATGTGGATGAGAAGCAACTGCGGGGCGGGGAAGTTGATACCCCAGGCAGTGATAACGATGAGCGTTAGATCGGGATACGCGACGACGATGCCCAAAGAAGTGTTCTTTATGAGATTGGCGCACTCGCTGATGTACGGGGGTATGGCAATCCGCTGTGCCTGAGGCAACACGACGTGGCGGTAGCGCTGGCCAGATTTCAGCCCTACTGCCATTGCCGCTTCGGTCTGGCCTTTGTGAACGGCCAGAATCGAACCGCGGATGATCTCGGCCACAAAGCTTGCCGTGTAGAGACCCAAGCCGAGAGTTAGTGCCATGTAGCCGGAGTTGGTGGCGAACCCACCGGCCACCCGTCGTCCGCTCTCCGATATCGCGGGCCACGACCATGAGTAGGGACCGCCCAAAGCCACGAAGCACACAACCACAATGGCCGCAAAGGCACCCAATGACCACAGCACTCGATGATGGGGTTGGCCGGTGGCGTTGTTGTGCTGAGTCCGCCATCTCCAGACGGCCACAGCGATGATGGCAGCAGCTAGAACCAACAGCCAGAACAACCCAACGTTGTCTCCCTCGGCCAGCGAGGGAATTCCCCACCGATCCTTGCTGATGATGATCCAGTTGCTGTCCGAACCGAAGAACTTGCCTTGCCAGGGCGGGTTGGCGACGGTGAATTGAGGAAGGGGGCCGTAGGTAAAGAGGGCGAATCCAAAGAAGACGATTACAACCAGCGGCGGGATATTGCGAAAGCTCTCGACGAAAAGGCTCGCCCCTTTGGCCACCAGCCAGTTCGAAGACAGTCGCGCGATGCCCACAAACAAACCCACCACTGTGGCGATGAATACCCCCACTACCGAGGCAACGACGGTGTTCTGGAGACCGACGAGCAATGCCTTCCAAACTGGATCGCGCACGCCCAGGCCGAAGGCATCACGTACAGCCACACCGTATGGTTTTTCAACAAAGTCGAAGCCCTTGGGCAGGCCGACTCGATCCAAACTTGAGATGAGGTTGTGAAACATCCATCGAATGAGGGCTACTACGACAACCAGGGCCAGGACCTGCGCGGCTAGCCGAAGGATTCGCACGTCGCGCCAAAGCGCAGGAATACCGGATTCGGGGACCCTTGGATCGTCGGTAGACACGACCCTTCGGCGGGTGCCGTCGTGGACGGAGCGGATGCCGATTGCGGCCATGCCCGGCGTCTGGCCGATGCGAACTGCGTCGACAACCACGATGGCGGCGATCGTTGCCGGCACCACCGCGGCAAAGACCCAGGCGAGGGCAAGCTCGGGAACATCGCTGTAGTCGTCGAGCAGCCGCAATCCCAGCTGCCAAACTGAGATGACCCCCACCAGGGCCAGAATCAGGAGGTCGGCCAGAAGCGCCAGCATCCGGCGGCTGAAGGGCGCGGAGGGCACTGCGGTGAGATCAGCTTGAGTGCTGGCGAAATCAGCGGTGCTGCTCATAGCAGTGTGACCTTGAACATTAGACGAGAGCGGCCCACCGGTCGGTGACCGGTGGGCCGCTCATCGTTCACTGTTCGCTCGCCATTAAACGAGCGGGGTTTTCCCTAGCGGTAGGGCGGGACGTACATGAGCCCGCCGTTGGACCAGAGGTCGTTGACGCTGCCGTCGAGGACGCCCAACTGCGGATAGCGGTTGAAGATCTCCTCGTAGTTTCCAACCTGCTCCACTACGTTGACGGCGAAGTCACCGGGGAGGCCCAGACCGGGGTCAAAGTTGTTTTGGCCCAGGAAGTTCAAGATGTTGGGGTCATTGCCGCTATAGCTGCCAATGTTGGTGGAGTCGAGTCCGAATTCCCAGGCCTGCACGGTAGCCATGGTGGCCCAGTTCACAATTTGTGCCCACTGGGAATCACCGTCGCGCACCACGGTGCCGAGGGGCTCCTTGGAGATGATCTCGGTCAAGATGTGCTGGTCAGGTCCACCCTTGCCCTCAATCTCAAACTTGTAGACCCCGAGCACGCTGCTGTCGGCGGTCATCGCTTCGCACTGGCCCTCTTCGTAGGCGGGCACCAGGGTGTCGAAGCCTTCGAAGGTGACTGGATTGAACGGGATGCCCCGCGCGGCGAACACTGCGGTGAGATTCAGTTCCGTGGTGGTACCGGTGCTGACGCAGATGTTCGCTTCGGCCAGGTCTTCCAGCGTGGTGAAGCCGGTTGAGGCCGGCACCATGAGGCCTTGGCCGTCGTAGTAGGTGGTGAAAAGGAACTCGGCGCCTTCGGAACCGTCGCGGGTGGCCGTCCAAGTGGTGTTGCGGTTCATCACTTCGAACTGGCCCGATGCCAGGGCGGTGAAGCGGTCAGCGCTCGTGACCGGCACGATTTCCACGGCGTCGGCATCTCCGAAGATGGCAGCCGCCACCGCCCGGCACATGTCGATGTCGAAGCCTTCGTACTCGGCGTCCGCGTTAAGCAGCGCGAATCCGGGCACGTCATCCCTCGAGCCGCAAAGCACATGACCTCGGTCAAGCACTCTTTGGAGCGTGCTTTCATCAACAGACACGGGTTCGGGGGTGGCCGTGATCTCGCCGCCATCGTCGTCGTTGCCGCACGATGCGGCAATCAACGAGAAGGCCAGCACTAACCCGAGTAGGGCCAGCAAGCGGTGAACGGATTTCTGCATGTCAATGCTCCCAACGTTGGACTCAAGGGACGGGTAAGACGCTAGCGGTTGAATCGCGGCCTGACTAGGCCCGACCGAAATTTGTTATGGCTTTGGCCAGAGGGTTGTTTCCCTAGCTCGCCGCGGCCAGGGCTGCCTCGCGCTGGCGGGTAGAGCGGTGCACCGGATCAGTGTCGATCACCGGGATGATGTGGTCGCCAAACTTCACGATGGTTTCCCGCACCACGTCCATGGGCAGAGTAGAAGTGAGCGGGCTGATCACGTACTGATCGGCGCCCACCCGCTCGTACTGGCGGGACACGTGAATGCAGTCCTCGACGTTGCCCACGCACAGCGATCCGCCCTCGATGGCCATCTTGACGTCGTCGTGGGTGGGCTCGGGGATGACCGCCGGCCACTCGGGGATGCCATCGGGCTTGGGGAAGGTGTCCAGCCAGCGGTACACGAGGCACTGGTAGTAATACATGTGGCTTCGGGTGGCCAGGTCGATGGCCATCTCCCGGTCGTCCAGGCAGATGCCGAAGCCCACGCACATGACGTTGTCGTGGACGAAGTCGCCCACCGGGTTCTTGCAGCTGGCGATCTCGTTCTTGTAGATCTCGATCAGCGGGGCGATCTCATCGGGGGTGCCTATGGTGAAGCACAGAACTCCGATGCCCAGCTTGCCCGCCTTTTCGAACGTGCCCGGGCTGCCGCACGCCACCCACAGCGGGGGATGGGGCTTGGTGACCGGCTTGGGGAAGATCTCCCGGGCCGGCATCGAGAAGCTGTCACCCTCATAGCTGTAGGCGCCCTCTCGCCACATGTGGGGGATTTGGGCGATGGCCTCGTCCCACAGGCCGCGGGTGATCTCGGTGTCGGCCAAGCCGGTTTCCGGATCGCGGGGCGTGCCCGGCATGCCGAATCCCATCACCTCGGTGGACGAGGAGCCCCGGCCGGTGCCCAGCTCGAAGCGGCCATTCGACAGCACATCGATCATGGCGGCCCGCTCGGCTGAGCGCACCGGATGGTTCACCGGGGCGGTGATGTTGAAGATGGCTGAGCCCAGGTGCACGTTCTCGGTGGTCGACGCCACCGCCGACAAGAACACCTCGGGGGCGGACATGTGGGAGTACTCCCGCAAGAAGTGGTGCTCAGAGGCCCAGATGTACTTGAACCCGTTGCTGTCGCAAAGCTGGGAGATCTCCAGGTTGTCGCGAATGCGCTGGGCCTCCCACTCGGGGTCATCCTTGTAGCCGAAATCAGGCACGAAACACTGGGCAAAATATCCGAATTCCATCTTGGGCAACTCCCGGGTAATGGCTTGCTGAGCGGGACTGTACCGGCGCCCGCCGTCGGCGATCTATCCAAGAGCCAAATCGGGGCGTTGCCGTGCGGGCCATCGGGGAACCGCCAATTACCTGCTTTGGCGGGTATGGTCGGCGCTCATGGCATGGACCCTGCGCCGCCCCGCAGCCCGAGTGGTGCTGTTGGATCGGCAGGGGCGCATCTTTCTGATGCGGGCCAGCGATCCCATTGATCCCCACAAAGAACCTTGGTGGGAGATACCCGGAGGCGGACTGGGGCCGGGGGAGGATTCCGCCTCCGGTGCCCGCCGGGAGCTGTGGGAGGAGGCTGGGTTCACCGACGTGGAGGTAGGCCCCTGTATTTGGACCCAGCATGTGGAGTTCGACTTTGCCGGGATCCATTTCGATTCCAACGAGCGCATCCATGTGGCCTGGTGCCCCGACGGGGGAGAATGGGATCCCCAGCATCTGGAAGCACTGGAGGCGGCGGCGTTCGAAGAGGCGCGCTGGTGGAGTGTGGAAGAGGTGCTTGCCTCTAAGGAGAAAATGCTGCCAGAGAGGCTGCGAGAGTTCCTGCCCGATGTGGTGTCTGGGCGATTGCCAGATGAGCCGATAGATATAAGCCCTTAGGAAAGGGGATCTTCTCGGTCGGCGGCGCGGACGGCGTAGGAGAAGATTATGGCGGGGGCGAGGACGAGGGAGCCGACTACGAGGCAGGTGATGATGGCGGTTACCAGACCGCTGCGGAAATTGGTGGCGAAACCGGTGAAGAACAGGGCTGCGGCAGCCAGATAGAGCAGGTAGCCCATACGTTGCCCGGTCACGGTCAGCTGGGCGATGCGGCGGCGTCGGGCGGCTAGGCCGTTGTCGCTCACGGGAGCCATCCGGCGCCATCCAAGAGCGCGACCAGGTCTGATCGGACCCGTTCCAGGGAGAAGTGCTGCTGGGCTATGGCTTGATTCTGGTCCAGAAGTTCGATGTCGGGGCAGTCCAAGAACGCCTGCACTTCGTCGAGGCGCTGGGGGGAGAACCAGCGGAACCCGAAATCGGCCAACTCCGAGGCCACCGGGTAGCTGCCCACTACGCAGGGCCGCCGCCAGATGGCTGCTTCCACCGGGGGGTTGCCGAACCCCTCCCACGTGGACGGGAACACCACCAGATCGGCGGCCGCGTAAATGTCGGGGGTGCGGGCCACCGGCCGGTGAATCACCGGGCAGCGGGCAGCGGCCAGCAGCCCGCTTAAGGTGTCGTCGTAGCCCTCTTCGGCTTGTCCCATCAGCCAATAGGTGCCTCCCAGTTCTTCGGCGATGGCGATGGCCGCGGGGATGTTCTTGCGGGGAATGGCCCTCACCGGGTGGGCAACCAGCAGGATCTCATCGTCCACTCCGAGCCTTGTTCGCATTGCCGCCCGGTTGCCCTCAGGGCTGTGGGTGTCGAATCCGTTATAGATCACCGTGGATTCGATTCCCCGATGGGCGAACTGTTCGGCGGTGAGCCGGTTGATGACCACATGGCGCCAAGAGGGATTGTGGGCCGGCAGCTCGGTAACCGATGCGAATCGCTCCCGCTGCCAAGGAGGATCATGGTGGTGCAGGATCGCAGGACGACCGGCCAGCGTTCGGGCAACGGTGCGGGCCGCCGGAAGGTTCAGCGGAATGGTGCAGAGGTTCTCCACCACCACTAGATCAACGTCGCCCACCGCGGCCGAGAACCCGTCGGGGTCGGGGCCGCCAAGTTGGTCTATGCCGAGCCCCGGGATGAGCCGGTCAACCGGACCCTCGCCGGCTACCGTCACCATGTCGAAGCCGATGTCGGTCAACATCTCCTGCCAAAGCTGGGCGACTATCGACACACCGTCGCTAAACCCCAGTCGAAATGAGACGATCGCGCCGCGGGCCATTCCCACGAGGTAACCAGATATCCCCGATTTGTGAGACCTTGGAGGAATGGATGAGCCAGCGGAGTTCGACCGCTCGGCGGTGCGGGCCGCGGCCCGGGCGGTATTGGAAGCCCACTGGGTTCCCGAGGGCTATGCCGTCCCGAATCCTTCGACCTATCCCTGGCAGTGGCTGTGGGATTCGTGCTTCCACGCGCTGTGCTGGGCCGAGTTGGGCGACGACCGCAGCCTGACAGAACTCCAAACAGCATTGTCGGTTCAGAGTGAAGACGGTTTCGTTCCCCACATGAACTATGTGCGCAATCCCGGAGTGGCGGCCGACTTGTGGGGTCGGGAAAAGGCATCGTCCATCACCCAGCCCCCCATGTACGGGCATGTCGTGGCGGAGTTCGTGCGTCGGGGAGTGGACGTCGACCAGCAAACAGTGGCCCAAGCCGAGCACGGCCTGAGATTTCTGCTGTTCGACCGCCACCGCCTGCCCGGCGGACTGGTGGCGCTGGCCCATCCGTGGGAGAGCGGTGCCGATGACAGCCCTCGCTGGGATGACTTCTGTCCCGGTGGGTTCTCCCTGGATTCTTGGCGTCGGATCAAGAATCAGCTAGTCACGTCCATCGAGCGCAGCCCGACGGGCTCTCCGGTGGCCAATCCGGCATTCGAGTCCGCTTCTGCCGGATTCAATGCACTCGTCGTGTTCAATGCCTGGGAACTGGCCACGGTGACCGGACATTCGGAGGTAACCGAAAGGGCCGATGAACTGGCCGGATACCTGGCTGCCCAGTGGGACGAATCCCGCCGCACCTGGGCAGACTCCGGAGCGTCGGAGTCGGGCTCGGGTGTAGCTCGCACGTTGGACGGCCTGTTGCCGATGCTGGTTGCTGTGGAATCCGACCGGGTAGATGCCGTGGCTGTCGACCTAGCCGATTCCGCGGCTTATGGCGGGCGGTATGGGCCGGCTGGAGTTCACCGGCAGGAGCCCGGTTTCGATCCCCGTTCTTACTGGCGGGGACCGGCCTGGCCTCAGCTCAGCTACCTGGTGTGGTTGGGGCTGCGCCGACACGGTCGCCGAAAAGCTGCGGAAGCGGTGGCGTCGTCCACGGTCAGGGGGGCAATGCGGAGCGGCTTTGCCGAGTACTGGGATCCTGACGATGGCACTGGCGGAGGTGCTGTCCCTCAGTCGTGGACGGCTTTGGCGGCGCTGATGGTGTGATCGGTGCCGGTCGGTTCAGAGGGCGATGCCCTCCATGGTGCCGATAATGAGCAGCCCCCGGCGGCTGTGCACGAAACAGGAGATGCGCCGTCGGGACTCCTCGCCTTCCCAGTCGGTCCTACTAGGGGTGATCATGCCGATGTCAAGCTCCGATTTCTCATAGACGAGGCCGACGTAGGGCTCAAACTGCTCATAGCACTGGAGCAGGCCCCAGTTTCTGATCGATTCCTCACCTGGGTAGGGAGCCTCGCCGGGAGCGTCGTGGATCAAGATGGCGTACACCTGGGCGTTGTGGGGCCGAGTGCAGCCGATCGCGGTGGTCAGCTGCGCGGGAAGGTCGTTGCGGTCCAAATAGGTGTACTGGTTGAAGCATGTTCCCACCAAGAGGTCGTGAGGCTCGGTAACGGTCCCCTCGAATCGGTCGCGTAGGTCTTCTTCGGTAGCCAAGAGATCGGGTTCGGCCGTGGGATCGACAAACACCTCGTCGAGCGGGGTGTCCTCCGATTCATCACCGCCGCATCCGGCAACGGCCAGCGCCAGCACCAAAGCCAAAGAGAGAAAACCGCGGGTAAATCTCGGCATCGAATCCATGTCATCAATAGGAGGGGAGGATCCGGTCGATGTGCCAGAACGCCATGAACATAACAACCAAGAAGGGCAATGAGAACAAAGCGTAGGTCGGAAGCCTCCTCCACCGGTGTCCGGCGAAGATGGCGGAGAACCAAATGGCCAGCGCAGCCAATCCCCACAAGATTGCGGGGACCAAGGCGTCAGAGTCGCCGTCCAGGCCTTCGCCAAAGGAGTCAGCCGCCGGAGGGGGATCGTTGGCAGGAGATGCCGGGTCTGGGGGACCCGCACCCCCAGACTCAGAGTCGCGGGGGAGTCCGATCAGGCCGCTGGCCGTCTCATCGGTTTCATCGGCCGGGGTCGGTTCCGGCAAGGCCTCGTTAGGCGAAGGTCGAGGCGTCGGAGTCTGCTCATCATCAGTCGGCTCTGGGACTGTTGCCGCTTCATCAATGAGTTCTGTCTCTTCGGCAGGCACGGGAGCAGGAGTTGCGGTAACCGTCTGCTCGCTGACTTCCGCCTCGTCCAGTATCTCGTCGGCCAGCTGCGGTTCGGCCAGTTCCTCTAGTCGGGGTCGGGGGTAGGTGGGGGCGGGCTCGTTCAGCAGCTCGGCCACCACGATAATGCGTTGGCGGGCCGAGCCTTTGGGGTGGCAGGCGGTCAGGGTAAGGCGGTTGGGGTTGTCGCGGAAATTCTGGTCGAGTACCTCTACCGCGGTGGGGGGCACGATCAGGTGGCCGTGGCCTTCTCCCTGTTCCAATACCTGATAGGTGAACTGCCCTTGGATGGTGGTGACCACAATCTCGTCTCCGGGGAGGAGTTTGTCGATTTCGCCGAAGGGGGCGCCGTAGGTCGTGCGGTGCCCGGCTATGGCCGCGTTGCCTTCCTGGCCGGGAAAGGCGGTGGTGGGATAGTGGCCGGGGCCCTTGCGAAGATCGCTGACCCTGACTCCCTCAACGACGGTCTTGTCAATATTGATGCGGGGAATTTGGATCCGGGCTATGGCCGATCCCTGATCCCGGTAGAGCATGGCCAGCCACTCGGGATGGGGTTCGTCGGATAGCCGGGGGATTTCGGCGGGCTCGGGAGTTGCTGTTGGCGCGACCGTCGGGGTGGACTCCGAAACCGGGTTGGATTCTGCCGTCGTCGGCCCGGCCGTCGGCTCCGCAGTGGCTGGTGTTTCTGCCGTGGGTTCGGGGTCTATTGGAGCGGCAGGCACTATCGCGGCGTCCGGTGGCGGATCGAGGGCGGTGGAAGCCTCCAGCAAATCGCTGAACTCGTCGTCCAGTCCCTTCTGGGCTTGGGCCTCGAAAACACCGGTTCCCCACAGCTGGAAGATCCCGAACAGCAAGATGATGATCCCGATGGCGATGACGGTCTTGCCCAGTGTTCCCAGAACCCGCGCGACCGTCACGGCGAAATTGTACGGGTGCATCGGGTCATACCCACAGCAGGCGCTAAGTGCGGCGGTGTGGATACGGTGGAGATATGAAGGTAGCTCTGAGCGTCCGGGATTTTCTGGACCGGGCCGAGGCGGCATACGGCGACCGAGTGGGCATTGTGGATGAGCCCGAACAGCCTGCTGAGGGGTGGGGCGAGCTGACCTATTCCCGGATGGCCGAGTTGGCCCGGGCTCAAGCAGCCGCCTTAGACGAGCACGGAATCGGCTTCGGAGAGCGGGTGGCCATCGTCTCCCACAACGCCGCTCGGTTGATGGTCTCTCTGTTCGGGGTGAGCGGATACGGCCGGGCGTGCGTGCCGATTAACTTCCGGCTCAAGCAAGAAGAGATCAGCTACATAGTGGAGCACTGCGGGGCGACGATGCTGCTGATCGATCCGGAGCTGTCCGATGTGCTGGCCGGGGTGGACTGTCGCCACCGCTATGTGCTCGGCGCCGAGTCCGACGATGCCCTGTACCGGTTTGATGTCGAGCCTGAGCCGTGGACACCGAACGAGGACGCCACCGCCACCGTCAACTACACGTCGGGCACCACTGCCCGGCCCAAGGGCGTGCAGATGACCCACCGCTCTCTATGGCTCAACGCCACCACCTTCGGCTGGGCCGCCGGCGTGAGCGACCGGGACGTTTACCTCCACACCCTCCCCATGTTCCACTGCAATGGATGGGGCATGCCTTACGCCGTCAGCGGTGTCGGGGCTCGCCATATCGTGCTGCGCAAGGTGGACGGCGCGGAGATCTTGCGCAGGATTGAGCACCACGGGGTCACTTACTTGTGCGGGGCGCCGGCGGTGGTGGCCGCCGTGCTGGACGCAGCCCAGGATTGGGAGGGCGAGATTCCCGGTTCGGGTCGGGTGCGGATGACCGTGGCCGGAGCCCCTCCGCCCACTCGCACAATCGAGCGGATGGAGACCGAGCTGGGCTGGGAGTTCATGCAACTCTACGGCCTTACCGAGACCGCTCCGTATTTGACGATTAATCGCCGAAGGGCCGAGTGGGATGAACTAGGTCCGTCGGAGCGAGCGGTCAAGCTGTCCCGCCAGGGCGTTCCCGCCTTGGGAATCTCGCTGGGGGTGGATGAGTCTGGCGAAGTGCTGGCCCGAGGCAACCATGTGCTGGAGGGCTACTGGGAGCAGCCGGATACCTCGGCTGAGGCCCTGGCCGGAGGCTGGTTCCACACCGGTGACGGTGGGCACATCGACGATGAGGGGTACCTCACCCTGTCCGACCGCAAAAAGGACGTGATCATCTCCGGCGGCGAGAACGTCTCGTCCATCGAGGTGGAGGACGCCCTGTTCGCCCATGAGGCGGTGGCAGAGGTGGCGGTCATCGGGGTGCCGGATGAGAAGTGGGGTGAAACGGTTAAAGCCTTAGTGGTGCTGGCCCAGGGCGCTTCGGCCACTGAGGCCGAACTGATCCAGCACTGCCGCAGCCGCCTGGCTCACTACAAGTGCCCCACCTCAGTGGAGTTTCGCGACGAGTTGGCCCGCACCGCCACCGGGAAACTCCAGAAATACCGCCTACGCGAGCCCTACTGGGCCCACCGGGACAGCCAGATCAACTGATCGGGCTGGATGCTCTAGCTCAGAGAGACTGGGGTGGACACCTCGGTGAAGAAGTCGTTGCCCTTGTCATCGGTGACGATGAAGGCGGGGAAGTCCTCCACCTCGATCTTGTACACCGCTTCCATTCCCAGCTCGGGGTACTCCAACACCTCAACCTTGCGGATCGAGTCCTTGGCCAGCCGAGCTGCCGGGCCGCCGATCGATCCCAGGTAGAACCCGCCGTGGCGGGCGCAGGCCTCGATCACCTGTCGAGACCGGTTGCCCTTGGCCAACATCACCAGGCTGCCTCCCGCCGCCTGAAACTGGTCCACGTAGGCATCCATGCGGCCCGCGGTGGTGGGTCCGAACGACCCGGAGGCGTAGCCCTCTGGGGTCTTGGCCGGACCGGCGTAGTACACCGGGTGGTCGCGCAGGTAAGCAGGCATGGACTCGCCAGCGTCGAGCCGCTCCTTTATTCGGGCATGAGCCAAGTCTCGGCCTACTACCAGGGTCCCGGTGAGCGAGAGCCTGGTCTTCACCGGATACTTGGACAGCTCGGCCCGAATGTCGGCCATGGGCTGGTCCAAATCGATGTGCACCACGTGGCCTCTGAGTTCGTCGTCGGTGATCTCCGGCAGAAATCGGGCCGGGTCGGTCTCGAGTTGTTCCAGGAATATCCCCTCTGAGGTGATCTTGCCCAAGGCCTGGCGGTCAGCCGAACACGACACCGCTACTCCCACCGGACAAGATGCGCCATGGCGGGGCAGCCGGATGACCCGGACGTCGTGGCAGAAGTACTTGCCGCCGAACTGGGCCCCGATCCCGAATTGTCGGGTCAGCTCCAGGATGCGGCCTTCCCACTCCAGGTCTCGATAGGCATGACCGGTTTCCGACCCCTCGGTGGGCAACGTGTCCAGGTAGCGGGCCGAGGCGTACTTGGCCACCTTCAGCGTGTGCTCCGCCGAGGTGCCACCAATGACCACGGCCAAGTGGTAGGGCGGGCAAGCGGCCGTGCCCAGGGTGCGCAGCTGCTCGTCCAAGAAGCGAGTGAGGGTTTCGGGGTTGAGCAGCGCCTTGGACTCCTGGAACAGGTACGACTTGTTGGCCGAGCCGCCGCCCTTGGCCATGAACAGAAACGAGTAGGTGTCCCCGGGAGTGGCATAAATCTCAATCTGAGCCGGCAGGTTGTTACCGGTATTTCGCTCCTCGAACATGGTCAGTGGAGCCAACTGGGAGTAGCGGAGGTTTGAGGTCTGGTAGGTGTCGAACACCCCTCGGGCGATGGCCCGCTCATCATCGGCGTCGGTGAGCACCCGCTCGCCCTTGTGGCCTACCACCACTGCGGTCCCAGTGTCCTGGCATCCGGGAAGCACCCCGCCGGCGGCGATGTTGGCGTTGCGGAGCAGCTCGGTGGCGACAAACCGGTCATTGGCCGAGGCCTCGGGATCGTCCAAGATGGCGGCCAGCTGGGCCAGGTGCCCGGACCTCAGCAGGTGGGCGATATCCCTCATGGCCTCGCTGGTGAGCAGGCGGATGCCCTCAGGATCAACCTCGAGGAACTGGCGGTCGCCAAGCGTCACCGTGGACACGAAGTCGGAAGTCAGCAGGCGGTATTCAGTAGAAGTGTCAGGCCCCTTGGGGAGCAACTCGGTATAGGCGAATTCGGCCATGCGTTCGCTTCATTCAACGTGGGTTGTGCTCAGCCTAACGCCGGGGTTCCGGCGAACGGCGATGGATCCCCGTCGTCGGGAATCACCGGGGGGTGCCAGCTCATCGCCTGACCTAGCTGAGCCGCGAAGTCCCTCCAGTCAGGAGGATTCCAGCCCTGGGCAGAGGCCCGCAGGTTGAGTTGGTGGTCGAGGTGAATGATGGCGGGCAGTGACTCCAGCTCCAAAGCCCGCACCACTGAGCGGTCCGCGTCGGCAAACGTGAGAATCTCATTGGTCCACGGCCCGAGAAATTCCTCGGTCTCCTGGGGTGAGGCGGTGACCAAGAACGCCACCCGGCAGTCGGCGCCGACAAAGTTGCGCAGAACGCGGCCGGCCGTGTCGATCATCCAAGAGCTCTCGTAGGTATACGGGTCGAGCACGACCATGACCAGATGGAAGACGGTGACCCAGTCGCCAATGGGGCGGGGCTCGCCGTTCAGGGGCGTCAGGTTCACATCGGCATCAAGCGTTGCGGCCATCGCATTCGAAGTTACCCCAGCATGGGGGCTGAACTCGGTGTCGTGGCTGATGATCAGATCGCGGTCGCGTACGCTTTGGGCCGTGCACCCGATCGAGCATCTGCGCTACGTAGCCCGGTCTTCCGGGGTGGGTCAGGAAGCGCTGGTCCGGGAGACGGCCGGGGCGCTGATGAGCTTCGGCCACGATCCGGCTGGACTGGTCACCACCTGTAGGCGGATGCTCGCCCGCCAGCCATCCTCGGGTCCGCTCATGTGGCTGGCCTCCCGGGTTCTCACCGCGGCCGACCCCCGGTCGGAAGTCCGGGCCTGCATGCAGGCGATAGCAGAGGACAGAACGGCCCGACTCTTATCGCGAGAGCTGCCCGTTGAAGCCACGGTGTGCGTGCTCGGCTGGCCGGACCTGATCGGCAGCGCTCTGCGTTTGAGGGGTGATCTCCGGGTGCTAGTGGTGGATGTACTGGGGGAGGGCTACCACTTGGTGCGCCGCTTGTCAGAGCAAGACAGCTGGGTTGACGAGGTGGCCGAGAGCGGACTGGGAGCAGCGGCGGCATCGGCAGAGGTGGTGCTCTTGGAAACCGCCGCAGTCGGCCCTGAGGGGTTCTTAGCCGTTGCCGGATCTCGGGCCGCAGCAGCAGTGGCCCGTGCCGCCCAAGTACCGGTGTGGCTGGTTGCAGGAAGGGGGACGGTCTTGCCCGGCCCAATGTGGAACTCACTGATCGAGAGGGCGCTGGGAATGGTGAATGCGTGGGAGGCTGACGAAGAAGTCGTGCCCCTCGCATTGGTAGATCGAGTAGCCGGGCCCGACGGGCCGGTCTCAGTACCCGAGGCAGTTTCCAGCACCGACTGCCCGGTCGTCCCCGAGTTGTTCTGCTCAGCAATTTGACCGGTCCACATCTAATTGAAAGGCAGGTGCCCCGCCCGACGCGGGGTAGCCAGAAGGCAGGCACTAGCCTTTTGGCTGACAAGGGCAAGGTCTGCCCCTTTCCGAGGAGTCCATGTGTCTGACAGTCCACCGTTCGACTCGGCCGTGTTCCGCCAAGTGCTCGGACAATTCCCCACCGGCGTGACCGTGGTCACCGCTGCGGGCCCAGACGGACCAGCTGGGCTGGCCATCGGCTCCTTTGGCTCGGTGTCGCTCGACCCGCCTCTGGTCATGTTCATGCCGGGCACTACATCCACCAGCTGGCCGGCAATCGAAGCCGCCGGATATTTCGGGGTGAACATCCTGGCTGAAGACCAGGTGGAGATGTCCAACCTGTTCGCCTCCAAGGCCGAGGACAAGTTCGCCGGCTTGGAGTGGACGACGAAGATCACCGGCGCTCCCATCTTCGGTTCCTCGTTGGCGTGGATCGACTGCGAGATCGACCAGGTGGTGGAAGGCGGCGACCACTGGATCGTCCTGGGCCGAGTGTTGGATCTAGAGGTCCAGCGGGACGACGTGGGGCCGCTGGTGTTCTTGGCCGGGAAATACGGCTCGTTCAATCTGCTGGGCTGACGAGCGATGCCGGTTTATGCGTTGGGAGACATTGAGCCCGATATCCACCCCGAGGCGTTCATTCACCCGCTGGCGGTGATCATCGGCCGGGTGAGCGTCGGCGCAGAGTCCACGATTTGGCCGGGAGCAGTGCTCCGGGGTGACGGAGCGGGTATCACCATCGGAGCCCGCACTTCGATTCAGGACAATGCCGTGATCCACAACACCGACGAACTGGCCACTGTGGTGGGAGACGATGTCACCGTCGGCCACCTGGCCCACTTGGAAGGCTGCACTATTGAGGACGAAGCGCTGGTAGGCGTCGCCTCAGTGGTATTGCACGAAGCGGTTGTAGGCCGAGGTGCGCTGGTGGGAGCCAGTGCAGTGGTCACCAACCATATGAAGATTCCTCCTCTGGCTTTGGCCGTTGGCGTGCCCGCCAAGGTTCGCGAAGGCCATATGGCCGAGGGGCAGAATCGAGAGGACGCCCAGGGCTATGTGGCCCGGGGCAACCGATATCGAGCTGAGATGCGCTTACTCGGCTGATCGCCGGTAGTATTCAGGTAAGCCAAGTCGAACCCATCGCTAGGATTTTCATATGTCGTCGGAAGCCCTCGCCCTTGATCTCGGCCGATACAAGCTCGGCTGGAGCGACGAGGAAGATTACGTCTTCAAGCCCAAGAGAGGGCTGAACACCGACATCGTCCAGGAGATGTCGTGGATGAAGAGCGAGCCTGAGTGGATGCGCAACTTCCGCTTGAAGTCGCTCTCCCGATTCGAGAAGCGGCCCATGCCCAACTGGGGCGGCGACATGTCGGGCATCGACTTCGACAACATCTACTACTACATCAAGCCCACCGAGGGTCTGGCCGACGACTGGGACGCGGTGCCCGACTCAATAAAGGACACCTACGAGAAGCTGGGCATCCCCGAGGCCGAGCGCAAGTACTTGGCCGGCGTGACCGCCCAGTACGAGTCCGAGGTGGTGTACCACCGCAACCGGGAGGACTTGGAGCAACAGGGAGTGCTGTTCTGCGACATGGACACCGCTCTCAAGGAGTATCCCGAGTTGGTGCAGGAGCACTTCGGTTCCATCATTCCGCCGGGCGACAACAAGTTCGCCTCCTTGAACTCCGCAGTGTGGTCGGGGGGCAGCTTCATCTATGTGCCACCCGGTGTGACGGTGGAGATGCCGCTTCAGGCCTACTTCCGCATAAACGCCGAGAACATGGGCCAGTTCGAGCGGACCCTGATCATCGCCGACGAGGGTTCGCAGGTTCACTACATCGAGGGGTGTTCGGCTCCGGTGTATACCAGCGATTCGCTGCACTCCGCGGTGGTGGAGATCTTGGTCAAGAAATCGGCCCGGGTCACCTACACCACCATCCAGAACTGGTCCAACAACGTGTACAACCTGGTCACCAAGCGGGCCAAGGTCGAGGCCGAGGGCCACATGGAGTGGATCGACGGCAACATCGGCTCCCGTCTGACCATGAAGTACCCCGCGGTAGTGATGGTCGGCCCCAAGGCCTCGGGCGAGGTGCTATCGGTGGCCTATGCCGGCCCCAACCAGCATCAAGATGCCGGGGCCAAGATGACCCACGCCGCCCCAGAGACCACCTCAAAGATCGTGTCCAAGTCGATCTCCAACGGTGGAGGTCGCACCAGCTACCGGGGCTTGGTCCGAGTGGAGGACGATGCCTACGGGTGCCGCAGCCACGTGCAGTGCGATGCGCTGATCTTGGACGAGGACAGCGTGTCCGACACCTACCCCTACATGGAGGTGGGCACCCGGGACGCGGAGATCGGCCATGAGGCCACCGTCTCCAAAGTGGCTGACGAGCAGTTGTTCTATCTGATGAGCCGCGGACTGACCCAAGAGCAGGCCATGGGCATGATCGTCAATGGCTTCATCGAGCCAATCACCCGCACCTTGCCCATGGAGTACGCCGTGGAGTGGAGCCGGCTTATCGAGTTGCAGATGGAGGGATCTGTCGGCTGATGCCCATGCGGCAAGATTGCAAGTACTTCGAGAGCCGGTCGTACCCCAATGGAGAGACCGTGCGGAAGTGCGATTTGGATTTGGCCCCTGAGGCCCCGTGGCGCTGTCCCGACGACTGCTCGGCCTATGAGCGCCGAATGGTTGACGTGAACTGGTCGCACGGCACCTTGGTCACGCCGCCAACTCCCGAGGCGCCATCCAGCGTGGGAAGCGATGAGAGTATCGGCGCTTTGTTGGACGCCGCCGAGGACATCGTGAACGAGGCCGGCCCCCGAGTGATGGCTGAACTGGAGAAGGAGAAGTCCCGGAGAAGGTCAAGAGCGGGGGGCGGCGGAAAGGCCAAACGGCGAAAGCGCCGTCGTCGTTCGTGATCGATTCACAATTCACTCCCGAGGCGGCCGGTGCCATACCCGGCCCCGATTGGCTGGCCCGCCGTCGAGTGGCTGCCGCTGAGCAGGTGGCTGCCTCGGCTATGCCCTCGGTGGAAGAAGAACTCTGGCGGTATACCCCCATCGGGCAGCTAGACCTAGGCCGCTATCAGCTGGCTACCGACGCTGGCGCCCAATCACCGACTGCCATCCCCGGTCACTGTGCGATCGCCGACACCAGCAACGGCTGGCTGTGCGGGATTGAGTTGACCCCCGAGACCGCAGCCCAAGGAGTGGAGGTCAGACCCTTGGGCGAGAGCGACGCCGAGCTGGCTGCATCGGTTGATGTCGACCTATTCGCCGTCATGAATGCGGCGTTCTCCGTTGAGCCGGTGTTGGTGCGGGTGCCCCCAGGGGTGAGCGTGGAAGGGCCCATCGTGGTGCGCCACTGGATCGACACCGAAGGAGCCGCAGTGTTCCCCCGGTTGATCGTGGACGCGGGGGCCGATTCCTCGGTCGAGGTGCTGGAGCTGTACGGCTCAGCCGACGTTGCCGCGTTTGTGAGCCCAGTGGTCGAGATCAGGGTGGCTTCCGCCGCCCGGGTTGGCTATCTGGCTGTGCAGGACCTGGGTCCCAAGGTGTGGCACATCGGCTCGCAGGTCAGCCACATCGGCTCGCAGGCCCATATGCGGGCCTCCACTGCCGCGTTGGGCGGCGAGTATGCCCGAATGCGGCTGGACACCCATCTGTCCGGCCGGGGCGCCACCGGTGATCTCATATCGCTGTATTTCGGCGACGGCGACCAGACTCTGGACTTTCGCACCTTCCAAGATCACGCCGCTCCTGATACCACCAGCAGCCTGCTGTTCAAGGGGGCGGTGGACGATTCCTCCCGTTCGGTCTACACCGGGCTGATCCGGGTTCGGCCCGATGCCCGAGGCACCAACGCCTACCAGACCAACCGGAACATCAAGCTGTCGGAGGACGCTTGGGCCGAGTCGGTGCCCAACTTGGAGATCGAGAACAATGAGGTGCATTGCAGCCACGCTTCCGCGGTTGGCCCGATCGACGGCGAGCAGTTGTTCTATCTGGAGAGCCGGGGGGTTCCCACCGAGACCGCTGAGCGCCTGATTGTGACGGGGTTCTTCGACGAGGTGCTCGATCAGTTTCCTGTTCTTGAGGCGGTCCCTGCGGTGCGAGATCGGCTCCAGGCCAAGATCGAGGGGCTGAGCCATCACCACGCTATTGAGAGAAGCGGGTCGGGGGCGTGACCGGGGATCGAGTGGTGCTGTGCCCGCTTGACGAGTTGGGCGACGGGGAAGCCCGGAGGTTCGACATCGATGTTGGCGGCTTGGCTCACCAGGTGGCGGTTGTCCGGTTGGGAGATGACCTTTACGCCCTGGGCGACATATGCAGCCATGCCGACTACTCCCTGGCTGAGGGCGAAGTAGACAGCGAAGAGGGCACCATCGAATGCTGGAAGCACGGCAGTTTGTTCTCATTGGCCACTGGTGAGGCGGAAACCTTGCCTGCCACTCGTCCGGTGCCCGTCTACGACGTAGCGGTGGAAGACGGTCAAGTTTGGCTGGAGGTTGGCCACGATGAATGAGCCAGCCGTGAGCGAGCTGGTTGTCTCGGGCCTGCACGTCCGGGTCGGCGGGCAGATGGTGCTGAACGGGGTAGACCTGCGGGTGGCATCGGGTGAAGTCCATGCGGTGATGGGGCCCAACGGTTCGGGCAAGTCGACCCTGGCTTACGCCATCATGGGCCGCCCTGCCTATGAGGTCACTGCCGGGTCGATCACACTGAACGGAGCCGACCTGGTGGATCTGTCCCCGTGGGAGCGGGCCCACGCTGGGCTGTTCTCCACCCAGCAGTATCCCACCGAGGTGCCGGGTGTGGGCTTGGAGATCATGCTGGAAGAAGCAGTGGCCGCTACTGGAGGGGACCGCAGCGCGGTGGAAGCCCAAGTAGCTGCCGAGGCTGAGCTAGTTGGCTTCGACCCTGACTTGCTGTACCGGTCATTGAACGTAGACCTGTCCGGGGGCGAAATGAAGCGAAGCGAGGCGGTGCAGCTCGGCGTACTCCGCCCCCAGATCGCCATCTTGGACGAGCTGGATAGCGGCCTCGATGTGGACGCCTTGGCCGCGGTGAGCCATCGCATCGAGCTGGCCACCCACCAGGACAATTTGGGCGTGCTGGCCATCACCCACTTCAGTCGTCTGCTGACCGTGCTCCATGCCGACGTGGTCCACATCCTCATTGACGGCGTGATCCGGGAGACCGGAGGCCCGGAACTGGCTGCCCAACTAGAGGACACTGGCTACGATCCTTGGGTCGATGACCGCTCTGTCGCCCCCGTTGAAATCCACCTAGGAGGAGACCCATGGCCGTAGACGCCGATGCCAAGAGACTGCTGAGCGACGAGGAGATCGCCGCCACCCTGGAGGACCTTCCCGGTTGGGAGCGCCAAGGTGACAAACTCGCCGCCACCTTCAATTTCTCCGACTTCTCCGAGGCCTTCGGCTTCATGTCCCGAGTGGCCCTGATCTCCGAGCGCCTCTTCCACCACCCCGAGTGGTCCAACGTCTGGTCCACCGTAGAAATAGCCATCACCAACCACGCCGCCGGCGGCCTCACCGAGTTGGACTTAGAGTTCGCCCGCCGCGTCAACGCCCTGGATTAGGCAAAGGGATTGAGCACTGGGACATCGAATTGATCGAAGTCGCGTGTGTTTCGAGTGACCACGGTCAACCGGTGGACAATGGCAACGGCAGCAATCAAGGCATCCTGAAGCAGCTTGTCGGCCTGTCGGTGCATCAACCGGGCCCACTGACGAAACGCGGCGGCGTCTACCGGTAAGACGTCGTAGGCATCAAGTACTCGTTCCAGCCAGGCTTCGATTTCTCCTGCCTTGGCCGGATCCTGCTCTCGGGTGATCTCGATTCCAGCCTGGATCTCGCCAATGGTGACCGCTGACAATTGCAGTTGTTCTGCCGGGATGTCCTGTATCCAGTTCAGCACCGATTGGTGGGGGCGGGGGCGACGAAGCTCGGAGACCACGTTGGTGTCAAGGAGGTACATGGTCTAGTCAAGAGTCAACGGTTCTCGTTGGCGGAGTCCTCCACGAGGCGGGGTCAACGCTTCTGTTCGAGCCTCCGTGTCGAGAAGTAGCTCTTTCAGGCTCGGCTTGGCCTTCCCCACAAGCTGGCGCCATTGGTCAATTGGGACCACTACCGCCGTCTCCACCCCCCGCTTCGTGACCACTTGGGGCCCGTGAGCAATGCTGGTCTCCAGCAACTCGCTGAAACGAGCCTTCGCCTCCTGCACCTGCCACGCCTTATCTTCCATGTTCCCTCCGACCACTTACTGACTAGTCAGCGCACTAGTCAGTATAGCGGGAGCAATTGGCCCACCACCCGACATTTCTGCTGCTGACCCTCTTAGAAACGCGCCGCGAGTGCTTTGAGATCCACTTCGAGGCTGCCATCGACGAGGGCGGCTCTGCATGCCTCGATGATCTCCTTGGGCAAAGATGGTCACAGCCTGAACATAGTCAGAATTGGCTCAGCGGAATGCGAGGTTTTCGCAGCGGTTGAGGGTTCGTTCTACGGCATTGCGGTCGGGGATGAGGATGGCGGTGAGCCAGACGCCGTTTTGTTCGATGAGGATGTCGGAGGCCCGTCGCTCGACCTCGGGGCGGCCGAGGTCGGGACGAGCGGCGGCGATGAGGTCGGCGAGCTGTGCTAGGTAGCGACGTTGGGCGGTCTGGTTGATGTCGGCGAACTGAGGATCGACACCGGCCAGCGACCATAGCTGGAGGCGCAGGCTCAGGTAGTCGGGGGCCAGAAAGGCAGGGTCGAGGGCTTGTCTCAGGCAGTGGCGAAGCTGATCGGGGGCGGCCGGCCCGGGCGGGGGAGTTACCAGCTCAAGGTCCTGGTCGCCCACTCGGTGCAGGGCGGCGCAGATCAGCGACGTCTTGTTCTCGAAGTGGTAGTTGGCCAGGCCCACAGCAACTCCGGCCTCCCGGGCCACGGCCCGCATGCTGACCCCGGCGATGCCCTCTCGGGCCAGAACGGCGAGGGTGGCGTCGAGGATTCGCTCGTCGGCCAGGGTTACAGCCTCGGCCACGTTCAGAACCTCATCTGCTGTAAGCGTCCAGCACGAGTCCGTGGAAATGATGCATGGCGTGCTCTGACAGCCCCGACCCGCTGGGGTCGTTGACAATGCGGCCCTGCTGGAACGCCGGAGTCGACATGCCCCGCTGCACGCTCTCCACCAGGTTGATGTCCTCCACCTGTAGGACTTCGTCGAGATAGCGGATCGACTCGATCTCGACCTCGTTGGGCTCGTCAGTCTCCAGGTAGAAGTCGTAGGTCTCAAAGGTGAGGTCGGGGGCGACGGGGGTGATCTTCAACACGATGAAGTTCCCCCGGCCCGGGTATCTCATCATGCAGGTGTTGGGCCATAGCCACCACACCGCGTGGTCGGTAACGGTGGCCTCGCTCACGTCGTAGGCGGTATTGGCGGACTTGCCGGCCTCGGCCATGTGGCTGGAGTAGATGCCGTGGGTGGTAACCACGTAGGTGTCCATGTCCACCAGCGACACGAAGTCCTTGTGGGCGATGTGGCAGTGGTAGCACTCCAGGAAGTTGTCGACCACGTTCTTCCAGTTGCTGTTGATCTTGTAGGAGAGGCGGTGGGCGAAGGTGAGCTGCTCCACATCGGGGGCCCAGCGGGCGATCTCAGCCCCCAAGTCGCCAGACTGCTGTTGCAGAGGAGCGGCCTCGGGGTCGAGGTTGGCGTATACGAACCCACCGAACTCGGTGATCTGCACCGGGTCGAGGCAGATCTGATGGGTGTCGAAGTCAACGAGGTGATTGGTGTGGCGAGCGGCTTGAAGCTGGCCCGCTAGGTCATAGGACCATCCGTGGTAGGGGCAAACCAGGTTCTTCAGCCGACCCTCGCCCTCGACGAGCTCGTGGGCCCGGTGCTGGCACACGTTGTAGAACGCTCGTAGGTCCCCGTCGTGCCCGCGGATGGCGAAAATCGGCTGCCCGGCGATGACCTCGGCCACAAAACTGCCCCGATCGCGGAGCTTCTCGCCATGGCAGAGCCACTGCCAGGTCCGGCTGATGATCGCCGATTGGTCGGTGTCGAACCACCGCTTCTTGGTGTAGGCATCGGCGTGTAATGAGAGCGAAGAGCTGGGATCAGGGTGCCATCCCTGCCCGATGTCGACAGCAGAATCTTCGCTCATTGCCCATCGCTCTGGATTCGAATACGGCCCCGCAGCACTGAGTCCAATCTAGCATTGTTGAACGACCGTTCAAGATGGAACGGTCTGGCTGAGTCAGGCGGGAGTTTGAGCTTCGTCTAGGGCTTGGGTGAGGGTGTGCCAGGACAAGGTGGCGCACTTGATTCTCACAGGGAACTTGACCACGCCTTTGAGAGCCTCTAGGTCGCCCAACTTGATGTCGGCACCGTTGCCGTTGATGGGCGCAGGGTCGTCGGCCGGGTCGGGCTCGATCGACATCATGGCCTTGAACGCCCGATTCAGGCGATGCAGTTCCTCGGTGGTGCGGCCGATGACGGTGGCCGACATCATCGATGCCGAGGCTTGGCTGATCGAACAGCCTTGGCCGCCCACCTTGATGTCGTCGATCACCCCGTTGGCCAAGCGCACATAGACGATGACCTCGTCACCGCACAGCGGGTTGAAACCCTCGGCCCGGACTGCGGGCGGGGTATCCAGCTCACCCCGGTTGCGGGGATTCCGGTAGTGGTCGAGGATGATCTCGCGGTAAAGGTCTTCAAGATCAGGCATGGCAGCGGTTCACTAGTTTACGGGTGAAGGTTCGTAGAATTGCAGTCATTCTTCATTCAAGGCTTCACTCAATAAAAAACGCGTCGGCGTCGCCCAGCGCATCAGCTAGCGCGTCGACATCAGACTCATCGTTGTACACATACATCGATGCCCGGCTGGTGGCGGCACAGCCCAGCACCCGCATGAGCGGTTTGGCGCAGTGGTGGCCAGCCCGTACGCACACCCCGGAACGGTCCAACACCTGGGCCACGTCGTGAGGATGGATTCCCTTGTACTCGAACGACAACACTCCGCCCCGCTCAGCCGGCTCGGTTGGCCCGTGGATGGTGATGTCGTCTCCATAGCGCTGGTTCAGGGTGCGCAGGGCATAGCCGGTGAGGGCCACCTCGTGCTCTCGAATCTGCTCCATGCCCAGCCCATTGAGATAGTCCACCGCTGCTCCCAGCCCGACCGCCTCAGCTATGGGCGGGGTTCCGGCCTCGAATTTCCAGGGAACCGCCGCGGTGCTGAATCCCTCCTTGGTCACGTTGAGGATCATCTCGCCCCCGCCCAGAAACGGCGGCATGGCCTCCAAGAGCTCGGATTTGGCCCACAGCACCCCGATTCCCGTTGGGCCGCACATCTTGTGGCCGGTGAAGGCCACGAAGTCGGCCCCCATCTCCACCACATCGGTGGGCAGATGCGGGGTGTACTGGCTGGCGTCCACCATCATCAGCGCGCCGGCTTCGTGAGCCGCGTCGGCCAGTTGCCGTATGGGGTTGATGGTGCCCAGCACGTTGGACACTGCCGCCACGCTCAGCAGCCGGGCCCCGTCGAGCAGCCGGTCGAGGTCGGTCAGGTCTAGATGGCCGTTGGCGTCGATGGGGATCCAGCGCAGATCGATGCCCTGCTCGGCGGTCAGCATGTGCCAGGGAACGATGTTGGCGTGGTGCTCCAACTCGGTAATCACCACTGGGTCACCCGGCCCCAGATTGGCCCGGCCCCAGGTTCGGGCCACCAGGTTAATGGCCTCGGTGGCGTTCTTGGCGAATATGACCTCAGAGTCCCGAGAGGCTCCGATGAATTGGGCGACTTTATTCCGAGCCAACTCCATCGCCTCGGTGGCCTCTACCGCAAGTTGGTAGGAGCCCCGGTGGACGTTGGAGTTGTAGCGCTCGTAATAGTCGGTTATGGCATCGATCACCGCTCTGGGTTTGTGGGAGGTGGCGGCCGAGTCGAGGTACACCAAGCGGCCGCCGTGGACCTTCCGACATGTGATGGGAAAGTCGGCTCGAATGGCGGCAGGGTCTAGCGCCATGCCTCGTACCCCTCGGCATCCAGTTGGGCGGCCAACTCGAAGCCGCCGCTGGCCGCGATCTTCCCGTTCATCAGGATGTGGACGTGGTCGGGCTTGAGGTGGTCGAGCAGCCGGCGGAAGTGGGTGATGGCCAGAACCCCCATCTCCGAGCGGGAGTCCCGCACCTCCTGCACCCCGCTGGCCACGATCTTGAGGGCGTCGATGTCCAGGCCGGAGTCGGTCTCGTCCAAGATGGCCATCTCCGGCTCCAAGATGGCCAGTTGAAGCACCTCATTGCGCTTCTTCTCGCCCCCGGAGAACCCGTCGTTCAGATAGCGGTCGGCAAAGGAGGGGTCCATGTCGAACCGCTCCATCCACTCCATCACCGCCAGCCTCAGTTCAAGCACCGACAGGTCGATGCCCTTGCGGGCCGACAGGGCCTGCCGCAGGAAGTTCATCACCGAAACGCCGGGGAACTCCTGGGGGTACTGGAAGGCCAAAAACAGTCCGGCTTTGCCCCGGACGTCGGCTGACCAGTCGGTTATGTCGTCGCCCTTGAAGCAGATCCGCCCCCCGGTCACCTCATACTCGGGGCTGGCCAAAAGCGCGTTGGCCAAAGTTGACTTGCCCGAGCCGTTGGGTCCCATTAGGGCGTGTACCTCACCCGCTCTAACGGTGAGGTCGATGCCCGACAGAATCGGGATGCCGCCGTCGGCCGTGGCCACGTGCAGGTTCTCGACCTCAAATAGTGGGGCCTCGGGCTGGCTCACCTGATCAGTCTACGTCGGAGGAGTCGTTTTCCCTATCACCGGAAAGCCGCATAGCAAGCCGGTGGCCGGGTCTACCAACCCCGGTCGATCCACTCCTGGAGATGGGGAGTCTCGTCGCCGATGGTGGTCTGATCGCCGTGGCCGGGGAGCACCAGGGTGTCGGAGGGCAGCGGGGAGAACATCCGCTTTTCGATGGATTCGATGATGGTGTCGAAGTCGCCGCCCTCGAATCCGGTGGCCCCAGGGCCGCCGGGGAAGAGGGTGTCGCCGGAGAAGAAGATGGGCGAGCCCTCCAGTCGGAACGACATCGACCCCGGCGTGTGGCCCGGCGTGTGGATGCAGTGCAGGCGGAGTCGGCCCACCTCGATGACCGACTCGTCCTCGAGCAGGTAGTCGTAGGAGTCGAGCATGGCGGCATCTTCGGCGGTGACGCCCACCTCGTACCCGGCGTCGCGCACCGCCGGGATGGCCTGGATGTGGTCCCAGTGCCCGTGGGTTTCCAACACCGTGCGGACCCCTAGGGAAGAGCACAGCTCCAACAGCCTCTCGTGCTCGTTGGCCGCGTCAATCAGCACCGCGTCGCCGGTTTCGCGGCAGCGGACGACGAACACGTTGTTGTCCATCGGACCCACTACCACTTTGTGGATCTCGGCCTGGGTGTCTTGCCAGTGCAGGGTCATGGCTGCTCTTTTCGCGTGTGGGTCACGTTGCGACCCCGATTGTGCCCTATGTATCGGCCCAGTGACAGGTTCGAGCGTGGCTACCAGGGTTGTGGTCTAGTAGAAACAGAGCCGTGAACTTTGCCTTCAGCGAGGAACAAGAAGAGCTGCGGCGATTCGTCCGGCAGTTCTTGGAGGACAAATCTCCGGAATCGGCGGTCCGAGAGCAAATGGACACCGAGAAGGGCTACGACGACGCGGTCTGGAATCAGATGGCCGAGCAACTCGGTTTGCAGGGGCTCATAATCCCTGAGGAATACGGGGGCAGTGGCTTCAGCTATATCGAGCTGATCGTGGTGTTGGAGGAGATGGGCCGGGCGCTGCTCTGTGCTCCGTTCTTCTCCAGCGTGGTGCTGGCGGCCAACGCCCTCATCCACAGCGGTGATGAAGAGGCCAAGGCTGCGCTGCTGCCCGGCATCGCCGGCGGGGAGACGGTGGCCGCGCTGGCCTTCACCGAGGAGAACGGCCGCTGGGACGAGTCGGGCATCACCGTGGAGGCCACCGCCGACGGCGACGGCTGGCGCATCAGCGGAACAAAGATGTTCGTGATCGACGGTCACACCGCCGATGTGGTGGTGGTGGCTGCCCGCACCGCTGGTGGGGTGAGCCTGTTCTGGTGTCCCGGCGACGCTGAGGGATTGACCAGTACTGCTCTGTCCACCATGGACCAGACCCGCAAGCAGGCCCGCCTGGACTTCGACAACACCCCGGTCACGCTGATCGGCGCCGAGGGCGGGGGCTGGGCGGTGCTGGAGCGGGTTCTCGACCTGGCTGCGGTGGCCCTGGCCGCCGAGCAGGTAGGCGGCGCCCAGATGTGCCTGGATATGTCGGTGCAGTACGCCAAAGACCGGGTGCAGTTCGGTCGGCCCATCGGGTCGTTCCAGGCCATCAAGCACAAGTGCGCCGACATGCTGCTAGAGGTGGAGTCGGCCAAGTCGGCGGCCTACTACGCCGGCTGGTGCGCCTCGGAGCTCAACGACGAACTCCCCTCGGTGGCCAGCCTGGCCAAGGCCTACTGCTCGGAGGCCTACTTCCACGCCTCGGCGGAGAACATCCAAATTCACGGCGGGATCGGATTTACCTGGGAGCATCCCGCCCACCTCTACTTCAAGCGGGCCAAGTCGTCGGAGCTCCTCTTCGGCGACCCCACTTATCACCGCGAGCTGCTGGCTCAGCGCATCGGCATCTGACGCTCTTACTGGTAATTGCCGCAGTCTTGGTGGTCGGGCTGGCCACCTATGCGGTAATGCGGGTGTCCTCCCGGCTGGCCCACACCCGGGCAAGGGCCGTATACGACTTATTCGAGGCCGTGGACTACGTGGCCGAGCGACTCCCCGATGCGCTGTCGGCCAAGCTGAGCTATGACGACGTGGAAGCGGTGCTGTTGTGGCGGCTGGACTACCTGCGGTTGCGGGGATCGGCCACTTATGGGCGGGCCGATGTCACCGCCGCCGCGGCGGAGAGCCGGGATGAGCAAGTGGTTACTAGCGATGACGACTCGGTGGACTATGTGCTGGCCAAGGCCACAGCATCCGGTCGGGACATCGACGCATTGGACGTGGTGGTGGTGCTCGACCTGGAGAGCCAGTACCTGAGAGAGATCGGTGCACTCGGCCCTCCAGCCGATGAAACGGGCAACCAAGACGGTACGGTTTAGAGATGGATAGGCCACGGTCGTTGGAAGGCTTCCGGTACGTGGGAGACAAGCGCTCCCAGTTGGTGTATGACTTGGATGAGATCAGCGACGAGTCGGTCATCCAGGAATTGGTGGCGTCCGAGCAGTACTTGGTGTTCGGACCTGACAGCCTGGCCGAGGCCCGAAACCGGGGCTATCGGCCCCGGGCGGTGTGACTCACTGGCAGACTACCGGCGGGCTCAAGCTGGCCGGACATCTAGGCCTACCGGAGAATCGTCGTTTGCGGGCCCTGCCCAGTGTGGTGCTGTGTCCCGGGTTTCCTTCGGCAGCCAACGGAGGTTCAAGGGCGGCTGAGCGGATCTACTCGCTGGCCGATCGAATCGCGCAGAACATGGAGTGGGCCGCGCTGGTGCTCAACTACCGGGGATGCGGCGACAGCGAAGGCGATTTCTCGCTTGATGGATGGACCGACGATGTTCGCAGCGCGGTTGACTACCTCAACGGTCTTGAGCAGGTAGAAGGGGTCTGGCTAGCAGGGTTCGGCATCGGTGGGGCGCTGGCTGCCCACGTTGCCCAAGACGATTCCCGGGTCAGGGGGGTGGCCACCATGGGGTCGCCGGTGGACTTTGCCCATTGGGATCTCGGTGCGTCAGGGGTGGTGGAGTACGCCCGATCTCTGGGAATCATCTCTTCGCCGGGCTTCCCCGACTCGGTGGATTCGTGGGCCAAAGCCGCCAGTTCCATCCGTGTAGACCGGTGCGCCGCCGAGATCGCCCCCCGGCCCATGCTGGTGTTACACGGCTCCAACGACGTGGAAGTGTCTCCCTTCGACGCTCGAGCCATCGCCGAAGCCCACGGCGATGCCGGCCTGCGCATCATCAGCGGTGCCGGCCACCGCCTCCACTCCGACCCCCGCTGCATAGCCATCCTCCTAGGCTGGCTCGACTCCCAAATCACCCTCATCCCCTGACGGGTTGAGAGCAGGGCTGCGCCGGTCAGTCTTGCTTGGTTTTGCCTTTGGCTTTTTGGGCTTTCTTCCAGGCTCTTACTTCGGCGAGGGCTTCGGGGCTGTCGATGTCGGCGACGGTGCGAGGGGTGGGGTCAGCGAAGGGCCCGGCGGCGGCTTCCCAGCCGTCGGGGGTCACGCCGAAGCGCTTGGCCAGCACGGCGAGGAAGATCTTGGCCTTCTCGTCGCCGTAGCCGGGCAGGGCCTTGAGCCGGCTGAGCAAGTCTTGGCCGGTGGCGGCTTCGGTCCACACTCGGGCGGCGTCGCCGTCGTAGTTGTCTACGAGGTGGCGGGCCAGCTCTTGGGCTCGGCGGGCCATCGAACCGGGGAACCGGTGCAATGCGGGCTTCTCTTTGAACGCGGCCTCGGCCGTGTCTGGATCCAGCACGGCGAGGCGCTCGGGCGAGAATTCGTCGGGGATTCTCTCCTTCAACCGCAGGGGCGATTTGAATGCCCACTCCATGGGGACCTGCTGGTCGAGCATCATTGCCAGCAGGAGCGCGAACGGATCATCGATGAGCAGTTGATCGGCGTCGTGGTCGCCGGTGACGGCAAGTGTTCCCATCTGCCCATCGTACTGATCAATTGTCACAAGACGTAGCCTGAAACCGTGGCTCGATCCGTCGCCAAGTTGCTTGCCCACCCAGGAATCTGGCTTACCGCACTGAGGGTGGGATGGCGTTTGAGGGTGTTCCCCGATCCGGCCTATCTGAAGTTTCGGATGGTCACCATGTATGGCGATGCCCATGCCCAACCCCGCCCCGACGACCTGGTCACTTACTTGCAGTGGTGCAAAGCCTGGGAGCAAGCACGGTAAATCGGCGCTGAATTGCTTCTTTCGGCGGGTCGACGAGGGGGAGTGTTCTCGGTAAACCCCACGAAGCGCCCTGGCAGGTTCACTATGGTTTCCACCATGACCCGGGCGCTGGTGCTGAACGCCTCCTTCGAGCCGCTGAGCGTGGTGTCCCCCCGGCGCGCCCTCGTGCTGGTGATGGCGGAGAAGGCGGAGGTCGTGCTGGAGTCCGGAGAGAGAATCCGCTCCGAGCGGCTCGACTTCCCCGTTCCGTCGGTGGTTCGACTGCGCTACTACGTCAAGGTGCCGTTCTTCCGCACCGGCGGGCTCAGCCGCCGTGGGGTGTTCGCCCGTGACGGTTACCGGTGCCAGTACTGCGGTCGTCACGCCGACTCCATCGACCACGTTCAGCCTCGAAGCCGGGGTGGTACCCACTCGTGGGAGAACGTGGTCGCCGCCTGTCGGCGGTGCAACATGGCCAAGCGGGATCGGCTCCTCTCGGAGACCCCGATGAGGCTGGTCCGTCCGCCGGCCGAGCCACCTCGTTCGGCCTGGGTGGCCTCCGCGGTCGGCCATGTGCCCTCCGACTGGCTGCCTTACTTGGATCCTTCGGCTGAGTCTGTCGCCCAGACTGCGTAGAAGTCACGTAAGTGTGGAGGCGGCCGACGGTGGGTGGACGACCAGTCGGTTGAGCGGGCTAGTGGGGGAATTGCACGACCTGCGCCCCGACCCCGATGCCAGACGGCAAGTCTGGCTAATGGCCCCCCTCGACACCGCCCTGGTGTTGGGGTCGGCTCAATCGGCAGAGATTGCCTCAGACCGAGTCTCCCAAGAAGCCGTCGTGGTGCGCCGTCGCAGCGGTGGGGGAGCGGTGATGGTGGTCCCGGACGACTCGGTGTGGATCGATGTGGTGATCAACCGAGCCGACCCGCTGTGGGATGACGATGTGAACCGGGCGCCCATCTGGCTGGGCCAGGTTTGGGCCAAGGCCTTGGCTTCACTGGGTTTGGCCCACGGTGAGGTGTTCGACCGCTACCAGCCCGGTCGGTGGGGCAGGGTGGCATGTTTCGCCAGCTGGGGGCCGGGCGAGGTACGGGTAGGTGAGGCCAAAGCGGTGGGAATCTCCCAGCGTCGCACCCAGAATGTGGCCCGATTCCAAACTCTCCTGTACCGATGCTGGGCCCCCGAGACGCTGCTCGCCCGCCTCTCGATACCACCAGAACAGAGCGATGATCTTGCCGAAACCTTGGCTGCGGCCGCCTACCCGGTAAACGCCCACCCCGACGAAATCCACGCCGCTTTCCTCAACGCCCTGCCCCAATAGACGAACTACTCCCCCGAGAGCGAGCGCGCCCAACCGAGACTCGGCTGCTCTGCCTACGCAGAAACCGCGCGACCGGGTTGCGTTGGTGGGGTAGAGGGGGATAGGGTGGGAAGAAGTGGGAGATAAGGGGAAACAGCCGGTACCCGTCGGAGGGGACAATGCTCACCGGTGAGCATCGGCGTTCCCTGGACGACAAGGGTCGGCTTTCGCTGCCGCCGACATTTCGTTCGGCGCTGGCCCAAGGGGCCTATGTGGCGATCTACAAGCAATGCCTCGGGATTTGGACGGCCGAAGAAGCCCGCAGTGCACTGGAGCGGCTTGAAGCTGCTGTCCGGGCCGGCGAGGCCACCGGCGATGACTTGCGTCGATTCTCCGCGAGCCTCGAGCAGGTATCCCTCGATGCCCAAGGCCGGTTGAGCCTGCCCTCTGCCAAGCGCGAGCAACTGGGTATGGGCAGCAAAGTTGTCTTGGCCGGGGTATTCAACCGTGGCGAGGTGTGGGACGCAGTGGAGTGGGAATCGTTTCATGCTGGTTTGGGTGATGCCGATGTGGATCGGTGGTTGTGATGTGGGCTCATGGACTGGGACAAGAACCGGTGGCCGCCATGTAGTGAAGGACACCAGCGCTTATGGGCAGTCCTCCGTCTGACGAGATGGAAGGCCCCTACTCCGCCCGCTTGCCATCTGACACTGCCGGGGAGAAATCCCGGAGTGCGGTCGCCAGGCGGAGGACTGCCGATAAGCGCCATTTTTATCGTCCGACCCGGTCGGACGCAAAAGCTGATCCCTCAACGCTAATCAGCTGCATCGCCAAGGAGGTGAATGGACATGAACGGGGGGACACCGACAGCGACCGATAGTCGATTTGTCCATCACCCCGTCATGGTGGCAGAGGTGGTGGAACACCTGTCCGAAATTCCTTCGGGAGCGTTTCTAGACGCAACCGTGGGCGGGGGAGGACACGCCCGGGCTCTCCTCAACGCCCGCCCCGACCTCTCGCTGGTAGGCCTCGACCGTGACCCCTCCGCGGTCGAGGCTGCCAGCGAGTTTCTATCCGGCCGCGGCGCCACAATCTGTCACGCCAGCTTCGCCGAGTTGGGCGACGTGCTGGATTCCCTCGGAGTGTCTCGATTAGTGGGGTCACTGTTCGATTTCGGCGTCAGCTCTCCCCAGTTAGACAGGCCAGAGCGCGGCTTTAGTTACCGCCAGAATGGGCCTTTGGACATGAGGATGGACTGCGGCCAGCAGCTATCGGCTGAAGAAGTGGTGAACAGTTGGCCAGCCGACGAAGTGGCCAGAATCCTGCGGACCTACGGCGATGAGCGCTACGCCAACCGCATCGCCGCCGCCGTAGCCGCGGCCCGGCCGATCGCCACCACCACTGAATTGGCGGATGTGGTGCGCGATGCCATACCCGCTCCCGCTCGCCGACGGGGTGGTCACCCCGCCAAGCGGACCTTTCAGGCCATCCGCATTGCGGTAAACGACGAGCTGAATCAGATCGAGCCCGCTCTGGAAGCGGTCATCGATCGGATGGAGCCCGGAGGCCGCGGAGTGATCCTCAGCTACCACAGCGGGGAAGACCGCATCGTTAAGCAGGTCCTCCGCCAGCATGCCGGCCTCAACGATGAAGCCCGCTTTCGTGGCCTTCCCCGATCTGCGGCTCAGGCCCCGCCCGCCATTGAGTTGGTTCCCCGGGGCAGCCGCCGACCCAGTCCATCGGAGACGGCCGACAATCCCAGGGCTTCCAGCGCCCGCTTCCGGGGATTCTGCAAGCTGGGGGCCGAGCAGGGTGAAGGGGCATGGTGATGGCTTCCCCCCAACGCCACCCACGCCCGTCGCCAGCCAAACCTGCCGATCAAGCCCGCCAGCACCTACAGGCCGCGCCGCGGCACAGCCGCAGACTGATGCCCCTGGTTGGCTGGGCTGCCGCTATCACGGTGGTGGTGTCCCTGTTTGCCCTGGCTTTGTTCCACGCCATGATCGTCGACCGGCAAACCACGCTCGACAGCCTCAATGAGCAGCTAGAAGACGCCCAGGCTGTGAACGACAGGCTGCGGCTCAATGTGTCCAGGGCAGAAGCACCTGACCGCATCGTGGCTGAGGCCCTCTATCGATTGGGAATGGTCGAGCCCGATCAACTCGTGTATCTGGCCCCCGTTGAATTGGACGAGGGCGGAACAAAGTGAACACCTCTGAGGAGGCTCCGGGTAATCGTTCTCGACGCAGGGGCGGGGCAGGGGCTGAGGAGGCGACTCAAATTCGCTCGGGTCGCCGTCGAGGCGCCGCAATGGCTGTGGCGTTCGCCCTGTTGGCAGTGGTTCTGAGTGTTCGGCTAGCCGACCTCCAGCTCTTCAGCTCTGACGCATACGTGGAGTACGGACAGCAGCAGCGAATCCGGACGGTCAAGTTGACGGCTGACCGGGGACAGATTCTCGATCGCAACGGGTTGGCGTTGGCCATGTCGGTTCCTCAGTGGACCGTGTGGGCCGACCCCAGCCAGGTGAAAGACCCGGCCGCGGCCGCGGCCGCTCTCGCCCCAGTGCTGGAAATGGACCAGGATCGATTGCTCCAGTTGCTGAGCGAGCCCGACCAGCACGCCTATTTGGCTCGGACCGTTCCTGATGATGTTGCCCGAGCGGTAGCCGAACTCGATTTGGCAGGTGTGTTCCGGCTGGAGGAGTCCGCCCGATTCAATCCCGCGGGCTCGCGATTGGGCCGAGCAGTTGTCGGATCTGTGGATGTGGATCAAGAGGGCATCAGCGGCATCGAATATCAATACGACGAACTGCTGGGCGGCATTCCCGGCGAGATGGTGTTGGAAAGCAGCCACGATGGGCGCACCATCCCTACCGGGGCCCGTCACATCAAGCCTGCACAACCGGGCGCCGACCTGTACCTGACTATCGACCGCTCCTTGCAGTTCGAGGCCGAGCGTGCGCTCATGCGCCAGATCGAGTTGGTCAATGCCTCCACCGGCACCGTCGTCATCATGGTTCCCGACACCGGCGAGATTCTGGCCATGGCTTCGGTGGGACGTGATGAGGAGGGAAATCCAATCTCGCTCATCGAAAACCGCGGGGTTACCTGGGCCTATGAACCTGGATCGGTCATGAAGAGCGTGGTGCTCTCCGGTGTGGTCGAAGAGGAGTTGGGAGCGCCCCACCATGTGCGCGAAGTCAACCACTGGCTTCAGCTTTACGATCAGGAGTACACCGACCACACCGAGTACGGCACCGCGCTGTACAGCATGGAGGAGATCCTGGCCCGCTCGTCCAACACCGGCACTGTCGAGTGGGCCCTCGTCTTGGGGTCCACCCGCTTGGCCGCCTATATGTCCCGTTATGGGCTGGGTTCGCCTTCTGGACTGGGATTCAGGGGCGAGTCATCTGGGTTGGTTCCGCAGCTCCTGACCTGGAACGGCACCGACGTGGCCAGCTTCGCGCTCGGTCAGGGCATTCTGGCCACCCCCTTGCAGGTGCTGATGGTATACAACACCTTGGCCAACGGCGGCGTTCGGGTTCCGCCCACGCTGGTGCACTCGGCGGTCGACGAAGATGGCCAGGAGATCCCCGTGGAGCGGGCCGAGCCGGTAAGGGTGGTGTCGGAGCGTACGGCCTCGCAGATGACCGACATGCTGATAACTGTTGTCCGCGAGGGAACCGGGCGGAACGCCCAGGTCGAGGGCTACACCGTTGCTGGCAAGACCGGGACCGGTCAGAAAGTTCTGTCCGACGGCAACTACGAGGACGACCAGGGGTTCAGCCGATATACCGCGACCTTCGCTGGCTTCTATCCGGCTGAGAACCCCCAGCTCTCGATGATCGTGGTAATCGACGAGCCGATCACCAATTTCTACGCCAGCCAGACTGCTGCACCGCTGTTCGCCGAATTGGCCAAGTACTCCCTGCAACGCCTCCGAATCGCCCCACCGGTCGATTTCATCACCATCGATTCCAAGTTGGGCCCAGCCCCCACCCCTCAGCCAGCCCCAGTCGTCACCCCTCAGCCGGCCCCTGCCCCGGCCGTCACGCCTCAGCCAACCCCGGCCCCTACCCAGATTCCAGTTCCCACCGCCACCCCCGTCCCGGCCCCAACGGCGACACTCGAGCCCACAACACCGGCAGCGCCCGAGCCATCTCCCACGCCGCAAGTCACCCCTGAGCCGACCCCCCAGCCAAGCCCGGAGCCATCGCAGGGGATCGAGCCCCAGGGGTCTGAGACACCGGAACAGGTGACCGGCGAGTCGCCCCCCACCGAGGGAGGGCCATGACCGCTTCGTCGATGGCGTTGCGGCAGCTTGCCGAGGCCGCTCCCGTACTGGTGGACAGGCGCGGCGATGCTGAGATATTCGGCCTGGCTCACGACTCCCGCGTTGTAAATCCCGGTGACCTGTTCTTTTGCATAAAGGGCGCCAATCACGACGGACACGAGTTTGCCTCTGAGGCAGTAGACCGGGGCGCAGCGGGGCTGGTTGTTGAGCGACCGCTCAGCCTGGCATGTCCTCAGGTGCAGACCGATTCGGTGCGCCAGGCCATGGGTCCCATCAGCTCGACCTTTCATGGCCACCCGTCCCGCTCGATGACCGTGGTGGGGGTCACCGGCACCAACGGCAAGACCACGGTGTGCAGCTTGCTGGGCTCGGTTATGGCTGCCGCCGGGTTGCGAACCGAAGTTCTCGGCACGCTGACCGGAACCAGGACCACCCCTGAGTCCCTCGATTTGCAGCACCAGTTGGCCCGCTGGCGGGCTGACGGAGTGCAAGCAGTTGCCATGGAGGTGTCCAGCCACGCCCTGCACCAGCACCGAGTGGACGGCATCCGATATGACGCCGCGGTGTTCACCAACCTCACATCGGACCATCTCGATTACCACCGCACCACCGGGGAGTACTTCGCGGCCAAAGCCCGGCTGTTCACCCCCGAATTGTCCGACCGGGCGGTGGTTAACCGAGGGGATGAGCACGGCAAGCGGCTGGCTCGCGAACCCAGCATTCCCACGGTGGGCTATGACCTCCGGAGCGTGCCGGTCCAGCTGGGGTCCCGGGGTCTGGCCTTCCGATGGCGAGGCCAGAATGCAAGGCTCTCCCTTATTGGCCGGTTCAACGCGGCCAACGCCCTGGCCACCGCGGAAACTGCTCTTCTGCTGGGAGTCGCCGTGCCCGAAGTAGTAGTTGGTCTGGAGTCGGCTGCCCCAGTGCCAGGCCGCTTCGAGACCATTGATACCGACCGCCCGTTCGCAGTGGTGGTGGACTATGCCCACACTCCAGACGGCCTGGCCCAGGTACTGGCCGCCGCCAGAGAACTCGTAGTTGGAGAAGGGCGCCTACGAGTGGTGTTCGGCTGTGGCGGAGACCGCGATGCCAGCAAGCGCCCCATGATGGGCCGGGTAGCAGCCGAACTGGCTGATCGGGTCATCGTCACCTCAGACAACCCCCGTTCCGAAGATCCTGAGGCGATCATCGCTGATATCTTGACCGGGATTCCAAGGCCTCTTGAGGGCATCTTGGCCCAGCCCGACCGACGAGCGGCCATTGCCCGGAGCTTGGCCGACGCCGCTGACGGCGATGTGGTGGTGGTGGCCGGGAAGGGCCATGAGACCACCCAGACGGTGGGCGATCGGGTGATCCCATTCGATGACCGAGTGGTGGCCCGAGAGCTCTTGGCCGCTATGAGGGAAGCCCCGTGATCCGCCTCCTGTTTGCCGTAGCTGTCTCAGGCGTTGTTTCGGTGGTGGGCACCCGCCTGTTGATTACGTTCTTGCGCAAGCACTCCATCGGCCAGCCCATCCGCCTGGACGGACCCCAAGGCCATGTGAGCAAGGCGGGAACGCCCACCATGGGCGGGGTGGCCATCGTGGTGGGGGCGCTGGCCGGTTATGGCATCAGCGACCTCTACAACGGCATCTTCACCCGCACCGGCCTGATTGTGATGGCGGCCATCATCGGCTCGGGCATCGTCGGCTTTGTCGACGACTGGCTGAAGGTGTCCCGCGAGCGGAACTTGGGCCTGGGCAAGCGGACCAAGATCCTGGGCCTGCTCGTCGTGGCGGTGGGCTACGCGGTGCTCATGGTCCACTTGACCGATGTCCGCACCGAGCTCTCCTTTACCCGCTACGACTCCTTGAACATTGATCTGGGGCCATGGGGTTGGGGGCTCTGGGCGGTGCTGTTGATCCTGGGCACCAGCAACGCGGTCAACCTTACCGACGGCCTCGACAGCTTGGCTGCCGGCTCGTCGGTGTTCGCCTTCGCCGCATTCGTGGTCATCGGATTCTGGGCATTCCGCAACCAGGACATCTATGGCATCCCCCACGCATTGGACTTGGCCATCTTGGCCGCAGCCATGGTGGGGGCGAGTGCGGGGTTCATGTGGTGGAACGCGGCCCCGGCCCGCATCTTCATGGGCGACACCGGATCACTGGCCCTGGGAACCGGGATGGCCGCGCTGGCCTTGGCCACCAATACCCATCTGCTCCTGCCCATCATCGGGGGCTTGTTCGTGATGGAAACGCTGTCGGTGATCATCCAGGTGTTCAGCTTCCGAGTGTTTGGCACCCGGGTGTTCCGCATGGCCCCCATCCACCATCACTTCGAGCTCGGAGGCTGGCCGGAGACGACGGTGATCATCCGGCTTTGGATCATGACCGGTTTCGCCACTGCAGTGGCTCTCGGACTCTTCTACGCAGACTTCGTTTCCATAGGGGGTGCAGATTGAGCCAGGCCCCCGTGCTGCTGGCGGGATACGCCGTGGCCAACCAAGCGGTCTGCGCGCAGTTGACCGAGCGCGGCAGCCCGGTAATAGCCGCCGACGATGCCCCCGACGACCAAGCCCGCAGTCATGCCGCTGCGTTGGGCGTCGAACTGCTGGAGCCCCCAACCCATCAGGTTTGGGACGAATTGGTTGCCGATGCCCAAGTGATAGTCCCCACTCCGGGATTGCCTGAGACCCACCCAACGTTTAGGGCCGCTGCCGCTGTGGGCACGCCGGTTGTCTCCGAATTCGACTTGGCTCAGCGGTGGGATTCCCGCCCCTCGCTAGCGGTGACCGGCACCAACGGCAAGACCACAGTGACGCTTCTGGCCGCAGCCATGTTGGAGGCTTCCGGGATCTCGGTGAGCGTGGCCGGCAACACCGAAACGCCGTTGGTGGAGGCCATCCGAGATGACCGGGCCACAGCATTCGTGGTGGAGGCATCCTCTTTCCGATTGGGCCACAGCCGGTGTTTTCGCCCCGCAGTGGGGGCATGGCTGAACTTCGCCCCCGACCACCTCGACATCCATGCTTCGTTGGACAGCTATCTGACGGCCAAGGCCTCCCTGTGGACCAGAGCCGACCAGCACAGCACCGCGGTGGTGAACCTAGATGATCCGGTGGTGGCCGCCCATGCTCCCGGCACATGCCGGGTTGTGGCCTTCGGCCTCAACGAGGGAGATTTCCGGGTCAGCGGCGGTTCGCTTTGGGCCTGGGCAGAGAAGCTGGTTGACACCGCCGAATTGCACCGGTCGCAGCCCCATGAGCTGTCCAACCACCTAGCGGCGGCCGCGGTGGCCATGGCCGGAGGCGCGCACCGAGATGGAGTTAGAGCGGCGTTGCTGGGGTGGACCGGGCTGCCCCATCGGATGACCCTGGTTGCCGAGCACGATGGGGTGCGCTTCTACGACGACTCCAAGGCCACTACCCCCCACGCGGTGTGCGCCGCGGCGCGGTCGGTGCGACAAGCGGTTCTCATCGCCGGAGGACGCAACAAAGGGCTCGACTTGGCGGCGATGGCCGATGTGGCCGACAGGCTGCGTTCAGTGGTGGCCATCGGGGAGGCCGCGTCCCAGGTCGAGCAGGTGTTCGCCGGACGATGCCCGGTGACCACGGCCGAGTCCATGGAGGAGGCGGTGAGGGCTTCTGCCGGGATCGCACGAGCTGGCGACGCAGTGCTCCTGTCGCCGGGCTGCGCCTCTTTCGATTGGTACGGCTCCTACGCCGAGCGCGGCGACCATTTTGTCCAGTTGGTACATGAGCTGATCGGAGGCTCGTCATGACCACAGTTGCCCCCCGGGTGTCGATGCGAGCATGGACGGCGGCGTTCCGGTCGGCGCCCGTGGGCCAGGCCACCATGCCGTTCTACCTGTTGTTCGGAACGATCGTGACTCTCAACGCCATTGGGTTGGTCATGGTCCTCTCAGTCTCTTCGGTCACGAGCTTGTATGTGGGCCAGTCCACCTGGTTCACCTTCCAGCGCCAGTTTGTTTGGAGCATGGGGGGGCTCGTGGCCCTTATCTTGGTGATGCGGGTCGACTACCGGCAGTGGCAGAAGTACGCCAATGGCGTGGTAGTGCTCACCATGCTTCTGTTGGTGGCGGTGCTGGTGCCGGGGATCGGCACAACGGCCAATGGCGCCACCCGCTGGATCTACCTGGGCCCGATCAGCTTCCAGCCCTCTGAACTGGCCAAGCTGGCCATGGCCCTGTTCGCGGCCGCATGGCTGGCCGACAAGGCGGGCAAAGAACGCGATACCCGCACCACCATTCGCCCCATTCTGGTGATTTGCAGCGTTATGGCCGGGTTGATTCTGCTCCAGCCCAATCTAGGCACCGCGGTCATCATCGTGTTTATTGCCTTCGCTGCGCTGTTCATGGCCGGTGTACCCCTGCTCCCGCTGACCGGCTGGTCGCTGATAAGCGGGGGAGCGGCGGCATTGGCCGCCTGGGGATCGGGCTATCGGCGCGACCGTGTGATCTCGATGCTGGACCCGTGGGCCGACCCCCTCGACACCGGTTGGCAGACCATCCAGTCGCGGGTGGGAATCGCATCTGGGGGTGCATCTGGCGTGGGGCTGGGAGAGAGCCGCATCAAGTGGGGGTTTCTGCCCGAGGCCCAGACAGATTTCATCTTCGCCGTCCTAGCCGAGGAGATGGGCTGGGTGGGTGCGATGTTCGTCCTTGGACTTTTTGCCGGGTTTGTGTTCTGTGGGATTTGGGTGGCCCTGCACAGTCCTGATCGCTTCGGACAGATTCTGGCTATCGGAATCACTGTTTGGGTGGGGTCCCAGGCGTTCGTGAACATCGCCGCAGTGGTCGGGGTGTTGCCGATTACCGGTGTTCCCCTGCCGTTCTTGTCGGTGGGAGGCTCGGCGTTGTTGACCAGCATGGTGGGCACGGGGATTCTCTTGAACATCGCCCGCCAGATCCGGGTCGGCCAAGTTCGAGTCAAGTCGTGAACCGCCGCGCCCGGCGCGGCGAGTTGGACGGGCAGAGCCCGGAATCCGACTGCCGCCAGGTGTGGGCAGTGATCGCCGGGGGCGGAACCGCCGGCCATGTCCACCCCGGCTTGGCGGTAGCCCGTGCTCTAGTTCGGCGCGGCCATGAGTCTGAGACCATCCACTTCGTGGGATCGGCCCGGGGAGTGGAAAGAGACCTGGTTCCCGCCGCCGGGTTCGGGCTCACGCTGCTTCCCGGACGAGGGATCAAGCGTCAGCTCACTTGGCAGAACGTGGCTTCGGCTTGGGGTCTCGCTCGAGCGGTGGCTGAGGCCATAGGCCTCCTGCGGCGGCTTCAGCCTGCGGTGGTGTTGGGGTTAGGCGGCTACGCCAGCATTCCCTGCGCGTTGGCGGCGCGCCTGCTCAGAATCCCGGTCGTTGTGGCTGAGCAGAACGCCGTCCCGGGTCTGGCCAACCGCCTTGCCGGGCGGTGGGCCCGAGCGTGCGCGGTGTCGTTTCCGGGTACCAAGCTGCCCCGGTCGGTGCTCACCGGAAATCCCGTGCGCGAAGAGGTCCAGAGGGTGGATCGAGAGCGCGGCCGGTCAGTGGCCCGGGCCGCCCTCGGGGTGGACGACAGACGGCGCCTAGTGGTCGTGGCCAGCGGGTCGCTGGGTGCGGCCCGCATCAACCGGGCGGCGTTCGAAGCTGCCCGCCACTGGGCCGATCGGGACGACCTCGCCGTTCACCATGTGGTGGGCCGAAGGGATTGGCAAGAACTGTCCCAGCTGCGTCCCGATCTGTCCCAGTCCTCCCTGCACTATCGAGCGGTGGAATACGAAGAGGACATGCCCGGCGCGTATGCCGCGGCCGACCTAGTGGTGGGCCGAGCGGGTGCGTCCAGCGTTGCCGAATTGGCCGTTGTCGGACTGGCGTCGGTGCTGGTTCCATTGCCGGGGGCCCCTGGCGATCATCAGACGGCCAACGCCGCCCACCTGGCGGCTGTGGGAGGGGCAGTGATGGTGTCCGACGCCGAAATGGATGGCCCTCGCATGGTCGCCGAAGTGGACAACCTGCTGAAGGTTCCCGGCCTTCTTGCCGCCATGGGTAGAGAGGCGGCCGACCTCGGTTGCCGCGATGCTGACCACCGGGTGGCCGAACTCTTGGAGGAGCACGGCCGCAGTCCCCAACATGGTCGCCGGAGGAAGCAACAATAGGAGTCATGGTCGATTTGTCCCCGGAGACCCGGGTTCACCTCTTGGGGGTGGGCGGGGCGGGTATGTCGGCCATCGCCGTTGTGCTGCGCGGTCTGGGCTGTCAGGTTAGCGGCAGCGATTCAGTTGACAGCCTGGTGCTCGACCGTCTGAGGGAGATCGGGGTAGACGTGTCGGTAGGCCACGACGCCTCCCAGGTATCGGGCGCGGACATCGTCGCCCGATCCACCGCCGTCGGTGATGACAACCCCGAGGTGGTCGCCGCCCGCGGGGCTGGGATCCGAGTCTGCCGCCGGGCAGAGATCCTGGCGGCCATAACTGGTATGCGCTCAGCGGTGGCGGTGGCCGGCACCCACGGCAAGACAACCACCGCGGCCATGCTGTCCCATGTGCTCATGGAAGTCGGGGCCGACCCCGGCTTCGTGGTGGGTGCGGTGTTGGCTGATGGAAGCATCGGGGCTCGATGGTCGGACAGTCCCTGGTTTGTGGTGGAGGCAGACGAGAGCGACGGCACCTTCGGGGAGTTGATCGTGAGCCGGGCGGTCGTAACCAGCGTGGAGCCCGATCACCTGCGACCCGACCGCCCAGTGGCTGAGCTGGAGGCCGAGTTCGCCCGGTTCTGTGCCGGGGCCGCTGACGGGTTGGTGGTATGCGCCGACGACCCCGGAGCCATGCAGGCCTCCGAGGGTTGCAAACGGGTTCTCTACGGCACCGGATCCGAATCCGACTATCGATGGAGGGCATTGAGCAGCAACCGCCAGTCGATAGTCGGCGAAGTTCATTGCCGTGGGGATCTGCTGGGTCGTATGTCGGTGCCCATGCCGGGAGACCACAACGCCCTCAATGCCCTGGGGGCGCTGGCCATGGCCTGTGAGATGGGGATGGACGGGCCCAACGCCGCGGCGGCCTTGGCCAGCTTCGAGGGCGTGACTCGACGGTTTGAACGGCGGGGGCAGGCCGCTGGGGTCGTGTTCATCGACGACTATGCCCACCTGCCCACCGAAGTAGCCTGCGCGCTCAAGGCCGCGTCCGAAGGGGGATGGAATCGGGTGGTGTGCGTGTTCCAGCCCCACCGCTACAGCCGAACCTCGCACCTGTGGCCGGCGTTCGCCCACAGCTTTGAAGCCGCCGATGCGCTGATCATCACTGACATCTATTCCGCAGGGGAGGAAGCTATCCCCGGCGTGTCCGGGGAGCTGATCTGGCGGGCGGTGACCGAGGCCCATCCGGAACAGGATGTCTCCTATGTGGCCCGCCTAGACGATGTTGTCGACCACTTGGTCAAAGTGCTTCGTCCCGGCGACCTGTGTCTGACCCTCGGTGCTGGCGACTTGACAAAAGTGCCTGATCAGGTGATCGCGAAGCTTGCCGGTCGGCCATGACTCCTCGCTGGGATCGGCTGGCCCAAGATCTGGCCGACATTTTGGGTGAAGAAGCGGTCAGCCGGGAGCGCCCGATCGGACCTGAAACCACATACCGCGTCGGTGGTGCTGCCCGGGTCGGAGTGTCCCTCGCCGTAGACGCCGATGTCGCGGCGGTGGCCCAAGTGCTGGCCACTGGGCGCCCTGAGGTGCTGGTGGTGGGCAGAGGATCCAACCTGTTGGTGGCCGACGCCGGCTTTGACGGAGTAGCCATTTGGCTGGGACGCGGGTTCGACTGGGTGGAGATCGATGGAGTTGTTGTCAGGGCTGGGGCTGCGGCTGGGCTTCCGGTACTGGCCCGGCAAAGCGCCGCCGCTGGGTTGGCCGGTTTTGAGTGGGCGGTAGGAGTGCCGGGATCTGTGGGGGGTGCAGTGCGAATGAATGCCGGTGGCCACGGTGCAGACATGGCCGCGTCGCTGATCTGCGCCGAGGTCGTCGACCTACTGGGCGGGGGCATCGAGCAGTGGAACGTGGAGCGACTGGAGCTCGGCTACCGGCGATCGGCGCTGGCCGACCATCACTTGGTAATGGGAGCTGAAGTGGGTCTGACTGCGGGCGATCCGTCGGTGTCGCAGGAATTGATCGCCGAGATCGTTGCCTGGAGGCGTGACAACCAGCCCGGAGGACAGAACACCGGTTCGGTATTCACCAACCCCGATGGCGACAGCGCCGGGAGGATTATCGACGCCTCCGGCCTGAAGGGACACCGGGTGGGCACTGCCTCGGTTTCAGGCAAGCACGCCAACTTCTTCATCGCCGACCGGGGGGGCTCCGCCGACGATCTTCACGCACTGATGTGCGAGGTGTTCACACAGGTCGAGTCCAGTTTCAAGATCACACTTCAGCCGGAGACTCGCCTCGTGGGCTTTGGCCCAGGGCCGTGGACAGACCGGGCAGGCTGAAATGACCTCGGATGAGAAGACAGACGATGCGTCCCCGGTCCCCCCGCAAGACCCCCAGGCTCCGGTCGATCCCCGTATCGAGGCTCGCCGCCAAGACGTTCGCTCCCGTCGGCGACTTCGAGTGTGGATCACCGCCGGGATTGTTGCCGTCTTGGCGGCCATCGGTTTCGGAGTGACTCAGAGCCCATTGCTGGATGTGGACGAAATCGAGGTCATCGGCGCCCGGCGAACCGGCACCGCCCGTGTCTTGGAAGCGGCGGGCATAGACCTCGGCACCGCACTTTTGGGACTGGATCTTTCTGGCCCCACGAGATCAATTGCCGCTCTGCCGTGGGTGGATCAAGTCCGGTCCAGCCGGACGTGGAGCGGCAAAGTCACGTTCGATGTCACCGAGCGAACAGCGGTTGGCCAGATCCCCATCCAAGAAGGATGGGCGTTAGTCGATCTTGACGGGAGAGCGCTCCAGACAAATCCGAGCCGCGGGACTCTGCCGGTCGTGCTGTTCAGCCCGGTTCCCGAACCAGGGGATTGGCTGTCGACTAGGGCGCTGCCGCTTCTAGAAGCCAGCGATGCTCTCATCTCCCTACAAGGCGAAGGAATCGGTGCGATTTCCTGGGTAGACGGACAAGTGACTGTGGACTTGCCTGGCGCGGGAATGGTCCACTGGGGAGGTCGAGATGACCCTTACGGGAAAGCCGTTACATTGGCCACCTTTCTGGCCAGAGTAGACCTGAAGTGCTTTGAGGTGATCGACCTGACCGTTCCGGAGTTTCCCGTCTTGACCCGAATCGACAACTGCTCGTAAGCTGGATACACCTCAACTAGAGGAATAGGTTCCAAAGCCTCAACCCTTCATTCAGATAAACCACAGGTAGAGAATGATGGTTCGAGCTTTTGAGTGAGGAATTCCCATGAATGAACCCCAGAACTATCTAGCGGTCATAAAGGTCATCGGCGTAGGCGGAGGCGGTGTCAACGCGGTTGACCGCATGATCGAAGCTGGCCTGCGCGGTGTTGAGTTTGTGGCTGTCAACACCGATGCCCAGGCCCTGCTCATGAGTTCAGCTGAGGTAAAGCTTGACATTGGTCGAGAGCTGACTCGAGGGTTGGGAGCTGGAAGCGATCCCGATGTCGGCGCCCAGGCTGCGACCGATCACCGCAAGGACATCGAAGAGGCGCTCAGCGGTTCCGACATGGTGTTCATCACCGCGGGTGAGGGTGGCGGCACCGGCACAGGTGCGGCTCCGGTGATCGCGGAGATTTCCAAGAGCCTCGGCGCGCTCACCATCGCGGTGGTTACCCGGCCGTTCGGCTTCGAGGGCCGTCGCCGTTCAGTTCAGGCCGAGAGCGGCATCCAGGCCCTGAAGGACAAGGTCGATACCCAGATAGTTATTCCCAACGACCGCCTACTCAGCATCTCGGACGACCACACCTCGGTTGTCGATGCGTTCCGCAAAGCCGACGAGGTGCTGCTGCACGGTGTGCAGGGCATCACCGACTTGATCACCACTCCTGGTCTCATCAACACCGACTTCGCTGACGTGCGCATGGTGATGCAGGACGCCGGTTCTGCGCTCATGGGAGTTGGCATCTCCTCTGGTGAGGGCAAGGCGGTCAGCGCGGCCCGCAAGGCCATTGCCAGCCCGCTTCTCGAGGCCTCAATCGAAGGGGCACGCGGTATCCTGCTGAGCATCTCCGGTGGTCCCGACCTCGGGATCTTCGAGGTGAATGAGGCTGCCGAGATCGTTCAAGGCGTGGCCCACCCCGATGCCAACATCATCTTCGGCACGGTGGTAGATGAGTCCATGGGCGACCACATCCGAGTCACGGTGATCGCTGCCGGATTCGACCGGTGGGAGGGTGAGCGGGCCACCCGGATGTCGGCCGCCGACTCAGGGGGCTCTTCGGAGGTCCCCGATGTATTCGGCGGGCCCGACGACGAACTCCTGTCCTCCGATGTCGATGACGAGTTCGACATTCCCTCCTTCCTCCGGTAGCTCTTTGATGGCCGGCTGCGGCCAGTGATCGACGCCGCAGAGGTAGCGGAGCGCGCCGGGGCATTGCGAGAGCGGCTGGCCCGGGCCGGAGGCGACCGAGTCAAGGTGGTGGCAGTGACCAAGGGCTTCGGCCCCGACGCGGTCGCCGCGGCGGTGGAGGCAGGTTTGGCCGACGTCGGCGAAAACTACGCCCAAGAGCTGCTGGCCAAGGCAAATGAACTCGGCATCGCCCCTATTGACGCTCAACAACCTCGCTGGCACTTCATCGGCCGCCTCCAGCGCAACAAGGTCCGCAAGATCGCCGGCCATGTTCACCTTTGGCAAAGCGTGGACCGCCCCGAACTGGCTACTGAGATTGCCCGATGGGCCCCGGATGCCAGAGTTCTGGTGCAGGTGGACACCGCCGGCGTCGGGGGCCGCGGGGGGTGCCCCCCCGAAGAGGCTGCGGGCCTAGTGGACCGATGTCGCGAGGCCGGTCTGGCGGTGGCGGGGCTGATGGCCGTCGGCGCTCCCGGACCACCCGAGCACGCCCGTCCTGGTTTTCGCCTGCTGGCCTCCCAAGCTGCTGATCTCGGCCTGGCGGAGCTGTCCATGGGTATGACCGCCGACATCGAGGTTGCGGTGGAAGAGGGCGCCACCATGGTCAGGATCGGCACCGCCTTATTCGGCCCCCGGCCCCATTGATCCCCAAAAAGCAGCGTGGGGTCGGGACCCGTCCCCGAAACTGGGGGCTGCTTCCTGTACCATCGGAAAGGTCAAGTGAATCACTGCCGAGAGGGGGATGAGCAAATGTCGTCCGTGTGGCAGAAAACCAAGTTTTGGCTCGGGTTCGGTTCCGAAGAGGAATTCGGTCCTGGGGGACAAGTGGAACAGGACCCCGACATGCGCCTCGTGTCGCAGCCGCTCACAGGGCAGTACCCGGTGGGAGCCGGTGTCGGCTCGGTCCGGCCAATACCACCGTCTGAGTCGTCAGATGCCGAGGCTACGGCCGAGCAGCCTCGGGCCAGCTTCGTCCGGCCCATTCCCTCCGCTGCCTCAAAGCCGTCAGTGGTGACGCCGGTATCGTTCGACGACGCCAAGGACGTGGGGGACTGCTTCAGAGGCGGGCAAGCGGTCATTGTGAACTTGCAGCACGGCAGTCGGGAGGTGGCCCGGCGGCTCATCGACTTTTCCAGCGGCCTGTGTTATGGGCTAGACGGCCGCATGGAGCGAGTTGCCGACCACGTGTACTTGCTGACCCCCACCAACGTGGAGGTGTCACCAGAGGAGCGGCGTCGCATGGAGCAAGCCGACTACCAGAACAACAACTGACCGGTAGCTGCTAATCGGCCTTCGCGAAGCGGAATTGCAAGGGGCCCGAGTCGATGGCCGTCTCGCTGGCCATGACCGCTGCTTCCTCAGAGACACTCAACTCCAGGGTGCCGACTGCGAGTACCTGCTCGCAGACGTAGGTTTCGTTCGCCTCCACCGCCTTGATGATCTTCGGTCCGGCGGTTATGGACAAAGTGATCCGATCAGTGACGTCCAGGGCTTGATTCTTGCGCTCAGCTTGGATCAACCGGACCACGTCTCGGGCGATCCCCTCGTCGGCCAAATCGGGGGAGACGGTGGTGTCCAGCGCTACCAGGGCATCGTTGGTGCGCAGCGCAGCGGCAGTGGTGTCGTCAGCCGGGTTCAGGGCCAAGACGAATTCGGTGTCTGACAAAGTGTGACCGGACACGGTAACGGAGCCGTCGGGGTTGCGCTCCCAGCGGCCCTCGCGGGCGGCGGCGAACACCCCTTGCACGTCCTTGCCAAGACGGGGTCCCAGTTCCTGGCCGTTGGGCCGGAGCACGAACTGGCCGTAGGCCGTCAGGTCGTCGCTCAGGTGGACTTCCTTCACATTCACCTCGTCGGCGATGAGGGAGATGAACGGTGCCAATTCGGCTACGCCCGTGCCAGCCACAGTGAGCGACGGCAAGGGCTGGCGGACCCGGATTCCCTCGTCTTCTCGCACCCGCAGCCCGGTGGAGCACACATCGCGCACCCGGTCCATAGCGGCCACCAGCTGGGAGTCGGCCGGCAGTTCCGCCGGTTCGGGCCAATCACAGAGGTGAACGCTCGACTCTTGGGTCAGCCCCCGGTAGATCTCCTCCGAAACCAAGGGCAGAAATGGTGCCAGCAGCCGGGCCAGGGTGGTCAGCACCGTGTACAGGGTGTCGTAGGCATCCTGCTTGTCATCAGCCGAGGATGGGCGGGCCGGCGCCCAGAACCGGTCCCGGCTGCGGCGTATGTACCAGTTGTTGAGGGAGTCGATGAACCCCTCTAGCTCGTCGGCGGCCCCGGGCAGGTCGTAGGTGTCCATTCGCCGAGTGACCGCCTCGATCAGCTGCCGGGTCTTGGCCAGGATGTAGCGGTCCAGCAGCTCTTCGGAGTTGGCCTGAGGCTTGGCCGAGATGCCATCGGCGTTGGCGTAGAGGGTGAAGAAGTAATAGGCGTTCCAGATGGGGATGATCACCTGGCGCAGCACGTCGTCGATTCCCGAGTCGTCGAGGCGGAGGTCGCCGCCCCTAACGATGGGAGAGCCCATCAGGTACCAGCGCAGGGCGTCTGCCCCCTTGGTGGCGAAGATCTCCTCGGGCTCGGTGTAGTTCCTCAGCTTCTTGGACAGCTTCCGGCCCTTGGCGTCGAGCAGGATGCCGTGGCAGATCACATTGTTGAATGCGGGACGGTCGAACAGCGCGGAGGCCAGCACGTGAAGGGTGTAGAACCATCCCCGAGTCTGGTTGATGTATTCCACGATGAAGTCGGCCGGGAAATGGTGCTCGAACCACTCCTTGTTCTCGAACGGGTAGTGGACCTGGGCGAAGGGCATCGACCCGGACTCGAACCAGCAGTCGAGCACCTCGGGCACCCGCCGCATGGTCGAGGCACCGGTGGGGTCATCGGGGTTGGGGCGGGTCAGAGCGTCGATGTAGGGCCGGTGCAGATCGACGGGCCGCACGCCGAAGTCTCGCTCGATCTCGTCCAGGCTGCCGTACACATCGACTCGGGGGTAATCCGGGTTGTCGCTGCGCCACACTGGGATGGGCGAGCCCCAGAACCGATTTCGGCTTATCGACCAATCTCGGGCTCCCTCAAGCCACGTACCGAACCGGCCGTCGCGCACATGGCCCGGAACCCAGTTGATCTGCTGGTTCAGCGCCAGCATCTTGTCGCGGATGTCGGTGACCCGCACGTACCAGGAGCTGAGCGCCCGGTAGATGATCGGCTCGTCGGTGCGCCAGCAGTGCGGGTAGTTGTGCTCATAGGTGGCATGGCGGAGGATCCGCCCCTGCTCCTTGAGCCGGGCGATGATGCCGCTGTTGGCCTCGAACACATTCACCCCTGACCAGTCGGCCACCTCGTCGGTGAAGCGGCCCTGGTCGTCTACCGGCACAACCACGGGAACCCCGTTGGCCTCGGCGGCCTGCTGGTCGTCTTCGCCGAAACCGGGGGCGGCGTGGACCACCCCGGTGCCTTCGGCGGTATCCACAAAGTCGGCCCCCACCACACAGAAGGCGCCGTCGGCGGCCAGGGGGGCGAAGTAATCGAACAGGGGACGGTAGCGGCGACCGATCAACTGCGAGCCCGCGACGGTGCCCACAATGCGGCTCTCGCCCAATTCGGCCCCGTAGGCCTCCAGGGTGGCTGAGGCCAGCACGACGTGGCCGCCGTCATGCTCCACGATGGCGTATTCCACCTCGGGGCCGACGATCAGCATCAGATTGGACGGGAGGGTCCACGGCGTGGTGGTCCAGGCCAGAATCCGCATGGGCCCCGGATCGCCCGGCTGGGGCACGAGATCGAAGGCCACGGTGATAGCCGGGTCTTGGCGGGGACGAGTGGCGTCGTCGAGGCGGATCTCGAAGTTGGACAGGGGTGTCTCAGCCGCCCAGGAGTAAGGCATCACCCGGTAGGCCTCATAGAGAAGGCCCTTGTTCCACAGCGACTTGAATGCCCACATGACCGACTCCATGTAGGGCAGGTCCATGGTCTTGTAGTCGTCGGCGAAGTCCACCCAGCGGGCCTGGCGCGTCACCGTGGTCTCCCACTCCTGGGTGTAGCGCAGCACCGATTGGCGGCAGTATTCGTTGAAGTGGTCGATGCCGTAGTCGGTGATGGCCGCCCGTCCCGATACCGACAGCTCCTTCTCAGCCTCCATCTCGGCGGGCAGGCCGTGGCAGTCCCACCCGAATCGGCGTTCCACCCGGCGGCCCCGCATGGTGTGGAAGCGGGGAATCACGTCCTTTACGTAGCCGGTGAGAAGGTGGCCGTGGTGGGGGAGCCCGTTGGCGAACGGGGGCCCGTCGTAGAACACGTATTCGTTGTCGCCATCGGTTCCCGCCGGCCGTTCGGTCACCGATTGGCTGAAGGTCTCATCTGCGGCCCACGACTCCAGAACCCGGCGCTCAATCTCGGGGAAGAACGGCTTGGGGTCGACCTCGGGATAGGGAGTGGTCGGATCGGACAACGGGCCTCCAGGGCAAACTGGGAAAACACAAAATAACCCGTGTTCAAGCCGGTTCTGACATTGTTAATCCTCTCTCGGCCCATTTGGGAGTAATTGGCGTCAACCGCGGCTACACTCCGGCCTGCAATGGCAGCAAAGAAGACCGCGTCGAAACAATCGGCGCCGAAGAAGCCGGCACAGAAGAAGGCCGGAAGCACGAAGTCGGCCCCGCGCAAGTCGGCGGCAAGAAAGCCTCTGTTCGACAAGAAGTACCTGGACAAGCAGCGCCGGCTTCTTCTTGAGGAGCGCAGCCGCTATGTCGACTCGGCCACCCGGCTCAAGGCCGAAGCCGACTCCCTGGTGGAAGAGCGGGAGCCCGGCGACGTCCAATTCGACGAGGAATCGGGCGAGGGCGACACCTTGGCGGTGGAGCGGGAGCGGGATTTGGCTCTAAGCGCCCATGCCCGCGCCGCGGTCGACCAGATCGACGCCGCCCTGGCCCGAATCGACGATGGCACCTATGGGATGTGCCTGGTGTCGGGCAAACCGATCCCCCGGCAGCGTCTCAACGCCATTCCGTGGGCCGCGGAGCGGGTCGAGCATAAAGCCGGTGGGTTCTAGGACCGCTAGCCCGGCCGAGACAGAACACCGATCTCGCCGCCACAATCTGGTCCTGCTGGGGATTGGCTCCCTGGTTGTGGCCGTCGACCAGCTGACCAAGTGGTGGGCCCTGGAAGCGCTTGATGACCGGGACATCGATTTGTTCTGGACCCTGCGGCTGCACTTGGTCCACAACACCGGGGCCGCCTTCGGTTTGGGGCAAGACCTTGACACCGTGATCGCCGTGATCGCCCTGCTGTTCGTCGCCGTGGTGGCCTGGGCCAGTTGGGGAGGCCGACGGTTGTCGCTGTCGCCGGTGCTTTTGGGCATGGTGCTGGGCGGGGCAGTCGGCAATCTGGCCGATCGGGCAGCGCGGGCCGGTGACGGATTTCTCGGCGGCGCGGTGGTCGACTTCATCGACCTACAGTGGTGGCCGGTATTCAATGCTGCCGACTCCGCCATAGTGGTTGCTGGAGTCATCCTGGTGCTGACTGCTTCCCGCCACCGACAGTCACAGCCGGCCGACGAGCCCGATGAACACTGACTTCGCCATATCCGACACGCTGGTCGGGGAGCGCCTCGACCGGGTGGTGGCGTTGGTCTGCGGGTGCAGCCGAGCCGAGGCCGCCCGCTTGATCGACCAGGAGAAGGTGGCGGTAAACGGCGTACGGGCTTCGGGTCGGTCTCAGCGGATGGCTTTGGGGGATCACATCGCATTGTCAGAAGAGCCGGTTCTCAGCCGCCCGGAGCCGGCAGCCGATCCGTCGGTGGAGTTGGATGTGATTTATGCCGATGAGCAGGTGATAGTGGTGAACAAGCCAGCCGACCTAGTGGTGCACCCCGGATCGGGCAATGCCACCGGGACGCTGGTGAACGGCTTGTTGGCCCGGTTCCCCGAGATCGCCGGAGTGGGGGACATGGAGCGCCCAGGAATCGTCCACCGGCTCGACCGGGGCACTTCAGGGCTGCTGATGGTCGCCCGCACCCCGCGCAGCTACGAAGCGTTGACTGCCGCTTTGGGCCAGCGAGAGGTTCAACGGGGCTATGTGGCCCTGGTTGCGGGGATGCCTGCCGATGACCGGGGGTTGATAGACGCCCCGGTAGGACGCTCCACTCGCCATCCCACCAAGATGGCAGTGATCGCCGACGGCCGTCCGGCCCGTACCCACTACCAGGTGACCGCTCGCATGCCGGCCTGCACTGAGCTTCCCGACGAGCCGGTGCCCTATGACAGCGCTCGATTGGAGTTGCAGCTAGAGACCGGCCGCACCCATCAGATACGAGTCCATCTGGCGGCGATCGGCCATCCCGTGGTGGGCGACGAGCAGTACGGAGGCCCGGCCGCTCCCGGCATCAGCCGACCTGCCCTTCATGCCCGCACCTTGGGCTTCGACCACCCGGAGACCGGCCAGCCCCTGCGATTTGAAGCCGAAGTGCCCGAGGATTTCTCCCGCCTTTACCAGCTCTTGTGCTCGTAGCAGCGGTACCCGTCAGCTTGATCCTGGCCAGGGAAGGAGCCCGTTTGCGGTCTTGGCGATGTCGTCCAGCGTGTAGTCGCTCAGCAGGTCGTGCATGATGTCGCCCGCGTGGGTCCAGATGGCTAGCAGCACGCATTGGCCTTCGTGATCGCAGGCACCGTCTTGGTGGGGCTCCCCGAAATCCCCGAGCACAATGGGTCCGTCCACCGCGCTGACGATCTCGCTCAGCTTGATCTCGGTGGCCGGGCGGGCCAGGACGTAGCCACCGCCCGCCCCCCGCTTGGAGCGGACCAGGCCAGCACCCTTCAACGCTTGGAGAATCTGCTCCAGGTAGGGCTGGGGGAGGCCGGTGCGCTCGGCGATGTCGCGAACCGAAGTGGGTCCTGCCTCATCGGCGTGCAGGGCCAGCGACAGCAACGCCCGACTGGCGTAATCCCCTCGAGTCGAGACCCTCACGACCCATCACACTACTTCTCAATCTTCTCTGCCGGGTTGAACCGATAGGTTGAATGCGGAATGGGAAGCAATAGCCACCACTCCAGCCCCGAAGACCGCGGATCAACCGCCGCGTTTCCGGTGCTGCCCGACTACCGGGGGCCGTGTCTGAGCAACGTGGTGCCCGCTCTGCTCGGCCCCGCCGATGCCTCCGATTGGCTGCCCGCCCCAATCCAACAGGCCAAAGCAGTGGTCTTGTTCTTGGTGGACGGAATGGGCTGGGAGCAGCTCCAAGACCGGTCCGAGCTGACCCCAGTGCTGTCGGCCATGGAAGGCGGTCCAATCACCACTGTGGCCCCAACAACGACCACCACGGCGCTGACCTCGCTGGTCACCGGCTCGGCTCCGGGTGAACACGGCCTGATCGGCTACCAGGTCTATGTCCAAGGGCAGGTGCTAAACGCCTTGCGGTGGACCGCAGGACCCAAGGGCTCGGATGCCCGCCGGTCCATCGTTCCCGAGCAAGTGCAGTCCCGGCCCGCATTCTTCGGACGAAGGGTGCCAGCGGTGGGACGAAGCGAATTCCAGGGCACCGGTTTCACCCGGGCCCACCTCGACGGGGTGGACCACAAGGGGTACAAGCTGACCAGTTCCATCGCCGTGGAAGTGCAGACGCTGGTGGAGGGGGGTGCCCCGCTGGTGTACGCCTACTACGACGGTCCCGATCGAATCGCCCACGAATACGGGTTCGGCCCCTACCTGGACGCCGAGTACGCCGAGGTAGACCGCATCGTGGCCCAAATCCTGGCGGTGCTGCCGCCGGAGGCCGCGTTGCTGGTGGTCTCCGACCACGGCCAGGTCATGGTCGGAGACGCCAAGATAGAGCTGGCCCACGACGTGTTGGCCCTCTCGTCGGCGATCTCGGGGGAGGCCCGGTTCCGCTGGCTGCATGCTCGGCCCGGTAGAGCCGGCGGACTCCTGGAGGCGGCGGCTGAGCGTTACGGCCGCTACGGACTGGTGGTCGGAGTAGACCAGGTGTTGGATGAGGGATGGTTCGGTCCCTATGTGAGCCCGGAGGCCCGGTCCCGGATGGGCGATGTGGCTTTGGTGCCCAACGACCCGGTGGCTTTCACCGAGCCCAAGCCGCCGCCCCGGAATCCCACCGGTGGCGAGAACAAGCCCGGGTTCCAGCTGGTGGCCCGCCACGGATCGTTGACCTCGGCCGAAATGCTGGTTCCTTGCCTGGCGGGGTTCGGCACCCGGACATGAGGGTGTTGCCGGGTCTTGACCGCTAGCGGATAGATTTTCCGACATGTCCGACATCGAACAGCCGGCACCGGCAGAACCCGCCGAGGTCGTCCTCGAAGGTCCGCACGGCGACGGCAAATCGGCTGAGCCGGTATCGGCCAAAGAGGCGATTGAGCAGCCGGCCAAGGTCATGAGGGTCGGCACGATGATGAAGCAGCTCTTGGATGAAGTCCGCCAAGCCAACTTGGACGAGTCGAGCCGCGACCGGCTGCGGGAGATCTATGCCACTTCTATCGAGGAACTGGGATCGGCGCTGTCCCCCGACCTGAGCGAGGAGCTAGATCGCCTGATACTTCCTTTTCCTGAGGACCATCCTCCCAGCCAGGCTGAGCTTCAGGTGGCCAAGGCTCAGTTGGTGGGCTGGTTGGAGGGCCTTATCCAGGGCATCCAGGCTGCGCTGTTCGCCCAGCAGGTTTCGGCGCAGCAGCAGCTGGCCAACATCCGCGCTGAGCTCCCGGCTGGCGGTCAGGGTCCGGTCGATGGCGTCCCGGGCACGTATCTGTAAACCCCCGATAACCTGCGCAAACACCCGGAATAGCAAGAGGGCGAGCATGTGTCCCTCCGGCTTGGTATGGTCAAGACGAGGCCAAACCACAAGCCTGTAGTTATCCACATACAGGCCACAGATCGTCCACAGGAGCGCCGTGTCCAGTTCCTTCACTCACCTCCACGTCCATACCGAATATTCCATCCTCGACGGGGCCTCCCGGGTGGGGGATCTGGTCAAAGCCGCCGCCGCCGACGGGCAGCCCGCGCTGGGGATGACCGATCACGGAAACATGTACGGGGTCATCGACTTCTACCGGGCCTGCCGCAATGAGGGCATCAAGCCGGTCATCGGCACCGAGGCCTATATGGCCCACGAGAACCGCAGCGAGCGGCCGCCGCGCCGGGGCAAGGTGGACGATAGCGGGGGCAGCACCGAGGGGGGCCAGAAGATCTACTACCACCTCACGCTGTTGGCCGAGAACAACACCGGTTACAAGAACCTCATCCAGCTTTCCAGCCGGGCCTTCCTCGAGGGCTACTACTACAAGCCCCGGCTCGACTGGGAACTGCTGGCCGAGCACAGCGAGGGGTTGATCGCCTCCACCGGCTGTCTGGGCGGCCACGTTCTCCAAGCCCTGCTGCGCAACGACTACGACGGCGCGGTGGCCAAGGCCGCCCGCCTCCAGGACATCTTCGGCAAGGAGAGCCTGTTCGTGGAGATCCAGGACCACGGCATCCCCGAGCAGCATCGCACCAACCCCGATCTGATCCGCCTGGCCCGCCAGATCAATGCCCCCTTGTTGGCCACCAACGACAGCCACTACACCCATCGCCATGACGCTGAGGCCCACGACGCCCTGCTGTGCGTGCAAACCGGCTCGCTGGTCAGCGACACCGACCGCTTGAAGTTCGACGGCAGCGAGCACTACCTCAAGACGGCGGCGGAGATGCGCCAGGTGTTCTCCGACCTCATCCCGGCCTGCGACAACACGCTGTGGATCGCAGAGCGGGCCGATGTGGAGATCGAGTTCGGCAAGCCGCTGCTGCCCGATTTCCCCATTCCCGACGAATACGACGACGCCGACGAGTACCTCCAAGCCCTGACGTTGGAAGGGGCCAAAGCCCGGTGGGGGAGTCCCTTGTCTGAAGAGGTGGCCGACCGGCTGGCCTTCGAGCTCAAGGTCATCTCCGACATGGGCTTCTCCTCATATTTCCTGATCACCTGGGACCTGATCCGGTACGCCCGGGAGCGGGGCATCCGGGTGGGCCCGGGCCGGGGCAGCGCGGCCGGCTGCGCCGTGGCCTACTCCCTGCGCATCACCGATCTGGATCCCATCCGCTACGACCTGCTGTTCGAGCGCTTTCTCAACCCGTCCCGAATCTCCATGCCCGACATCGACATGGACTTCGACTCCCGCTACCGCGACGAGATCATCCGCTACGCCTCCCAAAAGTACGGCGAGGACCATGTGGCGCAGATCATCACCTTCTCCACCATCAAGGCCCGGGCCGCGGTGCGCGACAGCGCACGGGTGCTGAACTACCCCTACGCCCTAGGCGACAAGCTGGCCAAGGCCATGCCCCCGCTGGTGCTGGGCCGCGACACCCCGCTGTGGGCCTGCCTGGAGAAGACCGAGGAGTACGCCGACGGCTACACCGCGGCCGCCGAGCTTAGGGAGATGTACGAGGGCGATGAGGACGCCCGCAAGGTGGTCGACGTGGCCCGCGGCCTGGAGGGCCTGCGCCGCCAGGACAGCATCCATGCCGCCGCGGTGGTGATCACCAAGGAGCCGCTCACCGAGTATCTCCCCATCCAGCGCAAGGCATCGCCGGGCCAAACCCTCGAAGAGGCTCCCATCGTCACCCAGTACGAGATGCACGCCGTGGAGGACCTGGGCCTGCTCAAGATGGATTTCCTGGGTCTGCGGAACTTGGACGTGCTCGAGGACGCCGTCGGGCTGATCGAGCAGTCCCAGGGCGTCAAGGTGGACATCGACAACGTGCCGCTGGACGACGCGGCCACCTATGAGCTTTTGTCCCGAGGCGACACCATCGGGGTGTTCCAGTTGGAGAGCGGACCGATGCGGTCGCTCATCCGGTCGTTGAAGCCCTCTTGCTTCGACGACGTGGCCGCTCTGGTGGCCCTGTACCGGCCCGGCCCGATGGCGGCCAACATGCACAACGACTACGCCGACCGGAAAAACGAACGCGAGCAGGTGAGTGTGTTCCACGAGGACGCCGCCGACATCTTGGCCGACACCTACGGGCTGATGATCTACCAGGAGAGCGTGATGCGGGTCGCCCAGCGATTCGCCGGCTATGGACTGGACGAAGCAGACAACCTTCGCAAGGCCTGCGGCAAGAAAGACCGCAAGCTGATGGCCAAGGAGCGGGACTCCTTTGTGGAGGGTTGCGAGCGCAAGGGCTACGGCAGGGAGCTGGGCACCGAGCTGTTCGACATCATCGAGCAGTTCGCCGACTACGCCTTCAACAAGAGCCACTCCTACGGCTATGGGCTGATCGCCTACCAGTGTGCCTACCTCAAGGCTCAGTACCCGGTGGAGTACATGGCCGCGTTGTTGACCAGCGTGAAGAACAAGTTGGAGAGGGCGGCCGTTTATCTGGCCGAGTGCCGCCAGATGGGGATCACCGTGGCGCTGCCTGATGTGAACCAGTCGGAGTCCGACTTTGCCGCCACCAACTCCGCGGAGGGGGAGCGCGCCATCTCCTTCGGGCTCTCGGCCATCCGCCACATGGGCACGGGCACGGCCCAGATGATCCTCGAGGAGCGCAAGGAGAACGGCCCGTTCGCCGATTTCCACGACTTCTGCTCGCGGGTGGATCCGACGGTGCTGAACAAGGGAGTGGTCGAAGCTCTTATCAAGGCGGGAGGCTTCGACGCGATGGGCCATCCCCGCCAAGGCCTGCTGAACGCGTCTGAGGCCATCGTGCGCCGCTGCATCCAAGAACAGCGGGAGCGCAGCCAGGGCATCATGAGCCTGTTCGGGGAAGGCAGCCAGGAGAGCTTCGAGGACCGCATCGACATCCCCGATGTCGAGTTTGACAAGACCCGGAGGCTGGCTGCCGAGAAGGAGATGCTGGGCCTCTACGTGTCCGACCATCCCATCATGGGCATGGAGGGAGTGCTGTCTCGAAAGACCACCCACCGAATCGACCAGCTGAGCGAAGTCGAGGAGGGCACCTCGGTGAAAGTCGGCGGGGTGGTCAGCAACCTGCGCAAGCGGTGGACCCGAAAGGGCGATCAGATGGCCTCCTGCGATCTGGAGGACATGTACGGGACCATGGAGGTGACGCTGTTTCCCCGGTCGATGGAAGAGCACGGGCACAAGTTGGAAGACGATCTGGTGGTTGTCTTCGAAGGGCGCCTCGACCGCCGCGATGATGAGCCCAACTTGATCTGCTATGGGGTGGAGCCGCTCGATCCTGCATCAGCCAACGGGACGGCGACCTTGAGGTTGAACCTCGGGGCCTGTGGTCTGTCTCCCGAGCGCATCGACTCCCTCAAGACGGTGATCGCCGGCCATCCCGGCAAGTCTGAGGTGATCTTGATGCTGGGCGCCGACAGGGGTATCAAGCTTTCTACGGCCTACGGGGTGGACGCGGGAAGCGGATTGATAGGTGAGTTGCGAGAGATGCTGGGCGAGAACGCCATCGCCGTGTAGCCCGACTAGCTGGCACTTTGCCGGGGTGCATCCCATCGGCAAAACCCCTGTATTCCTGCGGGTTTGCACGCCTGCCTGGGTGATTGATGGACTATAGGGGTACCCACGGGGGGAAATCTGTGGGAAAGCAGCGAGCGAGGAGGACGAGCAGCGCATGGCTATCGACGTCGAAACCAAGGACTGCACAGCGGTTACCGACGCTGAGTTAGCCGAAATGGCGGACATGTGTGCTGATGGCCCCAACCCGTTTTCGGTGGGGCTGCTCTCCAAGCAGACCGAGGAGTGGGTGCTGATATCCACTGCTCGGGAGAACGGAAAACTCCGGGGGTTCTCCTTTTCCACATTGGAGCGGATCGGCGGAACGCCGAGCGTGCTGGTGGGTCTGGCATCGGTGGCCCGCACCTCCAAGCGCAGCACCGTCCTCCGCCAACTCACCGAGGCGCAGCTTCACCGGGCGCTGATGGCCTTTCCCGACGAAGACGTGCTCATGGGAACCCAGTTTGACAACCCCGGGGGGTTCGACGCCTTCAAGCCCTTGGTCGACATCGTTCCCCGTCCCGGGCACAAGGCCTCGGGAGAAGAGCGGGCCTGGGGCCGCCGGCTGGCCAAGCGCTTCAGCATAGGCGCCTCCCGGTATCTCGATCGCGACTTCCGGGTAGTGGGCGACGACGGCCAGGCCTGCCTGCTCGACTACGAGACGGTCAAGCCCGAGAGCATCGACCCCGATGTAGCCGCCCTGTTCGACAAGGTGAACCGCGACGGCGGCGACACCATGATCGCCTTCGGCTGGATTATGGCCGAAGACCTGCTCAAGTACGCCTGAGCGACTCACCGCCCAACCGGCGGCCCATGTGCCGCAACTTCCTCCCTGGGCCTCTCCCTGATGGCGCGGTAGCCGAACTGCTCGATCATGCCCGCCGAGCTCCCTCTGCGGGCAACACCCAGGCCGTGGAGTTCTGTGTGGTCAACGACCCTGAGCAGTACTGGCGCCTCACGCTCACCTCTGAGCGCCGCGCCGAATTCCCCTGGCCCGGCCTGCTAGTTGCCCCTGTACTCGTGGTCGTGCTCACCGATCCAAAGCGCTATGTCCAGCGCTACTCCGAGCCCGACAAGTCCCATACCGGCCTCGGCGAGAGCACCGAAGCCTGGCCCGTGCCCTACTGGTGGGTAGACGCCGGCATGGCCGTCCAAAACCTCCTCATCGCCGCCACCACCGCCAATTTGGGCTCCTGCTTCTTCGGCACGTTCGAACACGAGGATGCCGTCATGGTTGGTCTCGGATTGCCGAAAGGCCGCCGCGTCGTGGGAACGGTGGCCCTCGGCTATCCCGACAATGACCGCCCCAGCTCATCAGCCAACCGCCCCAGGCGGTCACTGGACGAGATCATCTACTACGGTGGCCCGCCATGAACATGCCTGATCCCGTCGACCGCTTGGCCATTGAGGACACGATTGTCCGCTACACCATCGCCATTGATGAGAAGGACTGGGACCTCCTCGACACGGTCTTCACCCCCGACGCCCATCTGGACTATTCCTCCTCGGCCCCCGGGGTGGACGACGCCAATGCCGAATACCCCACGGTCAAGCGCTGGCTCCAGACTGCGCTGGCCATCTTCCCCATGACCCAGCACATGGTGGGCAAGACCTACATCCGCAGCTGGGACGGCGACACTGCCCAGTGCACGACGCTGTTCCACAATCCCATGGGCATCCCCGTGGGTGACGATGGCAAGACCTGGGATCCCAACGGCACTCAGCTGTTCATGTTCTATGTGGGCGGCTGGTATCACGACACCGTCAGCCGCACCCCCGACGGCTTCCGCATCGTCAAGAAGGTCGAGCAGTCGGGCTACCACGACGGCGGCTTCCCCGAGGGCTTCGGCATCCCCGAGTAGCGGGCCTCCCCTTGGGGCGGTTGGGCCAGTGAATGGGCCGCTGGAGTATTCTCTCGACGTGCAAATCCCTCTAGTGGACTATCTCGTTTTGGACGACGGCCCCTACTTGCAAGCCAACGAGTGCCAGAACTGCGGCGCCCGGTTCTTCGGCCGGCGCAACGCCTGCGCCCAGTGCGGGGGCCGGGAATTCAACTCCGTGCGGGTGAGCGATACCGGCACGCTGCGGACCTTCAGCATCGTGTACCGGGCTGCCCCCAGCATCCCCACGCCCTACGTGTCGGCCATCGTGCAGACCGACGACGGCACCTCGGTTCGCTCCAACCTCATCAACGTGGAGCCCGACCCGGCCAAGATCACACTGGGCATGAAAGTGAAGCTCGACACCTACATCGTGGGCACCGACGACGACGGCCAAGAAGCAGTCGCCTTCGGTTACGCCCCGGCGTGACAATCTGACCCAAACAACCGACAGGAGGCCGACAATGGCTCAAGACATCTGGGTTCTGGGAACGCACATGACGGCGTTCGGCCGCTACCCCGACCAAGATGCGGTGGACCTGGCCTCCACTGCGGCTCTGGGTGCCCTGGACGACGGCGGGGTGACCATCTCCGACATGGACCTGCTGGCCTGCGGGACCCTGTTTCAGGCCAACGCCGGCATGGGCCAGCAGGTTCAGAAGCAGATCGGCCAGACCGGAATTCCGGTGTACAACGTGTCCAACGCCTGCGCCACCGGGGCCACCGCCCTGCGCACGGTGATCATGGCCATCCGGGCCGGTGAGGCCGATATGGGCCTGGCCATCGGCGTTGAGCAGATGGGCAAGATGGGCCTTTTGGCCGGCGGCGCCCGCAAAGAGAAGAACGTGTACGAGCCCTCGGGCCGCTTCGGCGCGGTAATGCCCATCGATGGCATATTGGGCACTGACACCATGCCGGGAGTGTTCGCCCAAGCCGGAATGGAATACGCCAACGACAATGACGGAGTGGGCTTCGAGCAGTTCGCCAAGGTGGCCCAGAAGAACCACGCCCACTCCACGCTGAACCCCCTGGCCCAGTACCAGAAGGAGTTCAGCCTAGAAGAGGTCATGGGCTCGCCCATGCAGTCGTACCCCAACACCCTGCTGATGTGCTGCCCCACCGGGGACGGGGCCGCCGCTTGTGTGTTGGTGGGCGAGGAGCGCTTCGCGTCTTTGAGCCGTGAGCAGCAGTCCCGGGCGGTGAAGATCTCCGCCTCGGTGCTAACCACCGACCCCTACGTGGAATCGGGCGCCATGCAGCCCGACGTGAACACCCTCACCCGCAATGCGGCCCAGGCTGCCTATGAGCAGGCCGGGGTTGGTCCTGAGGACCTGAGCCTGGTGGAATTGCACGACTGCTTCGCCACCGCCGAGCTCATCCACTACGACAACCTGGGGCTGTGCGAGCCCGGCGGCGCCGGCGACTTCATCGACCGAGGCGCCCCGTGGCGTGACGGCGAGACCCCGGTAAATGTGTCCGGCGGCCTCATCTCCAAGGGCCATCCCATCGGTGCCACCGGCGTGGCCAACGTCTATGAGGTGACCACCCACCTGCGCGGAGAGGCCGGAGACCGCCAGGTGGAGGGGGCCAACGTAGGCTTGGCCCACGTGATCGGACTCGGCTCGAGCTGCGGCGTTCACATCCTGGAGAAGAGCGGGATCGGCTGATCCCGTGTTAGCCGGCCCACAATTCCTGGGGGGAAGGCAGCAATCATGAGCGGCACCTGTCGGGGAGTGGTCTTCAACGGCGACGGAACCTATACAAAGCGCGACGACTTCACCGTGCCCGAGCCACCTCCGGGTGGCGGGGTGCTGAAGGTGGAGGCCGTGGGCATGTGCGGGAGCGACTTGGCTCAGTTGCACGGCCACCAGCATGTGCCGGGGGAGAAGTCCCCGCTGGTGCCGGGGCACGAGATTGTGGGCCGGATATATGAGCTCGCCGCTGACGCCGACTTGGGCGTGACACTGGGCGACCGGGTGGCGGTGGACCTCATCGTGCGGGTTCCCCCCACCGATACCAACCCATTCGGCCTGGGCAACCTGTACGGCTACACCATGGGCGTCGACGACGACCACGGGCTGTGGGGCGGCTACGGGGAGTACATGGGCTTGTTGCCCGGATCCCACCTCATGAAGCTGACCGATGATGTGGAGGCCGCCGAGCTGACCCTGTTCGAACCGCTGGCCAGCGTGTGCAACTGGTTCAAGTTGATGCCGATAGTCGAAGGCGAAACCGTGGTGGTGCAGGGGCCCGGGCACATGGGACTGGTGTGCGCCGCCGAGGCCAAGCGTCGGGGTGCGGAGACGGTGATCGTCACCGGCACAGATGCCGACGAATTGCGCCTCGAGGTGGCTCGCGAGCTGGGCGCCGACGTGACCGTGGACGTGACCAAGACCGACCCAGTGGCGCTGGTATCGGAGATCACCGGGGGAGCCATGGCCGACATGGCCATCGACTTGGCCGCCGATACCACCGTGACCGTCCCGCTGTGCCTCAACCTGGTGCGCCAGGGGGGCAAAGTGCTGCTGGCCGGGCTGAAGAACATGGCACCGGTGGAGCTGATCAGCGACCTCATCGTGCTGAAGGGTCTCAGCGTGCAGGGGGGCTCAGGGTCCAGCTACAGCTCCATGGAGGAGGCGGTGGCCATCTTGAACACCGGGGAGTTCCCCACTGGCCCGCTGTTGGGCGAGGTGTTCGGCATCGACCAGATCGACGAGGCCATGGCCATGCTCCAGCGCACCGCCGACCGCGACGCGGTGCGCGTTGGGCTCCGCCATAGTTAGCGGTCCTGGAGGATGAGCGTCGAGATCGACCACACCGGCAAGGTGGCGCTGGTCACCGGGTCGGGTGCGGGCATCGGCCGGGAGATCGCCCGGTGGATGGCCCGGGCCGGCGCCTCGGTGGCGGTGAACGACGTCCGGGGCGAGACGGCCAACGATACGGTAGCTCTCATTTCCGAAGAAGGTGGCACAGCTAACGCGTTCGTGGCCGACCTGCGAGATGATGCCGCAATCGACCAGCTGGTGGCCGATGTGGTGGCCTGGGGCGGACGGCTGGACATCGCGGTGAACAACGTCGGCATGATGGCGGGGCGTTCACCCACTCGGTTTGTGGACATGGACGGTGCCTTCTGGCGGGATCTCGTCGATCAGAACCTGGTCTTGACCGCGCTATGCGCCCGGGCCGAGGCTCTGGTGATGATGGAGCAGGGAGGCGGCGTGATCATCAACGTCAGCTCGGGTGAGACCACCCGGCCCTCGCCCATGATGTCGAGCTACGCCGCGGCCAAAGCGGCCATCAACCACCTGACTTGGTCAATGGCGGTGGAGCTCGGCCCCCACAACATTCGGGTCAACGCCATCGCCCCCGGCACCACCCCTACCGAACTGATTAGAGAGGCATTTCCCGCCGACCACTACGAAGCCATCGTGGCCGCCACCCCGCTGCGCCGGGAGACCCTGCCCGAAGAACTGGGCCGCCTCTCGGTGTACCTAGCCTCCGATCTAGCCCGCTGCACCACCGGCCAGCTCATCCTGGCCGACGCCGGGGCATTCTTATCTCGTACCCGACCACCCAACCTCGGACAAGACACTAGCTAGGAGGTTCCGTGATGGATCAGGCTCTACTAGACGAGGCCGTCGGCGAGCTGCGTTCTCTAGTAGCCCTCGATGGCGGTGACGTCGAGTTGGTATCAGCCGATGCTGGCACGGTGGCGCTGAGATTGATCTTGGAAGGCGCCGAGTGCCGCGAGTGCGTTATGCCCAAGGAGTTCTTGGAGCAGATTGCCCTCGACATGGTGAGCACGCGATTGGGTGACGTGAGCGCAGTCACCATTGACGATCCCCGAGAGGGTTAGAACTCCGGTAGGGCCTTGCCGGACGGCGGGCCTTTCATACGGTTTAGTGGCGCTTGTCCGGTGGGACAGGGCCCGCCTGCCCCACCTAGATCCACAGCGTCAGGAGCTAGCCCGCCGCCCTAGTGGGAGGAGGGCCAGGCCGGTTAGTTGGTTGGCAATTCTGTGACCGTCACCGTGTCGTCGTTTTTGTCAGATGTATCCATGTCGTCAATTTCGACGAGGAACCTTCCAGATTCAGCGTAGGCACCGTTGCCACCGCTGGAGTTGGGACCATTAGCCCTTACACGGGCCTGGTAGTAAATGCCATCACGCAGGCTTGTCGCTGGATACAGAGACTCCAGCGAGACATCGGTTGCCACTCTCTGACGTGAGCCCCATCCACCACAGCTGTAGCCGCTTGTGCCGCAGGAACGCCATTCCACATGATAGTCGCTGACAGCCAATGAGCCACTTGGCGAGGTCCATGTCACTTGAATGGTTTGGCGGGTGTCGCCGGTATTGGGACCAGAGGTTATGGGCTCGATTGATGGAATGAAGCTCGAACCCGGCCTTTCCACATTGGATGCGCTAGTTATTGGGTCGGCATCAGGAGGAGTAACTGACCACGGGCCGTTGCCGTAGCTGTTCCGCGCCAGAATCTGGACCTCATAATATTCGCCAGTTGTCAGACCGGTTAGCTCGTATGAGAATCCGGAGCAATAGGGATAGTCCGTATTGTCAGTGTTGTCAGCATTCTTTTCGGGGCAGCCAGCCTGAGTCAGCGAGATGTTCCGAGTAGAACCCCAGTTCGTTGTCCCGACTCGCCGCCACCGAAGGGCGAAACCGCTCAGGGTGGGCTTGCCTGACTCTTCTTCGTAAGTCCAGCTCAAATCCAGGTTCTTGATGTTGCTGGGATCATCCGTTGTACCTTGGTTGTCCTCAGCAGCGGTTACGCTGGTCGGAGCGATCAGTGTGCCGGGTTCGCCGGAGACAATTTCGGACCACGGACCAGGACCGTTGTCGTTAATCGAGCGCAACCGGACGTAGTAGACCGTATTGCTGTTCAACCTTGGGGTGGTGAACGTCATTGCATTGGAAGCCAGAGTGTCCTGGTTGCAGGAGGCGTCGGAATCACAGTTGGAAGCAAAGCTGCGACTGGTGTCCCACTGAATGATGATGTCGTCCACCGTCGGAGAGCTGTCCGGGTTGGTCCAGTTCACGGCGAGGTCATGGCTTCCCGGCACAATTGTGATGTCGTAGGGCGCTCCTGCGACTCCCAGGGTGATCCTGGCTGTGGAAGACCACGGTCCACCCACCCTGTCGTTGATGGCCAGAACCCTTGCTTCATACACGTCCAAGCTCTCTAGTCCGGTGATGGTGTAGGTAAGGGTGCCGGCGGCGATAGCTGGTGACCGTCGCGTGGACGGGGACCAGTTCTCATTGTCGCTCACGTTGCGCCATTCGACCCGGTAACCGGTTGCCGCCGGGTCGTTGTCATTGATCAGCGGCGCATCCCAGCTCACCTGCAAGCTGGTGCCGGTTCCGGTAGTGGTAAGCCTGACGTTCGTCGGCTTGCCGGGATCTTTGAGGTCGCTGGTCAGCCTGAGTTGCTGGGTAAGCGACCAGGTGCCAGGACCGTTCGACGTGGTCCCTTGGACTCTTACCCGGTAGGTGCGCCCATTGGTGAGCCCAGTGATGGTGTAGTCCGTGGTAGAGCTAGAGACCCTTGCTTGTTCGCAGTTGTTGCTGGTATCGCAATTATTGGCGAAGCTGCCGCCAGAACTCCACTGGATGGTGTAGTTCGAAATGGCGCTATTGCCCTCAGCAGGGTGGTCCCAATCGGCAATTATTTCGCCGTATTGCTCGCTACGCAGCGATTGAATGCCTCGAGTGTCTTCGTCATGGTCCATAACCCATCTAGGCGGGCCGGCGATCCCCGTCCTGATCGCCAAGGTTGGAGTCCAGTAGTCGCGGGAGGCGCTGTTGCCCGACCCAGTGGAATTGCCTAGCCCCCGATTGGCCAAGACCCGCACGTAGTAGGTGGTGTCAGTGCGCAACTGGGTAATCGGGCATTGGAACTCTGAGTGGGCGGCGGACTCAGCACCGCAATCGTCGGGTTGGGTGCTCGAAATTGAGCCATCAGTGTTGAGGTTGAGCACAAGCTGCTTGCTATTCGACATGCTCCTGCTCGTGCTGTATTGCACGATGTGCTCGAACACATCATTGGCATCGTAGGGATCGCCGTCTGTGTCGTCGGGGTCATCGTCAGCAGTTACCGGATCCCAGCTCGCAACGATCTGACGGTCGCTGGGAGCGAGCAGGAGGTCTTGGGCTGCGCGCTTGCTGTAGGTGCCGGGGTTGGTGGCAACGGGGGCGGTGACGCTTTGGGTCGGGCCTGTTGGCCTTTGGGTTCCGCCGGTGTCGTCGTCTTCATTGTCGCCGCCGGTTCCACCAGTGCCTCCGGTGCCGGTGTCGTCTTCGTCTTCGTCGCCGGGGAGGGGTCTTCCGGTTTCGCTGGCGGGGTCGGCGCATTCGTCTCTTGCTTCTGCGGCCTCTCCGAAGGTGACGTCGATGAGTCGGGCGCACTCGCTGGCGAGGAGGGGGGCGAAGAAGTTGTCCCGTTCGGCGGCTAGCCGCTCCAAGGCGTTTTGGCGGGCGATGGTCGCTCGGCGGGTGGTGGGCAGCGAGCAGATATCGGCCACGTCGTCACCGTTGGTGTCCAATGGATAAGTCACCGGACCGCCAAGGCTCCTGTTCAGGCAGAACGTAGAGCTGGTAACCACAGGTCCGGAGAAGAACCCGCTTGGCCAGGAAGTAGCCAGTACCGGGGAAACGAGCGAGGCGGGAACAGAGGGGATGGGCTGCCCTGCGGCATCGGCTTGCCGGGGGGCTGCGCATTCGTCGGTGCCCTCCCTGGCGGGATTTCCGTAGCTTTCGTTCACTTCAGTGCACTCGCGGGCGTATAGCTGCCCAAAACGGGGCACGAAATCCAAAGCCAGGAGTTCCATGGCGTTTTGACGGGCGACGGTGGCCCGTCGGGTGCGGGGGAGCGAGCAGACATCGGCTACACCGTCACGGTCTTGGTCGAACGGGAAGGTCCGGGGGCCTCCCAGGCTGTCGTTGACGCAGTAGCCGGGGCCGGTGATGACCCCGGAGAAATAACGCGATTGCGCATTTTGGGCCGACGCGTACGCGGTGATGCTGGCTACGAGTCCAACGACCGCTATGAATGCTCCCACCAACTGCATTGCCCGCCTGGGTTTGCTGGTGCCGTTGGACATTTTGCCCTCCATCGTTGCGGTCCGCGCGCCACTCAATTCGCGGCCCCTCAGCATATCTCAGGCAAGTTACTGTCTGGTGAACCCCAAGTGTGAAACGGTCAATTTCTACAGCCGGGTCAACAGGTCTTCTTTGCTGTCGGCCGGGGCCTCGCAAGTGTAGTTGCGGCACACGTAGGCCAGACCATCGGTGCGGTCTTCCCACAGGGGGGAGTCGTAGGGCTCTCCCCAGGCCAGCACGGTGTTGGGGCGGTATTGCTCTCGCACTGTGTCCACAAGGTCGGGTCGGTCGCCACCGATCACCACTTCGGTGAGTCCGGTGGCATTCATGTCCACCGCCTCCAGCAGGTGGCCGAAGCCGCTGGGGTGGTTGGCGGCCACCTCTCCAAGCAGGGCCAAGATGTCCTGGGCCCGGTCCAGGTAGTGGGTTTTGCCGGTGAGGGTGCCCAGCCGCAGCAGGGCCACCGCGGCGGCGCTGTTGGCCGAGGGGATGGCGTTGTCGGTGATCTCTTTGGGCCGGCAAATCAGCTCCTCGGCGTCCGATCCGGTGGTGAACACCCCTCCTCGCTTGTGGTCCCAGAACAACTCCAGCAGCCCGTCGGCCGCTTGGACGGCCTCGTCGATCCAGCGAGCCTGGCCCGAGGCCTCGCCCAAACGGGTGAAGGCATCGGCTACTGCCGCGTAGTCGGCGGCATAGGCCAGATGGCGGGCCTGGGCTGGGCGGTCGCCGTCTCCCGCCTGCCAGGAGCGCAGCCAGCGACCGTCGGGTTGGCGTAGCAGGTCTAGCAGGAACCCACCGTTCTTGATGGCTGCCTCCATCCACTGCTGGTTGCCGGTGGCCGCCGCGGCCTCAGCGAGGGTGGCCAGCATGAGTCCGTTCCACTCCAGCAGCACCTTGTCGTCGAGCCCCGGTGGGATGCGCAGATTGCGGGCGGACAGCAACCGCTCGCGGCTCAGCTCCACGCCGGCCGGGCGGAGCAGGTCGCCCCGCACCGGTCGCCACAAGATGTTGTGGCCCTCGAAGTTGCCGGAATCGGTGACTCCGTACCACGCCATGAACTCGGCGGCGTCGTCGCCCAGCACCGAGGTGATCTGGTCGGGGGTCCACACGTAGAACCGGCCCTCCTCGCCCTCGGAGTCGGCGTCGAGCGCGGAGTAGAGGCCGCCGCTGTCATGGCGCAGGTCTCGCAGCACGAAACCGATGGTCTCGTCCAACACCTGTCGGAACCGAGGCCGACCGGTCACCAGCCAGGCGTGCAGGTACAGCCGGGCGAACAGGGCGTTGTCGTACAGCATCTTCTCGAAGTGGGGAACGATCCACTGGGCGTCCACCGAGTAGCGGCTGAAGCCTCCGCCCAGGTGGTCGTAGATCCCCCCCGACGCCATGGCGTCGAGCGAGTTGATCACGATATTGAGCACGTCATCGTCGCCGCTGTGGAGGTAGGAGCGCAGCAGCACCTCGTGGCTCATGGTCTGGGGGAACTTGGGCGCCCCGCCGAAGCCGCCCCAGGCCGCGTCGTACTGCTGGCGCAAGGCGGCGGTGGCCTGGCTGAGGGCCTCCGAGCCGGTTCCGGTGGGAGCCCGCTGGGGATCGGGCTGGATCAGCGCAGTGCGGTTCAGCGACTGGGTGAGCTGGTCGGCCTGATTGTCCACATCCTCTCGTCGATTGACCCACACATCTTGTATCCGGTTCATGATCTCGGTGAACGACGGCATCTGGCCCCGGCTGACCGGGGGGTAGTAGGTGCCGCCGTGGAAGGGACGGCCGTCGGGGGTCATGAACACGGTCATGGGCCACCCGCCCCGGCCGGTGAGGGATTGGACGGCCTCCATGTAGATGGTGTCCACGTCGGGGCGCTCCTCGCGGTCCACCTTGATGTTCACGAACAGGTCGTTCATGACCGCGGCCGTTTTGGGGTCCTCGAACGACTCGTGGGCCATGACGTGGCACCAGTGGCAGGCCGAATAGCCCACCGACAGCAAGATCGGCTTGTCGTCGGCCCGGGCCGCGGCGAAGGCCTCCTCGCCCCATGGGTACCAGTCCACCGGGTTGTCGGCGTGCTGGCGCAGATAGGGGCTTGTCTCGGCGCCCAGGCGGTTCATGGCTCCGACACTAACGAACGGGAGCCATGGACCAGACTTGGCGGGGTGATTCGGCTGTGGATTCAGGGGGCTCGGCCCCGAACGCTTCCGGCTGCGGTGGTGCCGGTGGCAGTGGGCACCGCGGCGGCTGTCCCCGACGTGGTGTGGTGGCGGGCCTCAGTGGCGCTGGTGGTGGCGATGGCCCTTCAGGTGGGGGTGAACTATGCCAACGACTACTCCGACGGGATTCGCGGCGCCGATGCCAACCGGGTGGGCCCGGCCCGGCTGGTGGGCGGCGGCGCGGTGGCCCCCGCCTTGGTGCGGCGGGCCGCGTTCGGGGCCTTCGCAGTAGCTGCGGCGGCCGGGTTGGCCCTAGCGGTGGCGGTGGCACTTTGGCTGGTGGCGGTGGGGCTGGCCTGCATGGTCGCCGCTTGGTACTACACCGGAGGTCGGCGGCCTTACGGTTACTCCGGCTTCGGCGAGGTATTTGTTTTCGTGTTCTTCGGCCTGGTCGCCACCGTCGGTACCACTTTCGTGCAGACCGAGGAGCTCACCGCGCTGGCTGTTGCTGCCTCGGTGCCGGTCGGGCTTATGGCCTCCGCCCTCCTAGTGGCCAACAATCTGCGGGACATCCCCCAAGACCGGGAATCGGGAAAGGTGACACTGGCCGTCCGCTTGGGTGACCGGCGGGCTGCCTGGTTGTACGCCGGATTGGTTCTGGCTTCCATCGGAGTGGGGGCTTCCCTCGCCGTGGCTCGTCCCTGGGCGCCGCTCACCTTGGTCTCCCTCTCGCTGGCCGTCCCCGCCCTGAGCATCGCCCTGTCCTCGGCGGCGAAATCCCCCCTGTTGAATCACACTGCCCGCCTGCACCTTGTTCTGGGGGCGCTCTTGACTGTTGGGCTTGCCCTTTAGCCCTTCCAATAGGGGGCGCGTAGGGCTTGCTTGTTGATCTTGCCCATGGCGGTGCGGCCCAGATTCTCTTCGCTGATGAACTCCACCGACCGGGGACACTTGTAGTGGGCGATGCGGTCGCGGCAAAAGGCGATTACCTCGGCCTCTAACGGCGGCTGGTCGGGATCGGTGGCCACTACCAAGGCCATGAGTTGCTCGCCCATCTCGGTGTCGGGGACGCCGATGCAGGCGACATCAGCTACTCCGGGGTGCTCCACCAGCACCTGCTCGGCCTCGGCCGGGTAGATGTTCACCCCGCCCGACACCACCATGTCGGAAAACCGGTCGGTCAGATACAAGAATCCCTCATCGTCTACGTAGCCGATCTCGCCCAGCGTGAACACCCCTGGCCGCAAGTGGGCGGCCGCCGTCTTGTCAGGGGCGTTTCGATAGCGGATGCCCCGCCCGCTGCCGTCGACGAAGTACACCCGCCCCTCTTGACCCGGCGGAAGCTCGTTGCCTTGTTCGTCGGCAATCAACACCTCGAACGGGGGGACCGGCCGCCCTACCGAGCCGGGGTGGGCCAGCCAGTCCTCGGAGTTGATGTGGCATGAGCCGCCCACCTCGGTCGACCCGTACCCCTCGTAGACAATGGGTCCGAGCCAGTCGATGATGGCCCGCTTCACCGATACCGGGCACGGCGCCCCGCTGTGGGTCACCGACACCAGGCTGTCGGTGCGGTAGCTCTTCCGCACCTCAGCGGACAGGGCCAGAAGCCGGCTGAAGTGGGTGGGCACCATGAACACGCCCCGCACTCGGTAGCGGTCGATGGCCGCCAGGGTGGCCTCGGCGTCGAAGCGGCCCATAACTACCACGCAAGCGCCGCCCAAGAGGTTGCGGGTGGCCGCGAACGGGCCGGCGTGGTACATCGGGCCCACCACCAGATGAGTGCCGATGGCGGCGTTCGGAGTGGCGCAGGAAGCGGCATATTCGGCCACCGTGGCCCCACCCTTATACAAGCCAGGGGGTGCCTCCACCCCTTTGGGCCGCCCGGTGGTTCCCGAGGTGTAGAACAGGTGGGGAAGCGGTGGGATGTCGGTTGGAGGGGGTTCGGTGGAGGTTCGGGCTAGGCGGTCTTCCCAGGAGACCATCGCGGGGTGGTCGGAGCAGCGCCACCCGATAACGGTGATTGGCGAACCGCCGGAGGTGCTCGCCACTGCTTGGGCGGCCAGCAGGCCCCGCTCCGCGGTCTCGGGTCCCACCAGCAGCAGGGCCGTGGCCGAGTCCTCCAGGATGTAGGCCAGCTCGTCGGGGGTGAGGTGGAAGTTCACCGGCACAGCCGACGCTCCGGCCAGTGCGGCGGCCACATAGGCGATAACCGTCTCGGCCGAGTTCTCGGCGAAAACCGCCAGCCGGCGCTCCGGGCCCAGGTCGAGGGAGCGCAGCAAGTTGACCCCCCGGTTCATCACCTGGTCGAGCTCGGCCCAGCCCATGGTGATCTGCTGATCGGTCAGCGCCAAACGGTCAGGATCATCTGAGGGGATGTGGTGGGCCAGAAGGGACATTGAAGGGGCTTGGGTGTGCCGGTGCGGACTAGCGCTTTCGGGTGGCGGTGATCAGCTGGGCGATGCCGCCGGAGAGCAGCACATGGTTTACCGCGTCGAACCCGTGACCGGCCAAAAGGTCGAGCATCTCGTCGGTGGGGGGCATATAGGCCACCGACTTGGGGAGGTACTCATAGGCGGCCCGGTCTGACAGCAGCCCGCCAACTAGGGGGATGATCTTGCCGAAATACAGGCCGTGGCCGAGCCTCAATACCAAGTTGGACGGCTCGGCCACTTCGAGCAGCGATACCCGCCCTCCCGGGCGCACCACCCGGGACAGCTCAGCGAACAACCCGTCCAGGTTCACCACATTCCGCAAGGCGAAGCCACACGTAATGCCGTCTGCGCTCTCGGCGGGAACGGGCAGGCACAGGGCGTCGCCCAGCACCATTGGGGCGTGCAGCTTGCCCGAGGCCCGATACTTCTGGGCCGTTTGGAGCATCCCGACCGACAGGTCGAATCCCACCGGGCTGAACCCGGCGGCCTCCAGGTCTCGGCACAGGTCGCCGGTGCCGCAAGCCAGGTCGAATACCCGGGCCCCGGCGGGCAATCCCAGCTCCCGCACCGACCGACGCCGCCATCTACAGTCCATGCCGAAGGTCAGCAGTCGGTTGATCATGTCGTAGCGGGGGGCGATGGCGTCAAACATCGTCCGCACCGCCGCCACTTTGTCCTGTCCTTGGGGCAGCGGGGAGTTGGAGCTCATTCGACGATCAGTCGGTAGGCCCGGTTGGTGGAGTGGTGGTCGAAGCCCAGGCCGCGATAGGTGGCCACCGCCGGCAGGTTGTCCGCTTCCACATAGAGGAACCCCACGGTGAGCCCCAGGTCGGCCAGGTGGTCGAGCCCGGCCAGGGTCATCGGCTTGCCCAGGCCTTGGCCGTGGAAGTCGGGGTCGACCGCGATGGCGTAGATCTCTCCGCCCGGCGGGGTTTCGTCGGGGTGGACCTTGGTCCAGCAGAAGCCGGCCAGCCGCCCGCCTTGCTCGTGGAGCCGGAACCCCTCGGCGTCGTACCACGGTTCGGCCATGCGGTCGGCCAAGTCCTGACGGGTCAGCCCCCCCTGTTCCGGGTGCCAGTGGAACGCCCGATTGTTGACCCGGAGAAATTCGTCGTCGTCGGCAACGGGGACAAAGGCTCGGGTGGCGATGGGGGAGCGGTCGGTGGGCAGCGACCGCTGCATCCGCCACAGGTCGCGGTACGGCTGAAAGCCGAGCTCTGCGGCGTACTGGTCGTCGTCGGTGCTGGCCCGCTCAATCCACAGCTGTATCGAAGCGCCGGCTTCAGCCCGGCTGAGGACTGCCCTGATCTGGCGGGCCGCGTTGTCGTCTCGGGGCTGGACGGGGTCCACCGTGATCGACCAGGCAAACTCTCCCTGGTCTGGTTGGACAACCGTCAGCGTCACAGAAACCACGGTAGCGGCCCCAACTCCAGACACCGGAGGCAGACCGCTACCATCCCGGCGATGGGCAAGCCGCGCACCCCCAAGGGCCGGGCCAGACGCACTCATGAGCTGTTGGCCGAGGAATACCCCGAGGCCGTGTGCGAGCTGGACCATGAAAACCCGTTCCAGCTTCTGGTGGCCACCATCTTGTCGGCCCAGTGCACCGACAAGCGGGTGAACATGGTCACCCCCGATCTGTTCGCGGCCTATCCCACCCCGGAAGACCTGGCCGGCGCCCCCTTGGCGCACGTTGAGGAACTGGTCCGGTCGACCGGCTTTTTCGCCAACAAGGCCCGAAACATCGTGGGCATGGCCCAGGGTCTGGTCGAGCGCTTCGACAGCGAGGTGCCCGGCAAGATGTCTGAATTGGTGAGCCTGCCCGGGGTGGGCCGCAAAACGGCCAACGTGGTGCGCAGCGTGGCCCTAGACCTGCCGGGTCTGCCGGTGGACACCCACGTGGCCCGCATCACCGGATTGCTGGGCATTACCGAGCACAAAGACCCGGTGAAGATAGAGACGGAGCTGAACCCCATGGTTCCGGCGGCCGAGCGGGGCGAGTTCTCCCTGCGGCTCATTCTCCATGGCCGCCGGGTGTGCATCGCCCGCCGCCCCCGCTGTGACGAGTGCGTCTTGGCCTCGTTCTGCCCCTCAGCCGGAGACTGATTTGGTTGATTGGGTGTCGCGGGCCTGCCTACCGATTGCTTACGACTCGAAGAGACCCGACATGCTGCCCCAGCAGATGAGAGCTTGATCGATACGCACTCCGCATGAGTGCCACATTCCCGCGCTGACGGCGATAAACCGGCCTCCGGGAGCATCGGTTTGACCGTTGCTGTTGTCCCCCCAACAGACGATGACTCCTTCGGTGCTCAATCCGCAGGTGTGCGAAATTCCTGCGCTTACCACGGTGAACCGGGCGGAGGGGACCTCAGATTGGCCGTGATCGTTGCGTCCCCAACACACCACAGAGCTGTCCGTTGTCAGCCCGCAAGAATGCCCGTCGCCCGCAGTTACGGCTGTGAATTCACCGGTAGGGGCGTCTCCTTGCCCGAAACGGTTGTCTCCCCAGCAAGCGATGGAGTTGTGTTCTCGCAGTCCGCAGGAATGGAAACTCCCGGCCGCAATGGCCTCGAATCGGCCTTCTGCGGCGTCGGTTTGCCCAAATTCGTTGTTTCCCCAGCACACGATGCTTCGGTTGGTTCGCAACCCACAACTGTGTACATAGCCGGCGGCGACATCAGAGAACCGTCCGTCGGGAGCATCGGTTGCTTGACTGGCGCTTTGGCCCCAGCACTCGATGAGTCGGTTTGGAGTCAGACCGCATGAGTGTCCTCCCCCGGTGACAACTACGTTGAAGTACCAAGGAGCGGTGCTTGCCGGTTCGCTGCCGTTCAATCCCCAGCATTGGATGCGGTGGCTGTTCAGCACTCCACAGGTGTGCCACCGTCCAGCGTCGACGGCCTGGAATCGCTCTTGCGTCACCTGGATCTGGTCGGAGCCGCTTTCGCCCCAGCACTGGAGAGTCCTATCGGTTCGAAGCCCACAAGAGTTCAGGCTCCCCGCGGAAATATCGGTGAATCGGCCCTCAGGGGGATTTGCTTGGCCATTGCCATCCGATCCCCAGCATTCGATAGCTCCATCGGTGTGCAATCCGCACGTGTGATCGCTGCCGACGGCGAGGTCGATGAACGGTCCTTCCGGTGTGCCACCCCGTCTGGAGCTGTTCCACCCCCAGCACTTGATGGACTGGTCGGTGCGCAACCCGCACGAGCGCGAGCTGTCGGCGTCGATAGCGGTGAAGCTGCCGACTGGGGGATTGGCTTCTCCGTTGCTGTTGAAGCCCCAGCATTGGATGGTTTGGTCGGTGTGCAGCGCGCAGGAGTGGAAGCTGCCGGCGGTTACTGCGGTGAATTGGCCTTCGGGGGTGTTGGTTTGCCCGTTGCTGTTTGAGCCCCAGCATTGGATGGTTTGGTTGAATAGCAAACCGCACGCACTAGTTCGGCCCACTGCGATGGCGGCAAAGGTCGGCACCGGTATGGCCGCCGCGGCGCGGAGGGCATCGACCGCTTGGTTGTCGAGGACCAGAAAACAGCCGATGGAGTCTTGCCATCCCCATTGCACCTGAGCCAGCACGGTTGTTCCGTCGGCGGTCTTGGCCACGGGGACGGACTCGCGGCCGAACTCGTGACGTTCGAAGCACTGGTCGGATGCCTCATCACCGAAGGGAGCGGGGGGCGTGAGGGAAGCCGCGTTGGCTCGCAGGGTGTTGATCGCTTGGGTGTCGAGTACGAGGTAGCAGCCGATGGAGTCGTTCCATCCCCACTGGACCTCAGCGAGAACTTGCGCGCCGTCGGTGGTCTTGGCCACGGGGACGGGCTCTTGGCCGAATTTGTGGTGCTCGAAGCACCGGTCGGCCACCGTCTGGGCCACTGCCGAGCCCGATGCGGCGAACCCCAGCCCCGCCGCCGCGGTCATCGCCACCGCAATCACGGCCAGAATCCGTTTGCCTGCAATCACCAATTGCCAGTCCTTCACGTCCGAGCAGCCATGCTAAGCCACCGGCCAGTTGGCCGGTGATGGCAGAGCGCCGGGCCACTAGGGTGTCGTGTCGCACACCCAACCGAAGAAGACGGGAGAAGATCGACAATGAAGGCAGCACGATTGGTTAACGGCGAGTTGGGAATCTTGGACGTCCCGGTGCCTGAGCCGGGCTTTGAGGAGGCGCTTATCCGCATTAGCTCCACGGGAGTGTGTCACTCCGACCTCCATCTGGCTCGAGGCGATTGGGCGGGGGTGTCTGGCATCGAGGTGCTGGGCCATGAGGCTATCGGCGTAGTCGAGGCCCTAGGGCCGGGGGCCGAGCGCTACAGCCAGGTTGGCGACCGGGTGATCCTCGGATTAGGGGGCACCGGTGGCGGTTTCTGGTGCGGGGCGTGCGAGTTCTGCCTGCGGGGAGAGCCCCGGCACTGCCCGCAAACCCAGGGGATCATGGGCACTTTTGCCGAGCAGTTCTGCGTGTGGGCCAAGTCGCTGGTGGTATTGCCCGAATCGGTGGGCGACGAGGAGGCCGCGCTGGCCTGCGGGGGGCTTACTGCCTACGGGGCGGTGAAGAAGCTGTTCCGCCATCAGGTGGCCCCCGGCCGCTGGGTGGCGATCATCGGCGCTGCGGGCGGTCTGGGCCACTACGCCGTCCAGATCGCCAAAGCGCTGGGCTACAAAGTTGTGGGCGTCGATATCGGCGCCGATCGGCTCGGGTTTGTCGAGTCGCTCGGGGCCGACATGGTGGTGAGCGCCGACGACGCCATAGAGGCCGTGCAAGCAGAGATCGGCGGGGTGGATGCCAGCATCGTTTTCTCCGCGGCCATGGCCGGCTTCACCCTCGGTTTCAGGCTGCTGCGGCCCAAGGGGTTGTTCGTGGCTGTAGGGCTCCCCCCGACCAGCGAGGGCAACATCGAGTTGAACCCGTTCGAGTTTTTTATGAGGGATGCCACCCTCATCTACTCCGCAGTCGGCACCGTGCAGGACATGCGCGAGCTGGTCGACATGGCGGCCGCCGGGCAGGTCACCACGCACGTCGGGCGCACCGGTGCTCTGTCGGAGCTCGACGACATCTTCGAGGAGCTCCAGTCCGGCAAGTACGTTGGCCGGGCGGTAATCGACGATCTGGCCAGTTAGCGCCGACCAGCCTTTGGGGTTATGCCCCCTCGGCGAGGGCGGGCATGACCTTGTCGACCACCAGCTCCAACGTCTCCCAGCCGATGGCGGGGTCGATGCCGCCGCACAATGGATGCAGCGTGGCCGCCCCCTTGGTGCGAACCAGCTCAACGCATTGGTCGGGCGTGAGCACCTCGAATTGGCCGGAGGCCTTGAGGTCGGCCACATCGTCGGCGTCCACATGCCAGCCGGAGCGCTGATCGGGATATTGCCAGCTGGCGTAGGCCGCGGCGTCGTACAACATGTTGGGGCCGATCTTGGCCCATAGCGCATCGGGATCCTCGGTCACCAGCACCAGCCCCGGACCGTCCGGAGCCATGGCGAACGCCCCCTCGAATCCGATCTCGGCGGCTTCGGCGTAGTACAGGTCCACCAGCTCCTGGTCGCCGATGGGCGGCATGTAGGGAAGCCTCAGCCGGGCGGCCCGCTTGGCCGACGCGGGCACCGAACCGCCCACCATGAGGATGGGGTGGGGCTGGGTCACCGGCTTGGGGGTTATCCATGCGGTGCGGCCCTCGTATTCGAATGGCTCCCCGGTCCAGGCCTGCTGCATGACCTTGATGGCCTCTTCGGTGTCGCGGCCCCGGCGGGTGCGGTCCTTGCCGAACATCTCGAACTCGAACTCCCGGTAACCCAGCCCGGCGATGATGATGAACCGGCCCGGCGCCATCAAGTCGATGGCGGCGATGTCCTCGGCCAGCCGGAGGGGATCGTGATAGGGCACCAACAGGGCCGACAGCGTGCACATCATGTTGTCGGTCGACCCCAAGATGGCCGCCGAGATGGCCAGCGGCGCCGACATGAACCCGTCCTCAGCTCCGTGGTGCTCGCTGGTGATGGCCCCGGCAAAACCCCGGCTGTCAGCCCACTTCACCATTTCCAGCATGGCGCGGTACTGATCGCCATGGGTCACCTCGGTGAATGGAGGGGTCCGCAGATCGAAGCGCAGATTGAACATTTCTTCTCCCGGTGAGATCGATGGATATGCGTAGGTTTGCAGATTTACAGACTGCGGGTGAGACGGTCGAGGCGGCGGGTGGCTCCCCGCAGGCCTCGCTCCACCTCATATAGCTCGAACGACACGTCCTCTCGGGCCGTGCCCTCATATCGACGGGCCACGTCCGACACTCGCTCGATGAGATCTCGAACCACACTGCTCAGCGAACTGAGCTCCGCCCCATCCGCCGCTATCGATCGGTCATCCACGGCCAAGGTTCTATCGCAAATCCAGCGGGACGGGTTCTCTGGGCAAACCCTTCGTTGGTAGGTCGCTTGGGCTTGTAGTTTTGGGGGTCGTGCTTGACCGTGTGGACTTGCGGGGCGTAAGCGACATTGCTGCTCGCTTGCCCCGGCCTGAGCCTGTTTCTGAGGGCTCTGTGGCCGCGGTCCGCGAAATCACTGAGGCGGTGCGATCCGAAGGTGACGCCGCGCTAGCCCGCTACACCAAGCAATTCGACGGTGAGGTGCCCTCAAGTTGGCGGGTTCCTCCAACCGAGGTCGCCGCGGCCCGAGACCGCATTGAAACCGCGCTGCGGGCTGCTCTGGAAGCAGCGGCTCACTCCGTTGCCGAGTTCCACCGAGGGCAAGCTACTAGTGAGCAGTCCCACAACCGCCAGGGCATCACTATCCGCAGCTGGGACCAGCCGGTGAGTCGGGCTGGCTGTTATGTGCCCGGGGGCCGGGCCGCCTATCCCTCCACGGTGCTGATGACCGCGCTGCCGGCTCGGGCCGCCGGAGTGGACCAGGTGGTGCTGTGCGTTCCCCCCGGCCCTGACGGCCGAGTGGCCGATGTGACGCTGGCCGCGGCCGCCATTGCCAGGGTCGACGAGGTGTACGCGGTGGGCGGTGCGCAGGCTATTGCCGCCATGGCCTACGGCACCGAGTCGATTGGGGCGGTGGACGTGATCGTGGGGCCAGGCAACGTGTACGTGGCCATTGCCAAACAGCTGGTGGCCGGGGCCGTCGGAGTACCGGCGGCATTCGCCGGACCGTCGGAAGTGGTTGTGGTGGCCGATGCCACCATCCCGGCCGATTATGCCGCTATCGACCTCATTGTGCAGGCCGAGCACGGCCCCGACGGCCTGGCCTGGCTCATCACTTGGGATCCCGATGCCGCCGACGCGGTGGAAAATGCAGTGGTCGATCTGCTTTCGGCGGCTGCTCGACGCGATGACATCGCGGCCACCTTCAGCCGCAGCGGCCACATCGTTTTGGTTGACAGCCCCGAGGCTGCGGCCGAGGTGGTCAACTTCATTGCCCCCGAGCACCTGCAAGTGATGACGGAGGTGCCGGAGGCAGTAATCGACCGAGTGCGCAACGCCGGGGCCATCTTCCGCGGCCCGCTAGCGCCAGCGTCCATCGGTGACTATGTGGCTGGCCCTTCGCATGTGCTTCCCACTAACGGAACTGCCCGCTTCGCTGGCGCGCTAGGCGTGCGGGACTTCGTCAAGCCCATGCACGAGATCTCGGTGGCGCCCGAGGGCCTGGCCGCGGCAGGTCCTCATGTAGCCGCCATCGCCGACGCCGAAGGCTTGGAAGCCCACGCCCAGTCGGTACGCCGGCGCGGCATTGACGAGAACGTCCAGAGAGGTACAGAGAATGAGTAGCCCCGACCGCCTGCCGGTGAGACAGAACGTGGCCATGATGTCCGGCTACCACTCCCCGCAACTCGACGTGGCTGTGCGGCTCAACACCAACGAGTCACCGGTTCCGCCGCCTGAAGGCTGGGCGGAGGCCCTGCGGGTCGCCTTGGCCGACATCGACTGGCACCGCTATCCCGACCGGGGGGCGCACGAGCTGCGGGCCGCGCTGGCCAAACACGAACGAGTGGCCCCCGAGCAGGTGTTTGCGGCCAACGGCTCCAACGAGGTGCTTCAGTGTCTGATGCTGGCCTTTGGCGGGCCGGGCCGCTCCGCGCTGGCTTTTGAGCCCACCTACGCCCTCCACTCCCACATCTCCCGACTGGCCGCCACCGAAGTGGTCACCGGCGAGCGGAACGACGATTTCTCGCTAGACGCCGACTATGCCTCGGCCATGGTGGCCGAGCACCGACCGGCCGTCACCTTCCTGTGCTCGCCCAACAACCCCACCGGCATGGTGGAGCCCCCGGAATTGGTTGAGAGGCTGCTGGCCGACGTGTCAGCTCTGCCCGGCATATTGCTGATGGACGAGGCCTACGGCCAGTTCGACCCCCACACTGCGGTGGATCTGATCGACGAGAGCAGTCCGCTGGCCGTGGCTCGCACCTACTCCAAGACGTGGTCGATGGCTGCGGCCCGACTCGGGTATCTCGTCGCCCCTTCGTGGGTAGTGGCCGAGCTGGACAAGGTGACGCTGCCCTATCACTTGGACTCGTTTAAGCAGGTTGCCGGTCGCTTGGCGCTGGACTACGAGGACGAGATGAACGACCGGGTGGCCGTGCTGGTGGCCGAGCGAGAGCGGATTGCCGCGGCGCTCGACCAACTCCCGGTTTGCCACTGGCCCTCGGGAGCCAACTTCATGTTGCTTCGCCCTGATTCCGGCGACGGCGACTCCGTCTGGCAGGGTCTCGTGGATCGGTCGGTGCTCGTGCGAAACTGTTCTTCTTGGCCTCGGCTCGCCGGTTGTCTTCGGGTCACCGTGGGATCCCCGGCTGAGAACGACGCGTTTTTGTCTGCCTTGAGCGAGGTGCTGACATGACAAACACATCTCGTACCGCCACCGCATCTCGGAGCACCGCCGAGACCACCATCGACATTTCCATCGACATCGATGGCGACGGCAACGGCAACGCGGCCACCGGCCTGCCGTTCTTCGACCACATGCTGAGCCAGCTCGGCCGCCACGGCGGCTTCGAATTGAAGGTGGAGGCCACCGGCGATCTGGAGATCGACGCCCACCACACTGTGGAAGACGTGGGCATCCTGCTGGGCTCGTGCTTCGCAGAGGCGTTGGGCGACAAGGCCGGAGTGCGCCGGTTCGCGTCGATCTCGGTCCCGTTGGACGAGGCCATGGTGGAGGCGGTGGTCGACCTGTCGGGCCGGCCGTTCCTGCACTACGACGTGAGCCCTCCTGGTCAGAAGATCCTGGGCGACCCGCCGTTCGACCCCCAGCTCTGCGAGGAGTTCTGGCGGGCGTTCGCCACCTCGGCCGCATTGACCCTGCACATCACACTGGTGCGAGGCCGGAACACCCACCACATCATCGAGGCCAGCTTCAAGGCGGTGGCCCGGGCGCTGCGCGACGCCGTGCGGGTAGAGGGCACTGGCATCCCCTCCACCAAAGGGGTTCTGTGACCCGCGTCTCACTTTGAGTTGGGGAAATCTGTGACCAGGCCCCTTATTGCGGTGTTGGATTACGGCATCGGCAACCTCCGCTCGGCCCAGAAGAGCCTGGAGCGCATGGGGGCCGACGCCCGGTTGACCGCCGATGCTGGTTTGATAGCGGGCGCGGCCGGGGTGGTGCTGCCCGGCGTGGGAGCGTTCGGGCCCTGCATGGCCGCGCTCTGCGACACTGGGCTCGACAAGCAAGCCCGCGCCGCCGCCGCTGACGGCCGGCCGTTCTTGGGTATCTGCATCGGCTTACAGCTTCTCTATGAGCGCTCCGAGGAAGCGCCGGGCACCTCCGGCCTGGGAATTCTCCCCGGTACCGTGGCGCTGCTGCCCGGCAACGTGAAACGACCCCAGATGCAGTGGAATCGCTTGGAGGTGAGAACCCCCGGTCCCATGTTGGAGGGCCTGGACGGCGCCTGGGTGTACTTCGTCCACTCCTACGCTGCGCCGATGGCCGACAACGTGGTCGCGGTCTGCGATTACGGCGGACCGGTGGCCGGGGTGGTGGCCGCCGGCAACGTGTGGGCCACGCAGTTCCACCCCGAGAAATCGGCCCGTCCCGGCCTGCGTTTGTTGGAGAATTTCGTGAACCAGGCCCGAACCGCAGCGGTGGGGGCGTGAGATGCAGCTCTATCCGGCCATAGATCTGCGGGATGGGCGTTGTGTGCGTCTGTACCAGGGGTCATACGACGCCGAGACCGCCTACAGCGACGACCCGGTAGGTCAAGCCCAGCAGTTTGCCGACGCCGGGGCAACGTGGCTGCACGTGGTGGACTTGGACGCGGCCCGCACCGGCGAGGCGGCCAACTTGGCAGTGATAGCCGCCATCGCAGCCGCGGTGGATGTTCCGGTGCAGACCGGCGGCGGGGTCCGCAGCCTGGACGCGGCCGCCGCCTTGGCCGACGCCGGAGTGGCCCGAGTGGTGATCGGCACCGCCGCCGTGGAGAACCCCGCACTGGTGGAGAAAGTGGCGGCCCGCCAGCCGGTGGCGGTGGGGTTGGACGCTAGGGGCCGGGAGGTAGCCACTCACGGCTGGGAGAAAGGTGGTGGCGGAGACTTGCTGGGGCTGGCCGCCCAATTCGAGTCTTCAGGTGCTGAAGCGGTGGTGGTTACCGAGATCAGCCGGGACGGAACCATGAGCGGGCCCGACACTGCCGGTCTGGCTGCCGTCCTGTCCGCCACCGGGCTGGCGGTGATCGCCTCGGGCGGGGTAGCGGAGCTGGACGACCTGACCTCACTGGCCGGTATCGGGCACGACCAGAGGCGCCTGGCCGGGGTGATCGTGGGTCGGGCGCTCTACGAGGATCGCTTCACCGTGGAACAGGCCTTGGAGACGCTGGGCCGATGAACGCCACCGTGCCCAGCAATGCCCGAGTCATCCCCTGCCTGGACGTCGATGCCGGCCGGGTGGTCAAAGGGGTCAACTTCGTGGACCTGACCGATGCCGGCGACCCAGTGGAGTTGGCCGCCCGCTATGACCAGCAAGGCGCCGATGAGGTGGTGTTCTTGGACATCACCGCGTCGTCCGACCGGCGGGAGACCACCTTGGAACTGGTACACCGCACCGCTGAGGAGGTGTTCATCCCATTCACCATCGGCGGGGGCATCCGAACCGTGGACGACGCCCGCCGTCTCTTGCGGGCTGGGGCCGACAAGGTCTCGGTGAACACCGCCGCGGTGAACCGCCCCGAGTTGGTGGCTGAGATCGCCGACGAGTTTGGCAGCCAGTGCGCGGTGGCCTCCATTGATGCCCGTCGCACCAATGGCGGCTCTTTCCCATTCGAGATATTCACCCATGGTGGCCGCACCCCCGCTGGGATCGATGCCATCGCCTACGCCATCAGGGTGACTGAGCTGGGCGCGGGTGAGATCCTCCTCACCTCCATGGACCGCGACGGCACCCGCGACGGATTCGACCTGGAGCTGACCCGTGCGGTGGTCGAGGTGACAAATGTCCCGGTGATCGCCAGCGGGGGAGTGGGCACACTCGACCACCTTGTGGAGGGAGTGGTCGAGGGTCGGGCCGACGCCGTGCTGGCCGCCTCCATCTTCCACTTCGGCGAGCACACCGTGGCCGAGGCCAAGTCCCACATGGCCGCCGCCGGCATCCCCATCCGCCCCGCCGACGCCTGAGCCCGATCAATTGGGCAGGTCGGCCAGGAAGGTGTCGACGAGGGCGTTGAGCTTGTCGGTGCGGCCGACTAGGAAGTGATCGGCGCCGCCGATGGGGTGGATCTCGGAGTTGGTCCAGTCGGCAATCGTAGACTGGGCCTGATCGGGAGGATTGAACTGGTCGCGTTCGGGCACGGCCAGCCATTTGGGGCGCGAATCGGATGCGGCCTTGAACCGGTCGGCGCCCAGCACCCGCAATGGCGGGGCGACCAGGAACCATCCGGCCAGCTCAGGGGCATCGCAGGTCAGAGCCAGATCGGCGCCGAACGACCAACCGGCCAACACCAGCGGACTCTGGCTCTCGCCGGACGATGCCATGGCATCCACCGCGGCCCGCACGTCGAGCTGCTCGCCCTCGCCGAAGTCGTGCTCGCCCCCTGAGCGTCCCACGCCACGGAAGTTGAACCGCAACACCGCGCAGTCTGATCCCATCAGGTGGTTGAACAGCGTCGAGACCACCAGAGAGTGCATGTTGCCCCCGTGCTGGGGGTGGGGGTGGGCGATCACTACCCGAGCCCGAGGTTGGGAGGGCACCGCCTGCTCGGCTTCGAGCTCGAATCCGTCGTCAGTCGTCAGCGTTGTCCGGGTCGGTCCGAAGTCGTCTGTCATCAAACTGCACGGTAGCGTTGTCACCCCATGGCCAAGGCAGCAAAAAGCGCGAATCAGGTCGCGCCCGAGGACAAACTCCCCATCAAGATGCTCAACGACCGCATCTTGGTGCAGCTTGACGCCCCTGAGGGGGAGCGGCGGTCCACCGGAGGCATTCTCATCCCGGCCACTGCCCAGGTGGGCAAGCGCTTGGCCTGGGCTGAGGCCATTGCGGTGGGTCCCAACGTCCGCACCGTTGAATCCGGCGACCAGGTGCTGTTCAACCCTGAAGACCGCTACGAGGTGGAGGTGCGAGGCGCCGACTACCTGATCTTGCGCGAGCGGGACATCCACGCGGTGGCCGCCCCCCGCCTCGACGAGGGCAGCACCGGTCTGTATCTCTGACCCTGCCCCCGCATGGGGAGGGTTGCCGCCAAATGGCTCTATTTGGGCCGGGCGCTGATCCTACGATGGGGCCATGCCGGCAACGACGCCTATAGAAGCTGCCCCCGGAGCGCTGGACGAGGTGGCGTTCAACGACGGGCTGGTACCCGCCATTGTTCAAGAGCACGAGGGGGGGCGCGTGCTGATGATGGCGTGGATGAACCGGGAGTCGCTGGAGCGCACGCTGGAGACCGGCCGCACCTGGTTCTGGAGCCGGTCGCGGCAGGAGTATTGGTGCAAGGGGGAGACCTCCGGCGACCGCCAGTACCTCCGGGAGGCGTTCTACGACTGCGATGGTGACACCCTGCTGCTCATCGTGGAGCAGGAAGGCCGGGGGGCGTGCCACACCGGGGAGTACTCCTGCTTCTTCCGGTCGTTTGAAGAGCCGGTTCCCCCGCCGTCGCTGTGATCCGACCAGCATGTCTGTGATCTACCCCGATCGCCGCGAGTTCCACCGACTGGCCGCCGAGTGGACGGTGGTCCCGGTGTGGCGGGAGTTGGTGGCCGACCTCACCACTCCGGTGGCGGCCTTTGTCCGCACCGTGGGCCGCGAGCCCGGCTTCCTGCTCGAGTCGGTGGAGCACGGCGAGCGCTGGAGCCGATTCTCTTTCATCGGGCGCCGCCCTTTGGGCACCCTGGTGGCCCGCGGTCGCCATGTGGCTGCCACCGGTGAGTTTCCCGAAGGAACCCCGCTCGACCAGGGGATTCTGGCCGCAGTAGAGCACATCTTGTCGCAGTGGCGCTCCCCGCAAATCGATGAATTGCCCCCGCTGCATGGCGGTCTGATGGGCTATCTCGGCTACGATGTAGTGAGGGAAGTGGAGCACCTGCCCAACGTGCCCGACGACGACCAGGATCTGCCCGATGCCGTTATGTCGGTGATCGGGGAACTGGCCGTATTCGACCATTGGCGCCAGCGGGTCGCGCTGATCGAGAACGTGATCATCCCCCCCGATGCCTCATCGGCCGATGTCGATGACGCCTACGACCGAGCGCTGGCCGCCCTCGAGCAGCTGGCCGCCGATGGAGCCCGTCCGGTGGCCGAGCCGCTGCTGGAGCCCCCCGAAGAGGGCGATGAGCTGCCCGAGGTGGTGTCCAGTATGGGGTCGCGGAGCTTCTGCGACGCGGTGGAGGCCGCCAAAGAGCACATCCTCGCCGGGGACATCTTCCAGGTGGTGCTGGCCCAACGCTATGACTTCGACCTGGAGGCCGAACCGTTCGACGTGTACCGCTCGCTGCGCCAGGTCAACCCCAGCCCCTACATGTACTTCGTGCGTCTGCCCGAGGTCTCGCTGGTGGGGTGCTCGCCTGAGCCGATGGTGCAGCTTCTCGACGGGCGGGTCATCTCCCGCCCCATCGCCGGCACCCGCCGCCGGGGCCGCACCGACGCCGAGGAGCGCCGCATGGCCGCCGAGCTGTCCGAGCACCCCAAAGAGATCGCCGAGCACATCATGCTGCTGGACTTGGCCCGAAACGACGTGGGCCGGGTGGTGACCTTCGGCACCGAGACGGTGGACGAGATGATGACCCTGGAGCGCTATAGCCACGTCATGCACCTGACCTCGCAGGTGTCGGGCGATCTGGCGCCCGGGCGCACCCCGGTGGACGTGCTGCGAGCCACCCTTCCCGCAGGGACGGTGTCGGGAGCGCCGAAGGTGCGGGCCATGGAGATAATCGACAACTTGGAGCCGGTGAAGCGGGGCCCCTACGCCGGTGTTGTGGGCTACCTGGACTTTTCGGGGAACATCGACACCGCCATTGCCATCCGCACCATGGTTATCCAGGGGGGACGGGCCTCGGTGCAGGCCGGGGCCGGCATAGTGGCCGACAGCATTCCTGAACAAGAAGACCTGGAGTGTCGCAACAAGGCCCGAGCCCTGTTGCTGGCCGTGCCCGCCGCCCGGCGGATGAGCCGGAGCCGACGATCATGATCAATTTGGCATGATCGGAGCAGCATGAGCAGCGTTGTCGACCTGTCGACAACGGTCGGGGCCTGCCCCGTCGGGCGGGGTGTTCTGGCAGTGGCCGGTCCCGACGCCGAGGACTTCTTGCAGGGTCAGCTCAGCCAGGATGTGGCGGCGCTGGCCGAAGGCCAGTCGGCCTGGTCGCTCATCCTTCAGCCCCAGGGGCGCATCGACGCGTTGGTGCGGGTCACCCGGAAGGCCGGCGATCAGTTCATCTTGGACACCGACGGCCCGCTGGAGCAGGTCGTCGCCCGGCTGAAGCGCTTTATGCTGCGCACCGATGTGACCTTGGAGCCGCTCGACTGGCACTGCATCGCCGTACGCGGGCCGGGAGCGGCCGAAGCAGCCGTTTCCGGGGAGATCGTCGGCCCGTTACCCACCGGAGGGGTCGATGTGCTCGGCCCCGCCCCCGCAGTTCCCGACGACATGCCCAGAATCGACGCCGAAGCTCTGGAAGCCCACCGCATCAGGGCCGGATTCCCGCGCATGGGGATCGACATCGACGACCGCACTATCCCCGCCGAGGCCGAGGTTGTGCCCTTCACGGTGAGCTTCACCAAGGGGTGCTTCACCGGCCAGGAGTTGGTTGCCCGCATGGACTCCCGGGGCAGCAACGCCCCCCGGTACCTGAGGTTGCTGTCCTTGCAAGGTCGGGCAGAGGTGTCCGGCGGTGACCAGATCACCAGCGCTGAGGGCGTTGATGTCGGCACCGTCACCGGCGCAGCCTGGGATGCGGCCACCGAATCCACCGTGGCCCTGGGTTACATCAAGCGCTCCGTGGAGATGCCCGCCGAGGTGAGCGTGGCCGGCTGCTTGGCCCAGGCATCAGCCGTCCCCCGCTGATCGGGCTCAGAACCCATCTATTGAGGAATTGAGCCGGTAGTTTTGGAAGCAGTGTTCATCAAGATCTGCGGGATCACCACTGCCGACGATGCCCTGTTGGCCACCGCTTTGGGCGCCGATGCGTTGGGCTTCATCATGGCCCCGTCGTCCCGTCAGATTGCGCCGCCTCGTGTGGAGGACATTGTTCGCCGCCTCCCACCAGACGTCCTCACCGTGGGGGTGTTCCGAGACGAAGCCCCCAGCCGGGTGATCGAGGTTGTCAACCGCTGCGGCCTCAAGGCCGCCCAGCTGTCCGGCCGGGAGAGTATGCAGGACACACGCCTGATTCGAGAGAGCGTGCCCGCGGTGATCAAGGCCTTCCCCGGCGGCAGCCCGGCTCTTTCGGTGGCCGACCGATACGGTGCCGACATTGTGATGGTGGACTCCGATACTCCCGGGTCAGGCCAGGTGTTCGACTGGTCTCTGGCCGAGGGGGCGCCGGGCGGCATCCGGCTGCTTATGGCCGGTGGCCTGACCCCTGAGAACGTGGCCATGGCCATCGCCAAAGTCCGACCCTGGGGGGTGGATGTGGCCACCGGGGTCGAGATGTCTCCGGGCCGCAAGGATCCGGCTAGGTTGCGGGCCTTCATAAACGCCGCCCGAGGGGCCCAACCGGCCCATTCTGAGCCCGTCGAAGAGGGTCCGGATGAAGGTGCCCCATATGACTGGCGGGGGGAGGACCTGCGGTGACCATGGCCGAGCCCGTTGGCGGGCGGTTCGGGGAGTTCGGAGGTCGATTCGTCCCCGAGCCCCTGGTGCCGGCCTGCGAGGAGCTGGAGGCGGCCTTCCGCACTGCCTGGGCCGATAAGGACTTCCGTGGCGAGTTGAACCGGCTGTTGGCCGACTACGCCGGCCGCCCGTCGCCGCTCACCGAGTGCCATCGCCTGTCGGGGGAGTTGGGGCTGCGCTTGCTTTTGAAGCGTGAGGACCTCAACCACACCGGCTCCCACAAGATCAACAACGTGTTGGGACAGGCCCTGTTGGCCGTTCGCATGGGAAAGACCCGGCTAGTGGCCGAGACCGGTGCCGGGCAGCACGGCGTGGCCACCGCCACCGCGGCGGCGCTGTTGGGCCTGGAGTGCGTTGTGTACATGGGCGAGGTGGACATAGAGCGCCAAGCTCTCAACGTCTTTCGGATGCAGCTTCTGGGGGCGGAGGTCCGGTCGGCGGTGTCCGGCAGCCGCACGCTGAAAGATGCCATCAACGAGGCCATGCGCGACTGGGTGGCCACCGTGGAGTCGTCCCACTACTGCCTGGGCTCGGTTATGGGCCCCCATCCCTACCCTTGGATGGTGCGGGAAATGCACCGCGTGATTGGCGACGAGGCCCGCGAGCAGTGCCAGCACCTACTGGGGACCGATCCCGATGTGGTCACCGCCTGTGTGGGCGGTGGCAGCAACGCCATAGGCATCTTCAGCGGCTTTGTCGACGGCGACGCCGCGCTGGTGGGGGTGGAACCGGCCGGCGGGGCGGCCATCGGCCGGGGCGTGCCCGGAGTGGTCCACGGTTCCAAGTCATTTTTGATGCAAGACGAGCACGGCCAAGTGCTGGAGGCTGAGTCGATCTCCGCTGGCCTCGATTATCCCGGAATCGGCCCGGAGCACTCCCATCTGGCCGCTATCGGCCGGGCCCGCTACGAGTCGGTCACCGATGACGAGGTGGTGGCCGCCTTCGAGCTGCTATCGCGCACCGAGGGGATCATTCCCGCGCTTGAACCTGCCCATGCCCTGGCCTGGGTGTCGCGGGCCCGCGAGGAGCTGGCCGGCCAGTCGGTACTGTTGAACCTCAGCGGTCGGGGCGACAAAGACGTCGACCAGATGATGGACCGACTAGAGGTGGAGCGCGAGTCCTTCGGGAATGACGGGTCGACTGAGTGAGCGCTGACCCCGGCCCTCTAGAAGCTGTGCTGCGGGCCCGCCGCTCCCAGGGCGGCAAGGCCCTGGTTCCCTACCTCACTGGGGGCCTGGGCGACTGGCAGGCAGCGCTGGCTGCGGCCGCCGATGCCGGGGCCGATGCCATTGAGGTGGGCATCCCATTTTCCGATCCGGTGATCGACGGACCGGTCATCCAGGAGGCCAACGACCGGGCACTGGCCGCCGGGATCACACCCCTGGGCGTTCTGGACGCGCTGGGGCGACTCGACATCGGTGTGCCGTTGGTAGTGATGACCTACTACAACATCGCCTTCAGGTTCGGGCTGGAGCGCTTTGCCTCCGTCTTGGCCAGCCAAGGCGTGGCTGCGGCCATCCTGCCCGATCTACCCCTGGAGGAAGCCGGGCCGTGGACCGAGGCGGCCGACGCCGCCGGGGTGGAGACCGTGCTGTTGGCCGCGCCCACCGCCTCCGACGAGCGGCTGGGACGGATCTGCGGCCGGACCCGGGGATTCGTCTACGGGGTGGGTCTACTTGGGGTGACCGGGGTGCGAGACGAGTTGGCGTCATCCGCGGTACTGATGGCCGAAAGGCTCAAGCAGATAACCGATGTGCCCGTGCTGGTGGGCGTGGGGGTCGGCACACCGGAGCAGGCTGAAGAGGTCTGCCGGGTGGCCGACGGAGCAGTGGTGGGGTCGGCAGTGGTGCGCCGGATGCTTGACGAGGATGGCCCCGCTGCTGTCGGGAAGCTGATTGGGCAGTTCCGCCGAACTCTAGATAGAGGCTGAGCTTTCCTGGCTCGAACTTGGCACTTTTCCCATGTGGGCTGCTTGACTCTTGGAACTTTGTGTTTGAAGCCATCTGAATTACACTCTCGTAATTCACAAAGCAGGAGGAATCCATGAATAAGTCAGAGTTGGTCAGCGCCATCAGCGAGCGCACCGGCGAGAGCAAGAGCTCAGTTGAGGCAGTTCTCAATAGCCTGGAGAAGACGGTCACCGAGCAGGTGATCATGGGCGAGAAGGTGGCGATCACCGGCTTCGTGTCATTCGAGCAGACTTCGCGGGGAGCCCGCACCGGTCGCAACCCCCGTACCGGCGAGACCATCGAGATCGCGGCCGCCAAGGGCTGCAAAGTCAGCGCCGGGGCCCGGCTGAAGGCGGCTGTCAAAGGGACCTGATCCACTAAGGTCAGTCCATGGCTGATTGGCTCTTATCTCCCGGCGATCCTGCGCCGGCGTTCACCCTGTCGGATCAAAACGGCAATGAGGTGTCGCTGGGCGATTTCGTCGGTCAGAAGCTGGTGATCTTCTTCTATCCGAAGGCGCTCACGCCCGGTTGAACCACCCAGGCGATAGGCGTGCGTGACATCGCCTTAGAACTGGATGACGTGGCCGCAGTGGGCATCAGCGGAGACAAGCCCGACCGCCAGAAGCGGTTCGACGAGAAGTGTGATCTCGGTTACGCCCTGCTATCTGATTCTGACCATGAGGCCGCTGAGGCCTACGGCGTGTGGCGAGAGAAGAAAATGTACGGCAAGAGCTATATGGGCGTGGTCCGCTCGGCCTTCGTGGTGGGGGAGGACGGGCGCATTGAGCACACTTTCTACAAAGTCAGCCCCAAGAACACCCCCGAGAAGCTGGCCGCGGTTTTGATCGCGGAGTAGCGGATCGGCACAGCCTGATGAGGCCTCCGGCCGAAGTTCTCCCGCACCGCCCTCCGTTCCTGTTCTTGGACGAGGTCACCTCAATGGTGGCTGGGGAGCGGGCCGAGGGCTTCTGGCAGCTAACCGGAGACGAGCCGTTCTTCGCCGGGCACTTCCCCGGTCGGCCCACACTTCCCGGAGTGTTGATGGCCGAGGCCATCGCCCAACTCGGGGCCTATATCGTGCTCAACGACAACCGGTTTGCCAGCAAGCTGCCCCTGTTCGGCGGCTTGGACGGGGCCCGCTTCCGCCGCCAGGTCAGCCCCGGCGATCGCTTGGACCTAGAAGTGGAGATGACCCGGCTGTCGGCCCGAGGGGGACGGGGTGCGGGCAAGGCATCGGTGAACGGCGAGCTGGCCTGCCAGTGCGAACTGCTGTTCGTGGTGGTCGACGCCAATTGATCGACGCCAGCTGTCGGTTGCCGGCTATTCAGGCGGGGGACCGATGACGATGGTCCCGTTGTGCCCGCCGAAGCCGAAGGAGTTGGACAGCGACGGCCCCGGAGTCCACGAGGCCGGTTCTCCGGCCACGATTTGGATGGGGGCCATGTCGGGATCGGGAGTCTCATACCCGTAGGTGGGCGGGATCAGCCCGTTCTTCATGGCCAACAGCACGGCTGCTGCTTCTATGGCCCCTGCGGCGCCCAGCGCGTGACCGGTCACCCCCTTGGTCGAGGTGACCAAGGGCCCCGGAGCACCGAACACCTTCTGGATGGCCTCGGCCTCGGCAGCGTCGTTCAGCGGGGTGGAGGTGCCATGGGCGTTGATGTGGACGATGTCTCCGGGCTCCAGCCCGGCATCGGCCAAAGCCAGTTCCATGCACCGCACCGCTCCTGCTCCTCCTGGTGAGGGGGCGGTGATGTGGTAGGCGTCGGCCGTGCTGGCCCCGCCCAAGATCTCGCCCAAAATGGCCGCTCCCCGGCTCCGGGCGGCTTCCAGTTCCTCCAGCACCAATATTGCCGCGCCCTCTGCTTGGATGAACCCGTCGCGCTCCAAGTCGAACGGTCGGCTGATGTGGCAAGTGGAGACCGCGGTCATGTTCTTGAATGTGGCCTCGCCGGTGATGGAGTTGGAGGCCTCGCTTCCGCCGGTGATGACAGCGTCGCAGCGATTGGCGCGGATCAGCATGGCCGCGTTGGCGATTGACTGGGTGCCCGCGGCGCAGGCAGTAACAGTGTTCTCGCACGGCCCGGAGAATCCGTAGCGCATGGAGATGGCCGCCGACGCGGCGTTGGCCATCAGCATCGGCACCAGGAAGGGCGATACCCGGCGCTCGCCCCGCTCGATGCGGACTTGGATCTGATCCTCCAGTGTCCGAAGGCCGCCCACGCCCGTTCCCACCCACACGCCTATCCGGTCGGGGTCGGCGCTGAGTTCGCCCGACTGCTCCAGCGCCTCGGCGGCGGCCGCCAGGGCCATTTGGGCGAATCGGTCGCTTCGGCGGGCATCTTTGGGGCTGTCGAAGTGGGGGAGGGGGTCGAAATGGTCCATCACCCGCCGGCCCTCGGCGGGGGTTTCCAGCAGGCCCTGCCAGAAGTCGTCCCGTCCGATGCCGGGCCAGGCCAAGACGCCCAAACCGGTGACCGCGACGCGGCGCGGGGCACTCATGCGCTTGCGCTCCTCGACCAGGGGTCGATATTGGTCTGATCAGATGGCTGTGAGGTCATCCCAGTTTGACGGTCACCAAGTCGAAGGCTTGGCCCACGGTCTCGATGCCCTCTAGTTCTTCTTCGTCGATGGTGACGTCGAACTCCTCTTCGAGCGCCATTACCAACTCGACCAAGTCGAGGCTGTCCGAGTCCAGGTCGTCGGCGAAGCTGGCCTCTGCGGTGACCTGGTCGGCCTCCACCGCCAGCACCTCCACAGTGCATTTCTGGAAACGGGTGAAGTTGTCGTCGCTCACGCTGGTTCTTCTCCTAATCGGGGACTTGAAGTCCATGGATGGGTTCGATCGAGTGATTTTCGGGCAATCATCCTCCCATGCCCAAACCACCGTCTACCGGAATCACCGCTCCGGTGACATATCCGGCGGCATCGGAGGCCAGGAATGAGATTGTGGCGGCCACTTCGGAGGGGTCACCCAATCGCCCGAGCGGCACGGCTTCAATGATGGCCGAGCGGCGCTCCTCGTCCAATTCGTTGAGCATGTCGGTGCCCACTGGGCCGGGTGCTACCACGTTGACGGTGATGTTCCGGCTGGCCAGCTCTTTGGCCAGTGATCGGCCGAGGCCGACCAGCCCGGCTTTGGAGGCGGCGTAGTTGGCTTGGCCGGCCTGTCCCATGGTGCCTACCACCGAGGACACGAACACGATGCGCCCCCAGCGGTTGCGCATCATCGACTTGGTGGCCCGCTTGGCCACTCGGTATCCCGCGGTCAAGTTGGCGTCGATCACGTCGGTGAAGTCGGTTTCGCTCATGCGCATCAGCAGCTTGTCCCGGTTGATGCCGGCGTTGGATACCAACACCTCTACCGGCCCAAGGTGCTCTTCGACCTCGGCGAAGGCGGCGTCGATCTGGCTTTCGTCGGTCACATCGCAGCTAACGCCCAGCAAATCCACCTGACCGTTTGTCGAAGGAGGCTCGCTTCGGTAGGTCACGGCCACCCGGTGGCCGTTTTGGGCGAGCTCGGTTGCTGTCGCCAGTCCGATGCCCCGGTTCCCTCCGGTCACCAGGACAACCCTGGATGTGCTCACTGGCCCCAGCGTAGCAGCGCGGCGGCCACACTCATGCCCGCTCCGAAGCCCACCAGCAGCACCAGATCACCGTCTTGGATATTGCCCTTGGAGACGGCGGAGTCCATGGCCAGGGGGATGGACGCGGAAGACGTATTGCCGGTGACCTCAAGCACAGTGGCCGCCTTCTCCAGGGGGATGCCCAGGCGTTTCATGGCGCTCTCGATTATCCGGAAATTGGCTTGGTGGGGGACCACCGCGGCCACATCCGACGCCTCCAGACCGGCGTCGGCCAGCACCCGCTGGCTGGCTGAGACCATGACCCGTACTGCTTGGCGAAATACCTCTTTGCCGTCCATGCGAATGAAGAGGTCGCTGAAGTCGCACGTCAAAAGGTCGGCGAAGCGGCCCTCTGAGCCCATGTACGTGCTGAGCACTCCCCGGTCGTCGCGGCTGGTGGGCTCCATAACCACCGCACCGGCGCCGTCTCCGAACAAGATGGCAGTGGAGCGGTCGTCCCAGTCGGTGAACCGGCTTAGCGTGTCCACGCCCACCACTAGCACCCGTCCCATCCCGGCGTTGATCTGGGCTTGGGCCAGCGAGACGCCGTAAGTGAAACCCGAGCAGGCGGCGTTGAGGTCGAACGCCCCGCAGGATGCCCCCAGCTCATTTTGGATGCGGTTTGACACCGCGGGGAACACCTGGTCGGGCGTGCAGGTGGAGCAGATGATCAGGTCGAGGTCGGTGGCGTCTATCTCGGCTTCCTTCATGGCAATCCGGGCCGCTTGGGTGCCCAGTTCCAGGCAGCTGCCCCCTATCCGGCGCTCGTGGATTCCGGTCCGCTCCACGATCCACTCGTCGCTGGTATCGAGGGTTTGGGCCAAGTCGTGGTTGGTGACCACCTTGTGGCCGGCCGCAGTGCCCAGGCCTGTGATGGCCGCTCTCGTCATCAGCGTGTGCTCCTAGCTCGTCCGCAGCCAGGCAATGGGCTGGCTGGCGGTGACCCGCTCGCCGTCCACGGCCAGAAATCCCATGATCACGCCGGCCCAGGGGGTGCGGACCTCGGTGTCGCCCACATACCCCAAGAGCTGCCCGGCGGGTACTCCGGTGCCCAGTAGTTGGTCGTCGGTGGGTTGGAAAACGCCGGCGCCGGGGCTCACCACCAGCCTCTCGGTGGCGAACAGGGCCTCGCCCTCCAGCGGGCCGGCCGCAGCCACCGGCGGCCCGGCTAGGGCCTCCAATACCGAGTCGATGTCGGCAGGGGCGTTTACTTTGAGCGGCTGGCATTCCTTGGCGGTTCGCTTCACCGTGCCGGTGAGCACCGCGCCCGGTCCCAGCTCCACGAACGTGGTGTACCCGGCATCGCACATGTTGTGAACCGACTGGCGCCACCGCACCGGGCTGGTCAGCTGTGTGCTCAGCAGGTCGGCCCAGGTGTCGGCGCCGGTATGGGCGGTGGCATCCACATTGGCGTACACCGGGTGGTCGGGAACCCGGAACTCGGTCTTGTCCACCGCCTTGGCGAGCCGGTCTCGGGCCGACGACATGAACGGCGTGTGGAAAGCGCCGCCTACCGGTAGGGGCATGACCTTCTTGGCGCCAAGTTCTTTGGCGATGGCGCCAGCCGCGTCCACCATCGAGGGGGACCCGGCGATCACCACCTGTCCGGGGGCGTTGTAGTTGGCCACCCAAACCTCGCCGTCGGCCTGCTGGCAGGCCTGCTCGGCCAAGTCGTCGTCCAAGCCCAAGATGGCGGCCATGGTGCCGTCCTGCTCTTCGGCGGCCACCTGCATGGCCTCGCCCCGCTCGGTCACCAGGCGAACTCCGTCGACGAAATCCACCACACCAGCCGCCACCAAAGCGGAGTATTCGCCCAGGCTATGGCCGGCGTGGCCCGCGGTCTCGATACCCACCCGGGTAACCGCATCCAGCGCAATCATCGACACCATGAAGGTGGAGAGCTGGGAATTGCGGGTGTGGCGCAGTTCGTCGTCATCGGCGTCCAGCAACAGCCGGCCCACGTCGCGTCCCGCTGCCTCAGAGGCCTCGGCCACCAGCTCCCACGAGGGGTGATCTACCCAGGCCGAACCCATGCCGGCCTTTTGGGATCCCTGGCCGGGATAGGTGAAGCAGATCATCAGGTGTCAGACCTCTCAGACGACAGTGGGGTTTCAACACTCTACGGGAGAGTGGCTCCAGGAGGGTATCCGGCGAGCCTTGCGGGGTCTGCGCTCGGTAAACTGCCCCTTCCCCAGCCAACGCGCTGGCCACCTGCCCGGGTGGTGGAATTGGTAGACGCGCCGGACTCAAAATCCGGTTCCCGCAAGGGAGTGAGGGTTCGAGTCCCTCCCCGGGCACCCTATTGAATCCATTGTAGGCCATATGACCTGCTTAAATAACTAGTTGATGGATGTTCGTTATCACTATCAACATGACTTCAGCTTGGTAGCTCTCATCGCCAACAGCGCACCCCGCCAGCCCGACAAGCCGACAAGAAAACACGCCGCCGCGACAACCCCCGCCCTCGGAGCCGACGCGCCGCCCACAGCCGCTTGGCGGCGTGTCGGCCAAAGGACCGTCGAAATCAGCCTGACCACCGCTGCCAAACGGCGCTACCGCGCTGACGGGGAGACCCTCGACGCTCTCCTGTCCGCGGCGGCGTCAATCGGCCGCCTCGGCGACCCCAAACGGCTAGACGCGGCACAATCCGACAACCACGTGGAACTGACCACCCTGCCCAACGGCAACCGCCTAGCCGCCCGAGCCGACGGCACAGCAACCGCCACCGCAGAACCCATCGGAGCCAAGACAGCCGAGATCACCCTCATCGCCATCACCACCCGCCGCTACCGCGCAACCGACACCGAAGCCCCCCTATTCTGCGCCGCCGCCGAGACACTCCAAGCCCTCCACGACCGAACTCGAATGCTCCCCGACCACATACGCCAAACACCCGAACTCGAAACCACCGAACACACCCCGGCGAGCGGCATCGACATAGAGCTGTGACCAGCGCTTGATCGGACACGCTCTATCCCTCTAAGGCTGACAGACCCCCTCTGCGCACTCTCCGACCACACCCCTGGGCTCTACATCTAAGAGATCAGCCCATCTCGGTGGAGCGGAAACACTCTTCAATCACTTGTATAGCAACTAGAACGAACGCTTTATGGCAGCGTGGCTCCACTCCTTCCTCGTGTGCCCGAGCAGTAATCGACTCAAGGATTTCTTTAAGGTCGAAGATCCCTGTTGGCATCTCCAAGTAATGAACGCGCCCTCTTGGTCGGGGCGTAATGCCCACCTCAGCGAGCAGTGCATCGATGTCGTTGTCAATTTCTGTTTGTTCTTCTTGTGTTCTCGTGCGCTTATGCGTGTCTGACCTATCAGCGGCAGGGTAGTAACAGTATGTCATTGTCTGGTATGACCCAACTGGTGTCCAGATACGCCTGTCGGAAGGCCAAATTGCTGGCAAGAAAACCCACATCGGAGCTTCTGGCTCCTTGAACATCCCAGGATGGGCGTGGTCATCGGCTGGAGGATCATTGATTCCCCAATTATGCTCAACCACTTGGACTCCAGGAATCAGGGGTTGCTTGTCCATGGAACTTGGTAATACCTACAGCCTAGATGGCTGTCACAATGTCTCCACCTGCCCGTATGAATGGTAGCTACATGCCAGGTAGTGTTGTAGCCCTCTGCCCGGAATGATCCCCACAAATCGTCATGGTACTTGGACGAACTGGTAAGTCGTTGGCTCAAGTAATCATATCCAGTCGGTGATGGCCACCATCTTCTCGGATTTCTTGAGTTTATGTGAAGAAAATATGCCGTCTCAGTTCCACAACTTGGATCAGGGGCACGACGTACGTGTCTCTTGCATTGTGTATAGAATTCATTTGGATAGACAGTAGGCCCCCAGTCCCAATCGATTATACTTCTCCATCGTGGGTACTGGCCGTTGAAATTTTGTCGTACGATATAGTCAAATCCGCCTATCGCGCCGCGGAGATTGCCATAAGCACCATTACCCTTTACTTCAGCAATATAGGATGAAATCTGGCGACCACATACCGACGCATTTTCGCACCATGTGTCGTAGAAGTCTCCCGACGACTGAGCGGTACCAGATTGGCCATTTACTTGAGAGGGGACAGTGGTTTGGAGAACATCGAACTCGACAAGCCGTGTGGTTGTAGTGGTTTGGCCAGAATCATCTGTATGTGTAGATGTAAGTACACCACCCATGCAGACCCAAGCCTCAGGACGTTCCTGCTTAGCAGTAGCTATACACTCTTGGAGACCACTTCCTTCAGCTGTTCCAGTGGGTGGATCATCCCAGGATGGATCGGCCGATGTCTGAGGAGAAGTTACAATGGTTGCAACCAGGACGAACAATACAACCATCGTTGTAAGGCTTCGTCCAGATGAGTGTCCATGTGCTGTCTTCTGTTTTTGACTAATGAGTGTATTGCCTTTGTGTTGCCATTTGCTTCTCATGTTCATTTCTCCTTGCGACTACAATAGTGTATTTGGTTCCGACCTTTTCTGATGTCTTGAGATCCAATTATGACACGAGTTTATAGCGGGAGTTCTCGTTGATCTGGAGGCCTGTCATTCCGACGGTGCCGACTTGTTTGTGGGTGCCTTCGAGTATGAAGGCCACGCTACAGTCAGATTCCAGCCTGCCCTCAACGATGGCCGGAGCGTCGCTGTCGGATTGGTCCAGCAGCTCTGTGAGCTCGTCCAAGATTTCCAGTGCGGAGTCATCGCAGGCTGTGTTCTCTGCGACCTGTTCCACAGCTCCATTCGTTGGACCAGTGCTGTCGTCGAGCGGTTCTGTTGGGGCGGGACCGCCGCCAGCGCCATCGGTTGAGCTTCCGAAGCTGCCGCAGCTGGACGCTCCGTCTATAGCGGGTTCCGCAGAAGCCGCGGGAGTCAGCATCGCGGCAATCAGGCAAAGAGCGACAACGGCAATGGCTTTTGCTCTGGCTTGTCGGAAGTGGTAGCGGATTCTCATATCTTCCTCCTGTGTTCTGACTGTTCGGCGGAACCCTGCTGGCAGGATCCCTAACCACATCGGCTTTGATAGAAGGTACAGAGAATGGGGCTCGTATGTGAGCGAAAACAGTGTCAAAACATGACGAGTTCTTGTCATGTTTTGACACTTGACATGGTTGGGGTCAGGGTGTAAAGGCAGCGTGTTGTTCGGATGGCGCGGTGGAGTTGAGCCGGGTGCCGTGGGGTTCGGTCGGCTCGTTTGCGGTGAGGATTGCCCATTTCGCGGGGTGCGTTGCGGAGGCTCACCGCTTGGGGCATGGGCCCGGAGGTTTCGGAAGCCTTTGGGGCTCGGGTTTCAGCGGCGTGCCTGTTCGATCTACGCGCAGACGCTGCGTCCTGAGTATCTGCGGGGAGTTGCCGATGCGAGCGGATATTGCGCGGGGTTGATGGATGGCGAAGTGCCGGAAGAGGGGGTCGCAGTCGATCGGGGGATTGTTGCTGAGTTCCTGCGCTCAACGTCGGAGGCCTTGGGGGAGGTCGTGGAGATTGCTTTTGGGGCGGGGGCCGCTGAGGTTGGGTCGGCGCCTCCGTCGGTTTTGCGATATGAGCTCTTCGCCGAGCTGCTGGACTCTCGAGGAGTTGAGCGGCTGGGGGATGCGGCCAGGGCAGCCGATTTGGCTGCCAGTCGTATGTGCGGGTGGTGCCGACGGCCCAGGAGCTGGAGTGGATCATCTCTGTGGCCGTTCAGGAGCCGGTCGATGAGCTCGCTGAGCGCAACAAGACCTCGACGCGGGGCATGTACCGTCGTATCGAGAAGATGTGGGAGCGCCTCGGCGCGGCCAACCAGGTGCAGGGCATCGCCCTCGCCGTGCAGCAGGGGTGGATCGCGCCGCCGCCGTGGGAAGACGGCGAGGACTGAGCGGGCGGTGGCAACAATTGCTCATCTACGCTTGCGGCGTGGACGTGGGCGACGATCAGCTCAGGGTGGTCCTGCGCCATGTCGTCCCGGTCGAGCAATATGCGATCCGGATCGGCGAGGCCCACGATTTGGGCATCGGGGCGACGAGTCTGGGGAACTGGGTCCGCCTGGCCCGCATCGACCGGTGCGAGAGACCAGGTCTGACGACTGAGGAGCGATCTGAGCTGGTGCGTTTGCGTCGGGGCGGTCTCGGGGTCGGCGGCGGGGGTGCCGGTGATGATGTGCAGCTAGTTCTCGGCGCGGACCCTCAGATCACACCCGATACACAAAATTCCTGACAGGCCCGCCTGCGCAACACCCGGTGAGGTTCAGGTGTCGGCTGGTTGACTCATCTGGGCTCGGGTTGGAGTGAGTTTGATCGTGATCCGGCTGTTCGGTTTCTGACAGTGACCTTGTTCGGCTTCTGGACTGTGTCGGATCTTGTCGGAGTACTTGGCTGGGCGTGCCATTTGCTGGGGGTGCCACGGGCCGCAGGACTACGGGCCTCGGCTGGTGAGTGCGGGTCGTAGTTGTTCAGGGCGCGGTGGCAGGACTTGTCGGGGGTCTTGGTGGTCCGCGACCGCTTTGAGGGGTATTAGCGACCGGTTTTTGCGCTCTGCGACCGTTTTAGAGACTGGTTGCGACCGGTTCCGACCGGTCGGTTAGTGCACGATGGGGGCTGTGACGGAACCATTTGGACACCAAGCGCCTCGGGCTTTTCGTGTTGTCGTCCCGCTGTCGGGGCATGCCACCTCCTGCGTGAAACGCGGAGATGTTCAGTTTCTTGGCGGGGGGTAGGATGGATGCGTGGGGATGCGTTCGGTGTTGACGGTGCGGGACCTTCCCGAGGCCATGTGTGATCCGCAGTTCCGCCATGGGCGGTTCCGGCCGGTGGTGCAGTTCATCATGGACTGGAATGACCAGCCGCAGCGGAGGGCGGAGATGCTGTGTGGCGGGGCGGTTCCCCTGGGTGGCACACCTGGTGATCTGGCGTTGGTGGCCGCAGTCGTGCATGGTTTGTGCGAGCGCGATGGGATTGGCCTCCCGGAGTGGGTTTGGTCGAAGCGCTTGGATTCTCCGGTGACGATGTCTGGGCGTCCGGCTGACTCTGATTGGGGGCGGTGGGTGGTGTCTCAGGCGCCGCCGGTTTGCAAGGTGCACGGCGTGTTCTTCGAGGCCGATCTGCTCTCAGCCCGATGAGCGGGCCTGCCTCGGAGTTTTTCGACGCCGATTGAATAGGTGGCTTGTATGCACATTCGAGTGTAAAATGCTCTTGGCGGAGAGGACCGCACTTATTCGGTTCCGTGAGCTTGCTCCTCTGCCGACAAAGCAGAACGTGCCCCGCCTCTGGCGGGGCACGGACGCGTAGGAGGGACTGGTGTATCTGTGTTTCGTTGACGAGTCTGGAACACACGGTGGAAGTCCTGTGTTCGTGGTGGGAGGGATCATCATCCACGAATTGGACGCATGGCATCTCCAGCAGCGCCTTGACTCGTTCCTGTTCCGGAAGCTCCATCCGCTAGGCCAGGACCACACCATCTATGAGCTTCATGCCACTGAGCTTCGGCGCGGCACCAAGCAGTGGAAAAATGTTGACAAGCCCGACCGGCATCGAATTCTCAACGGTGCCTACGGCGCCCTGGCTGGCTTCAGCTCCGTCAATCACAACCTGCCATGGCGGCTCATTGGCGCTGTAATGGAACGAGACTCTGGACACCAGAGGCTTCGAGCGTATGAACTCCTGATCAAGAAATTCGATGACTTCGTGAGCCGTGCGAGCCGTGGCGGCCAGCAGCAGACCGGGCTCATTGTCCATGACCGCAGCAGCGTCGAAGGAACCCTCCAAAGCTGGACGAATCAGTGGCGAGTCGCCAGTAGCTCACTTGGGCCTCTGAGAAATCTTGCTGATGTCCCAATGTTCGCCGATTCCCGAGCGTCTAGAGCTCTCCAGGCAGCAGATCTGGTCGCGTATGCCTTGTACAGGTATTACTCAAAGCCAAGAGGAAGGAGGGACGAGCGCTACGTGCGGCGGCTTTGGTCTCAATTCGATGTGGACAACGGTCGGATGCATGGGCTAATCCATGACAGCGCCTACTTCAAGAGGTGTCAGTGCCCCGCATGTGTTAGTCGGCGGCAGGCATAAGGCTGTCGCGTCATTGAGCGCCCGATGCTGGGGGGTTAGGTCATATCTTGTTTAGGTACTCGGCCCATTGGTGCATGAGCTCTCGGCGTTTGCCGAAGAGGTCGGAGCGCTGGTAGGCGGCTTCGACACGGTCCTTGTTGACGTGGCCTAGGGCTAGTTCGGCGACTTCGCGTGGGATGTTGGTGCACTCTGCGGCCCACATGCGGAACGACGACCGGAAGCCATGGGCGACTGCGCTTATCCCCGAGTCCTTCAGGAGCTTGCCGATGGTGCCGCTGCTCAGCGTCTTGCCGCTCATACTCGGGAATATCAGTCCGGTGGCATCGGCGAAGTCGAGGGCCTCGTCGAGAATCTCAACAGCGCGTTCGCACAGGGGCACTCGGTGGGGCCTGGAGGCCTTAGTCCGCTCGGCGGGGATCTCCCATGTCGCGGTCTCCCAGTCGATCTCGGCCCAGGTGGCGTAGCGGACCTCGCCCGAGCGGGTCGCGGTCAACACCAAGAACTCGAAGGCGAGCTTGGTTGCCGGCCAGGCTTCGGTGTGCTGGATAACCGCGATGGCGCCGGCCACCTGGTCGTGGGGCAGGGCGCGGTAGTGGCTGGTCCGACCGTTCTGCTTGGGGAGCGCTCCTGCGATGGCGTCGCCTGCGGGGTTGTCGGTTCGGTGGCCCTCGGCGATGGCCCATCGCATGACCGCGGAGATGCGTTGGCGGGACTTGCAGGCGATCTCGGCCTTGGTGTGCCAGATCGGCACCAGAGCGGCCAGCACGTCGGCGGACGTCATCTTGTCCACGGGTTTGTCGCCGAGATGGGGATAGACATACCGCTGGAACTGCGAGCGCCACTTCGAGGCCGTTCGGCCGGTGTCCTTCCATCCCTCGGCGTACACCTCGATGACCTTCTCGGCGGCCTCGGCGAACGTCGGGGTGCTGCCGCCGCGGGGGTCATTGCCCTTGGCGATGGCCCGCCGGTTCTCGAACGCGGCCTGCCGCGCTTCGGCCAGTGTCACGAGCGGGTACTTGCCCAGCCCGATATTGGTGACCTTCCCGTTGATTCGCACCCGTTGGGACCACGTCTTCGACACCCGCCCGTTCGCGGTATTGCGCACCAGTAGACTGAGCCCATATCCGCCCCGACCATCGCCGTAGCGACCAGGACGGCTGACGTTGCGGACGAACGCTGCACTCATCGGCTTCCTATCAACCATGTACCACCTCCGGTATCACTTTTTGCCGTAGAAGCCCTCAGAACCGACGGTACCGCCTGATATCTCGGAAATCAACGAACTCCCAGGTCAAACCCCATATTCGGGACCTTATGGGAGCCCTCGGTAACGCCTGGACGGCCACCAATATCTTCTCCCCGGGCACTGTGCAAGCATGGGTGCCATGAAACAGGGCGACCCAGCGGAGCAGCGCCACATCCGGTTCGAGCCTGACGACAAGCCGCCGGCGGCGCTGACGGTGGGAATGGGCCTCCAGTTCGCGGTTCTGGCCATCGCGGGCATTGTGCTCACGCCGGCGATCGTCATTCGAGCTGCGGGCGAAAGTGACTCGTATCTGACTTGGGCGGTGTTCGCGGCGGCAGTGGTCAGCGGTGTCAGCACAATCCTCCAGGCGGTGAGGTTTGGGCGTATCGGCGCCGGATACGTGCTGCTCATGGGGACTTCGGGCGCGTTCATCGCCGTGTGCGTGACGGCGTTGGTGGAGGGAGGCCCCGGCCTGCTGGCCGTGCTGGTGGTGGCTTCGTCGCTGTTCCAGTTCTTGCTGGCCGCCAGGCTCTCGCTGTTCAGGCGACTGGTCACGCCCGTGGTGGCTGGCACCGTGCTGATGCTCATTGCGGTAACCGTGATGCCGCTCATCTTCGACATGGTGAATGCCTCGCCGGAAGGCGAATCCAAATGGAGCGCGCCGATTAGCACCCTGGTCACCATTCTGGTGGTGATCGTGATCGCGCTGAAGTCTTCCGGCGGCCTGCGCCTGTGGGCGCCGATAATCGGCGTGGTGGCCGGCTCGGTCACAGCCGCCGCCTTTGGGCTCTACGACTTCGACAAGGTGTCCGACGCCGCCTGGGTCGGTGTGCCCGACACCGGTTGGCCCGGCTTCGAATTGTCGTTCGGTTCGGCGTTTTGGAGCCTGTTGCCCGCGTTCGTGCTGGTCACCATCATCGGGGCGGTGGAGACCATCGGGGATTCGGTGGCCATCCAGCGCGTGTCGTGGCGTAAGCCGAGAGCCGTGGACTACCGCGTGGTGCAGGGAGCGGTTGCCGCCGACGGAACCGGCAATCTGCTGTCGGGGCTGGCCGGCACGGTGCCCAACACCACCTACTCCACCAGCGTCTCAATCACCGAGCTGACCGGGGTCGCGGCTCGCCGCGTGGGTGTCGCCATCGGCGCCATATTCATCGTGTTCGCGTTCTTGCCCAAGTTCTTGGCGCTGGTGCTCGCCATCCCCGACGCGGTGGTGGCGGCCTATATCACCGTTTTGATCGCGTTGTTGTTCGTGGTGGGCATGAGGATCGTCTCCGAAGAGGCCTCGGACTACCGCAAGGGTCTGATCGCGGGCGTTGCTTTCTGGCTCGGGGTCGGATTCCAGAACAACCTGATCTTCCCGGAATACCTGGAGGGATTCGCCGGCGGCTTCTTGGAGAACGGCATGACCTCGGGGGGTCTCGTGGCCATCGTGTTGACCCTGTTCACTGAGGCCTCCCAATCCCGCCGCCACCGGCTGCGCACCAACCTGGCATTGACGGAGCTACCCCGCATCCAGGAGTTCCTCAACGCCTTCGCAACCCGCCATGGCTGGGCAGGTTCGATGTCGCAGAGGCTCGACGCGGTGGCCGAGGAGACCCTGGCCACTCTGGTCGACGCCGAACAGACCGGTGACGCCCCCACCGACCGCGCGCTGCGGGTCACGGCCAGCAAGCAGGACGGCCGGGCCGTGCTGGAGTTCGTGGCTGCGGCCCGAGGGGAGAACATCGAGGACCGGCTAGCCGTGCTCGACGAGCCCACCGCCGACCGGCCCGTCGAGCGTGACGTCTCACTGCGGCTGCTCCAGCACTACGCCACTTCAGTGCTCCACCAGCAGTACCACGAACTAGAGATCGTCACCGTCCACGTCAACCCCGCCAGCGACTCGACCGAGGAGCAGCCCACGTGATCAGCGATGTTGTCGAGACCACCCACGGGCCAGTCCGGGGGACAATTGTCGAAACGCCTTACGGGCCGGTGCGGCAGTTCTTGGGGATTCCGTATGGGAAGCCGCCGGTGGGGGAGCGGAGGTTCTGTGCTCCCGAGACTGCGGATCAGTGGAGTGGTGTGCTGGATTCCACTGCGTTTGGGCCAGATCCTATTCAGTCGGTCGATGGGCCATTTACAGGTTTGATTCCGGGGGCGGATGCGAGCGCAGTGTCGGAGGACTGCTTGACGCTCAATATGTGGATGCCGGTGGGAGAAGGTGCTGATTTGCCGGTGTTGGTGTGGATTTACGGCGGGGCGTTTCTGACGGGTGGAGGCTCGTTCCTGCTCTACAACGGGGCGAGGTTGGCGGCCGAGCAGCAGGCGGTGGTGGCGTCGGTGAACTACCGGGTAGGGGCGCTGGGATTCATGGACCTGCGCCGGGTACCGGGTGGCGAGGGCACCACTGCGAACTGCGGTCTTCATGACATCCGGCTCGGCCTCAAATGGGTGGCGGCCAACGCCGAGCGTTTTGGAGGCGATCCGGCGACGCTGACTGCTTTCGGCGAGTCGGCCGGAGCCGGGTCGATCCTGCATCTTCTCGGCAGTCCGGGCATCGCATCGGTGCTGCGACGGGCCATCATGCAGAGCCCCGGGGTGGATATGACACAGTCGCCCGACATGGCTACCACGGTGGCCAGTGCCTTTATGGAAAATGCCGGTGTGGGCGACGTCGCAGGACTGCGGCATCTGGAGCCGGGCACGGTGGTGTCTGCGCAGGGGCCGACGGTGATGGCCATGTTCGCCAATGTGGGTCCGATGCCGTTTCACCCCGTGGTCGACGGGTCGCTCGTTCCGGCCACCCCGTCGGAGCTGCTCCGAACGGGCACGGCGATCGACATCGACATGATCATCGGGGCAACTGCCCATGAGCTGCGCCTGTTCCATCAGGACTTGCCCGATCAGGACTCCGAGAAGATCCTGCTCGGCACGGTGAGCCGCTACATCGCCGAGCGAACCGGCGCTCAGCCCTCGGCGAGTGATGTTGAAACTGTGGTGGGGGAGTATCGCCAAGCGGCCGAGGGCACTATCTGGTGCTCTGATGCCGACATCCTGACGGCCATCAACACCGACGTCTCCATGCGAGAGCCGATGCAGAGAATCGCCGACTCGCGAGCCGGGGCTGGGACCCGCACCTATGTGTATGACTTCCGGTGGTGCTCACAGGCCGACCCGGACAAGGGGGCATTCCACGCCATCGACCTGCCCTTCGTGTTCGACAGCTTCGACGTAGGCGGCTGGCGGGAGTTCATAGGCGCCGATGGCGCCGCCGAGACTCTGGGCCGAGGAATGCGATCCGCCTGGGCGGCCTTTGCCCGCAGCGGCGACCCATCAACAACCGAACTCGGCCACTGGCCCCGCTACGAGCTCGACCAGCGGATGACGATGATCCTGGACGGCACTCCGACCGTGGCCACCGATCCACTTCAATGGGAGCGGTCTATGTGGCGGCCAAGCGGCGGAGGCGCTGCTCAGTAGATCTCGGGGACGAAAGTCTGGTCTGTCAGGGGCGGGCGCACGTAGCCGGTTCTGTCTTGGCGCTCGGGGAGCTCGACTTCCTCCCAGGGCACCTCTTCGTAGGGGATCATCGACAGGAGGTGCGCAATGCAGTTCAGCCGGGCTGCCTTCTTTGAGTCGGCATTCACCACGTACCACGGGGCCTGCTTGATGTCGGTGTGGGCGAACAGCGTGTCCTTTGCCTTGGAGAACTCCACCCACCGGGTGCGGCCCTCGATGTCTATGGGCGAGAGCTTCCAGCGCCTCATGGGATCATTGATCCGGTTGTGGAAGCGGCGCTCTTGTTCCTCGTCGCTCACCGAGAACCAGTACTTGATCAAAATGATCCCCGACCGCACCAGCATGCGCTCGAATTCCGGGCACGACCGCAGGAACTCGCGGTACTCCTCCTCGGTGCAGAACCCCATCACCGGCTCCACCACCCCCCGGTTGTACCAACTGCGATCGAACAGGATCATCTCCCCGGCGGCAGGCAGTTCGGCCACGTAGCGCTGGAACCACCACTGGGTCTTCTCCCGGTCGCTGGGCGTTCCCAGCGCCACCACCCGCACCACCCGGGGATTCGTTCGCTCGGCGATCCGCTTGATCACCCCTCCCTTGCCGGCCGCGTCGCGCCCCTCAAAGATCACCACCACCTTGAGGCCCTTGTGGCGGATCCAGCGCTGCAACCGCACCAACTCCTCCTGAAGGCGGGCCAGTTCTCGCTCGTAGTCCTTTTTCTTGATCGTTTGGCGCGGCTCAGCAGACGGTGTGTCTGCTCCTGAGATTCCCAGAACGTCGCGGCCAGGTTCTGGACTCATGTCTTGAGGGTAGTTCCAGCACCTTTTTCCGACAATAGGGCCAATTCATCGTGTCCGAGCCGCAGCGGAGGACCCGACCAGTAATTCACGCCACTGGGTCATATGATCCTGGTCGCGGGTGGTTCCCAGGGGGGCGCAACCAAGTCTTCTGAGGACCACAACAAGTGAACTATTACGTGATAGCCGCCGGCATCGTGGCCGGGGTGGCCATGGGTGCGGCTTCGGTTTATTGGATTCACCGAGGGGTTGGAACCGGCTGGATCGTGCTGGGCGCGGCGGGCGTCGGCATCGGCTGCACCATGGTCTTGACGGCAGTCGCGCTGGTTTTCACCGGACTAGACCACTTCATGGTCGTCCATGTCGTATATCTGGTTCTGGTGGTCGGTATTCCGTTGGCCGGGGCGATCGTGTTGGCGTTTGGTCGCCCGTGCCCCCTGATCATCACCGCCCTCTGTTTCGTCTCGTTCGCAGCGATCCCTGCCGGCGTCTATGCCACTCACATCGAGCCGTTTTGGCTGAGGACGGATGCGGTGCAGCTAGCCGTCGACGGCATCGGTGAGGGCATCCGCATCGGTGTGATCGCCGATCTTCAGACCACCTCCATCGGCAGCTATGAGAATGAGGCGATAGACCGCCTGATCTCCTTGGAGCCCGACATTGTCGTGTTCCCGGGGGACTTGCATCAGATCGAAACTGGTCAGTTCGATGAGCGGGCCCCGGAATTTACACGCCTCGTTCAGCGACTGGTTGACACAGTGCCCGTCGTCTATCTGGTGAACGGCCATTCCGACACTGTCTCCGACCTCTGGCGGATAACCGATGGAACCGGTGCCAGGGTGCTCGACAACGAGATCGACACGTTTGAGATCAATGGCGCAGCCATCCATCTTGCCGGAGTGTCGCTAAATGGCCGCGACTATGAGCCTGCGGCGCGACAGGTTGTCGAACGGCTCGCGGGCAGCGAACTCGCCGGGGTGCGGATACTGCTCGCTCACGAGCCGGACGCGGTCGAGCTGCTCAACGGAACAACTGTGGATCTGCTCGTGTCTGGCCACACCCACGGCGGGCAGGTCTCGATCCCGTTCTTCGGCCCTCCCATCACCGCATCAAGCGTGCCCCGCCATGTCGCCGCCGGTGGACTGCACGAACTCCATGGAACGCCGGTCTATGTGTCCACCGGCGTGGGTCGAGAACGCGGCAACGCCCCCCAAGTCCGATTCGGTGTCCGCCCGTCCATTGGAATAATCGATCTGGTAGTTGACGAATAGCCCGAATCCACGACCGCAAGCTCACCATCACTACCGAGCGAGGCGATGAACTGGTCGCCGCTCTTTCGCTCTAGCGCAGGCTGGGCAGATCGACTGCGTCCATAACCCGGAGCGTCGGTGGGATGTCCTCGACCACTTGGTTGTAGCGCAGGCCAAAGGTGCCGTGGCGGCGGAATGCGGTGTCGATCCAGTTGGCGAATCCGGGGTCGTCGTCGGCCACGATGATGCGGGCCGTCCCGTCGGGCTCGTACACCGCGGTGTGCTTGTTGACGGTCACCTGGAGCCAGTCGTAGTCGAGCGACTCCTCCCAGATGTTGTTGAGCTGGAAATTCCAGTAGTACGCGTCGATGGGCGGCACGTCGATCACCAGCGCCTGGCCGGGCTCGAGCGTCCAGTAGCCGTGGCGGAACAGCTGGGTGGGGTCGCCCCATCCGCCGGGACCATCCCGCTTGGGAAGGAACTCGAGCGTGTTGGGCCGCTCCTGGAACATGTCCAGCCAGTCGACGAATCGCCGGGCGATGCCGTGCACCCCCAGCGCGGCCCGGGCGAGGCCGTTCGTCAGGCGCTGCGCGCTCAGCGGAGGCGGTAGTTCGTCGGGACCGTTGAGGCACTCGATCTGAAGTTCGGAAGGCCGCTCGGCGGTGCGGTCGAGGTAGAAGTTGCGGATGGCGATCTGATTGGTCTCGGGGGCCATCCGGAGCCACCGCTGCCCGGGCTCAAGATGATCGGGCTCGTTGACGCTGGCGATCACGTCGACCTGTTCGCCGGGTTGGGGATCGTTGAACGCCAGAGCCCCTTGCCGGTCGGGCGGGGCCGACCCCACCGCAAAGCCGCCCGAGAACGCGTTCAGGCTCAGATAGTTGACCGTGCCCCGCGGCCCGCGGATGCGGTAGTCGAAAGCTCCGCTGATGGTGACACTCTGGTAGAGGGCGTCGGGGTTGTCGCAGCCGATCTTCAGATTGTGGGGTATCGGCAAGATTTGTGGATAGGCGGAGCCTTGGTTCTCCAGGCGACCGAGCTCTCCTCGTGTGAGGCGGCTCAAATAGCGGAAGCCCTCGAGCCGATCGAGGTCGTCGGTGCTGTTGTCGATAATGATCTGACCGGATTCCTTCAGGTTGTCGCAGAAGTCGGCCCATGCCTTCCCGTTGACCGCATTGTCTCGGATCTCATCGCTCACCGGGGCACTCCTTGTGTCGTCGTGTCGGCTCAACCGTGAAGAATCTAGTGCTAGCCGGGGTTTCACCGCCCTTGGGTAGTCGAGTTGGCTGAGCAGAGCCTTGAACGTATTCACAGAGGCAGGGGGTAATAGCATCGGCTCGTGGCTCAAAACAGGGTGGAGCGTCAATTGGCTGAATTGGCCGACCGCCTGAAGCGGCTGAGAGCCGATCTTGAGGTGGCCGAGGAGCAGTCTCTGCATTTCGAGGATCTGGCCGACGATGCCCGACTGCGGGCGCTGGTCTCGGAAACTCCTGGTTCTGAACGCCAGCATCGCGACGCCGCCCGCCAAGCGGAGATCATGGTCCGGCACCGGACCCGGCTGCGGGAGAAGATCCGCAGCCTGGAGCAGCAACAGGACGACCTGCTCGACAGGTTCTACTCCGATGTCTGAAGCGACGGCCCAGCCCGATTCCCCAGGTTCAAAAGACCCGGTTCGCATTGTGCTGGCCGAGGACGAGGCCATCATCCGCTTGGATTTGCGGGAGACCCTGGAGGAGGAGGGCTACCTCGTGGTGGGGGAGACCAGCAGGGGCGACCAAGTGCTGGATCTGGTGAGGGAAAAACGCCCCGACGTCGCCATATTGGATGTGAAGATGCCGGGGACCGACGGCATCACCGCCGCCGGCCAGATTCGCGACGAGAGGCTGTGCGCGGTGTTGTTGTTGACCGCGTTCAGCCAGCGAGATCTGATCGCCCGGGCCGCCGACGCCGGTGCGCTGGCCTATTTGGTCAAGCCGTTCGAGCGGGCCGAGCTGGTACCCGCGGTGGAGGTGGCCTTGGTGCGCTTCCGGGAGCTGGTGGCTCTCAATCACCAGGTTGAGCGGGCCGAGGCCCGGCTGGAAGCCCGCAAGGCAATCGACCGGGCCAAGGGGCGCCTCATGGACGTGAGCTCGATGTCGGAGGCCGATGCCTACAGCCATATCCAGCACCAGGCCATGGGCGAGCGCCGCTCTATGGCCGAGGTGGCCGCAGCCATTGTCGAGATGAGCGTCGATCAGTTGAGGGCGCTAGGCGGGGACAGGGTCGATGGCTGAATCGGGCACCGTGATGCTGGTGGACGGCAACTCCTTGGCCTACCGGGCCTTCTTCGCCCTGCCCGAAGACATGATCACCGCCAGCGGGCAGGTGACCAACGCGGTGTACGGGTTCACCATGATGTTCTTGACCTTGTTGCGGGATCACCGTCCCGACCGGGTGGCAGTGGCCTTCGACCGACCCGAGCCGACCTTCCGCCACGAGCGGATCTCCAGCTACAAGGCCAACCGCCGCGAGACCCCCGACACGCTGCGCCAGCAGATGGGGCTGGTGCGCCAACTGGTGGAAACCCTTCACATCAACTCCGTGGAGCACGCCGGGGTGGAGGCCGACGACGTGATCGCCACCTTGGCCACCCAAGCCCGCGACCAGGGCGACAACGTGATCGTGGTTACCGGCGACCGGGACGCCTACCAGTTGGTGGAAGACCCTCATATCCGGGTGCTCTACAACAAGAGAGGCGTGTCCGACTACGCCCTGTACGACGAGGCCGGTATCGAGGAGCGCACCGGAGTGAGGCCGGCCGATTACGTGGCCTACGCCGCGCTGCGGGGCGACCCGTCCGACAACCTGCCCGGCGTGGACGGGGTGGGGGAGAAGACCGCAGCCAAGCTGATCAACGCCTACGGGAGCATCGAAGAGCTCTATCAGCACTTGGAAGACCAGACGCCCAAACTTCAGGAGAACCTCGGCGCGGCCAAAGAGCGGGTGAAGCTGAACCTTGAGTTGATGGAGCTGGTTCGAGACGTCCCCCTCGATGTGAGTGTTGGTGATCTGGGCTTTGGCCAGCCGGACGTCGCCGAGGTTAAGGAGCTGTTCGACTTCTTGGAGTTCCGGAGGTTCGGCGATTTTGTAGCCGATGTGCTGAATGTTGATTTCGACGGCGGCGATGAGGGCGCGGGACTGTTGGAAGCGGCGGTTGAGACGGTGTCGACTGCGGAGGCCGCGTCCGACCTGCTGAAAGGTCTGGCCGCCAGTAGCGACCCGGTCGCGTTGGCCGCGGGATGGGGCGACCCGCTCGATTCGCGCCAGCCCCATCGCCGTCGGCTGGTGGGCTTGGCCCTGGTTGTCGACCGCGAGGCCGGCAAAGCGGCGTGGATGTCGGCCGAATTGCTGGAGTCGATGCTGGACTCGTCGGCAAATGGCGCTCTGGCCGAATTCTTCGGCCCGAGCACGCCATTCATCGCCCACGATGCCAAGCCGCTTGTTTTGTGGCTGCTGTCGCGGGGGATCGATGCCGCTGGACTGGCCTTGGACACCAGGATTGCGGCCTATCTGCTGGACCCGGCCAGCGGGCGTTTCGAGATGGAAGACCTTCTGAGAACCCATACCTCGATGGAGTTGCCGGGAGTGGATCAGCTCGGCGAGGGCCGGCTGTTCGGCGACGATTCCGCTGATCCGATGGCGCCTTCAATGCAGGCCGGCCTCCACGCCCTGGCCGTTTCCCATGTGGCCTCGCCCCTGCTGGAGGCCCTGGACGCCCAGGGTCTGCGGGACCTCAACGACGACATGGAAGTGCCCCTGGTTCGGGTTCTGGCCCGTATGGAGCATGTGGGCATCGGGGTTGACGTCGAAGACCTGACCCGCCTGCGAGACCAACTGGCCTCCGACGCCGAGCGGCTGCGGGCGTTGGTGATCGAGGCAGCCGGCGAGGGGAGTTTCAACGTGAACTCCTCCAAGCAGATCAGCGAGCTCTTGTTCGACAAGCTGGGGCTCACTCCCCAGAAGAAGACACCGGGCGGGGCCTACAGCACCAACGCCGCCACTCTGGAGAAGCTGCGGGGCGAGCACCCGGTGGTCGACGCCCTGCTGGACTACCGGGAGGTGGAGAAGCTGCGCTCCACCTACGGCGAAGGTCTGGTGGCCGCGGTGGCGATCGAGCCCGACGACCGGATCCGGGCCACCTTCAACCAGACGGTGGCCCGTACCGGAAGGCTCAGCTCCGATGCCCCCAACCTGCACAACATCCCCGTGCGCACCGAAACTGGGCGGGTGTTCCGCCAGGTGTTCGTGGCCGCCGAAGGCTGTGAGTTGCTGGTGGCCGACTACAACCAGATCGAGCTGCGCTGCATCGCCCACTTGGCTGAAGATCCCGGGCTGATCCAGGCATTCGAGTCCGGCCAGGACATCCATACCTCAGTCGCCTCCCAGGTATTCAACATCGATCCGGCCGCGGTGGGCATCGAGGAGCGGTCCACCGCCAAGATGGTGTCCTACGGGTTGGCCTATGGCATGGAGGCCTACGGTCTGGGACAGCGGCTCAATGTCCCAACCGGAGAGGCTGCGGTGATTCTCGACGCCTACTTCGAGGCGTTCCCCGCACTCAAGGACTACATGGACCGGACGGTGGCCGAGGCCCGGGCCCGGGGCTACACCGAGACCCTGTTCGGTCGGAGGCGCCGGATCCCCGAGATCAGCTCCTCTAATTTCCGACTTCGCCAGGCGGCCGAGCGCCAGGCGATGAACGCCGGTATCCAGGGGCTGGCTGCCGACATCTTCAAGGTGGCGCTGGTCCGGCTCGACCACGCGTTGGAAGACCAGGGGCTAGACAGCCGGATCATCCTCCAGGTGCACGACGAGGTGATCCTGGATGTTCCCGAAGGCGAGCACGAAGCCGCGGCCAAGCTCACGGTGGAGACCATGGCCGGGGCCTGCCGGCTGAGGGTTCCCCTTGAGGTGCACCTTTCCTCGGGGCGAACCTGGGCCGACGCGAAGTAGGCCGGCGGAAAGTAGCCCACCCCGGCGGGGGCTGTTACCATCATTCGGCCGGTTCAGGCTGCTGCGCCGCGCCCATTGTCTTATCCATCTCCTCCCGTGAGGCTCAATCCAACGTGTCCGACTCCGCTACCGCCCCACCCGCCCCACCCGCCCCGCCAGCCGCGACGGCTGTGCTCGATTCCCATGACGGGGTGGGGACTTTTGATGCTGAGGGCAACTACATCCCCCGTCAGATCACCGATCAAGACATCGAAGACCAGTTCTTGGATGACGCCTACACCGCCACCATGGTTCAGGTGGAAGACGGCCAGATGGTTACCGGCAAGGTGGTCAAGGTCGACCGCGACGAGGTGCTGTTGGACATCGGCTACAAGTCAGAGGGGATCATCCCTTCCCGGGAGCTGTCTATCCGCAACGTGACCGATCCCGGCGAGATCGTCACCCTGGGCGAGGAGGTCGAGGCGCTTGTCCTTCAGAAAGAGGACAAAGACGGCCATCTCATCTTGTCCAAGAAGCGGGCCCAATATGAAAGGGCCTGGGGCAATATCGAGGATGTCAAGGAGAAGGAGGGCACGGTTACGGGCCCGGTGATCGAAGTGGTCAAAGGCGGCCTGATTCTCGACATCGGCTTGCGGGGCTTCTTGCCCGCCTCGCTGGTGGAACTGCGACGGGTTCGCGACCTCCAGCCCTATATCGGCCAGACGCTGGAGGCCAAGATCATCGAGCTGGACAAGAACCGCAACAATGTGGTGTTGTCCCGCCGAGCTTGGCTGGAGGAGACCGAGAAGGAGCAGCGCGAAGCGTTCCTCGACAATCTCAAGCCGGGCGAGCGGCGTACCGGAGTCGTCTCCTCGGTAGTGAACTTCGGGGCGTTCGTGGACTTGGGCGGCATGGACGGTCTGGTGCACGTGTCCGAGCTGTCGTGGAAGCACGTCGACCACCCCAGCGCAGTAGTGCAGGTGGGCGATGAGATCGAGATCCAGGTCCTGGAAGTGGACCTCGACCGGGAGCGCATCAGCCTGTCGCTGAAGGCCACCCAGCAGGATCCCTGGCAGGAGTTCGCCTCCAGCCACCAGGTGGGCGAGCTGGTGTACGGCCGGGTCACCAAGCTGGTGCCGTTCGGGGCGTTCGTCCAGGTGGGCGAGAGCATCGAGGGTTTGGTCCACATATCGGAGATCTCCTCCCACCACATCGACCTGCCCGAGCAGGTGGTCACCCCCGGCGAAGAGCTGTGGGTGAAGATCATCGACCTGGACATCAACCGGCGCCGCATCAGCCTTTCCATCAAGCAGGCGGCCGAGGGCGGCGTGGTGGCTGCCGAGTTCCAGGAGCACTTCGGCGAGCACGCCTACGATGCCGAGGGCAACTACATCGGCGCCGTGGACGAGGAAGTGGCCGCCGATGAGGACCAGGCCTGGGCCCAGTACTACTCCGAAACCGGCGAGGTAATCACCCCTGCTCCCGAAATGGAGGGTGGCGAGGCGGTTGCTCCCGCCCCCGAAATGGAGGGTGGCGAGGCGGTTGCTCCCGCCCCCGAAATGGAGGGTGGCGAGGCGGTT